>Ga0172367_10000096_pt1 | contig 128172 bp, 110 predicted proteins | sample Lak10m_FD_114542 | JGI IMG/M metagenome (GOLD analysis project Ga0172367, IMG submission 114542) | Freshwater microbial communities from Kabuno Bay, South-Kivu, Congo - kab_022012_10m | ecosystem: Environmental > Aquatic > Freshwater > Lake | place: Democratic Republic of the Congo... | reverse complement strand
ATGACAATGCCAATGACAACAGTAAAACCATTACCATCAATCCCATCGTGCCTGCCAAAGGCAAATTGGTCATCGGCGAAGAAGCAACAGGTACTTGGTGTCAATGGTGTCCTAGAGGTGCAGTTGCATTGAAAAACATGCACGACAAATACAGTGGGTTTTTCCAAGGGATTGCCGTGCACAATAACGACCCGATGATGAACCCTTATTACAACGCTTCAATTGCCCCAAAAATCAGTGGGTATCCTAGCGCTTTGGTAGATCGTGGAACCAAAATCGATCCTTCTGCCATGGGTGGTGATTTTATCAAAAGAATCCAATTGGCACCCAAAGGTGTGATGGACATCGCTGCCAAATATGACGCCGCCACAGGGATTATGAACGTGAGTGTAGAAACCACCATTGAGAGCAATATCTCCGGCGATTTCCGCATCGCTTGTGCCATTGTAGAAGATGATGTAACGGGAACGGCTTCTGGCTACAACCAATCCAATGCCTACGCTGGCGGTGGTAGCGGTGTAATGGGCGGTTTTGAAAAATTGCCTAACCCTGTTCCTGCCTCTCAAATGGTGTATGACCATGTGGGTCGTTTGATTGCACCCACCTTCTCGGGTTTGCCAAATGCGTTTGGCGCCAGTGCAACGGTTGGACAAAAATTCGTTCACAATTTCACATTTGCCATTGAGCCGACCTGGGATTTGACCCAAATTCATGTGGTTTCGATGTTCATTGACAATAAGGGCATGATAGACAACGGTGGAAGTATTACTTATGCCGAAGCCATTAAAAAAGCGTACAAGGATGGTACCGCTGTATTGGCAACGCAAACTTTGAATGGCCCAGATACCCGGATGACTTTGCAGCCCAATCCCAGCAACAACCAGTTCGACGTTGCCACATTTGGTCCGATGAGCGAAAATTCTACTTTGGAAATTTTGGATATGCAAGGCAAAGTAGTGTACAGCGCAACTTCGATTCCCGCAAAGACTACTATCTCTGTAAAGGATTGGAGCAATGGTATTTACTTGGTTCGATTGACCGATAACGGACAAGTATTCCAACAGAAATTTATCAAAAACTAATCACAGTAACACACCATTTACACCGTGAGATTGGTAATTCAGCGAGTTAAAAAAGCTTCCGTTTGCATCGAAGCTGCTGAAACTCGTTCGATTGAAAAAGGTCTCATGGTGTTGGTGGGTGTTGAGGGAACAGATACCCCAGAGGATGCAATTTGGTTGGCACAGAAAACCGCGCAAATGCGCATTTTTTCTGATGCTGATGAAAAAATGAACCTATCGGTATTGGATATTAATGGAGAAATTTTAGCGGTCAGTCAATTCACCCTCTTCGCCCAAACGGCCAAAGGAAACCGCCCATCGTTCATCCGTTCTGCAAGGCCAGAAATTGCCATTCCGTTGTACGAAAAATTCATTCAGTCTTTGAGGGATGATTGGAAAATTCCCGTTAAAACGGGAGAATTTGGTGCTGACATGGATGTGGAATTGGTAAATCACGGCCCAGTGACTATTAAGATAGATTCAAAAAATCGAGAGTAATTAAAATACTTGGTTATCGATCAGCCTCACCCCATCCAAACTTGCCGCAACCAAAACGGCACATGTGGGTCTGATTGAATCATCGATTATCGACGTAAAAAAATCACACGGTACGTCATCGAGGTAGGGCAAAGAAACACAACTTAGATATTCTACATCGAAACCCAATTGCGTTAGTCTTTCCGTTTCAGTGGCAACGACACTACACAGGGATTTACGGTTCTCGATAATTTGTAGCAAAGATTGGTACAAAGCCGTGGCTGTTTTTCTCCCTTCATCAGACAATCGAACATTGCGTGAACTCATGGCAAGTCCGGAAGATTCCCTCATCGTGGCAATTCTTCGCATTTGGATGGTTGGAAATACTTGTTGAATAAGTTGTTCAATGACCAAACATTGTTGAAGATCCTTTTCGCCAAAATAAACCAGTTGGGGTTGAACATATTTGAACAGCCGATACACCACTTGTACTACACCATGAAAGTGACCGGGTCTGAATGCCCCTTCAAATTTTTCGTCCAGAGAACCCAAATCGACCACAACATTTTCCACTTGGGGGGGATACATTTCCTCAACAGTTGGGGTAAAAACTATGTCGGTTCCTACATTCGCCAATTCTTGCAAATCTGCGTCTAAGGTGCGGGGGTATTTTTCAAGGTCTAGGGGGTTGTTGAATTGAAGCGGGTTGACGAAAATGCTGACTACCGTAATACAATCTTCTTGCTGCGCAGCCCGAACCAACGACAAATGTCCTTGATGGAGAGCGCCCATGGTTGGGATGAAGGCAATTTTTTGTGTTGGGTTTTCTTGTTGGATACTTTTTAGTTCCGATGCAAGTGTAAATACCTTCATGTTGGGCCGAAAATAGGGTGCAAATAACGATTTTTCCTAGGTTTCTCGCCGATTGTTGTTTCAATTTCCGATTTTTTTATTATACTTTTGTAAACTTTTTCGTAGCATAGTTTCACACTGTATGACCCAAATCAAAAAACGTGTTCTGTTTGTAAGTTCTGAAATGTCCCCATTTTTGGAGACCTCTCCACTAGCAACAGTGGCTCGCATGCTTCCTCAAGCTTTGCAAGAGCAAGAAAATGAAATCCGAATCTTGGTTCCCCGATTTGGTGTCATCAATGAACGTCGCAACCGTTTGCACGAAGTGGTACGCCTTTCGGGTATCAACATCAGTATCGACGACAACGACAATCCTTTGATCATCAAAGTGGCTTCAATTCCCCAGACGAAGATGCAGGTATACTTTTTGGACAACGAGGATTACTTCCATCGCAAAGCATTGTTTCATGATGAAAGCGGAAAGTTGTTCGACGACAACGACGAGCGCACGATCTTTTTCTGCAAAGGGGTGATGGAAACCGTGAAAAAATTGGGTTGGGCTCCAGACATCATTCACTGCCAAGGATGGATGACCAGTTTGATTCCTATGTATTTGAAAACCCTTTACAAAGACGAGCCCGTTTTCAAGAATACCAAAATTGTATTCAGTGTTTATTGTGATGAAGACAAAATCAATTTGGGGGGAGATTTTGCGCGCAAAGCGAGCCTGAATTATTTGGACAACGATTGTATGAAGTGTTTTGGGGATGCCAGTGTTGACGCGATGAATATTGGTGCAGTGAAACATTCCGATGCCATTGTTACAAACAGTGAGGAAGCCCACAGGGTGGTAGAGGCTCATTTGAGTGATAAAATCGTCATGAGACACAGCGATGAAGATGCTGCCTCTCAATACGGTTCTTTATACGAACGCTTGTTGTCCTAAAATCTCATTTTGAAATCCAGGGTACTCCTAGCTATTGTTGCTATCCTTACCGGATTGGCTGCTTGTAAAAAACAAGATGGCAACATCATCATTGATGGTCAAAGCAACAACAATCAGTTAGAAATTTTCCGTTCCGATACATTTACGGTTCGTGCCAAAACCACGCGGGAAGACTCTTTGCCTGCCAACGGGATTAGCTACACGTTATTGGGAGAAATGCACGACCCTATTTTAGGCAAAAGCAAGGCGAGTTTGTTTGCCAAGATGGTCATATTAGAGCCTGAAAACAACTTTCCAAATACCATTGAGCCCGATTCGGCCATTTTGTATATACCGATGGTAGACGGTTTGAATTTTTATGGCAATCCTTCGACCAAGCAACGTTTACAGATATTTCCTTTAAACGAAACCATAAACCCTTCCAGGGTATACTACCAACACGAAAGCATCGCCATCAATCAGCAGATTGGCAGTAATTATTTTGGTCCGATGTTCCAGCAGAAAATAGATTCTATTGGGTACAAAAAGGAGAAAATGGGTCTCAAGCCCGGTTTGAAGATAAAGTTGAGTGCTGAATTTGCGCGGAGTTTGATGCAGATGCCATTGGAAGCCTATCAGTCCAATGAAGGCCTGGCCAAACATTATAAGGGAATCGCCATAATTCCAGAAAACGATGAGTTGTTGCCCGGTGACGGTGGCTATGCCGTACTCGATCTAAGCAATGTCATCTCGTTGGCTTACAGAGCAAAGATTTTGTTGTACTACAACGACACCAACACCTTCGTTTTTGGATGCGATGACAAACGCAGTGCCATCGTGAACCTCGGAAAAGTAGGGCCTTACCCTCCAATGGTCAATGAGCAATTGGGCAATTCAAGCAATGCCTTTCCCACAACCTACATCCAAGCTTTGGGTGGTTTGAAAACAGAGATTCAACTGCCTTATCTTCAAAACTTGATTGAAACGGGCAATGTTGGTATCAACAAAGCGGAGATCGTCTTTTATACCGATGGTTCACCCAATACACGACAATTTGCACCACCTCGGTTAAACCTTTATCAACCGCTGAATGCCCAGAGCAATCGAAATCGTTTGATTGATGATGCCACGCAAGCACCGGCCTCGTTTGGTGGGATTTATGACGAATCAAGAAAATGTTATCGATTTACCGTAACCCGTCATATTCAGAATATTCTGAACGATCAACATTTTAAATCATTGAATACCAATTTGGGACTGTATTTGGCTGTGCCTTCAGACAACCCAGTGATCGGAGCAAGAACAGGAATCGACCATTCCAAAACGAAATTAATCATCACCTACACAAAACCCAATTAACAATTCGTTGTTTCATCAGCATGGGAACCCGCAAACCATATCAACTCGTTAGTCGCGAATGGAAACAAGAAGACACAACCTTCGTGGTAAATGGTGTCACCATTGGCAAGGATTTAATGATGATCGCAGGTCCTTGCGCCGTTGAAAACCGCGAACAAATTTTCACCATTTCTGAATTTTTAGCCAAGAAGAACATCAAATTCTTACGCGGCGGCGCATACAAACCAAGAACCAGTCCGTATTCATTTCAAGGACTGAAAACGGAAGGACTTGAATTGCTCAGAGAGGCGGCAGACAAATATGGTTTGGCCGTTGTATCTGAGATTATGAGCACAGACAAAATTGAGGAATTGGTTACCTACGCCGATATACTACAGGTGGGAACGCGAAACATGCAAAATTATCCCTTGCTCAAGGCTTTGGGTAAATGTGGCAAACCTGTTTTATTGAAGCGTGGCATGAGTAGCACAATTGAAGAATGGTTGTTGGCTGCCGAGTACATTGTAAGTGGTGGTAATGAGCGTGTTATACTCTGTGAGCGAGGAATTAGAACTTTTGAAACCGCCACCCGAAACACCATTGATATTGCAGCGATCCCACTGATTAAACACCTCAGTCACCTGCCAATCATTTCAGATCCAAGTCAAGGTACAGGTATTCGAGACATTGTATCACCTGTTTCCAACGCAGCCATTGCGGCAGGGGCAGATGGATTAATCATTGAAGTTCATAACCAGCCCAATGAAGCCTTGAGCGATGGAGACCAAAGTTTGTATTTGGACCAATTGGGTGATTTATTGCCCCAGTTATCGGCACAAGCCAAACTGCGCAACAAGCGTTTTGATTTTGAAACGGCAATATTAATTTCTAGCCTCAGTTGAGGTTGGCTAAGTTCTCCTAAAAATTAATTTTTTGTCCTGAACAGGTAAAAAATGGGCCATCCCAATGCCACGATTCCAATGCCGGTAATGGCAATATTAAACTGGCTAATCAAAATTCCAACAGCCACAAATCCCGCCAAAACTAAATACATCACAGGCAAATAGGGATATCCCCAAACCTTGTAAGGTCGCTCTGCATTTGGTTCCCGATTCCTCAGCACAATTACCCCAGCTACAGTGATGATGTAGAACAACAGCGAAGCAAAGGTGCAATAGCTCAATAAATCGCCATAAGTGCCGCTCAAACACAATATACTAGCCCAAAACGCTTGCATCCAAAGTGCGTTGGCAGGCACATTTTTTTCATTCACTTTCGCGGCGTTTTTGAAGAACAATCCTTGCTCTGCCATGGCCCTGTAGAGGCGACTCCCCGCTAAAATCAATCCGTTGTTACAACCAAAAGTACTAACAACGATGAGGCCTGCCATAAAAAACAGACCCATAAGCCCAGCATAGGCGTCTTGGGTAGATCCCATCAATACGGATGATGCCGCAACACCCACCCTGTCTTGATCGGCATGGGCGATACCCAAATTAAAATTTTCTGCTAAGCCATCAGGCCCAATAGCAGCCATCGCATCGGACCAATTAAATCCTTTCAAAGGCAACAAAGTCATGTATGCAACATTGGCCAGACAATAAACGACGGTAACAATGAATGTGCCGTACAACAAAGCCTTAGGATTGGTTTTACTGGGTTTATCGATCTCGGCCGACATAAATGTAATCCCTTGCCAAGCATCGGAAGAAAACAAACTGCCTACCATCGCACTGGCAAAGGCCAAAAGCAACACAACGCCTGAAATCGCCTCCCAGGCACCTTTTACCGGTTCAATGGATGAGGTAATGGTAGTGTCAATCACAAATTTTGATGCGTGAAGACCGTCCGACATATTCGACCAGAAGTAATTGTGGGCTCCATTGAGGGAACCACCGAAAAGCACGAACAAACCACCAACAATCAAGGCACCTAGCGCAACCAATTTGGCCAAAGTAAAAATGCGTTGAACCCATTTGCCTTCTTGTATTCCCCTTGAGTTAATCCAGGTCAGCAACAAGATGCTTCCGATAGCCATGCATTGGCCTGAAAGTAGAGTAAAGGATTTGCCGAGGATAGGCAGTGTGAAAACGACCTTATCGTGACCCCAAACAAAAATGCCCAAGTGTTTGGCGAAGGCCATGGCCACTGCCGCAATTACGCCCGTTTGAATCACTGAAAATACCGCCCAACCATAGACAAAACCCATCCGCTTTCCATAAATACGGGTGATGAAATTATACTGTCCGCCTGCATTCGGCATCATCGAGGCCAACTCACCAAAACTCAAGGCGGCCATTAGGGTGATAACACCGGTCAATATCCAAGCCAACAAGACCAAAGGTCCATTCCCCAACTGCCGGGTCATATCCCCGGTAACCAAGAAGATTCCACTGCCAATCATACTGCCCGAAACCAGCAATACAGAATCAAATAAGCCCAGTTTTTTTGTCGTTGTCATCCTCTTAATGTCGGTATATTATTAAAAAAGGCTTGGGATGACCAAGCCTTTTCGTTGATTGAAGCTAAGATTATTGTGGTTGATTTAAGTTGGAATTCTTGCGGCTATACAGAAAGTAAACCAACACACCCAAAGAACCCCAAATCACAAACGCATACCAGGTATTTTCACGAACCTGAGACATCAGGAATACGTTGAACAAAACACCCATAGGGGCTACGAAAAAAATCCACGGTGTTCTGTAGGGTCTCTCCAGATCGGGTTGTTTGATGCGTAAAATTAAAACGGCCAAACACACCATCGCAAAGGCCAGCAGGGTTCCCATAGAGCACATCTCAGAAACCTTATCAATGGGCGTTAATGCTGCCACAACAGAAACAACGAATCCCACCAAGATGGTGCTTTTCCAAGGCGTTTTAAATTTTGGGTGCAAAGAACCAAACAGATTTTTTGGCAGCAAACCATCTTTGGCCATGCCCAAGAAAATTCGGGTTTGTCCCAACATCATCACCAACATAACAGACATCAAACCCGCGGTTGCGGCAATGGTGATTAAATACACTGCCCAATCTATACCGGCACCTGAGAACGCCGAAGCTACAGGGGCTTTCAAATCCAATTGATTATAGGGAACCATACCGGTCAAAACCAAAGACACGGCGATGTATAACAAGGTACAGATAACCAGTGAAGCAATGATGGCAAATGGTACGTCTTTCTTGGGGTTAATGGCTTCTCCAGCTTGGGTAGAAACAGCATCAAATCCGATGTAAGCAAAGAACACAATGGTAGCCGCTGTTAAAACGCCTCCAACACCGAAGTGCAAATGTCCATCTTCGCCCATTTTTTCGGCCGGAATGAATGGATCCCAGTTATTCGTATCCACGAAGAAAGCCCCTACGAAAATCACGAACAACACAACGGCAACTTTCAACACAACGATGATGTTGTTGGTTGACGCAGCCTCTTTGATGCCCTTAACTAAAATGGCAGTAATTACCCAAGTGATCAAAAAGGCGGGTAAGTTAAAGGCGTTGCCGCCGTAGGTTACCGGATCGTTGATTAAATATTCAGGCAAATCAATATGAAACAGGTGCAGTAATTTGGTAAAATATCCGCTCCATGCCACTGCAACAGTGGTTGCTCCCATCATGTATTCTAGGATCAAGTTCCATCCAATAAACCATGCAAACAATTCCCCCACTGTACCGTAAGCATAGGCATAAGCCGAACCTTCAACAGGCAAAACAGAGGCGAATTCCGCATAACACAAAGACGCAAACAGACATCCGATACCGGCGATAACAAACGCCAAAGCGAGGGCAGGACCTGCGTGATTATGCGCAGCGATACCTGTCAAGGTAAAAATACCACCACCAATGATGGCACCAATTCCCAATGAAGTCAAACCCCAACGAGTAAGTACCCGATTTAAATCATTTTTCTTCGCCTCGGCCTGATAGGCAGCAATGGGTTTCTTTCTCCAAATAGACATATAGATTTTGCTAAAAAACAAATATAGGGGTTTAGGCAATTACGCCCAATGCTTTGCCCACTTTGGTAAATGCAGCAACGGCTTTATCGATATGCTCAAATTCATGAGCAGCACTCAATTGCACACGGATACGCGCTTGCTCTTTGGGCACAACTGGATAGAAGAACCCAATGACATAAATACCTTCATTCAATAAAGCATTGGCCATGTCCTGACTCAATTTCGCATCGTACAACATCACCGGAACAATGGCACTATCGCCATCTTTGATGTCGAACCCCGCGGCTTTAATTCCCGCTTTGAAACGCTTTACATTGGCTTCAAGTTTATCGCGCAAGGCTGTGGTCTCGTTCAACATGTTCAACACCTCGATACTCGCACCAACTATGCTCGGAGCCAGTGAGTTACTAAACAAGTATGGACGGCTTCTCTGACGCAACAATTCAATGATTTCTTTTCTTCCTGTGGTATAACCACCCATCGCACCACCCAACGCTTTGCCCAAGGTACCCGTAATGATGTCTACCCTGCCCATTACGTTGCAATATTCTGGGGTTCCACGTCCTGTGGCACCAATAAATCCGGCGGCGTGACATTCATCGGTCATGACCATGGCATCATATTTTTCAGCCAAATCACACACTTTATCGAGCTGAGCTAAATATCCATCCATAGAAAACACCCCATCTGTTACCACCAAAATAAAACGGGCACCTTTCTCACGGGCAGCAATCAATTGGGCTTCTAGGTCGGCCATGTTGTTGTTTTCATACCGGAATCTCATGGCTTTACACAAACGAACACCATCGATGATCGAAGCATGGTTCAAACTGTCCGATATAATGGCATCTTGCTCTCCCAACAAGGGTTCGAAAACGCCACCGTTTGCATCGAAGGCCGCCGCGTAAAGAATGGTGTCATCCGTTCCATAAAACTGAGCGATTTTCTCCTCCAATTCCTTGTGAATGTCTTGTGTTCCACAAATAAAACGGACACTACTCATACCAAAACCATGGGTGTCGATGGCGCGTTTTGCTGCTTCAACCACCCGTGGATGACTGCTCAAGCCCAAATAATTATTGGCGCAAAAGTTTACTACTTCACTGCCATCTGCCAGCTTAATGACTGCGTCTTGAGGCGTGGTGATGATGCGTTCTTTTTTGAAAAGGCCGGCTTCTTCAATGCTTTTCAGCTCTGCTGCCAAATGTTCTTTAATAGCTCCGTACATAGGTGTATAAAAAACAAAAATACAATTTTGCCTTCTATTACAATCCCATCATCGACCTGATTTCTTCAATGATCTTGCGGTCGTTGCACAAACGGGGCACTTTGTTTTGTCCGCCCAATTTCCCTTTCGACTTCAACCAATCGTGAAAGGTGTGGATGGGTACCGACGTCACTTTCGGTAATTTCATCAAAATATCGGCCTTGCGTTTGGATTTATAATCGTCGTTTGTATTCTGTAACTCCTTGTCTAGCAAATGAATGAATGCATTTAAATCTGATGGAGGTTTTGAAAATTCAATCAACCATTCATGGCCTGCTTCATCGCTTTGATACAAATAAATGGGCGCTGCTGTGTAATCTGTGACAATGGCATCCATTTCCTTGCAAGCAATCGCAATGGCTGTTTCTGCATTTTCAATCACCAGTTCTTCCCCGAAAGCATTGATAAACAATTTGGTTCTACCGGTAATTTTGAAGGTAAACGGGTTCAAACTGTGAAATTGTATGGTATCACCAATGACATACCGCCAAAGTCCGCCCACCGATGAAATAACTACGGCGTAATTCACCCCTGTTTTAACAGCCAAAAGAGGAATTAAATTCTCTGTACTTGGTGTTTCATTTGCGGGATAAAATTCGAAGAAAATGCCCAGGTGTGTCAGCAGTACCAGCTCATTTCTATCGGCTTGGTATTGAATGCCAAAGAATCCTTCACTGGCATTGTAGGTTTCAAGGTACTTCACATTATCGCTGGGCAACAATGTTCTGAACTGTTCACGATACGGTTCAAAATTTACCCCGCCATGAATAAACAACTCAAAATTGGGCCAAACTTCAAGAATGTGCTTTTTGCCAGTAACCTCCAACACTCGCTGCATCACTACGGCGGTCCATGTGGGCACACCACTCACACTGGTTACATCTTCATCCTTGATAATTTGGACCATTTTTTCCAATTTATCTTCCCAACTTTCCAACATTGCAACGGATACATCGGGGGTACTCTTCCAATTGGCCCAGGCGGGAAGATGCACCATCAGAATCCCACTTAAATCTCCAAAGTAATAAGATTGATCATCCCCACTTTGCTTTGTGGTTCCACCGATGAGAAGTCCTTTTCCATCAAAAATTTTACCTTCTGGATAAAACCCAAAAAACTGGGTTACGGCTTCTTTGGAACCCTCGAAGTGGTTGTGTTCCATGATTTCATAACTCATGGGAATAAACTTGGAAACGTTACTCGTGGTGCCGCTGCTTTTAGCAAACCATCGAATATCTCCTGGCCACAACAGAGATTGCTCTCCTTTTTGGTTTCTTTCGATGTAAGGCAAAAAATCCTCAAAAGTGACAACCGGCACTTTGGCCGCAAACTCTGCGTAAGTAGTGATTTTTTCTATGCCAAATTTTCGTCCATATTCGGTGAGTGACAGCTTTTCCATCAACTCAACAAACAAGTTGTTTTGATTTTCTATGGACCGCTCAATGTTGGCGCGCAATTCATTGACACGCTGTTTGAAATACCAACCAATAATGGGACTGATCATGAGGCAATTAAACCGTCACGCAACCTAACGATTTTTTTCGCGTGTTTCGCAATATCTTCTTCGTGGGTAACCAATACGATGGTATTTCCAGCGGCATGAATTTCTTCAAACAGACCCATAATTTCGTGCGAAGTTTGGGTATCCAAGTTGCCCGTTGGTTCATCTGCTAACAACAAACTTGGATTGTTAATTAACGCTCTTGCCACTGCCACCCGCTGCCTTTGTCCGCCCGACAACTCATTGGGTTTATGATCAAGGCGATTTCCAAGTCCTACTTTATTCAGGGTTTCTCTGGCCCGCTCCAACCGTTCTTTTTGGGAAACACCCGCATAAACCAAAGGGAGGGCCACATTTTCCAATGAACTCAAACGGTTAAGTAGATTGAAGGTTTGAAATACAAAGCCTATTTCATCATTTCGGACCTTACTCAGTTCGATGTCTGACATTTTACTTACCTCTTTTTGGTTGAGCCAATATTGACCCGCAGAGGGTGTATCAAGGCAACCAATGATGTTCATCAAGGTGCTTTTTCCTGAACCTGATGGTCCCATTAGGGCCACATATTCCCCTTGATGAATGTTGAGATCGATTTTTTTCAGTGCATGCACAGTTTGATCTCCCAACACATAGGTTTTTCTGATGTCTTGAAGTGAAATCAGGGCATTAGCCATTGCCGTCGATCACCTTGGGCACACGGAAAAAATCACTGTCAGCCTTAGGCGCATTCCGCAAGGCCTCTTCATGAGTAATGGTTTGAATAACCACATCTTCGCGCAGTACGGTTTCCGCATCGGTGAGATAAATCAAGGGTTCCACGCCAGTGGTATCCACTTCTTTGAGCTTTTCACACATGGCCAAAATGTCTTCCAAATCATTTTGCATTTTCTTCAAGCTTTCGCCTTCAAATTGCAACCGAGATAAATGGGCTAGCTCTTGGACTCTCTTTTCGTTGATTTTCATAGTATACCTAATGATTTCAGTTGTGAAGATATGACATTGTATACTTTTTCTTGTAACATCGGCATGTCATCCATCGACAAACCCTTGGTTTCAATCGGTGCATGGACAAACATGCGCATCATTCCAGGAGATCCATCGAAAGTGTCGCTGTTAAATCGTTTTTGGTTATCGGCCAGGGTTACGGGCACAATGGGAATTTGTTTTTCTATGGCCAAACGAAACGCCCCCGGTTTGAAAGGAAATTTTATTTGGGGTGCATTGTCTGGAATTCTGCCTTCAGGATAAATGACCAAATTGGCTCCGAGGGCATCCATTTGTTTGGAAGCGTCCTCAAACGCCTTATATGAACCGCGCAAGCTCTCTCGGTGGACGGCAATATCCAAGGTTCTAAACCAAATCCCAAAGAGCGGAATTCTTGAAAGTTCTATTTTTCCCATGAAAAAATTAAATCCCGGCAAAAAACTCCCACAAGTGAGGATATCGAGGTAGGAAATGTGGTTTGGACAAAAAATCAATTGTTGGTTTTTTGGCAACGGCTGTTCATATCGGACAACAGGAATTACGAAAGCAACCACGGCGATAACGGAACCCCAAATTTTACGCAAGCCATGGGCCAATCGATATGTTTTGGGCGATAACAAAAACAAATAAAGCAGCGGATAAACCAGCAGAAACAGGGCGATAAACCAAAAGCCCGCCCATGCCAACCAAATTCTACCCAATAGCTTTTTCATTCTTGAGATGGGTTATTGTGCGCGCTTCATGTTCCAAACAAATACCATCAATGCCACAACCATGCTTGTAGACACACACATCATCAACTCAAATCCACCGAAAGACGATGGAGATATCTTCACATCGAAGTTGTCTTTCATTAAAGACTTTTGTTTGGGTTTATCCGATGCTAAAATGCTGCTGTCTTTATCTACGTTTCTGTCAATAGCGGCGTATTGCAATTTCTTCCAATCTTGAATGATCTCTGTTTTATTGTGGTAAATGTGTTGATACGCTGCGATGTTCGTTGCCGCCATCACCAAAGCCATCATCAATGAGAAAAACAAGGCTTTTCCCATGTTAATGGGTTTATCAGTTTGCATGTGCATCAAACTCTTTACAAATAGATACACCCCGATACCTGGAATCACCAAATTGAAAAACATCGGAAAGAATGCCACGAAAGAGGTTGTTTTGTACAATCCATTAAGGTATTGCACCAACAGCATAGAGGCACTCAACGAGCCGAATGCCAAGCCATAAATAAAGACACGTTTGAACACAATGCAAAAATAGGAAAAGCCAAGGCTAATTCCGGTGATACAGCCGAAGTGCTATTGATAATCGTCGTCCTGACGGTCGTATTCGTCAAAGTTGTACTCAGGCAACAAGGTAGTTTTTACGTGACCAATGGTCTCTGCCAAGCCATCGCTGAACTTGTTGAAATCCTCTTTGTACAAATGGATTTTCATTTTTACAAAACTGCCGTCATCGAATTTGCTGCGCTTACTTTCTGTGATAGTGATGTAATAGTCGTTATTTCTTGTGGCTTTTACATCAAAAAAGTAAGTGCGCTTACCAGCACGTACACGCTTTGAATAGATTTCCTCTTGCGAATCTCTGTTGTAGTTTTCTTCCTGCATCATCTTCTTTTTAATTCGAGAACTCAAATCTCTTGGCAAATATGCAAAAATTATTGAGGTTCTGCACACAAATCTAAGATAAAATCAAAAACAAGTGTCAATTTAACGCTTGATGACCGCTTTTCATTGGAATTCAGCACTTTGGCTTTCATTCAAATTGCGATAATATTCACAGCGCTGCAACAATTCTTCATGGGTACCCACATCAATGATGGCACCATCTTCGAGCACAACAATGCGATTCGCCATTCTCAGCGGAGCAATCCTGTGAGCCACTATAATCGCGGTAGAATTCTCGAGCCATTGCGATAAGTGATCAATAATATGTCGTTCCGTTTCCGCATCCACCGCACTCAAGCAATCATCCAACACGTACAATTCTGCTCTTTTGACAAGCGCGCGTGCCAGGGCAACCCGCTGTTTTTGTCCACCCGAAAGACTAACACCGCGTTCGCCAAGCATCGTATTCAGTCCTTCTGGCCATTGGGGAATGTCTTTTTCAAGACAGGCTGCTGAAACCGCTTTTTGAAGTTCGTCATCGGCAATCTCTCCCGTTTCTATTCCGAAGGCAATGTTATCGCGAATGGTCTCAGAAAACAGAAAAACATCCTGGGGCACATAAGCCAAGTGGCGACGGAAATCTTGTAAATCGATGTTTTGCATTGGCACGCCATCAACCAAAATTCGGTTTGTATCTTCTGATGCATAATACATGGCTGCCAGCAATTGTGCCAGTGTAGATTTACCCGATCCCGTTCTACCGGTAACGCCGATGATTTCACCTTGACGAATTTTCAGAGAAACTTCTCGCAACGCAGGTTGTAATTTGCCCTCATAGGTAAAAGTTACTTTGTCGAGGGTAATGTCTTGTTTCAGTTCGAATGGTTTTCCTCCTTCGGTTTGATGCTCTTCGGCTGTGAGGAATTCATTGATGCGTTTTTGACTTGCTGCCGCTTTTTGCACCAGTGCGGTTGTCCAACCGAGACTCGCCACGGGCCAAATCAACATATTCAAATAGATGACAAATTCGGCCAAGTTACCAGGAGTAAAGGCTCCTTTTTCTACCTCTTTACCTCCCAAATAAATGACAATCAGGGTGCTAAGCCCCATCAAAAGCAGCATCATTGGGAAGAACAGGGCATTTATTTTGGCCAAGCGCATGTTTCGCAGTTTGTATTCTTCACCTTCCGCTTGAAATTTGGTGCTAAAGGTAGATTCCATTCCAAACGATTTGATGATTCGGATTCCTGCAAACGTTTCTTGGGCGCTCGCGGTGATTTGAGACAGTTGTTCTTGAATGAGTTTATTGCCCAAATTCATCCTGCGGCTTACCTGATAAATGGAATAGGACAGCACTGGCAAGGGCAACAATACCCAAATTGTGAGTGATGCATTGGCTTGAAGCATTTGATAAATCACCACAACGAAGGTGAAAATCATGTTGGCGAAATACATAATGGCCGGTCCGATGTACATCCGAACGTTCGATACATCTTCGCTCATTCTTGACAACAAGTCACCCGTCATGTGCTTCCGGTAGAACGATTCACCCAATTTCTGGTATTTGCTGTAGAGTCGATTTTTCAGGTCATATTCAACTTTCCTCGATACAACAATGAGGGTTTGGCGCATGTAGTACATGCAAACCCCTCGAACAATGGCAACCAAAAGTATTCCCAGTCCAAAGGCCAGCGCGGTTTGAAAAATGACTTTGGAAGCGAGTGAATCTGCCTGTCCAGTAATCCACAGAGATTGTTTCAATGCCTCGTCGAGCCCCAATCTCACCAAGACTGGCACCGATGCAGAGAAAACGTTGGTTAAAAAGACAAACAATATGCCCCAAACCATCATTTTGCCATATTTAACGAGGTATTGATTTAAAAAAAATAGTTCACGCATGGATAATGCAAAGGTAGTTCAAAGCACAGATGACCTCATCGAGGTTTGTATGGCGTGATAGCGAAGCCTTTTTCAAACTTTTTCACAAGAATATCCACATTTACTCAAATTGTTTTTGTATATTTGCCTCCCATTTGAGATAGCCATGCATTTAACTGCTGAAAGAAAGAAAGAAATTTTTAACACCTTCGGAGGCGCTGCGACCAATACTGGCAGCACTGAAGGACAGATTGCCATGTTCACTGAGAGAATCAATTTCATCAGTGCGCACTTGAAGGAATTCCGCAAAGACAAGAGCGCGGAATTGTCTTTGATTAAGTTAGTTGGTAAGCGTAGAAGCTTGTTGAACTACTTGATGAAGAAAGACATCTTCAAATACAGAGCGTTGATCAAAGAATTGGGCTTGCGTAAGTAAGTCTCGTTCTTTTAACCTTTTACGATTAAAGAAAAGCCCCGTTCGCAACGCGAAGCGGGGCTTTTTATTTCAGAAATTATAAGACAATGTTTAAAATACACAAAAAACAATTCGACACCGGCGATGGTAAGATCATCGAGATTGAAACCGGTAAATTGGCCCGTCAAGCCCATGGTAGCTGCGTAGTAAAAGTTGGCAAAACCATGATTTTGGCCTCTGTTGTATCGAATTACGATGCAAAAGAAGGCGTAGACTTCTTGCCATTGAGCGTTGACTACCAAGAGAAATTTGCAGCCGTTGGTCGTATCCCCGGTAGCTTCTTACGACGTGAAGCGCGTTTGTCAGACTACGAAATCTTGATTTCTCGTTTGGTAGACCGTTGCTTGCGTCCTCTTTTCCCAGAAGATTACCATGCCGACACCCAGGTGATGTTGACATTGATTTCTTCAGACGATAACATTCTTCCAGATAGTTACGTAGGGTTGGCGGCTTCTGCTGCATTGATGTTGACAGATATTCCATTCTTAGGTCCTATTTCTGAGGTTCGCGTAGGTAGAATCGATGGTAAATTCATCGTTAACCCTACAAAAGAAGAGTTGGAACAGTCTGATATCGATATGCTTGTGGGTGGAACAGCCAATGACTTGAACATGGTAGAGGGTGAGTTAAAAGAGCTTTCAGAAGAGGAATTCTTAGAAGCTTTGAAATTCGGTCATGAAGCCGTGAAATTACAGTGTGCTGCCCAAATGGAATTGTTGGCAGAGATGGGTGGTCGCAAGCCTGTGCGTGAATACAACCACGAAGACAATGATGCTGAGTTGCGTGAGCGCGTAATCGCTGAAACGTCTGCTGATATTCGCAAAGTAGCTGAAAGCGGCGCACCCAAAAACGAGCGTAATGCTGCTTTCAAAGCCATCATCAGCGATTACTGCAAGCAGTTCGAAGGCCATGAACAAGAATCGCGCATGGTACGCTTGGCGAAAAAATATTTCCATGAAGCGGAATACAACCAAATGCGTGAAATGATCTTGGATAGTGGACGTCGTTTGGATGGTCGTTCTACCACCCAAGTTCGCCCTATTTACACCGAAATTGATTACTTACCCGCAGCACACGGTTCTGCGGTATTTACTCGCGGTGAAACTCAATCTTTAACCACCGTTACATTGGGCGGTAAATTGGATGAGCAATTATTGGATGCGCCGATGTTGCACGGACATAGTCGTTTGATGTTGCACTACAACTTCCCTGGATTTTCAACTGGTGAGGTACGTCCTAATCGCGGTCCTGGACGTCGTGAAATCGGTCATGGAAACTTGGCGTTGCGTGGTTTGAAAGCCATGTTGCCAACCGACGTTCCCTACGTAATTCGTATTGTAAGTGATATTTTGGAATCAAATGGTTCATCTTCAATGGCTACTGTTTGTGCAGGTTCAATGGCATTGATGGATTCAGGTATCAAATTGCAAAAGCCCGTTGGTGGAATTGCCATGGGATTGATTACCGACGAATCAGGTCGTTACACCGTTTTGACTGATATCTTGGGAGATGAAGATCACTTGGGAGATATGGATTTCAAAGTGGTTGGAACTACTGAAGGTATTACTGCTTGTCAGATGGATATCAAAATCAACGGATTGAAATGGGAGATGGTGGCACAAGCCTTGAAGCAAGCCAAAGATGGTCGTATGCACATTTTGGGTGAAATGGCCAAAACCATTACTTCTTACAAGCCAGAATTGAAGCCTCATACCCCTCGTGTTGAGATGATTGTTATTGATAAAGAATTCATTGGTGCTGTTATCGGCCCAGGAGGTAAAATTATCCAAGACATTCAAGCACGCACAGGTACTACCATCTCTATTGAAGAGCGCGATGGTAAGGGCTATGTAGAAATTTTGTCAAACGATGGCGATAGCATGGCTGCTGCAGTAGCGATTGTTAATGGCATTGTTGCGATTCCTGAAGTAGGTGGTACTTACACAGGAAAAGTTAAAACCATTACTGATTTCGGAGCCTTTGTAGAATTCATGCCTGGTAAAGACGGCTTGTTGCACATCAGTGAAATTTCTTATGATCGCGTTGCGACCATGGAAGGTGTTTTCACTGAGGGACAAGAGGTTACTGTTCAATTGGTTGAAGTTGACCAACGTTCAGGTAAGTTCCGCTTGAGCATGAAATCATTGACACCGAAGCCTGAGGGTTATGTTGAGCGCGAGCGTGCTCCCCGCCCTGAAGGAGGTCGCGGTGGTCGTGATGGAGGTCGTGGCGGTCGCGACGGAGGTCGTGACAACCGCAACCGTCGTTAATTTGAGTTACACACAGATTTAACTATTGTACATAAAAAAGGGAGGCTTCGCCTCCCTTTTTTGTTGAATAGGGTACCGGAAAATCCAAATGCGTTATACTTGCAATGAAATCACTCTACACAAACCTATGAAAAACCGTTTCATCGCCCTAATCTCTGGAAGCAATGCGAATCTATACCAGCAATACAAACTACACCATCAAGAAAGAGGATTGCTCATCATGCGCATCTTCATTTCACTGTTAATGATTCGACATGGATTTCCCAAGATGGAAAAACTCATGGGCGCTGAGGACATCCAATTTTACAATTTCCTCGGACTCGGGCCTACGGTTTCCTTGGCACTATGTGTCATCGGAGAATTTGTGGCACCACTTTTCATCATTGTTGGCTACCGCACACGGCTTGCAGCCGGACTTGTGATGTTCACCATGGCTGTTGCCGCCTTTGGAGCGCACAGCGGAGATCCGATCGATGACAAAGAACTGTCGATGGTTTACATGGCCCTTTTCGCCTATGCGATGCATGCGGGCTCAGGGAAAATCTCTTTGGATACTTGGTTGTTGAACCGAAGTCAACCTTAACTTTTGGTTGATTTTAATGTACTAACCAATTCAACCGTTGTCATAAACCAAATCAAGATGCAAGGAAACGCTTTCAGTTGGGCCGTTTCAACGATCCAAAAACGGAGGGCTTTGGGGTAAACATCGGTTGGACCTAGAACGGTAAACAACAACATTGAAGTCAAGCAGAACAGCCATAACACATGGCTTTTTCGAACATTTCTTAGATGGTGGAAGCCCGCAGAAGTTTCAAAATTTGGCGGCTGATGTTCACTAAAAAACAATTGAGTAAAAATGAGCGCGGCACCCCCCACAGCAATTACATAAGTGGCGGATTCGGCCATATGATTAAAAATCACCATCCATATGAGCCATGAGCCAGCGTACAGGTATTGAAATTTCCTCAATACTGAGGGACTTATATCGATCAGAGACTTAGGGCGCCACAGCGTAAATCGAACCGCAAAATACAACAGCGGTAAGGCTTGAATGATTAACCCCAGTATCAGCACGAGATTTTTGTTGGGTTCTAACGCAAACCATTGCTTAAGCCATCCCATCATCGAATATTTAACGAAAAAACCATGGTCATGGGCTAGCAAGTTGAACATCGCTTGATATTGTCGTAGCAAGCCAGAACCGACGATTGGCAAGGGCAATATAAACAGCATCACCATCACCAAAGGTATCCGCCAGATGGATTGTTTCAACGTATTTGGAAACAAGAGAAATAGCGCAAAAAACAAAATTCCAAACAGTTTAATGTAGGCTGTAAGGGCAATGAAAATGATGGCTTTGGTCGTTTCTTGGTGTTGTAATGATACGAAGGCTAACAACAACAAACCCAACATCAATCCATTGCTTTGGCTATTTAAAGCGCTCGTAATTGCCTCCAGCAGCAGAACTACGGCAAAACCAACCTTACCCCTATTAGAAACACCCTGCAATCGTTGAATCGCTATCAACGGCAGCAAAAGGTTAAGGGCCGTCCACAATGTATACCCAGCAAAATCTGGCAGCACTGAAAACGGTGCAAAAAGAAGTGCAAATGTGGGTGGATATTTGAAGAGGTCGTATTGTTCTTGGGGGTAATGAATGTATAGATTCTTGAGATCGAGCAGGTGAAAAAACGACTGTTTGAAGATGATATAATTGTTGTAGTGACTGTAGTACCCCCCATCGGCAAACAAATCACCCCAAGGCAGGGATAGGTTCCTGACAGAAACAACCAAAACTGCGAGGACATTAATAATCCAAACCCATTTGGGCATGTTTTGCTTGTTGGGATGTTTTGGTTTTGATATACCCATCATTTACGGCTAAATTAAAGGAAATCGACGGAGAATTTATTGGGGATTACAAAAACAAAGAGGGGGCATAGCCCCCTCTTTCAACAGGTTAAATTCGTTGCATTATTTTACACGCACGCCATTTTGGAATCCGGCGATGAATGCATCTGCATAACCCAAAGCGCGAACGCGGGCCTTTTCGGCTGCAGCTTCTGCCTCTGAGTTAAATACTTTGGCGGTGCAGTATTTGTAATATTCACCTTGTTTGTATTCATACACAGCACCAATGCCCTTGGTTTCAAATGCCACTTTATCCATGGGCTGTTTTGAAATAATAAATTGAATGCGGTATTCCACCTTCACCCCTTGGGTTGGCTTAACCACAGAAACCGGAGGTGCAGGGGTCGTCAACACTTTTGCAGGAGCGGGAGAGATATTCGAAATGCTATTGTTTGTATTTGTTGAAACAGGTGCATTATTCATCTTCTGACCAGGCAAACAAGCAGGTGCCTCAACTCTATCAGGCAGACCATCTTCATCGGAATCAGTATCCAAATAATCGGGTTTGCCATCAGAATCTGTATCTACAGGATTGTTGCTTTTGCCTTTTTCCATAGCATCAGGGATTGAGTCGCCATCGCTGTCCAGATCCAAGAAGTTGGGCTTTCCGTCATGGTCAATATCCAATTTACCTTCTACACTGTCATTGATTCCATCTCCGTCACTGTCCAAATCCAAATAATTGGCTTTTCCATCACGATCCATATCATCAGCTGTTTCCATTCGATCCATGATTCCATCGTTGTCAGAATCGGTGTCTAAGAAATCTGGTTGTGAATCTTTATCAGAATCTTTTACTCCTTCTACTTTATCATCAATTCCATCACCATCTGAGTCGGTATCTTGATAATTAGGTTTGCCATCTTTATCAGAGTCTCCGGTCTTTTCGATACCATCGGCGATACCATCGCCATCTGAATCACGATCCAAGAAGTTGGGTAAGCCATCTTTATCGATATCAGAAAGGCCTTCCGAGGCATCAGGCAATCCATCATTGTCTGAATCTGTATCTAAGTAATCAGGAATACCATCTGCATCAGCGTCTCCGCAAATCATATTGGTTTGGGAAATATCCGCCAAAGCTGCGTCTGAAGCCTTTGTTGGAGCTGTTTCTGTTACAGACGATGCAACCGAACCATCAGAGGTAGAAACTTTTTTGGTGGTATCGTTCACAACAGCTGTATTGCCACAAGGCATTATCGCACGAATGATATATTCTGTTCGGCGGTTCTGGGCATGATCTGCATCGCTGCATGTAACACCATCCGCACATTTATTAAGGAGTTTAGATTCACCAAATCCTTTATATCCAATTCGATCGGCTGCCACACCTCGATTAACAACATATCTATAGGCTGCCATGGCACGATCTTCAGATAACTTTTGGTTGTAGACAACTGATGCACGGCTGTCTGTATGTGATCCAAGTTCAACACTCAGTCCAGGGTTATCTTGCATAATAACCACTAGTTTATCCAATTCCACCTTACTCTCTTCTGTAATTTCAAATTTTGAACTAGCGTAATAAACGGGTTTGATATCAAATAATTTACCAAGGTCATCACCAATTTTGTAGGCTTTCGCTTTAAGTACAATCTTTCTACCTCCATCAGGTAAATCTAAAATACTATCTGCTGTTGCATAACGATAACCACAGGGATGTGAAGTTACCTGTAGGTTTGGATTTGTCTGGTCATTTCCAATTCCGTTAAAAGTGTAAATCCCTTTTTCATCCGTAATCCCCTTAATGCCAATCTCTGCATCATTTAAATTATCGAGTACTACTTCAGCGCCTTTTAATGGCAAGCCCGTCTCTGCATCTACAATCTCAACAATAACAGGACTTGGTATTTCCTCTTCCATTTCTTCTTCTGTTGGACCAACCCAGCGGAAGAAGTAAAGGTTATCATCGATGCCTTTAGAGCCACGGTTAGAAGTGATGGTACCCCAAGCGTCTCTGTCATGAATTTGTGCACCGAAATCATCGTAATTCGAATTGATGGGTTTACCTGCATTGATGATGGCACCCGTTGCGGCGTCTACAAAATATATGTCCAATCCACCGAACCCTAAATGACCATCAGAAGAAAAATAAAACTGACCTGAATCACTATAACTAGGGAAGTTATCGCGCAGTGCGGTATTGATTTCTGGACCCATATTTTTTGCATCCCCAATCTTGATATCGTTTTCGTCAATTTGAATGATGGGGGCTTCATACAAATCTGACTTACCAAATCCCCCTGGCATATCTGAAGCAAAAACAACTTTAGTTCCATCAGGTGAAATAATCAAATCAGCCACAGAGTATTCCGTATTGTTTAATTGAAATGGAATTTCTGTCCATTTTTTAGTCACTGGATTCTGACGCATTGCAAAAATCTGCAATACCCTTTCACGCTGTTTGTTTTTACGTTTTGCGTTTCGCGTAACGTAAATAAAGCCCGTATTTGGATCAACAAAACTTACATGTTGATGAACCACTGATTTGTTGTTGGTGATCATCTTGCCTGTACCCAAAAAACTATCTGAATAAGGCGCTTTGAATATTTGATAATAGGGTTGTTCGTGCCACAGAGATACAGATTTCTTTAAGCCCAATTCAACATGGGAGGAATAATAGGCCGAACCTTTTTTATCCGGAACTAATGCATATTCACCCAACACTGTATTACTATTGAATGGTTTCACATTATAAAATTCCGAAAAATCGTTTTCTGGCCAATAACTTTCGGCATCGGCATTTTGAGCTGCGAATTCAGAATTTAATTCAGGAAAAAATGGTTTATCTCCATACTCCGTTGACTTCAAAACAATTAATAAACTATCTGATAGGAGATAATTCTCAACTTTTCTTGCAGCAAGGGCAAAACAAAGTTTATCAAAAGCATCCACTTTGTCGCTAAATTGTGAGAACAGTTCAGAATAAGCTTCAAACGCCAATTGGTTATTCTCCACTTGAGCGTGAGAGTATGCTAAAGCCCTTTGATTGGGGTAATCGAACTTTTTTGCTATCGCTTTCTGGTTGTTCTTGGCAATAATTCCTGCATAATTGTATGTGTAGATATCATTTGCCAATTTCTTTTGGGCAAAAACAGGGCTAACCTGACTCAATAAACCAAAGGTCAGGATGGTTGTGTATTTTATGAGATTCATCGTTGTGCGACTAGAATTTTTTAGAAATAACGTGGAACTTTTACCCTACTATTTTCTTTGGGTGTGATCATGTATTGCAAACCGATTTCATGTGAACCTCTCACGTATTCATTCAGTGGAGCGGTTTTGCTATCAAACGAGTACAACAGGTTGAAGTTAGGATTCAGTTGTGCCATTACCATAAATCCGATATCGCCACCGGTTCTATAAAATCCACCAATTGAACCAAAGTCTTTGTAGATCAGGTGCAAATTCACATCTGCTTGCATTGCTGCGCCATTTACAAACTTCACTTGGGTTGTAGGTTTTAATTTTAAGTCCGTTGACAAATCAAAAACGGCACCCGCTATGGCATAATAGTGCATTTGACTTACATAATCCAGGTTTACACCGCTGGGCGCTGTTCTCTCGTTGATAAACACCATACGGGGTGAGCTAACGCCAGCAAAATACTTGTCGCTGTAGAGGTAAACACCGAAACCTGTCATGGGCGCTGTGATGGAGTAGTCATTGTTATTAAAGGTTACGTCACCGGGGTTTTGCACTTTCAGTTTAGACAACTCGGCAGAATAATTAAAGGCACCCAATCTCAATCCAACGGCCAATCTCAAGTCTCTTGCTATTTCTTTGTTGTAAGCAATGTTGGCCGCAAACTCAGTTTCAGAGAAAGGAGAAGCCACTTCAAATTTTCCAATCTTGCCCGTTTGAAAATTCAAACCAACGGCAAAGTCTCTGAATGCTGGTGCTTGAGAAACTGGAGAGTGAAGTGCTAGACTCTGATAATTAGGCGCTCCTGGATAGGTAGCCCACTGAGTGCGGTTCAATGCACTCGCCACCAGGGTACGCTTCGAACCGGCATAGGCTGGGTTCATCGCAAGCGAATTAAAATCGTAATGGGTGTACATTTGCTCTTGTTGAGCGAACATGGGCACCGTGGTGGCCAAAGCCACTAACATTACCCATTTCACCTTATTTTTTATCATGAATGTCATGGTTGTTCGTTCGTTTAGTTTTTGATGTAAATGTTTCTATCAACTGTGGTTGATCCATATTTAAATACGATGTAATAGATGCCTTCGGGCAGTGTATCACCATTTATACCTACGCCATTCCAATCGTTTTTGTAGGTTCCATTAGATTCATACACAACTTGACCCCAACGGTTGAATACCAACAATGTTGCTTGAGAGAACACTTTGGCTTTCAAGCCGCGGATATAAAGCACATCATTGATACCGTCACCGTTTGGTGAAATACCCTCAGGGATAAAGAAGTCTGGATCTATGTAGTTGGGGATTCCGTCATTGTCGCTGTCGGCCAGACCTTCTTGAATATCGCTGTCTAACAATTCGTCATTGTCAGAGTCTAGATCGCGCCAGTTGCCTACGCCATCGCCATCCGTATCCGTAGTTCCTTCAATTTTATCGGATATACCATCGTTATCTGAATCGAGGTCGAGGTAATCGGGCTGACCATCATTATCAGTATCCGTAGTTCCTTCGGTCTTGTCATCGATACCGTCGCCATCAGAATCCAAATCGCGCCAATTACCAATACCATCACCATCAGAATCTACAGTGCCTTCGGTTTGGTCATTGATACCATCGTTGTCAGAATCGAGATCACGCCAATCACCCACGCCATCACCATCGGTGTCCGTGGTGCCTTCGATACTATCAGAAATGCCATCATTATCTGAATCTGTATCAAGGTAATCAGCTACACCGTCACCATCGGTATCGGTAGTTCCTTCAATTTTATCAGAAATACCATCACCATCAGAATCCAAATCCAACCAGTTACCTGCCAAATCACCATCTTTATCTCCTGTACCTTCGGTTTTGTCAACAATTCCATCGCCGTCTGAATCCAAATCGCGCCAGTTGCCGATACCATCACCATCGAAGTCGTTGGTGCCTTCGGTGCTATCTGCGATACCATCATTGTCTGAATCCAAATCGCGCCAATCACCAGTGCCATCGCCATCCGTATCAACGGTTCCTTCGGTACTGTCTAAGATATTATCGCCGTCTGAATCGATATCGCGCCAATCGCCGGTGCCATCGCCGTCTGTATCAACAGTACCTTCAGTTTTATCTGAAATACCATCGTTGTCAGAATCGAGGTCGCGCCAATCGCTGATACCGTCCATGTCTGTATCCACTGTACCTTCAATGCTGTCGGAGATTCCGTCATTGTCAGAGTCTAGGTCGCGCCAATCGCCAGTTCCATCACCATCGGTATCTACGGTTCCTTCGATGTTATCGGAAATGCCATCGCCATCAGAGTCCAAATCGAGATAGTCGGGTTTACCATCGCCATCTGTATCTACAGTTCCTTCAATTTTATCAGAGATACCGTCGTTGTCAGAGTCCAGATCGCGCCAATCGCCGGTGCCATCGCCATCAGAATCTATTGATCCTTCAATTTTGTCACTGATACCGTCGTTATCAGAATCCAGATCGCGCCAATCGCCAGTTCCGTCGCCGTCTGTGTCTACAGTTCCTTCGATCAAATCCGAAATACCGTCACCATCCGAATCTCCATCACGGAAATCCGAAATGCCATCGCCATCGGTATCTACTACATCTTCTATACTGTCAAGAATTCCATCAGCATCAGAATCCAAATCCAAGTAATCGGGTTTACCATCACCGTCGGTATCCACTGGGGTTGCGGGGTTGCTACCAGCTTCAAAGTTATCTTGAATACCATCGTCATCAGAATCAAGGTCGCGCCAGTTTCCACGACCATCACCGTCGGTATCAATACTACCTTCTACACTATCTGGAATGCCATCATTGTCTGAGTCAAGATCCAATCGATCTACTGTACCATCAGAATCTGTATCGATGTTGCCTTCTGTTTGATCGTTGATACCATCATTGTCGGAATCTAGATCTCTCCAATTGCCAGTTCCGTCGCCGTCTGTGTCTACAGTTCCTTCAATTTTATCACTGATTCCATCATTGTCTGCGTCTGTATCAAGGAAATCTGCAATCCCGTCACCGTCTGTATCAACGGTTCCTTCGATATTGTCATCGATACCATCGCCATCAGAATCTATATCTCTCCAATTGCCAATGCCATCGCCATCTGGGTCAGCAACACCTTCGGTTTTGTCGGCAATGCCGTCACCATCTGTGTCTAAGTCTTTGTAATCAGGTTGACCATCGCCATCGGTATCAATTTCATTATAGCCTGTACCGCCGTTAGCAATGATGGGAACACCCACCGAATTTACAGCTACAGTACTGGTTCCCGCGATTCCATCGTTATCGGAATCAGAACCGTCTACTTCATAGATATCAAAAATACCGTCATTATCACTGTCTAAGTCTTTGAAGTTGGGTATGCCATCGCCATCAAAGTCCATGGCCGTATCGCGATTTTCATTTTCGATAAAATCCAGCAAACCGTCATTGTCTGAATCCATGTCGGCGTAGTCAAATACACCATCACCATCGGTGTCTTTAGATCCTTCCACAAAATCTGGGATACCGTCGCCATCGGTGTCTTTGGCAATAACGGTAACCAATGCGGTATCGGGTCCTATTTTATTTCCAGCGGCATCCTGAGCCCATACATAAACCTCATTCACGCCTGTGTCTGAAACTGTCCAATTCAACTTGCTTACATCCAGCGTATCTATGCCACAATTATCGTAAAGCAAGGCAACCACATTCAATTTTGTCATCGAACCATTTCCGGTAGTGTCAAGATAAACCGTGTGGTTTTTCACTTGGAGCGTTGGTTTGATGGTATCATAAACGGTAACGTTGATGGTAGAACTGCTGCGATTTCTGCTGGGGTCTACTGCGGTAATTGTAATCGCATTTACGCCCGTTTGAGAGCAGTCAAATGCACTGTCGCTCATGTAAAGGCTGTCAATGTTACAATTATCGTAACTGCCGTTGTCAAAATCTGATGTAGTTAATTTGGTTTTGCCGAAAGCATCAAGGTACAGTGATACATTCTTCAATACCAAGGTTGGTTTGATAGTATCTAGCACAGTGATGATCAATGTGTCCGTGGCCGTGTTGCCATTGGCGTCCGTTGCGGTAAATACTACTTTATTTTGGGTGTTGTTGTAACCAGAATTCAAACATTCGAATAGGGTTTTAGAGAGCGACGTGGTTACAGTATTACACTGGTCTGTTGTGCCGAGGTCCACGCTATCTTTTGCCAACGTTGCCAAACCACTGTTGTCGAGGTATAAAATAAAATCTCTGGTATTTAAGTTGGGTTTGGTGGTGTCGAGGACGTTGACGATGTAGTCTATACTGTCTCGATTTCCATTAATATCAACTACTTTGAAATTCACTGTATTGTATCCAACATTGGTACAATCAAAACTTGTCTTGCTAATTGATCGCGATGCAATTGCACAGTTGTCGGAGGAGGCACTGTCCGACATATTCGCTGATACAAACACGGTGCCCAACGCGCCCAAATAAACGGTTAGAATTTTGTGCGGTACGGGTATTGGTTTAACCAAGTCCACGTGCTTGATGGTAACTTGAACAGTGTCTAGACAACCATTGGCATCTTTTACTTCTGCGGTATATTTTCCTTCGTATTTGTTGTTGTACGTATTAGTACTTGTATAGGTCGAGGTTGGGGTTAACCAAGTTGTATCCACGCGATAAGAGTAGGCCGATGTTCCACCGGTTGCTGTTAAAGCAATCACCCCTGTTTTGTCATTGTAACAAACTGGGCTTGTGATGGTAGCGGTAAGGTTAAGCACTGAAGGTTGAGAGATGACTACACTTTTGCTGGTTGTACAACCATTGGCATCCTGGATGTATAGCGTATATACCCCAACGCTTAATGATGAGAATGTAGAATCATTTACAAAAGAACTTGTACCAATTTTATATTGATAAATCTTAGTACCACCAGATACATGAGCGATGATTTTTCCATCATTCGAATTAAAACAACTATTATTCGTTGTTTCCAGAACCACAGACAATACCGATGGTTCAGTTATTGAAACATGAATAGTATCTATACAAAAGTTATTATCTATCACACTAAACACCGTCGTACCGGGGTTTACGTTGTTAAATGTGGTTGAAGATTGATAAGTTCCTGTGCCCGCTTTGTAACTATAAGTGGGTGTTCCGCCCGAGCATGTTAAAACTACGGTGCCGTCATTCAAACCATTACATGAAACGTTGGTTTTTGATGAAACTGCCAAATTTAAAACTGCAGGCTCTGAAATGATAACATGCAACGTATCCGTATTGCCCAAGGTATCAGTTACAGAAGCAATGTAAGTTGCTGCTGATAGATTGCTGAATATGGGGGAGTATTGGAAAGAACTACCACCAAAAATACTATATCTAAAACCTGGTGATCCACCAGAAACTTGTAGTTCAAAACTACCGTTTGTGCCACCATTACAAGAGACATTTGTCTGCGAAACAAGAGATAATGTTTGCGCTGAAAGTGATTGAAATACAGTCATCAGCGCCGTTAACAAGAAAAGGCTAAAACCCTTAATTCTATTATTTATCATAAATTCTTTTTCTTATAAGTTGGGGGAGGTACTTTTTACCAAATCGCACTTCCACACATCACAAAAGTATGGAATGTTGGTGGTTTTGTTAAACTTCTTCATTTTTGAGATCCTTTTTTGTATACTTTACGCTGCACTTGACATTGCATTTTGAGTTTTAGTGGCCTAATACACCATTTTTATCCAATTCCCCCAAAACTCAATGAAATCACTCCCTAAAAGAGGAAAAGACCCCCAAGCAACAATGTAAGAATGCCAGTAACCGCGTTCACAGTGTCGTTAGTCATCCAATAAAAACCCTTTGCAATTGCTTCAGTTTTTTTGTCGGGGACATCGGATAAAACACCACCCAACCTGATATATTTACGTTGAAATAGATCACCCATTACACTGTCTATCAACGTGCCGAGCAGTCCAAAACCGACAATCAAAATAAAAATCTGCCACTGACCCCAGCGATAGGTTTGTCGCAGTTCTATCCAATCCATGAGAATACCACAGATTGCAACTGCCACCGAACCCAAAAATGCCCCCATGAAACCGGCAATCGTTACACCGCCAGATACTCCTTTCGACAGTCGTCTACCGCTTATAATACTGCGAGGCTCACCGCCCAGCCATTGACCCACTTCACTGCTCAAAGTATCGGCACAACTCGCCGATAGGGTGAACAATGCCAACAACTTACACTTTTCCCCGAATCCAGGACTAATGGAGCAACCGAAAATTTCGGCCACGTCCATTTCTGCAATATACACCATCACAGCACACCCCATATACAATCCACCATTGGCCAATACCTGCCAACGATCCCGGGGTTTTCCATCTTTTGAATCTCCTGAAATAGAACTTGCGCCTTTTTTTCTTAGCCTTTCAACCCAACTCGCCATACCCAAGAAAACAACCAGTGGCCAGAGTGACCAACCCGCCATAATCACCACAACAAACGCCAATAGCCAAGCCATTACGGCGCCAGTATTATCCAAAACACGCCATTTATTCAGCCCAATGGCCACAAAAACAGAGAGCAACAAATACACAATCAAAAACCCAGTGCCCTGAAGAAAAAAAGCCTGTGATTTGCCCAAAAATCCCATGAACATGGCTCCGGAAAATAGCCAAACAGCCAATACAACAAATAGGTTGTCTGAGCCTTTGCCAGAGATCATTTCTACCATCGCCACAACAAAACCAAACACAACGAGCTGAGGCCAATCAACCGCTCCAACCCAATGTGCATCCGGTATTACCCGTACCAATCTCCACAACATCAACCCCCCTATCAAAACCGCAACCCACCAAAAAACAACAAATCCCAACCAAGATTTTCGCTCCGATTCTAGCTTAAAAATCCATTTAGAACGATCGCTCAAAGAAGACGACCACCATCGGCCCAACATTCCCGCCAAACCATCGGCCCAAGCCAACGTGCAGAATGCCCAACCATTCATCCATCGCAGCAAGAGGTTTTGTTGAGTGCTTAATCCTTCCAAAAAAAAGGGCAGTGAGGTCAACAAGGCAAAGACCAAGGAAAAATAAACCATGCCCCAAGGTTTTCTCGATTGCTCTCCCGCCACAATCTCCTCAAACCAACCGCGCTTTATTGCAAACCACAATGCAAAAGAAGCCACCCAAGACATCACAGGCAGCAACCATGATTCTATGTTAACAGAAGCAAACGCGGCAACGAAAATCACCACAATGTGCAAACTTTTCCTCAAGTAAAATTGCCATTGAGGACGCCTTTTCTCCAACGTTACAATCACACCAACGACCAAAACAATTGCGACGATACACCACAGCAAAATTGAATTGGGATTGTCCATTAATCAAAGTAACACAAATTCATTTGATTCGTTGTTACTTTGACAGATGCTTTCCTTGATTTGGCGATTTTCGCGACCCCACACCCTCATTGGCTCAAGCATAAGCATTACTGCCATCCTGTTTTTGCTCATTTTTTGCACCCCAGGGCTTCCCGTTAAAGGAATAGAAATCCTCACTCAATCGCTCATATCACCCAATCAAACCGCACGTGTCGTTGGATTTATTCCCGTTGCCAACGCGGCAGTCACGGGCTTTGTATCCATTTTACTTCCAACCCTGATAGTGTGTTTGGCCTGTAACATTTTTATCACAGGGCTCAACCAAATTGTTGATGTAGAACTGGATAAAATCAACAAGCCCCATCTACCCCTCGCCTCCGGGGAACTCTCACTTCACCGAGGCAAAACCATTGTTATCTTTAGCGGCCTGATGGCTGTTTTTGGTTCGTGGATGATTCAGCCATTCTTGGGCATTTTAATCACAGTCATTGCCGCCATTGGTGCGATGTATTCGCTTCCGCCCATCCAATTTAAACGACATCATGTTTGGGCAGCCTCCGCTATTGCCTTGGTTCGAGGTCCGCTTATCAACGTTGGTATCTCGATCCATTTTGCTACATTACTGTTCGATTGGCCCATGGTTGCGCTTCCATGGTTGTTGCCGTTGACCGTTTTTATCACGGCATTCAGTCTGGGCATTGCGTGGTTCAAGGACATCCCAGATACCCAAGGCGATCAAATCCATGGCTTTAAAACTTTGGCTTTGGTTTGGAGTCGACAAAAAGCACTAACTGCCGGGAAATGGCTCGTGGGCTTGTCATACTTAATTCTCAGTCTATTTTGGTTTCTTATCGATGTTAATATCGCTGCGGCACTCGTTCATCTCATTCTGCTCATCCTTTTCTGGGGTAGGTCTTCTCGCGTAGATTTGCAATCGACCGATAGTATCAAACGATTTTATTTGTTCTACTGGGGGCTGTTCTTCTTGGAGTATTTAATTCTCCCGCTGTTATTGGCCTAGTCCCCTCTTTTTGCAAGATTATCGCAATTCGTGGAAAAGTAAGCGCCTTTTACCGTTTGGATGCCCTAAATTTGTACAATTTTTGGAATCATGCCAAAGGACCCCTCAATCAAACACGTACTCATCATCGGCAGTGGACCGATTATCATTGGTCAAGCTTGTGAATTTGACTATTCTGGATCACAGGCAGCCCGCAGTATCCGCGAAGAAGGCATCAAAGTTTCGCTGATTAACAGCAATCCTGCGACCATCATGACGGACAAAATGAACGCCGATCATGTTTATCTGCAGCCATTGACCCCCGAAAGCATCGAAAAAATTCTGCAAGAGCAAGACATCGACGCTGTATTGCCGACCATGGGTGGACAAACTGCTTTGAACCTAGCGAAAGAATGCGATGAATTGGGAATATGGGAGAAATACAACTGTCGTATCATTGGGGTAAATATCGAGGCCATCGACAAGATGGAAGATCGCGAAAAGTTCCGACAATTGATGGTTGAATTGGGTGTTGGTGTAGCAAAAAGTCAAATCGCCAATAGCTTTTTGGAAGGCAAAGAAATTGCCCAACGGATTGGATTTCCTCTGGTTATCCGTCCGAGTTACACCTTGGGTGGAACAGGCGGTGCCATCGTTTACAAAAAAGAGGAGTTTGACCGTGCGCTTCAATATGGCCTGGAATCTAGTCCAGTGCACGAAGTATTGGTAGAGCAAGCCGTTTTGGGTTGGAAGGAGTATGAGTTTGAATTGCTTCGCGACTCCAAAGACGATATCGCGGTAATCTGTACCATAGAAAACTTCGACCCCATGGGCATACACACCGGAGATTCTATCACCGTTGCCCCTGCAATGACCTTGAGCGATACTGCTTTCCAGCGGATGCGTGACATGGCATTTAAAATGATGAGAAGTATGGGTGTTTTTGCCGGAGGTTGCAATGTGCAATTCAGTGTAAACCCAGTAGACGAAGAGATCATCGCCATTGAGATTAACCCCCGCGTCAGTAGAAGTTCTGCCTTGGCCTCTAAAGCTACAGGCTACCCCATTGCCAAAATTGCTTCAAAATTGGCGATTGGATATTACCTCGACGAGCTTAAAAACCCCGTTACAAAAACCACCAGTGCTTTCTTTGAACCGGCATTGGATTACGTAATTGTAAAAATTCCGCGTTTCAACTTCGACAAATTCCATGGTGCTGAAACACGCCTTGGTTTCCAAATGAAATCGGTGGGTGAAGTCATGGCCATCGGCCGTAGTTTCCAAGAAGCCCTCCAAAAAGCCTGTCAGAGTTTGGAAATTTCTCGCCACGGTTTGGGTGCCGATGGCAACAAAGTGAGTCGCAACTTGGAAGAATTGGTTCATGGCATGGAACACGCCAGTTGGAATCGCGTTTTCCAAGTAAAAGATGCGCTTGCTTTGGGTGTACCCATCAGCAGTGTTCAAAAAATCACCCGCATCGATCGTTGGTTCCTTGAACAGATTGCCGATTTGGTGAAAACCGAAACTGAAATCCGTAGATACAATCCAGAAAATATCCCGGCGAGTTTGCTTAAAATCGCCAAAGAAAAAGGATACAGCGATGAACAAATTGCTTGGTTGATGGGTGGAAACACCACTGCAGAGCAAGTGTGTGACAAGCGACTTTCATTGGGTATCCGCCGCGTATACAAAATGGTAGATACCTGTAGTGCGGAATTCCCTAGTCCTACCAATTACTTCTATTCAACTTTCGATGGCGAAAACGAAAGCATCGTGAGTGATAAAAAGAAGATTTTTGTGTTGGGAAGCGGTCCAAATCGCATTGGACAGGGCATAGAATTCGATTACAGCTGTGTACATGGCATCTTGGCAGCTCGCGAGGCCGGTTATGAGGCCATCATGATTAACTGCAATCCGGAGACTGTAAGTACGGATTTTGACATGGCAGACAAACTGTATTTTGAGCCTGTTTACTGGGAACATTTGTGGGAGCTAATCCAACATGAAAAACCTGAAGGTATAATTGTGCAATTGGGCGGTCAGACAGCCCTCAAATTGGCCGAAAAACTGCACGAAAAGGGTGTAAAAATCATTGGTACCAGTTACGATAACATGGATATTGCCGAAGACCGCGGTCGTTTCAGTGATATGTTGGCGTCTTTGGACATTCCTTATCCAAAATTTGGGGTAGCACTTGACGCCGAGGAGGCAATCAAAATTGCCAATGAGGTGGGTTACCCTGTGTTGGTTCGTCCGAGTTATGTATTGGGCGGACAGGGAATGGTTATCGTCATAAACGACGAAGATTTAGAAAAGGCCGTGGTAAAATTATTGGGTGATTTGCCGGGTAACCGTGTATTGATCGACCATTTCTTGGATCGGGCTGAAGAGGCGGAGAGCGATAGTATTTGTGACGGTGAGGACGTTCACATTTTGGGTATGATGGAGCACATCGAACCAGCGGGTATTCACTCTGGCGATTCCAGTGCCGTGTTGCCTCCTTTCTCATTAAGCGAAAATGTTCAGCAACAGATGGTGGAGTATACTGAAAAGTTGGCCCATGCACTGAACATTCACGGATTGATGAACATTCAATTCGCCATCAAGGACGAGAAAGTCTATGTCATTGAAGCGAATCCACGGGCATCGAGAACAGTGCCGTTCATATGTAAAGCCTATGATTACTCGTACGTGAACATGGCCACCAAGGTGATGTTAGGTGCTGCAAAAATCAAAGATTTTACTATTCCCGCTCGCCCTTCGGGCTTCGCGATTAAGCAGCCCGTTTTCAGCTTCAACAAATTCCGCGGTGTGAGTCGTGAATTGGGTCCTGAGATGAAGAGCACCGGTGAAAGCATCTTGTTCATCAAAGACCTCAAAGACGCCGCATTCCGCGAATTGTACAAGCAGAAAAGCATGTATTTGAGTCACTAAACGCCAACATTGATTGATAAAATGCAAGAGGCCCACCCCTGCGGGGTGGGCCTCTTTTGTTAAGTCTTCGAAAAAATTACTCCGCTGGCGGTGTGCTTGCCGCTCCATCAGGCCTTGGTCCGCGATTTCCGCCTTCCGGACGGGGTCCTCGGTTATTGCCGCCCTCAGGTCTTGGGCCGCGGTTTCCGCCCTCCGAACGCGGGACTCGGTTATTGGCGCCGCCTTCCGGACGAGGACCTCGGTTATTGCCGCCGCCCTCCGGACGAGGGCCTCGATTTCCGCCTTCCGGGCGGGGTCCGCGATTCTGTCCCTCAGGACGGGGGCCGCGATTGCCACCTTCAGGCCTTGGGCCGCGATTCTGTCCCTCCCGTCTTGGGCCGCGGTTATCCGCACGAGGACCTCGGTTATTGCCGCCGCCCTCCGGGCGGGGTCCACGACTGTCGTTTCTACGATCGTTACCCCCTCTTCTTCGGTCATTATTGCCTCGGCCATCACGTTTCTCAGAGCCGCGCTTTATCAATGCAAACTCATCATCTTGCAACAACTCATTGTTGCCAATGAAATCGTTATTCTGATCTTGTCCGCCATTGCTCACCTTTTCCAATATCGCGCTGGCTGGAGCCAAGTCTTGCAAAGCCGCAGATTGCTTTCCGCTGCGATTTTCCTCCATCACTTCATTGACCGTTGCCACTGGCAAAGCAACCCAAGTTTGATTGTCGTCATAGGAAAACCACATCAACTTTTTCAGGATGTCTGTCTTCCTGGCATAAGCCATTCCAGCAACGGTATCCAATTTCACCACCTTCGCTTTCGGGAAGGCATCTATCGCTTCCACGTATTGGTCCAATTCGTAGTTTAGGCAACACTTCAAGCGACCGCACTGACCTGCCAGTTTTTCCATGTTGATACTCAAATTTTGAACGCGCGCGGCCCCTGTATTCACCTGTTTATAATCGGTGAGCCATGTGCTGCAACACAATTCACGTCCGCAAACACCGGTTCCTCCCAATCGAGAGGCTTCCTCACGGTAGGAAATATGGCGCATTTCAATTTTCACTTTAAACTCATCGGCATAGCGTTTGATGAGTTCGCGGAAATCCACCCGACTTTCTGCCGTATAAAAGAAAATGGCTTTTCTACCATCGCCCTGAATTTCAATGTCCGAAATTTTCATTTGAAGATTGAGTGAAAACGCAATGGTTCGCGCGCGCTCCAAGGTTTGATCTTCTTTGCTTTTAGCTTCTGTTCTGCGTTCTAGATCTTTTTCAGAGGCCACGCGCTGAATGCTGCGCATTTCCTCGGAATCTTCACGAACGCGATATTTTTTCAACTGCAATCGAACAATTTCACCGGTGGCTGATACAGTGCCGATATCGAAGCCAATACTACTATCAACACATACATAGTCACCCGTGTACAACTCTGAGTTATTGGTGTTTCGGAAGAATTCCTTTCTGGACCCTTTGAACCGAACTTCCACCACATTGAAGGGTTTGTGTCCGGTAGGCAAATCCATGTCCTTAAACCAGTCGTATACGTTCAATGCATTGCAACCACTGGTACCACAAGTGCCATTGCTTTTACACCCACTGGGTGCGCCGCCTGACTTGGTTCCACAAGATGTACATGCCATTGTAATAAAAATTAAGAATGATGAATCACAAAGTTAATGGTTCCGCAGGTGCTTTCTTAACCTTGCGATTTACTTTTCCCAAACACCCACAATTTTTGGCCAAGAAAATTGACCATCATACCCACAATCGTTGCGACCAAAACTGCAAACAACTTATCGATTTTCACCGATATCAGTTCTTTGGTACCCATCAAAGTGCTTTTTGCCGCTGCTGCCAACGTATGACTTGGAAAAACTACATTCAATTGCAAAACCCAGTTGGGGAGTACAAACAACATGAGTTCGTTGGTTAGTACGTTCAAAGAACCGCTCATAGCATACAACAGCAAATAATTTCGCAATACCGATTGCTGTTTTTGATATGGGTTATCCCCTTTTTTCATACCCCACGTCCACAGGGAATTCAACTTATAGTTGACCCCCGTTGCCACAATGATACCCAGTGCTTTGGCGATATAGGTGGGCAAAAACACGGCTATGCCATAGTACACAGTCATATCCACCAAAAAACTAAATCCACCAACAATGCCAAATTTGGTTAGGGCGATGTATGTTTTTGATGAGATCACGGTTGCTGAGAAAGGGTTAAAAGGTCAAAGGTAATATCTGCGCCCAATTTTACCGAATGATTTCGATGGTCATGTCCGATTTCCACATCAAACAATATAGGAAAGTTCCGATCTGGCAGTGCCTCTGAAATGATTTCCCTGGCTGTTTTGCCAAAGGGCACGGCATTGTCTTTCATGTCGATCATACTACCTACAAGTAGAGCCTTTACATGATCAAATATACCGGCGTACTTGCATGATCTAACCATCCGATCGAGGTGATATAAATACTCATCTAAATCTTCAATGAGTAGCACTTTACCTGTGGTGTCGGGTTGGTTAGGTGTGCCCAATGCGGCAAATATCAGACTCAAATTTCCACCGATGAGCTCTCCCGAAAATGGGCAGGGATTGGCTATTTGATTTGCGTTCACTGCCAATAGCGTGCTTTTTCCGCACAAGGTATCCGACAACTGCTGACCGTTCTCTTTCACCCATGAATGTGTTTGTCCCCATTGGGTAGCTACTGGACCGTGAATACTCGCCCATTGATTTTTATTCAGCCATAGATGTAGGGTTGTCATGTCGCTAAATCCCACAAACCATTTTGGCGTTTGTTGAGACAACCATTGATCCACATTATTATGGCGCTGTTCCAAGGCTTCCAGGGTACGCATGGCTCCATAACCACCCCTTGCGGTAAAAATCGCCTTTGCGGTTGGATGTGACAGTGCCCAGGCTAAGTCTTTGGCCCGCAACGCATCGTCTCCAGCAAACTGATCTTGAACATGGAACAAATTGGGTGACAGTTCCAATTGCCACCCTTGAGCGGTAGTCCAATTTTGAAACGCGCAAATATCCTGAGCAGTAACACTCCTTGCCGGTGCAATTAACACAACGGTGTCGCCAGGGTTGAGATAAGCGGGGATATTCATCAGGGTTTTTTCATGATTAGCACCGCTTGCGACACGGTGGTTGTCATTTCAGCATTGCGACTGTCTTGAAAATATTCAAAGTAAGGAAAGTTGTCTTTGGCATTGTCTGAAGGTTGGGAAAACCCATTTTTCTGCATCCATGCGCGAAACTTACGCCAACTGTTGAGGGTTTTACCGGGTTCTGCATTCACTGTGGCTTTGAAAAAGCTCGCCGATGGCAAATTTTCCAGAACAAACCCATCGGTTAATGTTGGCATTTTTTCGTTGGACATAGGTTTAACAGGTATACCGATAAAGACATCCACACTGCCCAAATCGGGAAATTCTTTATAAAGCACGGTTAGGCCGCCTTCCATTTTGTATTTGTCTTCTACAATGCGATTAACAATCAAGGGCGCATTGATTTGGATGGCCTGTTTGATGTCTTTCAAAGGCATTTGTTGCCAAAAACCCAATAGCTGGGTAGCATTTCTATGCATTTCTTTCACCACGATGCCAGAATCAGTGCCCAATAAACCGGCATTGGCCTGCATGGGTAAAGTATCATTAAGGTAAGAATCTGATGTATGGGCTTTTGTGTCGTTGGTTTCAGAGCCTGACTGACAAGAAACAAAAAGGAACAGTGCACCTGTTACCAAACTCAACATTCGCTTTTTTGCAAAAATCATCCCTGCAAAATACACGATTTTTTGGGGATTTTGATGTAGGTTTGTATTGTGAAATTCGTTGCCGAGATAGAAATCTTACCCCTCAAAGGATTATTAGATCCCCAAGGAAAAGCAGTAGCCAACGGGCTACCTAAAATTGGTATTACCAGCGCTTCCAATGTTCGCATTGGCAAGTTCATCACCATGGATTTGGACGCTGATTCTGCTGAGGAGGCCCACAAAATGGCAGAAACTGCCTGCAAAAAGCTGTTGGCAAACCTCATCATGGAAGGGTTTAACATCAGAATTTCCGCCCAATAACCATGATTGTTTACAACGTCACTTGCAACCTGCATCCTCTCATGGCTGAGGAGTGGTTGGCATGGATGAAAGAGGAGCACATACCCGAAGTTATGCAGTCGGGCTGCTTCACTGAATGCAAAATTCTCAAATTACTCACCGAGGTTGAGGACAATGACGGTGTGAACTATGCCATTCAATACACAGCGCCCAATATGGGCAGTTATCAGCAATACCGCGATAAATTCGCACCGGCTTTGCAAGCAAAAACCAAGGCAAAATACGGTGATGATGTACTTGCCTATCGCAGTTTACTGGAAGTAATCATGTAAAATTATGAGCCAGATCAAAGCGTTATCGATTGAAGAGGCGCTATCCCACACTGGCTCCTATTGTTGGATTGATGTTCGAAGCGAAGCAGAATTCGAGCGCGCACACATTCCGGGGTCCATCAATTTGCCTTTACTCAAAAATGAAGAGCGGGCTTTGGTTGGAACAACCTATAAAATGGAGGGCCGCGAAGCGGCTGTTCAAGTAGGCTTAAAATTGATCGGCCCTAAATTCGAGACCTATTATCAATCGCTAATAACCACGGCAAAAAACGAGAACAAAAAATTATTGCTGTATTGTTGGCGGGGTGGTTTGCGAAGCCAAATTGCCTCAACGTTGGTACAATGGAGTGGGATGCCTGCTACAATGATTCAGGGAGGATATCGCTCATTCCGCCATTGGGTATTTTCAACGCTTGAAACCAACCGCGATTATGTGATCATTTCAGGGCACACAGGCACTGGAAAAACAGAAGTCTTGCATTTACTCAAAAATACCAATGCCAACGTTGTGGATTTAGAGGGTCTTGCCAACCACAAAGGCAGTGCGCTCGGTGGACTTGGGTTACCGCCTCAGCCCAAAAATGAACAATTCGAAAATTTGGTGGCCACCGCTTTGCATCATTGCAAACCAAATCAACCGGTGTTTATTGAAAATGAAAGTAGAACAATAGGCCATTGTGCTGTGCCGCAAGGATTGTGGGATGGCATGCAAAATGCCCGTTTCATTGAGCTCAATATAGATCGCGAAACCCGCATTCAACGCCTTTTGTTAGAGTATGGATCCTTTCCGGTGGCTGACCTCAAAGAGCAAACACAAAAATTACGCAAACGCCTTGGCGGGCAGCATGAGCAAGCCGCAATATCCGCCTTAGAAAATGGAGAACTCAAGAAATGGGTAGAGCTCTTGCTGGTGTACTACGATAAATCGTATTCGCACTTTTTGGAAAGGCATCAAATCAAAGCCCAAAAAATGGACTGGGACTGGAACCAAAAAGAGTCCTCATTGTTATCCTTATTGTCATTATCAAACCATGGAATTACAAAATAAAGTCGCCGTTGTCACTGGCGCTAACAAAGGAATTGGACATGAATGCGTTCAACAATTATTGGAAAAAGGGGCCTTCGTGGTGGGCATTTGCCGCAGTGGCTGTAGCCATTCACATCCCAACTATAGGTGTTTAACGGCAGACGTTAGGCATTGGGAGGGACTATCCGAAGCATTCGGCACAATCATAGAAAAACATGGTAAGATTGACATCCTGATCAACAATGCGGGATTGGGGTACTTTGGTCATTGCCATGAACTGCCCATTGAACAGTGGCATGAGATGTTTGATACAAATGTAACCGGGTTGTTTTATGCCACCAGATTGGCATTGCCAACCATGAAACAGCAAGGCTTGGGTCACATCATCAACATTTCTTCTATTGCCGGTTTGGAGGGATATCAGCAAGTGAGTGCTTATTGTGCTACCAAATTTGCCGTACGTGGATTCAGTGATGCGTTATACAAGGAAGTTCGCGACTTTGGGGTAAAAGTTACGTGCGTTTATCCCGGTTCTGTAAAAACTAATTTCTTCAGACACAGCGAGAATATCAAAGCGCACGACAACATGTTAATGCCCCAAGATGTGGCTCAGCAGATCATTTATTGCTTGGAATCGCCCCCAAATTTTCACAATGTGAATTTGGAAATACGCCCACTTAAACCTCGGGGATAAGCCAACTTTTTGAATGGGCCATCGTTAGAGCGCATCCAATTAGGCGTTGGTTTCGGTCTTTTTACAGGAAAGTAGCCATTTCTGAGGCCAACTTTTGGGCTTCTGCGGCAGCGGCTTCTTTGTAGTCATCTCCAGAGGAAGCGTACAAAATGCCTCTTGATGAATTGACCAACAATCCCACATCCTCGTTTGCGGCCGCTTTGGTAATATCCTGAAGACTTCCTCCTTGAGCACCAACGCCTGGAACCAACAAAAAATGATTGGGTATCATGGCCCGAATTTCTTGCACCAACTGAGCACGTGTGGCACCTACTACAAACATGAGTTTCTCTTCATTGCCCCATTTGCAAACGGTTTCAATCACGCGTTCGTAGAGTTTTTTACCTTCATATTCTCCAAGTTGGAAATCGGCGTGACCCGCATTGCTCGTCAATGCCAAACAAATCACCCACTTGTTCTCAAACTCCAAAAAGGGACGCAAACTATCCTCTCCCATGTAGGGTGCCACTGTAATTGCGTCGAAAGGCAAAGTATCAAAAAACGCTTTGGCGTACATGGAACTGGTGTTTCCTATGTCGCCCCGTTTGGCATCGGCAATTTTTAATGTATCATTGGGTAAATGATTTAGGGTTTCTTCCATCCATTCCCAACCCGCTTTTCCGTACTGTTCATAGAAAGCTGTGTTTATCTTGTAGGCCACGGAGTATGGGCTTGTAGCGTCTATGATGTTGCGATTGAAATCGACCAATCCCTGACCATTTTTGGATACTACACTTGGAAGTTTTTCTATTTGAGTATCTAATCCGGTACAGAGATAGGATTGTTTCAAACGAATTTGCTGTATGAGTTCTTGCTTATGCACGGCACTGCAAATTAAGCAAAACTGCACGGCATCTTCATGAAATTCATGTAGGTTTGTATAAGATGAAGTTGAAGCAAGTTATGTTGTTTGCATTGAGGTTGATTTTACTCCTTTTTTGTTCTGAAGCCTCTGCACAATATGTAAAAATAGGCGATGGTTCTTATGCGGGTACATTGGGTGGCCCCATGGTTGCAAGCACAACCCGTGATACCCAAACTTCTCGTTTTGCTTACATCATTCCCCGTGCGGTATTGGGCAATATGGTTCACCATGATACCTTGGTTTCCATGGAATTTTATCGCGTGGCAGGATCAGCCCCAAACACCAGCACCACCTGCAAAATTTGGCTCAGCAATACAAATCGAACCGATTTTGGTACTGGAAAACTTCATTTTCCCACAGAAAGAAACAACGCCCAACTTGTTTTTTCAGGCAGTCCGTCCAGCTACATTGGGGGCACCGAAAAATTTTACAACCTACCCTTTAACAACAAGGCCTATGTATTTGATACAACCCAAGGCGACAACCTCGTTTTGTTGGTAGAATACAACCAAATCAAAAAGCAAGCCTCCACATTCCAATGGTATTTCGAAGGACCCGCCACGGTGAGTTCTTACGCAGTAAATCAGGTAAAATACGGGATTGGCGTAAATCCGGTTGACAGTCTGCCTAGCAGTACGAGTTATCACGCAACCATGATTTTCAATTTTCCCAAATTCAACCAAGATTTGGCCATAATCAAAGTGTATACACTGGGTAAAATCCCATTGCCTTTGGGCAAGCCGGATAGCGTTCAAGCATTGCTCAGAAACGTTGGGAAAAAGACCCTCAGGAACTTCACGGTCTATACCCATTCAAAAGGCTATAACAAGCAAAAAGACAGTTTTCAAATCACGTTATTACCAGGCGAGGAATCCTTCTTTGATGTGCCCGCGCTCAACCCCCTCAATGTTGGATTAGATTCAATTTACGTAACGAGCAACGATATAAATAGCAGTAATAACAGTGGGGTTTCTTACAGGTTGGGCAATCCAAATATTTATAGTTATCGCGATGTAACTCTTTCCCCCGCTCCCGGTGGTATTGGTTTTAACGGTACTACCGGCGATTTTGTAGCCCGGTTCTTTTCCAATTCACCCAAGTATATTAACCAAGTTACGGTCGCATTCGGATTTGGGGGTGAGCCATTTAAGGTGGGGATTTGGAAATGTGATTCCATCACCAAAAAACCCAGCACACTGATTTATCAGAGTGATTCACTCACCAGCAAAACCGGGAATTACATCCTCGACTTTAAAAAACCCGTGGCCATAAATGGGTCGTTTTTTGTGGGTGTTAGACAATTGGGCACGAGCAACGTGTCATTTGGATATCAAATGGAATCGCCCGTTCGTCCAAAAACCTTCTATTATGTAGAACCCATGGGATCTAAGAATTGGGTGGATTTCGCGCCCGAGGCTCCTTACAAATTTCTCATAGAACCCAGGCTTCAGGCCGATGTAGATATTGCTGCCATATCCGTAGACCAACCGCGCGATTCTATCAACAAATACAACAAAGACACCATCGCCCCAGAGGGCATTGTGGGGAATATTGGTGTTCAAAATGCCACAGACAGTTTTGACATCCGTTGTGAGATTTGGTATGGTGCCAACAAGCAGTATAGCAGAACCATTCGCGACACTTTAAGCAGTGGCGCCAAAAGAAAATACGTTTTCCCAAAAACCTATATACCCACATCTTACGGCGAGCACAAAGTCATGCTCATCGTGAAAAAATTGGGCGATCAAGTTTCTGATAACGACACTCAAACACGCCTATTTTATGTGGGTGTAAAACGGGATGTCATGATAAATTCTGTGTACGAACCGAGCGAGGGCAGTGGCTATAACTACAAAACAGACACGCTGATGCCCATGGCGAATATCCAGAACATTGGTTATGACAATTCCCCCACATTCACCATACGATGCCGAATGTTCCAAGGGTCTAAGGTGGTATATAACCAAACCCAGCTGCTCAATTTACCCAAATTTCAATCGAAAATTCTCTTTTGGCCCACCTATAAATGCGGCGATACCGGAAAAATCAAGGTGGTTTTCACCACAGAAATGACAACGGATGCCTACAAAATCAACGACACCCAATCTCGGTATATCTTTATTCGAAAAATTGTAGATATCGGCGTGGATTCCCTGCGTTCGCCAGATGTAGCTACTTTCCACAAACCCGGTGTGGCGTTGCCCATCAAATATTTCATTTATAACGATGGCTTGGTGGCCGCTTTCAATGTTCCCTTTTACTGTTCGATATACGGTCCAACCGGCAATCGCCTCTATTACGATTCGGTAAAAGCCTATTTGCAAGGATTGTTTGGCACGGACGTAACGATGCCTAAGAACTTCACGCCCAAAACTTTGGGAAAATACAAGTTGGTGGTAAAAACCCGGTATAATTTGGACCTGTTCAATGACAATGATTCAATGGTTCGATATTTTAATGTGGGCAAACCTTATGATTTCAAGGCGTTAGACATCAAACGGCCCGCAAAGAATGAAGTGTTGAGCATTGGTAAGCCCAGCATCGCGCCGAAACTGGTGCTTCAAAATTTGGGTTATCTGAAAAATACAGGTCCCGCTGTATGCGAAATATTTTTCAATGGCAATCGCATTTACTACGACATTAAAAACATTACGTTGGACACAGGTAAAACGGATACGGTGGTTTTTGCGGCTACGTTTAGACCTATGAATGTGGGTGAGTTTACCATCCGTTGTTATGCCAATTTGGGTTCAGATATGGACAGAACCAACGACACGCTATTACAAAAATTCAGTGCCGTGGTGGGTAAGGATGTATTCCCAACTGGGGTAAAAACCCACAACGATAGCACCCGATTTGATTTGGCTGACACCCTTCATTGGGTTGATGTGGTCATTGAAAACCAAGGGGCCGATAGTATCCGAAAGGTGTTGGTGAATGTCTCAATCTTTGAACAATCACAAAGAACGGCTTACGTTTCTCAAGTAACACAACTTGCTGGAAAACAGCAAGGTACACTTAGGTTTCAATTACAACATAACTTTGGTGCACTTGGAGAAGCCAAGATGTTGGTCTTCACAAGTTCGTTTGAGGATCAGAACATTTTTAACGATTCCCTTTGGCAAACGTTAGACATTGGCTTGTATCAAGACCTAAGGTTGTTGAAAGCCATCCAACCTGAAAAATCAACCCGGCTTGTCAAAAATGATTCCATCCGATATCCCCGCGTTTTATATACCAACGGTGGATCAAAAAATACCACCCGAGAAAATCGCTTAATTTACAGAATCAGCCAACCTTCGAGTGGAAAAACTATATACCTCGACACAGCCACCACAGGCAACATCAAACCGAGTGATTCTAGTTGGGCAAACTTTTACAAACCATTAATATTCCCTGAGGCTGGGGCTTATTTGATGTCGTGCTACGCCGAAAAACCGTACGACGGCCTGCGGGTCAACGATACCCTACAATATATACTTTTTGTTGAGGAAGCTGCGGGCACCCATGATTACAGCAACCAGTGGCAGGTGTATCCCAACCCGGTAGACAATGTGCTAACCTTGGTTTCTCCCTATGGAAATCTGGGTTTCAACGTTGTGGTTTTGGATGCAAATGGCCGACAGATTTATGCAGAAACTTTTACCAAATCTGTGGCACAATTGAACACTAGGGCTTTTGCTTCAGGTTTCTATACAGTAAAATTGCAGTGCGAAAGCCATACGCTTACGCGCAGCAGCATCATATGTCATCCTTAATTAAAATCAAAGCAATACCTGCGCTGTGTGCAGGATTGCTCCTGTTGGTTTCCGGCTGTGGAACCATTCAACCGGAGGTACCAACAACGGCGAATCAAGTTGTGGCGGTAAAACCCATGCCCTCTGTGGCTTCCACCATCAATATACCCATTCGGGTTGAGTTGAAGACTTTCATCAAACTTGCCGATCAATCATTTGATAAAGAATTCAAAGGATCCGACAATCCCTGTTCTGGTCTGCGATATCAATACAAGTTAAAGCGCGAACCGATTCAATTGAGTGGCAAGGGGAAAACCGTATTTCTAGGTTTAGACGTGGCTTATGGTTTCTCTGGAGAATATTGTGCTGCTTGTGTTTTCGATAATTGCATCAACCCGCCCATTCCTTTCAGTTGCGGTTGGGGCGATGAATCGCTGCGCAGGGCTAAAATTAAGTTAAAAAGCGATGTTGAGCTAACGGCTAATTACCGCATTAAGTCGACCACGAGCTTCACAGAATTCACGCCCATAGACCCTTGTCGTGTGACTTTCGCCCAAATCAATATCAACGATGTGCTCATGAGTCAGATTCGCCCAGAACTGGGCAATTTGGCCAAGATGATTGATGCAGAGATCGGGAAACAAGACTTGAAGCCTTACATCCTACCCGTTTGGAAAGCATTACAAGAGGATATCCAAATTCCAGCAACTGGCTATTTGCGATTTCAGCCACAAAGTTTATCGGTTAGTGAGATCAATATGAGTGGTTCTATTTTGAATTTCAATGTTGGATTAACCGCCATTCCTACCATTCAAAGTTCACCATGGAACAAGCCCACGACACCACTTCCAACCCTTTCACCCTATAAAAAGGGCAACGGTTTTGAGGTGTACACCGACCTAAAAATGAACTACGATAGTTTGTCAAAACAGATATTCGAAATCATGAAAACGGAGAGCTATTCTTTGGGTAAGGAGAAAATCAATATCACATCCCTCAAGTTGTTTCCTGCGGGAGAAAAGTTGGGTGTGGCTGTGGGGTTCGCCGGGACCAAAAAGGGCATTTTCTATCTGTTGGGTAACCCATCATTCGATAACTCAAAAGCCTCTTTGGCGTTGAAAAACGTGGAATACGACATTGCTACCAAGAACGTTTTGATTAAGACTGCGAAATGGATGATGGACGAAACCATCCGCAAAAAATTGGAAGAGCAGATGGTGTTTGATCTTTCTGATTTGATGAATTTGACGAAAAAATCCATTGGTGAATCCCTGAATCAAACCATGGATGACGGCATCAAAATCAAAGGAAATTTAAAGTCGTTGGAAATTAGCGGCTGGAGTTTACAGCAAGACGCCTTGTGGGTGAGGGCTAGAACACTCGGAGATATTCTAGTAATTATGGACTAATCCCTTTTGTTTAAATGGGCATTTAAAACTGTCTTTAATAAAAAAGGGGGCCGTTGGCCCCCTTTTTTTGTATCGTTTCTTTTAAGAATTATCCGATTTTTTCAATCAAATCAGCAACACGTGCGCTGTAGCCGGTTTCGTTGTCGTACCAACCCACAACTTTCGCAGTATTTCCAATCACTTGGGTCAACTCCGCATCATAAATGCAAGAATGTGTATTTCCCACGATGTCAATGCTCACAATGGGATCTTCGTTGTATTCCAAAATGCCTTTCATTGGACCTTCAGCGGCTGCTTTCATTGCTGCATTGATCTGCTCTACAGTGGCAGGCGTTTTCAATACACAAGTGAAATCCGTAACAGAACCATCTGGAATGGGAACACGCATCGCGTTTCCGTTCAATTTGCCTTTCAAATGTGGCAATACCAATCCTACGGCTTTTGCAGCACCTGTGCTTGTAGGAACAATGCTATAGGCAGCGGCACGGGCACGACGCAAATCTTTGTGCGGTGCATCAGCCAAGTTTTGATCTGCCGTGTAAGCGTGGATGGTTGTCATGAAACCTTGCTCAAGACCAAAAGCATCATCCAATACTTTTACCATTGGCGCCAAACAGTTGGTCGTGCAGCTTGCGTTCGACATGATTGATTCAGTACCGTCGATTACTTCACTATTCACACCCAAAACTACAGTTTTCACATCACCGGTTGCAGGGGCAGAAATTACAACTTTCTTCGCGCCGGCTTCCAAGTGCATCGCTGCTTTAGCGGCATCCGTGAAAATACCCGTAGATTCCAAAACTACATCTACACCCATAGCGCCCCAAGGCAATGATTTAGGATCGCGCTCAGCAAGGGCTTTGATTTTCTTGCCGTTGATGATCAAATGTTCTGCATCAGAAGAAACGGTCCCAGGGAATTTTCCGTGAACAGAGTCGTATTTCAACAAATGCGCCAAGGTGGCATTGTCGGTTAGATCGTTGATCGCAACAACCTCAACACCAGGTTTGTTGATCAAAAATTTGAATGCGTGACGGCCGATACGACCAAATCCATTGATGGCTACTTTCATGATATTCTATCTATTGATTTTTTTTGCAAATTTACGTGTTTTTGTTGGAGTGCTTTGTCAGAAAATCGGCATAGGCCATTTCAATTCCCGAACGAAGATCTGTTTTGGGTTTCCATCCAGTAGCGAACAATCTTCCTGAATCCATGAGTTTTTTGGGTGTTCCGTTGGGTTTTGAACTGTCAAATACAATGTTTCCATTGAATCCAACAATGCGAGCCACGGTTTTTGCCAAATCACCAATGGTGATATCGCTACCGTAACCCACATTCACAAATTCCTTTTCGTTGTAATTTAGCATGAGGTATACCAATGCGTTTGCTAGGTCATCGGCGTACAAAAATTCACGCATCGGAGAACCATCGCCCCAAACTACAACGTCGGGGGCACCAGACTCTTTAGCCTCATGAAACTTGCGAATCAAAGCGGGCAACACATGGCTGTTTTCTGGATGATAGTTGTCGTTTGGGCCGTACATATTGGTGGGCATAGCGGAAATGAAATTGCACCCATATTGGTCTCGATATGCCTCACACATTTTTATACCCGTAAGTTTCGCGATGGCATAGGGTTCGTTGGTTGGCTCCAAATACCCACTCAACAAATAGTCTTCTTTCAACGGCTGAGGTGCCAATTTGGGATAGACACAAGAACTGCCCAAGAACAACAATTTCTTTACCCCAAATACATAGGCGTTATGGATCAAGTTGTTTTGAATGCTCAGATTATCGTACAGAAACTCCGCCCTGTAAGTATTGTTCGCCAAGATTCCTCCCACTTTAGCGGCAGCTACGAAAACGTAATCTGGTTTTTCTTCACGATAAAATGCTTCAACAGAGGCTTGATTTCGCAAGTCAACTTCCGCACTGCTTCTGGTAACTATATTCTCATACCCCAAGCGTTGCAACTCGCGAACAATGGCGGATCCCACCATGCCTCGGTGGCCAGCCACGTATATCTTCGCCTCTTGTTCCATTATTCGAAATAATTCTTGGTTTGGAACCCGCCATCTTTCAAATAGGTTTCTTTCTGCATCACTTTGATATCGCTTTGCATCATGTCAGTGACCAAGTCTTGTAGTGTGTGCTTGGGCGACCATCCCAACTTTGTGCGGGCTTTGCTAGCATCGCCGATGAGCAAATCTACCTCGGTGGGACGGAAATATTTGGGGTCTACAAACACCAATTCTTGTTCGATCGCCAACGCACATTTTTGTCCAGTTGCCGCCTCAAAAGCCGCTTCATCGATGCCATCAACGTACCCTACTTCGTTCACGCCTTCACCTTTAAACGCCATGGCAATACCCACATGCTTGAAGCTCATGCGTACGAAATCCCTAATTTCTGTGGTTACGCCGGTTGCGATAACAAAATCCTCCGCTTTCTCTTGCTGCAATATCAGCCACATGGCCTCTACGTAATCTTTGGCGTGGCCCCAATCTCGCTTTGAATTCAGGTTACCCAAGTACAATTTATTTTGCAAACCCAAGGCGATGCGCGCGGTGGCGCGGGTGATTTTTCTGGTTACGAAAGTTTCCCCACGGATGGGACTTTCGTGGTTGAACAAAATTCCACTGCAAGCATAGATGTCGTAGGCCTCACGGTAGTTTACCGTAATCCAAAATCCATACATCTTTGCCACAGCATAAGGACTTCTGGGATAGAAAGGTGTTGTTTCCTTTTGGGGGGTCTCTTGAACCAAGCCGTACAATTCACTCGTTGAGGCTTGATAAATGCGTGTTTTCTTCGTCAATCCCAATATTCTTATCGCCTCTAACAATCGCAGTGTTCCCAGTGCATCGCAGTTGGCCGTGTATTCGGGGGTTTCAAAACTCACATGAACGTGGCTCATGGCTCCCAAGTTGTAAATTTCATCGGGTTGTACCTCTTGAATGATGCGTATTAGGTTGGTTGAATCCGTTAAATCACCATAATGCAACTTAAAATTGGCCCCTTCGATGTGCGGATCTTCGTAGATATGGTCTACCCGGTCTGTATTGAATAATGAACTACGACGCTTGATGCCATGCACCTTGTAGCCTTTTTTCAACAGAAATTCGGCCAAATAGGCCCCGTCTTGTCCGGTTATACCGGTGATTAATGCAACCTTCATTATTTTGCACAAAATTACACAAAACATTTATGGTGTTATTGTTTGCCCACCAAAATTCTGCGCGACTTCACTACATTACTGAGGAAGTTGTTTTGCGTCGTTTGGGCATACAGGTTCGCCTTACCCACAATTTGGTGGAATTTCAAAATGAGATTGCCACTTTAAAGATTGCATATTCCCCTTCACCCGATGGTTTTTTGGCGCTCAACAATTGTGTGTGGGTGCATGATTCTGGATTGTTGTTTGAGGGTTTCGTTCGTAAGAAAAGCGATTTTCCAACCCTTCAACAATATCCGATCAAACAGGCTACTCTCCCTACGGGTGGTTCTAACCTCGAGCGCCTAGAATCTATTTGGGGTTTATTTCCATTTCTACCCAACAATTCCGCGAGTCTCGCCAATGTCAACGCCATTGATTTGGACTCATCCGTGATTCCATTTGATTTATTTTCTGCGATATTTTGGAGTCTCACCCGTTATGAGGAAGTGCAATGGGGAATTGCTCAGTCAACAAATGGTACGTCACAAAATAATAAAATCGATGCTCACGGGCGGTATCCGGCGAGCGAAAGTTTGTTTGCACAAAACCAGTGTTTAGAAATACCATTGGTAGATCAGTGGACTTATTTGTTGGGCCATTTCTTGGGAACAAAACCCAGCAACGATTGGTCAATTGTTGCTACGGCGGATATTGACATGGCATTGCGTTATGGCGGCAGAACGGCCATTACGCAGTTGGCTTCCTTGCTGAGGGATTTGATCAAGATGCCCCAACTGGTTTTCGAACGCTTGGGTGTTTTACTTGGAAAAAAGGACCCGTATGCCATGGATAATGGCACTTTAGATTTGCTGAAAAACACGGATCTCGCAGACAGATTTTCCCCTAAATTATTCCTTCTCACATCGGCCAAAAGAGACCAACGCAACAAGCAAATAGGCACACGCGCGCTGGAGAAAGAATTTCAACGAATCAAAAAACAGATTGCCTTCAACACACATTGGGTAGGGATTCATCCATCGTGGCAAGAAAAAAGCAACGCCATGAAAACCATTACTGCCTGGGAAGAGGAAAAACAGACCTTTTCTACAATTATTGGCGATGCACCGAAACACAGCCGTTTGCATTATATCCATATGCATTTGCCCCAATCATATCAATTACTGCTGCAGCTGGGTATTCAGACCGACTGGGGCATGGGGTATCCTGATGCTGTTGGATTTCGGGCGGGAACAGCCGTTCCTTTTCTTTGGTATGACCTTATCGCTGAAAAATCTACTCCTTTGAAGGTCGTTCCTTTTTGCATCATGGACGTTACGTGTAAAAATTATTTGCACTTATCTCATGACCAATCAATTTCTTTAGGCTTATCACTTAAACAAACCATTTCATCATGGGGTGGTGTGTTTTGTTTCATCTTTCACAATGAATCTGTCTCTGATAGCCACCCATGGAAGGGTTGGAAAAACGTGATCATTTCATGGTCAAAACCGTTAAATCCATAAACGAGCCCAAACTCATACAATGAAAATCGCGCTAATATACCGCAAAGACATCGACACCCAGTTGTGGGATGCCGCCATTTTTAGGTCAAGGGTTCCATTGGTTTACGCGCTTTCCGATTATCTAGATGCTCTTTGTGGCGGTCATTGGGCGGCATTGATTTATGACCACTACGAGGCGGTATTTCCGCTACCATTAAAAACCAAATGGGGGCTTACCTATGTTGTTCAACCGAAGTTTTGTCAACAATTGGGTGCCTTTGGCTCAAACCAAACCCTTACAACCCAAGATTTTATCGCTGCGATTCCAAAAAAATTTCTTCGAATTCAACTTCAATTGAATCCGTATTTTGACGAGGGTAAAACCATCACTTTGAGATCAAAAACCAACTATGTGCTTCCCCTATCTGAGCCACCAACCTATAACAAAGATTGCCGGAAAAATCTCTCCGCACTAAGCAAGTTGCCCATCGAATACACCGTTAACGATTTGACATTCGCTGACGTGGTAGGGGTATATCGCGACGCTTGGGGCGCGGCCAACCAGCAAGTAGCGAGCCGAGACTATGAAAATTTTATTTCGGCTTGTACACTCTTACAATCGAAATATGGCGCGGCCTACACCTTAAGCGCAAAGAACACAGAAAGCAAGCAGTTGCTTGGTGCGGCCATTTTGTTGGGCTTGCCAAAGGAAAAGGACCTATCCTGTTTCTATCTGCATTATGTTTGTGCCGGCCCCACAGAATCTGGCAAATCTTTGGGAATCATGCACGGAATCATTGATGCCGCCATTCAAATGCACGTGGGCGATCGTTGTTTTTTTGATTTCGAAGGCAGCAGTATTCCAAGTGTTGCCGCTTTTTACCAAAAATTCGGACCCGAAAACACCCCTTTTTACTTGCTTCGCAGAGGCATTTGATGTGGTGAATTTCAGCCGCCTAAGCTCGGTTGGTGTATCTTCGCATTATGAACCCGTGGATTCAAGCTGCACGCCTCCGTACATTGCCTCTCGCGCTATCTGGGATATTGCTCGGAGCCGCAGTTTCACGGCTCTGTTTTGAAGGATTGTCTTCCCTGCCCCACCAATCTCCGGAGAATACCATTTCGCCATGGATTCTTTTGCTGTTGGCCATAATTACCGCCACGCTGTTACAAGTATTGAGCAATTACGCCAACGATCTGGGTGATTTTTCCAAGGGTACGGATGTAGTGGCCAAGCGAACAGACCGGGCATTGGCCTCTGGTCAAATCACAGCGTCAGCCATGAAACGTGCGCTGTGGCTCGTTGGCGGATTGGGATTGATTTGCGGTTTGGGATTGATTTATATTTCGGGGCTATTCCAGTCTGAATCGGGATGGTATTTGTTGGCTGTTGGGTTGTTGGCAATCCTTGCCGCTTTGGGGTACACACTGGGCAAAAATGCCTATGGCTATTGGGGTTTGGGCGATTTGTCTGTTGTCTTGTTTTTCGGGGTTGTCCCTGTGATGGGGATGGGATTGCTGAATGGTTTTTTCTATGATGCTGGATCAAACAAATACTTGGATGTTTTTGTCATGGCAGGTGTTGGGATGGGTTTGTTGAGCGCGGGCGTTTTGAACGTGAACAACTATCGCGATTTGATTTCGGATGCAGACATGGGCAAAAAGACTTTGGCCGTTCGTTTGGGTGAAGCAAAAACGTTGTTCTATCATCGGTTGCTGTTGGTGGTGGGTGGAGCACTTGTTCCTACTTCTCTGTTGACTTTTGAAAAACGATATTTTGAATGGCCCAACTTCTGGGGTTCACAAACATTCTTTTTACTGGGGGTTTTCTCTCCGATATTCATCCAACTTTCAAGTCATTACCAAAGTGTAAAATCGGCCAAACCCGGTGATCGTGATACCCTGAATGGACAGTTGAAAAAACTATCGCTCACCATTTTGGCCATGGTTGTTTTGTATGCGGCATTGACTTTTTTGATTATCGATTTTTTGGGTCCAGACAGAGACTAAACCCATGCGCATAGAACCGCAAACCAAAACCATGGAATTTTTAAAACCGGCGAAAACAAGTCGGGGAGAATACATGGAAAAATCCAGCTTGTTGCTTTCGCTACACGCTGGAAAGTATTGCGGGTTGGGAGAGGCTGCGCCGTTACCCGATTTAAGCATCGATGGAAAAGTGGATTTGGCGGCTGTTTTGTGTCCCTTCTTGGAGGAGGAAATCACGGAAAGTCAATTGATGGATCTGCTTGCTGCATGGGAGCCTGGTACCCATGATTCATTGCCCAGTTTGAGATTTGCTTTGCATTCGGCTTGGAAGAATTTACAGCGACAGGCGTCACGCATCACTGAAGAAACTGGGGCATCGGTATATTGGAATGAAAATTCCTTTACCCAAGGAAAACAAGGAATGGTGATCAATGGGTTGGTTTGGATGAACGGCACAGAAGCAATGTACCAGGAGGCCATGTCCAAGATTGGAGCGGGATTTAAGTGCATCAAAATCAAAGTTGGGGCGTTGGATTTCGACGAAGAATGCCGGTTAATCGAGCGCATACGAAAAGACCATTCTGCTTTCTCTTTAGAACTGAGGGTAGATGCCAATGGTGGTTTTTCCGACGACTTGGCTTTAGAGCAAATCAAAGAACTTTCGCGTTTTCAGATTCACTCCATAGAGCAGCCAGTGAGTGTTCTCTGTAATGAGCTTGATAAAATATGCCGATACAGTGCGATTGATGTAGCCCTTGATGAGTCTTTAATTGGACTTCACCCCAACAAAGACGGGGTATTGGGAAAGAGCGGACGTCATCTCCTAACATGGGCCAAGCCCAAATACATCATATTAAAACCCACTTTGTTGGGAGGGACAGACATGGCCGATTTGTGGATTGAAGAAGCAGCCAAGCAACAGATTGGTTGGTGGAGCACCAGCGCTTTGGAAGGGAATGTGGGTTTGGCCATTATCGCGCAATGGGTATCTCAATATCAACCCACCTTGCCGCAAGGATTGGGAACAGGCTTGTTATTCAAAGAAAATTATCCATCAAACACCCGGGTTAAAGGTGAAACCCTGTGGTTTAATTCAGCATCTTTATGAGTTTAACACTGCCCGAGGGGTTTGTCTCTCAAATACGTGAAACACTGCCCGGTGAAATTTCCCAGAACCTATTAACATCATTGCATCAAAATCCGAAGGTTAGCATCCGTTTAAATCGAACAAAGGGCATAACGGAGCAGCTGTTTGGGGAAGGTATTCTTGGCGAGTCTATTCCGCATTGCGGGGATGGATTTGTATTGCGTTCACGGCCGATTTTCACAGCCGACCCGGCGTTTCACGCCGGGTCTTACTACGTGCAAGAAGCCAACAGTATGGTCATCGGGGAACTGGTAAAACGCCTACTCCTCAATTTTGATCCCGGAGCCATCGTGCTGGATCTCTGCGCATCGCCCGGAGGAAAAAGCACCCATACGGCATCGCACCTCAGACCCGGCGACCTGCTCATTGCCAACGAAGTAATCGCCGGAAGAACCGGAACTTTGATAGAAAATCTGTGCAAATGGGGACAGGGAAATCACGTAGTAACTTCCGTTGATGCAAAAATTCTGGGCAGCAACCTCAAAGGATTGTTCCAACTCGTGATTGCAGATATGCCTTGCAGCGGTGAAGGAATGTTCCGCAAAACCCCCGACGCCGTGAATGAGTGGAGTGAAGAAAATGTGACGCTTTGTACACTCCGACAGCAGCGCATCGCCCACTATATCTGGCCAAGCTTGGCAGAAGGGGGCATCATGGTCTACAGTACTTGCACGTACAACCGCTCAGAAAACGAAGACAATATCAACCACATTGTTGAGACCTTGGGCGCCGAAATTATGGAATTTGTTTTCCCCACCGCGTTGGGGATTTTCGAACTTGAGCCGGGGAAATATCGCATGTTGCCCAACCAAACCCTGGGCGAAGGATTCTTTTTTGCCATCCTAAGAAAACCTTACAAAGAGCGATTGTCGTTGCCCAAATCGGCGAAAATGAAACCCAGCAAACAACTGCCGTCGTTCCTGAAAAATGATTTTATGGGGTATGACCTTGCCGATGGTTTGATGGCCGTTCGAAATGGTTTGTGGCATGATTACCACCCCAATTTGCCCGCCCTTTTACCTGGCGTGAAACAAACGGGTATCAATGTGGGTCAAAACAACAAAAACCAATGGAAGGTGCATCCTGAATATGATTTGCTGTCGCTGAAAACCGTGCCCTACCCTACTTTGGATCTCGACATAGACGAGGCACTATCCTATCAAAAACGGGCATTTTTATCCAAGAAAACTGAATTGAAAGGCGTGGTTGGTTTGCGATGGAATGGACTCTCTTTGGGCACAACCAACGCCGTAAACAACGGACTCAATAATTTGTGGCCCATGCATTGGCGCATTTTACAGTCTCAAATGAAGGCGGAGTCCTTGTTGAAAGACCCTCGGTAATATTAGACAGCCCGTTTCGGCCCAAACCTCACTATTTTGGGGCTTTGGCCTTGGTGCGTTTCAAGCGATCCACATAGTTCATCTCTTTTTCCGTTAGGAAACGCCATTTTCCACGGCCTAACTTCACTTTGTCGAATTCCCCTAACAACACACGATCCAAAGCGGTCACTTCATAACCAAAGTGCTCAAACATTCTGCGCACGATGCGGTTACGCCCACTTTTGATCTCTATCCCCAACACGGTTTCTTTTCCTTCTTCAACAAAACCACACTGCTCAAACGCCATCATGCCGTCTTCCAGTTCCACCCCTTCCACCAATTGCAACATGTGCTCTTTGGATGGTTTTCTGTCGAGCGTGGCACGATACACCTTTTTGATTTCAAAACTCGGGTGCATCAACTTTTGCGTCATCTCACCGTCGTTAGTCAGTAACAAAACGCCTGTTGTATTTCTGTCTAACCTGCCGATGGGGTATATGCGTTCTTTTCCAGGCAAATCAATCAGGTCCATGACGGTTTTTCTACCTTCGGGATCATCGGTTGTGGTGATATATCCTTTGGGTTTGTTGATGATGATGTATACCGGTTTTTCAGGAATAACCTTGCGGTCTTCTACTTTTACGTTGTCGTGAGGTTTCACTTTGGTCCCCAATTCATTCACCACTTCCCCGTTCACGCGAACAAGACCTTGCAAAATCAAATCATCGGCTTCACGTCTTGAACAAATTCCGCTGTTGGCGATGTAACGATTGAGTCTGATTTCATTGCTTTTTGCGTGTTCAGCCCCTTTTTCTAAGTTGTTAGAAACGCGGTTGAATTCTCTTTTGCTTCCTTTAAACCCTTTGGGCGTATCGGCTTTTTCTGCCTTGGGAATGCCGTAGGTTTTTTGGACCTCTTGAAAATCTTGTGTGCTTTCGGATTCTGAGGAGAAACTCCGTGGTTTGAATTTCGACAATCCTTTTGTACCTGAATGGGCAGATGGTTTTGATGGTCGATCTTCCTCGTTTCTACGTGCGGGTTTTTCATCGAAGTCGCGTTTCGGTCCAAAGTCTTTTTTTGGTCCAAAGTCACGCGGTTTGTCGAATCTGGGTTTGTCTGAAAATCCGGGCTTGTCGAATGATCTCGGTTTATCGAATGATCTCGGTTTGTCGAAACTTCGCTTGTTCTCGGAATCGTACGGCTTTTTGAACCCGCCGCGGTTTTTGTCTTTGTCCCATGGTTTGTCGAACCTCGGTTTGTCCGAAAATCTGGGCTTGTCCAACGATCTCGGTTTGTCGAAACTGTGTTTATTTTCGGAATCATACGGCTTTTTGAACCCGCCACGGTTGTTGTCTTTATCCCATGGTTTATCGAACCTCGGCTTATCCGAAAATCCGGGTTTGTCGAATGATCTCGGTTTGTCGAATCCACCCCTGCCTTCGCGATCGTTGAAGGGTTTTTTATTGTCGCCATCTTTTGAAAAGCGCGCACTTCTATCGCCTGGAAATCTTGGGTTACCCGATTTATCACCTCCGGTAAATCCCCCTTTTTCAGCAAAGCGCGGGTTTCCTTTTTTGAATCCACCGCGGGCATTATCATCGGACGAAGGCGTACGATCGAACCTTGGGTTGTTGTTACGGGCAGGTCTATCCGCACCGTACGATGGTTTGTCGCCTCTCGAAAATCCTGGGCGATTGTTGTCTCTTCTATTATCGTCGCGACCTTCGAAGCGATTATTTTTTTCGAAGCGGTTGCCAAAGCTGGGTTTTTCGTTGCGATCTCCGAACGATTTTTTATCCCCTGGGCGAGATGGCGCGCCACCCAAATTGGTTTCACCAAAGAATTTGGTTTTTTTTGGCTCTGTTTTATCAAAGTCTATTTTGCGATTGCGTTTTTCTCCGGGTTGTCTAACCTGGAATTTTTTGCCATTGCCTTGTTCATTCTTGGGAGACTTTGCCATAACTGATGCCTTTTGGATTTACAAAGGTAGTGTAAATTCGGGGGACCGCAGTTTTACAAATACGTGCCGGGGTATTTGGTAATCATCAGTTCACCGTTTTTTGCTTCAGCATAACCAAAATCGTAGCAGTATCGATAGCAATTTCCTGTTTGGGGTTCTTCGGTATGGGTGAAGAAGTTGAAAAGGAATCCTTTGTTTTCGAGACGCCTCATCGACACAGTATTATTTCCATTCGATGTTTCGTACACTTCTTTTAAGATTTTGCGATTTTTCACCAATACGCGATTGATTGATTTTAGGGGGTCTAACTGCTCTTTATTTTTTCTATTGTTAAACGCACTTCTGCATGCATCATTGCAAAACAGTTTGTCGGCCCGTCCTTTCAGTTTGTCGCTACATTCTCTGCAGCAACCCACGGTGTTGTATTGATTTTCCATAAGCGATTTTGAGACAATACAAACATTCTAAGAATATCCCCCAAAACGAGTGGTTTATATTAATCGTTTATAATCGTTTATAAACGATTGCTTTCCGATTAACAACAAGGTGAACACTCAACTTTGTATTGTTGATGGCAACCAAAGGCCACGGGCGTACATCGACACAGTCTTATTATTTGTTATACAGTTATTTACGAGAGAAGAGTTATGAAAAATTTATTGAATTCCGTTAGGTTAGTCGGAAATGTGGGTTATGATCCAGAAATCCGTGAGTTTGAGAGTGGAAAAAAGTTGGCAAAACTGACTTTGGCAACCAATGAACGCGTTACATTGTTGTCGGGGGATGTGGTTAACAACACCCAGTGGCACCGTTTGGTGGCTTGGGGTGCGGTGGCCGACCGATTTGAGAAAATGGTGAAAAAAGGAAGCAAACTCATGGTAGAAGGGAGATTGCAACATCGTTCTTATTTGGATGCGGACGGACAGAAAAAAGAGACATCAGAGGTGGTTGTTAAAAACATCCTTCTGATAGAGGCGAAAGGGAAATCCGTACAAATCACCGAAGACGATTTGCAGCCTGCAGGAGAGTAAATTAGCCTGCACTGTACAGTTAAACACCCTGTTGGTAATCGCCGGCGGGGTGTTTTTTTTACGCCCCATCTATTTGGTAAATTTGTGTTGTGCATTTATACAACAAATTCGTGCTGAAGAACGGCCTCAGGGTCATTCATTTGCAAGACAATACACGGACCACCGTTGTTCTAAACACCCTTTACAATGTTGGGGCTCGCGACGAGGTTTCGTCAAAAACAGGTTTTGCACATTTGTTTGAGCATCTAATGTTTGCAGGCAGCGAGAATGTGCCTGTTTTCGACAAAGAGGTTGAGGAGGCGGGTGGACAAAACAATGCTTTCACAAACAATGAATTTACCAATTACTATTTGGTCATGCCCTCTGAAAACGTGGAAACTGCCTTTTGGCTCGAGAGTGACCGGATGAGGGCATTAACGATTGATGAAAAATTATTGTCTGTACAACGGGGTGTGGTTGTTGAGGAGTTTAAACAGCGCTGTTTCAACGCCCCATTCGGAATGTTGTGGCATCACATTCGTTCCGTGGTTTACCAAAACAGCCCGTATCGGTGGCCAACGATTGGGTTGGATATTAAGCACATTGAAGACGCGGTGCTTGAAGACGTTCAATTTTTTTACAACAAATTTTATTCCCCACAAAACGCTGTAATTTCGGTGGTGGGTAACATTGATTTACAGCAAACACAAGCACTTGCGGAGAAGTGGTTTGGTGACATCCACAAAACAGGAGAGGCAAATAAAAACCATTATGAAACCGATGCTGAAATTACTGAAAGACGGTTTTTCGTAACAGAGGATTTAAGTCCAAATCCCGCTGTGTTTTTGGTATGGAGAGGTCCATCTTTCTCACACCCCACATCCATTTCGTTGGAACTGTTTGCAGAAATGCTGGGTGGGTCAGACGTTTCCCCTTTACAACTTAAGTTGGTTAAAGAAACGCAGCAGCTAAATGCCGCCGAATGTTTTTACTTGCGCGGCTTGGGAGAGGGTTTGTTTGTGATGTATGGCATTCTCAATGATGGCGTAACGCATCAAGAGGGAGAAGCCGCTTTGTTGGCTGTGTTACAGATCGAAATTGGCAGGGGTGCGGAGCTTGAACGAATTTATCAAGGCGTAAAAAACAGATATGCTACCCAGTTGCTGTTCGAGGCTACACAGCCCATGCAATTGGCTCAGCGACTTTGTTATTTTGAGAATGCTGGATCGCTGGACGATATCAACCGTGAAAACGAAATCATAGAAAACATCGACTTAAGCGATGTATTATCGGTTGCTGAGAAAACACTTAACCACAACATTGTGTCTGTCATTAACTACCACCCAAAATCATGAGCCTCCTTAGAAATCGACCCGAAACGCAGACCATTCAAACCTTTGAGGTGCCTGAAAGTCGAGGCATCACATTGGCCTCGGGACATCAACTTCACCTTTCTACCCCTTGTTCTATTGGGGTTGTGCGGGTTGAATTGTTTTGGGCTTCCGGTTCATTTCATCAGTCAAAACCTTATGTGGCAGGATTGGCCAATGATTTGATGTTTTCGGGGAACGAAAATCGCAGCGAGTATGAAGTTATAGAATACCTAGACCATTTGGGGGCAACTCATCGCACAGAGTGTGGACATTTGGGTTCTTCGGTGGTGTTGCGGGCGAGCAAGAAAAACATTTTGGAGGCATTCAAGTGGTCCATTGAAAACATCGAACAGGCCAGCTACCCAGGCCGTGAATTGGAATCGGCCAAAATGGTTAGGTACGCCTCATTGGAGCGACAGCAAAAAACCCCTAAGTATTGGTCAAGCCGAATCGCTCTTGAAACCCTTTACGGGCGCGACAACACTTTGGGTATTCATGGAAATCCGGAGGACTACGAAAACATCCGCCGTACAGATTTACAGCAATTTAAATCTGAACACTACAGCATGGATCGTTTGATGTTGTTTATTTCTGGCGATGTGGACGATGCTTTGTTGGATGATTTTTCTACTATTTTGTCGAACTATTCAGGACGGCCCATAGAGATTGAGCAACACGAATTCACTGGGACATCCGGCAAATCGAAGGAGGCCATATACCATTGGGTTGAAGGAACGAGTCAGGTGAATGTGAATTTGGGCCGGCATGTGAAGCCCGCAAATCAGCGTGAGCGATTTGGATTAACCTTGTTAAACTTGGTTTTAGGTGGATATTTTGGTTCTCGGTTAATGCAAATTTTGCGGGAGGAAAAGGGATTGACCTATGGCATTGGATCTTACTTCAAACCGGCGTTCAACGATTTTACTTGGACTATTTCGGGGGATTTAAAAAGCGAAAACAGTGTTGAATCGTTGGTTGTTATTCATGAAATATTCACGGATTTGAAATCTAATTTACTTTCTGATAACGAGTTAACCAAAATCAAACAGTATTATTCAGGTCAATTTCGCGGAGGGTTCGACGGTCCGTTTGCGATGGGCGGAAAATATCAGCACGCCATGTATCGGGGATTAACCATGGATTACTACTCAACCGTACTTCCCGGCATTTGGGCGGTAACCTCGGAAGAGATTATGGCATTGGCCAACAATTATTTAGATCCGGAATCGTTTATACATGTACTTTCGGGTGATACCGATAAAACTTAATACAGATCTTGGTGGTGTTTCAACGGAATATCTGGTTTTGCTTGTCTTTGATTTTGACGTCAAAACTATGTGCCGTTGTTGTACCCTCCACAATTTACAGGGCGTGTTTGGACAGGCCCACTTTCACATTAACGGTAAGTTTATCGCCCCCGTCTGACGCATGTGGCAGTTTTGCCTATCACCGCTTGTACGGCAGAGAAGATGCAATTTCACCCTGGAAATTATTGAAACAAGTGTCGCTGTTGAACATATTTAGCATCAGCACCACGTTGCCGAACACCAAGGCTTGGGAGGTTTATGTTTCTACCTCTTTTGCATGCAACGGAACAGACACATTGGTTTCCAATCATGTGTTTGTTGACAACAAGGCGCCTTCACAATTCGAGCCCGATAGCATCTCTGTTGAGTTTTCAAGTCAGAAGGTTATTGCTGGATGGAGAAAACCCGTAGACCCCGATATTTTGGGTTACAGTTTATTCAAACTTGTGGGCGGAGGTAACGCGTTGATTAAGGATACATTTTCTACATTTTACCGATTCGACACCACTGTTTTCAATCCAAAAAATGGCAACAACTCATTTTCAATTGCTGCTTTTGATAGTTGTTTAAATGGAGGTCTACTAAGTAATTATCATTCGCCTATTAAACTTTTGGTATCGAAAGATGCCAAGTTTTGGTGCGCGAAAAAGTCGGTGCTCACCTTCACCAAATATGTGGGGTGGACAGCTTCAAAATACGCGGTTTGGAGACTTTGTATCACCGACAATCAATGGTTGTTTCTGGGTGACATAATGGCGGATTTGGTCAACGACCCTTCAACCTACAGTTTCATTGATGCAACATACGAGCTGAACAAAGTCTACGTTTACATCGTTCGTGCACACAAGCAAGGCGCCAACGTTACGAGTACTTCCAACCGCATTGTGGTTGACTACACTTCAACAGCCAACACCATACCCATCACTTTGATCAGTGGTGTGAGCGTCATTGGGAACGACCTTGTTCGTTTGGATGCGGTTTGGAAAAAAGACGGTCCCTCCTCTACCCTTGCCGTAGAAAAATACACAGGTGGCGCCTGGGTGAACATCCAAAACAGCTCTACCGCTGGCAATGTTTCACACCAAGACACCAGCACAAAGACACAGCAAGATGTTGGAGAATATCGCCTCATACGAACCAATGATTGCGGCATTAAAGACGACACCTCATTTTCACACAAAACAATATTACTTGCTGAAAATCAACGTGTTATGAGTTGGAATAGCTATGTTGGTTGGACAAATTCATCGCTTACAACAGACTTTGATTATCACCTGGAAGTAAAAACCGGTTTCACGTGGAACCCACTATATTCTGGCAAAGGAAGTTCCTTTATTCTACCCACCAACCTCTACGGGTGGCAGACTTTTCGTGTCAAAATTTTTAGTACTGATGGCGTCTTACCGATAAACTATGAATTGTATTCGAATGAAAAATTGGTTTACTTGGGATTCGACAGCAGTCAATTTGATACCACACTCGTACCCAGTGCTTTTAATCCGTTTGGAATCAACCGGGTCTTTAAAATTTCCAACCCTGCCATTTCTCCTGGAGAATCTACCCTCACCATTTTCAATCGCTGGGGTGAAATCCTATTTCAGGGGGATGCGCTTGTTGGTTGGGGTGGTACAGACAAGTCTGGGGACATAGTTCCACAAGGAACGTATGTCTATCTCGTTCAAGCTTCTTACCGAAACAAAAAAACAAGACATTCCGGAACACTGTTACTCATCCAATGAACACCATTCAATTTTTAGGAAAATCACGGTTTTTGGATCAGAAAACCAGAAACAACTTAAGATCTTTGCTTCACAGGGTAGCAAAAAACAAGGGCTGGAAAATTAGCCAACTCACCTATGTCGTTGTTGATGATGAGCACTTGCTTTCAATTAATGTAGAGCACTTGCAACACGACACCTACACAGACATCATCACTTTTGATTTGTCTGACGGCCAATCCAAAGGGGTGGATGGTGAGATTTATATTTCTATTGATCGTGTGAAAGAAAATGCCATTATTCATCATCAGAGCGTAGAAATGGAGTTGGTGAGGGTAGTTTCTCATGGCTTGTTACATCTCTTGGGATTTAAGGATAAATCACCAAACCAAGCAAAAGAAATGAGACAAGAAGAAGAGGCCTGCTTATCTTTGTGGTCCTCTTTGAACTAGCGTTTCACGTGAAACGAAATCAACATGACTACTAGATATGATGTGATTGTCGTAGGCGCCGGCCATGCTGGTTGCGAAGCTGCTCACGCAGCAGCTACCATGGGTTGTTCTGTTTTGCTGGTAACCATGAATATGGAAACCATTGCTAAGATGAGTTGTAACCCAGCAATGGGTGGTGTTGCAAAGGGACAAATCGTCCGCGAAATAGATGCGCTTGGTGGCATGTCGGGCATCATCACCGACAAGACCATGATACAGTTTCGGATGTTAAACCGAAGTAAAGGCTTAGCCATGTGGAGCCCGAGGGCACAAAGCGATCGTTGGCGTTTTGCTGAAGAATGGCGTTTGGCCTTGGAGGGCAACCCCAATGTAGACTTTTTTCAAGACAGTGTAAAGTCTTTAATCATTGATAATCAATTGGTTAATGGTGTAATCACCACCATGGGTATGGTTTTCGAAGCTGAAACCGTTGTACTAACAATGGGAACATTTCTGAATGGTTTGATTCACATTGGGCGCAAAAATTTCGGGGGTGGCAGAATGGGTGAACATGCTTCTGGAGGTATTACAGAGCAATTGGTGGACGCTGGTTTCACCACGGGTAGAATGAAGACCGGCACGCCACCACGTGTTGATGGCAGGTCGTTGGATTACAGCAAAATGGAGGAGCAACCCGGAGATGACGGACCTTTCAAGTTCAGTTATTCAAGCGTTACCCAACCCCTATCTATACAACGCAGTTGCTACATCACCCACACCAACGAAGCCGTGCACGACGTTTTGAGGGAAGGGTTTGTAGACAGCCCCATGTATAATGGCAGCATCACGGGTCTTGGTCCCAGATACTGTCCGAGTATTGAAGATAAAATCAACCGCTTTGCGGAGAGAAACCGACATCAAATCTTCGTAGAACCCGAAGGGTGGAATACGGTTGAGGTTTATGTCAATGGTTTTAGCACATCGTTGCCTGATGATGTCCAACTCCGGGCTTTGAGGTTGATCCCTGGTTTTGAAAACGCCAAGATTTTCCGTCCGGGTTATGCCATAGAGTACGACTTCTTCCAACCCACGCAATTGAACAACACGCTAGAAACCAAACCTTTGCGCGGTTTATACTTTGCAGGGCAAATTAACGGAACCACAGGTTATGAAGAAGCGGCGTGCCAAGGATTGATGGCTGGCATCAACGCGGCGCTTCGTGTTCAGGGGAAAGATCCTTTTGTTTTGGGCAGGCACGAGGCATACATTGGTGTTTTGATCGATGACTTGATCAACAAAGGAACCGAGGAGCCTTATCGCATGTTTACATCGCGGGCCGAATACCGTATATCGCTACGGCAGGATAATGCCGATGAGCGTCTTACTCCAAAGGCCTTTGAAATCGGCCTTGCCTCGCAAGGCCGATTGGATGCTCTTCACCAAACCAACCGTAAGGCGGATGAAATCATAGATTTTCTGAGCAAAACCAACATCACACCTTCAGAGGTAACCGATTTCTTACCCGCGGATGTGGCCGCGATCAGCGAAAAGCAACGCGCAAACAAACTATTGTTGCGTCCTCAAATTGAACTCGACCACCTGTTGGCCATTCCACACATTGGCGAGGCGTTGAATTCCCATCCCTTGTTGGCCAAGGAGCGCGCCAGTATTTCCATCAAATACAAAACATATATCGACAAGGAAATTGAGTTGGCTGATAAGATGCACCGACTAGAAGACACCATGATTCCCTCTAATTTCGACTATATGAAACTAAACAGTATCAGCATGGAGGCCAGGGAAAAACTAACGAAAATACAACCTCAGACGCTCGGACAAGCGAGTAGAATTAGTGGTGTAAACCCCGCGGATATTCAGGTATTATTGGTTTATTTTGGCCGTTGATACAATGAAAGAGACCCCAACTTTATCAAAGCTCACCCATCTCACCAACATGGGGTTGGGGTTGTGTGTAGCATTAGCTGCGCTCTTTCAGTCCTGTGCCAACCCAGTACCTCCCGCTGGGGGCGACAAAGATACTTCAGCACCCATTTTACTGTCGGTGGAAAGTGCTCTTAAGTCGAACAGAAACCAAATTACCCTACAATTCGATGAAAACATCACAACGGTAGGTACTTTGGTTTATTCACCCAAAATTAAAACATCAAACACACCCAGCGCAAGCACGGTAAAAACCCAAAGAAATACAATCCGTGTTGATGTTCCGGCCATCACCAATTGTTTCTATTTAGACAATTGGGTGGTAGATTTCAACGAGAAAAATCCGCTCAAAAACAGTTCCCTACTTTTGAATGGTGATAGCGGTGAGGTTATCATAAAAATCAAAACTAGCAACTCAACAAAATCCAAATTTGGGGTATACATTTTCCGGGACTCTTTGATTTACTATCCTAAATCAAACAAAAACAATATATACCACTTTCAAGGTTTGCCATCGGGTATTTATGAAACTGTCATTATAGAAAACGACAACAATCAAAAGATCGAAAACAACGAATCATACAACATTTTCTTCAGCGTAAACAGACCCAATGATACCTTGTTTGTGTCTTTATATCCACCCAAGAAAGCCTATAAATCGGCCTATCTTCTTTCAGAAACCAAATACCCCTATTGTTTGATTGGTTCACCCATTTCCCACGAATGGCTATCATTGACAGACTCGCTAAACCTAAAACAAGACACCCTACTTTTTTCAGGCACAATATCAAAGCGGGTGCAAATGGATTTGAGTATTGATTCTTTCATTACTTCTAACCGCATCATTAATCAAGCAGAAAAAAAACTATATGGGGTATTAGACAAAGATACACTCACCAGCAGGCTGGGTTTATACGGTTTTAATACTTCAAATTACTCATCCACTTACCATACTTCGCAGGGTGATACTGTGAAACACTCATTTATTGCACTGAGTAAAAACACAATTCAAAACAATACAGATTCTGCGGTTTACATAAAGGTATTTAATAATCAAATCAATTACATCCTTAAACTCGGCAAACTACAACAAACACAAATCATCCTTCCAGAGGGTTCGTATAGTTGGGTTTCTTGGATCCATTCAAACCAGGAAAACGATGATCTATCACAACCTTTAAATATTGATGGTTCAGATTTATTTATGAGCGACATCAACATGCAACAAGAGAGTTTTTATTCCTCACTAAAACCATGGATTGTGAAAAAAAACCTCGAGAATACGTTAATATTACCAGAATTGTGTTTGTATAATACTGGAATAACAACAAAATAATTTTGGTTTCACGTGAAACCCCTCGTTTATAATCTCATCGAAATACAAAACTGTTGAAATGTATGAGGTATTCAAGAATATTAGACTCAGTGATTGTGGGTTTTTATTTAAAAATAATGACTTAACCACAGTCATTCCTTTATTGTTAGAATCTAATATATATAATTATAAATCAATGATTTAAATAAAAAATATTGTGGATGAATGTGTTGGTTGTAAAATTACAAACTAAAATTTTGAAAGTTATCAGCAAATCCACATAACTATATTATATACTACGTAATATTCTTTTTAAATGATTAAATCTTATTATTACTAAGTCTGTGTGGATGAGTTTGAATGCTGGTGGAAATAACATCGATGAGAAAACAACGTCAATGGTTTAGATTTGTAACATGGTAGAAAAGATTCAACAAATCCATCAAGAGGTTTTTGCTTACGTGTTTGATGAAAATCAAAAGGCTGAGCAATTTCGTTTGGCTTATCTATCAAAAAAAGGAATCATTACAGAGTTGTTTGAAGTGTTTAAGACTTGTTCAGTTGAAGAGAAGAAGTCGTTGGGAAGTGTGTTGAATCAATTAAAGAGAGAAGCTGAATCCAAATATCAAGAGCAAAAAGAAAAGGAAGAAGCCCTGAGCGATCAGCAGCATAATGCCGAAGATGTTACTTTACCTGTTTATCAATTCCAATCGGGTGCGTTGCATCCTTTGAGAATTGTAGAAGATCGGTTGTTGGAGATTTTCTATTCATTGGGATTTGATGTGTCTGAAGGACCTGAGATTGAGGATGATTATCACAACTTTGGGGCCTTAAATTTCGCGGAGGATCATCCAGCAAGGGATATGCAGGATACTTTTTTTATTTCTGAACATGTATTAAGGACTCACACGAGCTCGGTACAAATCAGGGAGATGGAAAAGGGAAATTTCCCTTTGCGTTTGGTTATGCCTGGACGGGTTTACCGCAACGAAGCTGTAAGTGCCAGAAGTAATTGTTTTTTCCATCAGATAGAAGGGTTGTATATTGATAAAGGGGTGAGTTTTGCGGATTTAAAGCAGACTTTATACTATTTCGTACAGCAGTTTTTCGGTGAAGGTACCAAGGTTCGTTTTAGGTCGAGCTATTTTCCATTTACTGAGCCCAGCGCCGAAATGGATATTTGGGCAGGTTTGGATACAGAAGAAAATCGTCGTTTAACCAAAGGCACCGGCTGGTTGGAAGTGTTGGGTTGCGGCATGGTTCATCCCAATGTTTTAAAATCTTGTAACATTGACCCGGAGGAATGTTCAGGATTTGCTTTTGGTATGGGTATCGATCGTATCACAATGTTGAAGTATAGGATTGCCGATATCCGTGATTTCTTTGTGAACGATGTTCGCATGTTAAAACAATTTGCTGGTATTTAAACATTTGAAATTTGTTCTAATTTGACCGCCACGAAAAAGATATTTTTTGCCTCTGACTTTCACTTGGGAATGCCCAATGAAGCGATTTCTTTGGAGCGTGAAAAATCCATTGTTGATTGGTTGAATTACTGTGCACCTCAAGCAGATGCTATTTACTTGGTTGGGGATGTGTTTGATTTTTGGTTTGAGTATAAAAAAAGTGTTCCCAAGGGATTTGTCCGGTTTTTGGGTGCTGTGGCCAAGTTGACAGATCAGGGAATACACGTATTTTTGTTTCCTGGAAACCATGATTTATGGGTTTCGGATTATTTGGTGAAGGAGTGTGGCGTTGTGTTGATTTCTAACGAGTATGAGTTTGAGTATAGCGGTAAAAAATTCTTCGTTCATCACGGCGATGGGTTGGGTCCGGGTGATCGATCGTACAAATTATTGAAAAAAATTTTCACCGCTCGCTTCGCTCGCTTACTTTTTCAATGGATTCACCCCAATTGGGGCATCGCCCTGGCACATGCCCTGAGTAAAAAAAGTCGCCTGTCACAAAACCCTAAAGAGGATCTTTATCTAGGTAATTCCAAAGAGCACCTCGCACAGTTTGTATCCGCCCACGCATCTTCTCCAAACGCGGCGGATTACTATGTATTCGGACATCGTCACCTGGTATTGGATGTGTCGGTGAACCAATCCCGGTACATCAACCTTGGAGAGTGGTTGCATGGCGGTCAGTATGCGGTGTTCAACGGTGAATCAATGCAGTTGTTGCAATGGCCATCGCACCAACCAGCGAAAGCACAAAACCCCTAAAACCGCGGGCTTTCCCAAAGCTTTTCCAAACACACCCTTCCACCAATCCGCAGAAGAGAACCAAAACTATCGGTATCTTTGCAACAACATGCTTGAAAAACTCGAAGCCGTTTACGCCCACTTTAAAGAAATAGAATTGCTGTTGAGCAGTCCGGAAGTGGCGAACGACGTGAAACGGTTCACCAAACTGAACAAGGAATACCGCGATCTGGAAGAAATCGTACAGACCTATTTTGAATACAAGAATTGCTACCACCGCATTGTAGAGGCGCGTGATATCCTAAAAAACGAGAAAGACAAGGAGCTGCGCGACATGGCCAAGGAAGAGTTGGATGAATTGGAGCCCTTGCAAGCGGAACTCGAAGAGAAAATCCGCATTCAATTGCTACCCAAAGATCCCGAAGATGCCAAGCCTGCAGTTGTGGAAATTCGCGCAGGAACGGGTGGCGACGAAGCCGGAATTTTCGCTGGAGATTTGTTTCGCATGTATCAGCGTTACTGCGACGACATGGGTTGGCCCATTTCTGTGGTTGACGACACCGAGGGAACCGCGGGTGGTTATAGCAAAATTATTTTTGAAGTGCCTTACCCCGGAACCTATGGGGTGCTAAAATACGAAAGCGGGGTTCACCGTGTGCAGCGGGTACCAGCCACAGAAAGCCAAGGAAGAATTCATACATCTGCGGTGAGTGTGGTTGTTATGCCCGAAGCAGAAGAGGTAGACGTGCAACTGAATCCTGCCGATGTAAAAATGGAAACCAGTAGGAGTGGTGGTGCGGGCGGACAGAATGTGAACAAGGTAGAAACCAAGGTTCAGTTAACCCATATTCCCACAGGGTTGGTGGTTGTTTGTCAGACCGAACGCAACCAGCTTGGAAACCGAGAGAAAGCCATGAAAATGTTGGCGACCAAGCTCTACGAAATCGAATACACCAAGCACATGGAGGCCATTTCTTCGCGACGGAAAACACTGGTGAGTACGGGCGATAGAAGTGCGAAAGTTAGAACCTACAACTACCCACAAGGTAGGGTTACAGATCACCGAATTGGTCTGACTTTGTATAATTTGTCGACCATCATGAACGGTGACATTCAAGAAATTTTGAACACATTGCAAGTGGCGGAAAATACGGAGCGACTCAAGGAGAGTGAGTAAATTGAAAAGAAAAACGTGTTGGGTGAGGCTGTGGTGGTTGCTTCACCTGCCGACACATTGAAAGTACGCTGATTAATCGAGCGTAAATGAAAATTTGTTAAACCCCAGCGGCTTGTTGTGAAAGGCTGCGGTCTGTGTGTTGTCGGGGAGTGATTTTTTTGATAGTAACCCCTTTGCTGTTTAATTTTGCGCTGCTTTTCATGGCTTTTTGTAATTAGGTTTTGGGCGATATACACAATAGACGTATCCTACCCCCAATTTGTTGTCGGATAAAAGCGTGAAAAGGTCGAATATCGACCAATGGCAAACAGTTGTCGGTGAAACTTAGAAAATGCTATCGAACACTTTCTTCCCGTCGGTATTGAGCAGGTAGTCGGTGGCGCAGCGTTCGGGGTGTGGCATCATGCCAAACACGTTTTTGGTGGCATTGGAAATGCCGGCGATGTTGTTGACGGACCCGTTGGGGTTGGCCTCGTCGGTGATATTTCCGTCTGCATCGCAGTATCTGAAGAACACTTGTCCGTTCGCTTCAATGTCTGCCAAGGTTTGTTCATCGCAGTAGAAACGTCCTTCACCGTGGGCGATGGGCACACAAAGCACCTCGTTGGCATCGATTTTGCGGTTGGCGACCAAAAGGGTGTTGCCTGCTTTGAGGTGAACATTTTTGCAGTTAAACTTCATGTTGGTGTTGCGCAGGAGGGCGCCGGGGAGCAAGCCACTTTCGCACAGAATCTGGAAACCATTGCAGATACCCAGGACAAAACCACCGTTTTGGGCGTGTTCGGCTATGGCGGCCATGATGGGAGACAGCTTGGCGATGGCACCAGAACGCAGGTAATCTCCGTAAGAGAACCCGCCGGGCACAAAAATGTGGGTACAACCTTGCAGGTTAGTGTCTTTGTGCCAAAGTTTAAGCACGGGTTCACTTGTGTACGTTTGTAGGACCTTGATGAGGTCTTGGTCGCAGTTAGAGCCAGGGAAAATGACAACACCGAACTTCATGTTGGTGCAAAGGTACATTAATTGTTTTGGTTGATGGCGTCTTTGTTCAACAACCCCAACGCCAGAAGTGCGTAATAGTTGACGGCGCGAACAGGGGTATATTGGAAGCCCTGAAGTTGATCCGCGTGTAAGGTATGGTACACGCTGTTTTGAAGGGAAGGGGTGATGCTATCGCTAGGAATGGGCGATGGTAGTTTGAGTGTTTCTAACAGTTTGCTGAAAAATGTGGTCAGGTAAAGGGTTGTGCCACGCAGGGCGATATGGGGTTGTTTTGCGCCCATGGCATCGGATAGTTGATTGAAAAGCTGCTGATATTTCAGGTTTTCGGCCACACAGAGGTAGCGGTTAGACCAGAGGTTATTTTCGTAGAGGTGGAGCATGAGTTTGGCCACATCTTCAACGCCAACGAATCCATTGCTACCGATGGGATAGAACGGCATTCCTTTGCGGATCATGTGATAGAGTTGGTTTGATCCACTTGTGCCATCGCCGTAGCCGAGGATGATACCGGGGTTGACCATGGTTACTTGTAAACCTTCTTCACTGCCGCGCCAAACTTCTTGTTCAGCGAGGTTTTTGCTGATGGCGTATTGGCTGTTGTATTTGCTCTCAACCCAATCGGTGTGTTCGGTAATGGGGGCTTCGTTTTTTGTTCTACCGATGGCTGCGACCGAACTGGTGTATACCAATTTGGGGATGTTGTTTTTGAGGCAGGCATTGACCACGTTGCGGGTACCGATGACGTTGTTTTGCATGAGGGCGTCTTTGTCTTTTCTTTCGAAGGATACTTTTGCGGCGCAGTGAAAAACAACATCTACTTCTAGGATGGCATCGCAGAGGTCGTCGATGTCGAGTATGTTGCCTGTAACCCATTGGGGCTGGAAGGCGTTAGGCAGTTGGTAAAATTGGTGAATGTGGGGAAACAGACCTTCCGATTGGGGGTTTCTGCGCAGGGCAATCACGCGGTATCCTTGTTTGAGGAGTAGGCACGAAAGGTGGGCGCCGAGGAAGCCGGTTGCGCCAGTGATAAAAACCGTGGGTTTGTTCATTTTCCGATGCAAAATACCTGAATTCGGAGCGAAGTCTGAGAAAAATCTTTCGGGAATGTACCTTTGTGTTATGAAGCACATTGCGATTGTGAATGGACCCAACTTAAATTTGCTGGGCACGAGGGAGCCGGAGATTTACGGCGGGCAGTCGTTCGACGATTATTTTCAGGGGTTACAGGCCCGATGGTTGGGCGTGACATTGACGGCATTTCAGAGCAATGTAGAAGGAGAAATCATCAATGAGTTACAGCGATTGGCGAAATCGGGTACTTGCGACGGCATTGTGTTGAATGCGGCGGCTTATTCGCACACGAGCATTGCCATTGCAGACACCTTGAAGGCCATTGAAACGCCGGTTATTTTGGTGCATATTTCCAATGTTTTTTCTCGGGAGACGGAGAGAAAGACCGATTTGATAGTTGCCTCGGCCAGGGGTTTGATTTGTGGGTTGGGATTATCGGGATACGACTTGGCGGTTCGTGCATTGATGTGATAAAGAGGGTTGTATCTTTGTACTATGGGACTCAGACAAGACAAGTTTAGCAAACAGGTGCAGCGCGACCTCAGCGAATTGTTCAACATCAAGAAAAACGATTGGTTGGGCGGTGCGTTTGTGACGATAAGCAACGTGAATGTGAGTCCCGATTTGGGTCACGTGAAAGTTTATTTGTCGCTGTACAACAACCCACATCGCGCGGCAATTATGGCGCAGTTGGATACTTTGAACAAGGAGATTCGACATGCGTTGGCTCAGCGTTTGCGCAACAGTGTGAAGAAGATGCCCGAGGTGCATTTTTACGAAGACGACATACTGGATTATGTGTCGAAAATGGAGGATTTATTGAAATCGCTCAACACGCCGAAGGATTAATCGATTTTCTTTGGGTGCATTCCCTATTCCAATAAAAGGTTGGATTGAGGGGTCAAAACCCATTGATTGACAAAGTTCTAGGTTGGAGGCCCTATTTTTGTGGGGCATCAATAACGGGGTTTATCAAACTTTCATTCAACATATCGAGGCGGTATTTCTTTTCCAGGGCCAATCCCACGGTGGTAAATTTGATCACAGGTATTTCTTTGTTGGGGTATTCGGTGGGGGCGATGGCTTTGGTGGTATTGATGAGTGCGTTGAACGGGTTTGAGACCAGTATTTTTTCGGCCTACAAGAAAACAGATCCTGATTTACTGATTACGCCCCAAAAGGGCGTGGTGGTGGAGTTGCCGATGGATGAAGGTGGCGGTAGTTCGGTGGTGAATCGGTTATCGAAAATCAAGGGTGTTGCGGTGGTGTCGAAGGTTTTAGTGGGAAAGGCGGTTTTGAAGTATGGCGATCAGCAAACGGTGTGTCAGGTTTGGGGGGTTGATGATGCGTTTAAAAAGCGTATCACGTTGGATTCTTTGTCGAGCGCGGGGGTGCCGCGGTTTGTGGATGAGCGAGTGGCCGCCAATCCCAATTTGATTTCTGACATGGCGGTATTGAGTGAGGGGTTGGTATACAAGTTGGGGGTTGGGAAGATCGAGCACCCCATCACGTTGATGGTTATCAACAAGGATGCGGGTATTCATGATTTGGATGCCTTTGGGATGGAGGAATTCATTCCCTCGGCGATTGTCTCTTTGCCGGAAGATCAGAACACACAAACAGTGATGATTGGGTTGAAGCAGGCGCAGCGAATTTTTGGGGCATCCGAGCGCGGTGTTACACAATTGGAGTTGCGTTTGGATGAATCGATTCGAGATCAAGCGGGTGAGGTGGCTTCGGTCAAAGCGCAAGTGGCTTCGGTAATGAATGGAGTGGGTGAGGTCGCTTGGGGGGTTAAGAATCAGCAGGAGCAGCACCCGTTGATGTACAAAATGTTCAACACAGAGAAGTGGATATCGTTTGCTATTTTGTCGTTCGTTTTGCTATTGATATCCTTCAATTTGGTTGGGGCATTGACTTTGTTGGTGATAGACAAGCGCAAGGATTTTGTGTTGTTTAGAAATTTGGGTATGGAGCGTAGTGCCATTTCATGGGTGGTATTTTGGGAGGGGGTATGGGTGAGTGTTTGGGGAACGTTGGTAGGTTTGGTGTTGGGTGTGGTTTTGGTGGTGCTGCAGTTGAACACGCATTGGGTGAGTACTCAGGGCACTTTTTCAATCCCGTATCCTGTTGAGTTAAGGATGAGCGATTTGTTTTTAATTTTGTTGTTGAACAGTGTTCTGGGGGTGTTGAGCGCCATTTTTCCTGCGTATCGAGCGGGCAGGATGAGCAGCGATCGCTTGGTTGGGACAAACTAATTATGGGATCATCGTGAAATATTTAATTGTTGGATTGGGAAACATTGGGGACGAGTACGAGGGCACTCGACACAACATTGGGTTTGAGGTGGTGGAATCGCTGGGGAAAAAGCTGGGTGGTGAATGGAAGTCGGTGAAGCACGGCAGTCTGTGTGAGGTATCGCACAAGGGGAGAAAGTTGTTGTTGTTGAAGCCGAACACCTACATGAATTTGAGCGGGAAGGCGGTGTCGTATTGGATGCAGGTGGAGAAGATCAAACTGGAGCATGTGGTGATCATCACCGATGATTTGGCGTTGCCGGTGGCGAAGTTGCGGTTAAAATCGAAGGGAAGTGATGGCGGGCACAACGGGTTAAAAAGTGTTCAAGCGAGTTTGAGCACCACCAATTATGCGCGTTTGCGTTTTGGGATAGGCAGTGATTTTTCGCAGGGCAGGCAGGTGGATTTTGTGCTTGGGAATTTTTCGGATCAGGAGCGCGAGGTCCTTGGCGAGGCCATTGCCAGGGCGGTGGAAGGCACGCTGCAATATTGCACTTTGGGGGCGGGTTTCGCCATGAATTACACCAATACATAAGCCATGAAAATACATACCATATTGAGTCCACGGTTGTTTTCCTTGTTTGAAAAAGAGGTGGTAGACAAGCAGGTTTTGGTCATCGACATATTGCGGGCAACCACGAGCATGGTGGTGATGTTGGAGAATGGGGCAACGTCGGTTAGGCCGGTGGCTGGGGTAGAGGAGGCGTTGCGATTGAAGCAGGAGAATCCGGCTTTGTTGATTGCGGGTGAACGCAATGGGTTTAAGGTTGAGGGGTTTGAGTTTGGCAATTCCCCCCAGGAATTTACCCCTGAGCGGGTGAGGGGAGAATCGATGGTGATTACCACAACCAATGGCACGCAGGCTTTGTCGTTGAGTTTGGCGGCGTCGCACATTTGGGTGGGTGGATTTTTGAATATGAACGCTTTGTTGGCTTCGATTTGTGACACCAAGAAGGATGTTTTCTTGTTTTGTGCGGGGTGGAAGGGCCATGTGAATTTGGAGGATACTTTGTTTGCCGGGGCGGTTGCGCAGCAGTTGGTAGACAGGGGTTGGACGGTGGCAGATGATGCAACGCGGGCTGCGATGAGTTTGTGGTTGCAGGCGCAGGGCGATCTTCACGGCTTTTTGTCGGAGGCGAGGCATGTGCAACGATTTCAGTCGATGCATGCCGAATCGGACTTGGATGTTTGTTTGAAATGCAACACTTCGGGGATGTCGGTGCGATACGAAAACGGCGTATTGGTGGCCATACCAAGTTGAATTAGTATTTTTGCTGCAGAAACCATGGGTAATAAACTGAATAGGCCTGTTCGAGTACTCATCGCGAAGGTGGGGTTGGACGGTCACGACCGCGGTGCGAAGGTCATCGCCACAGCATTGCGTGATGCGGGGATGGAAGTCATTTACACGGGTCTTAGACAGACCCCGGAGATGGTGGTTCAAACAGCGTTGCAGGAAGATGTTGACGCCATTGGGGTGAGTATACTTTCGGGCGCGCACAACACGGTATTTCCAAGAATTTTGACTTTGATGAAGGAGAAGGGCATGGATGATGTGTTGTTGACGGGCGGGGGCATTATTCCCGACGGGGATGTTGAGGCGTTGAACGAGATTGGTGTGGCCCAGTTGTTTCCTCCGGGAACCAGCACGGGTGATATCGCATCGTACATTGAAAACTGGGTAGAAATCCATCGTGCATAAGACCAGAACATGGCACACAACAATATTTTAACGGCATTAGAAGACAATATCTTGGTGATTTCGATCAACCGAGAGAGCAAGTTGAACGCGTTGACGATCGAAACGTTGAAGGAGATCAAGGAGGCGGTGGATGAGGCGCAGACCAACGACGAGGTTCACGGGATGATTCTTACAGGTGTTGGCGAGAAGGCTTTTGCGGCTGGTGCGGATATTTCGGAGTTTGCCCATTTCAATACGGAGCAGGCGACGCGCATGAGTGCGGATGGCCACGATGTGATGAATTCTATTGAAAACGGCAATAAAATTGTGATTGCGGCGGTGAATGGGTTTGCATTGGGCGGTGGGTGTGAGTTGGCGATGGCTTGTCATTTGCGTGTGGCGAGCAGCAATGCCAAATTTGGTCAGCCCGAAGTGAATTTGGGGGTGCCCCCTGGATATGGCGGAACCCAGCGTTTGGTGCAGTTGATTGGCAAAGGCAAGGCGATGGAGTTGTTGTTGACGGGTGATGCGATTGACGCGCAAACGGCGTTGACATTGGGGTTAACGAATCGCGTGGTAGAGCAAGCGGAGTTGTTGAATGAGGCGAAGGCAATGTTGAAAAAGATTTGTGGTAAGAGTCCGAGTGCCGTAAACAAGGTAATTAAATGTGTGAACGACTATTTCCGTCCCAATGTAAACGGTATGCAGCGCGAGATTTACGAGTTTGGTGAAGCGTTTGAGACCGCGGATTTCAAGGAGGGTACGGATGCATTTTTGAATAAAAGAAAGCCTAGTTTTCGTGCATAAATAATACTTTTGAGTTATGCGTAAACTTTGGATGTTGATTTTACCGTTGGGTGTGTTCATGGGGGCTTGTGGTTCTGGCTCTTTCGACACGGATGACATTGAGGAGAACACGGCTACGGCTGAGTCGCCGAAGAATGTCCACAAGGGCCCTTGGGGCGATGTGGTTTTCAAGGATACTGTTTTTATGTTTGGCGATGTGAAGGACGGGGAGAGTGTTCAGCACACCTATTCATTCAAAAACACGGGTAAGGCCCCCATTAGTATTGCCAATGTTGTGGCGCAGTGCGGGTGTACTACACCAGAATATACGCACGAGGTTGTAGCACCGGGTGAGACTGGCAAGGTGACGGCCACGTTTAACAGTTCAAACAGAGGGGGACCGGGGGGCATATTGAACGAGAAGAGCATCACGGTGACGTTTGAAAACAGCAAAACGGCCGAGGTGGTATTGAAATTTAAGGCCAATGTTATTGCTCCTGAAGGCAGTGTGTCTGAGGAGGAAATGATGGGTGGCGACGAACACGGACATTAAAATTAGACTATGATATTATTACAAGGACAACCCGGCGCTGGCGGCGGATCACAGATGGTGATGATGGTGCTCATCATGGGCGTATTTTTCGTTTTCATGATTTGGCCACAGATGCGCAAGCAAAAGAAGGCGAAAGCTTATATGGAATCGTTGGTTAAGGGCGACAAGATTGTGACCACGGGTGGAATCCACGGCAAGATCACATCGGTTACGGATGCTCATTTTGTGATAGAGATGGAGGAGGGAAAGGCCAAGATTGAAAAGTCGGCCGTGAGCATGGAGTTGACGCAGGCGGCGTATCCACAGGCGGCTTCTTAAGGTTTTTGGGTGGTGCTGTCTGTTGGGGTCACTGGAAACATTGGCAGCGGTAAAAGCACCGTTTGTGCCATCTTTCGTTGGCTTGGTGTGCCCATTTACGAGGCAGACGTGGCGGCAAAATCGTTGTACAACACCCATGCGGGGTTGAGGCAGGCGATGGTTGCTTTATTTGGCGACGGCGTGTACACACCGGAGGGTGTCTTTGATGCGATGTTTGTTCGCGAGCGCGTGTTTGCTGATGCGCATTTGATGGAGCGATTGAATGCGGTGGTACATCCGATTGTTTTTGAAGATTTTGCTCAGTGGGTGAGAGACCGGGAGCGGGAGGAGCATGCGTATGTGATTAAGGAGGCGGCAATTTTGTTTGAGTCGGGTGCGGATGCCACGGTTGACAGGGTTGTGGGTGTGATGGCATCTCCGGAAATTCGGTTGCGGCGGGTGATGGACAGGGACGGTGTGGACGAGGCGGCGTTTACACGGCGGGTGCAGGCCCAATGGCCACAGGAGCGGTGGAAGGACCGCTGTGATTTCTTAATTTACAATGACGGGGAGGCCTCGTTGATTGAGCAGGTAATGACGACGCATCGTCGGTTGCTGACGCTATCGGGCAGGGGTTGATTATTTGTCGCGCAGACCACGCCCACTTTTGGAGATCATGCCTTGGTCTTCCATAACGATACGCAATTTATCGAGCACACCATTCACAAAGCGAGAGCTGTTGGGGGTGCTATAATTTTTTGTGATTTCGAGGTATTCGTTGATGGTGACTTTGACGGGGATGGTGGGGCAGTGGAGGAACTCTGTGAGGGTGAGTTTGATGATGAGCAGGTCCATCACGGCGATCCGGGAGGGGTCCCAGTTGTCGGAAATTTCAGACACTTGGGATTCGTAAGCGAGGCTATTTTTCGCGGTGGTGGTAAACAGTTGTTGGGCGAGTTCTACCTCTTCTGAGTTGGGCGATGGGGAGCTGGCCACGGGCACTGTGCCGTTGGATTGGGCGCCTTGGATGGTTTTTTCGATTTCACGGGTGGTATAGAGTTCGTCATCGCTCCAGCCGGGGTAGTAATCGTTGAGGGTATCAAAGAAGGATTCTTTGGTTTCGAACAGGTTGGCATAGAATTCTTCGAGGAAGGCTTGTTGTTGCTCGAAGGTGGGTTGTTCGAAGAAGTCGATGTCTTTGACGAAGTCCCACTCTTGCATCCACTGATAGAAGGTATCGAATTGGGCGGAGAGGTGATTCCAGTCGAACGCGAAAGATTTGCGTTGAGCATCGGTTACGGCGCGATGCAGGTATTTCACCAGCGGCATGCGGTCTAGGAGTCCGAGTCTACGAATTTTGGTTTGATCGGGATAGAACTTGGCTTTTTCAAGCGCTTGTTCTTCGAGTAGGTATTGGGAAAGTTGGAAGGGAAAATCCAACAGAAAAAGGTAAAAATCGTGGCTTTGTTGAATGGATTCTATGAGGTGAGAGAGGGTGTCGTCGAAGTAGGTTTTTTGCTTAGGCGTAAGGGTGGGCCATTGGAAGTCTGACAGTGACTCTCCTTGTTGGAAGGAATAGAGCGACTGAAGGGCTTTGATGCGAACGAGTCTTCGAGATATCATAGAACGAGGCTGCAAAGATACGAAAATCTCCAGATTATTTCCACAAAATCCTGAACCAAACCCATCGGGAAGTATTAATTTTGCGGCGCATATGGCGAAGATTACCTTTCAGTTTGAAGAAAAAAACCGCAACGATGTTACGGTTGAGATATTTGAGGGCGAGTCGATTTTGGAGGTGGCGTTGGACAACGACATTCATTTGAACCACAATTGTGGCGGGGTGTGTGGGTGTTCAACTTGTCATGTTTATGTGGAGCGGGGCGAGGAATTGTTGCCAGACATGAGTGATCGTGAGGAGGAGTATGTAGACCGTGCACGCAATCCGAAGTATAACAGTCGGTTGGCTTGTCAGTGCAAGTTGGCGGAGGACGGTGATTTGGTGGTAACGATCCCGGATCAGAGAGGAATCATAGGACATTAAAAAAGAGATATGGAAATGTACGAACCCCCGATACAGTGGTCTGATTACGAGGACATTGCGATGAAATTGTACGAGCGATTTGGCGATGATTTTAGCGAGGCGAAGATTTACAGAATTCGGTTCACTGAGTTGTTGGAGTGGGTGTTGGAGGTCCCGAATTTCGCGGGAAGTCGCGAGGAGAGCAACGAGGGTCATTTGGAGATGATTCAGGCGCAGTGGGTATACGAGTGGAGGGATAATCAGTAAAAACAGTAATTTTGTATTGAATTATATCAAAAGAAGATGATGAATTTCGAATTGACAGAAGAGCATTTGGCGGTGCAGCAGGCGGCACGCGATTTTGCACAGACCGAGTTGTTGCCCGGCGTAATCGAGCGTGATAACGAGCAGAAGTTTCCAGCGGAGCAGATCAAGAAGATGGGCGAGTTGGGATTCATGGGAATGATGGTAGACCCCAAGTATGGTGGGGGTGGGATGGACACCATTTCGTATGTTTTGGCGATGGAGGAGATTTCCAAAATTGATGCATCGGCGAGTGTTTGTATGAGTGTAAACAACTCTTTGGTTTGTTGGGGATTGGAGGAGTACGGAACCGAGGAGCTGAAGATGAAATATTTGGTGGAGTTGGCGAGTGGACAGAAGATCGGGGCGTTTTTGTTGAGTGAGCCGGAGGCGGGCAGTGATGCTACGAGTCAGCGCACTACGGCGATTGACATGGGCGACCACTATGTATTGAATGGTACCAAGAACTGGATTACGAATGGTAATTCGGCGAGTTACTATGTGGTTATTGCACAGACAGACGTGGAGAAGAAGCACAAGGGAATCAACGCGTTTATCGTGGAGAAGGCCTGGGACGGAGTAACTGTGGGCAAGAAGGAAGACAAGTTGGGAATTCGCGGCAGTGATACGCACAGCATTATGTTTCAGGACGTGAAGGCGCCCAAGGCGAATCGCATTGGCGAGGACGGTTTTGGTTTCAAGTTTGCGATGAAGGTGTTGAGTGGCGGAAGAATTGGTATTGCTGCGCAGGCTTTGGGTATTGCGAGCGGTGCTTACGAGTTCTCGTTGAAATATTCAAAGGAGCGCAAGGCGTTTGGTACGGAGATCATGAATCACCAGGCGATTGCGTTTAAGTTGGCAGATATGGCAACTGAGATTGAGGCTGCGAGATTGTTGTGTTTGAAGGCAGCTTGGATGAAGGACCAGCATTTGAACTACGACCGTGCAAGTTCTATGGCGAAGTTGTTTGCGTCTGAGGTGGCGATGAAGACGTCGGTTGAGGCGGTTCAGATTCACGGTGGCTATGGTTACGTGAAGGAGTACCATGTCGAGCGTTTGATGCGCGATGCAAAAATCACTCAGATTTATGAAGGTACGAGTGAGGTACAGCGCGTGGTTATTTCCCGCGATATTTTGAAATAAAATTACTCATAGATTAATGATAAAAAAGGCGCCCATGGGCGCCTTTTTTATAGTTCTAAGGTGTCGGTCGTGTTGGTGGTAATAGGGCTGGTATCTGATCGTTCATTCATGGAATTGTTTCGGTCACCAAAATTCTTGTGTTTAAAAGATTTTATATCAATTCACTGAAAATTTATCGTTAAATATTGGTTATTTACATAATTTTAACTATGATTGCTTGTTAAACCAATTTAAATAGCCTATGAAACTTAAAGAATTACTCAAGCCTTTGGCGGCGGCGGTGGTCTTGACATCTTCTGTAGCGGCAGTAAATGCGCAGACAGCGGGGTCATCCACTGACACTGGCAGGGTAGAAGAGGTGGTGGTAACTGCCTTGGGTATCAAAAAACAACAGCGCGCATTGGGTTACGCAGTTCAATCTGTTAAAGGAAAAGAACTTGTGGGATCGGGTGAGCAGAACGTTGTTCAAGCGTTGAGTTCAAAAGTAGCAGGTGCTTTGGTGACTAGTTCATCAGGAACGCCTGGTGCTAGTTCAAGAATCTTGTTGCGTGGTGCTGCTACGTTTACGGGTAACAACCAGCCGCTTTTTGTGGTGGATGGTGTGCCGATCGACAACAGCACGGACCAATCAACCGCTGGAGATTATCCTTTTAACTCGAACCTTCAGGGGGTAAACAACTCAAACCGTGCGGTGGACATCAACCCTGATGACATTGAAAACATCACGGTATTGAAAGGTCCTGCGGCTGCGTCATTGTATGGTGTTCGTGGTGCCAACGGTGCCATCATCATCACTACCAAGCGTGGACAAAAGGGCGGTAAGCGTTTCAGCGCTGAATTCTCAAGCACCATGGATTGGTCTAAGGTGAACAAGTTGCCAGAGAAGCAGTTTGTTTATGGCCAAGGACTTGGTGGGGGTGGACAGAAAATCGACTCTGCGGGTGTAAGAAAGAATTTCACCGGTACCATTCCTGCAGGGTGGACTTTGGTAGACGCGGGTGCTTCTGCAACTACGCCTAACTCTTGGGGACCAAAAATTGCCGGCGGTAAGTCTTTCGACAACGCGGGCAATTTCTTCAAGACAGCGATGTCAATGACCAACAACTTGGGTGTAACCGTAAACGGCGACAACACCAGTGCGCGTTTCTCTGTGGGTAACACGCAGCAAGACGGTATCGTTCCAAATACTTCATTCAAGCGTACAACCATTCGTGTTAACACTGACAGTCGTGTTACCGAGAAGTTGAGCGTTGGTAGCAGTGTAAACTTGATCAACTCAGGGGGTACACGTGCTCAAAACGGTTCTAACTTGTCTGGTGTGATGTTGGGTTTGATGCGTGCTCCTGCTGATTTCGACTTGCTAGGTGGTGCAGGTGCGGATGGTTATACCAATGCCGATGGTACACAACGTCAGTTTTTCCCAATTTACGATAACCCCTATTGGACAGTATATCGCAACCCATTTACGGATGATGTAAACCGCATCATTGGTAACTTGAATGCGCAATACAAAGCGAATGATTGGTTGTCGATCAACTACCGTGTAGGTACTGACCAATACACAGATAGCCGTCAGCAAATTTTTGCTGTGGGTTCTTGGCAGCCTGATAATTCACCCGGTGGTGAAATTTCACAGAACGTGTTGCGTTACAAAGAAATTTACAGCGACTTGGTATTGAACGCCAACCGCAAGGTAAACGAGGATTTGAGCGTGAACATGACTTTGGGTAACAACTTGAACACCCGTACTTCGAGCGATCAGTATTTGCGCGGTCGTGATTTGGCGGTTCCCAATTTCTACAACTTGAGCAATGCTTCAAATTTGTATGCTTCTCAAGGGTATGGAACTATCAAAAACGCTGCGATTTTCGGAAGTGCTGAATTCTCATTCAAGAACTTCTTGTATTTGAATGCCAGCGGTCGTAACGAATGGGCTTCTACTTTCGGTAACAAGAAAAGTAGCTTCTTCTATCCTTCTTTAAGTGGTTCGGTTGTTTTCTCTGAATTGATGGAAAAGGGAGGATTGATTTCATTTGGTAAAATGCGTGTGGCTTATGCGCAAGCGGGTATTAACCCTCCAGCGTATGCTACTCGTACTTACTATGGTCAGCCTTTGTTCACCGATGGTTTCACTGGTGGATTGGGTTTCCCATATTTGGGTCAGAACGGTTTCGGACAGGGCAATGGCTTGGGTAACCAAGGTTTGATGCCTGAGCGCAGAACCAGCAAAGAGATTGGATTTGATGTACGTATGTTCGACAGTCGTTTGACGATTGATTTGACCTTGTATGAGCAGAAGTCTACTGATTTGTTGGTGAGCATGCCATTGGCCGCATCTTCAGGATACGGTAGTGTTCGTCAGAACTCTGGTACTATGACCAACAAGGGTATTGAGTTGATGTTGGGTGTAACTGCCATCAAGAATAAGAACTTGACTTGGGAAATTGCTGGAAACTTCGGTTTGAACAGAAACGAGGTATTGTCATTGGCTCCTGGTGTTGATGAGATCAACATCGAGTCTGCTTTCTCTAGCATTGGATCATACGCGATTGTAGGTCAGTCTTACGGTTCGATGTACGGTTCACGCGTATTACGTCATTCAGACGGTTCAATGATCATCGGTGCCAACGGTTTGCCTGTGTTGAACAACACCCGTGGCAACATTGGTAACCCTTATCCAGATTGGATTGGATCATTGCGCAACACGTTGAACGTAAAAGGTTTGAACATCACTGCGTTGATCGATGTGCGCAAGGGTGGAGACATCTGGTGTGGTACTTATGCTCGTATGTCGCAGTACGGTATCACTGCACCTGCTGCCGATCGTTCAGAAACTTACACTGTTGAGGGTAAGCGCATCACTTCTGGTACACCTAAGTACGATTCAAAAACTGGTTTGATCACCAACGAAGGTGAATTGACTTTTGCAGAAAACACCAGGCAAATCAACGCATTCAACTACTACCGCTCTTATTTGGGTGATGGTCCAGGAAGTTCTGCTGAAATGGCGGTTTACGATGGATCATGGGTACGTTTGCGCGAATTGGGCGTAAGCTACAGAATCAACATGAAGGGCAACAAAAACTTGAGTTACATTGACTTGGGTGTTGTAGGTCGCAACTTGTGGTTGAGCACCAAATATCCTGGTGTAGATCCTGAGACTAGCTTGACAGGTGCAAGTTCAAACATTGGTGGTTTCGACTACTTTAACAACCCTGGTTTGAAGTCGTTTATGTTCAACATCAAATTGGGAATCTAATTCTTAGGAAAGGATAAAAAGATGAAAAAATTATTTGCAATTTTATTAGGAACAGCGGTTTTGTTCACTTCTTGTAAGAAGTGGGTATCTGGGCATGAAGTATCGCCCAATGCTCCCGGAGAGGCGAACCCCGCGTTATTGAACAGTGCTTGTCAGTTGGCGATTTTCGCTACTTACGGCGGTTCATTGTCGAGAACTACCAGCATGTGGGCACAACACAGCGAGGGAGTTTCTAACCAATCGTTGGATCAGGGAGCCTACATCATTGATGAGGGAGACGTTGAGAACGAGTGGGGTGTAATTTACCAAGGTGGTTTGAAGAACATGCGTTTGTTGGCAAAAACTGCCGGCGATGGCAATCCTGCTTATCAGGGTATGGCGAAGGTCATGACTGCGATGATGTTGGGTGTTGCTACGGACATGTGGGGTGATATTCCTTGGACGGAAGCGTTGGATGGTGAAGCTGGAAACTACAGCGCCAAGTACGATTCACAGGAGAGCATCATTGCTGCGATTCAAACCATGTTGGATGACGCAGTTGTATTGTTGGATAAGCCCGATAATGCTTTGGCTCCAGGTTCGGATGATTTCATTTACGGCGGAGATGCTGGCAAGTGGAAGGCGTTGGCTTATGCGATCAAGGCGCGTTATGCGATGCGTATTAGCAACCGCGATGCCAACTGGCATACCAAGGCTTTGGATTATGTAGCCAAGGCGAAGGCGGCTGGTTTCACCAGTTCTGCTGCTGATGCCAACTGTATCTTTGGTACCAATGCAAACGAGTACAACCAGTGGTATGCCTTCACCCAGGTGGAGCGTTCTGGTTACATGTTGGCTGGTGCTAAGTTGGTTGACATCATGAACAGCATCAACGATCCTCGCATTGGATTCTATTTCACTACGAACGACAGCGGACGGTACAAAGGTGCTGCGTTGGGAAGCCAGGCCGTGAAGAACATCAGTGATTTCGGTTCTTATTTTGCTTCTCAAACCAGTGTTACGCCTTTGGCTACTTACGTGGAGTTGTTGTTCATTGAGGCTGAGGCACAATTTGCTGCTGGTAACAAGGCTGCGGCTGCTACGGCTCATAATGACGCCATCAAGGCGCACGTAGGGTTGGTAACTGGCAGTGCGGCTCCTGCTGCTTATGTAAGTTCACAGGCGAGTGAAACGGCTGGATCGATCACTTTGGATAAGATTTTGACACACAAATATGTGTCGGGCTTCTCTATGATCGAGCCTTACAACGATTGGCGCAGAACGGGGGTACCTTCATTGAGTCCTTCTCCATTGGCGTTGATCACCGGCATTGCCCGCAGATACCCTTATTCTTTGGATGAGCGTTTGTACAACACCAAGTTCCCAGGAGCGATTGGTGTGAACGACTTGGCCGATAAGAAGGTTTGGTGGGATAGCAAGTAAATCGTTGTTGGGTGTGATTTAAGGATTGCACCGAATAGTTGTAACAGGGAGGGCGGCCGCAGGCCGCCCTCCCTGTATTTTTTGGGTTGGGGTTTTATCGGGTTACCGTATGGTGAGGGATGCGGCTTGTGGTACGAGGGTAGTTGGGCCTGGGATAATTGGGCCTGGGATAAAGGTGGGTGGTGAAGAAGAGAGCGGCTTGTGGTGCGAGGGCAGTCGTTTTTAATCGGTTAGATACAATTATAATCGGCAATAATCGGAAACGCCCGACTGTAAGTGTTGTTGTGATGCAAATTGCATCCATGGAAAATCAGAGTTATTCAGACAGGGCTTGGGAATTGGGATTTCACACCCTGGAGATGGTGAACCGCATGAACCGAGCAGATTTTGTGTTGTTGGGAGAGGAAATGATGAAAACAGCCAGGCAGGTAAGTACGGGGAGTCCCATGAACACCCGGGAAGAAATGTACGATGCCTATCAACGCTGTTTACGATTGATGAGTTATTTGCAGGCGGTGGAGGACATGGGAATTATTTCTTCGGCGGAATACAAGGACTTGGAGATTCAGATCTTGGCATTGACGAACCAGATTCAGGGGATGTACAAAAAAGGCCAATGTTAACTTTGTGTTAAATATGGATTAAGGGAATTTTTGTGTTTGGGCTGATGGTAAATTTGTTGCGATATATTTATAATCATGGCATTAAACAACATCCTCAGCGTTTTTTTACCCAAAGACAAGATCTTCTATAGCTTGTTTGAACAGTCAGCGGCCAACATCACCGAGATGGGCGTTTTGTTGCATCAATTTGTTTTCGAAACCGATCCAAACAATCGTTTGACAATTAGCAAACAGATTGAAGATTATGAGCATAAAAATGACGATTTGACTCATCAGATATTTACTGAGTTGGGTAAAAACTTCATCACGCCGTTTGACCGTGAGGACATTCACTATTTGGCAACGGCCATGGATGATGTAGCGGATTACATACATGCTTCTTGCAAGAAGATGCAGTTCCATGGGGTTAATCCACACGAGCAGGGCATTCAAAGCTTGGCAGAAATCATCATGCAGAGTGCTGCAGAGGTGGGAAAAGCGGTGATGCAGTTGCGCGAATTGAAACGTCCAGAAAAAATCATGGAGAGTTTGGTAAGAATCAACAGTTTTGAGAATCATGCCGACAATGTATTTGACATGAGCATCAAGAACTTGTTTGAGGTAGAGAACGATTTCAAGGAATTGATTCGCAAGAGAGAGGTTTATACCATCATGGAAGTTGCTACAGACAAGTGTGAAGATGTGGGCAACGTGATTGAAACCATCATCGTAAAATACGCCTAATACTTATCGACTAACGATTATGTCTACGTTGGTAATTGTAATTATAGTGTTGGCATTGGTGTTTGATTACATCAATGGCTTTCACGATGCGGCAAACTCCATCGCTACGGTGGTGAGCACGAAGGTGCTTACGCCATTGCAGGCGGTGTTGTGGGCGGCGGTATTTAATTTTGTGGCCTTCTTTATCTTCAAGGATCATGCGGTAGCCAATACCATTTCTAAAACGGTTATTGACAACTACATTACATTACCGGTGATTTTGGCGGGATTGATTGCTGCAATTTTCTGGAATTTGTTGACCTGGTGGTATGGCATTCCGAGTTCTTCAAGTCACACGTTGATTGGTGGCTTTGCGGGAGCGGCTTTGGCTCATGCGTTTTACACCAAGGGATGGGTTCCATTTGGAGAGGTGGTAGAGTTCGACAAAATTTCCAAGACGGTTTACTTCATTTTGTTGGCGCCGTTGATTGGTATGTTGATTTCAATTTTCATTACCCTGGTGACCATCAAGCGCAACATTTATGGCAAAATGGCCTTGATTTTGATTTCTGCCGCGGCTTTGGGACTGATGTTTAATTCTTTCCGACATACAAAATTGGAAGAGAATTTGGCCAAGTTTTACAAAGTGGACAAGTACAAAAAGGAATTGGCCAAAAAACCGGAGGATGAAACGGTTAAAAAGAAGTTTGAAAAAGCCACGGCCAATTATAATGCAAGCAAGGCGTTGTTGGCAGATTTCGATGATAAAGGGGCCAAGTATGTGGCTGCTGAAATCGGTAAAACTGTTTCTTTGGACTATTTGATTGAAGGCAAACTGAAGGATTTGGTGGCCAAAAAAATTAAGTTGGACGTGGCCAAAAAAGCGGCTTTCTACGACGAATCTAAGAAGCCCATCGTTGAAGAAAAGGAAGCCATTTTGGATGCTTGCAAACCCTTCTTTAAAAACTATGCGGTAGTGGGTGCTGACTCCACGGCACACGGTGTTGCTTTGGTGTTGGGTGTAACGGCGATTGGCGATTACGACAAGTTTGTTAAGGGGTTTAAGGTTGATATCGAGAAAGACTTGGCAAAGGAATTGGATCGTGCAGACAACCGTTTCTTGTTGATGTGCATTTATGCGGTCATCTTCATCTTTATCCTGAGCTACATTTACTGTGAGGTGGTTAAAACGCCTACGGCAAATCGCATGGCCAACATGTTCAAAAAGTTGCAATTGCTGTCGAGCGCTGCCTTCAGTGTAGGCCACGGTGGTAACGACGCACAGAAGGTGATGGGTATCATTGGTGCGGCATTGATTGCTGGCGGACAGATATCTGACTTCAAGGAATTGCCAAGTTGGGTGCCTTTGGCTTGTTATGCTGCGATTGGTTTGGGCACATTGAGTGGTGGTTGGAAGATCATCAAAACGATGGGAACCAAAATCACCAAGGTTACGCCTTTGGAGGGAGTAGCGGCGGAAACTTCGGGTGCCATGACATTGTTCATGACCGAGCAAATGGGTATTCCGGTGAGCACAACGCATACCATTACAGGAGCAATTATTGGCGTAGGAGCAACAAAGCGTTTGAGTGCTGTGCGTTGGGGTGTCACGCGAAGTTTGATGGTTGCGTGGATAATTACCATTCCTGTAAGCGCTTTGGTTGCAGGGTTGAGTTACCTGATTTTGGGCTGGTGCGGTGTTAATTAATCAACTGATATCATTGTAAGGGCCCCCGGCGAAGCCGGGGGCCTTTTTTTTTATGGTACTTGGCAGCAAAGGCAACACCCCCCGTCGTGTTGGGTGCGGCATATTCATTGGGTCCAAGATTTTCTCAAACCATTCAGGGGATTCGTTAAAAGTAAATCGCACTCGCAAATTCATTTGTAATCGCCTTGTGTGAATCAGTACCTTTGAATGAAATGTCGACCAACAAAGAAATTCCGAAGCCGCAAATTCATCCCACTGCTGTGGTGGATGAGGGCGCTGTGATTGGTGCAGGCACCAAGATTTGGCATTTTTGTCATATATCTGGGAATGCCGTTTTGGGCGAAAATTGTCAGGTAGGGCAGAATGTCTTTATCGACAACGACGTGGTGGTGGGTAGTGGAGTAAAGATTCAGAACAACGTTTCATTGTTCAAGGGCGTGATGGTGGGCGATCAGTGTTTTATTGGTCCGAGTGCCGTATTCACCAATGTGATCAATCCTCGTGCGTCGGTTGTCAGGAAAACCGAGTTTAAAGCCACGCTTTTGGAGCAGGGTGTGAGTATTGGCGCCAACGCCACCATTGTATGTGGGGTTAAGTTGGGTGCGTTTGCCTTTATTGGTGCGGGCGCGGTGGTTACGGAAGACGTGAAGCCCTATGCTTTGATGGTGGGTGTGCCGGCCAAACAGGTTGGTTGGATGAGTGCATATGGAGAAAAGTTGGCGTTTGATGGCCAGGGCCATGCGGTTTGTTCGGGATCTGGGGTTCAGTATGTATTGGAAGACGGTCAAGTGAAAGTAGTATCATAACCATGGGAAAACGGAATATTTTGGTCACAGGGGGATTGGGATTCATTGGGTCTCACACTGTATTGTGTTTGGATGCGGCGGGGTACAATCCCATCATCATCGATAATTTGCACAACTCACGCATCGAAGTTTTGGATGCTTTGACGTCGTTGTTGGGTTATCGTCCTACCTATGTTCAGGGCGATGTCAATGATACTGAACTATTGCAAGGGCTGTTTGATGCGCATCGTCCGGAGGCGGTCATTCACTTCGCGGCGCACAAAGCGGTGGGTGAGAGCGTTGAAAACCCCTTGATGTATTATCATAACAATGTGGTTGGTTTGATTACTTTGTTGGATGCCATGAAATTGAAGGGCTGTAGCAAGATGGTGTTCAGCAGCAGTTGCACGGTGTATGGCGAACCTGAAACAGTGCCTGTAAAGGAGAGCACTCCAACACGTCCGGCGGCAAGTCCTTACGGGGCTACCAAGCAAATGGCCGAGGTCATCCTCAAAGACATTGCTTGGTGCGAGGTTCAGTGTCTTCGGTATTTTAATCCGGTGGGTGCGCATCCTACGGCAAAAATTGGTGAGTTGCCTTTGGGTGTTCCCAGCAATTTGATTCCATACCTTACCCAAACGGTGGCCGGAATTCGGGAGCGATTGACGGTTTATGGGGGTGATTATCCTACGGCGGATGGCACGTGTATTCGCGATTATATCCATGTGATGGACTTGGCGGAAGCGCATGTGGCGGCCATCGACCGGTTGTTTTCCGCTTCCAAGCAGTTAGATGTGTTACCTGGAGATCCCTCTGCTGGGGTATTTGAGGTGTTCAACATTGGTACGGGGGTCGGTTATTCTGTTTTGGAGGTGATTCAGGCCTTTGAGGCGGCCACGGGTAAAAAAGTGAATTACACGGTTGGCGATCGCAGGCCGGGTGATGTGGTGGCGGTTTGGGCCGATACCGACAAAGTAAACAATGTGTTGGGGTGGTCGGCAAAACGCGACCTTACCACAATGATGAAAGACGCATGGCATTGGCAGGAAAACAACTAGGACGCGCCAAAATGTCGATCTAGGTTTCTGTATTGTATTGCTTCGGCGATGTGGTTTTTCTGTATTTGCTGTTCTCCTTCGAGGTCGGCAATGGTGCGGGCAATTTTCAGCAGTTTGTGATAGGCGCGCGCACTGAGGTTTAGTTTTTCCATGGCCATTCTCAGCAGCGCGTTTGAGGAGGCATCCATGATACAGAGTTGTTGCACCCATTTTCCTGATAGTTGGCTGTTTGAAAAGGTATTTTCTAAGCCATGTTGCTGAAAGCGGTCCATTTGCACTTGTCTGGCTTTAACGATTTTTTGTGCGATGGTCAGGTCCTGTTTTCCAAAATCGGTGGGTGCGGTTTGGGCAAGATCTTCGAAGTTGATGGGTGAAATGGGTATATGGATGTCGATTCTATCGAGCAGGGGCCCACTGATTTTGGCCAGGTATTTGGCGATGCTGCTGGCGGAGCATTGACAGTCTATTTTGGGGTGGTTGTAGTAACCGCAGGGACAGGGGTTCATGCTGGCGAGGAGCATAAAATTGGCGGGGAAGGTAACCCGATGTCGCGACCGCGAGATGTGCACTTGTTTTTCTTCCAGGGGTTGTCTGAGCGATTCCAAGGTATTCCGATGAAATTCGGGCAGTTCATCTAGAAACAGAACGCCATTGTGAGCGAGCGAGATTTCGCCGGGTTGAAGGGGGTTTCCGCCGCCGACCATGGCCACATGAGATAGGGAATGGTGGGGGCTGCGCACTACGCGCTGGGTGATGATGCCACCGTGTTCGGATTTTTTTGTAAAGGCGCCGGCGATGGAGTGAATTTGCGTGGTTTCGAGGCATTCTGCCAAGCTCATTGGGGGCAAAATAGACTGTAGGCTGTTGGCGAGCAGTGTTTTTCCGGCGCCGGGCGGACCTATCATGATCGCATTATGTCCGCCTGCACAGGCAATTTCGAGGGCTCGTTTTGCAAATGGCTGTCCTTTTATTTCCGAGAACGAGGTAGCCACAAACGAAGTTTGTGGCGTGGTTTGTTCGCGTTTCCAGGGTGAAATTGGGGTACGACCGGCGAGAAAGTCGGCGGCCTGTTCCATGGTTTCCACGGGAATCACCTCAATGTCAGACACTGCCGCGGCTTCATTGGCATTGGCTTTCGGCACAACAATCCCTTTGAAGCCGTTGTGTTTGGCCAGCAGGGCCATGCTGAGAACGCCTTTGATGGGTTGCACTTTTCCATCCAGGGCCAGTTCTCCCATGATGATGTAGTTGGCCAGTTTGGTTTCGGCGATTTGAAAGCTCATGGCCAGCATAACAATGGCGATGGGCAGATCATATCCGGAGCCCTCTTTGCGCAGGTCGGCCGGCGACAAACTAATGATTTGTTTTTGTCGTAACGGATTAAATCTCGACTGTAAGATGGCCGATTCGCACCGATAGAGACTTTCTTTGATGGAATGGTCGGGCAGACCAATCACGCTTATCATGCTGATATCGCTCTGAAACGGCATGGCGCACGCTTCAACAGATACTACAATCCCCTCTACACCCGCTAATGCGGCTGCATATCCCTTCACTACCATAAAAAAATTGTTATAAAATGGGCTGTCCTTTTTCTATTTTGATTCCGATGTCTACCACGCCATTTAATTTTTCATCCCGCATGTTTTGAGAGAGGGTCCAGGTGTAGGTTCCTGGGGCCAATTTTGTTTGAATATACACGGGTTTTAGGTAGGTGATGAGGTTCGACATGCCTTCTCCTAGCCAGCGACCGGTTTGGTCGGCCAGTTCAATTTGCACTTGTTGTTTGGTGTTGGTATTGTTCCCTTGAATTTGGGAAATGAGCCAAATGTTGCTGTATGCGTAGGTTCCTTGAATACGCAAACTCAGGTACAGGTTGGTGTAGTGGGTTGAATCGTCGATGGTGAACGTAAATGTTTTTGAATCGCTCCATGACCAGGTTTTGTTGGGTATTTCTTGGAACTCTTCGGCCAGGGTATTTTTGGGCATGTCGCAGCTTGAGAACAAGGCGATGATGGTTGTGGTAAATGCCAGCAGGGTGTATTTAGGCAATGTGATTTTCATGAATGAATTGTTTTAGAAGCGTTTGAATCATGGTTTGGGTTTCAAGGAGTGGGGTTACCGCTGATGAAACCACAAATATTGGGACATTGTTGGGCCAAAGGTATTTCAGTTTTACCCAATCTTTTCGGGTGGTTACCACGGCTAAATTGGGGTGAGTTTGTTGAATTTTTAGAAATTCTGCGGTGATTTTCATGACACTGTCTTGGTTGAATCGATGGTGATCTGGCAGGGCATGATGTTTCACCACTTGATCGTTTTTTAGGTTATTGAGCACTCTTTGGGGGTTGGCGATGCCTGTAACTAAAAAGAGGGGTTCTGTGCTGAGTGTTTTGGATGTATCGAATGGCGAGGTGGGCGGGGTGGTTTGGGTAGACAGGAAACCCATGTGTTGTTCCCAAGCCACATTTTTTTGGGTTGTGGGGCTGAGGGTCATCCATGTTTTCATGGAACGAAGCAAGGATTCTTTGGTGTGTAGTAATTCTGTCGGATTCAGGGTGTTGGGGCAGTTGGAAATCAGCACGGCGTTGGCAGTTCTTGCAGCCCATGGAAATTCGCGAAGCCTGCCTGCGGGCATGGGCCAATCGCGGGTGAACAGTTTATGGTAATCACAAATGAGGATGCTCAACGTGGGGTTGAGGCGCAAATGCTGAAATCCGTCATCGAGGAGTACCATCGACAGGCTTGGCGATTCGCGGTGCATGGTTTGGATACCGGTTACCCGGTTTTCGCATACCGCCACGGTGTTGGCTTGGGCCTGGATGGTTGTGGCAATTTCTAGGGGTTCATCACCGATTTCATCGGCGGTGGATTGGTTTGTTACCCAATGGAATCCTGTCGTTTTGCGGTTGTATCCGCGAGACAGGATGCCAATATTTTTTGGGGACTGTCCCAACAGCAAGAGTTGGCTATGGAGCCACATCAGGGTGGGTGTTTTGCCAGATCCGCCAACGCTTAGGTTTCCAACGACGATGTTTGGTAGGGTTGCGGTTTGTCTCAGTCCTGCGAAATCATAGATCCATCGTTTGACTTGGGCAATGATGCCCCAAATCAATCCGAGTGGCGACAGTATGATTCCGAGTATTGACATCAGATGAGGTCGAAGGTTTGTCCTTTTTCTGGCAGGTGAACGGTGGTATGATCAACTTCGTTTGCCAGGAGTTCCATTTGCGTGGCATCGCCGTGCACTAGAAACAATTGTTTGAGGGCACCTTCATTCGAGGCACGGAAGTAGTTGAGCATTTGGGGATGGTCTGGGTGGGCACTAAACACATCGGTGCGTTTGATTTTTGCGTGCACTGGACGGGGTTTGCGGTTGATTTCCACGAAATCTTGGCCCGAGAGCAATCGATGTCCGAGTGTACCTTCCGCACAAAAACCAGCGATCAAAATGGTGTTTTCGGGGTAACCCACATTGTTTCTCACGTGCATTTGAATTCTACCGCCTTCTACCATGCCGGCGGCGCTGATGATGACGCAGGGGGTGTTCATGACGCTGAGCATTTCGCTTTCTTTTTCGTCTTCGATGATTTGCAGCAGTGGGAAATCGAACAGGCTTCCATGTTGTTGTTGAAATGCTTGGGCTTCGTCGTTCAGGAAGTCGATGTTGTGCTGATAAACCTTGGTACTTCTGATGGCCAGGGGGCTATCGGTGAAGATGGGTATTTCGGGCAAACGACCGGCGCGGTACAATTGATGAATGGTAAAAATGATGGCTTGGGTTCTGCCCACGCTGAAGGCGGGAATCACCAACTTTCCACCGCGGGTAACACAGGTATCAATGATTTCTTCCAGGAGTAAATCCTCGGCTTTTTGGGAGTCGGTGGCGTGTTTTCTGCCGCCGTAGGTACTTTCAGAGACGAGGTAGTTCAAGCCCGACATGGGTTTTGGATCTGACACCAACTTAGAATTGGCGTTGCCCAAATCTCCGGTAAAGCCCACCACGGTTTTTTGTCCGTTGTGGTTCACTGTAAACCGCACACTGGCTGCGCCAAGAATGTGACCGGCCTCGTAGAGGCTGATGCTCAATTCTTCATTGAAGGCATATTCTACACCGTAGGGCAGACTCACCGATTGGTCTAGCATTTCGTTGATGTGTTTTTTGGTATACAGGGTTTGCACTTGGGGCTGTTTGCCTTTTTTGAACCGTTTGCCAGAATTTTTCCAAATGGTTTTTTGTTTGGTTGCGAGTTCCATGCGCTGGATATTCAAGCTATCGTGGAGGAGGTAATCGCTGAGTTCCAAGGTAGGTTCTGTGCCGATGATGGTGCCCGAGAACCCTTGTCTTACCAAGTTGGGTACGTTGCCTGAGTGGTCGATATGTGCATGGGTAAGTATCAACAGATCAATGGATTTTGGGTCGAACGGAAACGAGGCATTTCTTTCTTCGAAGTCTTTTCTTTTTTCATAATCCAATCCACAATCAATCAAAACCCGTGTGCCACTCGGAAGTTCCAGTAAATGCATGCTGCCTGTGACTTGTCGAGCCGCTCCCCAAAAAGTAATTTTCATCTCACAAAATTACGCTCAACCACGGGTTTTGATTGTGTTTGTTATCAACTGATTAATGATTTGTACAACGGTGTATTAATGTTCGTTGGCGTAAAAAATTCTTCGCGATATCCAGTCGCCATTTTCTTGTTGAAAGCGCACCAGGTAAAAGCCGGTACTTAACCCTTCAGACCAAGTAATTCTGGCTGCTGGGAGGGCAATTTCCCGACCATCCATGCTATAAACGGTGGCATGACTGGGTATTTTCAGGATCATGGATCCTGCGTTCAGGACGGGAGTTTCGTTGTTCATCCAAGCTTCTTGGTCTGTGAGTCCGGCCGATCTCCTGGCCACATTGAGGGCATTTTGGGGATCGAGATAAAAGTAAACCTGGTTCCAAAGTAAAAAGATTTGATATTAGATGTTGGAGTAATATTAAAGATGGTAAGAGAAGTATATATTTGAAATGTAAAAATGAAAAAGTATATTTAAGTGAGGATGATGCTATAAAAAATAAAGTATCTATTTTAAATAATGTAAATAAGGAAGGTGTAATTGAGTTTTTATTAAAGATGAAGAATGTATTTGAAAATCTGGAAAAATGAGGATATAAAATTATATTATGCGAAAAAAGACAAAAATACAAAAGAACGAGTAGTAAAATTAATACAGGATAAATAGTGAATTAGGTAAATATATGCTAAATTCAAGGATTAAGTGCAAAAAAACCGTAAAAGACTTCATAAGGAGTTCGGTAACCTAATTTCTTACGAGGCCTGTGGTTTAGTTTTTCTTGTATAAAATAGATTTTTTGCGGTGTTAAGTTGCTGAAATCCATTCCCTTAGGTAAATATTGTCGAACTAATCCATTTATATTTTCATTACATCCACGTTGCCATGGACTGTAAGGATCTGCAAAATACACCATCTTGCCTAATTTGTCACTAATGTTTTCATGGTCTGCAAATACCAATCCATTATCCAATGTTAATGTATGGAACCTGCCGTTATTTAAAGGTTGTAAGGCTCGTGATATTTTTTCGCTCACCCTGGGTGCTTCTTTGCTGGGGGTAAGGCGTAACAACGTATATAAACTTTTACGATCAACTAAACTTATCACCGCCCCTTTATGCGCTTTGCCAATAATCAAATCACCCTCGAAGTCGCCAACTCTAACTTGTTGATTTACAATGTCAGGCCTTTCACTAATACTCGTACGGTTAGGAATTTGTCCCCTACGTTTGTAGGTGTGGGAACGATTACGCCTATATTTTCTTTTTGCCCTGAGATGCTCGTACAAGTAGCCGCCCTCTTTTTTATTCCTGTAGATATATTGATAGATGGTTTCATGAGAGGCCATCGGTTGGTGATACGCTTCTTTAAAATATCCATGAATTTGTTCCGGAGACCAATCTTGCAACAATCTCTTGTCAACTTGTTCCTTTATGGTGCCATTAATAACATAATTTCGACCACATTCTCGTTTCTTTTTTCGATAGTGGTCATCGGCATTATTTGCGCTATAAGTGTTTGGAAAACAGCGTTTAAGCTCTCTCGACAGCGTGCAGGGGTGTATATTAACCTGACGAGCTATATCAGATTTGGAAATCCCCTGGGAAATCAAAAATTCTATTTTTATTCTCTGCTGCAATGTTATATGTTTGTATTGCAAAATTTAAAATTCGAAGAGGCAAGGTAGTGTTTTATGCACTGCCTTCCTTTTTGAAGATTTTTTTGCACTTATTGTTTGAACTCACGTATTAAATAATAAAATATATGAAAAATATAGGATTTATATTTGTACTTTTTTTTAATATTTCAAATTTATTTAGTCAATCTATCACGAATAAATTATTATCAAAAAATATAGGTATGTATTTTGATTGTAGTTTGAATGAGAAGATAGATTTAGAGGTAAATGACACCACATATTATTTATTTTGTTCATTTCAAAATATGAATTATTCGATGATTACTGACATAGGATCAATATTTTGTGGTAATTTGGTGTGTATGGAAGATCTATTGATTGACTTAAAAAAAATTAATGATTTATATAATCAAAATCCAGCAATAGAATACAAGGTAAATTCTGGTGGGTGTTTAATAGAATTACGTAATAAAAATATTTATATACACGACAAAAATAAGTTTACATATTTGACTCCAAAATATTTATTAAAATATATTGAATGGTTAAGTGAGGTATTAAAGGTATTAGATGAAAAGGGAATTAAATAATACAAATAGAGGTTGTTTGGTAATTATATGTTCAAAAATTTGGAAATGTGATTGAAAGTAATAACTTTGAAAAGACTAAGATATATGAAACTATGAAAAAATTAATGTTAGTTGGATTATGTTTATTAACTAATCTAATTGTTGCTCAACAAATTACATTTGAGGACTTAAAAAATGGAGGAGATGTTAAAGGTAAATATACATCCTATGTAGCAAGTGATGGTTTTGTGTATAATGTTGGTGAAAATATTGAATTGGGAATAGGAAGTGGTCTTAATGGGGGTTTTACAACTATAACATGTATTGATATGATGGGAAATGTTTTACCAGTACCTTCGAATGCAATGAATAGAAGTTTTGAAATTAAAAATATGAGAGTTACTGGTAGTACAAGACAAGGTTATAAAATGAATATATTGAGTAAAGGAATTATCGGAACATATGTAATAATAGTTGAAGATGGTATCAGTGTTGGAGAAATTAAATCAAAAGGGATGACTAGTGATAAAGCAATGATTGAATTAAAAAAAGCAAAAGATAAATTAGATTTGGGAGTGATTACACAAGAAGAATATGACAAAATTAAATTAGAATTACTAAAGTATATCAAATAAGAAAATACAAAGAGTCATGAATAAAGGGTAATTAAAAATTATCCTTTTTTTTTGTAAAAAAAATAAAGTTGTGAAAATAAAATATAATACATTAGTTTACGAATTTGAGAATTATGATGAATTGGATGATTATATTTTAGTTGATAAAAATTATGAGTCACTTCATCTAGTATTACCATTTTATTTGTGGTTTGACTTTACAGTTTTTAAAGTATGGAAAAGTGGAAAAATAACAAATAAATACAATAAAGAATTTAATATTAGAACCAATATCAATGATTTGGATCCTCAAAAAAATTATAAGTATTGGAAGTGTAAAGGTCTTCATAAAGTAAAAATAAAAGATTTAATCTGGGATATATATTCAAATAAGTATCCATTAAAAAAATCATTATTATTACATCATGATAATACTTTTTTAAATAGTTGTAAAAGTGGTTTATTTTATCGTGATAACGATTTTAATAATCTTAGATTAGATAATTTACTTAAATATGAATTGACTAATGAGGGAACTGAAATTTATGATAATAAGAATAATTATTTTGATTTCCATTTTGAAATTGAAAGGGATAGTGATGACATTTTAGTTTTGAATGAACCAATAATATTGAATAAATTACCAGATTTAGAAGTTTATAGTAATGGAAATGTTATTGATAAAAGGGGTAAAAGTGTTGTTTTGAGTAATAAAAATGGATATAATACTATTAGTTATAAATCAAAAAATTATTTAATTCATCGACTAGTAGGAGAATGTTATTTAAGGAAGAAGGATGGTTGTAATATTATAAATCACATTGATGGGGATCGAAAGAATAATGATGTAAAAAATTTAGAGTGGGTTAATAATACTATTAATACATTACATGGAATATTATCAATTAAATTAAAGAATGTAATAGATTTAAATAAATATGTGAATAGATCGAGTGGAGTAAAAGGTTGGATTTCATTAACTTCTAAAAATTATAGGGATTTTGTAAGAAAAAAAATTATTGATGAATCAAAAATGGATGTGAATTGTTGGATATTTTCACATAAAACACCATTATTTCTTTTATATATTCCTTTTTCGAAGAATTTTGGTATGAAACCAGATTTAAAATCTCCTTATGGTATATTTAAAAAATATAATAATGAATCAAATAATCTATTATTATTCGAAAAATTTTTCAATAAAAATAATCTTCAATATAATAATTTATTTAGAGGTGATTTAAAGTATAGTCAACAAACATATAATATTATAGTAAATTGTATAAATAATTATATTCTTCCTCAAAATAGTGATGATCACTTATTAAATACCTTATATAAGTTAGGTATTGATTTTGATGTTTATTTTAATTGGTTATTTGATGATTTAAAAATTTTTGTTGGGGATGATGTTGGTTTTATTTTTTTTGAAGAAATAAAAGAATACATTGATTTATTAAGGATAGGAGATAAAATATTTGTGAACGATTTTTTAAATAGACCTAAAAAATTCAATACTTTAGATGAAATAAAAGAAGATGGTAAAATGGTTATTTATTTTGATACCCACTTTCATCGTATTATAGAGGATATACCAGGTAATTTTGGAAGAAAATTTATTGGTGATACGACTAAAATGGAAATTAATGATTATTATCATTCACTATTCTTTTGGGATCAGAATTATAAATAGAAATAAATTTATTTTTATTGAAGGATGACAATTAGTCATCCTTTTTTTTGATAAAATGTGGATATTGAAAGAGGGATATGTAAATTTAGAATAGTTCGTTGATACCTTGGCAAGAATTGGTTTCAGGGCGAGTTTAAGCTCATCGGAAAGGACTACACCACCCACGATTACTATCGCGATATCAATGTTTACTTGGAAAAAGCCATCGAACGACCGAATAGTTTGATCATGTTTGGTGCCCAGGAGATACCGATGTTTTATCGCTTTTGGTTTCCGGCATTTGCGGCGTTTAAGGCGTTTGTTTGGCAGCGCGATTTTTTGAACGATTTCAAATTGCGCTCGGTGCCGTTTAGTGCTTCATTGATGCCAGACGAGCGGGGTTTTGAGCGATTGAGCGACAATTATTTGCAGATTGCGAGCGAGGAGATTTGGTGTCACGAAACTTTGTTTTCAACCTTGTATCAAATCCATCATTACAAGGAGTGCGGTTTGTTTGCCAATGACAATGAGTACCATGCGGTGCTCGACGAATACGATTTTTTGGTGGATCACATTTTGGCACAGGCAGAGCGCGGGAAAAAGCTGCATCCGTACCTACCCCATGTGGAGGGCGGCGATTACCGCTTGTATTTTTCGCCATTGGTAAGTCCGGATAACACATTTTTGGTGAAGACGGTGCGCGACAACATTGCTTTTGTGAACTCACAGCGCAACGGGGTGTTGATCAGCGATTGCGAGCATTGGGTAAACACGACGGATAGCTGGCTGGAGACTTGCAAAAACAATGGCACTTTGTTGAGTGTGACGGGGGCCGGTCCGCGCAATAAGTTGTTCAGGCAGGAGTATGCGGCCAAGAAGCGATTGCTGGGCTTGAACGAGCGCTAGTATTTGGGCTGGGGAACGACACAGTTTCAAGATTACGATTGGTTTAACAACAGGGAGATGGGTTTGCGATTGATTTCGTAGACCTATCTTTGCTTTATGACAGTGGGAAAATTGTATTTGGTACCGACGCCAATTGGGAATTTGGGCGACATGACCTACCGGGCGGTGGAGGTGTTGAATACGGTGAGTAAGATTTTGGCGGAGGACACAAGAACCACGAGGGTTTTGTTGAATCATTATCAGATTCAGACGCGGTTGGAGAGTTTTCACCAGCACAACGAGCACGGGAAGTTGGCATCGGTAATTCAGGAGTTGGCATCGGGCGCTCAGATTGCGCAGGTGAGTGATGCGGGAACGCCGGGCATTTCTGATCCGGGGTTTTTGTTGGCGCGGGCTTGTGTGGATGCGGGCATTCCTTTTGAGGTTTTGCCGGGTGCTACGGCGTTTGTGCCGGCGTTGGTGAAGAGTGGATTTGCTTTACACCAATTCCGGTTCGAGGGGTTTTTGCCTCAGAAGAAGGGTCGACAGACCCGCATTTTGGCGTTGGCGGCGAATCCGGACACTACGGCATTTTACGAAAGTCCGCATAAAATTCTGAAGACGTTGGAGCAATTGAAGGAGGCATGTGCACCCCAGCGCAGAATCAGTGTTTCGCGGGAGATATCGAAGAAGTTTGAGGAGACGGTGAATGGCAGCATTGCGGAGGTGTTGTTACACTTTCAAAAACATGCGCCCAAGGGAGAATTTGTGGTGGTGTTAGAAGGGTGCAATGACAAAAGCACAGCGGGTTATGACAAATGAAAAATCAAAGCAGGGAACAATGACAAAACCCAAGAGAATTTCTCTCCTTTTGTTGGTGATACTGCCATCCATTCTGTTTTGGTTGGCATGGGAGCCGATGCCGTTTACGCCCTTGGGTTTTGTGGCGTTTGCGCCGTTGTTGATGCTTGCCCATCGCGCGAGAAAAATGGGCGGGTGGCAGCATTTCGGGTTGGTGTTTTTATCGCTGTTGTTGTGGAACATCACCACCACTTGGTGGGTTTGGTTTGCCTCTGATGTGGGCGCAGTGGCGATGCTGCTGATGAACTCTTTTTTCATGTTTTTGCCGTTTGGTTTGTGGCGGATGTGGGCGCGTTTATCGCCGCAGCAGTGGCAGTTTCGTTGGCGTGCCGATTACCTTTTCATTGCCATTTGGTTGTTGTACGAATTTGCCCACCATCGTTGGGATTTGTCGTGGCCGTGGTTGTGTTTGGGCAATGCATTTAGCGGGATGACGTGGTATGTGCAGTGGTACGAATACACGGGTACGTTGGGTGGTTCGGCGTTGATTTTGTTGGTGAATGTGTGGGTTTACCGGTCGATGTTGCTGTGGCGCATGGCTGATGAGCGCACAGTTGATGGGGACACAGATACCGCTTTGACGGGCATTTCTGATTTGAAAGCGCTTGATGGAATAGCGATCCCTTTTTGGAAACGCGGTAGGGTGAAACCCTTGTTAACGGCGCTAATTTTACTAGTTGTGATGGGGTTGATATCGGTGTGGTTGGGTCGTCGGGCGGAGGGGGATTTCATTTCGGGCAAGGGCTATTGGGTGGCGTCGATTCAGCCGAATTACGACACTTACGAGGAGAAGTTTGTGTTGGATCCGATGCAGATGGTGCGGGAGATGCAGGCCACCACGGATTCGGCGAAGCGGGTGTTGGCGCGGCGCGGCGCGGCGTTGGATTGTGTGTTGTGGCCAGAAACTTCGTTGGTGAGCAGCATCAATGTGGATTATATGGAATCGGACCAGCAGGTTTCGTTTTTGCAGGGGATACGCCTTCACGATTCGGGCAAAACCGATTATTTGATGGGGGTAAACATGGTAAAGTGGTATCCTTGGTCGGGCAAGGGCAAGCCGCAGGTGGTTATGCCGGACAAATCGATGGGGGTGGTGGCGGCGGCCCGACAGAGTAACGATCCCAATTATTGGTATACGTTGCACAATTCGGCGTTGTGGTTGGGCGATTCGATTCGATACTACCACAAATCGAAGTTGGTGCCGGGCACGGAGCAGTTGCCGTTTGTGACTACGTTGCCATTTTTGGAGTCGCTGGCGATATCGTTGGACGAAAATTCTGCTTCGGGCACGTTGGGCAAGAGCGACCGGGCGATGGCTTTGGGCGATGGGGTGAAGGTGGCACCGGTGATTTGTTACGAGAGCATTTACGGCGATTATGTGAGCGATTATGTGGGCGATGGGGCGCAGTGGTTGACGGTGGTTACCAACGATGCGTGGTGGCGGAATACAGCGGGACACAAACAGCATTTTTCTTATGCCAAGTTGCGGGCCATCGAGCAGAGAAAGTGGGTGGGCAGGGCGGCCAATACGGGCATTTCGGGGTTCATTGATCCCAAGGGGGAGTCGGTAATGGAGTCGGTGTGGTATCAGGGCAGGGCAGATCGGTGCGATGTGCCTTTGACAGATATTGCGAATTTGGAGGATCAGGGAAATGATGAAGCTGGTTTTGTGGTGGGTGCGGGCACGCAGTTGGCGATGGTTCAACGCATCGTGCCGAACAACAAAAAAACGGTGTATCAGCAGCTGGGTGATTTGGGCATTTTGGTGATTTTGTGGGTGATTTTATGGCTGATGGCGGTACGGAGTCGGCGGAAGGTGGCGCACTTGACGGAGGCGGCGATGAATGTGGCCATTGAGGTGGCGGTGGCTGCCATTTGACGGTTTTTTGCGGCGCTGAATCGGAGATTGAAGTCCCAGAAAATTGGGTAGAAATCGGGTATCGGAAAGGCGTGAAAATTTGATGTATCTTTGTGATATGAGCACTGATTTCCAACAGCGACTGTCGAGAATCCGCCTAAGGGTGGAGGAAGTGGCGCAGGAAAATGTGTCGTTGAAACAGGCGAATTCCACCTTAACAGAGGAGTTGGAGGGGCTTAAGAAAACCATCGCATTGCAAAAAAATGCCTTGGCAGAACTAAAAGAAGAGAATAAATTGATTAAACTTGCAAAGGAAATGTCGATGAGTGGCTCAGACGTTCACGATTTAAAAATCAAGATCAACGAGCTGGTTAGAGACATTGATAGATGCATAGATTTACTAAACGAATAATATTTTAAGTGCAACCCAACGACAGCATTCTGATCAACGTAAACATCGACAATCGGGCGATGCGTTTGCGTGTAGCGGTCAAGGATGAGGAGGATGTTCGGTTGTCGGCCCAAGTGCTCAACCAGCGCATCAATGCTTTCAAGAGTTTTCATGCGCAAGAACCCATAGACCGCTTATCGTGGGCGGCACTGGATTTGGCGGGCGAAGTAGTACGCCATGGCAAAAGCCATCGCAATATGGACGATCTTCTGGAAGCGGAAATTTCGGCCATGGAGCGGCTCTTGTTTGCTTGATAATATTGTTTACTCGGTAAAAATCTCTGTGTCTATCTCCGCAAAAAATTAAAGGAATAGCACAAAATGGAAAACATCGTATTTATCCTCGCCGGACTCATTGTAGGGTTGGCCCTTGGATATGTTGTGTTTGTAGCGATGCGCAAATCACAGCTGGAAAAAGACAAACAAAGCATCATTGAAGAAGCCAAATTGCAGGGCGAGAACCTGAAGAAGGACCGTATTTTGGAGGCAAAGGAGAAGTACATGCAACTTCGCTCTGAGTACGAAAAAGAATCGAACCGCAGAAACAGCGAGATCGTAAACAGCGAAAATCGCATCAAGCAGAAGGAGCAGTCATTGGACGACAAAATCCGTGCGAACAAGAGCAAGGAGGATGAATTGGCCAAGACCAAAGAGCGTTTGGAATCGCAGATTGAGACCTACAAAGTGAAGGAGCGCGAGGCCCAGCAATTGATGGAGCAGCAGTTGGTACAATTGGAGAAAGTGGCGGGCTTGTCTGCTGCTGATGCCAAGAACCAGATGTTGGAGAACATCAAAGTGCAATCGCACACGGAGGGCTTGACGTTGGCGAAAAACATCGTAGAAGAGGCCAAGTTGGGTGCTACCCGCGAGGCGAAGCGCATCGTATTGCAGACCATTCAGCGTACGGCGGCGGAAACGGCGATCGACAATACGGTAACCAGTTTCCCCTTGGAAAACGACGATGTAAAAGGTAGAATCATTGGTAGGGAGGGTAGAAATATCAAGGCATTTGAAGCGGCTACGGGCGTGGAAATTCTGATCGACGATACCCCAGAAACCATCGTGTTGAGTTGTTATGACCCCATCCGCCGGGAGATTGCCCGTGTGTCGTTGGAGCGTTTGATTCGCGACGGTCGTATCCACCCAGCGCGTATCGAGGAAGTGGTAGAAAAGGTGAAGAAGCAGGTGGAAGAGGAAGTGGTGGAGTGGGGCGAGCGCACCGTGGTAGACTTGGGCATTACCGGGTTGCATCCAGAATTGATTCGTTATGTGGGACGTATGCGTTTCAGAAGTTCATACGGACAGAATTTGTTGAAGCACAGCAGAGAGGTGGCGCGTTTGTGTGCTACGATGGCTGCGGAGATGGGCTTGAACGTGAAGTTGGCGAAGCGCGCGGGCTTGTTGCACGATATCGGGAAGTGTCCTGACAACGAAGAGGAAACCCCACACGCTTTGTTGGGTATGAAGTTGTGCGAGAAGTTCGGCGAGCATCCTGAGGTTGTGAATGCGGTGGGTGCGCACCACGATGAAATTGAGATGACATCGTTGTTGAGTCCGGTGATTCAGGCTTGCGATGCGATTTCTGGTTCTAGACCGGGCGCGCGCAGGGGCGATGATCAATATGTGGAGCGTATCAAGGAGATGGAAAATATGGCGTTGAGCTATCCGGGTGTGGAGAAGGCGTATGCCATCCAGGCGGGTCGCGAATTGCGTATTATCATGTCGGCCGAGAAATCGAACGACGAAAATGCCGATACGTTGGCCTTTGAATTGTCGAACCGCATCATGACAGAAATGCGTTATCCTGGACAGGTGAAGATCACCGTGATCCGCGAGAAGCGCAGCGTGGGTATCGCAAAATAATTTGTTGGTACTATGTACCTGACCATAGATTTTGGCAATACGGCATCAAAATATGCCCTCTTCAGCGAAGGGGGCATATTGCGTTTTCATGGGGTGTTCACCGATGTGGAGTCGTTGTTGCAGGGGGAGGGGATGCAGGGACAGTCGCTTGCGGCTTGTATTTTCAGCACGGTTCGGAAGGACATTCCTTGGCTCACGGGGTTGGATTGTGCGGTCCATTTGTTCAGCAGCAGCAGAAAATTGCCGGTGACGATGGGCTATCACACGCCGGAAACGTTGGGTGCAGATCGCTTGGCGGGGGTGTTGGGTGCGCAGTGTTTGATGCAGCAGCGGGGCAGGGTTGGGGCGAGTTTGGTGATTGACGCGGGCACTTGCATCACTTACGATTGGTTGGATGAGGGGGGTTGTTACCAGGGCGGCAGCATTTCGCCGGGGTTACACATGCGGTATTTGGCTTTGCATCAGCAGACGGGCAAGTTGCCGTTGGTGAGTCACGAAGCTTTTTCGGGGCAGTTGGGTAAAAGCACGAATGAGAGCATTTTGTGTGGGGTTCAGCTGGGGATTGTGGGTGAATCGCACCGACAAATTGCGTTGTTCCTCGAAAAACACCCTGAAGGACAGGTATTTATCACTGGTGGCGACGGGTTATTCTTGGCGGAACAACAGAAAACAGAGATATTTGTAGAGCCTATGCTCGTTCATTACGGGTTGATGCACGCACTTCAACATCATGAGAAAGCTCAATAAACAATTTTTCCTATCGGTTCTGGTAATTCTAGGAGCATCTCAAGGTCGGGCGCAGTCGGCGGGTGGACAAAATCTCACGTTCTCGCCTTACAGCAATTTCGGGATTGGCGAGTGGATTGGCACGAATCAGGTACAGTGCGGCAGCAATTTGCACACGCGATCTGGGGCTTACTCTTACACCATGCACAATCCGGCCACTTTGGGCAATTTGTACTACACCACGTTTGATGTGGGTGGCAGTTTCAAGGGGGCCAAGATTCAGGCGGGCGATCAAACGCAGACCTTTCAGGGGGGTGGATTGGGTTATTTGAATTTGGGTTTTAGGACTTACAATTACTACCATAGGCGAGCGATGTTGGACAGTGGTTCCAAGCAAAAGCGGATAAAGAGCACGCGCTATGCCATCAATGCGGCGGTTTCGTTGCAGCCATTGACCACGGTGGGGTATCAGTATACTTTTCGCGATAGCACGCCATTTATCAACCGGACGACCCATGCCGGGTATGGTGGGGTGAACATGGTGGAGTTGGCGAATGCTTTTCGTTTTGGACAGCACATCAGTTTGGGTTACAGCGTAGGTCGCGTTTTTGGTCAGTTGAACGACCAATCGATTTTCAGTGTGCCGGACAGCAATGATTTGAATTTGTTGGAGGACATCAAATCGGTGAACGTGCGTGGGATTCAGCAAAAGGTGGGGATCATGACGTATTTCAAGTTGGATTCTACTTACCACACGTTGGGTGCGAGTGCACAATTTTTCACTGGGGTTACGGGTGATCAGTTGCGTTTGACGCGCACGATGGATTTGGTTGGGAGCCAGGTATACGTGGTGGACACGGTGTTGAATGCTTTATCACCGAGAACTCCGATGTCGTTGCCCAGCAGTTTTGGCGCGGGATATTTGTTTCAGTACCGTCAGCGTTGGTCGGTGTCGATGGACTACCGCAAGCAGGTTTGGGGCAGTTTGGATCCGATGTTTTTTGATGCGGGCAGGCGATACATGGACCGCACCGATTATGGCTTCACGTTTACGTTGAATCCGAATGATTTCAAGCACCCGAGTCACAAGAAAATGCGTTGGCCGGTGCGTGTGGGGGGTGTGTTGTCGGAGACCCAATATTCTTTCACCAAACCCAGCGGGGTTGGCAGCAACCGCATCATACAGCAGCGCGCTTTTGTGGGTGTGGGTGTGCCATTGGTTCGCAGATACTATGACAATTCGGTGTTGAGCAGTGTGGTTCATTTGCAGTTGGACTATGTTCAGCGGGGGTTGGCATCGGACGGGTTGGCCAAGGAGCAATTCATCAATTTTACGTTGGGGTTGCAGTTGGGTGATTTGTGGTTTCAGCGTAGAAAATTCGATTAATTATGCGGGGGCTGTTGGCCATAGTTTTGCTGTTGCTGGTTGGGTGTAGCGATACGCACAACAAGGTGGTGGTGAAGAAAAAGAAGGGCACTTTCGAGAGCGCGGAATATGCGGAGAAGGTAACCATTGAGTACACCGATTCGGGCAAATTGAGGGCCCGGGTTTTCAGTCCAATACTGATGGCGGTGAAGGCCAAGCGCAATCCTTATTTGTTGATGAAGAAGGGGTTGAAAGTGGATTTTTACGATGAGCAAGGCGGGTTGGAGAGTTACATGACGGCGGAGTACGGCATCAGTTACATGGACGACAAGAAAGTGATCGTGCGTAACAACGTAGAGATTTTGAACATCAAGGGGGAGACGCTCAACACGGAGGAGCTGGTATGGGATCAACAGTCGGGGGTGATCAGAACCGACAAGTTCGTCAAAATCACCGGGGAGGATCAAATCACCACGGGCACGGGTTTGGTGAGCAATCAGGCATTCACGGACTGGGAGATCATCAATTATTCAGGAACAATCAATTTACCCAATGATAAAAAACCACGTCCTCGCCCTCTTATCCCTGGTCGCGGCCGCTATTAGCGGAACCGAGAGTTTGTTACAGTTTTACGCTACGGGCGTTGGCTCGGCGGCTGGCTGGCTGATGTTGGCGGTATTTGGCGCGAGTTTTTACTTTTACGTGGGGTTTAAAAAGGCCCGACGGGAGATGATGCAACAAGGCAAACGCTAAATCTTTATCTTCGCAAGGCGTCATGAAAATTTCCATTGATTGGTTAAAATCGCTGTTGCCCACGGAGGCATCGGCACAAGAAATATCAGATTTACTGTCGGTTAGCGGCCTGGAAGTCGAACACTTAGACACTTGGTACAGTGCGGGTTCGGGTTTGGAGGGTTTTGTGATTGGGGAGGTGGTAACGTGTGAGACGCATCCCAATGCAGACCGTTTGCGGGTGACCACGGTGAATGTGGGGGGTGAGTCGTTGTTGCCGATTGTGTGTGGTGCGCCTAATGTGGCGGCTGGACAGAAGGTGGTGGTGGCGTTGGTGGGCACAGAGATTGTGATGTCGGGCAAGGAACCTTTTGTGATTGGCAAGGCGAAGATTCGCGGCGAGGTTTCTGAGGGGATGATTTGTGCGGAGGATGAGTGCGGATTGGGGAGCAATCACAACGGTATTTTGGTTTTACCCAGCGATGCGGTGGTGGGTACTTCTGCGGCGGATTATTTTGGTGTGGTGAAGGACCAGGTGATGGAGATTGGCTTGACGGCCAACCGGGGGGATGCGGCGTCGCATGTGGGTGTTGCCAATGATTTGGCGGCGTTGTTACAGGTAAAATTTGATCGCATCGCCCATCATGAAGGGACGATTGATGGGGCATGGAAGAGCAAGGGCGCAGGCATTTCGGTGAGCATCGAGGATGCGCAGTGGTGCGAGCGATACATCGCTTTGGAGGTGAATGGTGTGCAATTGGGGGAAAGTGTGGCCGTTGTAAAAAACCGGTTGAGAGCCATAGGCATTGAGCCGAGAAACAATGTGGTGGATTCTACTAATTACTTTTTGCATCAGACGGGACAGCCGAGTCATGCGTTTGATGCCGACAAAATACAGGGGGGAATTACGGTGCGATTGGCGAAGGCGGGGGAGACGTTGGTGTTATTGGATGGCAAGAGCATCGTGTTGCATGGGGAGGATGTGGTGATTGCGGACGAGCGTGGTGCGATTGCGTTGGCGGGGGTGATGGGCGGACAGGCCACGGCGGTATCGGCGGATACGAAGCGGGTGGTTTTGGAGGTGGCGCATTTTCATCCAACGGCGGTGAGGAAGGCGGCGAAGCGACACAATTTGCACACGGATGCGGGTTTCAGGTTTGAGCGCGGGGTGGACAAGCAGCATATGGCGGAGGTGGCGATGCAGATTGCCCAGCATTTGGAGCAGCATGCGGGGGGTGTTTGGACTTCGGTGAGCGAGTTATATCCGGTGGTGTTTGCGGAGCGTGTGGTGGAGATGAAGGTGAGGGATTTGTCGGCGTTTGCGGGTTTGGAAATTCCGGCGGCTGAGGCGAAGGCGATTTTGGAGCGATTGGGTTTTGGGATTGAGGGCGAAGAGGCACTGAAGGTGAGCATTCCGGGCTGGCGCAACGATGTTGAGCAGGCGGTAGATTTATACGAGGAGGTGATGCGGATTTATGGGTACGATCGGGTGCCGATGAATGGCAAATTGCAGGCGACGTTGGGCACGTTTGAGGGGATGAAATTGCGGAAGTCGGAGAATGCGTTGCGACAGTTTTTGTGTGATCAGGGGTTGTTGGAGGCGGCGACGAATTCGTTGCATCCGGCGGCTTGGTATCCTGACAAAGAAGATTTGGTGCATTTGAGCAATCCATTGAGCAGCGACATGGACGTGATGCGGGCGTCGTTGATTCCTGGGCTGTTGCAGTCTGTGGCTTACAACATCAACCGCAAGGCCGAGGGGGTGAAATTGTTTGAGTTGGGTCGGGTTTACCAGAAGACGGCGAAGGGATTCCGGGAAACACCTACTTTGTCGATGGTTTTCTGGGGCGGTGTGGCTGCTGAGAGTTGGGAGTCTAAGCCCCAGGAGGTTGGTTTTTACGATATCAAGCGGTTGTTGCAGGGGCTGTTGGTGCGATTGGGCAGCAAGGTTTCTGTAGACACGTTGGAGATTTTCAAGGCGCCGAAGGCGAGGTTGAAGGCGGCCGATATTTCTACTACGGTTTGGTGTGTGGAGTTGCCTTGGCGAAAGCTGTTGAGCAACAAGGGCGAGGGTTTTGCGGTTGTGTCGGCACCCAAGTATCCGGGCATGCGCAGGGATTTGAGTTTGGTGGTGGATACATCGGCCACGTTTGCCTCGTTGATGCAGGTGGTTAAGTCGGTGAAGGCACCGCTGTTGACCGATGTGCGGGTTTTCGATGTTTTCGAGGGTAAGCCGTTGGAGGCGGGCAAGAAGGCGGTGGCGATGTCGTTCCACTTCTTGAATCCGGAGGCGACATTAACCGAGGCGGAGGTCGACAGCAAGATGCAGGCCTTCATGAAGGCCTTTGAGGCATCGGGTGCGTTGATTAGAAAATAGACTAATTTTGCAGTATGGATTTGACCAGTGTACTTTATGAGAAGCGCGGCAGTGTGGCGCACATCACGTTAAACCGTCCGGATGTTTTCAATGCATTCGATGAGACTCAGAGTTACGATTTGCAGGCGGCGTTGAAAGAGGCGGCCAAGGACTCAGAAGTAAGGGTTTTGGTGCTGACGGGTGCGGGCAAGGCATTCTGCAGTGGTCAGGATTTGAAGACGATTGCTGGTTCTAAAAACCGGTCGTTGAGTGATTCATTGTACAAGCGATATAACCCGATCATTAAGGCGATGCGCGAGATTCCCAAGCCCATCATTGGCAGGATCAATGGGGTAGCGGCGGGTGCGGGTGCGTCATTGGCCTTGGCATGCGATTTCATTGTGGCTGCTGAGAGTGCTTCTTTTATTGAAGTTTTTGTGAATGTGGGTTTGGTGCCCGATTCTGGCTCTTCATACTTTTTGCCCAAGGCAATTTCGCCGGCACGGGCTTTTGAGATGGCTACGATGGCGCCCAAAATTTCTGCGGCTCAGGCCATGGAGTGGGGGTTGATCAACCGGGTGGTTGCGTTGGACGGACTGGACGAAGAAGTGAACAAAGTGGCGGATTACTATGCGCAGGCGCCTACAATGGCGGTGGGCATGATCAAGAAAATGTTAAACAAGGCGGGGCATTCCGATTTGCAAACGATGTTGCAATACGAGGCTTATTGTCAGGAGATTGCGGGTAGGAGCGAGGATTACAAGGAGGGTGTAACGGCTTTTAACGAGAAGCGCAAGCCTGTTTTCAAGGGCAAGTAAGGGATTTTTCCCCAAGTGGAATGGTCAAAGTAGTGTCAACCCGTGTGAAAGATTGACATTTTGCAGTAATTTGCGGACTTATGATGATTTTTCCTGTTGGAAACTTGAGAAAACGAGTATTGGCCTCTGTGGCTATGGGTTTACTTTCTGTGTGGGTTGTGGTTGCGCAGGGCGTTGCTACACCGGCGGTAAATCTGCACGCCGAAGAGCCTTGTGGTTTTGTAACGGTGTTGCAGCAGTTGGAGCAGCAGTATCCGGGTTTCAAGGCGAATTACGATTTGCAGACACAGCGTGCGAAGGAATCAGATGCCCAGAAATTGGCGTTGCAGGGGTTGGACCGACGGAAGAAGATCATCCGTGATACGTTGTATTATTACGACACGGTGTACACCATTCCGGTGGTATTTCATGTGATTTACAATGTGGCCAACGAGAATTTGCATGATTCGCTGATTATTTCGCAGTTGGAGGTGTTGAACCGTGATTTCAATCGGTTGAATGCCGATACGGTGAAAACGCGTGCTATTTTCAAGTCGCGCGCGGGAACCGCGCGCATACAGTTTGAGTTTGCCAAGGTAGACCCCAACGGGGTGGCCACCACGGGCATTGTCAGGAAGTTGACGAGCAAAGCCACGTTTGCTTCAACCGGGGGCAGTATTCAAGATTTGATGAAGGCCACGGCTACGGGGGGCAACGACCCTTGGGACCCCACCAAATATTTGAACATTTGGGTGTGTGATTTGAGCGTGAACAACCAGGACAATTTGTTGGGTTATGCGTTTCCGCCATATGGTCATCCATCATGGACGAGTAGTTCTTGGGTGGCAGATAGCAGACAAGGAGTTGTATTGCACTACAAGGTGGTGGGCCGCAACAATCCAAGGGCTACTGGCGCCATTGCTTCATCGAACAAAGGCAGGTGTGCGGTGCACGAGGTGGGTCATTTCTTTGGGTTGCGTCATATTTGGGCCGATGACCAATATTCGGTAAACAAGTGCTTGGTGGATGACTATATCGACGACACCCCATTGCAGGGCATAGGTGCGGGTTTTACTTGCAATTTGGGTGGAAACACGTGTGTGGAGCCGAAGAACGACATGCCCGACATGTTCGAGAATTACATGGATTATTCTACCGAGGCATGTCAGAACATGTTCACCCGTCAGCAGGTGCAGATGATGCGCACATCGATCACGGATTTCCGCACGGAGTTACCGATTAAGCGGGAGATTATCACAAGGATGCGGATTTTTGACACGGTGGTGTACGACGAGGTATTGATTTATCCGGTGGATACGGAGTCGGACGTGGTGGTGGAGATCCGCAACGAGGACATTTTGGAACAGTTGGACGTTCAGTTTTTTGATTTGTTGGGCAGGAAGGTGACGGAAGTCTACAAATTGAGCAAAAATGAAACCCGGTTCGACACCCAAACGTGGGCTTCTGGGTACTACGTGGCGGTGTTAAAACGCACCTATGACGGCAAGGTGATTCGCAAGCAGAAGTTGTTTGTGGACTAATTAAAGTTCACGTCTCAACCGCGCCACGGGGATGCCCAGTTGTTCGCGGTATTTGGCCACGGTTCTGCGGGCAATATTGTAGCCTTTTTCTTTGAGCAGGTCCATGAGGGCTTCATCGGTGAGGGGTTTTCCTTTGTCTTCTTGTCCGATGGCATCCCCCAAAATCTTTTTGATTTCGCGGTTGCTGACTTCTTCCCCTTCTTCGTTGGTAAGTCCTTCGGAGAAGAAAAATTTCAGCGGGAAGATCCCGAAATCGGTTTCCACGTATTTGCTGTTGGCCACGCGGGAGATGGTGGAGATATCGAGTTCTACTTGTTGGGCGATGTCTTTGAGAATCATGGGCCGCAGTTTGGTTTCGTCGCCCCCTTCGAGGAAGAATTCGCGCTGACGTTGTACGATGGCTTGCATGGTTTTCATGAGCGTATTTTGTCGTTGTTTCACGCTATCAATGAACCATTTGGCGCCATCTACTTTTTGCTTGATGTATTGAACGGCATCGCGGAGTTGTTTCTCTTTGTGGGCGCTGGACTCATAGGCCTTGAGGGTTTCCACATAGGAGGCGCTGAGGCGCAGTTCGGGGGCATTTCTGCCATTGAGTCTGACCTGTAGCACACCATCGTCGTTGCTGACGGAGAAGTCGGGCACGATGTACTGCGTTTTCACGCTCACGCTGCCGGTTTCACCGGGTTTGGGGTTGAGTTTGAGGATCTCGTTCATGGCGGCTTTGAGCTGCTCATCGTTGATCTTGAGACTCTTTTTTATTTTGTCGTAGTGTTTTTTTGTGAAGGCCTCGAATTGCTCTGCGAGCAATTGCTCGGCCAAGTCAATGGCTGGATTGTCGCCATAGTCTTTTTTATACAACTGCAGCAATAGGCACTCTTGCAAGTCGCGGGCAGCAATCCCTGGGGGATCAAAGTTTTGGATTTTGATGAGCAGTCGCTCGAGTTTGGCTTCGGTGGTTAGGATGTTCTCGTTGAAGGCCAGGTCATTGACGATGCTGCGGAGTTCGCGACGCAAGTAGCCATCGTCTTCGATGCTACCGATGAGGTGGTAGACGAGTTCGAGTTCTTGGTCTTCGAAGATGGTGCGGGCTTGCTCGTAGAGGTACTCGTGGAAGGTGCTTTGCGCCGCCATGGGCATATCTCGCTGCTCCTCACCATTGTAATCCTCTCCCATGCGGAAGCTAGAATAATCATCGTCGCCCCCGGCGCGCAGCAATTCATCTACGTTGATGTCTTGGCTGTATTCGTCGTAGTCGCTATTGACGTTCAGGTCATCTGCGTCGTAATTGTCTTTGGACTCGTCGGATTTTTCGTTGCGCAGTTCATGGTTGCGTTCTTCCGGACTTCTGTACTCTAGGCTGTCGTTCTCACTCTCGAGATTTTCCAGTGCGGGATTGTCGAGCAGCTCCTGACTCACCTTTTCCTCAAAGTCTTGGGTGTTGAGCTGCAGCAGCTTGATGAACTGAATCTGTTGGGGACTCAGCTTTTGCAGAAACTTTTGCGATAACTCTTGTTTGAGGGCCATAACACAAATATAGGCAAGGGCGCCCTAAGGACAAATATCGTGCCAAAAATTTTAAACCCTTTTCTTATCTTTGTGCAAGCAATTTTTCAGACAACGCCAATAAACCATCGTTATAGCATGAGCACACCAGATTTTACTTCTCCTTCCACTGTGATCCAGGATTTGAAAAGCCAGATTGGCCAATCGGTTATTTTGCGTGGTTGGGTGGCCAACAAGCGCGAGGGCAAGGGTATTGTATTCATTATTCTCAGGGATGGTACCGGATACTGTCAGTGCGTTGTAACTGCTGAAACCGCCAGCGAATCATTTTTGGAGGCGGCGCAATCTGTGAGTTTGGAGACCAGCGTGGTGCTGAAGGGGTTGGTGCTATCTGATGAGAAACAGGTGGGTGGGGTTGAGTTGCAGGTGACGTCGGTGGAGGTTGTGGGTGTATCGGAGAACTATCCGATTGCCAAGAAGGAGCATGGCATAGAGTTTTTGATGGACCAGCGACATTTGTGGTTGCGCAGCACGCGTCAGTGGGCCATTATGCGCATCAGAAACACCATCATTTACGCGATCCATGAGTATTTTCAGGGTGAGGGTTTTGTTCAGATGGACGCGCCCATTTTCACGGGCAATGCTTGTGAGGGTACGAGCACTTTGTTTGAAACCGATTTTTATGGCGAGCCGGCGTTTTTGAGTCAGAGCGGACAGTTATACGGAGAGGCGATGGCCATGGCGATGGGTAGGATTTATACGTTTGGTCCCACGTTTCGGGCGGAGAAGTCGAAGACGCGCCGGCACTTGTCGGAGTTTTGGATGATTGAGCCGGAGATGGCGTTTTACGACATTTTCCAGAACATGGATTGCATAGAGGGCTTTTTGCAGCATGTAGTGGGCAGGGTATTGGAGAAGTGCGAGCAGGAGTTGGAAACGATTGGCAGAGACACGGCTAATTTGAAGAGCAGTTTGGGCACTTTCCCACGGATGACCTATGACCAGGCGGTTCGGATTATCAAGGGTGAGGAGGACGTGAACGGGGTAAACAGCATAAAAAGTTTGGAGGAGGAGTTGTTGCGTTCTGAACAGCAGTTGGTGGCGATAGATGCGGAGATTGCGGAGCGTGAGGCGAAGGTGGCCACGCCGGGGATGAAGAAGGGGGAGATCAATTTCCATCAGACGAAGATTACGCAGTTGAAGCAGGAGAAGGCGGACGTGGAGGAGGATTTGCGGAACATACCGCAGTGGATTGCGAGTGCGAGGAATTTCGAGTACGGAAACGATTTTGGGGGGTCGGACGAGACGGTATTGACGCGGTTGTTTGACCGTCCGGTGATGGTCTACGACTGGCCACACGAGGTGAAGGCATTTTATTTGAAGCGGAATCCGCAGGACGCGCGCTTTGCGCGGGGTGTGGATGTGTTGGCGCCGGAGGGGTATGGAGAGATTGTGGGTGGCGGCGAGCGGGAGACGGACGTGGAATTGTTAACGTCGAAGATCCAGGAACACGAGTTGCCGATGGAGGCGTTTGAGTGGTACTTGGATTTGCGCAGGTACGGGTCTGTACCACACGCGGGTTATGGGTTGGGCTTGGAGCGTTTGGTTACGTGGGTGTGCAAGTTGAAGCACGTACGCGAGAGCATTCCATTCCCACGGATGTACGGCAGATTGACGCCTTGATTTGGTGAAGAATTCAGTTTACCATTGATATTATTGGAATAAAAACAGAGGATTTAACGAATTACAACTTGCTGTTTATCAATATTTTAATAAAAATTTTTGCCTTTTCCACACTTTGTTAACATTTAAACAAACTTGTTGGTATATTTGCTCCCCCTATGAGCACATCTACACGACAATTGATCCTACAACGTTGCTTTGAAGCGATACAGGCCAAGGGATTTGAGACCTTGCGCACCGATAAAGAGATCGCCCGTTTGAAAATCACCAAAGGTGCATTTTATCATTATTTTCCCAACAAGGCGGAATTGGGATATGCGGTGGTTGATGAGGTGATGTTACCCTATTACGAGCAGAAATGGGCGAGTTTGGCCAATATTGAAATTGGTGTTGCTGAGGCCTTGATCGCTGTATTAGAACAAGAGAAAACCAAAGCTACAGAGACGAGTATCAAACGTGGTGACGTTTTAACCAACATGATCTTAGAAATGAGTCATGTTGATGATATTTTTAGACAAAAGCTTGAAGTAGTAAATGAAGTTCAGGTTAAAATTATCCAGAAGGCCATTATGTCGGGCAGAATCGCTGGCGAATTAAAAAACCAAACCGATGCACGTTCAATGGCCTTGTACATAGTAGGACAGTTGATGGGTTGCTACACCATTTCTAAGGTACGTGCTTCCAAAGAAACGTTTGTGAGCATGGTGGGTACCATGCAGAAACAGTTGAAAGATGTTTTGGTGGCTGAAACAGCGGCTAGCAAGGTATCGGATGTGACGGTGAATACGGTAACGTCTCCTTCAGGAGACAGGCCAAAGAGCACCATTGAGGTGGTGAATCCTTTTGCCAAGCCTGAGGAGAAAACGGAAGAGAAGTCGACCCGAGGTGGGTGGTTCTCTCGCAACCGTTAATAAACAAGGATTCAAGGATGCCGCGGGTGTTGTTAGTTGCTCCCTGCGGTGAAATCCAAGAAACAAATAGCTCAAAGAAAAAGGGCTTCCGCGAGGAAGCCCTTTTTTCGTTAATGAGTTAATCTGAAATTATTTCACGATGGTCATTTCGTCGATCAGGTGCTTGGCGCCGCCCAATTTTTCAACGATGAACAACGTGTAACGAACGTCTAAGCTGATGGTGCGCTGAACCTTGGGTAGAAATGCGAAATCAGAGCTGATCGCTTCCCAGTTGCCGTCGAAGGCGGTACCAATCAACTCGCCTTTGGCGTTCATCACAGGACTTCCGCTGTTACCACCGGTGATGTCGTTGTCGGTTAGGAAGCAAGTGTGCAACTCGCCATCTTTGTCGGCATACTGACCGAAATCGCGGGCGCGAATCAAGGCCAACAAGGGTTGTGGTGCGTCGAATTCGAAATCGCCGGCTTTGTATTTCTCCAAAATGCCTTTGGCAGTGGTGAAGTAAGCATAGCTCACGGCATCGCGGGCGTCGTAGGCCTTCACGGTTCCGTAGGTCAAACGCATGGTACCGTTGGCATCAGGGGCCATGGTGATGTTGTTGCTGGCCGACATTTCCAACTGGGCCGACAAGAACAAGCGGTTGGCGCGGTCGAGTTTGCTGTTGATGCCATCGAAAACGGGTTTCATATCAACCCGCAATTTGTTCACGTAACCGTTGGTGATCTTGTACAACAAATCGGCTTCCAACTTGCTGGCAGAGGGTTTGGCCAAGAATTTCGCCAAGCGCTCTTTGCTGGTGAAGATGGATTTGGCGAACAATAACTCGGCAATGGCTGCATAGTTGCGCTTGTTTTTAACCACCAAAGCGGTAAAATCAGCGGGCAATTGGGCAGGATCCAAATCTTCGTAGAGGTGTTTCAACACTACCGCCAACACTTCTTTTTCGATGGTTGGGTAGAACTCTTTGTACATCTCATCCAAACTACGCAAAATGGCGCGAGATGATGTGTCTTTGGCATTGGCTTTTAAGGCATCGGCCAATCCCTTGAATGAAAGGGCAAAACTCATGGCTTGGCTGTTAGAAATGCCATCTTGAAAGTACACGGGGTACAAACCATAGGTGTACAATTCGCGGTAGGCCTCATCGTACAGAGAGGTTACATCGCCGTACACATCGGTCTTTTTGTTTTCACGCACCCAACGCTCAAACGCCAATTCGGCATTCTTGCGGGTATCGTAAAGTCCGTTGGGCTTGGCCAAATCGTTGGCTTCGCCGTTGAATTTGTTCCAGTAGTTGCCGATGCTGGCCAAACGGTCTGAGTACATCAATCGCACCGACTCGTCTTGCTTCATATAAGTTTCGTAGACATCCATGATGTCGCGACGCAATTGCACACGCAGGGGGCGTTCTTTGCTGGCCAAGTATTTGATGCCTTCGCTGTAGGTATAGCGTGTGGTACGGCCTGGGTAGCCCATGATCATGGCGTAATCACCGTCTTTCATGCCCCCGATGTTGATGGGCAGGTGGTGGGCTGGGGCAAAGGGTTTGTTGGCAGCATTGAAGTCGGCCGGTTTGTTATTTCCATTCGCATAAATGCGGAACATGCTGAAGTCGCAGGTGTGACGGGGCCAACGCCAGTTGTCGGTCTCCCCACCAAATTTTCCCACGCTTTCTGGGGGTGTACCTACCAAGCGGATGTCGCGGTATACTTCATAGTACATTGCCAGGTATTGGTTTCCGTTGTAGAACGATGAAATTTCCACCACGTAGTTGTTGCGTTCTTCGCCCAAGGCAGCGATCACGGCTTCTTTGGTTTTGGCGATTTGTGCGGAAACGGCTTTGGCACGGGTGGCTTCGTCTTGGTTGATGGCGATGCCAGCGAGTACTTGGCTGGTAACGTCTTCAATTTTGCGCAACAATCCGATGTTGAAATTGGCGGGGCGTTCTGCTTGTTGGTTGGCGGCCCAGAAACCATTTTTCAGGATGTTGTCTTGGTTGGTAGAAAGCTCCTGGATGGCTCCGTAACCACAGTGGTGGTTGGTGAGGAACAATCCTTGTTTGGAGATGACTTCGCCGGTGCAGAACATCCGACCTTGCTTCGACATCAAACGCACGATGGCGTCTTTCACGGAGGCTTGGTTGATGGAGTAGATGTCTTCGGCAGACAATTTCAATCCGCGGGCTTGCATGGGATCTTGGATCTTTTGCAGCAAGGTGAGCGGCCACATGCCTTCATCGGCCCGCAGCTGGAACAATGCTGAGAAGGCCAAGGCCAAACTTAATATGCGTTTTTTCATAATATAATTACCGCAAATTAACTCTTTTTTGGCCATAACTTTTTCCCCTTTTGTAGCCCAAAAAGCGGGAAATTTGAGGGGATGGCATTGGTGACCTATACCGAGTTGGGCTTTTACTGTGCGCAGGCCGATTTATATATCGATCCGCTGCGCCGGGTGGCCAAGGCGTTGGTGACCCATGCCCACAGCGATCATGCCCGTCCGGGTATGCAGCACTATCTCTGCCATTCCGATTCGGTGGGTATTCTCAAACTCCGCCTCGGACAGCGTATTTCGGTGCAATCGATGGGGTATGGCGAGTCGATTTGGATGAACGGGGTGGAGGTTACGTTGTTTCCGGCTGGACATGTACCCGGGAGTGCCCAGGTGCGGTTGTCGTACCGCGGCGAGGTCTGGGTGATCACCGGCGATTACAAAACGGTGGGGGATGGACTTTCGCCTGCTTGGGTGTCGGTGCGATGCCACCATTTGGTTACAGAGAGCACGTTTGCTTTGCCCATTTTTCAATGGCGGGATCAGCGGTTGGTGTTTGATGAAATCAATGCGTGGTGGCGGGGGAATGCGGCGGCGGGACGGCCATCGGTGTTGTTGGGGTATTCTTTGGGGAAGGCGCAGCGGATATTGAAGTATTTGGACCGCTCGGTGGGTGAGGTTGTTTGTCACGGCGCCATCAGCGCTTCGAACCTTGTATTGGAGTCGGCCGGATTCGATTTCGGTCCGTGGGTTGACGCGAGTGAGGGTTTATCGGGTATACGGGCTGCCGGACGGGTATTGGACGGGAGTTTGGTTGTTTGTCCGCCGAACGCGTTGCGTTCGGCTTGGATCACGCCTTTGGGAAACTATGCGTTGGCCAATTGCAGCGGGTGGATGGCGGTGAGTAAGTCGGGCGATTGGGGCGGGGTTGACAAGGGATTTGTGATGAGCGATCATGCCGACTGGCCGCAATTGTTGGAGGCGGTGCGGGCTTCGGGCGCTGAGCATGTGCATGTGACCCATGGGTTCAGTGAGACTTTGTCGCGCTACCTCCGTGAAACGATGGGCTTGGACGCCGATGTGGTGGAGCAGGCGATGTGGGAAAGGACGGAAGAATGATGCGCACGCATTTCAATTTTATCGGACTTGAGGCACCCCAAAAGGTATCGATGGGCAAGTTAAAGCTGTGGCTTTCGGAGTCTTTGGGGATGCCATTGTGGTTGATTGCGGAGAGTCAGCGTTTTGCGGGTTCGTTGAATGAGGCGTTGGCCTTGGTGTTGGGCGCCCCGGAGGGGGAGGTGTCGCGCTTGGATATCGAACAGGGGTTTGCGCAGTGGGGTGGGTGGACGGACGGAGAGCGGCGGGCTTGGGTTTTTCGGGTTTTGGTGTCGATGGAGGTGGAGGACCGCCGAAGGTTTATGGCATTGCTGAACGGTCGGTTGGTTACGGGGTCGGCTTTGACGGGCATGGCGGGCAGAGACGGAGCGGCGGCATCAACGGGAACCGGAACTGAAATGGCGGAAAACATCGCATCGGTATCGGTGAAGGTGAGGGCGGTGTTGTTGTATGTGCGGCCTATGGGCAGGTCGGTGTTGCAGTACGAGCTCACTTTCGGACTTCGCACGGGGGAGGAAAGTGGGGCATCATATGTGGGATGTTTCAAGGCGGTGGTGGGCACGGACGAAGCGGGTGTGGCCATTCACGGACTGTCTGATGAATTATCGCTGTTGGAATGGATTGGATCGAATTTGGGCGAGCGGATCGGTCCGATACGGGGGGTAAAGGTGTCGGAAGTTTTCGAGTTGCATTGCGATGGGGTGCAATGGAGCAAGCGCCACAAGGCCGGATTCAAGGCCGAGCGGGTAAGTGTGGTGTCGTGGTTGCGCGATACCGTGGGGGTATCGGGGTTGTGGGAGGTTAGAGACTGTCTCCCCAGGCCGCAGGATTTTGTGCAAAGCGGTTAACGGTCTCCAGCTCAGAGGCTTGGATGAAACCGTGTTCGGCGGCTACGGCGGTGAGGGTTGGCAGGTTGGTGAGGGTATGCACGGGGATACCGGCTTCCACAAATTTTTCCATGGCATTGGCAAACCCGTAGGTGAACAGGGCCACTACGCCGATGACTTCTGCGCCGGCATTTTGCACACCTTCTACGGCTTGAAAACTGCTTTTTCCGGTGGAGATGAGGTCTTCTACCAGCACAATTTTATCGCCGGGGAGCATTTCGCCTTCCACTTGATTTTTGAGTCCGTGTTTTTTGGGCTCGGGACGCACGTAGCAGTAGGGCATGTTTATTTTGTCGGCCGCCAGGGCACCATGGGCGATGCCGGCGGTGGCGATCCCTGCGATGCGGTTGGCTTGGGGGAACTGATTTTGGATGAGGGCGGCCAATTCTTCGGCCACGAAGGTGCGCACTTCTGGGTAGGAGAGCACCATGCGGTTGTCGCAGTAGATGGGTGATTTGATCCCTGAAGTCCAAGTAAATGGTTGTGAGGGACTTAGTTTAACTGCCTTTATTTCTAGGAGAAATTTTGCTAATTTTGCGGCTGGATTGGACATGGAAGTGCAAAGTTATAAAATCTATTTCAACGACGGTGCTTTGGTAATCGCAGATTCTCCGGAAGCATTGCGCGGATTAAGTAATATGTATTTTATCGGGGACGACGAGCTGCAGAAGAGTTTCAAGATCTTGTTATCGTCGCAGAACAACGGGAAACCCCTGCATTTCGGGCTCATTTGTCCGGATCCCCAGGCCACCATTCGCGAGTTCATGGAAGATTTTACGGTGATTCAGGCAGCGGGCGGGTTGGTGTTCAACAAGGAGGATCAGTTGCTCACGATCAAAAGAAATGGGTTGTGGGATTTGCCGAAGGGGAAGATTGAGCGACATGAGGATCAGATGGCGGCGGCGTTGCGCGAGGTGATGGAGGAGACGGGCATCAACATGATCAACATCAGCGACAAGGTGGGAGAGACCTACCATGTTTATTACGAGGACGACATTTTGTTGTTGAAGGAGACGCATTGGTATTTGATGAACAGCACGGGCAAGGGCACGTTGAAGCCGCAAACGGAGGAGGGAATTTCAGAGGTGAAGTTTGCCGATTTGGACTGGTTCAATACGCCTGAATTCAATTCTTATCAGAGCGTGCACGACGTAATCAAACGTTGCGTGGCGCAATTCAAGACCCACTAATAGGTTGGGGTGATGCCTTCGGGCAGGTAGCGGTGGTAATCGGCTTTGTGAATGATGAGGTCGCGGATGAGGGTGCTACTCACATAGCTCATGGCGGGGTCGCACATGATGAAAACGGTTTCAATTTCGTTCCAGAGGGCTTTGTTGAGTTGAGCGATGTGGGATTCGTAGTCGAAGTCGGTGCCGTTTCTGAGTCCACGCAGCAGGAATCGGGCGTTCATTTTTTTACAAAAGTCTACGGTGAGTCCTTCGTAGGATTCGATGCGCACTTTGGGGTTATTGGCGAAGGCGGTTTGGATCCATTCTTTGCGCATTTGCAAATCGAACAGGGTGGTTTTTTTGGTATTGACACCAACGGCGATGATGATTTCATCGAACAGTTCACTGGCGCGATTGACGATGTCTACATGTCCGATAGTCACCGGATCAAACGTCCCTGGAAAAACGGCGATTTTGCTCATTCTTGAACGAAGATAGTCATTGTGGTACTTCCGTATTCTTTTTTTGCGAATTCTTGTTCGGCGAAGACGAGTTGGGGTTTGTGTTCGATGATGAGCCAGCCATCGGGGGCGAGCAGGGGCATGAGCAGTTGCGGGAGTCCTTGGATGTTGGGCATGGCGTATGGCGGATCGGCGAAGATGATATCGAACAGAATGGGCGCCTCTCCCACCTCAAACCTGGGCAATCGGTTTTTGGCGAGGGTGGTTATGGGGGTGAGGGCGTTGCCGGTGGCGATATGCCATGGATGGAGGTCCCAACTTTTGGCGATGTGCTTTTGGTGGGCGATGTTTTTTTTGTCGAGGTCGATGCTATAAACCGCTTGGGCATCTCGGGTGAGAAATTCCAGGGCGATGATGCCGGATCCTGAAAACAGGTCGAGCACGGTGGTATCGGCGATGCCTTTTTGGTGGTCGATGGAATTGAACAGGGATTCACGCACCCTGTCCGTGGATGGTCGCACGTGGTTTGCGAACTGAGTGGTTATAATCCGCCCTTTTAGATGTCCGCCTGTGACACGCATCCGGCCAATTTGATGAGGGGGGTAACAATGTGGAGCAGGGGCACTGCTGTTGTGGAAACCCAGGGCATTTGGGGTGATTTGACTTCGGCGTGAGGGATGAACTTTTGGAACAGCTGCGCGGTGGCGGCTTGTTGGGGTTCATCGCAGAGCACATAGAGTCCGAGTTGCTGTGGGGTTAATTTTTCTTCATGGAAGGGCAGCAGGCCGTAGTATAGGTGTTCTTGGGTATTGGAGCTGGGGTAGCGATTGGCGAAGATGAGATCGCCGTTGCGATAGGAGAAGACGATGGCAGTTTGTTCGTGGAACCAGAGCACGCTCACGCATTCTTTGTGGTTGGCGTAGGTGTTGGCGATGGCGAACAGTCCTTGTGCCAGGTGGTATTTGGGTGTTTCGGTGGGCAGGGGTTGTGGTTTGCCGGAGGGTTGAAACGCCAGCGATGTGGCTTGGTTGAGTTTGCGGGTAATGCAGGGCTGAAAGCCGGGTATGGGTGCGTCTACAAAGGCCTGGGGGATGAGTTGCAGGTTTCCGTGCAGGTCTACCCAGGTGATGTTTTCTTTGAGGGAGGCGGGGTGTTTCACGATCTCATAAGAGAGCGGTTGACACTGTACGTTGAGGGATAGGTAGTGAACGACATCGTTGTGGTACACGCCCAGAATTTGTTGGACGGCGCCGGTGTGTTGGGTTTGGTGATGCCAGAGGGTGTTCACGGGAGCAAAGGTAGGACAATTGTGGGGGCTAAGGAAGTCAGAAATCGGTGCCTACGCTCACCCGCATACGAAATTGGAGGAAGTTGCTGTTGGTTTGCACGGCATTGACCCAAAGGGGGAAGTCGAGCCGCAGGTTGATGGGTTTGGCGGCGTTGAGGGCTTTGTTTTTGGTGAGTGCGGAGGCGTTTTTGAGGTTAATGCTGGCACCGAATCCGGCATCGGCCAGTACGCGGCTGTACACTTGTTGGGTTACGGGTTGTTGTTGTTTGTTGGGCGAGGTGAGCGGCTGACCTAGGATACCGGCATCGCCAAAGAGGTAGGGGTTGAGGCTAAGGAACTTTGTTTTGGGCACCCAGCGGAAGAAGGGGGTAAGGTCGATGGCGGCGTTGAGGCCGAGTCCTTGGTTGCCACGGAAAAAGGCCAGGGTGGTGTCGTTCCCATTGGCTTGTTTCACGGTTTTTGGGGCGCTGTAGCCGTTGAATCCACGCAGGTTGAGTCCGCCATTCACTTGGGGGGTGTTGATGGCACGGTGACTTACGAAGTCGTACATGCCATAATCGCGGTAGAGGGATTGCTGGGCGAAGGATTCTTCGGGGTTGGCACTGGCGAGGTAGAGGACCGATTCTGGGGTGGGGTTGGTGCCGCCGCCGAGGTAGGCGAGTCCGCGGAGTCTCAGGGCCGATTTGCCCAGGGGTTGGTAGTGTTTCCATTCCAGCTGTACAAATCCGTATTGCGAGTGGCTCCAGGGCGAGGGCATGCGGATATCGCATCGTACAGAACCCGATTTACCCCAGCCGCTATAGCCTTGTTGCAAGTACAGGTTGAGGTGCATTTGGGCGATGTAGCTCCATTTGTTGGCGGTGGGGACATAGCCATCCAGGATGTTGGATTGGGGAAAGAAGGGGTCGCGACCGTCGGCTTGACTGTTGACCCAGGGATTATACAGGGGGTTGTCAACGCTGTAGATGAGGCGGTGGTAGCGTTGCATGGATTTGCCATAGAGGCCGTATTCGGTTTTGCCCAATTTGTTGAACCAGCCCATTTCGTGGGTGTTGATTTCGTTGTAGAGGAGGGATTGGTAGTAGTAGGTGCCGCCGCCGCGGGTTTGGTGTTTGAACAGGGCTTGGTATTGCAGTTTTTGGGCGGGGGTGAAGCGGGCTTCGATGCCGGGGGCATAATAGAGGGAGAGGTTGAATTGCTTTTTCCGTCCGGCGTACTGTCCGCTCGCTGTCGCTCCCAGCAGCACGCCGGAGGCAACGTTGTATCGCAGGGCGGGTCTAACGAGGCCTTGGTACACGCCGAGGTAGTTGGTGTTGGCACCGTTGCCGAGGTCGAGCTGCCACTCACTGCGCTTTTTCCAAACGTTGTTGACACGGTTGATGTCGGCCAGTCGGCCGCTGCGATCCAGCCATACTTGCTTTACGCGGCCATCTACGGGCATTTCGATGTCGAAGGTGTAGGATGGACGAAGTCTGTCCCACCCAATCCAGGGTTTGAGGTTGTAGCGACCGGGTTTTTGGTATTGGGTTACGGGGATGGTAACGGCGTAGAAGATATCGGAGGGTGAAACGTCGCGATTGTTTGCGTTGCTCGTGTTGGGGCTGTTGTTGTTTGCGTCGCTTGTGGCGTTGGTGTTCGACTTGGGGGCAATGAGGAAGTCGAGGTCTACGGGCATCACCATTTTGCCATGTCGTTGAAGGGTTACGCGGTAGAAGTTGGGGGTTTTGAGCGGGGTGATGTGTTTGATGCCATAATCGGCGGCTTTGTTGGTTTGAAACCACTGATCGAAGAAGGTGTTGAGGTCGGTCTGGGCACTTTGAATGATTGAATTTCGGAAGTCTTCGATGTAGGGGTGACAGAATTTCCATTGTTCCACGTAATTTTTCATGGCTTGGAGAAAGACCGAATCACCGAGGTAGTATTGGAGGTTGTAGAGCATGGAGGCGGTTTTGTAGTAAACGTGTTTATAGCCGCCGCCGTGGCCTGTGGCCGAATGAAAATCGTTGGAATGGGTTTCAAGGACTTCATCGTTACCGTCGATGGCATCTTCCATATAACCGGCGAAGGCCCGTTTGAGTTCGGGTTGAGATTCTTTGGTGAGTTTGCGCATGCACCAGGCGGTGAGGAATTGGGTAAATCCTTCATCGAGGGCGGCGCGATAGGTTTCGTTGGAGCCCACCATGCCGAAGAACCAATTGTGTCCGACTTCGTGGGCAATCAGACTTTGGTGGCTGGGGTAGTAACCGCCATCGAGGGTAATCATGGGGTATTCCATGCCATCGGCGGCATCGGCGCAGACAATTTTTGGGTAGTTATACATGCCGAAATCGCGGCTATAGGTGGCGATGACTTTGGCGGTGAACTGGGCGGTTTGTTGCCATCCGGCGGCATTGTTTTCTTGGGCGATGGCCACGCATTGTACGCCATTCCAGGTGGTTTCGCCGATGCGGTAGGTAGGGTCGGCGGTCCAAGCGAAATCGTGCACGTTGATGGCTTGATAGTGCCAGGTTTTGTAGGTGCCGTTGGGTTGGGTGATCACTGAGGGCAGTGAGCCAATGGGTTTGTCTTTGAAGTTGGAGATATCGAGTTGTTTTCGCAGTGCCGCGGGCAGTACTTCGTCTTTGTTGACAAGGGTGCCCGTGGCTTCCATTACGTAGTGGTTGGGCAGGGTGAGGGAGATATCGAAATAGCCATAATCGCCATAGAATTCCTTTTCAACGTGTTGGTCGGTCTCCCAGGTAAATTTGCGGTCGTACACGCAGATGCGGGGGTACCAATGCACGCCGTTGAAGTGTTTGTAGCCGTGGTGGTCGTACACTTTCATGCGACGACGGATGCTTCCGCGGTCGAAGTAGGTGGTAAAATCGATTTTGAAGGTCATTTGCTCACCGGGTTTGAGGGGGGTGGGCAGTTTGATTTTGAGGAGGGTATTTTGGATTTCGAAGGGGATGTTTTGGGATGGTCGGGGTTGGTCGCTTTCGTCGCGGAGGGGGTTTTCT
>Ga0172367_10000095_pt1 | contig 128425 bp, 145 predicted proteins | sample Lak10m_FD_114542 | JGI IMG/M metagenome (GOLD analysis project Ga0172367, IMG submission 114542) | Freshwater microbial communities from Kabuno Bay, South-Kivu, Congo - kab_022012_10m | ecosystem: Environmental > Aquatic > Freshwater > Lake | place: Democratic Republic of the Congo... | reverse complement strand
CTTTACACAAAAAATTGCTGAGGAATTCCCAGACGTAACTCTAGTAATCCCTCCTCGTGAACTTTCCACAGACAATGCAGTCATGATTGGTATCGCCGGCTACTTCCGCGCACTTCGCAACGAGTTTTCAAAAGATATCAAAGCAAATGGCACCCTTACCCTTGCCTAACAAAGCTCTTGCGCTATCATAGTTCTTGGAACAGGAGCTTTGGGAGCCTGAGAAGCGGAGAGCGTTACGCAGCCAACGCACGATCTTCGTGGAGGCCTTTTTACCAAGCCTCCTGTTCCACCACCGCGCCAAATGGCGCGGTTTTTGCTATATTCCATAGATAATGGACCCAAAGTTCACAAAACCTTATGACCCAAGCGCGACCGAGCGTCGCGTGTACGAGGCATGGGAAAAGAGCGGATATTTCAACCCAGACAATCTCCCAAACGGTAAAGAAAAAAAACCGTTCACCATTATGATGCCTCCGCCAAACGCAACCGGCGTGCTTCATATGGGCCATGCATTGTTTTTGACTCTTCAAGACATACTAATTCGCGTCAAGCGCATGCAGGGGTTTGCAACGCTCTGGCTTCCAGGCACTGACCATGCGGCAATAGCTACGCAATCAAAAGTGGAGAAAGATATTCAAAAAGCAGAAGGTAAAAACCGTCATGAACTTGGCCGTGAAGAATTTATGCGCCGAGCTGAAAGTTTTGTGGAAGAAAGTCGTGGCACGATACGTTCCCAGGTGCGTGCCATGGGCTCTTCCTGTGACTGGTCCCGTGAGGCGTTCACACTTGATGAGGCACGTAACCGCGCGGTGCGTCGGCAGTTTAAGGATATGTATGACGCAGGTCTTATTTACCGCGGGCACCGCATTGTAAATTGGGATCCAAAAGGTCAGACGACTATTTCCGATGATGAGATTGTGCACGAAGAGCGCAAAGGAAAGCTCTACACCTTCCGTTACTCAAAGGACTTCCCTATCGCGATTGCAACCACGCGCCCAGAAACAAAAGTGGGAGACGTGGCTGTTGCCGTACACCCTGAAGACGCGCGCTATAAGGAATATGTAGGCAAGGAATACCACCTCACATTCTGCGACATGCCTCTTACTATTAAAGTTATTGCAGACAGCTCTGTAGAGCCTGCGTTTGGCACCGGCGCGCTTGGCGTGACCCCAGCACACAGCCAGACTGACTGGGAAATTGGGGAGCGACATAGCCTGCCTCACCCTCAAGTCATCAACGAGTACGCAAAGATGGAAACACCAGGAGGACGCCTCCATGGAAAGAAAGTTGGCGAAGCGCGCGAAATGGTAGTGGAGTGGCTGAAGAGCGAAGGACTCTTGGAAAAAGAAGAAGACGTTACTCAAAACATTTCTACTGCGGAACGCACGGGTGGTGTAATTGAACCTCTTCCAAAGCTCCAGTGGTTCATAGCGGTTAATAAGCCAGTGAAAGAACGTGGCGGGAAAACGCTTAAGGAGCTTCTGCTTGAGCCAGTGCGTGACGGTCGTATTCACATTGTTCCGGACCATTTTGATAAAACGTATTTCCATTGGATTGAAAACCTACGTGACTGGTGCATCAGTCGTCAGATTTGGTACGGCCACCGTGTTCCCGTTTGGTATAAACGCCAATTAGGGGGGCCACATCAAGCTATTCACTTCAACAAAGAGAAGTTCTTTTCGACAATCAAAATGAACGAACAGGAATTTAGAAGGAAGACTCACGAATGGCAAGAGTTACCTGATTATGCGTGGGTAGGAGATAGCGAAAATATCCAAGTGGGTGCAACTCTAATCACCGAATTGAAAGACAGAAGATTGATAGATAGTACATGGATTGAAACTAATTCAGTTCCTCAACCAATATCATTAAGCGAAGAAATATGTATCGGCGAACCACCATGCGAAAAATGGGAGACGATGGGGTGGGTGCAAGATGAGGACACGCTTGATACGTGGTTTTCTTCTGGTCTTTGGACATTCTCTACGCTTGGCTGGCCAGAGGAAACCATGGACCTTTCCCGCTTCCATCCAACTGACGTACTTGAGACCGGCCATGACATTCTCTTCTTCTGGGTGGCGCGCATGATTCTCATGACGCAGTTTGCGCTTGGTGATATTCCTTTTAAGACTATTTATCTGCACGGGATTGTGCGTGATGCAAAGGGTCAGAAATTTTCAAAATCACTTGGTAATGGAATTGACCCGGTGGAGGTAGCAGCGAAATACGGTGCTGATGCAGTACGCATGGCACTCATTGTGGGGAATACTCCAGGCACAGACACGCGGATGAGCGAAGAAAAAATAAAAGCCTACAAACTGTTTGCAAACAAACTTTGGAATGTTTCTCGCTTTGTTTTTGAAAATACTCAAAATGCAAATCTGGATGCGCCACTCACTGAAAGTGATGAATTGCTACTGCGCGAACTAGACGCCGTAATTACTGACGTTGCAAAAGATATTGAGGAGTACCGCATCTACCTAGGTGCAGAAAAACTGTATCACTATGTGTGGGACCGATTCGCTGCTGAAATACTTGAGGAATCAAAGACTATCATCGGCGCACACGACAAACCAAGCACCGCATCCCCTGAAACAGTCGCGTCGCGAAAGGCTCTCCTGCTCACTCTTCTTTCTCGCTCCCTTAAAGCTCTTCATCCGTACATGCCATTTGTCACCGAAGAGATTTGGACACACCACCCTGAACGCAAAGATTCCCTCATGGTGAGCAACTGGCCTACATAGAGAGGTCTTGGATTTGTTTTTGTATTTTTTGTGCATTCTCGTGCCTCAGAAGACCTAGGTACGATTGAATCGTTTGCTGGTTATTTCCTGCATCCTTGATACGACGAAACACGCGTCGCTTTGCGACGGTTCGCAGTACTCGATGAGTTGGAAAGTGCACCCGCCCGAGAAAATCTACTCCTGCTGCAAGCGTTCCAATAGAGACTTTTTTAGGAAGAAGATAACGACACACCCATGGTTGGCGTACCTTCCATGATTCCGTCCGCTAGTTCCCCGAGGTGTTGCATATGAGCCGTAGCCAATACACGAGAACAATCCTCACCGTTCAGTATACAAAATCAAAAGGACCCTCATCCCCTTCTCCGCCGAAGCGTCAAAGGTTCAGAGGGTCCAAGGGTCTAAAGAAGACCCAGAGTAGCTGAGAATCAGCGAGAGACCACATGGGAGCCATCGCCCCAAGCGTCCGGGTCCGAAACAGCAAACGCGCCAACGCTCCAGCCGACGCCGCGCCAGTACGCGCTCACGGCCCACAATACTCCCTTCGCGTCTTTGACGTAGAAGATGAACCAGAGGTTGCGATCAGCAGTCTTCAGATAGTCGAAAACGTGCGCGAGCGCGACCCGGGCTTTCTCCTCGCCACCCAGCGCCGAGAGGATGGGCTTGTCCACCAAGCGTTTCAGCAGCTTGCGTTGCTTCAGTGCGGCGGCTTTGACGTTCTCTTCGACGACATCCAGGAAGTTGGCCCGGAAATTGTCGCCTAGGTACGAGATGGGCAATTCGCCGCTCTGGTCCACCACGAATTTTTGTCGAGCGACAAAGCGCTCGATAGCCGGAAGGTCGACGGGTTGCCCCACCTCTTCCAGCAGTTTCGCGATGATGGTGCGCGAGGCACCTACTTTCGGATTCTCAGTGACGATGAGTTCGCCAGCAAGGAAGCGCATTGCTCCCTTTTCGCCACCCAGCTTTTTCACGATTGCGTTGAGCTGGCCAGCGGTGAGATTCTGCGATGCAAAAGTCATTGTCGTCTCCTTCGGCTTAAGCGCCGTCAGGACACACCTCTCATCCGAGGCAGGAGCTGTCGCTTGATTCGCCACAGCAGAAAGGGTCCCTTGGAGGCGCTTTCTGCTGTGGCGGATTCTCAGTGTCTCAACGAACTATGTGCCGAAATAAGTAATACACTATACATAGGTATTGTCAAGTTTTCGTATAATGTAACTAAGAACGAGCCGCCAGTACCTGATAGAATAAGCGCAGTATGACGCTCGAAGTTATTGGGTATGCAATTTTGGGCGGGCTCATGCCCACTTTCATTTGGCTGTACTTCCTTTTGAAGGAAGACGCTCGCTGTCCCGAACCCCGGTGGATTATTTTTCTTGCGTTTGTGGCAGGGATGATTGCAGTTCCGCTTGTGCTGTTTCCACAGCAGTATGCGCTCACTAAGCTAGGACAATGCACTCCGTCTGACGTTGCGAGCTGTATCCCCCTCTTAACCGCCTGGGCAATGATTGAAGAAACGGCGAAGTACGCACTCGCTGCGGTGGTGGTGCTCTGGCGCAAAGAAGCGATACGCCGCGCGCTTGATTTAGTTACTTGCATGCTCACCGTCGCACTTGGGTTTGCGGCACTTGAAAACGTGCTGTTCTTGCTTGGTCCTTTGTCAGAAGGGGATTATCTCCATAGCTTTATTACAGGGAACCTGCGCTTTATAGGTTCAACGCTCCTGCATGTCATCGCATCTTCTGCAATAGGATTTGCTATGGCATTTTCATTTGAACGCAGTCGTGGAATTCGCGCAGCAAGCGCTTCCCTCGGGCTTATGGTTGCCATCGCACTTCACACGCTTTTCAATGTATTCATTATTTCTGGGGACAGCACCGATACGGTACTTGCGTTTTTCACGGTATGGACAGGAGCAGTGGTATTCTTTGCAGCGTTTGAAGTACTCAAGTATTTTAGATATCGCAATCTCCCCAAGAACGTGTGTTAGCTAGTGGAGTTTTTAATAGATTGGGACTAGAATTACAGAATATGAAGAAACGCTCTCTTTTTGAACGACTTTCAGGAGGTAATGATGACTACGACTCATTCGATGATGAACCGCGCCAGGCAGTGCGAAAGCAGGTAAGTGCTGCCACTCCGGTTGCGCGGGAAGCTGAAGAGCCTTCTGTAGACGGCCAGCTCCCGGTTGATGTGTATCAAACTCCGAATGAAATTGTGATTCGCACGTTTATTGCCGGTGTGCGTGCAGATGAAATTAATCTTTCTATAAGCCGCGACATGGTTGTCATTGAAGGCTCTCGTGAAGAACATGAGCAAATTACTGACTCTGACTTCTTTATCCGCGAACTCTTTTGGGGCACCTTTGCTCGCACCATTCTTCTTCCAGAAGAAATCGACGTAGATGCATCAACCGCAAACGCAAAAGACGGTTTTCTGACAATTACCATGCCAAAACTCGATAAAAAGCGTCAGACCAAACTTCGCGTGAAAGCTGGATAAGAAAAACCCCGAATTGTCGGGGTTTCTTCTTATCCTCCCTATAAGGTTTCTGTATGAGTGAGTGTGAGGGCGGGCACTTCTTTTACCCTAAAGGTAAGACGCCCAATCACCTGTCCACCTGTTGAAATAGTAACGCGCCATTTCCCCGTCTGAACATTCTCTGCGAGCGAATATCCACGATACCCTTCCTCGCGTCCTCCGGTAATAGGGAAAGAGACTCGACTTCTGTGCTCCCAACCTTCCCCTTCCACATAGTATTCCCACTCATGGGTTATGGAGGTAGAAAAGTCGGCGGGAGCCTGCACTGCACTAAACACATACAGAGGTGTCCCGGCAACATGAGGTACTTCTCGTATAAAAGGATTCCACCACGGCTTAGGCGCATCTGTTTTTACCTGATACTCTCCTCCAGTTCTCGTGAGTTCGTGATACACCTCTCCATGAGTCATCACCAGCGGAATAGGAGGGATGAAGCCCGCAAAATAGGCACCGTTAATGAGAAGTATGAGCCCTACAGCCCCTGCAAGTATGGGGGGCCGGTTTTCTTTGTATCGAGGTGCGTTTACCGCTTTCAGCAGGAACAGAAATGCGCCAAAGAAAAGTGCCGCAGTGATGGTTGAACCTACAAATACCCACGGACCCATGAGTCCTAAAACATACGGCACCGCAAAAATAACATACGCGTAAAGCGCGAAGAAAAACAAAAGCGACTGGAACACTAGTTTCTCTTTATGCTTTCTGAAGTATTCATTACCGCCATACACAAGCAACAGCAACAGTAAAAACGGCCAGGAAACCGCCACGACAGAACTTTTAGTGTAAAAAACAACAAAGCCAGAGAGCAATCCGCCAATCGCGTACTGGGCACCAAGAGGGAAAAGGACGGACAGTGTCTTACGCCACCACACGTCCCGTTCGCGGTATACGGAAATAAGATGCGTGCCAAACGTACACAAGGCTGCAAGCACAAGATAGGAAAGGAAAAATATATTTACCACTCCTATTGGAAGAAACCCGAAGGTAAACAAATCGGTGATAAATCCGAGTGTAAAAAGCGCTGCGCCAAGTGGTCGTTCGTTCTTTGCGGCCCACGCAAGAAGTTTGGAGAAGTGACTCATCGCACCAACAGTATACCGCTCAGATCTACCTAAATTTTTAAATACTAAGGAAGGTCAAATTCCCAGCCGGGTTGCCAAGACTTAGTTTTGCGCCAGTCGTTTGCAAGAGCCTCATCCCATGACATGCCATTTAAAAGTACATTGAGTGCAAGTTGTGGTGCCTTATGCCCGACGAGAGCGACGCTTTTGCCGTCGTAGTTCTCTTTTAAAAACCTTAGGAAATCTTCTACCCGATTCTTCACGTCTTCATAACTCTCTCCGTTTGGGAATGGTTTGAAGTGCATTTCTTTCTCTTGGAGTGGCTCAACCTCTTCTGAGGAATGCCCATTCATGTCTCCGTAGTTACACTCACGAAGACGAGCGTCTGGGATAATTTCGTAGACACCATCCCATGCCAGTTCGGCTGACTTGTGCGCGCGCTGTAGATCAGAGCAAAAGACAACATCAAAATGTTTATCTTTTGTCTGCTCCTTTAATGCAATTCCTTGTTGAATACCAAGCTCAGAAAGCGGGGCATCGGACCATCCTGAAGAAATTTCATTCTGGTTATCTACCGTCGTGCCGTGAACAAAGTAGGTTATTTTTACCATAGTGTGCCTGGACCCGGGCTCGAACCGGGGACCTATTCCTCTTCAGGGAAGCGCTCTACCAACTGAGCTATCCAGGCGAGCGAGGTAGTACATGAAAGTAATCTTTTGTGTACTCACCGAGCGAGCACTGGACAAGCCCGCAACGGGCTTATCCAGGCGTTTGGCTATCCTACCACTTTGGACATCTCTTTTCTACTGCCCCAAAAGCTCCTGGTACTGCTTTAGAAGCTGGGTAAAGTCCTGGCTCTGACCCTGTCCCTGCATACCCTTAAACATCTCCATATACGGGCCAATGAGTTGCATAGCAACATAGTATGAAAACCCGATAAGCCCTACCCAAATAATGAATTTTATAATGCCGGCAATAAGCGCATCCCGGCGCATTGCTTTTAATATCTGATTATTCTCTTCGGTTAATTTCCGAATTTCTGCAAGCTGACCCTGTATTGAAGTGTCTTCCATGACTACAGTATATCTTGTCGGTGCCCCCACCATGAGTCGAACATGGATCGCCTCGTTAGGAGTGAGGTGCTCTATCCATTGAGCTATGAGGGCTGAGTGAGGCTAAATAAATACAAATTTGTTTGTATTTATTTACGCCGAGCGAAGCCGTCATATGCCGTGTCCAAAATGAGACAACGGCATATGGGGGCGGGTCGTCCCGAGCGAAGCCGACCGTATACCTTGCCTGAAAGGCAATGACATACAACGGCGAGCTCCCCTAGAAATTAACACAAAACCGCGCCCAGGGCGCGGTTTTGTGTTTGAGTAACTTACGCTGTTGCCCCAAGCCCCAAAAGCTCGTCCAAACGCTTTTTATCGAACCCTATCGTCATTTCCTCACCGATCATAATCACCGGCACCCCCATCTGACCGGACTTTGCAATCATCTCTTGGCGCTTTTCAAGATCTGCAGCTACGTTAATTTCCGTGTAATTAACATTGTTCGCCTTAAAGTATTCCTTGCTCATGTGGCAAAAATGGCAGGTTGGCGTGGTGTAAATGGTGACGTTCTTATCCATGGTTTTGTATTTAGGTTGTAGAAGTATAGCACTATGTGGATACGGAATACGAAAAGTGTCCTTAGAATACTGAGGCACGCATCGGTCAAGCGCTCGTGTTTCGTCGTCACTCAACACTCCGCCTGACCACCCTTCGCCGACCATTTGTTGCTACAAATGGTACCCGGCTCAACTTCGATTATCCTATCCACGCCATTACACGCGCTTCACGCGTTACGTGTGCAGGATACGAGAATCGAACTCGTGCCTCAACCGAGCGGAATGAATGGGGTTGGAGCCCTATTCATCGGTACGGAAACATTGTGCGGAATAGGAGAATCGAACTCCTACCTGAACCTTGGGAAGGTCCCGTTCTACCACTAAACTAATTCCGCACAATGTTTCTGACCGGGTCGCGCCGTTTACAGACCGAACCAGCCCATTAGTTTCCTCCACCACGTGAGCCCTGTTTGCGGTGTTTCCGTTTCAGGAGATACGACGATAATAACCTCTTCGCCAGGGAGTGCAACGCCAAACTGTTCCCGATATGAGGTTTCCTGTCCACGCGGAGTCTCCAAATCTCGTAAGTTAGCCTCAAGAGTCCTCTGTCGCTCTTCTAGCTCTTTCACTTCCTGTTTTGCATCGGCCGCAGCTTTTCTAGCCACTTCTTGTTTGTGATAAATATCCACAACAAGAAACGACACGTATACAAAGACAATAACCAGCACTACCCCGATGAGGTAGTCGCTAATCGGTCGACGATGAGCGCGCTTCATGTGGGCAGTATATCAAGTCTGTATTTTTAGAGAATGATTATGATATATCGATATATCATAATTATTCTCTTGTGCGGATTGGTGCGGGAGGTGGTTAGTTTGCGGAGTCCTGCACCATTTTCATGAACACGTCTTGAGGGATATCCACGCGGTTTTTTGCATACTTCGCTCGATGTTCTTTCCCTTTTTTCTGTTTTTGCAGAAGTTTGTTTTTTCGTGACACGTCTCCTCCGTACAAATAACCGGTTACGTCCTTACGAAGCGCAGACAGCGTCTTTGAGGACACAATGCGCCCAAGCGCCTGCGCCTGTATCTTCGTTACCATAAGCTGTCGTGGCATGATTTCATACAATTTTTCCACCATCTTTTCCCCTTCTTCCACCACCCTTCGGCGCGAAATAATGCGGGCAAACGCCGGGACTTCCTCTTCTGCCACTAAGATATCCAGACGCACCACATCAGCCACGCGCTCATCTAAAAACTCATAGGAAAGGGAAGCGTACCCAGAAGAGACATTTTTTACCCTATCAAAAAACCCGCGCATGAGTTCACGAAGCGGCATTTCCGTAACAATTTCCATACGTCCATCTGGATATGCCTGTGTGGCGCGCACATCACCCTCATGGTCGTAAAAAAGCTGCAGGAGTCCTGACAAAGATTCTGGAGGGGTAATCAGTGTAACTTTTACCCACGGCTCGACCACCTCTGCGATATCTCCGTACGCAGGGAATTTAGATGGGGTATACACCGTCATCTTTTTCCCTTGTTTATCAGTAACACGGTATTCAATAGTGGGCGTCGTTACCACAAGAGTAAGGCCAAACTCGCGGCGTAAGCGCTCCGTCACAATTTCAAGATGAAGCATACCTAAAAACCCACACCGGAAACCGCGTCCCAATACCCCTGAACTTTCTTCCTCAAACGAAAGAGACGAGTCGGTAAGTCGTAACCGTTCCAGAGACTGACGCAAATCAGTGAGATCATCCTGACTTTCAGGATATATGGATGCCCACACCACAGCACGCGGCCGTGCAAAACCTCCAAGTGCCTGTAACTGCCCATCGCGCTTTCCTACCGTATCTCCGACTGCAACCGCCCCGGGCTCTTTAAGACCGGTAACAATATACCCAATTTCTCCTGCGGAAAGAGAATCTTTTGGTGTTTGCTCCGGGGCAAACGTACCTACTTCAAGCGTCGTGAATTTCTGTCCGCTTGCACGGAAGGTGAGTTCAGAACCTTTCGTAATAGTGCCGTCAAATACGCGCACGAAGACCACAACACCACGATGGGTCGAGAATGAAAAATCGAATACTAAAGAACGTGGCTCATTCGCCTCTTCCTGTCTTGGAGAAGGCACTCGCTCGATAATTGCTTCCAAGAGTTCGACAACACCGTCTCCTGTGCGTCCAGAAACCGCTAATACGCTGGAGGCATCAACAGAAAGAAGCGTCGCGAGCTCTGCCTTTACTTCATCTGGACGAGCGTAAGGTGAATCTATTTTAGAAATGGCAGGAATAATTACACACCCAGCTGCCTTCGCCATAGAAAGCGTGGTGAGTGTTTGCGCTTGAACACCTTGTGTAGAGTCGACGAGTAATATAACTCCTTCTACGGCAGAAAGTGCACGAGATACTTCGTACGCAAAGTCGATATGGCCAGGAGTATCAATTAAATTCAATACGTACTCTTTTCCCTCACGGCTTTTGTACTGCATACGCGCTGGCTGCATTTTAATCGTGATACCCCGTTCACGCTCAAGCTCCATAGAATCGAGCACCTGGTCCCGCATCTTCCTCGCTTCAATAGTACCGGTGCGCTCCAAAAGACGATCGGCAAGAGTCGACTTTCCGTGGTCTATGTGAGCAATAATCGAAAAATTTCGGATATTCATTAGAGTTCTGCTTGTGGCGTCAAATTCTTTTTAGCGGAGGTGATGCGCTTCAATGCGTCAAACACGTCCCGGAATTCCTTATTCTCAAGAAGAATAAGTATGGCAGCCGACGCAGTAAGACCCACCATACCAGCCACAAGGCCTTGTGCAAGCACGGCAAGAAGGGTAGTTAGTGGTGCAATATTTCCCATAAAAGAAAGCACTCCGTATGCAGCTGCTCCGCCAATAATTGCAGCTCCCATACCTTCAAGAAGCGGACGGAGCTGTGAACGAGCAACCCCAGGCGCTACATGCGAAAGCGTAACGAGTGCAAGTACGCCCATAAGAAGCTGGCCCGCTGCCCCGCCAAGCGCGATAAACAGCACCCCAGTATGCGGCACGTCTTCCACGCGAAGCAGGTCTTCCATAAAGTAACGGAACATCGGAAATTGTGCAGAGAGGGAAAGGAGGAGCACCGCAAGTCCTACCGAAGCACCAAACCCTAGAATCTGAAGCATGAGCGGGTTCCACGAACGATTAGCCGCATAAAATGCGCGCGAGGCGACGAGCACAATTCCCTGCGCAATAAGCGCAACTACAAATATTCCAAGAATAGCTGCCGTGAGCCGCGTATCGTCCCAATTAAATGCTCCTGCACCTAAAAGCGCACGCACGATGTGTGCACGAAGGACAATGATAAGCACAGTCGCAACCGACGACCAAAATATAAGGTGTCGGAGTGCAGTGGTAAGAGTTGCGCGAAATGCAGCGCTTTGTTTTGCGCCCGCCTCTTCTGCAAGCACCGGAAACGCTGCGGTTGCATATGACGCGGCAATAAGCGAAAGCGGTACCGCTTCAAGATTTAGTGCGAGTGTAAGCACTGACACACTTCCCTCACCAAGCGTAGAAGAAAGGGCAACGAGCGCAAGCACCGTAAACGCAGAAAGCGCAAGTGCGAGAGAGCGGGGTATTGAGTCGCGTACGATAGGAATAAGTGTCTTCATGGATGGAAGAACAGGCATAGGAAAAGTTTTTGATTCACGAAGTACCGGTATGTGTACCGCAAGATGCAAGAACGCACCAAAAAGAACACCGTACGCAATTCCTATGAGTCCGTACGGTTCGTACAGAAACACTGCCCCGATAATTATTCCGAGGTTGTACAACACTGGTGACAGTGCGTACAAAAAGAATCTTCGTTTCACCTGGCTCACGCTTCCAATAATTCCTGAAATACCAAGCAGGATAGGCTGCATAAGCAGTAGGCGCATGAGTACCACAAACTGTTCCCCATACGTTGCAAAGAGGGTTGGGAACACCAGAGAGAGCATGAACGGTGCACTGATAAAGAGAAGGAGTGCAACGAACCCTCCGGTAATCACAAAGAACGAGACTGCTTCCGAAAGAAGCTTACGTGTCTGTTCAGTAGTTGCTTTTGCAATCCGCGGAATAAGCACATAGGCAGACACGGTGGATGCGATGAGGGCAAACAGGAGATCTGGAATTTTAAACGCCGCGTAATATAAATCCAGCTCTCCTGATGCACCCAGTGAACCAGCAAATATGCGATCGCGAAGGAGCGCAAGTATCTGGCTCCCGAGTGTAAGCGCAGCGAGAAGATACGCGGCCTGGTGCAGGCCGCGTATCGACGTCGTGAGGGTCTTCAGGATGCCCTGGACCATTCGCGTATTACGCTCCTTCCTCAACTTCCTCTACAGACGGAGCTGGTTCTTCAACAGGTGGGTATGGGATACCGAGCGTACGCAGACGAGAGATTGGATACGGGTTAGTTCCGTCTTTGAGTGCCTCCACATCACTTGCAACTGCCGCAGCATTTTCTTCAGAAAGCTTTGAGATTTCTTCAAGTTCGGTGATGGCCGCTTCGAAGTTGTTTGCACCTGCGTGTGCAACCGCAAGGAAGAAACGGGCGTTCGCATAGCGAGGATTAAGCTCAACAACACGAGAGAGCGCTTGTATCGCACCAGTTCGGTCATTGGTACCAAGTCGCAGCAACCCTGCCTGGAAGAGTGTCGCTTCGTCGTTTGGCGCAAAGTATATAGCCGCCTCAACCGCCTGAAGCGCCTCAGTTGCTTTCCCGAGCTGTACCTGTAGCTGTGAGTACATAAGTATTGCCTGGGTGTAATCGCGCTTCAATGCCACCGCCTCAAGAAGACGGGTCTCTGCAGATGCGAAGTTCTGCGCAATGATATCGAGCTGTGCGAGTGTGAACGGAATAATCGGATTTGAAGGAGCCAGTTCCCCCGCCTTTTCATACGCCATAGATGCTTGCGCGGCGGCGCCTTCAATTTGAAGTGGCACGACAGATTGATATACCCCGCCAAGCGCGAGCCAATTCTGATAATTCTTTGGTCCAAGCTGTGTAGCGCTCAGTGCGGCCTGAACTGATGAACTTAGTGCTACTTGGAACTGGGTTTGCGCATCAGACGGGGCAAGTGTTTCAGACGTTGCCACTTCATTCATGCGCGCCACGCCAATAGCTGATGCGAGACGATATGTTCGATCAGTTGGCGCAAAAGTGAGCGAACGGACAATAGCACCCTCTGCACCATTTACATTTCCTTGTGAAAGTGCGACCGCAGCTTCACCGTATGCCACAGCGCCAAGGTAACGAACAGAAATAGCATACGCTGCGTACACTGCACCAATGAGAAGCAAGGTGAGTGAGAACACAATCACAAACCCAAGTCGCGGATTACGCGAGAAGAGAATGCCGAGCTCTGCCTTATCTTTTCCAAAGCGCGTCGAAGAGATGAACACGCCAAGCAGAGCAAACCCGAACACAAGAACTACGGGTCCTGGAGTTCCAAATATAGCAAGCGCGAGTACATACGCCGCACCTAGGAACGAGAATATTGACGTAAAGCGCGCAAGGCGGTTTTGCGGAAGTCGAAGAAGAAGCGCACGAACTCCAGCAAACATAAATGCACCGATAAATGCGAGCCAGGCAATAATTCCGACCACGCCGGTGGTTACCATTGATGTTGGGATAAACCCGATACCAGATACGAAATCAACATTCCAGAATATGGTGTCATTGAGCGCACGATCACGGTGCATGAGCCATTGCTCTGAAAATGTGCCAGGACCAGAGCCAAACAATGGCGCGGATGCAAGCGTATGACTTCCTATATCAAAGGTTGCCTGCCATGAAGGGCGAACATCAATGAAGCTCGTGCCAAACGCAGAAGAGAGCGCGTTTCCAATGGTGCTTCCTCCAATAAGGAAGAAGAGTGCAACCACGAGTGTCACGACCGGAAGACCAATAGGGCGACGCTCATCTCCCGATGACTCGCTTTCAAAGGAAACCGTTGAGACACCGTCTAGTTCAGAATCGGCAGAGGGCGCGGTACGGCGCATAAGCGCTTCCACCAAAAGACCAAGCGCAGCCACGCAGATAAGCACCCAAAGGAGTGGGGAATTAACGACCGCAAGAATTACAAACCCGAGCACCACTCCTGCAACCGCCATCATCCGTGAGATCTTTGGGAGCACAAGGAACCGAAGTGCGAGCAGCCCGCCAAGCACTCCAAGTCCCGTAAGCATGCCCATATCAGAGAAGGAGCCTACGAAGTTTGAAAGCGGCGCAATGGTTTCCGGAGATACGCGAGCAATGATGATTAACGCGAACTGCAAGATGAGTGCAGCAAACGCAATACGAGAAACCCACGAGAAGAAAAAGCTGTAGTCTCCTTCTTTGCGAAGCACGAGCGCAAAGAGTGTGGTGAGCACCGACAAGGTAAGCATGAACCCGAGCGTTTGTGGTTCAAACTCAATTCCTGCAAATGCAAGCACCGGACTCACTCCAGAAAAGAGCGTGGACAGGGTATATGCAGCTGGCACAAACCACACTGCAAGAAGGAGAAAAGATGGGGGAATGATTATGTTCCCGCGCGTAAGCCGCGCAATCACAAACAGTGCGAAAGAAATAATAACGCCAAGCATCACAAGGAACGTCTTCGTCCCTATAAACGAGAAGCTTGGGGAAAAAGTAACCGCGAGAAGCGCAAGCGCAAGCGTGGCAATAAGCGCGATGAGCGCGAACCTATCAAACGAAACGCGCGCGGAAGTGCGCAAAGGTGTGGTGTCCTGCATGAATTTGAATAAAACGTATAAAGTGCCCGGAAAGATCCGTGCAAGCAGTATACCCCAGCAAGGAACGCACCGGTCACTTATGCACAAATCCGCCCGGTAAGGGGCGGATGTGTGATGAACGCTGGACCGGTGCGATAAGCCGAATTCTGTCGTGGATGATTATTTATCTGGGATATGTGTCGCCACACACCTCAAGCGGCACCCCCTCGACGCTTCGCGTCGGACATCTAAATATTTAAACATCCGGCGCTCTGCGCCGAGGGTACGGCCTTGCACCGAAGTAAGGATTTAGCCGTTTCATTCCAGCGTCGCCGCTGGCCCAGCCTCAAAGAGGCTACGGAGCCTTTCGGCTCTCATCGTTTCTGCTCGCACCTCGTATCTTGCGATAGGCAGGCGTTACCTGCTACTTGTCTCCCTTCCCGCAAACGCGCAAAGGGCGGAGTTCGGACTTTCCTCCCACCATCCTCATTAGAGAATAGTGAGCAACCATCTACACCGGTCCTTTAGCATTATACCACAAAATTATGGAAGGGGAATTGTGTCGCCAATACTCCAGCCCTGCGCTTTGTATTCTGCAGGTCTGGTTTCAAGCACGTAGGAAATAGGAGACGGCGGATAAAACATTTTTGGGTACGTGTCTGGAGAAACATTTTCTTCAACTGCCACCAGCACTCCCGCTTCGTTTATCCAAAGAATATCAATGGGTACGAGCATGTCATTCATCCAAAACCCTGGAGTGCCTGGTTCAGGAAGTACAAAGAGCATGCCGTAGTTTGAAGGTACTTCAGTTCTTCCAGAGAGTCCTTTAGCGCGAGTTTCTTCTGTATCCACTACCTCAAATTCAAAATCAGATGAGGCAGGGGAGTCAGACGGGAAAATATTTTGTGGGGGAGTCTGATTGGGAGAAATGGCGGCAAGAGGGATAGAAGAGATAATGAGTCCAAGCCCTGCAAGAATAGCGAGCGTAACTCCAATACCGCGATACACCTTTGGCCAGATAGACATGAGGGATAGGATAGCCCGGAGGATTAAAAAAGTCGAAAATGAAGACGACTCCCCTACCCTATGATCTCGGCTGCGCGAGAAGTTATCCACAGGTGACTTGCCTAGCACAAGAACGTTGTCGCTTCGCAAGGGGCGCGTTTTATATATCAGGACATAACACAGGCTTTATCAAAAATTTCATCCGCAGTTTTTAGCGCGGAGATTCGGCCAAGCGCTCGTTCGTCGCCGTCGCTCCTCGCTCCGCCTGACCACGCTCATGCGACCAGTTCTGCTGAACTGGTACCCGCATTCGCTTTCGAATCTCTCCGCCTTCTCGCAAAATATAGTCAGGAGACGCTTGCGCGTCTCCTTCCTTATTTTGCGGAGGCGGAGAGATTCGAACTCTCGAGACCCTTTCGAGCCTGCCGCCTTTCCAAGGCGGTGCACTAGACCACTATGCGACGCCTCCGTATTTCTGCTGTTATAGCACAGTCTCTTTTCCCTGTCGTTCACAATACTTGCTTTTGTAATTTATATATGTTATAGTATTTTATAGAGTTCCAGCAAAGAGGAGTAAAAAATGGAATTCAGCCTTCGGTACAACCCGAGGATTCTGGACGTTGAGCAGGTGGAAACCTTGCTTGCCGTCCTCAAGCGGGGTGCTGCCCGGCATCCCGTTTTGAAACAAGTTCGTGTGCTCGACGCAACGAATGATTCGCGCCTTGCAAACGAAACGGTGATCGCGATCACTGTTTCGCGCAAGCGCGCGATGAAAGACGTTAGTCCAAGCATGGTTGCCGAACAAACGGGTGAGCTCTTGTCGAGCCTGCTCGACGGCAACCTCTCACAGTTCCATGCTCGCGTCGAAGTCCGCTTCGGCGCAGAACAGGGTACGTGGTCGCGCCACTAGCGCGACCACAATCGGCCGGTTCCCTTTTGGGGGGCCGGCCGAAACGTTATTTATCCATTTCCATTCCTGTGAGACGCCTCACTCGTTCTTCTACCGGCGGATGGGTAGAAAAAAGGCCGTTAATTGATTTACGTGCAGATGCGCCAAACGGATTTGCGATAAACAGGTGCGCGGTTGCGTGATTTGCTTTTCGCATAGGAGCTGCGTACGAAGAAATTTTCTGCAGTGCAGACGCGAGCCCTTCTGGATACCGGGTCAAAAGCGCACCAGATGCGTCTGCGAGGTATTCGCGCCGACGAGAAATCGCAAGCTGAATAAGCTGCGCTGCAATAGGCGCCAAAATAAATCCGACGATAGCGAGAATGGCGAACAATGCTCCACCCTTTCCGTTATCCCTGTTCCCTCCTCCAAAAAGAGACATGCGCAAAAACATATCTGCAATAATTGCCACGAACCCCGCAAGCACCACCGCAACCGTCATCACCAGCATGTCGCGGTTTTTAATGTGCGAAAGCTCATGCGCGATTACTCCCTCAAGCTCTGTTGTATTAAGGCGTGCTAAAAGGCCAGTGGTCGCGGCAACAACCGCACGCTTTTCATCACGCCCTGTCGCAAATGCATTAGGCGCATCGTCTTGTATGACGTAGAGCTTTGGCATGGGCATACCCGCAGTTATCGCAAGGTTTTCTGTGAGCGTGTAGAGCTCAAAATATTCTTCACGCGTTACAGGTTTTGCACCGGTCATCGAGAGCGCGATTTTATCTGAAAACCAGTAGCTTCCCACATTCATCACGAACGCAATAATGAAGGCAATATAGAGGAACGACGCATCACCGTAGTACCAGGATACGGCCCAACCAATTCCCATCACTACGACCAAAAAACCGAGCATGAGTGCCCAGGTCTTAACAAGGTTTGCAGAGCGCTGTTGATAGAGATTCGCCATTACACACTAGAATGCAACCTTCACTGGATTTTTTGCTTCCTGTTCGCCTTCCGCAAGCTCAAAGAGTTCCATTTTCTTAAAGCCAAATGACCCACCCACCACATTCCCCGGGAATTGCTCAAGTCCGGTGTTAAGCGCCATGACGTTTTGGTTATAAAACCGGCGAGACGCCATGATTTTATTCTCCGTGTCAGAAAGTTCGCGCTGGAGCTCAAGGAAATTAGTATTTGCCTTCAAGTCTGGATACGCTTCTGCAACCGCAAAGAGAGACTTCAGTGCGCCTGTGAGCATGTTTTCAGCTTGCGCATGTCCTTCCACTCCCGTAGCGCCCATGGCGGCGGAACGCGCTTTTGTGACATTCTCAAACGCTTCACGCTCATGCGTTGCGTACGCCTTCACCGTCTCCACCAGGTTCGGAATGAGGTCGTAGCGACGCTTCATTTGTACCTCAATATCACTCCACGCTTCCTTGGCACGGTTCACCATGGCCACAAAGCCGTTGAATGCAATTATGACCCAAAGCCCGATAAGCACGAGCACGCCAATAACAATCCAGAGAATAATCATAGGTATGGGGGTTATACGCATACAGTATAGCAAAAAATACTTTACAAACGCCAGTACAAAAGAGTAAGGTTTTACAAGAAAAAACGAAAAGGAATACCCTATGAAAGACTTTTTATCTGTCGTGTGGCTGCCTGCGCTCACGCTCACGTCGATTCTTATTGTGCAGAATCGAAAGCAGATTAAGAACCGCATCGTTACGTTCTTCGCGAAAAAGACCAATCATCATGATTAATGTCTGCAAAAACAGCGCGACCAGGAATAATTTCCTGGCCGCGCTGTTCGTTTTACACAACGATGAATTCTAATAATCCATTCCGCCCATTCCCGCCCCGGTTTCAGGAGTCTTAGGTTCAGGAATTTCTGCTACCGCAGCTTCCGTAGTGAGAAGTATTGCTGCTGCAGACACCGCATGCTCAAGCGCCCCGCGCGTTACTTTTACGGGATCAATAATGCCTTTTGCAATAATGTCTTCCACCATTACATCTCCTACCGCATCATACCCCGCATGCACTTTCCCCTCCTGCACGCGCGCCACAATGGTAGCTGCATCGTCTTTCCCGCAGTTAAGCGCAATTTGACGAAGTGGCTGCTCAAGCGCGCGCACCACAATGTCGTAACCCATTTTCTCATCACCTGAAATCTTTGCGCTCCCTGACTGAAGTTTCTTTGCAATTTTTGCAAGTGCGCTTCCGCCTCCCGCTACAATCCCCTCTTCCATTGCTGCCTTTGTTGCTTTCACTGCGTCATCAATTTTATCTTTGAGATATTTCATCTCGGTTTCGGTAGCTGCACCCACGCGAATGACGGCCACTCCTCCAGAAAGCTTTGCAATACGCTCCTGGAGCTTTTCCTGATCAAACTTTGACGTGGTCTGCTCCATAAGAGCCTGGAGCTGGGTCACGCGCGCGGTGATATCTGCTTTCTTTCCTTTCCCGCCCACAAATACGGTGGTGTCTTTCCCGGCGACTACACGAGACGCTTTTCCGAGCATGGAGAGCGTTGCATTTTCAAAGGTGAGTCCGGTATCGCTTGAGATAACCTGCGCACCGACAACGACAGCGATGTCTGCAAGCATTTCTTTTTTCTTATCACCGTACCCTGGCGCTTTTACTGCAACCACATTAAAGGTTCCGCGAAGCTTATTCACAATAAGCGTGGTGAGTGCCTGTCCTTCTACGTCATCTGCAATAATCACCAGCTCTTTACGTCCTGATTGCGCCACCTTCTCAAGGAGCGGAAGAAAATCTTCAACTGCGGAAATCTTTTTGTCGGTCACCAAGATAAGCGCATCTTTCACTTCTGCTTCCATGCGCTCTGGGTTAGTCACGAGATACGGAGACACGTACCCCTTATCAATTTGAAGACCTTCTACCACTTCATACGAAAGCTCGGTTCCTTGGGACTCTTCCACCGTAACCACACCATTCTTCCCGACTTTCTCAACTGTTTCGGCAATAGTGGTGCCCAGTGATTCGCTTTCCGCAGAAATAGCAGCGACCTGCTGCACCTCTTTCTTCCCTGCTACTGGCTTTGCCATTTCCTTAAGTTCCGCAATCGCCGCATCGCGTGCCTTTTCCATGCCAGAGCGCACCATCATGGCGTTAGCGCCAGTGACCATGGCAGAAAGCCCCTCGTCCACGAGAGCTTCCAGTAGTACCACTGTCGTGGTGGTGCCGTCTCCTGCGATGTCGTTTGATTTGTTTGCTACTTCCTTCACGACCTCTGCGCCCATGTTTTCAAACTTATCCTTGAAGGAGATTTCTTTTGCGATAGACACGCCATCGTTTGTGATGCGGGGACCGCCATAACTCTTTTCAAGCACGACGTTTCTTCCGCGGGGCCCCAGCGTTACTTTCACCGCACGTGCAGACTTCGCAAGGCCTGCATGTATTGCCTTACGTGCCTCTTCACCAAAAAGAATGTGTTTTGCCATGGTTAGTTTTTGATTACTGCAAGTATCTGACTTTCCGAAAGAATGAAGTACTCTTCTCCATCCACCTTCACTTCGTCATACCCGTATTTCGTAAAAAGCACGGTCTGACCCACTTGTACGGTCATCGGCACCAGCACACCATCATCAAAGCGCCCGGGACCAACCGCGACCACCTTCCCCTTAGAAGGTTTTTCTTTTTTATCTGTTTCAGGAATGATGATGCCTGAATTAAGAATGGTCTCTTCTTTCGCTTCAAGTGGCGAAACTACCACGCGGTCACCAAGTGGCGAAAGTGAGAGCATTGATTTTGTTGCCATACATTCAATGAAGCTAGTGTTATAAAAGGTATCCGAAAGTAAGGCGCACCATACGCCCGATTTCGTAAAGGGAGTATAGCTCCACCCTTTATATTGACGCAAGTTGTTTTTTATATTCTTATTTATACTGTGTGTTTCTTGCTTCTCGGCTCCCTCGTATGGTATTCTTCTTCTTACAGATGGAGACTCTACAGACAGTGCTGCCGTACGCGCAGATTGTCCTCTCCCTTCTCCTCATCGTAGGAATCGTCCTTCAAAGCAGGGGCGCATCTCTCGGAGGAGCTTTCGGGGGCGACAACTTCGCTTCAACCTTCTTTAAGCGCCGTGGCGCAGAGAAGTTTCTCTTTAACGCAACTATTCTTGTTGCGCTCTTGTGGATTGTGGCAGCAGCGCTTGGGTTCCTCATCTAGGTTCTCGTCTCTCACACTACTTCTTTCATGCGCGAGCATCTGTCTCGTTTTGCACATAGTTTAGGCTCTTCACGTCGTCTTCCCTTATTAGGGAGGGTGAGCGAGCATATGCGTACCCTTTCTCCAGGAGACCGTGTCATTGCGTATATCCTGGCAGGGTCTGCACTGCTCGCCTCCCTTTTTGGGGCATACCAGCTTGAGCGAGAGCTTTTGGTGGAAGTGCCTTCGTATGGCGGAAGTCTAACTGAAGGCGTGCTCGGATCTCCGCGGTTTGTAAACCCGCTTCTTGCACTTTCAGATGCAGACAGAGATCTTGTAGCGCTCACGCATGCGGGACTTATGGGTGTTGGAAAAGACGGCCAGCTTATTCCGGTTCTTGCGCATTCATATGACATTTCAGAAGACGGGCTTACGTACACCTTTTATCTTCGAGAAAAACTCACCTTTCATGATGGTACGAGCGTAACGTCAGAGGATGTGGTATTTACGGTAGAAAAAGCGCAAGACGCAACCCTTAAATCTCCTGAACTTTCTAATTGGTCAAATATCCGTGTCGAAGCGGTGGATGCACGAACGGTGCGCTTTACGCTTCCAAAGCCCTACGCACCGTTTCTTGAAGACGCGACACTAGGAATTATTCCTGCACGCCATTTCGCACAGGTGACCACAGAAGAGTTTCCGTTTACTTCGCTCATGCAAGAGCCGATAGGCGCAGGACCGTTTAAGGTAAAACGTATTGAGCGAAGCAAGAACGGACTCATTGTGCGGTATGAGCTTTCTGCGTTTTCAGATTACGCACTCGGACGTCCGTATCTTGATTCGCTTCGTTTTGAGTTCTTTGCACAAGAGACTGATTTGCTCCGCGCGTTTGAACGAGGCCGCATTGAAAGCGCCCACGGTATCCCCGGCGAAACGGCGCGTCGTGTTCCATATGCACGCGTGTTTGGAGTGTTCTTCAATGCAAATCAAAACCCAATGTTCGCACGCGCGGAAGTGCGTGAAGCACTCTCGCTTGCCACGAACCGTAGCGACATTGTGGAACAGGTGCTTGGCGGATACGGCACTCCGATAGAAGGTCCCGTTCCTCCTGGTTCCGGTATTGATGTTTCAATTGAAACCACGACAGCAGAATCTCGCCTTTCAAAAGCGCGCAGTGTGCTTGAAGAAGAAGGATGGAAATTAGATGAAGGCGAGAACCGCTGGAGCCATAAAACTGCAGGCACGCTTGCGCTCACACTCAAAACGTCAAACGTTCCTGAATTAAAAGCCGTAGCGCACGCAGTGAAGGAAGATTGGGATGCGTTTGGAGTTCCAGTCACCCTTGAGTTTTATGAACCAGGAGACCTGACCTCTACCGTCATCCGTCCTCGAAACTTTGAGGCACTTCTGTTTGGCATGGTGGTAGGTCGGGACCATGACTTGTTTGCGTTCTGGGAATCATCACAAAGAAATGATCCGGGATTAAACGTGGCGATGTATGCAAATCGCACCGTTGATGAGCTTTTGGAATCTATTCGGGAAAATAGCGATAGAGCTGTAGCGCTTCAAGAGCTCGCAGTTTTGAACGAAACCATCGCAAACGAACACCCTGCTGCGTTTTTGTACGCTCCTGATTTCCTTTACGCACTCCCTGAAGCGATGCACGGTGTGTCCGTCTCACAAATTGCAACGCCGTCAGACCGATTTGCAAATGTGGTGAGCTGGTACAGGCACAGCGAGCGTGTGTGGCCAGCGTTTGCACCGTAACTCGTGGATAGTCGTTTGTTTCGTACCCTTCCTTATATGCGGTACGAACCAAGCGACTGCACACCAGTGTGCATCTTATATAAACCTTATTACCTAACCGTACTATGAGTATGTCAGCACCAGCTCCAGCGCCCGCTCCCCACGAAGGAGACACGCGGCGTCCTTCTGAAATGCGCGATACTGCGCGTATGCATAATTCCCGGAATAGAAATTATACCGGTGACCGAGGCCGTGGAGGACGAGGACGTCAAAACCACCACAAGAGAGAGCGCTCCGATATGCGCCGTCCGATGAGCGGAGGCGCTTATAAAGAGCAGACCCAAAAACGCGAAGCAGAATACCTTCCCCCTCCTCCTTCTCCTGATACAGTCCGCATTCTTCCGCTTGGCGGAGTTGAGGAAGTGGGGCGCAACATGTTCACCGTTGAAACAAATAACGACATCTTCATTTTCGATGTTGGATTTCAGTTTGTGAATGAAACCGAGGCTCCCGGCGTAGATTATCTGCTCCCAAATACCAAGTATCTGGAAGTAAACCAGGACCGTATCCGCGCAGTATTCGTTACCCACGGACACTTGGACCATATCGGCGGCATTCCCTTCCTTATGAACCGCTTCGGCAATCCACCTATTTACACCCAGAACCTTTCTGCGGTGATGATTGCAAAGCGTCAGGAAGAATATCCGGATATGCCTAAACCAAATTTAGTGGTGGTATCCCCTGGCTCCACACACACTATTGGTAAGACAAAGGTGAAGTTCATCCCGGTTACCCACTCTATCCCTGACTCTATGGGCATCGCGGTTGAAACGCCACATGGAAACGTGATTGTTACCGGTGACCTGAAGCTTGAGCATGTGGACGGTATCCCTGTTCCGGGCGAAGTAAAGAAATGGGGTGACTTAGGAAAAGAAAAAAATCTTCTGTTTATTGCAGACTCCACAAACGCTGAAATGGAAGGCTTCTCTATTCCGGATAAAAAAGTGCACGACACGCTTGAAGAGATTATAAAAACCGTGTCGGGCCGCCTTATCATCGGAACCTTTGCTTCGCAGTTCGAGCGCATGATTCGCATTATTGAAATTGCGGAACGCTACGGAAAGAAAATTGTCATGGAAGGCCGTTCTATCAAGACGAACCTTGAGATTGCGCAGAAAATTGGCCTTCTAAACATTAAGGCGGATACCGTTATCCCTGCACAGGAGATCCAGGATTATCCGCCAGATAAAATCGTGGTGCTTGCAACCGGAGCGCAGGGAGAGGAATTCGCCGCACTCATGCGCATTGCCACGAAGCAACACAAGAACATCATCATGACCGAACGTGATACGGTGGTGCTTTCTTCATCAGTTATTCCAGGAAATGAGCTTTCGGTACAAAAACTGAAAGACAATCTCTTCAAAAATAAGGTAACGCTTATTCACTACCGCTCTTCAGACGTACACTCTGGTGGTCACGGACGCGCTGGTGAATTGGTATGGATAAATAAGACCGTGGGTGCAAAGTTCTTCATGCCTGCATACGGGTATTACTCAATGACGGCATCACACGCAAAAGCGGTAGAACAGTCAGGACGCCCCCGCGAAAGCATCATTCTGTCTGAAAATGGCATGGTGATTGATATTGAGAGCGGAGAACGTTTGAACATTCATAAACAGAAAGTTCCAAACAATCCTCTCATGGTAGACGGGTTTGCCATTGGCGACCAGCAGGAAGTGGTCATACGCGACCGCCAGGCGCTCGCGAAAGATGGCATGTTCGTTATCATTGCGACCATTCACCTTAAAACTGGAAAGCTACGCAAATCCCCTGACATTATTTCTCGTGGATTTGTGTACTTGCGCGAAAGCCAGGACCTTCTGAATCACGCTCGTCTTCTGATTAAAAAGACCGTCGAAGATTCAACGCACGGCATGAACCCGGTGGATTTGGATTATGTAAAAGACCAGCTCACGGAAACTATGGCTGGATACCTCTACAGCCACACGAATAAAGCGCCAATGGTTATCCCCGTGCTCATTGGGGTGTAACCTCCACTAAAAGAAAAACCACCCGTGCGGGTGGTTTTTCTTTTTTGTATCCACTACTGTGATACGGCGATGTTTCTGATGAATTCTTCAACTTTCGGGTTTGGGTCAATGATGCTTGCGATTCGGAAATAGTATTCCGTTTTGTTTACCCGTAACGTGAAGTATTCATAGAACGCGTACGTTTCGTTTGGGGTTTCAAAACGCGTAACTTCCACATCCTCCCCTAGGATAGTGCGCGTGGCGGTTGTTTCTTTGAGGCGTGCGGGCTTCGCTATCGGTTGTTCTTTGCTTACCATAAAACTTGCAGACACCGAATCAACGGAGACCAGCGTTTCATCTGATGTCATCTTCCATTCAGGGTCAAAGCGCAGGCGAATATCCCATGAAGGATTTGCATACACTTTCAACACTTTTTTAATGCTTCCCGGCGCACCCACAGAAAGAGGCGAGCCTGTCGAAGAACCGCTCGTGGTCGTGGCACTAGTAGTGGTTGCAGTCTCTCCTTCTGGCATTGGTGCCTGCGCAGTGCTACGCATGAGCATAAATGCAGAAATGGCAATAATAATGACTCCTATGGTTATAAGTGCGGGCGCGTATTTGTTCATGGCCGAAAGTATACCCCGCACACCAAACCTGTCGAGACCCACCCATTTGTTAGGGTGGGATACGGAAATTCCCGTTTTTAAGGATGATGAGCCCCTCTTTCGTAAGAGATGGGAGTTGTTTTTTAAGCTGTCCACGCCTTTCAGTACCAAATAAATTAATGAGAAGCGTGGCTGGTTTTGGTCCTTGGACCAGTGCTTTTAGAATTGCACCTCGCGCTTCCCGATCTGATCCGGCAAACTTCTTTTGCTTCACGTAACCTTTTGCTTTTGTGTTTATCCTCACGCCTGACTTCTTAAGGTGTGCACCGTAGTCCATGAGGGCTGAATACCATATCCGCGCCTTCCCTTTTGGAAAAACTTTTTCGAGTATCGACATAATTTCTGCATCATTCACCTTCTTCGTACGGGTGAAAAAATGATGCATCACGACGGTACGGATATTAGTCTCAATAAACACCGTATCGTGGTTATACGCAAAGGCGGTAACCGCGCCCGCGGTATACGAGCCAACTCCTGGAAGCTTTTGGAGCGCTTCTGCTTTCTTTGGAAATACTCCCTTGTATTCTTTCACTATCATCTTCGCGCACTGGTGAAGCATTTTCGCTCTGCGGTTATACCCGAGTCCTTGCCACATGCGTAACACCTTTGAAAACGGCACTTTCGCGAGAGTATGTACATCCGGGAACACGGAGAGCCAACGAGTGAAATACGGAATAACGCGCGCTACCTGTGTTTGCTGGAGCATCACTTCAGAGACGAGTATGTGATACGGGTCATGAGTTTCTCTCCAAGGAAGCGCGTGCCTGCCGTGCGTTTTATAGTAGTCCAACACCGTAGTCTGGAATTCTTTTACTTTTTTATCCGATACCTTCATTGCTGTATCCTACCCTTCCCCATAAAAAGAGAAAGCGCCTTTAAAGACGCTTCAATAGGTGAACCTGACTCTTGTCTGCAGTCCTTGGGTTGAGCTTATTAGCTAGAGCGATAACGCCTTAAGACCGTCATCATTTGTATAGCTTTCTCAGCGACAAACCGAACGGTACCTTCCGTTCTTTACGCCTGGGATTCGAGTTACGTCCGGTAATGAGCCGACCGTCTAGAATGCACGCCGCGTGGTTTTAGCCGCCCCCATAGCAGGAAATTGCTGTGCCCAGAACGCTCAAAGAGTCAGGTTCAATGTGAATCCTACTCCTCTTTATTTGTCCGTCAACTACTATGCCTTTGGCCACCGAGTGTTCGCTTTTGGCCATATTTTCGTAAGTGGGTGCTCTGTACAATCATGGGGATGAGCTTTGCAGACATACCGACCATAGAGCACCAGTCCATTATTCACGTATTTCCAATCTTTTTTTGGGATAAGAGCTTCCAGGTCTTTTGAAATTTTCGTAAGGTCAGTATTTTTCGTTAACTCAAACCGGAGCGCGAACCGCTTCACGTGCGTGTCTGTTGGGATTCCTTCCCACATGTCATACAGTTCTCCGAGCACTACGTGCGCCGTTTTGTATGCAATTCCAGGAAGCTGCACTAATTCTTTTTCAGACATAGGTACTTTCCCGCCATGTTCGACATGAATTTTCTGTGCGGTTGCAATGATGTGCTTTGCTTTATTACGGAAAAAAGAAACAGAGGAAATTTCTTTGCTAAATACTGCATAGGAAGCCTGCGCGAAATCTTTGGGTTTTTTGTACTTTTTAAACAGGGTTTCGGTTACGGTGTTCACCTGCTTGTCGGTGGTTTGCGCAGAGAGCATCACTGCCACCAGAAGTTGAAATGGGGTCTTGAAATTCAGTTCCGTTTTAGGTTCTGGATACGCACGCTTCAAATACGCCACCATTCTTTTGGCGCGAGCAATTCTATTTTTTGTACGACCAACCATATTATAAAACGCGTCAAGGAGCCTTAGATGCGAGGCGCGAGTGAGGAGCGAACCGAGCCGTATATATGAAATACGGTGAGGGAGCACCAGAACGAGCAACAAAGCAGATGAGGCTCATGGATGTGTTTTTACAAATCACCGGAGTCGCGCCCAAATGCAAAGCGGTAGCACGACGCTGCAACAGCTCCTGCAGAAGCCGCAGTCAGAATGAGTATTACGGGAAACCCAACGACAGGAATCATGCCCGCAAGCGAAAGTACGAGGGTACCAAGAAGTGCACTGCGCCAGGTAACCCGTTCTTTCTTCAGAAGCCTACGCGCAATAAGAGCGCCGACTAAAATCCCAGCCATGAAATACGAAAGCAGGCCTAAAAGAACGTATGCCGCTCCAAGAATGAGCGCAATACCAAGCCCGACAAAAGAAGCCGCGAGGAAAAAGCCAAGTACTGGTGCTACGACGGCAATACCAAGACCCAAGAGTGTGAGCAGAGTAAATTTCCGCCACGAACGCATGAGGATGCGAGAAGCAACATCGTTTACAAACACAGGGAACAGACCCGCAATAAGCCCAGAGGCAATCATGACCGAGAGAATACGAATGATGAGGAATAGTCCTGCGCCTGCAAGCGCGAAGGTTTGAGCCTCTTCTTTTGTTGGAAGAAATGATGCAGAGCCGGTGTACGCCACATCTCCTTCAATAACCGCACCTCCTTGAATATCTGCTTGCTGGGGCGCATCATACTCAAGCGAGCCTCGGATAACCGTGTTTGGAAGCAGTGTCAGATGATCTGATGCAAACACTTCCACGTCTCCCGAAAATTCTCCACCCAACATAACGCTCCCGCCGACAATTGATACCGGCCCATTTGAACCGCCGGTTACTTCAACCGTAAGTCCACCGACGCGCATGTCTGCAGCTTTTCCTGAAATACGCACCGACCCTCCTGTGACGAACATATCTCCTTCTGCACTTCCCCGTATATTGACCCTGCCACCAAAAACTCGAAGATCCCCATCCACGATTCCTGCCGCTTCCACATTGACACCCGCGAGAAGCGCATCCCCGTTTACAGGTGCAAGCACGATGATGTCGGTTGCAAGTGCAGATACGTCTCCTGATACCGGGGCGGTTACACGCACCTGCGCACCTGCAAGATAGGCATTTCCTGACGATGCTTCAGTTATAGTGAGCGCCTCTTCTGCGGCCACCGTAGCTGCACTCACGCTTCCTGGAATAAAGAGCGTGAACAAAAGGATGAACGCGAGCGTGCGAGTCATGGCGTTACGGAGACAGGGTCTGAAGAAGCGGATACGCTCCGCCGAGAAAAAAGAACGTAAGAGAGCCCAAAGAGCGCAAACGAGACGCCCGCAGAAATAAGACAATATATACAGAGTGCCTGAATGAGAAAAAATTGTATGAAGAGAAACACCACAGAAGCCACTCCGCCTACAAACGTAATGATGAGAAGATAGAACGACAATGCCTGCTGTTTGAAAAACAACATAGCAGCGCTCACAATAAGCACGAGCGAGTAAAACAACACACCGTACACCCCAAGCGGGATACCGAACAGTTTTGAGTAGGGGCTTTGCGCCACAGCGTTGCAGCCTTCAAGCATGCCAGGTCCACAAATAAGCGGGGTGTCCGTAGCTGCGCTTTCTGCAAGGTACCAAGAGTCTGCGACACCGATAAGAGAGAGTGCGATAAGGAGAGCGAGAACGGTAGTGGTCTTCATAGCAATGGCTCAATGGTACCCCGTCATATAAAGACGGGTCAAATGGTAGAGTATGAGTACCATACTATGGATCCGCACTCACCAGACGAATGGAAAGAAAAACTCACCCCAGAAGAGTACGAGGTGCTACGGGAGCACGGCACCGAAGCACCGTTTTCCGGAAAATATGTGGATACTAAAGAAGAAGGACTATATCGCTGTAAAGCGTGTGGATACGTTCTTTTCACCTCTGCACAAAAATTTGATTCAGGAACTGGCTGGCCTTCCTTCACTGACCCTGCAGTGGCAGAGCATGTGGGAACGAGGCCTGATGATTCCTACGGCATGCACCGCACCGAAGTGTTCTGTAAAAAATGCAACGGGCATTTGGGCCATGTATTTGATGACGGACCTAAAGAAATGGGCGGGAAACGGTATTGCATTAATTCTGTCTGCCTTGCTTTTGACCCAAAAAATTAGGAGCAGCCACGTGTCGTACGCCCGTCCTGCCCCATACCTATTTCCTGCTCTCTATAGCTGATGCGGTTTTTGGTAAATGTTGCGGTTACTGCCATACCGCACCGCACTTCCGCACTCCAATACTGGTCGAATATAAAGTTTCCCAAAGAGTAATATATTCTTCCATCCTGATAATCCTCAAACGGCTGCACTACATGCGGGTGCGATCCTATAACAAGAGTTGCCCCTGCATCTATAAATGCTCTTGCTTTTTCTCGTATTTTTTCTGAAGGGTTACTCACATACTCTTCTCCCCAGTGAGCCATGACAATAATGGCGTCTATGTTTTTCTGCGATTTTGTAGCAGTCAATACTTCAATAAGGTCAGAGATTTTTTGCCCAAAGAATTCGTTATACGCCACAAACGCAAAAGTCATGCCTTGTAGTTTTTGTATGACTACGTCCGAAGGAGCCTCTGGATCTCCCACATAAGAAATACCCGCATCTTGTAAAAACATTTTAGTTTGCTGGACCCCTTCTCTTCCAAAATCAAAGATATGATTATTCCCTATCGATACCAATCTAATATTATGCGCCGAAAGGAGCTTTGCAGAGGTTGAGGCAAAAGTAAAGCGCATATTATTTTTATCTCCTACAACGCTTTTCTGTGACACACTGTCGTACGTTGTCACAGGTCCTTCCAAATTCCCAACAACCATGTCAGCACTCATGAGAAACTCTTTAACATGACCAAGGGTGTGGCCTTCACCAAATGCTTCCGCTTTTGTGCGAATAAAGCGGTCCAGCATAATGTCTCCCACAAATATAATTGTGGCTTCTTCTTGCGAGCTTTCTAAAAATTTCTGAAGTGGCGCTGGCGCAAATACGAAGTGCGGAATACTCACACTCGCCATACCAACTCCTAGCGCAAGAAATACTGCGTACAAGAAAACCTTCATATACTGCCAATGATAGAACAACCTGGTACGATAGCCATATGAAAGAAGTTGCAGTCTTTGGCGGAGGTTGTTTTTGGTGCACTGAAGCAGTATTTAAAATGCTGAAAGGGGTATCTTCAGTTCTACCCGGATACGCAGGAGGAACAAAAGAGACTGCCGATTATGAAAGTGTCTCAAGCGGACAAACAACACATGTGGAAGTGGTACGTGTGGAGTATGACCCGTCACAGGTGACGTACCGCACGCTTCTCACCATTTTCTTCGCATCTCATGACGCTACTCAAGTAGACGGCCAAGGAAATGACCTTGGTCCCCAGTACCGCTCGGTAATTTTTACCACCACCCCTTCCCAAGCAGAGGAAGCACGAACCTTTATTGATGAACTGGATGCGTCAGACAAAAACGGGGACCCTATTGTAACTACCGTAGAACCGCTGGTGGAATTTTTTGAAGCAGAAAATTATCACCAGGACTACTACGCGAAAAATACTAACGCCGGGTATTGCCAGATAATCATCGCCCCCAAGCTTCAAAAAGTACAAAAAGAGTACGCCGAGCTTCTAAAAAATTTGTAACCTTTCGTTCGCAGCCATCGTTGTAACGGCCAGAGAGAATATTGATAGATCTGGTGTAGCAGTTGGAATTGATGTTTGAGCGGCATGGCTTTCTCTTCTCTCGTTTTCCTGCCGTTCCTTTCTCACATCCTTTCCTTCTCCATTCTCCATTTTTCCCTTCCACCTTTTCTATCTTTCTTCTCTACCCCCGCTCTTTCTCCTTCTCTGTCCTTTCACCCCGCCGGTCGCTTCTTGCGCCCGGTTTATTGTTTATAGTAATTTTTCCCCTGCTCTTCACGGTGGTTTATAGGCTCTTCATCAAGCCCAAAGTAATGCCCTATTTCATGCCAAAGAGTTTCGGCAACTACGTTCTGCACGTAATGCCGAAACTGATTCGTGTTATCATCCGTCAGCTCAGTGGCTTCTTCGAGTATGGGTAGACGATAGAGTGTAATGGTGTCTGGCATAGTGCCACCCACCCCATACTCTGCGCCACGCGCTGTGAGCGGCACACCCTGGTACAACCCAAGCAGCGTCTCTCCTTCTTGGAGGCCTTCTTCTTTTCGTACAAATTCTGACGGTTCGTCTTCTATAAGCAGTGCTACGTTTACTAAGCGCTCTTTCCATTTCTCGGGGACTGCATTCCACGCCTCAAGCGCAATAGCTTTAAACTCTGCTTCTTCCATGCATTCATCCTAGCATGTGCTCATTATTGGACGGCCGTCCAATAATGAGCACATGGTCTCGTGCGAGGAGTAAATGATATACTCATGCGCATGTCGGAACTTCTTGGATTTGATTTGCCAGAATTTATTCGCGCCATCGGGTACCTCGGTATTTTCATCATTGTGTTTTTGGAATCTGGTATTCCTATTGGATTTTTCCTTCCCGGAGACTCTCTTCTGTTTTCTGCAGGACTCTTAGCTGCGCTTGGCGTGTTTAACCTCTTCACACTGATAACGCTCGTTGTCATCGCAGCAATTTTAGGTGATAGTGCCGGGTACTGGCTCGGAAAACGGTTTGGACGCAAACTCTTTGATAAAGAAAAAGCGCTTTTTCTTTCAAAGAAGAATTTGGCCCGCACGGAAGCGTTTTATGAAAAATACGGAAGTCGCGCCATTATTCTGGCGCGCTTTGTGCCGGTAGTGCGCACCTTCACACCCATACTTGCTGGTGTAGCGCACATGCACTACAGCACATTCATTCGCTATAACATCATTGGTGCGTTTGTGTGGGGCGCAGGTGTAACCACGCTTGGATTTTTCCTGGGCTCCATTATTCCGGATATCGACAAGTATCTTCTTCCAATTGTGGGATTGATTATCATACTCTCGCTTCTCCCTATTGTCTTTGAAGTCCTCAAGACACGAAAAAACCCTGCTCCGTAAGGAGCAGGGTTTTTCTTAACCACCCGCAAGTGAGGATAGTCAGTTTATCGGAGCTCACCGCAGGGCTTGGCCCGAGGTGGAAGAAAATTTTCAACAGCGACCAGATTTTCTTAACGGTACTCCGTTTTAGAAAATCGAAGTACTCTTGTGGTGAAAATTATTCTGTATCCGACAAGCTGACTATCCAAACGATCTTATTTTTTCGCAAGCTCCGCATCAATAAGCGCTGATACGCGAGCGTATGGCTGGGCACCACTTACGAATTCCGTGCCAATAATTGTTGCCGGTGTTCCAGTAATCTTAAAACGATCTGCCTCTTCGCGGTCGGCAATAATTGCGGCTTGATACTCTGCTTCCTTGTCTTTCATAAGAGTCGTGATGCGATTCACATCAATACCGCCAAGCTCGCGAGTCATCGCTTCAATTGAAGCCAGGTCCCCAAACCCACCATGTTCTTCGTCCTGGTTTTCTGCCATCGCTACGTACCATTCATAAAAACGCTCTGGGTATGCTTCCCATACTGCACGGCCAAAAAGTGCTGCAGTTCCAGAGTCAGGCCCCAAGAACTGAAAATCTTTGAAGACAATCCGCACCTTCCCTTGTGTTACGTAATTCTGATACACCTGCGCAAGGGTATCTAGTTCATAACGTTTGCAGAACGGACACTGGTAGTCATACCAGACAGCGATAGTAACCGGTGCATTCTTATCGCCCACCGAAGGACTTGCTTCTACATCCACTTTTGCAATGTCTACGGCAAGTACTGGTTCTGCTGCGCCTGGCGCGACCGGAGCGCCGCCACGTCCATACACAAAAGCTCCACCAATAATGAGTGCGCCCAGAAGCACGGCCAGTGCTGTTCCGTACTTCTCAAAAAATGCCCCCTGTGAGTTGGTTGATTCCATGATTATTGCCTACTTATAGTGGGGCTAAGTATACCTTGTAAAAAATGGTCATGCGAGCCCCTTGTAATGACTGAACAAGATGACTCTCATTTCGGTATGCAAAAAACCGCATATCTGCGGCTTTTTGCGCACTTGCCCTCACCGTTAGTATGAGGCGGGGATGAAGGTAAGCGCTTTCCCGGTCTTTCCTGCGCGTCCGGTACGCCCAATACGGTGCGTATAATCTTCATACGTTCCCGGAAGATCAAAGTTAATGACGTGAGAAACACCCGAGATATCCAATCCGCGCGCCGCAACGTCAGTTGCGACAAGCACACGCACGTGATCGCGCTTGAAGAGCGTTAGTGCTTTCTGCCGTTTCCCGTGTGTCTTATCTCCGTGAATGGACTCGGATGCAATCCCGGCACGAGACAAATCACGCGCAAGACGCTCCACTCCGTGCTTGGTGCGTCCAAACACAAGCACCTTATCCATAGTGGTGTCGTTTTGCAGGAGCTCGATAAGTACGTCTAGTTTATTTTCATTCGGACCCACACGCACCACATCTTGATCAATGGTCTTTGCGGTATCTCGAGTTTTCACTGAAATGTGCACCGGGTCATGCAAGAATTCATGAATGAGACGCTCTATGTCACGCGACATGGTTGCAGAGAAGAAAAGCGTATGACGCTCACGTGGCATGCGTCCCATAATGGTGCGCATGTCATCAATAAAGCCCATATCAAGCATGCGATCTGCTTCATCAAGCACCACGGTGCCAAATTCAGAAAATGAAAGCTCTCCACGCTCTTCGAGGTCTTTCAAGCGTCCCGGGGTCCCAATAACAAACGCAGGCTTTTTACGGAGCACGCGAATTTGCGGTTCAATACCAGCACCTCCGACACACACCACGGCGTTGAGCATCAATTGCTTTGCAAAACCCCAGTACTCTTGCTCGATTTGAATCGCGAGCTCGCGAGTTGGAACCATCACCAAGACACGATGATGCTGTCCGAGCGCTTTGAATTTCAGCACCTTATCAATAAGTGGAATAAGGAATGTTGCCGTTTTTCCTGTTCCCGTGTTTGCAAGCCCCACCACATCCCGGCCTGTAAGTACAGCAGGAATTGCTTTGTCTTGAATAGGGGTTGGATGTATGTATCCTTTCGCACTCACGTTTGCCTTCAGGCGCTCATCAACAGGAAAATCGGTAAAGGAATGTTCTGGAGTGAACACTTCTTCGGGTCCACCTTTGACTGCTTTGTTAATAAGCTTTGAAAGGTCAATTGGCATCTCTTGAATGTTTCGGCCACGATTGCCACGACCTCCCCCGCGAGTACGCGAGTCATAGCGCTGTCCGCGATGAGACGATGCTCCGCGAGGGCCTGATGCAGATGCGCCACGACGTGCAGAAGTACCACGTCCTCCTCCGCGACGCGCAAACTTTGAATATCCTGGTCGATCCGCAAGGTCGTTGCGGGAATTTTTTCGCACAATATACGTAGTAGCCACAGTAGTGTTTCGTTTCGCCGGGAGCAAGGAGAAGAAATCCGGCCGTTATAATATACGCGTCTCGATTTGGTTCGTCCGTGCCCTACTCATTTCGTTCCTAGACGTTCTCGAATCCTTTTTCGAGACAAAAACCTGGCGTTACGCGTTGATATATACAATATACCACGTCTAGGCTTTTTATGCAAATGCACTAGCGTTCGCCCCGAGATGCTTTTTCAATCGAACCAAAGAGTGCACCAGAACCCACGTACCAAAGAAGATGTAAAATTATGGCGTAGTACACGCCTCCTGGCACCATAAGGAGAAGGTACGGCAGCATGAACCCTGCGGCAGTCGCACAAACAGTGAAATACGTAGCCCATATAAACGGCATAGAAAGGTACAGATGGAGATGTAATACGGCGAACGCAATAGCAAACACTGGCACAAGCGTGGTGAAAGGCACCTGGAGCGCAGTCAGTATGAGCGCAAGTAGCGCAAGCGCGGTTTGTTGAAAGATGACATCGCCGGTCTTTGAAAGCAGGTACCGTTCATCTATCGCGAGGAAGGATTGGCCTGGATAGAGCTTTGAAAGCCTTTTTGCGACAAGGCCCGCATCATTCATGTGCCGGTACGCCCATGGATTTAATACGAAGAGCACAAAGAGAAAGAGTACGACCGTGAGGCTCGTCCCGGGATTAAACACGATTGCGGCATACGGATAAAAGATGCCAACGACCATGAGCGTCATGAGTATGAAATACACGAACGTAAGCACAGGATTTTTTACGAACGAAAGATGAAGGCGCTTATCGATGACGTACACAAACCCGAGCCGGTTTATAAGCACGAGGGCAAGGAGTATCGCGACTTCAACGTATGGGGTCATGAAACGATTGTATCGCATAAACGTCTAGCGCCGCCTCATACCGAGGCGGCGCTGCGCATTAGCGCATGTATTCTCCAGCTTCTGGAATGCCGGCAAGAAGCGGCCGGAGCGACCGACGAATCCGAACGTCGTTGTCTCCTCCCAGGAAGTAGCGAGTTTCAGGAGTTCTGTTCCCGATAGGCCCTTCGACCTTCATGTGGATGCATACAACCTCAGGGTTTCGCTTTTCGATTTCGGCTGCGACGTCCTGCGGAACTGGCAGATACTTGATGAGATTGCTCTCGGTCAGAAGTTCCATGTACTGGTAGAGTCCGCCCCGAGCTTTGATAAATGGCTCTTGCGGGTTCTGAGTCTCTGTTACGATGACGAACATCGTTTCGTGCGGCACGTTTGCATATCTGAGCATGTACTTCTCCCTTGCTACTCTGTCACAACCCTACTCTTCGCGCAGTAAATACGCAAACAGGTAGAAGTATTCCTGAAAACAACGAGTTGTAACGAATCAGAAGACTAAGACCGGCCAAGCGACCATGCCTCACGCTTTGGCATCCACATGCGCGAAGCGCAATGCCAAAGAGTGAGAGCTGAGGAGCGGTCTTCTGATTTGTTACTACGAGCGAACCCTTATCGCTTTGCTTTCGCGCGTTCAGTTTCAGTCAGGAATTGCTTACGCAAACGCACGCTTTCTGGAGTAATTTCAAGGTATTCATCTTCCTGCATGAGCTCGAGCCCACGCTCAATGGTAAGAAGGATGGGTGGGAAAAGATTAATGGCTTCATCATTTCCGGATGAGCGCACGTTTGACTGATTTTTTGCCTTCGTTGGGTTCACAATCATCTCATCCCCTTTTGCGGTATTCCCTACCACCATACCCTCATACACTTCTGTTGCGGGGTTAATGTAAAGCACGCCACGCTCCTGCAAATACCACAGCGCGTACCCCAAAGACTTCCCCGTGATCATGGAAATCATAGAGCCGACCTGGCGCTTCTTTATCTCTCCTGCATATGGCTTAAAGCCAATAACGCGTGACGAGAGAATTCCTTCGCCCTTTGTGTCGACCACAAAGATGTTTTTGTAGCCCAGGAGTCCGCGCGTTGGCCCTTCAAACGTGAGGCGTACCGTGTTATCAGTCTGCACCAGGTTCTGCATGACAAATGCACGGGTACCAAGCTTCTCGATAATCGCACCTTGAAATTCAGACGGCGTATCAATAATCACTTCTTCAAACGGCTCCATCTTCACGCCATTCTCCTCGCGAATAATGACCTGCGGCTGGGAAACCTGCATTTCATATCCTGCACGACGCATGTTTTCAAGAAGTATGGCAATGTGGAGTTCTCCGCGCCCTGAAATTTTAAACAAATCTGCAGAGGTAAAATCCACCTTCAGTCCCACATTCACCTGCAGTTCTCGTTCAAGATAATCGCGAAGCTGGCGCGAAGTTACATACTTTCCTTCCTTCCCTGCAAAAGGAGAATTGTTCACCAAGAAGTTCACCGTAATAGTAGGTTCATCAATCGCAATAGCGGGCATGGGAGCCACGCTCTCATCAGTCGTTACCGTGTCTCCAATGTAAATGTCAGAGAGGCCGGCAATGAGTACGATGTCTCCTGCTTCTGCGTTATCTGTTTCCACGCGCTCAAGTCCTTTGAACGTAAAAATTTTTGTGAGTTTTCCTGACGTCGTGGTACCATCCGGCTTTTTAAGAAACACTTGTGTATTCGCTTTAAGCACTCCTTCATACACGCGAGTAATCGCGAGTCGGCCTAAGAAATTGTCATACGCCAGATTAAACGCCTGAAGTTTTAGTGGCTTTGCCGCAAGCTCTGGGTTTGACGCAACAGGAACTTTTTCCAAAATAACATCCAGAAGCGGAGAAAGGTCTTTACGCTCATCGGTAAGCGTTCGCATCGCAACTCCCTCACGTCCTATTGCATACACTACCGGAAAGTTTGCCTGTTCATCGTTTGCGCCAAGTTCAAAGAAAAGTTCGAGCACCTGCTCTTCTGCTCGCGCACAGTCCGCAGCAGGTTTATCAATTTTATTCAAAACGACAATAGGTTTAATCCCAAGCTCCAAAGATTTCTTAAGCACGAAGCGAGTCTGTGGCATAGGCCCTTCCTGGGCGTCCACAATAAGAAGCACGGAGTCAATGGAGCGAAGCACGCGCTCTACTTCAGACCCAAAGTCTGCGTGGCCGGGGGTGTCCACGATGTTTATCTTTGTACCCTTGTACTCCACTGATGCGTTCTTGGAGTAAATGGTGATGCCACGCTCCTTTTCAAGCGTGTTTGAGTCCATTGAGGTACCTTCAGCAACCGCTCCCGTCTGCTTCAAAATAGCATCCGTGAGCGTGGTTTTGCCATGGTCCACGTGGGCAATAATCGCGATGTTTCTAATTTCCATTGAATAAATAGAGGCCTTACGGCCTGATAGTTACACCATACCTTATATATATGTAAAAAGAAACCGCAACGGGGCGTACGGAACTTTTGGCGCGGGCTAGCGAAGGTAGTAGTCGATGTTGCGCTTATGCTGTTCATACGTTGCCGCACAGTGAATTTGTCCTTTATTGTCGTGGAGGTAGTACAAACAGGAAGTATCATCCGGATCGAGCGCCGCTTCTATAGATGAAAGCGCTGGTGAAGCAATGGGCGCAGGCGGGAGCCCTTCATATATATAGGTATTGAATGGAGACTCAATAAACTTATCTTCAGAGCTTGGTGGGTGCCACCACCCTTCTTCTTCACTCCCGGTGATGTACTGAAGTGTTGCATCCACCTGCAGTTTCATCCCACGCTCCAAGCGATTTTGTAAAATTCCTGCTACGAGTTTTTTATCCGTCCTCCCTGCTTCTCGCTCTATTAAAGAAGCAAACGTAACCACGTCCTCCCATGCCATGCCTTCCATACTTGCCCAGTGTGCGTATGGCGCATATGCGTCTTCAAATTTCGTGCGAAGCCTCGCAGCCACATCACGGGCAGATATATCTGACGGCATGAGATAAGTTCCAGAATAATAGGCGCCTTCAGATAAATCAGGAGAAACGGAGCGCTCTTCTAAGAATTCCTGCACCTCTTCTTCATTCCAATCAAACTCTGCTTGAAAAAGAGCTGCAATTTCTTCTTTTCTAAGTCCTTGCGGAACATCTACCCAAGAAAGATACGGTGCTTCCTTAAGCGCATGCAAAATCATCCACGCATCCATAGAGGGGCTAATGCGGTATCCGCCAGGACGCACCTCTTCATTTTCTCCCAACATCCATGCCGCAAACGGTAGCGCATACCAGTGTTTTGCGAGCCCTTCATCTTCAAGCGCATCAGCAATGGAAGGAAGTGTGTCATCAGGACTCACCACAAATTCGCGCAAAGCGGTATCGCCCACATTCACTGGCCCAAAGACATAGGAATATCCAAGAGTAGAGAGCACCAGAAAGAGCGCGAGCATCCAACCATATTTTTTAACGAAGGTAAGCGCGAGCAAGTATCGCTTACGAGGAGTATTGATATCTTGTGATGAGGACATACCGGAGGAATGCTACATACCAGTATAAACCACCTCCTCTATCGTGACCCATACACTACTCATGGGGTACTGTTTTTCTTTTTATAAATCGTGCTATAATTCGAATAACTGTATGAATGCTCATCCTCTGTTGCGCCATAGTCGCGCAATGCTTTCTATTATTGGTCGTCGTCTTCGTGGGCTCTGGCGCAGATACCGAGCGCTTCGTCCTCGTTATCAAATCATTATCGCTCTTACACTCATAGTTGTTGCTTTTCTTCTCTCGAGCATTCTTACAGGAGGCAAAAAAGATACTGATATCCCTCAAATCCGCACCGTTACCCTACAAACCGTTGCAGATCTTGGAGGGTCTCAAAACAGCGCGTCGGTGATAGGAAATGTACGTGCAGTTTCTGAAGCGGTCATCCGGGCAGAAGCAAGCGGTACGGTCAAATACGTTTCTGCGCGTATTGGAAGCCAGGTCCCAGCAGGGTTTGTTATTGCAGAGCTTGAAAACAGCGCACAGCGAGCCGCAGTACTTCAAGCAGAAGGAGCGTATGATGCAGCGGTTGCTGCACGAGCATCCGTATCCCCGGAGGATTCAGCTACTGCAGCGAGAAATGCGTATCGAGATGCGTTCACCACACTTGATACGACACTTGAAAATAACATAGACACATTCTTCGGTGATCCCTCTCCGAGCGGTCCTCAACTTTTGATTAATCCAGCGGGCTCTGACCCTACCACTCTTTCCCGTACTCGCGCAGATATTGAACGCACCATGAACGGGTTTCGTGATTCTGTCATGAACGCCGACCGCAAAGATCCTGAACCCCTTCTCCAGGAAGCAGAATTTATTGCTCGTGATATTCAGGAGTTTGCAGATGCGCTTGCAGATGCCGCAACCCGCACTGACTCGCGTGCGACTTCTTTACAGCTCGCAGCACTTGCAACGGCGCGTGCAAGTATAAGCGGCGTACTTTCTGCGCTTACGAGTGCGCAGGCGTCATACCGAAGTGGATCCACCTCTTCGACAGCATCGGTGGATGCAGGGGTAAAGTCTGCACTCGGAAACCTGCGCTTTGCACAATCTAATCTTGAAAAGACTATTATTCGGGCACCCATTGGCGGAACCGTGAACTTTCTTCCTATCCGTACGGGGGAATATGTGGGTGCTCTTTCTCATGTCGCTACGGTGGCGCAAAACGGCGCACTTGAAGTTATTGTGTATGTTTCAGAAGAAGAGCGCACATCCCTTTCTGTTGGTACGCAGGTGAGCATTGAAGAAACTATGAGCGGTATTATCACGGCCATAGCTCCAGCACTTGACCCGGTAACGCGCCAAATTGAAGTGCGCATTGCAGCACAAGGCAACACGACAGAACTGGTAAACGGACAAACTGTTCGCGTCACGCTCCCGGGAGCTGCGCCTGAAGCGGTGAGCGGTCCTACCCTCCTTCCTCTTTCTGCTGTAAAGCTTTCTTCCCTCTCACGTGCGATATTTACCGTCACAGACGGCGTGCTCGTTGCGATACCGGTTGAGATTGGAGACGTGCGTGGAGAATTGCTTGAAATTCTTACGCCTCTTGAGAGCACACTCCGTATTGTGACTGACGCGCGCGGACTTGCAGAAGGTCAGCGTGTGAACACACATAATGAATAGAATTTTTTATACGCTTCTGAAAAAAGCTTGTATATCGCTTCAGATGCGAGGCGCGGGGCTAAGGGTTTTGCAGACGTATTTGAAATACGGCGGAGAAACCCGAGGGGCCCCCGCAACAAAGCAGATGAGTGATATGCGAGCTTTGTCCATATGAGTAGATTTTGGAGCTTCTTCATAGATCGCCACCAGTTCACGCTCTTTTTAATGGGCGTGCTCACGCTCGCAGGTCTCTATGCACTCATTGCAATTCCAAAAGAATCGACTCCGGATATAGCTATTCCTCTTGGAATCGTATCAACTGCGCTTCCTGGCGCATCAGCCTCGGACGTGGAGCGTTTGATTACAGATAAAATTGAAGACCGTGTGCTTTCGGTAGAGCGAGTGTCCAAGGTAACCTCAAACTCTTCCGCTGGACTTTCGATTGTATCAGTTGAATTTGATGCATCAGCAGACATCGACAAATCCATACAGCTTTTGAAAGACGCTGTTGACCTTGCAAAACCTGAGCTACCTGACGAAGCAACTGATCCTGTCGTGTCGGATGTAAATTTTGCTGATGAGCCCATTCTTCAATTTGCCGTTTCAGGAAATTTAGCAGCCGCAGAACTCACTGCACTAGGAAAGCTCGTGGAAGATGAGGTTGAGCGTCTCCCCGGCGTTGCGTCAGTTGATGTATCTGGTGTCCGCGCACGCGAAGTACAAGTTATTCTCTCTCAAGAAAAACTTTCCCAATACCAACTCTCTGTTTCTTCAGTTATTAACGCACTTGCGCAAGCAGGACTTGAAGCTCCAGCAGGCTCCATAACCGTTTCAGGCGTCACCTACGGCGTCCGTTTTGATGCGGGACTTTCAACCACAAATGACGTAGCACATATTTCTCTTGCGGGCCCAGGAGGAACTCCGCTTAAACTACGAGACGTTGCGGAGATTGTCGATGGACTTGAAGACGCTACTTCTTACTCTCGTGTCTCAACTGCAGGTGCTCCGGCACAATCATCGGTCTCGTTTTCCGTAAAGAAAAGCCGTGGCGGAAACATTGTCGCTATTGCAGAACATGTTAAAGAACAGGTGAAGAAAATGCAGGAAACCACACTCGCTGGCACAAGTGTGGTCATTACCTACGACGGCGCAAAAGAAGTAGGAAAATCTCTTACGGATCTTTCTAAGGTAGGGATTGAGACCATGGCGCTCATTATTATTATTCTGCTTCTCACGCTTGGGTGGCGTGAGGCGCTCGTAGCTGCCCTGTCTGTTCCTTTGTCATTTCTTATTGCATTTATAGGACTGCTCGCATCAGGGAATACTCTTAATAACGTATCGCTGTTCTCATTAATACTTGCCATAGGTATTTTAGTTGACTCGGGAATTGTGGTTGTAGAGGCATACCACACCCGCTTACGTGCCTTGAATAATGCACGTGCTGCTGCGGTGGCTGCCATTAACGAATATGCCTGGCCACTTATTGCAGGGACCATGACCACTATCGTGGTATTCATTCCTCTTTTCTTCCTTTCAGGCATTGTAGGTAAATTCCTCGCCGCAATTCCGTTTACCGTTATCTTTGTGCTCGCGGCATCCATCTTCGTGGCGCTCGGGTTTGTCCCCCTTCTCTCCATGTTGCTCGTAAAAGCAGCGCACACCCAGGCAGAAAATCACCAAGAGCGCTGGAACAAAAAAGCAAGCGCCTGGTACGAAACATTTCTCCGCTCTTTCTTGCACAACCGCAAAGCCCAAACAAAATTCATCTGGTCCATGGTTGGACTCTTTGGTATTGCCATACTCCTCCCTGCCACCGGTCTTTTAAAATCAATTTTCTTCCCTTCTGACGATATGGATTTCGTTATTGTTGAAATTGAGCACCCCCAAGGCACCGATCTTCGCACCACTGACCTTACGATGCGAGAAGTTGAAGAGTTGCTCTATGAAGACAATCGCATTGAATCGTTTGCAAGTGTGGCTGGTTCTGGAAGCCAGTTTGGAAGCAGTGGTGGTACCTCTGGCGAACATGTGGCGAATATCACCGTGAACTTATATGAGGACCGCGATGTAACGAGTGCACAGTTTGTCAGTAGCTTACGTAAAACACTCCTCCAAATAACGTCCGCACGCATTACAGTGAGTGAGCCTGCAAACGGACCACCGTCAAGTGGTGCCTTTTCGGTCACTTTCTCTGGAGATGATTTGAATGAGCTCGCTCTTACCGCAGAACGTGCCATGCAAACCGTCAGCGCTATTCCAGGAGTTATTAATGTGAATTCAAGCGCAAAGAATTCCAATCCAGAATTCGTGGTAACACTCGACACCGCAAAAGCAGCCGAGCGCGGTGTGTCCCCTGGTGCAGTTGCGTCTGTGCTTCGCACCGCACTTTTCAGTAGTGAGATAGCAAGTGTGCGCACCGGATCAGATGACGTGGATATTCGGGTAAAGCTTGATTTAAATCCTCAATACACTGACCCGTCTCAGACAACTGACGTCTCTATTGATGCGGTGCGCGCACTCCTGATTGACGGCATCCAAGGAAGCGTGCCACTCTCACAAATTGCCACGATAACGTATGAGGCTTCCCAGACTTCCATTGCGCACGAAGCCGGTACGCGGGTCATGAGCGTCACTGCAGATGCAAGCGCAGATGCAAACGCACTTGATATCACTAATGAATTCGCACGGGAGTTTACGCCAGACAAGCTTGGAGAAGGAGTCGTGATGAAATCTGGCGGAGCCGCAGAAGACATTGGTCAGTCATTCTTGGAATTATTCTTGGCACTCATAGCCGGTGCCGCACTTATGCTCGCCATTCTCGTGCTTGAATTTAACTCACTTCGTCACTCCTTTTACCTCCTTCTTCTTATTCCACTTTCACTTATTGGTGTTCATGCGGGTCTAACGCTCGTGGGCCAGCCTCTCTCACTCACCTCCATGCTCGGGGTTATTGCCCTTGCAGGAGTCATCATCAATCACGCCATTATTCTGATGGACTCAATTTCACGTATTCATATAGAGCGTCCCGAGCTCTCGCTTGAAGACGTAGTGGTGCAAGCAGCAGTTTCCCGTCTTCGTCCGGTAGTGCTTACTACGGTTGTAACCGTGATTGGCATGATTCCGCTTGCACTTGCCTCTGCATTTTGGGCACCACTTGCGTTTGCCATTATGGCAGGACTCGCCTTCTCACTGCTTCTAACCCTTCTGCTTATTCCTATACTCTATTACCGTTGGCCTGGCTCTGCTGTTCGTAAGAAATACGCTACACGCTCCGCGTAATACTCTTTGTGCGCTTCACCGTTCTTACTCCGCTTCTCGAATACGAAACTCAAGTTTTGATTGGGGCTCCGGTACGGATTCACTACTCATAAATGAGATATTCATACTCTCGTCAACAGGAGGAGCGGTCATACGCATTGCGGTTACTCCTTCCTCATCTCCTGCTTTACTCATACGCGCGGCGACCGCACTTGATGCAAAACCATCGGTTCCACTCACAAGCACTATCACCACTTCCTTGTCTGTTTCCTCTGCAATATTTTTTGCTGACGCAAGAAGGGTAAGAGCACGATACGCATCTTTTTCAATACGTTCGTATAACGCACGGGTCTGTACGACATCCCCTTCTGCAAGAGATACCTCTCCAAACTCGAGTTCCGTGCGCAAACGAGCGAGCTCATTGATAAACTCTTCCTGTGTTTCTTTGGCCAGAGGTTCTTTTTCTAACCTTCTCTCGAGAGTCGAAAGGTGTTCTACGACGCGGGCATACGCTACATCAGTGTATACAGTCTCGGAATTTAGTGTTTGAGGTATTGCTGTTTCTAACCCTTCTTGCTCTACCTCGCGCACAACATCTCTAACGGCAAGCAGTGCTTCTCGTTGCTCATCCTCAAAATTCTCGGCATGAGCCTCCAGAAGCTCTCCATGGGCCACAAGCGTTGCATCAATTCGAATCCCTAAGCCTTCAGCGCCAAACGTATCCCCTTCAAGCGCAAGCTCTTTAGCGGTATCTCTCACCGCACTCGCATGTTCAGCGATTGACTGTGTTGCCTTCCGGGCAAACGAGTCCGTAAGCGCTCCTTCTACTGCCAGCACTTCCACTTCACGCAAGCGTTCTTCTATGTGTCGAACCCGGACCTGTGCCTTCGCATCAGGGGAAGGTGCAAACGCAAGCTCTATGCGCTCATTCATCCCGACTTTCACTCCATATAACGCTTCTCCAGGAAGCGCATTTCCCGCTGCAAAAGAAACGGAACCTGATGATATGCACACCATGAGTATGACAGCGGTAATGTGCATGGGGCGTGAAATAAATACAAGCCACGATACCCCACGAACAGGATTGTTATGCATGTGGTGCACGAGTGCTGTACGCATGCTCGCTCGCTCGCTCGCGGTGAGAGAGTATGACGAATCCTTCTTAAGTTCGGTAAAAATGTTTGGGTTCATGGTTGTGTTGCATGAAGCGTCACACGGATCTTCGCGAGTCCGCGCTTCACACGCACTGAAATTGTATTTGGTCGCTCGCGGAGCATGAGAGCTATTTCTCCAACTCCATACCCTTCTACCAAGTGAAGGTGGAGCGCTTCCTGGTACGGTGGTGGTAGTGCGGCAATAGCTTCTAACGCAAGCCGAGCTTCACTTTTCGTGTGGACGTCAGACTCTGTGGGTATATTTTCAAACACACCTTCGGACAGGTCTCGTGCAAGAACTGGTTTTTTCTTTTTGTAGTAGTCTTTTATGAGATTTCGTGCCACGGTAAAAAGAAAGGCGCGCAGATGTTCGATTTGTTCCCCCTTCTTTGAAAGACGTTCCCAGACGCGCACAAAGGTTTCTTGGGTCAGATCTTTTGCTTCATCCCGGGAACTGACTTTAGAAAGACACATGCGGAACACGACGTCTGCGTATTCGTCGTAGAGTGAAAGGTACATATCGTGAATGTTCTCCTGCATATATAGACGATTCAGATGCACTCTATATTACCGTCTTTTTAGACTTGGAACAGACGCCGTGATCCTTCCTTATCCTGCAAGTCCGCCAATGAGCACCCCGGCACCAATCGCAAGAGTTCCTATGACGACCATGCGAACAGTGCTTTTTCTTATATTTGTTTTGGAAAGTTTTGCACTAAGCATCCCGAGGAACGTAAGGGCGACAATAGAAACTCCAATTGAGCTTAGAAATGCCACTGGGCCGGTAAAGAGAAGATACGGAATGAGTGGTATAAAACCAGAAATAAAATACGACACGAACATCACCAATGCCGCGGTATATGATCGCTTGGTTGCGCCATCTTTGTTTGTTTCAAATTCTTCTGCAGAGCTTTCAGAGAGGAAGCTACCTGCACTCATTGAAATAGCCTCAACGCAAATCAAAATAAGTCCGGTAATAAATATATCTTTAGGGCTCATGCCTGAAATAGCGATTCCGGAAAGAAGTCCTACCGTTGACACAAGACTGTCTTCTACGCCAAAAATGAAATTACGTAGATACGCCACCCTATCGGGAGTAGAGGTATTCATATCAGGCAGTATACCTCCTCATTCCCCTCTTTCGAAAAGCGTTTATTTTTTCTTTCTTCCTTTCTTTTGAATAGCCGCTTCTGCTTCTTGTAGTTCTTCTGCAAAATCTTCAAGAAAGGCCACTTCTTCTTTGGTAAGCATCCGCTCTTCTCCGGCAGACTGGATCTTTTTTACGTGTGAAGCCACGTCCTTTTTAAGGAGTGAAAATACCTTGCGCGTGATATCAGCAGCGTCTTCCTGGGTAGCGCGCACTTCACGTGAAAGAGACGCGAGGCGACGCCACCCGTACGCATGCAGAACCGCCAGGAGAGCAATAATCGCAAGAACAAGGACTGAAACCATCCCCATATGCTCAGCGACTGCCTGGCCGAGCAAGCTAAAGAATTCGCCTTTCACCGTAAAGGAGAGACGTTCAGACTCAACGCTCACGACCCCGTCTTCACGAGTTACGCGAAGCGCAATTTCATACACCCCTGACGGAAGCTTCTTTGCAATAACCACAGAGAAATCACCTACCGCATTACTGCCAATCTGTTCTGTGGTAAAGAGAAGGCCATCCTTATACACCAACACCTCAACCGTTGCGTGTTCATAGGTAACACCTCGCAAGGCGACCAAATCCTCGATGTGCACTTCAGAATCAAAGTCAATAACCGTTGGAGGGACCGCGATCTCATCATCTGGGGGAGGAGGGGCCTGTACTTGTGGTGTCTCTACCGGAGGAGGTGCCGGTGCCGCTTCTTTTACCGAGTATTGTCCCCCAGATGCGCTATCCAAGATATTGGTGCCCTGCCCATCGTTAGCAAGCACCGCAGCAGATGCAAACGACACTGTCCCCGTACCCACCTTCTTTGGAACAAGCACGAGACTTGCCACTTTTGCTCCTCCTCCTTGATAGCCTGGATTAAGCACCACCCCCTCAAACGAGACTGAGGAGCCTGATACCTGAGGTTGTTGGACCCAGAAGTTAACAATGGACCCGACCGAAGACGCCGAGGAAACGGTGAACAAGTCTGAGGGAACTGAGATGGTGCCCGAAACCGCATTCAGCGGTTCATCACTACTTGCGACAAGCACGTTCACCGTGAATGCCTTCCCTACCGTATAGGAACCAGAGCCAGGGGAAAGATACAGTGTTGCTGCTCCCGCAACGCTCGGGAAAAGAATGAGGACGAGAAAGAGTGGGATGAATTTCATCTGCGTCGCTTCTTAAAGTATACAAGCACCGCTCCTACAAGAAGGAGTGCAATGAGGACAGCGAAGACGAAAGCGAGCTTTAGGTACGGCGCGTTGTGTCCTTCGACTTTTGTTTCAATGAAATTCCCTGCGCGATCATACGCACGAACGGACAACGAACGCAGTCCGCTCTCATCTTTCACTTCATAAACGGCGGAGCTTACCTCCCACACCCCGTCTCCCTCTTGAACTTCAAAGCGATCAATCCCGCTTTTCGCATCAAATGCAGTTATAAGGAGAGCTATCTTTCCCTCAATAACCTCTCTATCCATCACGGCATCCACATACTCAGGCGGAGTACGATCTTCTTCTTGAAAAGCCCCTCCTGCAACAAGCGTCTCTTTAAGTACTGAAGAAGCAATGGCTATCTTGGTACCTGCTCCATCATTCAAATATTGATACGCATCGATGATGGTGAGCGGACCATCTCCCGAAAGCTCAAACGAGAAAAGCTCTGCAGACCCCGTGAGCCCCTCTCCTGCTCGTGCGCTCCCCGTGAACCCGCCAGGGATGATCCCGGCAAACTGAATAGCACCCTCTTGAACAGTCGGCGCCTCAATCCACGGAGAGACGACACTGGCTCCCGTATACAACTTTGAGACGGTGGCGCCTTCTGGAAGAAGAATAGTTCCCTCTACCGCATTAATACTGACCGGTGAAGGGGCGAGCATAATCATGACCCGTGACATTCCGTCCCCAGGAGCAACACGCGCTTCAAAGGACGCAAGAGATGGAAGTGGAAGAATGAGTACGAGAAGAATGAGGTATTTCATATTAGTTAGTCCAATGGAATGCCATGATAGAAAAGTCAGTAAGATCGACTTTGCCGTCTCCAGAAAGTCGCTCCGCCTCATCAACGACGAGGGTTGCTGAAAGCGCTCGTTTGTACCAGTACGCAGCAATTGAGAAGTCGAGAATGTTAACGCGACCGTCCTTGTTCAAGTCTCCTTTTAAGAACGAGCCCCCGACCGCTCCCGTGAGACTAAGCTTAAAAGAAACCACCGGACTTCCTGGAGAAACGAGCGTGCCCATGCTTGCCTTTGATTGTGCGCTATGACTCCCGAGTTCAAGCACTGAAGAATTCACCTGAAACAGATACGCACCTGCAGCGTCTGACGTTGCATTGAAGAATTGTGGCTCTTCTGAGTTCACCTCAAGCGTAATCGCACCCCCGGGAACACTTTGTCCAAAGAAGGTCACCGTATCTCCTCGCCTAAACTCTTTTCCGCGCACGGAAAGTGTTGGCGAAAGGAAAATGCCTCCAATCGTGGTTGAGGACCCGTCTGAAAGAGTTATGGGTAGCGTGAAGAGTGCAGACCGCACACCATGTGCGTCTTCGGCAACCACCGACAGCACATGACTCCCTTCATCAAGGGAAGTTGCAAGCGTAAAGCGCGCATCAGGGCCCGCAACGGAAGTGAGTACTTTCCGATTTCCTCGGTACAGTGACACCTCACTTCGCGGGTATGCGTTACCAGAAAGCGTGATGTTTACATCTCCACCCTTTTTCCCGCCTCCACCACCGCCTCCTCCCCCACCCCCACCTCCCCCGCCTCCAGAAGGAAGGTTGAACTCGCTATTGTCAGTGGGACTGTCGCACCCCGGATCTGAAGGGTAGTCGATAAGACCATCTGAGTCGTTATCAAGCCCATCACTACAATGAAACACCGGGTCTGTTTCATCATTGTCGAGATACGAGCTACACCCAGGATCCGCTGGATAGTCGATGAGTAAATCACCATCGTTATCCACTCCATCACTACACTGTGTGTCTTGCACGGTCACGGTCACTGAGGTCGTGTCAGCGTGAAGAAGTAGCGGGAGCACGAGAAGTACCACCACGACACCGGCACCAGAGCGCATCATGAGAACTGAGAAGGTCTTGCGATTGATTTTTTCCTGAAGACCCGGCGGATAAAGAAGATGAGCACTAGCACGATGATGACTCCAGCCGCTCCTGCCGCATACGGCAACATAAACTCAAAGAAGTTTTTCTTCGTCACATTGAATACCGTGCGAAGCTCTCCCACCATCTTTTGTCCCTCATACACTTTCACGTGACCCCAATACTCTCCTGGTGCAATATAGACATCCATCGGGAACGAAGCTTCGATGTTTCCTTCGGTGAAGGCGGGAACTTTCTTGAAGTTTGATTCGCTACTCTCAGCGTACGCAAGACGAATCTCACCAAACTTATTAAACAACTCGAACGACATGGTGTCCGGACCTGCTCCGACATTGCCCGTGTTCACGATAGAAATTCGTGCACGAGGATCATCTCCTTCCTTAATATCGAGAATATCAATCTGTTTCAATGAAAACTCACTAATGATGCCGTCTCCCACCGTAAGATCGAGCGTCACCAATCCTCCAAGCGCGATAGCCACTTCTCCTCCCTCATCAGCTCGTTGAGGCACGGCCGTTAAACGGATTTCACCACTATATTTTCCAAATTCAGCATCATCAGGAACATCAATACGAACGACAAGCGGAAACTGCTGGACCCCTTCAGGAATAGTTACCGGCATTCCCTGAGGAAACGAAATCCAGTCTTTAATTTCTGAATCGACCTGCACTTCGATAGGAACATCGCGATCGGGAACGCCCTGAACCAAGTACACGATGCGTTCCATCGAAATTCCGCGCACGAGTCGCCCTTCTTCAATAAGTGGAGGCGAGACACCAAAACCAGCTTGCGCAGTAAATGGCACAAGAACAAAAGCAAGGATGGTGAGCGCTGTAAGACGGAAGACCGTGTGCGTGAGTGTGGCGCTCATGATGTGAGCAGTATATACCCTTCTACGCGTTAGTCGTTAACAGCGGTGAAGGTATTCTGACCGGTGTAGGACCCCGCTGTCTGACCGTTTGGCACCCCAATACCCCAGAGAACATCATCAGTGACTGCTGACGTGGTTGCGGTTGGTTTTGCAAGCACCGTTTCAACAGTTACTGCACTATTAGTGAGATCTGTGCCTGCGCCATACGTGAAGGAGTTCAGGCTGTACTCCTGTTGCTCAGATTGCATGGTGCTTCCAGAACATCCTGGGTAGTCAGTACACATGTCATCGCCCGAAATCTCCGTATCGAGCGCATTGTTACCCGTATTGGTGACCGTGGTGGTTTGGTTGGTTGAACCAGTGTCCGTGTTTGCAGGAACCGTGCCGTACGCAATTGATGAAGTAACGTTGAGTGCATTCAAGGTGTTCACCTCAATAGTCTGTGCGGTATTTGTTGCTACGTGCGAAGCTGATCCGTCAGTAGAAGTTGCCGCAAATGACCAGATCGACGTTGCCCACGTACCAGAGTCAGTAGCCGTCGTGTTGTACCAAACTGCAAAACCACAGTCGTACTGCACTGAGGTGTCGCCACCACCGGTGCACTGGTTACCGGTAGTGGTTGCTACGCAGGTTGAGGTGTAGCAAATGTTGCCGTCATACGAACAGTTGCTACCACTATTGCTGGTGGAGGCAAGATAAAACTTTGCCGTGACGCCGGTAATGGTGCTACATCCGTTAGCGTCAGTCACGGTGACGGTTCCTGTTGCATGGACGAGAGTGTTTTCGATAAGAGTAATATTTGTACCTCCATTAAACGAAGCAGCTGAGGTGACTGGAGCCGAGTTTCCTACCGTCACTGAAGTAGACGCGGTGTCAGCAAGCACGATGGTGTACGCAAAAAGACTCGCGATTGCGAGAATGGTGGCGGGAACGGTATATCGCTTCGAGAAGGTCATGTGAGTGTCTGGTTAATAATGAACTCTTTATAGTATATGACCACTACCCTACCAAGCGGTAGATGCTATCCCCAGCTAGATACCGGCGGCTGCAGTAAAGGTGTTCGTGCCGGTGTAACTTGCGTTCACTGTTCCGTTTGGCACGCCAAGGCCCCACAAGACCGAATCGGTAACAACGCCGCCCCCACCATCTGTAGTTTGTTGCGGGAGCGTAATGTTGATGGTGGTGGGAGTCGTCGTAAGTGCAATTCCTCCTGAAGAATACGTAAAGGCACTATCGGCGTATTTCTGCTGTCCCACCACAATGGTATTTGAGCCACCGTCGGTCATGTTTGCCCCAGAAACTTGCGGGTCCATATCTCGATTGCCGGTATTGGTAACTACGGTACTTTGATTAGTACTTCCTGTATCTGTATTCGCATCAACACTTCCGTACGGAATACTTGCCGTCACATCAAGCGCCATTAGAGATGCCATTTCGATGGTATCGACAGCAGGGGTACCAGTTGCCACAGCATCTCGTGGATGAAGCTCACAACTCCAGGTATCAGCGTCGTTCGGACTCCCTGCGTCTGTCGGGTCGGCATAGTACTGCACAGGGAAAGTACAGGTGTAGGTCTCAGAAAGGCCTGAGCCTCCTGAAGGAATACACTGACTATCGCCATACAGACGATACAGATTGTTGTTATCGCTTGCGGTTGAAGTACCTATGCTGGTGCGATACAAAAACCCTCCTACAGCCGTAACGTCTGCGAACCCATCATTATCGGTAACCGTACCTGCACACACCACATTCTTCGTGGTGTTCTCGATAAGTGTTACCGAGGTCGCGCCTGAGTCTATCGAAACCGCTGAAGCAACAGGAAGCGTGTTCCCTCCTTCAAGCGTTGCTTCTGGGTATATGGAGTATGCATACAGTGTGTCTGTCCCTGTGTCGGTTATACGAAAACAGTAGGTCTCCCCATCCGTTGCGTCCACCAACGCCTTAATGGAAAACTCCATTTCAATAAAGGAATCACTGGGGATAAGTATGGGATCGAGCGTTGACTGCGCATCCTTCACGCCGTTGTTGTTAGTAATAAAAGTCCGGTTAGGATCTGTCACTCCACCAATCGCCGTGCTGATATTTGTCGTATCGTCCGCATCAGTAAGGTTGACTGTATTGTGCATGTCCCAATCTCCTGCAACCGCACCGACATTAGTCCAGGTAACAATGTCTTCGCAGGTAGTGACCTTCATCCCATACTCAAGGCGAGGCTCTTCGCTTCCATATTGAGCCTCCGTACCTCCTTCGTTTGAAAGAGCGATACGCAGTCGCTGTGGTTCGTTTTTTTGTACCGATGTCGTTGCAGTATCTTCTGCAATAATTGCCGTTGCCGTGGTCTCCGACCCGTCATTGCGACGCCAATGGTAGTGTTCGAGCGTGTAGACTGGCTTCACGCTCTTGAAAAGACTCCGGAGAAACCCTCCATGAAGCGTGAACTCGGTACCAGGAGACGAGGTCCCAACGGCCGTCTGTCCTCCTGCCGAGAGTAGGTTAAAACTGGTTGAAGTACTAAACGACCACGCATTACTCCCTCCTGAAGTGTCTTGGATATTCTGACGAACATAAAACGAGGTGGAGGTTGCGTTAACCGCACTCACGGGTAGTGGCGCAAGTACCGCGACAAGCGCAAGAATGGCAAGAATTCTCCTCATTGCGCGCCAAGCGCTTCGAGAATGCTTGCGTCATCCCCGATGCGCTCATAGAAGAGGATGGTGCGGGATGGGATAACCATCCAGTTATCAGGGCTCGTGAGCGGGTTATCCCGTACCGCAGAGAGATTTGAGGTGGTAGTCTCACCCACTTCAAGTTCTTGGAATGAATATGCATCCGTGAGAATTACCTGTCCCAACCCAACACCACGGACATGGCCATAGAACACATTCCCGCTTTGAAGATAAAACGCATAGTAATCGTGTGAATACTGTGCAAGGAAAAGCCTGGTGTGTGAAAAGAGTGATGAGCCGAAAAGCACCAAGAAAAGTAGGAGCGCACCAAAGAGTGCGACAACTTTTCCCACGGGGAAGCCCGTCGCTCTCCTTCGGTTTGCAAGATCGATGACATTACTCATACCAAGATATTAATACGGATCATACCATTCGCCCGTCTCCGCCTGATGGGCCTTAATGACATAGTAGCGCTCTCCTTCCTCAAGAAAGAGCGTGTCGATGGGGACATGCTTCACGAACGCTTTTCCTTCGCACGGATACGCCGTGTTAAACCGTGCGTCGTGTGGTCGTGCGCGATAATCAACATCTGCATTAAAAATCATGATGGTGTAGTAGGCGTCGACACACTCGCCTTCAACAACAAGCATCCCGCCCCTCTCATACGTAAATTGATGAAACACGAGAGGTTCTGGGTACTTAGCAAGCGAAGGCAATAAACGAGCCCGGTCTTCAATGGCAGGGCTTGCGTCAGGGGAGAACTGACGAGGGGCTTCATCCTCATCCGTCATGCGCACCGCAAAAAACACAAGCCCTGAGAGAAAGAAGACGCCCGAAAGAATGAGGATGCGTAGTGTCCGTCCTTCGAGTGTCTTTTTAGGGGTCATTTGCGTACCTTCAATTCTACCAGGATGTCAGACACGACATTGAAATAATGTTTAATAGCGAACTGTTTCGCTTCTTCTGATTTTTGATTCCAGGGCTCGTTAAAGTAGAGCACCATGTTCCCCACATCGAAATCGCAAGTAATGGGATAGTGTTCAAGCTTGTTCGCTTCGCGCCAACTCTTGTTGTAGTACATCCAAGTTGCTTCCGAGAGTGGGCGCACATGGGTTGGGTCCTGCCAACAGCGAATGGAGGTGTAATACGGTCCAATAATGGTGACCTTGGCGTCCTTCTCGCAAATACGCCAGAGCTCATTCATAAACTTATTCAGATCCCTAACATGTTCTGCGTAGTGAGAAATGTGTACCTCTTCCACAGAGTGATCTTTGAAAGGCCACGGGTACACTTCAAGGTCGTGAACAATATCCACCCCTTCTCCAGGTGCAATATCAACCCCAGTAAATCCAGGGCGTTTGCTTTGTCCGCAGGCAAGGTCGAGCTTCATGTGGGAGGAGTATACCCTAAGTCAATAACCACTACACACCATCCCCTATGCGAGCGTATACTTTCTTCGATATCTCACGAATGACGGGAAGAATGCCTTCTGTAGAACTACCCTGTGCCATAGCACAGATAAGGTATGGTGACTCGGAGTATACAATCCCGCAGTCGTGAAGTTGAATGTCTCCATTCTCTGCGCCAAAAGCTTCTCGCTCCCCAAATTTATGGGCAAGTGGCACACCATCGGGAACACCTGCAACTAACCCCTCTTCAAAATCAACCTCTGCAAGTATGGCGAGCGCTTCTTCCGAATGAGTCCGAGACAAGTACGAAGCGTTGTATAGAACACGGAAAAACGAAGCATAGGTACGAACGAGCATTTGATAGTCAACATTTGGTGTAGGTTTTTCAATGCCGAAATCTTCAAAAACCTTGAGTGCTGTTTCAGGACCGATAGCAATAGCGAGAAGTGCAGTTGCATTGTTGTCTGAAAAAACTATCGCCCGACGCAACAGTTCCCGCACGGTATACGTTCCTGGTGTTAGGGGCTGCGAAGGAGGAAAGAGTTGTGGCGCGTCAACAAGTCGCTCCGTATAATTCATCTCTTGATCAAGAAATCCTGGACGCTCTTCTTCAACCTTATACGCAGCGAGCAGCAAAGGAACCTTCAGGAGTGAAGCGGGATAAAAAGGCTCTTTTTCATTCAATCCGAACCATGGTCCGTTATTGAGGTCTCGAACATACACTGAAACATGACTTACATGGCCCGCTGAAATTCGCTTTGTAAAAAATGACTGAACCTCGTCTTTCAAATTCTGCATCAACCCCACGGACAAACTATCAATATCACCGCACGCAAGGAGCGGGTTGGTAAAAATACCGCTGTCTGCATTTTGCAGGAGATCCTTTTCCCTATCGAATCGCGCCGTGGTTCCCTCGGGAATCAGGCACACTATCACGCCGCCGATTACAACTCCCGCAGCAAGCACCGCCATATCTCTTTTGAGTCTTTTGCTTACCATACGATATCACTTGAAGGATCAAGGTGCCCAACCTTCACACGAGTATCACAGGCAAATTTATATCCAAGATTCCGTGCATTTTCATAGAAGTACAGATCCTGTGTATAGGACCGAACTCCTTGACCGGGCACATAGTCTTGCGCAGTTACGAACCAAGGTTTTCGCAACCGCTCATCCTTAAACATTTCGGTCTTCCATAGATTAAAGCCCATGCCAAGACCATTTGCCGGCTGTATGGTGTCTGGCTTTGGAACCTGAGGAATAAAGTTCATGGGCTCAATGGCTGGGTCACCATAAATCATCGGCTGTCCTCCTTCTCCTTTTGTCCAGTAGAGACCTCCCACACAATCATACTCGTCCATGCTTTCGTAGAGCTTTAAAAGCCCGTCTGGTGGCGGAAGATTATCCTCCTCAATGGTAAGAATGTATTTCCACTTTGAAAGTTCTGGATTATCCAAGACCATGGAAATGGCCATGTTATACGCTTCTCCCACTTCATACCCACGAAAGAAAATAGGGCCGACCACTTTTTGGTTCATAGGACGAATGAGCCCCATCCAGCTTTGCACGACACGGTCAGGTATCATACCGCGTGTCGGACACACGATTACCGTAGAAAGATCTCGATAGGTCTTCCCTTGCTGAAGACGATCAATGGTTGCCTGCAGGTCAGCGTTATGAAGACCGAGGTTTAAATTTTCTATAACAACAGCAGGTTTCATATAGGTTAGTTTGTGGTGCCGTTCGTAAGATAGAACGCCGGAGAACGAAGCACAAGGGAGGCTCCCGCGCCACGAATCTGAGTAAATGCAATAGATGCAGGCATCGCCGTTGTCGAAGCTGAATAGGTACCCCAACCAGGTGCAATTTGATTGGTGTTTGTTGTTCCAACAGCCCACAAACCTGAAAAGTTACTGTTCACCTGACTCACCAAGAATTGCGAAATTGAAGCGTTTGCACCCGCAGTAGTGGAGCGACTAATAATGCCAATCCAGTAGTTTCCTGCAGTAAGTGTATTGGTAGAACCAATAGTAATAAGACGAGGACCATTATTGACAGAACTTGATGCTGTTCCTGATCCGTTAACAGAAACACTGATAGAAGTAGAGCCCATAAGCGAAAGCGTCGCCACATTTTTACTGTAGATACCTACCCACATTGAAACTGACGCAGTGAGCGTACTGTTAGACGCTTGCGTGTAGTTCACGGGAAGCACAATTCTGTCGTACGCCACATCATTCCCAATATTAATTGGTCGTATGTTCAAGCTCGCTTGCCCGACTTGCCCTACAACCATCGGTGCTGACATTGCTCCTCCGTTATACGCGTAGAGAGTATTTCCTCCTCCCCCCGCATTCACACTCGCCGTAATCGTATTACCGTTAATACCAAAAGTGACGCCGTTTGAATTTGAGAACACGATGGTACCCGTGGTTGCCGGCGTACCAGTGTTTGCATTAAGCGCTGCAAGCGTTGTCGTTGCCGATGAGTTGCTGATAGTCTGGATAACACCGTTTTCACAGACGAGTGCTTTAGAAATTGCTGAGTTGTACCACATGGTACCTGAGGTTGAACACGACTGACCAACATAATCGTCCGTGTTCTTCACATCAAGCCCAAGAAACGATGGTGACCCGCCCCCGACACCTGTTCCAACCTGTACTGAGCCTCCATAGGTGTTTTTCGCAGCTTGCGCATACCCCGTTGCCGCAATGCGCTGGCGAGGAGAAAGACTCTCCCATGACCCGCCACAGGTAGTAGCAGTCGTGTTTACATCCACATTCAAGTACACCGTATCGTTATCAAAGAAGTTGAAGGTAAGACTGTCTGCCTGACCAATGAGTGCGGAAAACACGCCGTCTGTTGAAGTTGCGGTCGTGTTATTTGGTGTACCTGCAGGCCAGAGCTTCGTGCCTCCTGTCGGTGCGTCATAGATAGAGAAACGGAAACAGTACGCAGTTCCCGTACCTCCCAGCGGGTTCCCACTCGCATCCATGAGTCTTCCTTCGTACGAAAGTACTGACGCAATGCCCGCAGCTGCTTTTGTGTCTTCCGGCCAGAGGGTATGCGCCGCAAAGGATACATACACAAAGAACGACAGCACTACCTCTATCCCAATAACAAGCGGAAGCAACCAAGGGTTCTTGGTTCGTCGTCTAAACCGTGCTCCATCGCGCGTAAAGGTCATGTCAATTAGGAAAAGTTCACATGCTCAGCAATCTTCTGTGCTTCTTCAAACCCACGCACAAACGCACTCTGCGACTCCTTCCCTTTTGGAAGCGGTTGATCAAATTCAATGTTTGCCATCGCACGAAGCTCAAGCGGAGACACCACTTTCATGAAGTAGGTTTCTTTGCGCTTGCCCTTATCTTTTGACAGGGTGAACTGCCATCCGAAGTGCGTGGTCTTGTCTGCTGTCTCCTTATCAAGAAACGCACCAATGACATGGTTCTGCGGAATAACCACATCGTACTGATAGGTGATGTCGTAGTTGTACCCGTAACGAGGAAACGGCATCTTTGGGTATGCGGTCTCTACAATCATTGAGAGAAACTCTGCGAGAGGAAGATCTTCTGGCTTCTTTGGTTTTGTAGCCTCAACACGCACCCGAGACGGTTCAAAGATAAGACGAAGATCTATCTGAGGAAAAGTGAATACCCGCACCCCAAGCGCAGCGTCATCAAGGTAACGAGCACCCACCTGCGCTTCTTTAGGAAACAGGTTCAAAATCTTTGCGGGGTCAGGCATGCCAAGAGGCGGTGCAGAAGTTATCGCAACGCAGGTAATGCCTTCAAGTGTCCGAGCAACGATAGCCATAGTTAGGGTGCTTCTTCCATAACCTCGGTCTCACTCATACGTATCGGCAAGAGTGAGGACACTGCGCGCCACGACCCTTCATTACCTTGTGCGCCAACCACGAGATAGTACACGCCAGGCTCAGTGCCAACAGGAAGATGCTTCATGGCAGAGTGGAAATCTGCACCACGACACTCATCAGCATAGTTTGAAACAAACGAACGAGGTCGTTCAACGAAGTCTTCAATGGAACGGTAGGTCAAGATGACATAGTAGGAATCAACACACGCACCGTCCACGCGAAGGGTGAGTCCGTCGACTGAGATATCAACCTCAGGAGGCGCCTTCCCTGCACCATCCGCCGCAATAGCATCTCCGGCAAGCTCAAAGAACAACGCCTTCTTTTTAACCGGAGGTGGTGGGAGGTTTGGCTGCATCATTGGTTGTGATGGTGTCAGCAATCCTAGTGCCGTATCTTCAACCGTATCCACGATTCCAAGGACCTCTCCTATAACTCCACCCACCGCAGCTGCGCTATCTGCCGCCATCTCAGCAATGGTGAGATCCGCCTCAACCTTAAGCTCTACCGATTCGAGGAAGATGTCCGGGCGCTTCGATGATACGGGAAGGGGTGCCGCCATAATCTGGAGATTCTCAAGGTCGCTCCACATTTGGGCAGGAACCTGCATAGAGAACGAGTCTGCATTCTCACGCGTCACACGACCCGCAGCATACCAACGAACACCATCAAAGCTGTAGCTCACCACAAGCAAACTCTCTTCTGCTTCTTCTGCATGTGCTTTTGGTACGAAGAAATTAAGGAACGAGGTGCTCTCTGGCGAAGCCTCTTCTTCAGGACTTGCTTCCTCCGGACTTTCTTCTACCTGCTCTTCTGGTTCAGTAACCTCTTCAGAAGGAGTTTCCTCTACCGGTTCTTCAGAGGGTATTTCTTCTACCTCTTCTTCAGGTGCTGATTCTTCTTCAGCCGGAACTTCCTCTGAAGATCCTCCGCCCTCATGTTCCTCCTCCTCTTCTTTCTCATCGTCTTCTTTTGGAACTTCACCACTCAATGAGAAGTTGAACTTAACCGTCGCTTCTTTTGGAGGCTTCTCACGAGATGATACGGGGAAATACCCACAGAAGATTTGTGCAAACACATCGGGAGCAAGGTAGGCTGCGGACCCGCGTCCGTTTGGCTCTGTTTTCCCTGGCTTTCCCGCAGCTGCGTCCGGATTCTCCCACCCACCAAGACAGTACCCAGGGTGATAGGTGTTCGTCGCGGCCTGGGCAAGCGGACTCCTAAATGAAGCGCGAAGGATAAGGAGGAGGGCAAGGATAAGAAGAATTGCAAGAAATACCTTCCCCGCTTTCTGGAGTAACAAAGAAGCCTTGGACAGAGCAATCCTCATCGTATCTTCATAGTATCACGCCCCTCTTCACACACTCTTCACATTATCCTCTGTTTACATCTTCCGAGAATCGTAGGCCCAGTGTAAAAGTGCTTGGCGCTGAACCTTCCTGCAGGAAAGGTCTTTGGGAGCACAATTCTGCTTTACCTGGTGCGCGTGGCGCCCAAACGCCCTCCATCGCTTTATCTGCCTCGCATCTTCAGCGGGTATTCGTCGGCCCATATAGTACCGGCAGTACCATTCAAACCACCCTCGAGGATCGTCTTTATATATCCACCCCTTCTTCCTCCAAACCGAGAGTGGCTGACTTGCAGACACACCAAAATAGTTCAGAGCGCAGTCACGCTCTGGTTTTTGCGAGAACTTTGCTTTGGCAAACCAGGGAGAAGGATATTCCTTGGTGCAATCACGCATATATTTTCCACAAAAGACACCGAGCGCAAGCATCTCTTTGGGTGACAGGTCTGGTTTGAAGTCTGGATGAAAGTTCTTTCCTTCAGATTCTGTAAGAAGGTAGCGATACCCCTTCTGCATCTTGTTGTTCACGAGCACTTTCTTTGGAGTTTTTCGCATGGGTACCAGTATACAAAGAGAATGGGCGATCCAGGTAGGATCGCCCACGTCACTGCGATTCAGTCGTCAATAACCATCGCCGCTCGCTGAACAGAAGTATCCAAAGTGCCGAACTGAACCGTCTTGCACAGAAAATCAACTGCGACATCAAGCTGACGATTCTTATCGACCGTGGAAAGAGCCTCTCTGAGAGCGCCCTGTGCCAACCAGAGCCCAGGAAGGAACCAGTGCTCATGGTATCGGCCGTCGTCACCTCGGACCGAGCGAAGGCAGGCGAATCCGTACCCCTTCAGAATCTCGGCGTATTTCTTGTACGCCTCCTTGGTGTAGTGGTACCCACACAGATGCTGGATAGTCAGCGAAGGGCTGTACCAGCTCTCCGGCCTGCGCTCAGGATCAAAAAGGATCGATTGGTATTCACCTGTCTTCCCTTCTTCAGCCGTCGCCCTCCACTCAGGAAGCCTGTCGTCGTCAGTTGGACTCGGGTAAGTGTGGGCAGCAAGAAATTCAAACCGTCCATCGTTTCCACGCATCCACCAACGACCATACAGCGCTCCCTGGAACCTCTCGACCTCGTCTGGCCTGAGTCCTTCAAGAGCCATGTTTCCTTCTTTGCCTCCGTAGGTGGTGATGCGAACCCGTCTCTCAGTCTCTGTCATGTACATACCTCGTATATTGGTGGGGTAGTCTGAAGGTTGATATACCCCGTTTTGAGGACCCGCGCAATGGTATCGTTATGCGTATGGACTACCTCTACTGGATCTTCAACCAATTCAGCTTCGGCTCTGACAGCGCCTCGACTGCGTCATATCGCAGTTGGTACGAAGCGCTTGAGAAACCATTCTTTGCACCTGAACCATGGGTGTTTGGTGTTGCGTGGGGAATTATTTATCCGCTTATGGCGATAGCGCTCGTGTATATGCTGTATGTAGTTCTTAAAAAGCGTATTCCTGCGAGCTTCCTTGGCCTCTACCTTCTCAACATTGCATTAAATCTCACGTTTACCCCCACACTCGTGATCACTCGCGACAATGCGCTCATCTCACTTCACATTCTGCTCGTCGTAGGCACGCTCTCCTGGCTCATGCTCTTTGCATGGCGGTTTTCAAAAGTGATGTTCTTCTTACTTCTTCCGTATCTTGTGTGGGGCGTCTTTGCCGCCATTCTTCAGCTATCTCTCACGACACTCAACTAACCTTTTACCTACGTTCTTGTATGTGCGTAGATACGGGAGCTGTGATAAGGTGGTGCTTCAAGCCAAGTTCAGGGAGAATAACATGTTCTTGAAACACGTGCTTCCGCTCGTCGGACTGCCTCTTGGAGGAGAGTCTCCAAAAAAACGAGCAGATATCGAACCAGGATCAGACATGCCGTTTGGCTATCTGCTTCACGCGCACGAAGAAAAAGCCCCCAGACAGAAGCGCTTCTTCGATGCAAACTACTGGCGCCCGCCGGAATAACGCCCGGCAACGCCCGTAGAAATTCCACCAGCCCCTCAAACGAGGCGGCTGGTTTTTCTTATTGGATAGTAACTTTCTCAAGTTTGTAAAAAGAAATTTCTTCAGGCTTCTCCAGAGTCCCTTTTACGCGTGCAAAGATTATTGGATTTCTTTTTGCGTCTTTACTCACGGATGTAATTTCATACAGCCTTGAACCTGCGCCCCACGATTCAAAAATCCTGGTGCGAGGAACAATGCGCACCAAATCTCCCCTTTTATATTCTTCTGAAAGCCGTTCTTTCCCGGTGTATTTTTCTATTCCCATACGGATAATAGTAGCAAAGATGTGTAGGTGCTGGGGATAGGAAAAGGTGTGTTTTGTATGGTGGAAAGAATGCGCTCTGCATTCCAAACCAAGCTTTTTGACGCTCCTGCCACCCTTCCTTCCGGGTTTGTGTACCGCCCTGACTTTCTCACAAAAGAAGAAGAGCGGTATCTTATGGGATACCTTGAAGACCTGCCACTTATATATGCGTTTGACGGCGAAGGACATGTGGCTAAACGGCGCACCATGAACTTTGGATGGAGCTATGACTTTGATAAAGGCACATTAATTGAGGGTCCTGTGCTTCCTCGCTGGCTTTCACCTACGGCACGGAAAATCGCAAAATGGCTCGACATTCCTTTCTCGCGCGTGGCAGAAGCACTCGTAACAGAATACCCGCCAGGTGCAGGCATTGGCTGGCATAGGGACAATGAAAGCTTTGAGCATATTATCGGAATTTCTCTTTCCGGGTGGTGTAGGCTTCGACTCCGCCCGCTTCGTTCCCGTATACGAAGAAGCCCAGAAGACGTACTCTCCCTTGAAATTGAACCGCGCTCTGCATACCTCATGCAAAAAGATTCACGGTGGCTGTTCCAGCATTCAGTGCCTCCGGTACAAGGACTCCGGTATTCCATCACCTTCCGCACTCTTCCTGCGCATATCTCATGCAAAACTTGACTTTTTGCATTAGTTGTCCTATCATCAATACGATCTCCGTAATGTGGGGATTGTTCTAAGGAGCTAGCTCAATGAGCCAAGACGAATCTCCCGCTGATGTGGTCGCAAAAGCAGGACCCCGTAAGGGGTTTTCGATTTCTCGATTGCTGAACCTGCTTGGCTTCATTTCTGGGCCGGCGTTCGCAATCCTGAATGGGATCCTCATCCTTGGACCCTGGGAATTCATCACTCCCGAGGCTGAAGCGAACGTTCTCAAGTTCTACCTGGTGACCGTCCTTGTCTACTATGGTCTCCAGATTTTGCTAGCACTCTACAATACGACGGGGCGGAACATCACAAAGGAGCACGTCCTCCTTTCGGACATTGCGTCCTCTGCCTCCCTGTTCATCGTGCCTGTTGGCGCTATTTTCCTTGGCATCGCTGGGGCATTCACGCCTGCCGGGCTCGATTTTCTGTTCATTTCTTCGGTCACAGTGGTTGGCATCACTGACGCTCTGGGTATCACTGCCCTGATCGTTCGTGGCAACCGTCGCGGATCAGAAGTAACTCGCGAATAACGGTTACGAAGGCGATGAACGTGCAGCCCGGATCCAAAAGGTCCGGGCTGTTTTCTATATCTTTTTTGGACGGTTATACAGCTTTACCAGTACGAAACCAGTAACTGCGGTGATGCTCGTAAGAAGTGAGCCCCACACGATGTCAACGAGCACAACAATGACCGGCCAGCCTTTAAGGGTCGCTAAATTTGAGAGATCGTACGTTGCATACGCCACAAACCCAAGCAACGAACCTAAAAGCGCTGCGCGCTGCCACTTCCCTTCGCGAACAGAGGGCAACACCGCAAAGATGAACACTCCGGCGGTATAAATAAAATAAAAGATTCCGGCAACAAAAAGATTAAAATTTTCCGCCAGAATAAATCCCAACTGCTCGCGGTAAAACCCGGCCATGATGAGTCCGAGCCACACAAAATCAATAACAATAAACGCAAGAAGTGAACCAAAATATGGTGCAGTGAGTTTCATAGAGTTCTAGAAACTTCTAGTATACCGTATGTGAGGTCGCACTATTTCGCTACACCCGCATGTGCAGACACTATTGTTTCTATCGCACGAGCGCGCGCAGCCGCATCTTCCCGGTTCAGCACATCTGCAGAAAACTGTCCTTCTGATTGCAGTTTCACTTGTACGTCTCCCTGTACATTTCCCATACCAAACACAAGGAAGCTCCACCACGGCATATGAGTGGTTACCGTGAGCGTATCTTCTTCGCCAATTTCAGCATCAGTCCGTGACTGCACTTTTACTGGGAAAATGCCAAGGAAACGGCCTTCATGCCAGTACGATACCGCCACGCGCTTATTGCTTGAGTCTGCGTCTTCTATCTTTGGATTAAGCACGAGGATATTCTCTTCAAACGCATCTAAGTCGTCTTCCGTAATGACGTCTAGAGCGGTGCGAATTTCAGCCCCGAGCGAATTGCGGGGCATGCCTTCTACAGATGCGGTTGAACTGGCTTGTGCGGTTGCTGACACAGAGCCGTCTGCATTAAGACGAAGAGTATCGCCTTGCACGCTGGATGTGGCACCTGCGCCTACGTTAACGCGAAGCTGCGCGTGCGCAGGCACGACAACGACAAACATAATAAGAAACGGAACAATAAATCTGCTCATAGGGATGAAACTATTCTTACAATCACTTTCTTGAAGTTTGTTTACTATACTACAGACGAGCGCACGAAGAAAAAATGACAAACGGCCCTCATATGAAGGCCGTTTGTGTGTGGTGTGGAAAGAACCTTTTACGAATGCTTATGCATTTTTGCATCCACCGAATACTTTCCAGGACCAGTGATGAGGATAGAGAGCGTTGCCGCAAGAATAAGAAGGATGAATTCAAATCCGCCAGTTGCGAGAAAGAATCCATTCTTAAGATGCACTGCCACAAGCGCCACGACAGACACCACAACGAGTATCTTTGCAGCCCAGTGTGTGAACGCGCCCACAATAAGGAAGATACCGCCCACAAGTTCAGCTGCGATAAGAAGTGGCGCCAAAAGGCCTGCCATTGGAAACCCAAGCGCGTTTAGCATACCCTCTACCCCACCCACGCCCATCACCGTCAGTTTTTGCCATCCGTGAAGCGCAAAAATAAGACCCACTGATATACGAAGCACGAGAGGCGCAACCGCACCAAACTTACTAAGCCAATTGCAGTTAAGCAGTTTTTTCATAATGAAATGAATTGATAAGGGACCCCTGTATTGTACCGCGGCCACTGCCCTGAATACCCTGTTATGCACCCCCCTGTAGCCGACCCCTTATGAATCCTCGTGCTTTTTATGCACATGCGGGATGCGAGGCACCAGTGTCGCGGCAATAGCAGCAATAACCGCAATGATGTAAAACCCAAAACCAATAGCCATCCCGACTGCTGCCGCAACCCAAAGCGACGCTGCGGTAGTAAGGTTCTTCACACTCCCCCCTTCCTTAAGAATAAGACCTGCCCCTAAAAACCCAATGCCCGTAACTACCTGTGCAGCAATACGGGACGAGGACGCAGGATCCACCATACCGGAAAGAAACGTAAACAGCATTGAACCTGCTATCACCAGAATATGCGTACTTATCCCTGCATCTTTTCCTCTACTCTCTCGCTCTGAACCAATGATGAATCCGAGCACAAGCGAAAGCAGAAGCGCGAAGATAAACCGATACTCAAGCGCGCCCATGAGTGCATCCATGCCAAACATATCCCTATTCAGGAATTTCAATGACTGAGATGGTCCCTACCGTATCGTATTTCCCATCTTCTTCGGGCGCGACTAATTCTCCGCGCACCGTGATACGGTCACTTACCTGGAGACCTTCCATTATGGTGATACGAGAGAGGTCCAGCCCGTAATGCGTTCGATCAGGAGCCATAAGCCCGATCATGCATTCTTTTGAATGAGGCCCTGGACCTTTATGCGGAAGACAAACGACAATGCCTGAAACGGTAAGCGGGACACTCTCGGGAGCGCTTGCCTGTTTTTCGTTATAGATGTGGGCATTCAAGGCCTGAAATCCGAGAACAACTCCTACAAACACGGCGACTCCGATTAGTACGTTCTTGTATTTCTTCATACCTATAACTATACGGTCTCTTTGCAACCTTCGTGAGAGGGGTGGTGGTTATAACTTTTAGAAAGAAAGGAGGGCGCCATGTCATTCACTGACGAAGGCGATACTATTGGCATCGACGTCCGTAACGGCGTTCGTGTGTATACCTTTGGCTCGTTCGTTGCTACCTGCATTCCGCTCCATCTTATTCATCCAGGTAAATCTGAAGATGAGATGCTGCGCGCGACACTTGAGCCTTCAGTGCACGGCGTGTATTTCGTCGATGCAGAGCGTGTGCCGCAGGTGCATGCGTATTTTCAAGCCCAGCATGAGCAAGTGTGAGACTCCCCGCGACCCTCGCTTCAAAACGGTCGCGGGTTTTGCTATACATGGGCACTAGAGTAGCGTACAGCGCGCTTGTACCGGACTTTTTTCCATGAGTCCCTCCTTTTTTCTCACGCCCGCTTTTATAAACAGAAGATAGGGACCGTCCTTTGTCGGAAATAAGCTCGTATCAAAAGAAGTTTCTCCCACACGCGCTCGTACCCGCACACTACCAAACCCGCGTCGCTTCTTATCTTTTTGTGCAGCACGTAACTTTTCTCCCTGCTCTTTTGTCGTGGCGACGTAATACCACGAAGACGGGCCTCCCCACTTCTGAAGGCGTGCAGTTATGATTAGCTCTTTCATGCACACATTCTACCCTTGTTATGAAAAGCGACTATGCACCCAAATCAAGCACCTCATCAATACGTATTTCTTTCACAAATTCAGGAACGTGTGAGACCAGGATCATGGCACCCTGATACTCATCCAGTGCTTTTGCAATAACCGGCAGGTGTCGGAAGTTTATGTGATTAGTGGGCTCATCCAGAATAAGAATGCCCGGCCGCTGAAGGACTAATGACGCGAATGCCACTAATCCCTTCTGCCCTTCAGAAAGCACGCCGATTTTCTTATCAATAACATCCGCCGTGAGTAAAAATCCGGCGGCTACCGAGCGTAATTTTTCTTCTTCTCGCGTATCCATCGCCTTCATAAGCTCCTCACGCACCGTGTTATCAAAATTGAGCGTCGAGAAATCTTGACGGTAATATCCAACCCGCACGCCTTTTTGAAAGTGTGCGCCTTCTGCCGTGCCTTTTGCCAGAGACTCCAGAAGAGTAGTCTTCCCGATGCCGTTTGGCCCCTTTAAAAGCAGGTGCTGATTTTTACGCAGTACCACCTTCTTGTTACGCACCTGTGGCTTGTGCGTCTTAGGATGTATCGTCGTAAATGACTCGATCGTGAGTAAGTCTCCAAGGATTTCTGGCTGCGCGGGAATAGTGAATGGTCGTATGGTTTTATCTTCACGACGCACGTCCACTTTATCTTCTTCCATTTGCTCAATTTCATCACGCAGCTTCTTTGCAATAAGGCGCATCTTTCCTCCCTTTGCAGCAAAGTAGTTCACTTTGTCTTTGTTTTCTTGGATTTTTTTCGCAAACTGCGCGTTCTTTCTGTTCTCTCGCTCAATGCGGGCCAGAATTTCTTTCTGTAAATCAAAATAGTTTCCAAAATACTGCTCCACCTTCCGGGTATGCACATCCAAATATAAAATACCGTCGGTAAAAGAGTTGAGAAATTCGGCATCATGAGAAATGACTAAGCAGGTTTTCTCATATTCTTTGAGAAATGAGGTGAGGTGTTCTATTCCCGCTTTGTCTAAATTGTTCGTGGGCTCATCCAAGAGAAGTAGGTCTGGGTCTTGGATAAGAGCGCTCGCGAGCAGGAGGCGTGCCTGCTGGCCGCCTGAAAATGAACGAATGATTTTATCTTTAGGCGCATGTACATTCACCACGTCTAACACAGCGTCAATTTTTACATCTATGTCATACACTTTTTCTGCAAACGATGCTTCAAAAAATTCTCGTACCGTACCATCCTGAAGATGGCGCGGCATGACTTGGTGCGCCATGGCGATGCTCGTGCCACGCGGAATGGTTATCTTTCCTTGTTCAGGTGCTAGTGCTCCCGTGATGAGTTTGAAAATGGTGGATTTCCCAGCCCCGTTTTGTCCCATCACCGTCACCTTCATTCCTTTACGCACAGAAAAAGACACCTCATCTAAAATGGGGTAATTGTGTCCGTATTCATAGGAGACCTCTTCGAAGCGCACAATCGCTTCACGCGGCGCTCCTGCGCTTGTGGTATTTTTATCAGCCATTTTTTAGTACGCTACCATATTCCGTAAACACACACGAGCGACCGTAAGAGATTTTTGAGCTTTTCCTTAATGAGACTTCACCTACCTATAAGCGAAAGAGTAAAACTCGAGGAGCTCTGCGCAGGGCTTGGCCCGAGCAGGAAGAAAATTTTCAGCAGAAAATTATTCTGTGTCCTCGAGTGTTACTCTTGAGCATCACTTCTTTTTGGATTTCTTTGCAGAACCTTTCTTTGCTTTCACGACAGTCTCTGAAACGCGGTATTTCTCCATTTCGTTTGAAAGCGCTTGTGCACGAGCATTGTTCTCAAGCAGTGTCACAATGTTCTTAAGCGTCTCGTTCATGGCTTCCATCTGCTCTTTCAGCTCACGCATGCCCATACCTGTCTCTGCAGGGCGCGGTGCAAATGAGCGCTTAGGCGCAACCTCGCGTTTATCAAAACGTGATCCGGAACGTTCGCTACGCTCACCGCGGTCATTTTCAGGCCTAAAACAGTCGCGACAGTACACCGGCTTGATGCCGTTTGGCTTAAATGGCACTTCGGTCATTTTGTGACAATTTGCACACTCCGCATCAAACATCTCCCTCTCGCCACCAAAGTCGCGGTTGGGGCGCGGTCCGCCACGAAACGAAGGGCGCCCACCGCGGGCAAACGGCTTACGGGCGCTTTTAGTAAAACGATTGTTCTTTTTGAATTCGGCCATAGGAAGTTATTAGTGAAATTGATTATATCACATGATTATAAAAAATCAATATTTTCCTATGGTGAGCCGACGAGTGCGAGCTTTTTTGCACGAGGCCACTTTTTAATCTGTGCCTCGCGCTTGAGGGCCAGACTCCGGTTTTCATGCGCTTCGCGATACAACACACGCACCGGTTTCGCAGCGCGCGTGAAGCGCGCGCCCAATTTCCCGCTTTGATGCTCGGTAAACCGGCGTTCTACATCAGTGGTTATCCCGGTGTAAATGCTCTCATTGGCACACAGCAGTAAATACACGAAATACTGCTTGCTCATGAGTTACTTCTTTGGTGGAAGAGGAATAAACACTGAAGTGCGTGCCTTGTACGCTTCCCACTCCGGGTTTCCAGTAAACTTTTTTTCTAGAAGCGGTACACCAGAAACAAAGAGGAGGAGAAACGTAATGAGGATCGGACTGATAATGCCAAGTCCTGACGTGGAAAGTCCGAAAGACGCAACCGCAATACCCACCCACATCAGACTCTCGCCAAAATAATTTGGATGACGAGAGTATTTCCACAGCCCCGTCATCATCATTTTCCCTTTGTTCTTTGGGTTAGAGATAAATTGATCCAACTGATAATCCCCTACCGCTTCAAAGAAAAACCCAATTCCCCAAAGCATGAAACCCGCGAGAACGATGCCGACATGTGGCATACCCATGGGCGCTGTAAGTGAAAGAAGTACTGGAAGTGAGACTGCAAATATCACCGCCCCCTGAAGCATATATACCTGCAGAAAACTGCGGACAACAAACGTGCTCCCCCACGCATCACGCCATGCCTTGTAGCGGAAATCTTCAGGCTTCCCTTTATTTTTCGTATAAATACGCAGCGCAAGCCGCAGCCCCCATACCACCGGAAGGAAGCAGAGAATGAGCGTGAGCGTGTTACCTGCCGGAGCCTGAAGAAACGTAACAACAATAACCACAATGAATGCGATTCCATATCCAATGTCTGCAATACCGTTATTCTTTGTCAGTATGCCAATGACAAACAGCATCGTCATGAAAACAAAAAGCACGAAACCCGAGAAAATAAGCATGCGCTGATTATACAATGAATGCCGCGGCACAAAGGAACGTAAGCGCCATTCGAAGATACTAGTACGCTGCGCTCATCTACTACCTTTTAGTAGCACCAAAAAGTTCTTTTGTTTTTTGTGCCTCTTCTTTATGGAAACACATGGGAGCTGGGTACCCTGTCGCTCTGCGAGCGTCGCCAGCTTCGTCATGAATATCTTCTACAGAAAGATCCATAAGTTCTGGTATCCATTTCTTTATATACTCACCGTTTGCATCAAATTTTTTCTGCTGAAGCCACGGATTAAAGATGCGAAACCACGGCGAAGCATCGCACCCCGTTCCTGCCACCCACTGCCAGTTTCCATTATTCACCGCAGGGTCATAATCGGTGAGTGTTTGTGCAAAGTATTTCTCTCCCCATTGCCAGTTAATATGCAGATCTTTAACGAGAAACGATGCCGTAATCATGCGCACGCGGTTATGCATGTAGCCGGTTTCTCTAAGTTCACGCATCCCAGCGTCCACGATAGGGAATCCCGTCTTCCCTTCCTTCCATTTCCGAAACGCAGTTTCGTCATTACTCCATCGTATTGAATTAAATTCAGGACGGTATGCGCCTTCGTACACATGGGGAGAGAGTGCCGCTACGGTGGTGAAAAAATCATGCCAGAGTAATTCGTGCAGAAAATGATCTGGTGAAGGCATATGCGTTTTTGCATACCAATATATTTCCCGTATCGAGAGCGTACCGAATTTTATATGTGCAGAGAGAAGTGATGTCGCAGATAGTGCAGGAAAATCGCGGTCACGCGCATATGTTTTTTTGGTATCCAGTGTTTTGAGTGCTTCTTTCGCATGCGTTCTCCCAGGAGATACTGCGAGTGCTTTTTTATTCTTTACTATATGCTTCGTGATTTCTTTCAAACGTTCGCCTCCTTCTTTTTTTACAAAGACCGTTTCTTTGGAGAGGCGCTCGGGTTGCGGAAGCTTGAGATGCTCCACTGCTTTACGGTAGTGGGTATATACGCTGTACGGCTTCCCGTCTTTTGTGACCACGCTCCCCGGCGGATGAAGTGTTACGTCATGTTCTGCAATAACTTCTACGCCATGTGCTTTGCACACCCTATCTATCACACTATCGCGCGCAACTGAAAAGGGTGTGTAGTCTTTGTTATACGAAAGCGCAACAGGAGCATATGCTTCGATAAGCTTCCCCACCACTTCTTCTGCAACCCCTTCTCGCACATGCAACGGTGCTCCCTGTTCGCGAAGTGCGTTGTCCACATCTTCGAGAGATTCACACAGCATCTGGAGTCCTGGAGCGCTCTGGTACGGATGCTCGCCCACCTGTCGCTCATCAAAAATAAACACGGGAAGAACGATCTCTACTTTTTTTGAAAGCGCATTAAGCGCCGTGTTATCTTCCAAACGCAAATCACGTCTGAAGACGTGTATTCCTAATCTTTTAGTAGCCACGAGACTTATCATACAGGACAGGCATGCGCTGCGGTACAATGCGCGGTATGGCTATAAAAATTTCTGGAGGAACGGCTCACCCGCTTCCATCAGATATGCGCCAAAAACTTGGTGCGGATAAAAAACTATTGGGGGCATGGGAAAGCCTCACCCCGCTTGCGCGCAATGAATGGGTTTGCTGGGTAGTGTCATGTAAAAAAGAGGAGACGCATCTAGCCCATTTGAAACGGTTTTCCGTGGAAGTGAACCAAGGCAAACGTCGTCCGTGCTGTTTTATTGGCTGCATTCATCGCACCGATAAAAAGCCGAGCGCGTCAATACGCGGGATTATTGCGTCTCGCTCAAAAAGCAAACGGTAGTGCTACTGCGCTTCCTGTCCGTACCAGCTCGTGAGCCAGTTTTTCATCTGGGTAATTTCTGATACCTGCGCAGAAATTATTTCATTTGCCAAGGTTTTTATTTCGGTGTGCTGTGCTTTTTCAAGCGCCGCCTGTGCCATGTGCACTGCTCCTTCGTGATGCACAATCATTTCAGAGAGAAATGCCTGATCAAACGCGTCCCCCGTTTTTCCTTCAAGTGTCTTGGTCATACCTTCCATCGCCGCATGCATATCTGAAGAAGTCCCATGAAGCGCGTGTTCATTTGTTTCTGTCGAAGGTTCTCCGGGACTAAACAAGACACCCCCTCCGAGTCCCACGATAAACGCAACGATAGCTACAATAATTGAATTAATATCCATGTCTACATGCGTACCACCTTATCCAATTTCTATAGAGAACCCGCCGTATGCCATACGTGCCGTGTCAAACGGCATAGGTGGAGCGTTTTTTGCATTCTTGTATTTTTTATCAAAGTGCGCCATCACTGCCTTATTCACCTGATCGCGATGTTTCTTGTTTTTGAATGTAATGTACGAGAACCAAACCGTTTCGGAAGACTTTGCTCCTGCAAGGGTGGTAAAAGATATCGGTGCCGGCCACTCCGGCGAAGAAGATTTCGTCTTCAAGTCCTGACCCATACACTCTTTATAATCAAGCGCTCCAAAACGCTTCCACACCACAGCACCTTCGCGTGCCATTTTCTTATATGCAGCGATGTTCTTCTTTGGTACTGAAAATACAAACCCATCTACGTAACCTGCGCTCTTTTTTGTGGTTGCCATACAAATAGTATATACCTAGCTGCGAACACGCGACTAGCAAGCATTAGTCGACTTACCGCACTGAAGATCAGCGGTGCAAAAATTAGGTCAAAAACGAGCTGCCAGACTAGGATTCGAACCTAGATAAACGGATTCAGAGTCCGTTGTCCTACCATTAGACGATCTGGCAATGCGAGCACCTTACATTGCCAGAGCCTTTTGGGAGGACGTAGTCCTACTGCAAGAAGCGAGGCGATGTGAATGCAGTAGCGTTCATATCCGCCGAGCGCCGAAGCAGGAAGCAAGCTTTGCTTTCCATTTGACCTTTCTGGCAATATCAAGGCCGCAGGAGCGGCCGTGATAAAGGCACGATACGATAAAAACAACCCTATTTCAACCGCACCTTACATCCCTCCTAAAATCGCACCCATGCCAAGAAGCGCCACAAGATAATATCCTGCGTGCAATACCCACAGCTTCACTGATTTTCCTTCCCACAGATATCCGGCTCCAGTAAGTGGCACGGCAAATCCAAGCCAATACCAAAATGCACCCTGCATACCGCCTTCTATTCCTGATGTTCCTAAATACGCATTCCCAAACACTATGCCGTGCGCAAGCACGTATGCCATAAGTAATGCGGTAATGAATCCACCAATCATGGCCGCAACCGGAGTCATTTTCATGTTTTTCATATCTTCCATAGACATACCAATGAGTCTGCGCCACATCTTTCCAAACAATGGTCCGTACCAAACAGCGCCAACAACGACTGCAAATATTCCTGCTACAAGCACGGCTACAAGATTAATATCCGGCATCATACGCGAATTAGTTTAATGAGTAACATCATAAGTATACTGCCAAAAACTACCGCTTACGTACCCTTGTTTTTCTTCGTGGCCTCAAGAAATGCTGTAAAAAGTGGATGCGGAGAAAGTGGACGAGCCAAAAGTTCAGGATGGAACTGGGTCCCAAGGAAAAACGGATGCACGTCACGCGGTAGTTCTGCAATTTCCATAAGCACGCCGTCAGGAGATTTTCCTGAAAACACCATACCTCCTTTCTCAATTTGCTCTACGTATGCCGGATTAATTTCATATCGGTGTCGGTGACGTTCATGAATTGAATCCGTACCGTATGTGTCATGCGCAATGGTGCCTTTTAAAAGTGTTGCAGGGTACGCTCCCAAACGCATAGTGCCTCCATACTTCCCTTCGGCAATCACATCCTTCTGATCTTTCATCACGTCCACGATAGGGTGCGGCGCGGAAGGATTGATTTCAACAGTGTGCGCACCAGAAAGTCCGAGCACATTCCTGGCGTACTCGATAACCGCAAGTTGCATACCGTAACACAGGCCAAAGTACGGAATCTTATGCTCGCGCGCGTAGCGAATAGCATTAATCTTTCCTTCAATACCACTTTCACCAAACCCGCCGGGAACCAGTATGCCGTCATATGCAGAGAGCTTTTCGAGACCTTCACCGTCTTGGAAATGCTTCGAGTTTATCCAGTGGAGCTTAGGTTTCACTCCTGCTTCTGCACCAGAAAACTTGAGTGCTTCAATAACTGAAAGATACGCATCAGACAACACATAATCTCCGGAATCAAAGTATTTTCCGACAATCGCGATGTTCGCGGTATGTGTCTCTGCTTTTAAGCGAGAGAGAAAGGCTTCCCACTCCTTAAGGTCTGCGCGTTTTCCTGAAAGCCCTAATGCCCCCATCACCGCGTCACCGAAGTTATCTTTTTCAAAATTCACTGGCACGTCATAAATGGTGTCCACGTCAGGCGCCGCAATAACATGCTCGGGGAGAACGTTACAAGAAACCGCCAACTTCTCTTTTCTGCGCGCATCTATGGGAGAAGAAGCGCGCGCCACAATAAAGTCTGGCTGTATGCCGTACGAATTAAGCTCGCGCACCGCGCTTTGGGTGGGCTTTGTTTTCATCTCTCCTATCGTTCCTGGCACCGGAAGGTACGACACAAGGACGAATAAAACATCCTGTGGCTGGCGCATTTTCATCACACGCGCAGCATCCATATACAGCGCATTTTGAAAATCTCCTACCGTCCCACCAATTTCAATAACTGAAATTTCGCTCCCGTTATGCTCTGCGGCAAGCGTGATGCGTCTAATAATTTCATCACGTACGTGCGGTATTGCTTCAACACACTTTCCTCCGTAACGAAGCGCACGCTCATTTTCAATAACTGTCTTATACACCATGCCAGAGGTCATATAATCCTCGTTCGTGAGGTCACGACCCAGGAACCGTTCGTAATTCCCCATATCTTGGTCAGTCTCAAGCCCAGAGTTAAGCACGAATACTTCTCCGTGCTCGGTAGGATTCATGGTGCCTGCGTCGACATTCAAATACGGATCAATTTTCACCAAGTTCACGCCAAACCCGCGCTGTTTCAAAATAAGCCCAAGCGAAGAAACGGCAATGCCTTTCCCGACCCCGCTCATGACGCCGCCAATCACGAAAATATATTTGTGTCCTTTCGTTGCCATAGTTTTAATGAATGCGAGAAACAGCCCTAGATGTAAGGCGTGGGGCTAAGGATGTCGCAGGCGTATTCCAAATACGGCGAAGGGAGCCGAGGGGCCCCATAACGCTGCAGATGGGGCTGTTTATTGTATTCATACTAGATTTTAAGGTAACGGCGCACCGCAAACCAGCTAGAAACACCTCCGAGCACAATACCGGCAAGCATAAGAGTGAGCGCAATCATGCCAAAATTTGAAATGTAGTAGGTGAACAAATTAAATCCGCCAAGCCAGGTGGTGAGCGCCTGACCCGCATACCACGAAGCTGGGTAAAACAGCGCAAGCGCAATGCCTGCCGCAAGCACTCCGGCAATCACACATGCCACGATAAATGGTCCTCGAATGTACATGTTTGATGCCCCCACAAGCCGCATGACCCCAATTTCATCTCGTGCCGTGTAAATAGCGAGCCGCACCGTAGCAAACACAATGACAACGGACGCGAACGCAAAGAGAAGCGCAATAATAAGACCGGCTTGTTCGGTTGCACGAATGGCCCCTGTCAAGCGATCAATAACGACTTTGTTTTGGTAATAGTTAATACGATCAATTATTGAGACGCCGTTTGAAGAGAGTGTAGGTTCTTCTGCTAGGAAATTCACAATACTTTCATACTGCTCTGGATCAGTGGCTTTAATAGCAAGAGACGCACCAAGCGGATTTTCTCCAAGCTCTTCAAGTGCCTGAAGCGTGAGCTGGTCGGTGGCATGACGTTCGCGGAATTGCGTGAGCGCATCTTCACGGGAGGTATACGAAACGTCTGCCACTTCAGGAAGAGTTTCGAGGCGCTGCTCAAGCGCGAAAATATCAGTCTCTGCTGCGGTTGTTACAAAGTACACATTCACATCTACCTTATCTTTAATCGCGGTGAGGGTGGCAGAAAGAATTGCGGAGAGGAAAATAAGAAGCCCAATGATGAGCATCGTCACCGTCATGATGAGCACGGTTGCAAAGGACACCGAGCCACTGCGCACAAAGTTCTTTGCGCCGTTCGTGAAGACTCGTCGTAATTGCATCGTGGTTTTCATAGGTTCTATAGGATGTAGTGCCCGTGAGGATCATCTCTGACTACCCGCCCTTTATCCATAGTGATAACGCGCTTACCCATCGCATCTACCACGCCCTTATTATGCGTAGTGATGAGCACGGTGGTGCCAAGCTCATTGATTTTTTTCATGATTTCAATAATTTCGTACGTGTTCACAGGGTCCAAGTTCCCGGTAGGCTCATCCGCCACAATAACGTCTGGCTGGTTAATTATTGCGCGACCAATCGCAACCCGCTGCTGTTCGCCTCCAGAAAGCTGGTGGGGGAAATGATTTGCTTTATCTGCCAGATCAACAAGCTCAAGAATGTACGGAACATCTGATGCAATTTCATCGTCTTCACGCCCCGCTGCTTCCATGGCAAAGGCAATGTTTTCGTATGCGGTTTTATTTGGAATGAGACGAAAATCCTGAAATACCGTGCCTATTTTTCTGCGGTAGTGATGTAACTGACTTTTAGGAACCGTATGCACATCAACCGATTCAAAAAACACCGTGCCTGCCGTTGGACGGTCTTCCGCAAGAAGCATTTTAAGGAGTGTGGTTTTGCCGGCGCCAGAGTGTCCAACGATAGAAATGAATTCTTTCGGAGAGATGGAGAGCGTCACATCCTCAAGCCCTGGCGTGCCGTCTTTGTACTGCTTCGTAACTTTATCGAAATAAATCATGGAAGTAGCAGGATAGGTGTTAGGCTCTAGGCATTAGCACCCCCAGAAACTGATGCGCGATAACTAAACCATGTACATAGAAGCAACATGAAACACAGTATAGTACGAAATATCCATATTGAACAAACGTCTTATCCTATCCCGCTAAACCCTAGCGCCTCGTTTCCTATTGGCTAGTTTGCGCGTCTATAAAATCATCCAAATCTCCCGAGAGCACTGCGTCAGGATTTCCGCTTTCATGTCCCGTCTCATGATCTTTCACCATTTTGTATGGATGAAGTACGTATGACCTGCGCTGACTTCCCCATTCATTTTTAGTGTCTTTAGAAATGGTTCGTCCTTCAAGTTCAGCTTTTCGTTTTTCTTCTTCGAGCAGGTGGAGTTTTGCTTTCACTAATTCGAGTGCTTTTTCACGGTTTGCCTGCTGACTGCGCTCACTCGACACATGTGCGGAAATTCCGGTGGGTGTGTGCACAATGCGCACTGCCGTTTCTCGCTTGTTCACATTTTGTCCTCCCGCTCCTCCCGAGCGGGCGAATTGAATGTCGAGCTCGTCCGCTTTTAATTCAATACTCGTACTTTTTGTAGCTTCGGGGAATACCTCGACCATCGCAAAACTGGTCTGACGTTTGTCGTTTGCGTTAAACGGGGAGATGCGCACAAGCCGGTGCACACCTGCTTCGTATTTTAATTTTCCATACACACTCTTTCCCGTTATTTCAAGCAGTACACTGCGGTACCCGCCGTGGTTATTTTCTGAAGCGTCCAGTTCCCGAACACCCCAGCCTTTCCTGCCCGCATACCCTTCATACATGCGCCTAAGCATCGCCACAAAATCTTCTGCATCATCGCCTCCTGCGCCTGCGAGCACGGCGAGTGTTGCGCTTCCCGTATCAAGCGGATCTCCAGAGCCACCCTCTTTGAGAGACTGGTACTCGCGGATAATTGCCTGCGCAGCTTCTTTGTCCTGCCAAAAGTCTGGAGCGGCCATCGCCGCCTCTATCTGCGCGATGCGCGGGTTCTCTTTCCCATCAATCATGAACTGGAGTATACCAAGTACGCACAAAACCGCTTCTCGCGGTTTTGTGGTTGCGCACACAAGGAAACGTAATGTTAGATTGCTTCTGAACTTGCGCTTGAAGTATCTACCGTATCAGACGGTGCCTTGCACGACTTGGACGCTGACTTAAAGTCGGCCCACGCATCCTTCTTTTCTGACTTCCAATCATTTTGTGCTGACTTGATGGCAGACTTGAATTCTTTCCACGCATCTTTTACTTCTGTCTTTATCTGAGCGCGAGTCTTTGTTCCAGACCAAGCATCCGCAAGTGCGTCTGCACGATCTTCATATGCACTAGCAATAGCAGAGTGCTTTTCAGTAAGCGCTGATGCAAGCGCTGATTCGCGTGCTGCAACAGCCGCAGCAACACACGAACGCACAGAGTTCGTAAGTTCTGCAGAGTCAGATGAGCCAGATTCTGCACGCACATTCCCAGCGCCTCCAACAAGTAGAAGTGCTGCAACAAGAGTCATGCCAATAGTTTTATTCATGTAGTTCAAGAGTTAGCGGGTATTCCACCCACAACACAGTATACTCTGGCCCATCTTTGATTTTGGAGCCGATGGCCGGGATTGAACCGGCGACCTAAGGTTTACGATACCTTCGCTCTACCAACTGAGCTACATCGGCAAACGAGCACGCCAATGAAAGTCCTCTTTTATTGTCTGCGAGTGCAGACGATGCAAGCCTACTTACATCGGCGAGTGAGGAAATAAGAAAATGCGCCGAAGGCATATTTTCTTATTCTCCGAACGAGCCGTTCGTATAGGAATTCTATACGATGGCGACAATTAAACTTATAGCGTATTTTTCTACCCAAAACAATTTGGAGCCGATGGCACGAAACTGTCGTCGAATACTCCTCCCTGACAACCTCTCGGTTTTCAGCGCTCGAAGACTCACTGCTTTCCGTCACGGGAAAACTTCCGTTTTCCCGACCCCTTTCCCCCAATCCCGCGCGCATCGGCCAAAGCGAAACGCCGCAAACGCGGCGTTTCGTCTTGGAGCCGATGGCCGGGATTGAACCGGCGACCCCCACCTTACCATGGTGGTGCTCTACCAACTGAGCTACATCGGCGAGCGAGGCAACGTGCTGATGCGCCGAAGGCATATCAGCACGTTCGCCGAGCGAGCCGAATGTATCGGATTGCATTCTGATGCAAGTCCGATACATCGGCGACTCATACGCGAGCGAGGTTAAAAGAATGAATAAATTCATTCTTTTACACCGAGCGAGCCGAATGTATCGAGTTCGAGTCTTCGAGAAGCTCGATACATCGGCGAGCCCGACTTCCTGCATTGGTACCTGCGCATCCTACCGTTCTTCCTCCTTTCTTTCAATCCGCGGTGGATACCCTCCCTGCCCTTGTCACAGGGTGCTACCCCGTATCACTTACTCTGCAACCCCCCACCAGAAAAACTGACTCGCTCGTTGTTTAGCGCCTTATCGACAGTTTGCTACAGGGCAGTGTTAGAGAAGTGGTACGGGGTGCTACCATACCCTCATGCAAGAAGCATTTCGAAAATTTGCCCGCCGCACCAGCACCATTGCTGGCACGCCCTGGGTATTTGCTGCGGCAGTCGCTTCTATTCTCATCTGGGCGGTTACAGGGCCTTTCTTTGATTTTTCAACAAACTGGCAGCTCGTGATAAATACTGGGACCACCATTCTTACCTTTCTTATGGTGTTTCTCATTCAAAATACTCAAAATCGTGACTCGCACGCTATACACCTAAAGCTCGATGAGCTCATTAAGGCACTTGAGGGTGCGCGTAACCAGCTCATTGATATTGAAGACGGGAGCGAAGAAACCCTTTCCACTCTTCAGCGCGAGTATCGAGAACTTAAGAATATAAAACCGCCCGAGGCATAGGTTCGCATGAGCGCACTTCTTTTGGTGCTTGCCGCGGCATTTTTCGTAGAACTCTCAACGTCGATAGGAAAACAGGAGGTGGCATCTAAAAAAGAGACGCTCTATGCCGTTGCATTTCTTGGTGGTATTTGGAGCACCATTATACTGATCCTGTATACACTTTTTAATTCGCATGCGTGGGTATTTTCGCTTACTAGCCTCCCCACCTTTTCTCTTCGTGCCGTTCTGGAGGTTTTGCTGCTGTTTGTTTCTGTTTCTGCTGTACAGCAAGCAGACCGGAGTACGTTTGCATTCTTACGGATGCTCACCATTCCGCTTTTGCTCCTTGTTGATCTCTCGCTCGGCTATATCCTCTCACCCCTCCAGATTATCGGTATGTTTTTCATTATGACGGTTCCGCTCTACCTTTTTCAGAGGAGCGGCATGAGCAAAAAAGGGAAACTTCTTTCACTCGCTTCGGCAGTGCTCGCCGTCATCACCATCTCTCTTTATAAATTCAATATTACGCACTTTAACAGCGTGGAAGCAGAACAGACGCTCATGCATGTCTTGCTTATTCTGGTCATTATCCTCACGGCGTGGATACGGGGACATGAAAATGTGTTTCGGTACCTCACTCACCCACTCTGCATCATCCAGTCACTTGCTGCAGGAGTAGCGGGAGTGTGCATGAGCTTTGCGTATGCGTTTGCACCTGCATCATTAGTAGTAGCACTCAAGCGCTCGTTCGAACTCTTTGCATCTCTTATTTCAGGAAACATAATCTTCCATGAAAAGAAGCTGTTCATGAAAATTTCTGCGTTTTTATTCGCTGCTCTTGGTATTGTGCTTATGAGTGTGGCATTAGTGTAGGCGTGCTCCGGAATTCTTGCGCGGAATACCGTGTGCGATAAAACAGTGCATGAACTGCCCAACATGTAACGTTCCTCTAATCATCACAGAGGGAAGTGGTATTGAGATTGACTACTGTCAGAAATGCCGCGGGGTGTGGCTTGACCGCGGAGAACTGGACAAACTCATAGAGAAAGCTGGCCCTCACAAACCATCAATGGCGCAGGGTGCCCCGCGCCATGACGATGAAGATATGGATGACGCCCGCTCAACACCGTACAACGCACACAGACGCGAACGCGAAAATCCGTTGATGGATATTTTTGATTTCTTTTAGAGCATTCTCACTCGTGTGAGAGCTCGTTATTACGTCTTAGGAGTCGCTCGCGCAACAGCAAGAGCTCTCGCCCACCACAACAATTGCGTGGTCAGACCTTCCGCGTGCTTGGTAAGAGATGCAAACATATCATCGACACTCGCGTTTCCACTAAGTGCGGGGAAATACTGTGCCCCCTGGAATAAGTACGGCGTTACGTATATCTGCCATCTGAAGCTCTCCGGCTATTAGCCGAAGATTCTCCACCGCGCGGGCGCCTCCTGCAGAGCCGTAGCTCACAAATGCAACTGGTTTGTTGTGCCACTCTTCATACACCCAATCAATAGCGTTTTTCAAAACCCCAGAAGTGGCGTGATTATATTCTGGCGTGACCATTACAAACGCGTCTGCTTCTTTTATTTTTTGCGTCCACGCAGCAACTGCCGGATGCGCATACGGAACGCTTTTCATTGAGGGAGGTGCCGGCGCATCAAAGAACGGCATGTCATAATCCCGCAAATCAAGCACTTCGACCAAAACGCCCGGCTGTTTTTCAATAACACCCGCAATCCAGTGCGCTGCCCTATCACTAAACCTTCCTTCCCGAGTTGAACCTGCAATAACTTTTATCTGAAGTGTAGATGTATCCATGTGTTACTCAGCATTTGGTTTTAGTATGTCAAAGCCCCCAAAGTAATCTGCCTTCCCGACAGAAAGTCCGCGCATGCGAAGAAGGTCATACGCTGTGGTGACATGGAAATAAAAGTTTCCGAGCGCAAACCCACGCGCGTAATCAAGCGCTTCCATGTGGTGGCCAGGAAAATATGGAAGCGTAATCTTTTGCGTAAGTGCATGCTCAAACGCAGATTCAGGAACGCTTTGCACAAACGCCAGTGTTTTTTGTATACGTGCTCGCAATTCCTCGATAGTTGCCTCCGTATCTTCATGAGCCGGAGCCGTTTGACCAGAAAGTCGTGCGGTTGCGCCCTTTGCGTGGTCGCACGCTATTTGAATCTGCTTACTAAGAGGAAACATGTCTGGCGCAAAACGCATATCGAGCAGTTCGCGCTCATCAATTCCCTGCTCTTTGCGCCACGTATCCGCTTTTTCTAAGATGCTATCAAGCGCACCGAGCATGCGCACAAACATGGGGACGGTAAATTGGTATACGAGGTTCATGAGGAAATTGCTACTGCTAATGCCGTAAGTATAGCCTTAGCAAAAATTTGCCTACCTGGGATTACGACACTGACACGAGGCACTAATCCTTCCCTCCTTCAGGCATCGTGTAGTACGTCTCTTCTTTTTCTACGAATACGTTCTTAATGTTTCTTAGTCCTGCGGTGTCATCAAGGGAGCCGACACTAATAAGAAGCTTGGGGCCGGTAGTCTGTCTCTTAAAAAGAGCGGAGCCACAGGTGCCACAAAAACCTCGCTCTGCAATGTCAGAAGAGGTGTACCAAGAAATGTTTCCACGCAGAGTAGCCTGCTCCTTGTCGGCAACAATCATAGGATTGTAATTACCGTGGAATCGCTGACAGCTTTTACAGTGGCAGGAGACCACTCCGGTAAATTCTCCAGTCACGCTATACGTAACATTCTTACACACACATCCTCCAGTTTTTTCTTGCATATAGGGATATCGTATCAAACAAGTGGCCTAAGAAGTTAGGCTAGAACCTTTTACATTCTGCGCGGGCTACTGAACGTTGTTGGAACCAAGATTAGAGAGTATCCAGGCCGTATCTTTATCCCTAACCTTACTTCTTCCTCCAGCCAAGGATAAGAAACCCTGGGAAGGTATCTACAATCTTCTCGGCAGCAGGGTCGAAGGCTTCGTCATACCCTTCGAGGGTAAAGTTCTCAAGCATGTAGGGAGAGAAATACTCCTTGAGCGTATGACTTGGCTCCTTGAAGGTTAGAGCGCCGTCGAAGCAAACTGAGTCGACTATCTCCTTCTTGAAATAGTCCTTCCCTTCCTGTTTCTTCTCATAGAGCTGGCGGATGGGATGGGTTACCAAGAAGTAGAAAGAACCGCCAGGCTTGAGGACGCGATGAGCTTCTTTGAAGATTGGCTCCAGTTCTTCAGAGGTCATGAGCGCATACTTCGAAACAACAACGTCAAACTCTGCTTCAGCGAACTGAAGCTGCTCCATTACCGAGTATGCAAAAGAAATGTCTGGGTAGCGTTCCTGGGCTTTCGTAATTAGTTCTTGCGACGCATCAATACCCGTAGCATCTGCCCCTTGGTCTTGGTAGTACCTGCAGTCGGAACCTTCACCGCATCCCATATCGAGTAACTTCTTTCCTGAGAGGTCAGGAAGTGCAGCACGAAACGATTCTCGACTTACGCGATTACCTTCCTCAACCACCTTCGCAAACGTATCAGCGAGCGGGTCGTATTGGTGGCTAAGTTCTTTTGAATCCATACGCATAGTATAGCCGGTTCAAACAACACGAAAAGTAGTCTCTAGTTTGAACCAGAAAGACCGCCCAAGTGAGCGGTCTTTCTGTATTTCTTAACTTTGCGCGAGAGACGGGACTTGAACCCGCAACCTCCGCCGTGCACTAATCCACTATTTTCATAGTGGCGTGGACTATATCTTTACCTTGGATTTTTAATCTTTAGGTATTCCGGTATCTAGTCTCTACGGCGCCCTTGTATTAATTCATACGAGGTTCCCTCGGTATTCGCATATCCTTAAGGACTTAGCCTTCACCGATATCCCAGAAAGTTTCAACCCGCCTTTCGGACAGGAAGCTGCACGTCTACAGGGCGGCGCTCTAACCAGTTGAGCTACTCCCGCAGTATGGGTTAAGCCCTAGGGACCTAACAGCCCACTCAAGCTTTTCTCGTTTCCGAGGAAGAAACAGGAGTGAGGTTTCGCTAGTATGATACATAAGACGGTATAGCGCAAGACTGTCTCGACGACCAAAAACAAGCTCAAATCCTCTGTTTTTTGTCTTTATCGAACCACCCGATAACCCATGTTTTGAAAGTAGCTCTTTTAAACTCTTTAGGTACTCGGATGACCCGCTCGTAAATAAAGTTAGTAGTGTTTCCACTATACGTCCTCTGTCTGAACGATGTGTTTTATTGAAATAAACACACCCGTCTCCATCAAAATATCCCCTAACATAATCACGCTCGTAATCTGGCGGAATTTTAGGGAGCAACAAAACAGCACTTTTATTTTGCACGAAACCCAGAGAGGTCAGGTCACAAAACCACTCTTTACTCCCAAATTGAATTCTGTATTCAACTAAACGATTGCCTCCTCGGCTACGCACAGAGATTGAGTGATCTGAAGATACAGCCTTTTGGACCTGTTCAATTAAGATGCGGTCAGTGCTCGTAAACTCTACAAAATGAGCTCCGCGTTTATTCTTAATCATTGACCCATCCGCAGCAAAATACCCAAGCACGTAGGACATTTCAGGTGTCCATGTTTTAAAGAAATCTTGGTTTAAGGTCTTGTGTATGGGCACACTATAAGTATGCCCAACACGACGTCTTTTTTATCAACAGGAACTACACAACTTTGTGTCGAGGGTGGGGTTGGCCACGGTTTGCGGCCGTATTGCTCAAAGTGTTCCCAATACGGCTCGCAACCTCGGCCTCGGCTCAGCGCAAGCGCCTCCGCCTTTCAACTCTCACCCAGCACAAAAATTCCTAACCGTAATTTTTGTGTCGAGGGTGGGAGTTGAACCCACGACCTTAGCGTTATGAATGCTACGCTCTTACCAACTGAGCTACCCCGACAAGTGAGTGAGTACACAGAACATATATCATATGTTCTGTGTACGAACGAACGCTGGCGCGGCAAGGTACTTACCTTACCCCGACAATACCCTAAACCCTACTATTTTTGTCCAATTCCTTCAATGGTAGGACTAACTGCGTGTTAAATTACTCTCATGAACGAAGATCCTATTGAGCATGAACGGCTTGCGCGAGAACTGAATGATCCCGTGCTTCGCGCTGACTATGCCCGCCCGTTTGATTCCTACAAAGTAGGTTTTGTCCCCCGATTGCTTGGCGGGCTCCTTATTTGGTTTGGAAATACCGTATACGGGAAGAAGCCTACATACGGAAAGTTTAAGGCAATAGAAATAATTGCCCGAATCCCCTATCAATCTTGGGAGGTGGCCACCTATACCGTCCTTACCGCCTTCCATGGTGATGAGAGGCGCGCAATTGAACTTATGAAAACCAGCGCCTTCAGTCGCATGGCACAGGACAATGAAACTATGCACGTAGTTGTGATATCGCACCTCGCTAAACAGCATGGCGGTATTGGTTTCTTTCGTCACCTGCTCATTCCCCTTGTTTTTGCGTTTTTCTACTTCTGGACCATCTATCTTCTCTACATGATTTCTCGCCGAGCATCTCTTGAGCTTAACTACCTCTTCGAGTCACACGCGTATGAGTCGTACCAGAAATTCCTAGACGAAAATAAAAACCATCTTATGAACTGTGCCTGCATGTCCGAATTCCTCCAATTCTATGGACGCGATGTACGAACGGAATATGAGTTTTTTGAATTAGTTCGAAACGATGAGCTTATTCACCGCAACCGTTCCTTGCGCGAAATCCACGCGCTCACTTAGTGAGCGCTATCCAAGAGATACTGCGCCGTCAAAGTGCGCCTCGTCTTTTTCTGCCTCCTCTTTCGTGCGGTGCACCGTACCGTCTTTGTGATGAGACGGGGCGTACAACGTATAGAGCTTCAGCGCCTCGCCTGGTGAGGTGTTTATGATGTTGTGACGCACTCCGGCAGGCACAATAACGACCGTCCCATCGGTAAGCATTGTTTCAGCACCATCAATGACAGCCTTCCCTTCTCCTTCTTCAATGCGAATAAACTGGTCGCCATCTTCATGCACCTCTTCCCCTATGTCAGTTTCTGCAGGAATACACATGAGCACCAACTGGCAATGCGGTGCAGTGTAGAGCACCCGGCGAAAGTCTTCATTCTCTAATGTCACTTCTTCAATAGCTGTGACAAATCCTTTCATATAGTGCGAAGTTAACCCAATAAGGCTTCTTCTACTCTAGCCGAACGTTTGTCTATTGTGTTACCGGAGCTTTTCGTTCGTATCTACCAATAAGCTCTGCTGTTTCAAGAACATGTCCTTCCATTGCAGAAAACACCTGTGCCTTCGTTGCTCCGGCTTTCAAAGAAAGCATGGTATCGAGTGCGTACACGCGGAAGATGTAGCGGTGTTCCTTAGGTTCGTACTCGCGAGGAGGACATGGCGGAGCGTACTTCCATGCACCGCTACTGTTTGCACCCACAATTCCCGCAGTCTTTCCTTCTTCAATAGTTGTCGTTGCTGTGTCTATGTTGAACATTACCCAATGATCAAACACTCCATCTGGACGTAGTGCTTTTGGCACATCTGGATCATCCATAATGATTGCAAGAGAAACGGTACCTTCTGGGAAACCAGAGTATAGAAGTGGCGGAGAAACCGGCGCTGGAGCGTCACAGGTGTACTTCTCTGGGATCTTGCCTTCATGCAAGAAGGCGGTGCTTGCGATTTCCATAGCAATAGTTACCGGAGGCTCACCAAAACTTATTCTTCCATCACGAACCAAAGAATAAACCGCAATACCAATAATAGAGAGCACAATAACAGGGATGGCAATGCCAGCAGCTTTCGTATTCATGTTGCCCCACTATACCCCATGAGATATAGGATTGGTATCCTGCTGGAAACTCCTCAACTCCTTGAGCCTTAAGAAAGCGCTATGAAATTAGAAATTTATATCTCACGGGACATACTCCTACCATTGGTATTCTGCATGTACACAAAACCGACTTTGGCCGGTGTTATGTCTTGCTTGTTGCACTCGTAGGATCTTGATTGACACGAGATTAGGGGGTGGATACGAGAATCATCATGTTAGAATTGCACCCATGGATGTTTTTATTTTTGCACCACTACTTGCCCTTGGTCTGGCTATTATTTTTCATTTCCAACTTACAAAACTTCCTGGTAAGTGGGGCGAATGGTTTCGCAAGCCTGTAATTGGCTTTCTTCTTTCTATCCCCGCATCTCTTGTGCTTAGCCTAGTCATCTTCGGATGCTTGTATGTAATCGTATATGGGACAAACGCGCTCATAACAATGTGCGTAACAAACGGGTGGTGCTCTGAATCCTGGCTCGTATTTACATTTCGCTAGAGGAAATCTCAAGAAACGCGAAAATCCGGCATACGCCGGATTTCGCATTCTTGTTGCACTCGTGGGACGGGATTGGCACCAGGCAAGAGACTGGCTATACAACTTAAGCCTCTGAGATAATTCTGATTTTTGCTAAGAGTTAATAAGATCCTGAAGCTCTTCTGGGACCTCGACAAAACCTGATTCCTGAGACTTATTACAAACTCCATGAAATACAGAACCCATGAGTAAAGCGATTGTCTTTTCAATCTCGACAGGAGTAAGTTCATTCTTAGAGCCTTTAAACGATATCGGGAATCCGTTGTTCACGAATCTCAAGTTCTCGTACCTAACAACTTCATGCACACCCTCCGCGCTCCTGTACGAAGCCACGGGATATTCTCTGTCCGAAGAAGAGACACTTACCAAGTGATAGATATGATTGCCCTCAAGTTCTTTCACGTCATCTGATGAAAAAAGAGGGCTCCCTGTCGCGCCAATAACAATGTCAGGCTTGTTTTTTAAAAGAGCGGAAAGAAGCTCGGTTTTTGTTGTTTCTTTATCAAAACCAGTAGTATCGAAGGAATTCGATTTGAATATCTGCAGAGTTGCTTCTCCAATTGGACCTAGTCCAACAATAACAACCTTGGGACTCTCTAATCCGTTCTCTTTCGCGTAGTCAACAACACGTTCAAATATCTGGCGCGCTATGAGCGGACTTTCTTGGGTCAACTTTGTCTTTGAGCGAGCAACGTTAAATATGGGAAACTGCGGGCAATCGTTTTCAAGCTTTCTAAAGCCTGATGATGTTTGCTCAACAGCAAATCTAACTGGCTTTGAACGAGCTTCGTGTATAAGAAACCCTCCGTCGTCTAGAACAATATTCTGTTCTGTGTCACCTATTTCCAGGGCAATCTTTTTGCAGTTTTCAGCGTGTGTCGTATCAAATGCTCGACCATCAAAATCTGGCTGGACGACACTGACTCCAAGAGACCTCAGTTCTTCTATCGCTTCGATATTGGAACTGTAAATTTTACCAAGAGCAATTATGTTACTTGGGGAGAAGCCAAACTTGATGAAATATTTGTACATCTCTATCTGAGGAGCAAGTAGATGCATGCACGAATACAACTTCGCCTTCGAAACATCTGCCCCTTCTTTGTAATAGTGATTGAAGACCTTCTGAAGGAGAGGGTACGAATAATCCATGGGCCAAGTATAGCGGAAATACCGGTTATAAAACCAGGGTGCCAACTCAGTCCTCTTTAGTCTAACTTCCCAAATTTGTTGCACTCGTAGGACGGGATTGGCACCAGGTTGTGAGGTGGTTCCAAGGTATTGAACCATTACGAGAAACTTGAACTATTTTAATAAAGTTGTATAGTGTGCTGAGATTGAGAGGTGCACCATGTTTATTGAAGAGCAGATTGCGCGAGAAGTTCGTGCGCAAAAGACCCCAATGGAAGCCGCTGAGCTTGTTGCGCAATATCCACAAGATAGAGCTCTTGAGATAATTAAGGCTCTAGATCCCCTTACCGCGGCTTTTGTCTTCGTTGAATTCCGGCGAAGATCAAAGACCAACGGGGGATCTCACAAGGCATATTTGAAGAAAAAGTATGCTAACGAGTTACTTCAGCGCGCAGAAGAGCTGAAGATCAACGGGATCCAGGGATTGTGTGCGGCGCGCGATCAGATCTACGGAGAAACCGGATACCTGAAATAACTGCCTGACCTGAAAGAGCCGTCCCGGCTCACAAGGTTGGGCGGTTTCTTTTTCTATATTCTTTTGGTGCTAACCTTGTCCGACTTCCGGACTTTCGTGTTGCACTCGTAGGACGGGATTGGCACCGGATTGGAGTATGGATGCGAGAAGTGGCGTAGACGCGAACTGGAACGACGCTGGAACCTTTATGTGTGCTACAAGTCCACGCCAGTCAAAATACGGCCTAAATGCTTGCTTTTCTATTAATTTAATGGTGGATACCTCGAACACTTGACAAATTTTATTGGGTATGCTAGTATAGTACCAGTCTTGGTTGGAGTGAGTGTGGTTGCTCCGACCGAAGTTTCTTCTGGAACGACCCATCAAAGGGTCACGAAGTATGGTCGCGTAGAGGTATCTGAGTCGGGGGATTCCCGAACAGCGCTACCTTGTAAATCGTGTTTATCGTTGGGCAAAGATGCCATACCAAACAACGGACAGAAAAGGATCGTCTTATCTGGTAACAGCTAAGATTTGAAGAGAAGCTACTGAACAAGGGGGATGATGCCATGAGTGCTAATCCCCTACCACACACCAACATCGTCTCACTTGAGGCGATGTTTTTGTTTACCTAGCGGATTGAATTTCGAACTAACGGAAAACGACGCCTTGTAGCGCCGTCTTCCTAAATTTGTTGCGGGGGCCGGAATCGAACCGGCGTCTTGAGGTTATGAGCCTCACGAGGTACCTCTCCTCTACCCCGCTATGTTAAATCTCGCACAACAGACCGAAGCTTCGCAAGTGGCCTCACGCTGTAGGAACAGCCACTCCTCTACCCCGCTATTAATACCGTAGAGTGCGGACACTCTTTTAGTATATTTATTATACCCTTTTATTCTGACTATGCAACTAATGAACGCGTGAAATTAGATGAGATGCGAGGCGCGAGCGAGAACCGTACCGAGCCGTAGAAAACTACGGTGAGGGAGGCTCGTAGCGAACAACAAAGCAGCTCGCTGATTTCATACGTTCACCTAGATCTCGCCGTGTTCACGGAAGACAGATTCATACTGCTTAATAGTTCTATACGCAAGATGATTTGAAAGTTTATACGCCGAACCTTTATGCGCAATTTCATTACGCACCTTATGGGCCGTCCACGCGTTATCAAGTGTCTTGAACGTATTCCTGTCTACATTTTTCAAACGATCCCCTATCGTGTTTCCTTCTATCTTTAATTGTTTCAAAAGATCGTCGAGCATGATGTCTGCTTCGATGATTGCCTGACGCCAATCACTCTCATGCGCACTTTCAATGAGCGACATCACATGAGCAAACCGCGCATGATCCACCTGTTGTTCTAACTTTTCTTCTTCAATTGTGCCGTAGATATGATGTTCTTCATGTCGTATTTGGCGCAGACGCATGGTGGAGTACAAAAGTATGGCTATAGACATGAGTGTTAAAAGAAACGCTATGGAACTGGTGATATGCCAAATATTTTCCCACCAGAGTACGAGCGCACCCCAAGAAAATGGAACGTTCGGAAAATTCGCAAACAACGATGCAAAAATATCAAAGTTTGGCTGTACAGGACTTGAAGTTGCCGGCTGCATACTTCACTAGTATACCCCGTAGGACAAGTCTCTAAGAATTAATCGAACGTGAGTTATGTGATGAGCGCTGCAATAAATCCCCGTTCGCATCTATTTCTCTTAGGTTAAGGTTTATCATACGGGGTGTACCCCGCACTACACGTGCACTTTTTTACCAATTTCAAAAAGAGACTCATGGGCGCCGTACGGCGCGATAAAATGAAGACCGACAGGAAGCCCGTCTACATTTCCCATAGGCACTGATATAGCAGGAAAACCGGTGAGGTTAGCAGTGACTGTAAACACATCCTCAAGGTAAAGCGAGAGCGGGTCCGCTTTCTCACCTATCACAAATGCTGGTGTAGGCATGGTAGGAGTTGCAATAACATCAACGTCCTTAAACGCCTGTGCATATTCTTCTCGAAGTAGCTCGCGCACCCGGTCTGCTTTTCGGTAGTACGCATCAATATACCCTGATGAGAGGACAAAGGTACCAAGTAAAATGCGACGCTTACTTTCTGCACCAAACCCATTCGTACGGGACTGCACATAATCTTCAAGGAGGCTTTCCCCTTCGACAGCCCTTCCGTACCGTATCCCGTCGTAACGGGCAAGGTTGGTAGAAACTTCTGCAAAATTAATAATGTAGTATGCAGCAAGCGCGGGGCCCGCTGATGGGATAGAGACATCCACAATTTCCATACCCTGCGCCTCAAGCTTATGAAGGGCTTCATCAAACACCTGTTTCATAGGCGCGGGGAGGGTATCTGTAAGCTCACGAAGCACCCCAACTCGCGTAACTTGTGTTTTGTGTTTAGGAAGTTCGACAGACGTTGAATCCATGTCATCCTTTCCTGAAATAGTCTCGAGAATGGTGTGCGCGTCTTCTACGGTCTTTGCAAGCGGACCCACCTGATCAAATGATGATGCTGCGGCAATGACTCCGCGTCTTGAAACACTGCCATACGTAGGCTTCACGCCCACTATTCCGCAATAGCTTGCCGGATTTCGAACAGAACCTCCGGTGTCAGTCCCGAGCGCTCCAAGGGCCATGTGCGCTGCAACCGCTGCAGCAGAACCGCCTGATGTTCCTCCCGCCACACGCGCCGTATCGTGCGGGTTTTTGGTAACTCCGTATGCGGAATTTTCTGTGGAACCGCCAAGCGCAAACTCATCCATATTGGTACGGCCCACAAAGAGTGCGCCTGCTTCTTTAAGTTTCTGTATGACCCCGGCGTTGTAGGTGGCAGTGTAATTCCCGAGCATCTTTGACGCGGCGCTTGCCACCTTTCCTTCTATGAGAATATTGTCTTTTATCGCAAGCGGTATACCACAGAGTGTTGGTGCGTTAGCTCCTTCAGAGGTTATGCGCGCCTGTGCACGCTCAATTGCCTCATCATCTCGTTCAAAAATTTCAAGATATGCGTTTAGTTCAGGATTTTTTTTAACTGCGTGCGCATGACACGCGTCCCACAGCTCTCCAACGGTGAAGGTGCCTGCACGAAGTGCGGTCGCAGCCTCCCTTATCGAAAGTTCGTTCAATGGTTTAGTCATGGGAGATTATCTGCTTCACTTTCAGGGCATTCTTTTCGCTATCTCGAAACTGCTGCACAAGCGCTTGTGTGTGTATCCCGCTCTCATGTGCACCCTCATCGTTACGAAATACATTTCGTAACGGCGGCACATGTTCTGTACGCGCAGTGGTTGAAAGTTGCTCAATCTTTCCCATATACGCAAGAATGTCATCAAACTCTTTTGCAAATGCTTTTGCTTCAGCATCTGATACGTCGATACGAGCAAGCGCGGCAAGTTTTAGTACTTCTTCACGTCGGTCCATGTCGGCTACTCTAGCACAGACCGTATAAGGAAAAAGCCCGGGCAATGCATGCGCGGGCTTAAAGAAAAGAGGCGAATACCTAGGTATCCGAATCTTCTCTTCTAAAGCAAGATCGTACGTGGCAAAGCATTGAAGCGCTTTGCGACCAGACTGATGAGGAAACCTTTAAGAAGTTTCCGGGAAATGTACGGCTCGATGAGGAGCTCGCATCCCGAGAAACGCTTTATAAGGAAGCGGCATCAGTGTGGTACTGGTCGTACGGATGCTTTTCTTGAAAGAGAGCGCGGGGCGCACTCTTTCAAAGGACCAGGAACTGCACAAGTGCAGCTTCTGGCCCTCCCCTTCAAAGAAGAACTCGAAAAGTTACGAGTTCCTCTTTGAAGAGGTCATATGCGGAACCTCCGTGGTTCCGCAAGTACTTGGTATACAATGTACAACGTCGAAAAAATTTTGGCACAAGAGAAAGACAACGGTTGCTTTTTCCCATAGAAGCTTTTTGAGTTTTTAGTGAGAATGTATTTGTTTTTCCTCTTGCTTTTTTGGTTTTTGGAAAAGATCGCGTGTGCCCTCCCTCTTCATTGGTATGAAGGGGGAGCACTCCGAGGTACAGTCACTAACACCCTTTTCGTACAGAGATCCTTGTGGCTATACCCTGGTGTGCTTTTGCCTTATAGCCTATTTTATATATCTTGTCAACTATTCCTCGTTCCCTATTTTTTTCAAGAACTCTTCTTCTGTAATGATAGAAACTCCTAGTTCTTCGGCTTTTTGAAGCTTTGAGCCCGCCCCGTCTCCGGCAAGCACAAAGGTAGTTTTTTTTGATACCGAACTCGACACGCTCCCTCCTGCGCTGCGAACGGCTTCTTCTGCTTCGTCGCGTGAAAGAGATGGTAACGTGCCGGTAACAACCACCGTCATCCCCGTGAGCGGTCCTTTTTTAGGAGCGTTTATTTTTTCTATAGTGAGGTGTGTGCGGAGCCGCATAAGTGCTGCGGAATTTTCGGCATCCTTAAACCAGGTCGTGATTGAGCGCGCCACCACGTCCCCGACACCCCCAATGCTGGCAAGCTCTGTCTCTGTTGTCTTCATGAGGCCTTCAAGTGTCTTTGTGTGTATGGCAAGCAGGTATGCTGTTTCTTCTCCCACATGCGGAATTGAAAGACCAATAAGAAGCCTGTTGAGCGTAACTCGTCGCGCATCGTGTATTGCCTGCATAAGATTATCTGCGGATTTTTCTTTCACACCTTCAAGCTGAAGAAGCTCGTCGCGAGTTAGTTCAAAAATATCCGCCGGTTCAGCTACAAGCTGGTGTTCCATAAGCGTACGTACTGTTTGTTTTCCCATGCCGTCAATATCAAGTGCAGACTTTCCACAAAAGTGAGTGAGTTTACGGACATTCACCTCAAATGAACCCTGAACCTTACACCGATGTGCTGCTTCTCCAGGCACTCGTTCAGTGCTTCCATCTCCTCCGCACAGTGCCGAGTGTGTTGGAAACTTCCAGGTCTTTTCTTTTCCGGAGCGGAACTCTTTTAGAACCTGCACTATTTCAGGAATAATGTCTCCTGCTTTTTGTAAAATGACTGTATCCCCAATACGAATATCCAGATCGTGAATAAAATCTTCGTTATGAAGCGTCGCGCGGGACACCGTAGTGCCCGCGACCGAAACTGGTGAGAGATGCGCCACAGGAGTGAGTTTTCCTGTTCTTCCCACCTGAAGCGTAATGTCTTCAACTATAGTAGTAACTTGTTCTGCAGGAAATTTAAACGCAATCGCATATCGTGGCGCTTTCCCCGTGTGCCCAAGCACCCGCTGATACGCGCGCTCATTTACTTTAACCACGACCCCATCTATTTGATAATCAAGTATGTCACGGCTTTTTCCCTGCCATTTTTTCCAAAAGGTCACCACCTCATGAATTGAAGCAGTGTGTACATAGTGCGCCTCAACCAAAAACCCTAAAGATGAAAGAAATTTCAACTCCTCTTCCTGACTTTCTGGCATATCTCCCTCAAGCGCATCAATGTCGTACAGGAACATGCCAAGCGGACGCGCTGCTGCGATAGATGAGTCTAACTGACGAATGGATCCTGCAGCTGCGTTGCGCGGGTTTTTAAAAAGTGGCAGTTCTGCTTTTTTCCGTTCCTCGTTTAACTTCACAAACCCCGCACGGGTCATGTACACTTCGCCTTCAACAATAATCGAGACCGGTCTTGTAAGTGTCTGTGGTACAGAAGCTATGGTACGGATGTTATGCGTTACATCTTCACCCACTACTCCGTCCCCACGAGTTGCCGCCGTTATAAGGCGGCCCTTTTCGTACGTCAAAATCACATGAAGTCCGTCGATTTTTAATTCGGCACAGTACGACGGCACCGCACGTACTCCCACCTCTCTTACCAGTTCTTTGCGTACACGAGTATCAAACGCATATACATCATCTTCAGAAAATGCGTCATTCAACGACCACTGGGAAACGGCGTGCGGGACTTTCTGAAGTTCCGGAAGAACCGTGCCTGCAATTACCTGCGTGGGAGAGTCTTTCGTAATGAGTTCCGGATATGCTTCTTCAAGTGTTGCAAGCTCATGCTTAAGAGAATCTAGCGCTTCTGGCGAAATGGGACTTTCGTCACGCTCGTGATATTCAGCACGATACGTAGTTATAGAATCACGTAGTTTACGCACTCGCGTGCGAATGTCTTTCGGGACAGCCATTCTCCTATCCTAGCAAATGTGCTTTTTAGTACGAAATATAAAGACCACGCTCCACGCGCCTCGTGTCGGTCGTACTGCAGCTGTTGTAACCATTTGCATATATCTGCGTCGTTGCATCACTTTGCTTATATATGCGGACCACGGCAGACTGTCCAACCCCGCCTGCGCACGGCAGTGTGAAGTCGCGTCTTCGCGGAGTCACAGTATTATCAAACGTTACGGTAACGGTGTTTCCTCCACATATAACCGTCCCGCTTGCTAAAGAATAATTGAACCTATCCAGCTTTTGATCGTAGTAAAGCGCACACTCAAGCGCCGTGTCTGCCGCGGCAAACGCATAGTGGGAATGCTTTGCCGCAAATGCAAGCGTCACCTGCTTATACGCCACGTCCAAAAGCGCGAGCGCTAAAGAAAGCGTTACGGATGCAAGTACGACCGCAATAAGAAGCGTAAATCCCCGTGGTGATGGGTGAGCTATAGCCATGCCGAAAGAGTTTCAGTAATAGTAATCGTGTACGGTCGATTACCTGTGGACCAGGTAACAGTTACCGTGACTCGCATCTCTCGGGCAGTCACGGGCGCAATGGTCATAGTTCTGGTAAACACTGTTGCGAGGTTAGCGGAGCTTACCGGCAGATGCGAATACAGGTATGACGCGGTGGAGCGGTTTATAGGTGGACAGGTTTCAGTTCCCACTATGCCGCACAGCGCATGAGTGCGTTGTGTAAAGTCGATAGTACAATTCCGGTTCTGACAGTTTACGCCAGGTCCCGAGCCGTTGAGATTGTAAAACCATGAACGAGGGGCCGACGGGTTTGTAACGTTATAAATATAATTCTCATCACGAATTCCACGCACATACTCAATGCCCTCTTGTGCGAGCATGCTTGCCACCAATTGATCACGAGCGGCAAAAGAAGCCACGAGCGCGTTTTGAATAGCAACAAACGGACCAATGATGGCAACCGTGAGAATGGTGATTGCCACCAAGGTTTCAATGAGTGTAAAGGCGCGTATAGAAGTAGGGGTCATGGCAGTTCAAGGAGACGCTGGGTCGCAGAGCCCTGCAGAGAAAACTCTACTATTTCCCCTGGCTCTGGCTCAATAGATCCCTGCATAACAAAGGTTACTTGTGGCGGAAAGGAGTCGGCGGTTCCCACACCACGTACGTAAAACGTAAGCACATTCACATCAACACGAGGATCGGTGAGTGACGAGGTTACTGGTGTACCAGAGTCTACAGTCACCATCACTTGTCCTTTTTGTGTTTGTGCGTTTGTTTGAAGCGCATAGGTAATGGTGCGTGATGGAGAACGACTATCGGAATACCTAAACGAAGTTCCTCCGCTCGTGCAGTTTGTTCCGGTCGTATTACAACGATAATTAGTTCCCGTGCGAATTTCGCGCGACATGCTCTCCACCACAAACGTGAGATTTGTTATCACATCTGACGTGGCGCGTGCTTTACGATCCAAATGTATAAGCATGAGGTATGCACTCGTGACGATGAGCATGATAATGCTAAACACTCCCACCGACACAATGAGCTCAAGAAGTGTATACCCACGCTCGCGTTTTAGAGGTACCTTTCTCATGGACAATTTCCTTCAAGCACGACTGACACCTGGCCTACCTGGGTAAAACATATTGCTCGAGTTACGCTGCTATCTGCGGTTGATATGTATATCGCCGCAGAAGAAAACTGAACGGGTGAGGCACTCTGGCGTCTTCCGGTCATCACCGCATCAGTGCTTGGTCGCATATACACAATATCAAGTGAGGTAAGCGGGCTGTTCGAGTCTGTTGAGCAGTACGTGGTTACACCACTGACACCACAGAACCGGTTTACTTTAAACCCTCTCGTAAACGAAAACCGTTCTACAATTCCGTCTGCAGGTGCCGTGGTTTCGTATAAACAATTGCCGAGTTTGTAATTTGGAGAAGAAGAAACGGTACCTGTTGGACAGTTTGCAAGCGGTGCACCCCCTGAACGCTGGGTGTCTGCGTATAAAAGATACGAGTTTGGAGTTGTGGTGGCTACATACATCCCATAGCCAATATTTGCTGCAAAGGTACTGCCTCCCACGTCAAACGTACGGCTTGAAAGCCCGAATGTTTGCATCTCTCTTGCACCAAGCGCTACGTTATACGCAGCATCGGTTAAAAGCATGGAACGGTCGAAGCTTGACTGACCCAAAAGCGCGATGAGAGTAACTACCGTAATGATGATGACTACCACCATCATTTCAATAAGGGTGAACCCGCGTACTACCGCTTTTTTGGGGCCAACTTTTAGAAAGCGAAAGGGTTCCATTCTATGAGATAAGCGAGAAGATATCCGAGCGCGAGAAACGGCGCGAACGGGACCTCAATACCCATTTTAGGCCCTCCTCGCCGGAAGACCAACACACCTATCCCCCACAGCGCTCCTATCCAAAAAGAAAACAAGAGACCAGAAACCGCATAGGGGGCAACAAGGAGGGAAAGTGCAAATGAAAGTGGCGTATCTCCTAGACCCATTGCTTTGCCACGGGAGAACACGTGCATAAGAAAAAAGAAAAGTGCGATACAAGACGCAAAAAGAAGCGCGCTTCCAAACGCGTGAAGTGAAGACGCGTAAAAGAACGAAAAGATAAGCGAGCTTGCTACAAACAGTAGGGATGCAATTTGCGGAATAAGGGTGTGACGAATGTCATACACCACAATAAATACCAGAATGGAGAGTGCGATAAGAAAAAACACGAGCTCAAAAGCAGCCCCTATCTTATACAGCGCAAGCGCGAACGAAAGACCAGTAACACCCTCTGTAAGAGCATATGTGCCTGGCACTCTTCCTCCACATGCTGTACATCTTCCGCGCGAAAAAACCCACGACAGTATAGGGACTAAGTCACGCGAGCTTAACTCTCTTCCGCAAGAATTGCAGCGCGAGCGTCCGGAAACCCAACGTTCTCCCGTATGCAAGCGCTCTGCGACCACCGTAGCAAAAGAAGCGATAACTGCTCCTAATAAAAATATAAAAATGTACGGAATGATTTCCATTTCCTTTTAGTATACCCCGTAGGACAAGTCTCAGGGAATTTTTATTTTTTATGAGAGTGAACTTTTGGACACCGTTTCTACGCACTATAATGTACGAGCGATTGGGTAAGGTTTGTCATACGGGGTGTACCCCGTAGGACAAGTCTCTAAGAATTAATCGAACGTGAGTTATGTGATGAACGCTGCAATAAATCCCCGTTCGCATCTATTTCTCTTAGGGTAAGGTTTGTCCTACGGGGCGTACCCCGTAGGACAAGTCTCTAAGAATTAATCGAACGTGAGTTATGTGATGAACGCTGCAATAAATCCCCGTTCGCATCTATTTCTCTTAGGTTAAGGTTTGTCATACGGGGTGTACCCCGTAGCACGTTAGCTAAGGGGCTCATACAATAATTGGTCCTCAAGCTCTGTGTAAAGATCCAGGCGCTAAACGCTCATAGGTATCGTTACGCTAAAGTGCTAAGGGAAACGACAAACGGCCCCGTGCGGGCCGTTTGCAAGAACACGCACCGTAGCCGAATATCGCGCTATTACGGACAAGCACCGGTTGTGCCAAGTGTTGTTGCGGTAGTAGTTGCGCGCTTGCCAGTTGAGTCCACACAGAACGCTGCGCCTCCTGTGGTGTCATTGAGACGTGCAAGGAGTGCGTACGCATTACCTGATGCGGTTGCATAACATGAAGTTCCTGGCGAAGCGGTAGCAAGGTCAGTAATGATGTTTGATGCGTTACCGAACACGTTCGTTGTACCAGAACATGCAGAAACGGCCGAACCTGACGTGTTATATCGTCCTGCGTTTGTGTCGTAGAAGAGTTCTGCGTTTGTAGCAAACGCTGCAAGTTCAGATTTAATCTTTGCATCTGAACCCTTACTGCGTGCAGTGTTGAGCGATGCAAGCACCACTGACGAAAGAATACCAATAATCGCAATCACGACGAGAAGCTCAATGAGCGTAAAGCCGCGAAGCATTTTTTTTGAAGTCATTGAATGATAGTTGTTTTTAATAAGAACGCGGGCTACGGATAATGTGTCCGCTTACTATGTATTGTACGAGAGTTACGACACAAAAATTTCATGCGTGTGGATAAGGGAAGCAGGTGCTTTGCAAAGCAAAGCACCTGCGGACACTTATGCATGCTTTTTGGTGGAATTTTCCCGCACCAAAAATCAAGCGAAGCGTACGATGCGCGAAAAAATATATGTTGGTAAAATTTTTTTCTTAGCCTCACTGTTTCCTGTATGCTGTTGACTGCCTGTTTTATGAGATACCGCCTGCGAGGTTATAAATAGGAATCAGCACCGCTGCCAAAAGCGTTCCCACGCCAAGCCCCAAGAACACAATCATGAGAGGCTCGATAAGATCAACGAGCGTATCCACTGCAGTAGACACTTCACGGCGATAGAATTTTGCGAGCGTGTTCAAAATGGAACCCAATTCTCCCGTTTCTTCACCCACCTTTATCATGGCGGTCATAATGCCCGGAATTTCACGATGCTTTGCAAGCGCGTCTGATATAGACGCTCCCCCTTTCACGTCCTCCCCTACCTGTTTTAGTAATTCTTCATACACCGCGCTCCCTACCACCGACGAGGTGATTTCAACCGCTTCCACGACCGGCACGCCAGAGACAAGCATGGTGGAGAAGTTATCCGCAATACGAGAGAGGTACAGCTTTTCATACAGATCCCCAATATACGGAGTTCCCAGTTTAAGACCGTCAAAGAAATACCGGCCTTGGGTTGTTTTGAGCGAACGGTACATAAAGAATGCGCCAACAATCAGGCCCAAGAACACGAATACTCCGTAATTCACAATAAGATTTGAAAGCCCTATGACGATTTTTGTATACACCGGAATTTCCTGGCCGGAATCGATAAGGATTTTAGACACGCGCGGAATAACCATGGTGAGCATGAGTGTCATCACCACCACGAAGGTCGCTACCACGAACGCCGGATAAATGAGGGCGTTTTGCGCTTTGCTCTGCACTTCGTACGTACGATCCAGATAGTCAGCCAGGTACCCGAAGGTTTCTGAAAGTTTTCCAGACTCCTCTCCAGAGCGCACCATGTTTACATAAAAGCTCGTAAATGCTTTCGGGTGACGCGCCATCGCTTTGCTAATAGTGCTTCCGCCTTGCAAATCGTCCGCGACCTGCGTCATCACTTCTGTGAGGTATTTGTTATCAAGCTCTGCGGCAAGCAAGCGAAACACGCGAAGCGCAGACACTTGCGCTTCAAAGAGTGTGGCTATCTGGCGGGAAAGGATAACAATCTCCTTATTCGAAACATGTTTGAAAAAACCAATGTCTGCATTCAGGAATGATTTTTGTGCGGCAGGCTCAATAGAAGAAACAATGAGGGAGCGCCTTTGCAGCGTAGTGACTGCCACGTCCATAGAAAGCGCTTCGACAGTTCCCTCTCGTTCATGCCCTTCAGAATCGAGGGCGCGGTAAGTAAAAAGCATTACCTATATACTACCGCACTCTGGCTTTGGAAAATGAGAAGCTGCGTGGATTGTAATTACAAGTATCTCTCAAAAGTCTTCTGATCGAAGGCGCGCGAAAACGCATCCTCTACGGTCACTTCCCCTTTTCTCACAAGCTCTGCAAGAGAGCGGTCCATATCAATCATGCCCTCCTGGCTTGAAGTCTGCACCACGGTACTAATTTCATGCGTGCGTCCTTCACGAATAAGGTTTGCAATCGCGTTGTTGTTAATAAGGAGTTCAAACGCAGGGATTAATCCGCCAGAAACTCGAGGCACCAGACGCTGGGAGAAAATGCCCGCGAGAGAGCCTGCAAGCTGAACACGGACCTGCTCCTGCTGATTGGGCGGGAACATGTCGATGATGCGGTCAATCGTCTGCGCTGCGTTATTGGTGTGGAGAGTTGAGAACACCAAGTGTCCTGTTTCTGCGGCAGTTACGGCTGCGGAAATAGTTTCCAAATCGCGCATTTCCCCCACCAGAATGACGTCTACGTCTTCACGAAACGCTGCGGTAAGTGCTTCGCGGAATGACGGCGCATCGATGTGTATTTCACGCTGATGAATGAGGGATTTTTTCTGCTCGTATAGATATTCAATAGGATCTTCAATCGTCACGATATGCTCGGCACGCGTTTCGTTAATACGCTCCACAAGTGCGGCAAGTGTGGTGGATTTTCCTTGACCCACCGGTCCCACACACAAGAAGAAACCCTGCTGGCGCTGTGAGAAAACCTCTAGCACCGACGGAAGATTGAGATCAGTGAGTGTGCGAATGGTGCGCGGAATGAGACGCATCGCAATAGCAGCTGCGCCTGCCGTACGGTATCCGTTCACACGAAAGCGTGAACCGTCAGTGTGTGCATATGAAAAGTCAATTGACTGGTCTTTTAGAAAACTCTCGTAGCGTCCTTCCGGCACAATTTCCTTGAGCATGTGCTCCGTGTCGTTCGGAGTTAATTTTGCCTGGTGCAAGAGCGGTACCAGAGAGCCTGCGACCCGAATAACGGGAGGAGAGCCTGCAGAAATATGCAGGTCGGAAGCACCCTCTTTTACGACCGTATCAAGAAGCGAAAGTATGGAAGCGGCAGCCATGATTATTTTTTCTCAAGTATGGCAATGGTCTGCGTGTACACCTCTGACGGAATAGCAGACGCTTTGATAATGTATCCGTCTGCTTTTAATTCTTTCGCTTTTTCCAAATCCTGATCTAATCCTTGGTTGGTAAGAAAGATTATTTTTGATGTCTGTGCCAGTTTTTCCTGACGCACTTTTTCTATCGCCTCAAACCCAGTGAGGCCCGGCATCACCACGTCAATAAGTACCGCATCTGGAGCAGCTTCAGAACGTAGTGCGGCGATAAATTCTTCTGGTTGCTGGAATGCACGCACCTCATGTCCTGCATTTTTAAATTTAACCGCATACATATCGAGCAGGAAACGGTCATCATCAACGAGATAAATGCGATACATGGTACGTGGTTATTTTTTTGGTTCTTCCTGCGGTGCTTCGTCATCTTCAAGCATTGCTCCGCCAAGAGTGTTGACCTCTTCAAACGGAATAATGCCCGCAAGTGCCTTCATAATAGCATCCTCACGCATGGTAAACATGCCTTTTGCGCGCGCTGCTTCGTACACACGCTCTGATACCGGGTCTTTGAGCACGACGCGCTCGAGGTCTTTATCCATGCGCATAATTTCAAATGCGCCAATACGTCCCCGTGTACCGTTCGGACAGTCTGGATTTGGAACTGCTCTGAAAAGCTTTGTAAATGGAGGGATTTTTGACTTAAATTCAGGTGGCAAATCTGCAAACTGCTTGTCGAGGAGAATTTTTAAACTATCCGTAATTGTTATCGACTCACCTGCTCCTGGACACAGCTTACGTACGAGACGCTGACCCACCACCCCGAGCAACGTAGGCGCAATAAGGTACGGATCTACCCCCATATCAATAAGGCGCGGAATGACTCCGGCAGCAGTATTGGTGTGAATGGTAGAAAACACCAAGTGGCCGGTGAGTGCAGCTTGAATAGCAAGCTGTGCAGTTTCTTTATCGCGGATTTCTCCCACCATAATGACGTCCGGGTCCTGACGCAGGATAGAACGAAGTCCTGACGCAAACGTGTAGCCGATTTCCGGATGCACCTGCGATTGCGCTACATGTGAAATTTCATACTCTACCGGATCTTCTACCGAGACCACGTTCTGCGTTTCTCTATCAAGCTCTGAAAGCATGGAAAAGAGCGTGGTGGATTTACCGGAACCGGTTGGTCCTGAAATGAGGACGATGCCGTACGGCTGACGAATCATGTCGCGCACAAGCGCAAGCCCGTCAGGAGAAAGACCCAGCGCTTCAAGCGTCACGGTTGACTTTGATCTATCCAAAATACGCATCACCACCTTCTCGCCGTTTGACGTTGGGAACGTGGAGACACGAAAGTCGATACGCTTTTTTTCTACCGTAGCGGAGAAACGTCCGTCTTGTGGTTTTCTTTTTTCATCAAGACGCATTTGTGCCAAAATTTTAATGCGTGCCACCACGGCAGGGTGTACTTTTCCAGGGAGCTCAAGCGAGGTGTGCAGTTCCCCGTCCATACGAAAGCGAACTCGAGTTTTTTCAAGCGTTGGTTCAATATGAATATCTGACGCTCCTCCTTCTACCGCATAACGCAGAATAGTCGCTACAATTTTTGTTACCGGCGCATCTGCTTTTATGGCTTCTGCGGTCGGAGTCTTCTCTTCTTCTTTATCTTCGTCGAGCGAAACCGTATTGGTGGTATCAAATTCAGAAAGTGCTTCCCCCACTTCACCAGTCAAGTTCTGATAGTCAGCAAGAACGCGATTGAATTCATTTTCTCCAATGAGAAAAAGTTTGTACGGCACGCCGGCTTTTGCCGAAATAAACTGCAGGGCATCAGTGGCTTCAATGTTATCCGGCTCCGTCACTCCAACTTCAAGCGCTCCGCCATCAAGACCAATCGGAACAAAGCGGTAATGCCGAGCAGATTCTTCAGGCACATACTTCATGGCATCCTCGGCCACTTTCGTCTCCCCCAACATGCGGTACGGAATACCGTATTTTTCACTCTTTGCCTTCAGAACGACCTCAAGCGCAATGCCACGCTTCCCCAACTCGGTTTCAATAGTTGTACCGGCTTCCTTCGCCGCTTTTTCAATTTGAACGACCTCGTTTTGCTTTACGAGGCCAGCTTCAACCAGAAGCGGAAGAACATTCATGAGACTAGTATACCCTGCGGGACAAACCTTTCAGGCAGTGCTTATGTCGACAACTAAGGATTATCGGAACCAAATGTGTATTCTTTATAGGAACGAATTTTCCTAGAGACTTGTCCTACGGGGCTAACGCCCCAGTGGTGCAAACGGATCAACGCGTCCTGCACTTTCATCAACTATCGCAATGCCAATATCCTGAAGCACCATAAAGCGCGGGTCTTTCGTGATGCTTGCGTCAAACGAAATGGGGTCAATGCGCGCTGCAAGCCCCAAGAACGTTATTTCTGCTTGAGTTGCTTCGGTGTTTTCAGAAAGTACGGAATTCAAATCCGTTCTGCCAAAAAGAAGGTATCCGGCTGCGGCAAAGAGGACTATCGCTGCGATGATAAGAATGAGAGAGGATTTAGACATAGAGAGAAATATTAGCGGAGCCAGTATATGCGGAACGTCATATCATAGGAATACACTCCTGTTTCAGAGTCAGTAATAGTAAGCGCAATTAAGTCCATGGTACGGAGCGAACGCTCAACACCTGTCAGAAAATTCCTGAATGACGCATAGCTTCCTATGCCACTCACGGTTACATCAAGAGAGTCTGTTAACCCTTCCCCTTCGACCGCAAGCCTTCCTGTGCCCGGGTCTTCCTCTTCATCTCTCTGTTCAACATTAAAATCAGAAAGACGAATACCCGAACGGCTTGCAAGAGCATTTAAATCAACAATAAGTTGAACATTATCAACCCCGTCCGGAAGAAATGCCTGGATACGGGCTCGATCATCTGCAGGAATAGCGTCTTGCTGTTCTTTTAGAAGCTCTTCACTTTTCTTATACTCTGCTGCGGCTGCAAGCGCACGATCATATCCTTCAATTTTTGCGCGAAGGTTTGCTACATCTCCCGTATATGTTGGTTGCACATATCCGAAGAAGAGTGCTCCGGCGCCAAGCAGTATGAGTACAGGAAGTATGCGACCTATCATAATTGTGTTGGTGTTACTGGGGTACTAGGCACAGACGGCGTTGGTGTCGTTGGTGCAGTGGTTGTGCTTGGTAGAGAAGAGGTGTCTGATACCGGTACCACAGGAACAGAAGGCTCGGTCGATGAGCTCGGATCTTCTGTTTGCTGCTGACCCTCTACGGCAAACACCAAAAGATCAGCCTCAAGCTGCGCATCTAAATCAAAACTGACGGCACCATCATCATCCACATCAATGCCCGAGAAAATCGCTCGTTTAATATTTGGATTTGAAGAAAACACCGCAGACTGCGCTGCAAGCGCATTAAAACTGCGCGCTTGTCCTGAAAGTTTTATTTCTGCCGTTCCGTCTTCAAGAGTTCCAAATATAAAAGAACCGTACCGTACGTTCACGAGCGTAAGACTCTCCAGCAGGTCAAAGAAATTAGAAAGCTCAATATGTCCGTCCAGTATTCCTGTTGCAGCTTCAAACCTATCGCGTGAACGCACAAACTCCTCTACTTCTTCGCTACTGACACTTGTCTGTGCCGCAGCAAGCGCGGCAGACTTTGTTTTATCTACCCCCTTGAGATATTCACCGTACCCAAGCACGCCTGCTGCGCTCACCACCGAAAGACCGAGGGCAAACAAAGAAAACATGAGAAACGTGTTTCCGCCGCTTTTTGTGAAGCGGGCCGCAGACTTCACTGGCTGCTTAGGCACAAACGAAGTTGGGATAGTCGGAGAAGGACCCATGATACCTATACTATACGACTGTCTCTGTAGCTCTTCTCCCTTTTATACACACCCAGTGGGGCACACCTTAACCGACATTGTTCATCACAATACGCACATACCGTGCGCAGAAGTTTACTTTTATACTATATAAAAATTCCTTGAGACTTGCCCCACTGGGCACACCTCACGTGTTAACACTCAACTACACACAAAGCAAAACGAAAAACGAATTGAGAGACTAACACTCATTAATAAAAAGCGAGAGAGGCTGATGTTCAGAGCTCATCAGAGGGCTTGGCCCGAGATGGAGGAAAATTTTCAGCAGAAAATTATTCCGTGTCTGAACATAAACCTCTCGAGCGTCTTTACCCCAATTCTTCAAGTTTACGAAGCGCTACTCCTACTGCCACCGCAAACTCTGGACCAATTTCAGAAAGCACTGGACGCATGAACGCAGGAGCAGATGTGCGTGCAAACGGGTCTGCAATTTGCACATCACGAGCAAAAAACTCTTTAGCGTATGGCAACAGCTGCTTTGTAACTCCTCCACCTCCAGTCAAAACCACCTGCGCAATAGCTTTCCCATGCTGACTTTCGTATTTGGTGAGCGCACGTCGTGCTTCATCAAAAATGCGCGAGAAAACCAACTCTACTGAAGTACGTCCATAGGGCGCCTGATCTCCTCCGAACCCATGCTGCTTCTTCATCGTTTCTGCTTCTGCAATAGACATATTATGTGCGCTTGAAATAGTGCGCGTTACATCCTGTCCGCCCTGACGGATATTATGCGAAAGCGCCACGACACCGCGTTCGACCACATACACTTTCGTCGCCGAAGCTCCGATATCAAGCACCATCACGGGCTTCACCGGTTCATCAACCACGGAGCGAATAGTGCTGAAGATTTCTATTTCGAAGAACGACGATATGATCCCTGTCTGCTTCACTACGGAATCAAGAAGCGCGAGCTGGTCATTATGCACCGCGACAATGAGCACTTTCACTGTTTGCTTAGGCGTGGCACCCTCAGGTATTGGTTCAGGCACAATAAACCAGTCAAGCTGTACCTCTGCCACTGGCACGGGAATGTATTTTTTAGCTTCAAGCGCTATCACGGTCTTTTGTTCTTCCGGATTGTCGCGACGCGGAAGCTCCACCAGGGTGAGCAAGCAGCGCGAAAACGGAATAGATACCCCCGCATCAGCGGTTGTAACTTGCGCTTCTTTAAGCAGATCTTTCAGCGTCTCTGAAATCTTTTCCGCAGGAAGATTCGTAGCTTGGCCCACTTCAGCGCCTGCATAGGGACCAAGCGCGATTTCTCCATATGTTTCAAGCACCGCAGTTCCTTCTTCACGACGAAGCTGCACCACCTTCAGTGATGAAGAGCCGATGTCCACACCAATAACGCTTTTACTCTTCTTTTTGCCGAAGAGACCGTCAAGAAAACCCATGCGAGAATAATACCACCTCTGCTTGTGTCTTGTATGAATTTCCTGCATAAAATCTTGCGCATTCTCTTCCCGGCTCGCACTACCGAGCGTCTGGTGGAAGAGCAGGGTGAGGTTGGTCTCTTTTCGTACTCCTCTCCTTCTTCGTTTTTTATTACAGACTGCCCTACCACTGCGCTGTTGCCGTACACCTCTCCCTTGGTTCGCGCATTCATTCTGGAAGCCAAATTTCATAACAACACGGTAGCCACGGGTGCCCTTGGTGCAGTATTGAAAGATCATCTTCTCGAACGCATAAGTGAAGAAACGGCCTTGGGTGGAAACCTTGCTCTTATTCCTATTCCGCTTGGAGAGAAGCGCAGACGTGAACGCGGCTACAACCAAACCGAACTGATATGCCGCGAAGCCTGTGCTTCGTTTAATGAGTGTGTGGTGCTGCCTGACGCACTCGTGCGCACCAGAGAAACAGAACCGCAAACCAAGCTTTCAGGAACTGCTCGGAGACAAAATATGAAAAACGCATTTACAGCATCTTCTTCCCTAGACTCTTCTCTCTCCTATATTATTGTGGATGACGTAGTAACGACTGGCGCCACACTTATGGCTGCGCTACAAGCGCTCAAAAAAGGTGGCGCCACACGTATTTCGGCTATCGCATTGGCTCATTAGGCGCAAAATGATACGTTATGCAGATACGGAGATGTGGCTGAGTGGTCGAAAGCGCCTCACTGCTAACGAGGTAGGGTCTAAAAGCTCTCCAGGGTTCGAATCCCTGCATCTCCGCACATTTTTATTTGACTGCTCTTGCGACTGTAGGCACCACTCGTTTATCTAAGATATCCGGCATAATTTTCTTTCCTGTTGGCTTTGCTACTAAAGAGGCAAGCGCTTTTGCCGCGCGCAGTTTTGTTTCCGTGGTTATCTTCGTAAGTTTTTTATCAAGCGCGCCACGGAAAATTCCCGGGAACACGAGGGCATTATTAATCTGATTTGGAAAATCAGAACGACCAGTGGCAATAACCAGTGCCCCTCCCTTCTTCGCTTCCTCTGGCATTATTTCAGGCACTGGATTTGAGAGCGCAAACACAATCGCATGCGTTGCCATGACCTGCACCATGTTTGCATTCAAAAGATTTGGCCCTGAAACACCGATAAACACATCTGCGTCCACGAGCACATCAGAAAGAGGACCTTCTGCTTGGCGCGGATTTGTTATCTTCGCCAGCTCAACTTTCTCATTATTCAAATCACTGCGCGACGGACTAAGAGCGCCCTTACGGTCTACCATGATGATGTCAGTAATGCCTGATGCAAGGAGAAGCTTCGCTACTCCTGTTCCTGCAGCTCCTGCGCCCGCAATCACGACGCGAAGCGTGGAGAGTTTTTTCTTCACTACTTTTGCCGCGTTTATAAGCCCTGCAAGCACCACAATTGCGGTGCCGTGCTGATCGTCATGCATGACGGGCACAGGAAGCGCGTTGATAAGTCGTTGCTCTATGTCAAAACACTGCGGAGCTTTTATGTCTTCTAAATTAATACCTGCAAACGAAGGCGCTATCGCAATAACTGCGCGGACTATTTCATCTGGATCTTGCGTCGAAAGTACGATAGGCACCGCATCAATGTTTGCAAACTCCTTAAAAAGAAGCGCCTTCCCTTCCATGACTGGGTACGCTCCGTGTGGACCAATATTCCCAAGCCCTAGGACTGCGGACCCATCTGAAATAACGGCGACCGTATTTCCGCGCCACGTATAGTCATTCGTTTTGTTCGGATTCTCTGCAAGATAGGTCGAGACCGCGCCAACGCCAGGGGTATACGCAAGTGCCAGGTTGGTGCGCTTTTTAAGTGATACGTTACTTTTTGTCTCTATTTTCCCGCGAACGGCTTTATGAAATGCGAGTGCTTGGTGACCAATGCTTTTGGGTTGCCGTTTTTTCTTTGCCATGTCGGCACATCATAGCAGACTGCTTATTTTTGTACCTGGTGATACGCGGCAGCCGTGGCTTCTGCTTCAGAAATATAAGAAATGGTTTTATAGGCCTGCCACGCAAGCACGAGAGAAATAGTGATACCGAGTCCAAGCACGCCGTATGAAAACGCAGGACGCACAATAACGTGTCTCATATATCTTTGAGTATACCCCGAAGAACAAACCTTGCTAGCGTAGCTTTTATAGTACTTAGTATTTCTGGAACAACGACCGTGTTCAAAAAATTGAACCGTTCGTAGAGACTTGTCCTGCGGGGTATACTAACCCCGCCATATGAGCCCGGAGAGCCTTCTTACTGATGTCTTCCCCCGCCTAAAACCTGACCAAAAGAGTGCGCTTGCGCGTTTAAAACTCCACACGGCCCATGACCTCCTCTATCACTTCCCTGCACGTTATGAGGCGGGAGGCGGGAGCGGGAACGTGAAAAGCGTTACGCTTGGGGCCGATGTAACGCTGTACGGAACACTCCGTAAGCCAGAAGCAAAAAAGAATTGGAAGACGAAGCGCGTCATGGCGGAAGCGTGGCTTGAAGACGCGTCAGGACGGATTAAGCTTCGTTGGTTTTCCCAGCCCTACATCGCAAAGATGTACACGGATGGCATGGTAGTAAAAATATCTGGAAAAGTTACGGGAAGCCAGGAAAAACCGTATATTGCAAACCCGGCCGTCGAAAAATCTACCGTGAGCCCGGATCAGGTGCATGAAAATTTATTTGTACCTGCCCAATTGCCTGACGCAGACACGCTCTACCCCATATACTCTGAAAGTCGCGGGGTCTCTTCCTTATGGTTTACGCATGCCGTGAAAAAGTTAGTTACGGCGAAAGTGCATGAGAAAATTACCGATCCTATCCCGTCTGAAATCCTGAAGCGATACAACCTTCCCACCCTTGCCTCTGCAATTGTATGGATGCACCTACCAAAAAAGAAAAGCGATGGTGATGCGGCCCGCAAGCGCTTCGCGTTTGAAGAAGTGTTTGCACTCCAGCTTGCCATGAAGCAGGAGCGCTCAATGAGTGAACGTGAAGAAGCGTTGCCAGTTGATGTGAACCGTCCTCTTCTAGATGCGTTCATTAAATCGTTTCCCTTCCCGCCCACCAACGCGCAAAGCAGAACTATCGAAGACATCGTGAAAGATTTTGAAAACCCTCATCCCATGCGCCGACTTCTTGAAGGAGACGTGGGCTCCGGAAAAACGGCAGTGGCCGCAGCAACGGCGTATATGGTGGCTACGTCAAAACCACTCGCAAAGAAAATGGTGGGCGCTAAAGCAATACTGGAGCGAAGGCTTGGTGGCGCGCTCCAAGTGGCATACATGTGTCCAACAGAAATTCTTGCAAAACAACATTTCTCCACCTTCGTTTCTTACTTCAAAGATCATCCCATTCCTATTGGTCTTATCACCGGAAGCGAATGCCGGAAATTCCCTTCCAAAATTAACAAGGAGGAATCAACAAAAGTTTCGCGCGCGCAGTTTGCGAAATGGGTAGCAAACGGAGAAATACCTATTGTGATAGGCACGCACGCGCTCGTGTATAAATCGTTAGAGTTCAAAACACTCGCATACGCAATTATCGACGAACAACATCGCTTCGGAAAAATGCATCGTCAAAAACTTGCACGAAAGGATGGACTTTCTCCGCATCTGCTTTCCATGACTGCAACCCCTATTCCGCGCACACTCGCACTTACCATCTATGGAGATTTGGATCTTTCACTTCTTGATCAGATGCCGGTTGGCCGAAAGCCCATCATTACGGAAGTGCTTGGTCCTGAAAAAAGAGAGCAGGGCTATGCGCGCGTACGCGAAGAATTAAAGGCAGGACGCCAAGCGTATGTGATTTGCCCCCGCATTGATGAGCCGGACCCAACCAAAGAAATGGCGCTCCAGGCAAAGTCAGTAAAAGCAGAGGCGGAACGCCTACGCAAAGAGGTGTTCCCTGGCGTTTCCATAGACATCCTGCACAGCAAAATGAAGCCCGTAGAAAAAGAAGAAGTAATGGGCCGCTTTCTTGCCGGGGAAATAAAAATACTAGTTGCCACCTCTGTAGTTGAGGTGGGGGTCAATGTTCCTAATGCTACCGTCATCCTGATTGAAGGCGCCGAGCGCTTCGGGCTTTCCCAGTTGCACCAGCTTCGCGGACGCGTCATCCGTTCAAACCATCAAGCGTACTGCTTTGTGCTTCCAGAAACGTATGGAGAAAATACGAAAAACCGTTTGAAGGCACTCACCACCGCAAAGAACGGTTTCGAGCTTGCAGAATACGACCTTGCGCTTCGTGGCGCAGGAGAGTTAACCGGGACGCGCCAGTGGGGCGTTTCCGACCTTGCTATGGAAGCGATAAAAAATCTGAAGTTAGTAGAAGCGGCGCGTAAAGAGGCTGGAACACTTATCAATGAAGACGCTTCCCTTTCAAGGTATCCGCTCTTGCAAGATGTGGTGCGCAGGTCAAACGAACGAATGCATATGGAATAAATTACGGGCGCCTCTTGCGAGGCGCCCGCTGTATGCACGTCCGCTGAAGGTCCGGCTTACGCCGCCGCTTTCTGTTTGGAAGCGGCCATCGCCCTTCGCGCTGCAACGTCGAGAGATTCACAGATCACCACATTGCTGTGACGGTCTGCGAATTTGACGAGCCAGCCGCGGTAGTTGTTGAGGTCCTTGAGCTCGCGCCCAGTGACGGTCTGGTCGGCGATGACGGTGCCATCTGCGACATTCTGGATGAACGCGAAGATGCGCTTGCCGTTCATTGCCTGCTCGATGAGTTCGGCACCGCTGTTGAGGCAGCGGGTCGACCCGTCGATGTATACCAAAATCACGTCGCTGGCTTCGAGCTCCTTGGCTTCCTGAACGGCGAACTCCGGCGTCCAGTTGTCGACCTGCGGGTTGAACGACGGGATGTCATTGGCGTTCAGCAGAGGAATGACCTCCTGCTCACGCCAACGGTTGCCGCCGCAGACGCCCGCAAGGAAGATTTTGCCGTAGGACATGGGAAGTTTCCTTTTCAAGACGAGCTCCATGCTCGCGCCTACAATGTATCACATTATACTCACTTTGTCAATATCTTTTGCTATACGACAGTGAGTATTCTTCGTACAAAAATCCTATCTTTTTCCTTATCTTCTTCTGAAAGCTCGTTGTATGGCTTTTGTTCCGCTTCACTTGCGTGTGCCCTGTTTCTTGCAAGCCAGGCATCATGCACGGCAGATGCTGCCCGCTCAATAAACACTTCATCTAACGGCAGGCCTGCGTTTTTTACCGAAAGCACCATACCTGCCGCAACATAGAGACTTTTTTCTACCTCTAGCGGATTATCGGTTTCAAATTGAACCATCGCACGTTCAACAAGCTGATTGCGTTCTTCCATGGTGCACCCGGTAGGGTACGATCCTACGGCCGCCTAGGTATAAGCTAGGTGCTCTACCAACTGAGCTACGGGTGCGAGTGAGGCTGAATGAATATATCCAACACATTCATTCACGCCGAGCGAGCAGTCCGTATGGCATTCCATACGGGTGCGCTTGGCCACTATACCGCTCGCATAACGGGAAATCCACCTCCGCTATACTGCTCGCGAATCCCTTCTATACCCATCATCACCAACTCATACAAGTCTCGATTGTAGACAATGAGATTACAAGTTCCGTGTCCAAACCTGCCCTTATAATTTCGTCTCTTGTCGTGGAATGAATTCTTTATATATGGTTTACGAAACGCTGATTTTGGCATTTGTAAAACATTTGACCAGAAATTTATTTTTTCTTTGACGTCCATATCTGCATACAGGTGCAGATGAATTCGCATGCAAGAACGGTGAATCCCTTGTTTCTCAAACCACCGCATGAAAAAGCAAAGCATGGCTGGATCAGTATTTGTTAAGTGGACCGCTCCAGGCGAGGCTTTTGCACCTTCGGCCCAGTAAAGAAAGAGTCCTGAAAGAAATATCTCTCTGTCGGATAACGTACCAATCAATTTTTGTGCTTTTGCCTTCACCACGTAAAGACGCGCACCCCTCTTCTTGGCTTTTGTTTCTCGTATACGCTCAATCTGCCGTTCCTTATTTTTCCCAACCTCTTTAAACGTTCTGGAGAAAGCGGGTACGGCTTGAGCCAGCCACTAAGTGTGCTTTTACTTATTCCGAGTTTGGCTTTTATCTGCGAGTAGCTCGCGCCTTCTTTGCGCATATCGATAGCCTGGTTATGTAGCTCGTGTTTCGCCATACCATAAGCGTAAATCGCTCACTTCGAACTTGTGTATAAGAAATCCCCAGCACTTACACAACTTCCCCTCCCCATTCCCGAAAAGGAGCAGTTTATGGTAGGGTCTTTGGCGGAACAAGGAGATTCCCCCATGCACAAAGATGCGCACCAGCAGTCTGCGTACGTACGGAACCTAAAAAAATACCTTCGGAATCGCGCCTACCTACTTCGGCATAGGGAGCGGTTCCAGAAAAAGTACCCGAGTTCCTGGCTTATCGTCCACCACTCTCGTATTGCGATTGTGACGGAAGATGAGGAGTTTGTGCAGGAATTTCTGGAGCGAAACGAATTTTCTCCTGCAGCGATGTTCCTTCCTCCGCTTCCGCGGGTGAGAATAACGTACGGGTACTAACCTTTTTTGCGGCGCGCCTTAAGGCGCGCCGCACTTTCTTTACCTTGCACTACGTTCTAGAGAGAAATGTGCACTGTTTCAAAGCGCTCTTTCGTTTCCTCTAATTCGCGCAGCTTCTTTTACCTCTTCAAATGAAACCCCGTGAATAAAGCCGAGATTAAAAAGGTATTCATCCGCAGTGCCGGTAAATATACGTGAAAAGTCCCACGGAAGCTTGTAGTCTGTTTGCTCATTCACCATACGCGCAAGCTCGTTGGTGCAGTTGTGCAGAAGAGTGTTGTAGAAACGCGGATGAGCTTCAAGTGTTTGAGTCTCGATAGCAAAGGCGAGGAATACTTTTTGCACAACGTCCTTCGGAAGTGAAAGGTCGTACATATACACATCATGCGCAAGAAATACGGTACGACGCGTAATGAAATCTTCTTCCGTGCCCCACGTATATGAAAGCTCGAACTCATTAAACAGCCCTGCGTATGGTGAGTATGTTTCATGTGCTTCCATCCTCGCTTCGACAGAAAATGCAATTGAAGGAGCATTTTCAAAATCAAAAAGGATAAGGGTGTGCCCAAAAGAGGCATTTTTAGGAAACGGCTCCATCAAAAAACGCATGCCCGTAAGCGCGTCAATATCATACGTACGCGAAACATATTCTTTTGTTACGGGTCCCGTGGCGTCATACGTATAGTTACGCACCTGCGCAAATGACACCTGTGTTCCTGATACCGAGAGCGAAACACTTGCAGGTTTGGCAAGGTACTCTGCCCACACGCGATCATTGGACGGGGTGCGGACCATCACAACGAGAACCGCCCCGAGCACCACAACTGTCGGCACCGCAATACGCAAGCTCCTGCGCATATTAATTTCCAAACACGCGCTCAAGGGGAGGCTTTACGAGGTGCAAATACACAAACACTGGGACTCCCGCAAGAATAAGCCACGCGACGATGCGGAGCACGCTTGCAAGCAAGAGACGTTTGCGAATTTTAGTGAGTTCAAGCGCGTTCTCCTTGGTGAGCCGATTCGTTTCTTCAACAAGTACAAGAAGACGTTCCTGATCCATACATGATTACGCAGCAAGCACCTGGGGCACCTCCCCTTCTTCTGCCTTCTTTGGCGTAATGCCATTTGCAACTAAGAGCTGTTCAAACTCATCACGCTCAAGTGTTTCCACCTCAACAAGCTTTTCACTCATCGCATCAAGCGCGGCGCGATGCTTCGTGAGCACCTCAAGTGCTTTTTTCTTTGCGTTTTCCATAATGCGAGATACTTCTGCGTCCATTTTTGCAGCCACATCTTGCGACACTGTTTCTGTGCCATTCCTGTCTGTAAACGCAATAGGACCAAGTTCGCTCATGCCGTAGCGCCCTACCATATCGCGCGCAAGTGCGGTCGCGACAGAGAGGTCATTATGAGGACCGGTCGTCACGTCATCAAACACCATTTCTTCTGCCACATACCCACCAAGTGTTCCGGCGATGTCGTCGAGGAAATGCTTACGCGATTGCATTTTCTTATCATCAAACGGAAGCTTGAGCGTATATCCTGCAGCACGCCCACGACTAATGATAGATACTTTGTGCACAGGATCAGCGTGCGGAAGAACAGATGACACAAGCGCGTGTCCCATTTCATGGTATGCGGTTACTTTTTTCTCTTTCTTTGAAAGCAAGTGACTCTTTCGTTCAGGACCAAGCATCACCTTTTCAATAGAGCGAATAAGGTCGTATTGTGTCACCTCCTTCCTGTCTTCACGTGCAGCCAGAATGGCGCCTTCATTCATGAGTGAATACAGTTCCGCGCCAGAAAAACCTGGAGTACGTTCTGCAATGACCGAGAGGTTTACGTCAGGTCCGAGTGGCTTCTTCCGAGACTGCACTTTCAGTATCTCTTCTCTGTCCTTGCGGTCAGGAAGATCAATGGTGACACGACGATCAAAGCGCCCCGGACGAAGCAGCGCAGGGTCAAGCACGTCTGGACGATTCGTAGCTGCCATGACAATAACTTTTTCCGTGGGATCAAATCCGTCCATTTCCACAAGGATTTGATTGAGGGTCTGCTCCCGCTCATCATTTCCTCCACCCACTCCTGTTCCGCGCACACGCCCCACCGCATCAATTTCATCCACAAAAATTATTGCGGGTGCGGTACGCTTTGCAAGCTGGAATAAATCGCGTACACGCGATGCGCCCACGCCCACGAACATTTCCACAAATTCAGAGCCTGAAATTGAGAAAAACGGCACACCAGCTTCACCGGCTACCGCGCGGGCAAGCAGTGTCTTACCTGTTCCAGGAGCACCCATAAGCAAAATGCCTTTCGGGATACGCGCGCCAATATCGAGGAATTTTTTTGGGTTTTTGAGGAAGTCTACAATTTCCACGAGCTCTTCTTTTGCTTCTTTGGCACCCGCCACATCTGCAAACGTAACGCGCTGTGCGGTGTCCGAAGGGTCAATCATGCGCGCCTTACTCTGTCCAAACGTAAACGCCTGCATACCCGCACCTTTTACCTGACGCGCAAGAAACCAGAAAATAAACCCGAGGAACAAAAGTGGAACGAGAATTGGTGCGAGTGTTCCAAACCAGAACAGGAATCCTGACTCTCCTATAATGGTGAGCGGCACGACTGAAATTTGTTCAGGTGTAACCCCAAATGCCGCCAGAGTTTCAGGAAGCGCCGCGTCAGGATCTTTCATTCCCTTCTTTTCGGTACCATCTGCGTACGTGAGTGTGAGATCGTTCCCTGACACTTCAATGCTTTTTACAATCCCCGCCTTAACATCTGCAGAAATTTGAGAAAGAGAGAGCGGTTCTTCTTTTGTGTCTCCGGTAATAAGAGAGTACGCACTCATAAGTAGCAGAAACACCAAAACGCCAGTTATGAGGTTCTGGGTAAACCCGCCCTGCATACCGCTCTTTTTCTTTCCGCCTTTCACAGGCTTCTTTTGCCCTTTCGGACCCATTGCTTCTGGTTTTCGCGCCATAATTAGGACATCATAGCATTTTGTATTTCATAACGCAGTTATGGCTCGCGCTTGCGCGCGAGCCATAGGAAATCAGGACAGAGCCAGCAGATTCGCGAGCTGGTCTTCCGAAAGCTCAACGATGCACACTCCAAGCCCACCGAGCGTGTTTCGCTCCCACGTAGCACCTTTTGAAGTACGCCAATGTGGAAGAAACCAAGCCCGAGAGAAGCCTCTCGTTTGAAAGAGCGGGAGGTAAAACTCCTCAAGGACCACAGGGTTGTAGCTCTTGTCTTCCGGGTGGCGCCCGTGCCTCCTCTCATGCTCCGCCTGAAGCCGAAAAAGCGCGTCTTCATACGGCATCTGATTGAACACGGGCCGGCCTTGGATGATGAGTCCTTGAATGGCGCTATTGAACACCGCCAAATTCTTTTCCACTGACCCAAGCCCTCCGCTCGTGATTGGTCCGCATACAATTTCTGCGCGCCCATGGAACTTTGAGAGTTCGTACCGCGCAATATTCACCAGGCCAGAGAAATCTTGTATCGGTTTGCAAAAGGCACGGAGCATATGCTCGTTTGACCTCATGTGCATGGTAACTCCTTTACTTACCCCTCCAGGACATTATCAGAAAAAAATGCGCTGGCATACCCCTCTGGTAGAATGACTGCCATGGTGCTTATAGAAAACAAAAAAGCTCGCATCCGCTATTCTGTGCAGGAAACATACTCTGCTGGCATGGAACTTACCGGAGGCGAAGTAAAATCACTCCGCGCAAAGCACGGCTCTCTAGACGGCGCACATGTCATTGTGCGTAACGGAGAAGCGTACGTTGTTGGCATGACCATTCCTCCCTACCAAGTCAAAAACACTGATAATGGCTACGACCCTGAACGCACCCGCAAACTTCTTCTTTCAAAGAAAGAAATCACCGAACTTGCTGAAATGGAAGGTAAAAAGGGCTTGACAATAGTGCCTTTAGAGGTGTATAATAATAGATACCTGAAAGTGCGTGTTGCGGTCGTTAAAGGAAAAACGAATGTTGATAGGCGTGAAGACATTAAGAAACGTGAGTCTGACATCGAAAAGCGACGCGTACTTAAGAGGTCATGATGCTATAGTTCTTTCCGGAAGGAATATTGGGATGCGGATCGACGAGCTCTTCAAATAACCACCGCAACCTTGAGGCGAGCTTTGTCTCGCCTCCGTATCCCAGTATTTCTTAAGGCCGTTCGCAGACATAAGAGGAGTGTTCATTCGTCTTCTGTCTGGGGGTGACCTGCTTTGACGGTCTGATCTTTGAGAGACGTGCGACGCAGTGGAAGTTTGCTGACCACTACACCAACGCAAACAAAATACTTGCAAAGAACACTCTTTCAAGCGTGAAGTCTCCATACTTCGGTATGAACAGCTTCGCGTTCGCCTACGCACGCGCCTAAGCGGCGTCTCGCCTAGCGACGTTCATATCTTCTGATGCTCATAGCAGAGGATATGGGCGGAATAATCTACGAGCTCGCCAAACGTTCTCCCGTACGATTGGCTAAATAAGGGATACGGTAGGGACGGTTTCGTGCCAGTTCCTCGCGCCCTATCGGAATACCTAACTGGTACTACGCGTCGTAGACTCGCTCTAAAAATCATTCTCGGACGGGATTTCATAGTCCCCACCTCCACAGCTATACTCATTTTGAGTACACTCAAGATGAAAATAGAAAACCGCCTATTGGGCGGTTTTCTATTTAGAGCGAGCATTGAGTTTGCCTAACAGAAAGTCACCAACTGACTTTCGCTCCTGTTCTGAAATAGAATTCGAAAAGAATTGAGACAGCGCACCCCACAATCCTTCGTCAGCCTCATCAAAGTCATGCTCGTGTGCGTATGCAAGAATACGAAGCGCATCCGAGCCAAATGTGTCACGTAGCGACTTTTTTAGGGCAGGCGTAATCCCGTTCATATAGCTCAACAGAAACTCCTTCCAAACCTTGTCTTCTGTGTCGAGTTCCTTATTACCTTTTTCTACCATCGCACGAATGAGGTTCTGTAGAAACTGACGTTCGCGAGGTCTGTTATTTTCTCCAATGACATCTAAGGCACGAATAGCGATTTCGTCAGTGATGGTTTCGTTGAGCAGGTTGAAGAAAGAGCGGTCGATTTCATCATCCATAACACCTCTTTCAAGACCCATTCGATATGCCTTTCGACCCTCCACATTGCTTTTATGTACGCTATTGCGTGAAAAAGCATGGACATGCTCATGAGCAACGTCTTCCAGAGGAGCTTCTGTATCAATGGTCAACCTATCGAACTCTGGTGACCATAAGCCACCTCCATGCATGATTCTTGTCCATCCATCTGTATCCCGCATTACCACGAGACCTTTTATCGATTGCTCAGCATTCGAAAGAAGACCATACGATTGTAAGTACGATACAACTTTTTGACGCGCCTCTTCCTCTTCAGGAGTAAGAGGTCGTTCTCTTAGAAATGTCATGCCGTGTACGCCTTCTTCTTGCGTTCTTTGGTGAAATTCCTGGGGTGCAGCACCAGACTTTGCTCCAGTACTCCATTCCACACCTGCCGGCGAGACATGTTTACCCTTATTTCCAAACATACTGAGATTATACCTTGTCTCAGAGGTTCTAATCTCCCGCTCGAATTCTATGGACTCAATAAGCAGTGATTGATTTTCTTATGTTCATTTTGATACCCAATCATCTACCACTCGTAGGAAATAGAAAGAGCTGCTTTGCATGAGCGAAGTTCTAACGGCTAGTAGCCACCTCCACACTACAGAAAATGTCCCGCGCTCTGCGCGGGCTTTTTCGTGTGTGGAGGTGGGCGGAAGCAATTGGCATTGCTTCCATGACTATGAAATAGCCGGAACATGTTTTCGCTGTGAGACGAAAACGGTGAGGCGGGCCTGCAAGTGCGAGATATGTTGCGAAGGCTTGGAGCAACATGTCCGCAACTTGTAGGGTCAACCCCCACCACCACAAAACACACGCATCGACCCGCTTCTAGCGGGTCGATGCGTGCTACTCTCTACTTCGTTTATTTTTCTTATCAGAAATAATACGTCCGTCATCAATTGTAATAATGCGCTCGGCGTTTTTTGCAAAATCTTCTTCGTGCGTCACCATGATTATCGTCTGGCCTTGTGTATGAAACTCCTTAAAAATCTCAAGAATGGTGAGGGCCGATTCATTATCCAGGTTTGCGGTAGGCTCATCCGCAAACAAAATTGAAGGAGCGTGTGCCATGGCGCGCGCTATAGAAACCCGCTGCTGCTCACCTCCGGAGAGCTGGCTCGGGAGATTGCCGAGGCGATGCCCGAGCCGTACTCCCGTAAGCGCCGCTTCTGCTTTTTTGAACGCATCAGTGATTGTGTTTCCAAGCATAAGAAGCGGAAGGGCCACATTTTCAAGAGCGGTAAGTTCTGGGAGAAGTGCATAATCCTGAAACACAAAACCAAAACGATGAAGCCGGAATTCCGAGCGCTCATGTGCGTTAAGTTTTGCCACATCCGTCTCATCAATACTAATTGACCCTCCGTCTGGAGTATCTAGGAGCGATATCTGATACAAAAGCGTGCTTTTCCCCGCACCTGACCTCCCCATTATCGCAACGAACTCCCCGGTCTCTATCGTAAGACTAACTTCTTTAAGTACTCGGGTTTCCACCTCTCCCGTAACAAACGTGCGTGTAAGTGACGTTACAGAAATCATAGAGATTAGTCTCTTCCGAGAATTGAGTTAAGCGTATTTTTACGCACAATAAGCCGTGCGGGTATATACCCCGCAAGTAGTGTTACAAAGACTAAAAGCCCAATGCGCGCAAAGGTTTCTCCAAGAGGTGCGACTAATATGCCGTCAGAAAACGGGAAATCTATAGGATGTGCGGCAATAAACGGAGAGAGCGCGCCGTATAGCAGTACGAGCCCAATGAGTGAGCCGAGCACTGCATAAAAAATAGACTGAAAAACATAGGACAGTTCAATGGCACGTCCACTCACTCCAATACCCTTAAGAATGCCGATGAATTTTCTGCGCGTGAGTGCGTTTATAAATATCACGATGAATATGGTTATCGCAGCAACCGCAAGCCCAATTGAACTGAATGCCGTTCCCAGAAGTGCAAACGTGGCAATCATATCTTTCAAGAACTTTGGCTGCGCGTCTTCAAACGTCTGCACTTTTGCAACTTCGCCCACACCATAGAGTAACAACGTATCACGTACACGCACAGGATCTGCTCCCTCTTGTAGCTTAATTGCAATTTCCGCCACATTTCCGTCTGTGCGCCCTATGAGACTGCGCATCTGTGCGTCTGACATAAATACCGAGAGCGATATTTCATCAACCTTTGTTTTGATAATGCCCTTAACAGTCACTTCTTTCACCACCTCACCGGTTGCAATCCGTATTTTTGACCCCACACCCACGTTTTCAAGTGTCGTAAATGCTGGAGATTCAATGGGAAGATACTGCTTCAAGAGATAATGCCCTAGCACCACCTGATCAAAATCACCCGGCTCAATAAACGAGCCTTCGATGATATGGGGCGCAAGTCCCGTCACTGCGTTTTCATCATACGGATCAATTCCCACAAGCTGGGCAGATGCGACATTTGGTTTCTCGTCATCTCTGCGAGTTTTGTAATTTGCTTCAAGGGTGGCACCTGCGCGATATCGTGGCGTGTATGCTTCTATCTCTTCCAGAGTCTCAATTATAGAAATAACGTTGCCGGTGTTTTCAATGTAATTTTTATCGGCGAGAGACGAGATGATGACGTCAGACGTGTATTTCTCTCGAGTTGCTTCCACAGCGCCTTGAATAAGACCTACCAAAATCCCTGAAACCACCACCAAGTTTAAAAACGTAAGCACCATAACAAACACAATGAGCGAGGTGGTAGAAAGGCTGGCGCGCCGTAACTGACGAAGCGCGAGAAACAGCCCGATACGCGCATGAAGGGCGAATGTGTGTTTTTTCTTCATGAACGCATTACGGTGCAAGCACAACCATGTCTCCTGCCATGAGGCCTGAAATAATTTCTATTTCCCCAAGCGATGAGACAGCTCCTAGTATGACCGCACGCTTCTCTCTTTTTTTCCCTTCCAAAACCGTAACAAACGCCTGTCCCTGTTCACGAGTAATTGCACCTACCGGGACTGACAGAACTCCTTCGCGCCGGTCGGTAGTAATCACAATATTTGCCGTCATGCCAGGACGAATGCGTGGGTCGAGGGTATCAAAAGAAAGATGCGCGCGGTAGGTCGAAACTCCATCTCGAAGTGTTTCCGCCGGATCAATAGCAACTACTCGTGCAGAAAAAATCTGATTCTCGCCATATGCATCAAGCGTTATCTTTGCGGTGTTTCCTACGGCGAGTGAAGAAATATGAATTTCAGGGACAAAGCTTTCAATGAGAAGCTTGTCGACGGTCATGACCGAAACCACTGGCGTGTTTGCAGGAACCGTGTCTCCTTCTTCTACATCCATAAACGTAACAGTTCCTGTAAACGGCGCGCTCATGGTGTACTTCGCAAGCTCCGCGGTAAGTCGTTCCACTTCCGCTTGCGCAGACGTAAGCGCCGCGTCTGCAATACCTACCTGGGCGCGGCGCGCAAGTGTTGCTTGCGCTGTTTCAATTGCAACGGCACGAGCACGCAAAGCCTCATCATACGTAGCACGAAGATCTGCATAGGAGGAACTTTTTATGTTCGGAATATCCACAAACCAGGTTGTGTCCTGGTATGACGTGAGGTCATCTGGAAAAGTGAGGAATAGGCCTTTGGTGCCAAGCGCAGTAGGTTTTGTTTCAGACACGACAAGCGGTTCAGTCGTTTCCAAATCAAACACCAAAAGCTCTAGGTTTGAGCCCGTACCTGTAGTACGCAATCTGAATTTATACGTTCCCTCTTGTGCTCCTGCGTACAACCCCGTGATGACCGGCGCAGTAACCCCATACGTATCTGTCTGCGGAGTGGCGGTGAGGTTGGTTGAAAGAAGTGCGGTATATGCACTTTGCACCTTCGTATTTTCCTGGTTTCGCACTTCGTCCAAATTCACCACGCTGTTTGCGCGTTCATTTTCTCGAGAAATAACTTCTGCTTGTGCGGCAAGCAGCTGCGCCCGCAGCGTCCCTGAAGAAAGGGCGACCAGCTTATCGCCCTCTTCAACTGTGTCCCCCACTTTCACAAAGACGTTTGCAACCCGCCCGCTATTTTCAAACGACATCTCAACATCATTTTGAGCTTCAACCCTTCCGGATACCGATATTTCTTGCACAAATGACTTTGGGTGCACTGTTCGTATTACCTCTGCCTCTTTGTTTGAGATAAAAAGTTGATACGCAACACCACCAATCACTACACTGCACAGAATTACAGAAATAATTACGTGAGTCTTTATAAGCGCTACGGAACGTTTCAACGTCCTTGCAACAAGCGCAATCAGCGTATCAATGGTCATGAATTCGTCTTTTCATAATACCACTCACCTATAGTGCCGATTTCTCTATGTTCAAAAAAATACCACCCTAGTAGGGTGGTATTTTTTTGAACAGTATTTACCTAGTCGTCGTCTTCTTTATCGTCATCATCATCGTCTCCTCCACGGCCGCGACCGCGACGATCGTCATCGTCGTCCTCATCCTCGTCATCGTCATCGTCGTCTTCATCATCATCCGAGCCACTACCTGATGAAGAATTATCGTCTTCGTCTTCGTCATCAAACTCAAGTTCAAGCGCTGAATCGATTTCAGATTCCGAAAGTGCTGGGAAACGGCTTTCTATCGCGTCAATTATTCCGGCACGAGTAGTTGCAGTCGTTGTGAAGCGAGTCTTTACGTCGTTCAACTCAACTTCAACCGACGTACTGCTTGAGTGCACTTCTGCTTCAATTTCAAGCTCATCTTCATCGTCTTCGTCTTCGTCGCGATCATCGTCGTCTTCGTCATCACGTTCATCTTCATCGTCTGGACGACTTGCGCGATCTTCAACTTCAAAATCAAGTGCTGAATCGATTTGCGAGCGAGTAAGACCTTCGAAGCGATCCTCAACCTCATCAATAACATCAGAGCGGGTAGAAGACGCGCTCATGGTGAAGATGGTTGTGCGATCATTGAGCTCAACCTTTACGAGAGTCTTGTCAGTAAATACATCTGCTTCAATCTCCAGGAAGCCAAGACTGGTAGGAACTCCGGCGCGATCATCATTATCATCGTCACGATCATCATCACGATCATCGTCGCCGTCCTTGGTCTTTATACGGACTTCCCCATCTTTAATTTCAACACGTACGCGCTCACCGTTTTGTCCGCGCACTTCATAGCGCGCACGATCATCGCGCACTTTCATGCGAACTTCTTCTGGAAAGAACGCAGAGCGATCAAAAATACGGCTTTCGATAAGGGCAAGTGCTGCAAGCACTTCAGGACTCGATGATGCGGCATCACGGTTGTCTTCAATGAAATCACCAAGTGCATCAAGAGCGTTTGTAAGTCGTTCGCGCTCGTCCTCCTCTTCATTACGGTCTTCCGGCGTGCTTTCACGATCTTCTGTTTCAACATTCAACACGGCATCAATGTCTGCCTTGGCAAAGCCGTAACGGTCAGCAATCACATCAATAATTTCTTCACGGGTGTCTGCGTCAGTAATAAAGGTTACCTTCTTGTCACCGGCTTCAATTTTTACGACCGTTTCATCAGTGAAAATATCCGCCTCTGCGCTTTCAAGTACACCATCCACCCCATCATCGTCAGTTCCTGCAATCTCATCAAACTCGCGCAGACGTTCATCGGCAAATTTTATACGAAGCTCTTGTTTCTCACTTTCTCCTGCAACCGTAAGACGAAAATCTTCAATTGCCCTATCAAGCGGGAACAGCAAATCTCCCGGGCGCGCATTATCTGATGCCGCTACTGTACCACCTGCACCAAGCGTAAGAGCGAGAATAAGAATGAGTGGAATCATGATTTTTGATTGAGTTATAAAGAGAGAAGCAAACACACTTTCAGTCTTTCCTCCCGTATGTCGCGCAAAGGCTTTACTGAACACCACTGCCTCTTCGGCAGCTGAAAGCTCCGCAGGTTTTGCGGATAGGATTTTCTCTTCAATGGTGGTGTTAGTGTTTTTCATACGTGGAAAGGCTGATCTCTAGTTCGCGAAGCGCCCGATGATGGCGGACACGCACTGCTCCTTCAGTCATATTCAGTACAGCTGCTATGTCAGAGTAGGAAAACCCTGACCAGTACCGCAGAGAAATGATGTTCCTGTCCTTTTCAGGAAGCTTGCGTATCGCTCGTTCCATGACGATGCGATGCTGCGCATCTGCAAGGGTGTCCATGTCCGCGACATCGTGCGTATCAGTAAGCGGTTCCTCCCGAACCCGCATCTTATGAATACGGGCCAGTTTCCGTTTACCGATAGTAAACACGAATTTAAAGAACGCTGCGTCCGATTGATATGAAAATCGCGGAAGCGATTGCCATACATCGACTAAGGTGTCCTGGAGTGCATCAAGCGCGTCTTCTCTGCGACTGGTCCTCCCCATGAGGTACGGAAATAGGGGTCGTGAGATAGCACTTGAAAGTGCACGCAGTGAAGCCTCGTCGCCTTCGGCGCTCTTTCCTATAAGAGCCCCAAGGGAAAGATTATCCTTCATGTCTTCCAGGATACCCTGCATACAGATAATGTCGCGGGGTGGGGTGTTTGTTACACGGCGTACCGGTGGTCATTTCTTTGTGTTCTTGAGTATTCAAAGGTCAGCTTCTACCATGACCGGAGCATGGTCTGAACCTCTAGTGTCCTTCAGAACTTTGAATTGCGCAACACGGCACGAGGAAGGAATGAGAATGTGGTCTATTTGCGAGAACGCAATTGGGTGGGTGATACGCCCGCGAAGTGGATTTTGAAGACCATAGCGCTGAAGACGCTTCATGAGCATGCGCCGCTCACGCTTAAAAAAGAGCCAATCAGATACCGTGCCTCCTGCAAGCCAGTTCAAGAGCGTGATGTGCGGTAGTTCAAGGGTATTCAAATCGCCACACACAACAAGGGGTATCTCTTTCTTTACGTACTGCATCATATAATCAAATTCCTTGAGACGCAGTGCGGGAGTAGCATACATGAGTGTGAGGTGTGTGCAGAAAACCTGGATTTCTTCTCCTTGGTTATTTTGCAGGACCGCCAAAAGTGCGGTCTTCCCTTTAGAGGGAGCGTGCCATGAGAGCATCCTGCCTGTGATACGCACACGAAGAGCGGTTGACTTTGTATACCACTCACTCGGGAGTGGGATGCTCTGTGATGTGCGTATAGGGGTGCGCGAAATAACTACCAGATACATTGAGATCTCTTTCCCTGTCGAATCGGTTTTAATCGTGTCAATGCTCTGAGCCAGATGAAACGGGAGTTCTGAAAGTTTTTCTAAAAGCCACGAAGGCACTTCCTGAAGTGCAAGAACGTCAAAATCTAAATCTTGTGTAAACGCCATAACGCGTTCAGGGTGTACATTCGAGTACAGCACGTTCCAAGAATAAATTTTCATGAGTGTTGTCTGTAGTATGCATCATACTCTTCTTGCATAAAACGAACCTGGCCCCCGTTTTGCTTTCACAAAACGGGGGCCACTTCGTAACCTTTGCCAGACGTTACGGGTACATGTTTCTCACGCGCACGAGAGACGGGAGAATGCGCAAGGCGCGAGGTGCTTCAAGACGCGGGACAATACCACGCGAAAGCTTCGCACGCATCTCTTTCGGGAGCTGTTCGTAAAATCCTGTAAAGAGAATGAAACCCTTTTCAAAACCGAACAGTGTTGCCGGGAAAAGATACGTGGGTCGAACGAGCTTTTCGCGAACGAAATCCACCATCCGTGAAGCTGTGCTACTCGCAACACCATACCCTCTACTGAGGAGCCAACCTGGAATCATTACCAGCACGAACTGCAGTGCAGTCACAAGCTTGTAAGGATCGCTGTTCCCCCACCACCATTCGTTGAGCAGCTGGTACCACGACTCGCGTGATTGAAACCCAATCCTCAAACGAACACGAGGTGAAGGTCGGCGCTCTTTGAGACAAGAAGACAAGCTCCTGCCGAGCCTCTCAAGCGCATCAAGTTCAAGCGGCCCCTCTTTCTCGGTTACTCGTACACATACTCCAGAGCCACCCTGACCCAAACAAGAGAGCGGATCTCCAAAACGAAGACACGCTCCTTCATCCCCAAGAAAAAACTGAGGACGGGTAGGGCTCTTTCGAATACGATAATCTTCAAGCCTTCCGGAGTAGCCGGATGGCGTGTTTGCAAGGAGCAACCTTTCAAAAAAGTTTTGCTCAGTGCGAGAAAGGTCGCTCAGCCATACACCCCGAGGGGCGCGCAGAGAACCTACATTCTTCACTTTCATCCGACTCTCCAACCAAATGTCAAAAACCAGGAACCCTGATTGTACACCTTGTTGCTTCATAGTCAAAAGATGCCCACCATGATCCATGGCGCGACGCTATGTATTCGTTTTTGATCTATTATGCGTTGAAAAACCTTGCTTTTACATGCATATTCTATTGTCTTTATGGCTGTGGCGTGCTATATTCCTTTTATTCAATCCTGTGAGTACAGAACGCGCCCGCATCAATCGTGAGATTACTGCTCGTGAGCTTCGTGTCGTCGGTCCAGCCGGCGAAAATTTGGGCGTTCTGTCCCTTTCCGAAGCTTTAAAAGCGGCACAAGAAGCGGGTCTTGACCTTATTGAAATCTCTCCTAATGCTGTCCCGCCCGTTGCTAAAGTCATGGATTATGGTAAATTCGAGTACGAGCGAAGTAAGAAAGAGAGTGCTGCCAGGGCGAAAGCCAAGGTCTCTGAAACGAAAGAAGTCCAGATTAAGGTAGGAACCGGAGAAAACGACATGCGCCTCAAGGCTAAGAAGGCAGCCCAGTGGCTTGCCGAAGGTCATCGGGTGCGTGCCGAACTTTTCTTGAAGGGTCGCTACAAGGGTATGGATGAAGCCTTTCTGAAATCAAGACTTGAGAAGTTCCTGCTGCTTGTTCCCTTCGCCTATAAGCTCGCTGAACCCATTGCCAAATCTCCTAAAGGATTTGCTGGAATTATCGAAGCTGATCGCCAAGCCCTCAAAAAGCCACAACCACACCATGAAAACAAACAAGTCATACCAGAAGCGCATTAAAGTTACCCGTAAGGGGAAGCTTGTGGCGCGCAAGCCTGGTCAGAACCATTTCAATGGTAAAGAGCGTGGTCGCACTAAGGGTGTTAAGGCGCGCGCGAATGTCATTCAGGTTCCAAAGACAATTCGTCGCCAATTCTTGAGCTATTAGGGTCTAGCCACGAGCCACGAGAATTTGATTTTCTATACCCTATCCTCTAATCTCTAACTACTAACTTATGCCACGCGTCAAAGGGGGCCTCATGTCAGCAAAGCGTCGCCGCAATGTCTTGAAGCGCGCAAAGGGATACCGTCATGAACGTTCAAAAAAGGAGCGTCGCGCAAAAGAATCACTCGTGCATGCAGGTAAAAATGCATTTGCACACCGCCGCGATAAAAAGAACGACTATCGCTCACTCTGGATTGTGCGCTTGAACGCTGCACTTCGTGAAAACGGCGTAAAAAACTACAGCACCTTTATTGCCACTCTTAAGAAAAATGGCGTAGAGATAGACCGTAAGGTCATGGCAAACCTCGCCTCTGAACATCCTGAAGTTTTCGCTCGTTTCCTCGCAAAAGTAAAGTAGCAAGAAAGAAACCCCGCGAGAGCGGGGGTTTCTTATATCAGACTATCGAGGTACCAAAACACACCCATTGCAAGCTCAAATGAAAGTGCAATCATACCCGCGACTAACAGTGCGTGTGCCCATCCAATACGAAACACGTTTTTAAGCACAATACTACGTGCGATAAACGCAGTCATGATCCCTACCCCATCAGAAAATGCAGTGTCTGGTGTAAGTACGAAAAACAGTGGGAATGAAATAAACAGATCAAGAGCCCACGTACATACCACCGCCACCACCGCTCGTTCTACTGATGCACCCCTTAATCGAAATTGCTTTGTGATGAGCGCGGTAAGAAGCGTCTCCACTACAAAATAAAAAAGTATGAGCACCACAAAATAGAGCATCCAATCCATGGTAATTATCCTACCAGACGCTCGACACCTTTTTGGGTAATGTGAAACGACTCTCCTTTTGCAAGTACAAGCGCACGCTTCCCTAGAAATTCATGGATACGTTGTGCAAAAAAACGTGCCGCAGAAGGTTCCCCAAGCCCCACCAAAAATGTTTTTGCACCCGTGCACGAATCTGCATACGTTAAAAGCCCGTCACGATCTGCATGGCCCGACCAGCCGTGAAGCACTTCCACCTTCGCGCGCACGTTTACGTCATGCCCGTCTATGTGTACTTTGCGTGCGCCATCTTGAAGTAGTCGTCCTGGACTTCCTGGAGCCTGATATCCCACCATAATAAGCGTCGTCTCCGGATCAGGAAGATATATTTTTTCCCATTTTCCAATTCTTCCGCCGTGACTCATGCCT
>Ga0172367_10000094_pt1 | contig 128735 bp, 110 predicted proteins | sample Lak10m_FD_114542 | JGI IMG/M metagenome (GOLD analysis project Ga0172367, IMG submission 114542) | Freshwater microbial communities from Kabuno Bay, South-Kivu, Congo - kab_022012_10m | ecosystem: Environmental > Aquatic > Freshwater > Lake | place: Democratic Republic of the Congo... | reverse complement strand
AAGGGGGGGGGGGTGAGGTGGGTGGTGGACGTGTGGCGGGGTGGGGGTGGGGGGGGTGGGGGGGGGAGGGGGGGGTGGGGGGGGGGGGTGGCGGGGGGGGGAAGGCCGGGGGGGCGGGGGGTGGCGGGGGGGGGGGGGTATAATGGGGGGGGGGGGGGGGGGGGGTGGGTGCTGGACTTCATAACTGTAATTATATACAGTTATTTTTGTACTTTGCTTAAGTACAAACATCGACTCTGGAAAAGTACATTTATCGATTTATTGAATTAAAACAATAAGTTGTTGATATGATCAGACTAATCATGCCCGGGTGGCCGCTCGTCAATTTGATCGGCGGTCCGCGCTGGCTGAAGGACGCCGCGGTCAAATATGGCCGCGATATACAGGCTTGCGCCTCGTTGCCTGTATTTATGCGAGAATTCGCATAAATATGCGTAATCCAGCATATTCATAGTCAGCATGAAGGCAGTCATCTGGATGGGCAGCAGCAAGGCGGACTTGAAAGCGTTCCCAGCTGCCGTCGTGGATGACATGGGTCACCAGTTGTTCCTGATGCAATGCGGGCTCGAACCTGCCGACTGGAAACCGATGACATCCATCGGCAGTGGCGTAAGGGAAATTCGTGTGAAAGATGCTACCGGCATCTTTCGTACGGTTTATCTGGCGACCCGGCCTGAGGCGATCTATGTGCTGCATTGTTTTCAGAAGAAAACCCAGCAAACTGCGCTGCGCGATATCGATTTGGCCCGGAAGCGGCTGAAAAACGTGTTGAGGTGATGACCATGGCAAAAAAGAAAGTGCGCAGCGTTTTTCACGATCTCTACCCGGCGGATCAAGCCGCCGAGATGGAAATGCGCTCCCTGTTGCTGCACGGGCTGGTGCAATGGCTCACTGATTCCGGGATGACGCAAACCGAAGCCGCCAAATTGCTCGGCGTTACACAATCGCGGGTATCAGATCTGAAGCGTGGAAAAATCAGTCAGTTCAGTCTTGATCTACTGGTGCGCCTGGCGGCGCGGGCGGGGTTGCAGCCGCAATTGAAGTTGGCGGCTTGAGTATTACGTGTATCACCAAAAAGAAATGCGTTCGGACGCCTTGACGGTTGGAATCCAAGTCCTGTCCCAATAGATGGGCGATTGGAGATCACAGATTGTGATTTCCAATCCGAAAGCGCGCACGGGGCTGCGTCGAGCGCTTTTTGCATTGAAGTCGGTTGGGTTATTAGTGGCAGAGAAGCTCCACCTAGGTAACTTTAATTCATCGGGAGGGCAGGGTGAGAATTTACGTTTGCTCGAGGTGGGGGAAGTCGGAGATGGTTTTCATGGAAGGTGTGCTCTCGGGCATGTGCGGAGTTGCGCGAATCAGTGTAGTCCCGCAGCGGTGATGCGGCAAAAAAATCGTCTGTAGGGTCTGCAATGCTGACTGGATGTCCAATGAATGGACCCTGCGTGGCGGCGGTTGCCGCGGTGGATCAGGGTTTGCGTGTTAAGATTTTTCAGCCATGAAACGACACATCGCCTGCATCACTTTCGACTTCGATGCGATCTCGGGCTGGATCGCTCGGGGCATGACTTCGCCGTCGCCGATTTCACGCGGGGAATTCGGACCTAACGTGGCCTTGCCGCGCATCCTCGAGCTGCTCGACCAACAGGGCATACCGACATCCTGGTATGTGCCGGGGCACACGCTGGAGACTTATCCCGAGCAATGCCGGCAGGTGTTCAAGGCCGGCCATGAAATCGGCCACCACGGCTGGACGCACCGTTCACCGGCGGCGATGACCCCGGAGCAGGAAGAAGCCGAGCTGGTGCGCGCTAATGACCGCATCCGTGAACTGACCGGGCAGGGTGCACGCGGTTACCGCTCGCCGGCCTGGGATCTTTCAGAGCATTCCGCCGACCTGCTGCTCAAGCATGGTTTTCTGTACGACAGCAGCATGATGGGGGACGACTACACGCCGTACCGTGTGCGGCGCGGCGACGTCATTGAACTGGAAAAACCGGCCGTATTCGGTCCGGAGACGCCGCTGATTGAAATGCCGGTCAGCTGGACGCTGGACGATTACCCGCACTTCGAATTCATCCGTACGCCGACCTGGATCCTGCCGGGCAACATGAACGCCAACCGCGTGCTTGATAACTGGGTGAACGACTTCGTTTACCTGCGCGATCATCTTGACTGGGGTGTCATTACCTACACTTTTCATCCCTTCGTCATCGGCCGCGGCCACCGCATGCTGGTGCTGGAAAAACTGATTCAGACACTGCAGGACGATGGTGCGGTGTTCATGAAGCTCGAAGACGCTGCCGCCGAATATGCGCAGCGCGCGCCATTCCAGCCGCGCTGAGGGCAGAGGCGCGGCTTGATGTCATAGCCTTTTGTTTTATTTCATTTTTTCTTTTTAGTCGGCTTACGCTTTGCTGCTGCGCTCTTGCGTTTGGCTGAAGCCGGTGCCGGTTTGCGTGCTTTTTTCGCGGCGCCTACTGCCGGTTTTCGAGCGCCGACTTTCACCGGCTTGCCGCTCCGGGCCGACTCCAGGATGGATTCGAGCACAGTAACGCCGTGGATTTCGTCGCCGCCGGCGATTGCCAGCGCCTTTCGGGCGCGCACGGCTTCGGCAAAATTTTCCAGTTCGGCGCGTTCGGTGCTGGTTTCAGGGAAGGTCACCACCTCTGGGCGCTTTCGTTCGCGCAGATTGTCTGGATTGAGCAGGCAGACCTTCATCTGCCATGTGCTGAGGTGCTCGACGTCGCCCACCTCGACCCAACCCTTGGACCCGAAGACCTGCATGCGCCAGGTTTCGGCGGTAGCAATGAAAGTGCCAAGGTAACCGCTGGCGCCGTCCTTGAAACGGAACAGCATCGAGGTGGTGTCGTCGATGCCGTAATCGAGAGCGCGGCGGAAGCTGTGCGAATACACCGTGTCGACGTGCCCTGCCAGGTACAGCATGGCATCGACCACGTGCACGCCGCGGCCGGTCATGCCACCGCCGGGACCTTCATCCTTTTTCTGGCGCCAGTGGTCTTTGGGATACCAGTAGACGCTGGGGCCGCAGAAGTTGCCTTCGATATGCATTAGCTTGCCCAGACGGCCGTCGTCGAGCATGCGGCGGATTTCCTGGAGTGCCGGTTGGAAGCGCCAGTTGTAGCCGACCGCCAGCGTGACGCCGCGCTTTGCGCAGGCACGCACGGCTTCCTTTGCTGATTCGGTGGTCAGCGTGAAAGGCTTTTCGGTGAACACGTGTTTGCCCGCCTTCGCGGCGGCGACGATCAGCTCGGCATGGATGCTGTGGGGCGTGGCCAGCACAATCGCATCAATGCCAGGGTCGGCGAGCATCTTGCGGTAGTCGTCATAGAGGCGCAGGCCATTGCTGTCAGCGTATTCCTGCACCCGCGCCGGCGTGCGCACCGCACCCGCGACAAAGCGGATGTGACTGCTCTTGCCTTGTACGCTGTTGACGAGGTTCTGACCCCAGCGTCCCAGTCCGATGATTGCGGCATTGATCATGAAGCTCCTCTGTGGTCGTCAATGATTCATTGGGCTATGCGCATTCACCAAAAGGCGGCAAGGTCTGCGGGGCGGTGGTTCCGCTCCCGCCGACAGTATCAAGTCAAGCACAAACCGGGCGTCTAACACGGGGCCGGGTCAGCTTCCGGCCTGGCCACGATTTGGAATTGATGAAACACCGCATGCCAAATGCGCAACGCTCTCAGTATACTGGTTGCGCGTAGTGAATTTCATCCTAACCAGGATCACCTGATGAGCGTGACACCCGTTCCAGCGCCACGATTTGAAGTCGGCGTCGATATCGGCGGCACTTTTACCGACGTCGTCTGCCGCAGCGACAGCGGTGTGATGCGTTTGGTAAAGATTCCGACAACCAGGGCTAATCCGAGTGCGGGCGTGCTGCATGCGGTGCAGTACATGGCAAAAACCTGGGATGTAGCGCCCGAGCAGATCAGCCGTTTTGTGCACGGGACCACGGTGGCTACCAATGCTGTACTTGAGCGCAAGGGGGCTACCATCGGCCTGATCACCACCCAGGGTTTCCGGGATACGCTGGAAATCGGCCGTCAGAACCGTCATTCGGTCTACAGCGTGATGCTCAAGCCGGAAACGCCGGTATTTCTGGTGCCCGGCGCGCTGCGCTGCGAAGTGCCCGAGCGGGTAACGGCTTCCGGCGAGGTGCTGGTGCCATTGGACGAGGCGGCGGTCCGGCGCGAAGTCGACGACCTCGTGGCGCAGGGCGTCAGTGCGGTCGCCGTGTCGTTCCTGTTTTCCTACCTCAATCCGGTACATGAGCGCCGGGTCGCCGAAATCATTCGGGAAATGCATCCGCACTTGATGGTGTCGCTGTCCTGCGAAGTCGACCCCGCTTTTCGCGAATATGAGCGCACTTGTATTACGGCCTTCGATGCCTACCTCAAACCGGTGATCGACCGTTACCTCGAAAACATGGAGACCGATCTGGAATCCAATCAGGTCGGCTCTGCGTTGCAGATCATGCAGTCGCGTGGGGGCGTGGCCTGCTCGAGCATCGCACGTCGCCGCCCGGTCAGATTATTCCTTTCGGGGCCTGCGGCCGGCGTCATCGGCGGCAGCATGGCCGGCGAAAGTGCCGGGTGCCCCGATATCATCACCATCGACATCGGCGGTACCAGTGCCGACATTTCACTGGTGAGTCGCGGCAAGCCGCTGATTGCGGCGGAGGGCATGCTCGACGGTTATGCCGTGCGCGTGCCCATGGTTGACGTCAACGCCATCGGCGCTGGCGGCGGCAGCATTGCCTGGCTGGATGGCGCGAAGTCACTGCGCGTCGGCCCGGCCTCTGCAGGCTCGGAACCTGGCCCGGCCTGCTACGGGCGTGGCGGGGAGCAGCCCGCGGTGACGGATGCATCGATTGTTCTGGGTTATGTCGATCCGGCCTATTTTGCAGGTGGCTCACTGCAACTGCAGCCTGAACTGTCACGGCGCGCGATCGAGGACAGGATTGCACGGCCGCTGGGTATTACCGTGGAGCAGGCGGCTCTCGGCATTCATCGAGTCGTCAATTCCAATATGGCCGAAGGGATCCGGTTTGTGTCGGTGAAACGCGGCATTGACCCGCGCCGGTTCAGTCTGGTGCCGCTCGGTGGCGGCGGACCGGTACATGCTACTGCGCTGGCAAGGGAGCTGGGCATGCGACGCGTAATCGTGCCGCTATACCCCGGCGTGTTGTCAGCTTCAGGATTGCTGGCGGCTCCGGTCGAACATGAGGCAGCGACGGCCTTTCACGACACATTGGACCGGGCTTCTGCTTCGGATCTTGTGCGTGAGTTTGCGGCACTGGATCGGCTGTGCGCGGAATTGATGCGGGTCGAGGGCATCGCGCCGGCGGATGTCGAGGTGCAGTATTTCGCCGATGTCTGCTATGTCGGGCAGTCCTATCACCTGGAAATCCCGTTGACCTTGGACGGTGACGTGATTGCCCGGGTGCGCAGGGATTTTTTTGCGGCCCATGATCGTATCTATGGACACAGTGCCGAGGGACAGGTGCAGTTCGTCAACCTGCGCAGTGTGCATCAGGCGCAAGCCTCTGCGGTTGCAGACAGCGTCTATGAAGCTGAAGCTGGCGATCCGCGGAAGGGTGCTCGCCCCATACTTACCGAAAAATCGGGAGGATTTGTCGAGGCTCAGGTCTACGAGCGGCGGCGCATCAAACCCGGTGTCACTTTTTACGGTCCTGCGATTGTCGAGCAGGCCGACACCACCACGGTGATCGAACCCGGCTGGCGTGCGGATGTTGACGGGCGGGGCAATCTGGTGCTGACGCAGGGAGAACTGAAATGAATCGCGGGGACCGTGCAGAGGTGGTTGACCCGATCACGACGGAAGTGATCCGCAACAAGCTCGAGGGCATTGCCAACGAGATGGAACTGACTCTGCTGAAAAGTTCTTTCTCGCCGATCGTCAAGGAAGGTCTGGATACCTCGGCCAGCCTGTTTACCGTGCGATCGGAAACGCTTGCGCAGGCCTGTGCGATACCAGTGCATCTGGCGACGCTGATTCCGACTATCCGCAGCATGCTGGCGAAATATCCGATTGAAAGCATGCGCGAGGGTGACGCCTACATTCTCAATGACCCTTATTGCGGGGGTACGCACCTGCCGGATATCGCGATCATGACGCCGGTTTTTCATCGGGGCCAGGTCATTGCGATGTCTGCCACGATGACCCATCACGGGGACGTCGGAGGATATTCACCGGGGTCGCTGCCGCCGAATTCCACCGAAATCTTTCAGGAAGGCTTGCGCATCCCGCCGCTGAAATTCCGTGAAGCCGGCACCTATAACGAGACGCTGGTCGCCTTGCTGCGGCAGAACTCGCGCCTGCCTGACACGCTGATGGGTGATCTCAACGCGCAACTGGCGGCCTGCAATGTCGGAGCACGACGTCTGCAGGAGCTGGCCGACGTTTACGGTTCCGACCTGCTGATGGCGATATTCGATGAATTGCTGGACCGGTCGGAGATCATGACCCGTGAGGCGCTGCGGCGGATTCCGGAAGGAACCTACCGTTATGTCGATGCGATGGATAACGATGGCATCGAACTTGACCGGCGAATCCGCGTTGAAGTGGCGGTGACTGTCAGGGACGGTAACATTGAATTCGATCTTGCCGGTACGAGTCCGCAGGTGAAAGGGCCTATGAATTGTGTGCCCTCGGGGTCGCAGGCGGCTGCATATTACGCGGTGCGTGTGCTGACCGATCCGACGATCCCGACCAATGGCGGGTGTTTCCGTCCGGTGACCTTGAAACTGCCGCCCGGGTCACTGGCTAATCCGGTCGAGCCGGCACCGGTAAACGCCCGGACCTCGACAATCAAACGCATTGCGACCTCGATGGTGAGCGCACTCGCGGAAGTGCTGCCTGACCGCGTCGGTGCGCCGGCAGCAGGTACCCTTCTTGTGGTCGCGTTCGGCGGCAAGAATGCCGACGGCAAGCGCTATATCGTCGGCGAACTGATTGCTGGCGGCAGTGGTGCGGCCAATGGTCTGGATGGCGTGGACGTTGTCGATACTGACGCCAGCAATTGCATGAACCTGCCGGCAGAGGCACTGGAAATGGAAGCGCCAATCCGTTTGCGACGCGTCGAGCTGCGGCGTGACTCCGGAGGAGCCGGTGAATTCCGCGGGGGACTCGGAGTAGTTCGTGAATACGAAATACTGTCTGACGACGTGACCTTCACGCACCGTGGTGAGCGGCATTACAGTTCGGCGCCTGGTCTCAACGGCGGGATGCCGGGTGCATCGGCGCGCTCCGTTATCATCCGCTCCGATGGTACAAGGGAAGAAATCCCTTCCAAAGTCCTGACCGTACTCAACAAGGGCGATCACGTCATCGTCGAAACCCCGGGGGGCGGCGGGTTTGGCGATCCCTCCGGACGGAAGACCGTGGCCGAGGATGTAGCCAACGGCAAGGTCAGTGCAGAAGCAGCGAGTCAACTCTACGGCTGGCGCGGTGCCTGAGGCGAACGGGGCTTCATCAATGAGTGTGTCGGCATCGCACCCGCAGTCAGTCTGGCTGAGCAGCGCCAACCCTGCGAGGGCCTTTGAGCCACTGCAGGCAGACCTCAACACCGAAGTGGCCATCATCGGCGGTGGATTTACCGGTCTTTCGGCGGCGTGGCATTTGGCCAAAGCGGACGTCTCCTGCGTGCTGCTGGAGGGCAATGATATCGGCTGGGGTGCGAGCGGGCGCAATGGCGGGATGGCCGTTCTGCGTTACAAGAAGCCCTGGGCTGCACTGGCCCGCCAGTACGGTGAAGACACCGCGCGGCAATTGCACCGTCTGCTGCTGGGTGCGCTGGATACCATTGAGCGCATGGTCGAGGAAGCGGGCATTGCCTGCGATTTTTTACGCTACGGCCATATCACTGCAGCAAACGGCAAATCAGCCGTAGCGATGCTGGAGGCTGATATCGCCTGGCTGCGCAGCGCGGGCGATTCGACACCGCGCATGTTGAGCCGTGCCGAGACCGCCGAGCTGGCAGGATCGGATTGCTATCTTGAAGGCTATCTCGACCCACGTGCTGCGGGCATACATCCGCTGAACTACGCCCGCGGACTGGCGGCAGCGCTGTCTGATCGCGGCGTGCCCCTTTATTGCGCCACACCGGTAACGGCGATCAGTGATGATGGGGAGGGCGTCAGCATCTGCACACCCGGCGCTACGGTGCGCGCCAGGCGGCTACTGATCGCCACCAATGCCTATACCGAGCTGTTCGGATTCGGCACAGACCTCGATCGCCGGGTGGTGCCGGTTTCGACTTCGGTTATCACCACGGCGCCGCTTGAGCCGGAGCATTTGCGCAAGTTGTTGCCGGCTGGGCATCTGGTTTCGGATACACGCCACCTGCTCAACTACTACCGTGTAGCGCCTGGCGGGCGTCTGCTGTTCGGCGGGCGCGGCTCGCTGACCGGGCGTGAATCTCTGGAAGTCTATGCCGGACTCGAACGCAAGCTGGTTGAGACGTTTCCATCGCTGGCCGGTGTCGGCATTGACCATCGCTGGTCGGGCAAGGTGGCGGTGACACTGGACGATTTCCCGCATGTCGGACGACTGGGCGCCAGGGTGGCGTATGCGATGGGTTACGGCGGCCGTGGCGTCATCCTCACCGGCTTGTTGGGGAAATTGCTGGCCAAGCTGGCTACGGGTGCTGAGGCCAATGCGGGTCCGATGGGTGGCGAAAACTTCGCGCCGATCCCTTTCCACGGCCTGCGCATCCCGGGGATGAAGGCCGTGGCGGGTTACTACCGCCTGCTCGACGCTCTGAAGGTCTGACCTGCTTACTGCACCTTGATACCCGCGTCCTTGATGACCTTGGACCAGAGCTTTTTCTCGGCCTGAACCACCGCGAGCAGTTTCGCCGGCGTGCTGCCGCCGGGCTCTACGCCGTCGCGCAGCAGGCGTTCCCTTACATCCGGCAGTGACAGCGCACGCACCAGTTACTTGTTGAGTCGCGCGACAATCGGCGCCGGCGTCGCAGCGGGCACGAACACGCCATACCAGGAGTTCACTTCAAATCCCGGTAATCCCTGTTCGGCAATCGTCGGAATCTCCGGCGCGCCAGATGAGCGCTTGATTCCGCTGACGCCGAGGGCCTTGAGCCGTCCGGCTTTGACGTGGGGGATTGCGGGCAGCAAGGGACCGAAGCCGAGTTTGACCTCGCCGCTGATCAGGGCGGGGAGGGCGGCTCCGCTGCCACGAAACGGGACATGGACGAGCCGGATGCCGGCCATCGAATTCAGCAGTTCCGCTGCAAGGTGGTTGGCCGTTCCGATGCCAGAAGAGGCGTAGTTGATTTCGCCGGGTTTGGCCTTTGCCAAGGCGATGAGCTCGCGGATATTGTTTGCCGCCAGCGAAGGATGCGCCGACAGTATGCTCATCGATTCGCCGAGCATGGAAACTGCGGCAAAATCGCGGTCAGGATCAAACCCCACTTTCTGGCCGATTACCGGCGCGATGACCAGTGGCCCCCCGGTTCCCAGCAGGATTGAATGTCCGTCGGGCTGTGCAGCAGCAACGATTTCAGCACTGACGTTGCCGCCAGCCCCAGCCCGGTTGTCGACGACTACCTGTTGTCCGAGCGCTTCGGAGAGTTTGCTTCCGACGACGCGGGCGATGGTGTCGCTGGGGCCGCCAGGCAGAAAACCCACGACAAAACGCACTGGGCGTGTAGGGTAGGCGTTGGCCTGCAGATGGATCAGCACACCGGCGACAGATGCAAGCGCGGCGATCACGTATTTGACCTTCAATGAGTGGATGGCCATGGCGACTCTCCCCGGGAATATACAAATTGCATTCTTCAGTCGAGCACGATGCCGGATTGCTTGACCAGTCTGGCCCAGCGCCGGGCGTCTTCCTGAATCAGTTTCTCGAACTGCGCGATGGTGGTGTATTCGGTTTCGATGCCTTGGCTTTCCAGGCGATCGACCGTAGCGGCAACCTCCAGTGCTTTCTTGATCTCGAGGTTGAGCTTTGTGGTGATTGCCTTGGGGGTCGCGGCGGGTGCCATTAGCCCGTACCAGACCGGCACTTCATAGCCAGGCAGAGTCTCGGCTATCGTCGGCACCTGCGGCGCGGCCTTGGAGCGCTTGGCACCCGTGACGCCGATTGCGCGCAGCTTGCCGACCTTGATCTGCGGTAGCGCAGCCAGCACCGGCAGGAAGCTCAGTTGCACCTCGCCCTGGATGGTGGCGAGGATGTTGAGTGCTGCGCCTTTGTAGGCCACCGCAGTGAGCTGTACGCCACTCATCACCGAAAACAGCTCGCCGGCCAGATGGTTGGTGGAGCCTTGGCCGGAATGGCCGAAATTCAGTCGACCGGGGGGTTGACCTTTGCCATAGGCGATCAGTTCCTTGACACTGGTGGCAGGCACCGACGGGTTGCTCATCATCATGGTTGCGCCGAAACCGATCACCGACAGCGGCGCGAAGGCCTTGATCGGATCATAGGAAGGCTTGTTCCTGAAATTCGGGCTAATGGTAATCACCGGCTGGCCCATGAACAGGGTGTAACCGTCTGGACTCGCCTTGGCGGCAATTTCCATGGCCAAGGTACCGCCCGCACCGGGGCGGCCGTCAATGATGATGCGTTGGCTGAGTTGTTCGCCGAGTTGGGCCGCCATTGTGCGTGCCACTGTGTCGCTGACACCGCCTGGAAGGTAGCCGGTGATGATGCGCATCGGTCGGTTGGGAAAATCCGCAGTCTGCTGCGCAAGCACATGGCTTGCTGAGGTCAGCATCAGAAAACCTACGGCCGAAGTCAGGTTGCGCATGATGTTCATGGGTGCTTTCCGGTTCATGGTCATTTCCTCCTTACAGCTTGTTTCAGCACAGTTTACGACTTTACCGGGCTCAGTGTTTCATCCTCAGGAAGCTGCGTGCTTGATCACTTCCATCAGTTTTTTCCACTTGACCCGCTCATTGCGGATATGTTGCGCAAATTCATCAGGATTGCTGGTCGCAGGATCTGCGCCTTCGCGGGACAGGCGCTCACTGACCTCCGGCATCTCCACCACCGAGACGATTTCTCGATTCAGCCGGCTGACGATGGCACCTGGTGAGCCGGCGGGCAACAATGCGCCGTACCAGGAATCAATCCGGTACCCCGGCACACCGGCTTCGGCGATGGTAGGAATTTCAGGTGCTGCCTGCGATCGTTTTGAGCCGGTGACTCCAAGTGCGCGCAGCTTGCCGCTGCGGATCATCGGCAGGGCCGGTACGATGGGGCCAAACGTGAGTTGCACTTCACCTGAAATCAGGGCTGGCAGGTTTTGTCCCGCACCTTTGTAGGGTACGTGGACGATCCTGGTGCCGGCCATGCTGTTGAACAATTCAGCGGCCAGATGATTCGAGGTGCCCTGGCCCGAAGATGCGTAATTGAGCTGTCCGGGTTTTGCTTTGGCGATCGCAATCAGTTCCTTTACTGACGTTGCCACCTGGGGATGGACCATCAGCACTGCCATGGTCGAGGCTACGAGGGAGACCGGACGAAAATCCCGCTCCGGATCAAAAGCCATTGGTCTTCCGAGATTGGGGGTGATGGTCAGCGGCCCTGGTGTGCCGAGCAGCAGTGTGTAACCGTCAGGCGCCGAACGCGCAGCGATTTCAGTTGCGATGTTGCCGCCTGCGCCACCCCGGTTGTCGATGACAATCTGCTGGTTGAGTCGTTCAGCGAGTTTTTGGCTGATCACCCGGGCCACCGTATCGCTGGCACCGCCGGGTGTGAAGCCGACGATAAAACGGATGGGGCGGGACGGGTATTGCGATTGCGCAGCAGCAGCGCTACAAAAGCAGCACAGTACCAGCAGAGATGCGGCAAAAGTTTTCATCCGATGCTTGCACCTGTTTCTTTGACAATTTTTCGCCACTTCGGAATTTCGCTGCGTATCAGCGCCGCAAAATCCTCCGGGGAGCTTGTGGTCAGATCCACGCCCTGGCTGATGAAACGTGATTTCATTTCTGCGGATCCAACAATGCGTACGATTTCAAGGTGCAATTTGGTTATGACAGTCTTGGGGGTGGTGGCCGGCGCGAGCATGCCATACCAGGGTGTAAAGTCGTATCCGGTGACTCCGCCTTCGGCAACGGTGGGTAGATCCGGTGCCTGAGGTGAGCGCTTCCCGCTGGAAATCGCCAGCAAACGCAAGCGGCCGCTGCGCACATGCGGCATGCCTGTGAGCAGATTGCTGAACATCAGTTGCGATTCGCCGGCGACCAGCGCGTTGAGCGCTGCGGCATTGCCTTTGTAAGGGATATGAATGATCTGGATCGCGGTCATTGATTTCAGCATTTCAGCCGCCATGTGTGTGGGGCCGCCGCTGCTGGCGGTGGCGAAATTGATGCGACCAGGTTGTTGCCTCGCCACCGCCAGAAGCTCCGCGACTGTCCGCGCGTTGACAGACTGATGCACAAACAGTCCCAGCGGCAGTGTGGCAATCAGGCTGATCGGCGCAAAATCCTTGATTGGGTCATATTCGAGTTTCGGATACATACTGGGATTCACTGCATGTGTGCCGATGTGCCCGGTGAGCAGGGTATGGCCATCGGGTGCCGAGCGAGCAGCCACCTCCACACCGATGCGCCCGCCCGCGCCGCTTCTGTTGTCGACGACAACCTGCTGCCCCCAGCTTGCGGTCATTTTTTCGCCGATGGCGCGGGACATGATGTCCATCGGACCACCAGCGGCGAAAGGGACAATCAAGCGTATCGGTTTGACGGGGTATTTGCTGGATTGAGCAAAGACCTGGGGCGGACAGAGCACGACCAGTCCGAGAATCATCAATCCGGGGGCCAGCTTGGATGCCTGCATGTTTCCTCCTGTGTGCATATCGCGGACTTGCGCCCGGATTCAATCATGCTTGCAGCAAATTCCGTGCCGATTGCCCTTGTGCAATCGCTTTCACATTCAGTTAGCGGCAATAGCGCCTGACCAGGGCGACATGACATCGGATATGCCTTGGTACTCGCCCGATTTCGAGTCATGCAGCACCGCGCTGGGGCAGGCAAAGTTGGTGGGGTAAACCACCAGCTCCGTCATGTTCAGCGGGAAATGAGCTGCGAGTGCCTGTTTTGTGGCATCGCTGTGGCGGGGATCGACACCGACCGTATCACCGCCACTGGCATCGATGCGCGGCTGATGGAAGGCATCCTGCAGACTCATTCCGTGGTCGATCAGGAAGGAACTGATCTGATAGACCGCCGGCAGGATCTTGCGGCCACCGGAAGCGCCGATGGCAAACCAGGGTTTGCCTTCACGGGAGGCAATGACCGGACACATGTTCGACAGTGCGCGTTTGCCCGGGGCGAGGCAGTTCGGTGATTCGGGACGGGGATCGAACCACATGATGCCGTTGTTCATCAGCACGCCGCTGGACGGTAGTACCACCTTGGAGCCGAATACCGAGAGCAGGGTCTGCGTCAGCGCCACCATGTTACCGTCGCGGTCGATCACATTTAAGTGGGTCGTGGTTGACGGGTCTTTACGGTCGCTGTTGTCGCCCATGCTGGCGAGGCGTTCAGTGTAGGCATCGCGCAAAGCGGCGGCATAGGCGACAAAGGCTTCGCTGCCTGGCTTATCTGAAGTGAATTTCATTTGGCGCAGGGGTTCAAGCGCACGCAGCATCGTCGGGCCGGCGGTCAGCTGTGGCGGCAGCGCAAGTGTTGCGCCACGGTATTCGGTTTCGATCGGAGCCACGATGCGGGCGTGGAAATTCGCCAGGTCGCTGGCGGATAGGTTGCCGCCCATGGCCTTGATGTCGCGGGCAATGCCGGCGGCAATCTCGCCTTCATAAAAATCGCGCGGTCCGGCTTCTGCAAGCCGATGCAGGGTTTCGGCCAGTCCTTTCAGTTTCAGTCGTCCGAGGGGTGCGCCTGCGGCGGTGACGGCAGGAAAACCGCCTGGTAGCCAGATGTCGCGGGTTACCGGGTAACGCGAGAGTTCCTTGGCCATCGTCGCGATTTTCAGTGTCAGATACCAGTCGATGGCGATGCCTTCCACGGCGAGGTCAATCGCCGGCTGCACGACTTCGCGGAATGGCAGGGTACCGAATTTTTCCAGCGCCGTGGCCAGCCCGTCGACGTGGCCGGGGATGGCAATTGACATCGGGCCGTGGACGTTGCGGTCATCCTGCACGCTGGGCCAGGTGAACAGGTCGCTGGTGTAACCCCCGCTCAGCGGATAGTCGGCGGGGTTGAGGCCATACGGCGAGATCGGGCCGAAATCAACAACCCGCACCCGGTTCTCGCGGGCCAGATAGACCATCATGAAGCCGACACCTCCGAGACCGCTGTTCCAGGGCTCAACCGCGGCGAGTGCCAGTCCGGTCGCAACCGCGGCATCCACGGCATTGCCTCCGGCGGTGAGGATGCGCGCGCCGGCTTCGCTGGCGACACGGTTCTGCGAGGCGACCACACCGCCGCGCGAGGTGACGAGCGGTTTACTGACGTTCCAGTTCTGTACGTAATGGGGCTTCATAAGGGCATTCCGGTTGGAAGTCTGAGTCGGCTATGTTCAAATTGATGCTAATCGAAAAACATTGCCGCTGCCTAGACCAGATTCCAGACGACGAACTCCAAGCTGATCATGAAAAAACATATTGTCTGTCTGACCTTTGATTTTGACGCCATCTCCGGTTTTATTGCCCGGGGGCAGACCACTGCAAGCTGGAGGTCGCGTGGTGAATTCGGCCCGCGTGTGGGAGTACCGCGCCTGCTGGAACTGTTTCGCAAATACGGCATCCAGACTTCCTGGTATGTACCGGGTCATACCATCGAAACTTTTCCCGCAGCGGCAGCCTCTGTGGTGGAGGCCGGGCACGAAATCGGCCATCACGGCTGGACTCACCGCCCGCCCGCCACTTTGACGCGTGAGCAGGAAGAAGCGGAACTGGTTCGCGGTAACGAGGCGATACGGCGCATTTCGGGGCGGATGGCCCGTGGCTATCGCTCGCCGTCATGGGATTTGTCGCCGCATTCAGTCGAACTGATGCTCAAGCACGGTTTTGAGTATGACAGCAGCATGATGGGCGATGATTACAAGCCGTATTACGCGCGTCAGGGTGATCGCATCGTGCTCGAGGAAAAAGCCATGTTCGGTTCCCCCAGTGCGCTGGTGGAAATGCCGATCCACTGGTCGACTGATGATTCGCCGCATTTCGAGTTCGTGCGTACCGAAAACAGTCTTCGCCAGGGGCTGCAAAACGCCGGTGATGTGCTGGATAACTGGATTGGCGATTTTCTATATATGAAGCGAACGGTCGATTGGGGGGTGCTGACTTATACCTGTCATCCTTTCATCATCGGTCGCGGTCACCGCATGCTGATGCTCGAAGGCCTGATTCGCCGCGTGCTGGACGAGGGCGGGGTGTTTCAGCGTGTCGACGAAACAGTCGAGGAATTCAGGGCAAGGGGGGCTGCCTGATCCCAGGTCCAAGCTCTCCGCGTCGCGACAAGCCCGGAACACGTCAGAGCCGGTGGTTATGTCGATATGAGACTGGCGGTGGCGTCGCTGATAAAATCCCTGCAGACCGGCTTTGGGACAGCTTTCAGCTCGACCGGATAAACCCCCAATACGCGCATACAGGAGTATCGCCATGGACGACGGTGTCATACAGATCAACAAGGACAAACCGGCTTCGGGTCCGGTAATCCGGCTGCACGAAAACGACAATGTGCTGATTGCGCGCGGTGACATCGGCATCGGTACCAAGCTTGATGGCGGTCTGACCGCCAAAAGCCAGGTTCCGGCGGGGCACAAGATTGCTTCAAGGACGATCAAGAAGGGCGAACCCATACTCAAATATGCGGTGACCATCGGTTTTGCATCCGTGGACATTCCCGCGGGCATGTATGTGCATTCGCATAACCTCGAGTTTCGCGAGTTCGACCGGGATTACGCCTACGCCCGTGATTATCAGCCGGAGCAGATGATTCCGGAGGCGGATCGCGCCAGTTTTATGGGTATCGTCCGCGCCAATGGTCAGGTCGCGACGCGCAATTATCTCGGCGTGTTGGCAACCGTTAACTGCTCGGCGACGGTGGCGCACAAAATCGCCGAATACTTCACGCCGGAGCGTCTGGCGGAATATCCGAACATTGACGGTGTCTGCGCATTTGCACACGGCACCGGTTGCGGCATGGAAATGACCGGTGAGCCGATGGACCTGCTGCGGCGGACGATGGCGGGTTATGCGCGCCATGCCAATCTTGCCGGTGCATTGATCATCGGACTCGGCTGCGAGCGCAACCAGATCAAGGGGCTGATGAAGGAGGAAGGTCTCGATGTCAGCGACCGTCTGAAGACCTTTGTGATGCAGGAATCCGGCGGCACGCGCAAGACCATCGAGGCCGGTATTGCCGCGGTCAAGGAAATGCTGCCCGCAGCGAACAAGGTAGTGCGGCAGAAGGTTTCCGCCCGCCATTTGATGATCGGCCTGCAGTGCGGCGGCTCCGACGGTTTTTCCTCGATCACCGCCAATCCGGCGCTGGGCGCGGCGATGGATCTGCTGGCCCGCCACGGTGGCACGCATATCCTGTCGGAGACACCGGAAATCTACGGCGTTGAGCACACGCTGACGCGGCGTGCAAAAAACCGCGAAGTCGGCGAGAAACTGATTGAACGCATCCGTTGGTGGAAGGATGTCTACACGGTCGGCCGCGATACCCAGATCAACGGCGTGGTCAGCCCCGGTAATCAGCACGGCGGTCTCGCCAACATTTTCGAGAAGTCTCTGGGTTCATCGATGAAGGGCGGTACTGGCCCTTTGAATGCGGTCTACCGTTATGCAGAGCCGGTGACGGAGCGCGGCTTCGTGTTCATGGACACACCGGGTTTTGATCCGACCTCTGCGACCGGCCAGATCGCTGGCGGCGCCAACATGATCATGTTTACCACTGGCCGCGGTTCGATGTTCGGCGCCAAGCCGGTGCCGTCGATCAAGCTGGCGACCAACACGCCGATGTTTACGAAGTTGGAAGAAGACATGGATATCAACTGCGGCGAGATTCTCGATGGCACGATTTCGCTGTCTGGCAAGGCACAGCAGATATTCGACCTGATGCTGCGAATCGCGTCCGGTGAAAAAACCAAAAGCGAGCTGCTCGGTCTCGGCGATCATGAGTATGTGCCGTGGAATATTGGCGTGACGGGTTGAGACGCAACCGGTGAACGCAGCAGGATTTTTTGCGGTCGGCATCGGCGCGGTTCTTGGCGCCTGGTCGCGGTGGAGCCTTTCCGTCGCGCTGAATCACCTGCTGCCGGCATTGCCGATGGGAACGCTGACCGTCAACCTCGTTGGCGGCTTCCTGATCGGCGCAGCGCTGGAGTTCTTCATCCAGCATGCGACCCTGGCGCCTGAATGGCGGCTGTTTTTTGTCACGGGTTTTCTCGGTAGCCTGACGACTTTTTCGGCGTTTTCGCTGGAAGCCGTGATGCTGTTGCAACAGGCCCGATATGGTTGGGCGATGACGCTGATCGGCAGCCACTTGATTGGGTCGCTGGCGATGACACTGCTCGGCATTTTTGCGGTACGTGCGCTGGCTGCGTAATTCAGTTCCGGTTCAGCAGTCTTCGAGCAGCATCAATCACTTCCCCCGCGGTTAGCCCGATCGGGCCAATTCCCTTTTCAGTAAGCTGATCAGCCGCAGCGCCATGCAGGTAGACGGCTGCGGTCAGAGCATGTCGCTCATCCACGCCTTGCGCCAGAAGCGCAGCAATAATGCCAGTCAACACATCACCCATGCCGGCACTGGCCATGCCCGGATTGCCAGAGGTATTGATCGCCCAGTGACCATCAGGCCAGGCGCAGATGCTGCCACAGCCCTTGAGCACGATACCGGCGTTGTACTCGCATGCCAGTTGCAGCGCGGCAGCGATGCGGTCGTGTTGAATGGCGGCAGTATCGCTGCTGAGCAGGCGCGCGGCTTCCGCCGGGTGCGGCGTCAGGATTGTTGTTGTAACCCGTTGTTTTAATTTATATTTTAGCGGACTGAAGGCGGCGACCAGATTCAGCGCATCGGCATCCAGCACCAGTGGCGTGTCCTGCTCCAGTGCCCAGTCCAGGTATTCCGCGGCATCCGGTGCATCGCCGAGACCGGGACCGACGGCGAGCGCGCTAAGATGATTGAGGCGCAGCACGCCGTCAGCAGGGCGCAGCATCAGTTCCGGTTGCAGCGGATCAACCAGCGATGCATCCGCTGCGAGCAACCCCGCATACACCCGCCCGGTGCCGCATTTCAACGCTGCACGACTGGCCAACAACGTTGCACCGGTCATGCCCGGTGCACCGCCGATGATCCCGGCGCTGCCGTAAGTGCCTTTGTGCGAATTTCGCGGTCGTCGCGGGAGCAGATGATGCAACACCCCATCCGAAATCAGCACGCCATGCGGCGCCGCTAAGACAGCATCAGCGAGTTCAAGATCGGCAACATGTATTGTGCCGCAGTGGTCCGGACCATCACGCGTCAACAATCCGGGCTTGAGTGCAATAAAAGTGATGGTGTGGTCGGCCTGGATTGCACAGCCGAGCACGCTGCCGTTATCGGCCCCAAGTCCGCTGGGGATATCCAACGCCAGCACCGGCGCATCGAGGTTGTTGATGTAATCGACCAGCGCGGCGTAATCGCCGGTGAGGTCACGCTGCAGGCCGATACCGAACAAACCATCGACGATCAGCGCCCAGTCCTGCGTTGCAGGAATCGCATCGGCCAGCGTGCCGCCGGCGTGTTGCCAGTCCTTCAACGCAGCTGCGGCGTCGCCGCTGAACTTACTGGCTCCGGCAGGGCAGACCACGACCACTTTATGCCACCAGGCCTTGAGATGACGTGCGACTACCAGCGCATCGCCGCCGTTGTTGCCGGGCCCCGCGACAATCAGGACCGGTTTGCCGCTGTCACCGGCCAGTTTTCGCGCCAGTTCCGCAGCGGCTAGTCCGGCGCGAGCCATCAGCGGTTCAGGTTTACTGATTTTTAATGCCGCCTGTTCGACTTTACGCAGATCGGCAGTCAGCAGTATCGGTGCGGCGTGTGGCAGATTCATCATGCCGGCGATTTTAACGCATGGCGCTCAGCGGCCCGGGCACGGTTTCGGGTAAAATCACGCTTTCCAATCATCTGCTCATCATGCCGCACTTCCTCAGGCTTCGAGGACGCGACGCCCTCTCGGCATTCCGTCGAAAAAAACTGCTACAGGCTGTGGCCGCGGACATTTCCGGCCTGCAGATCAACGCCGAGTTTTGGCATTTCATCCTGTTGCAACAGCCGCTTGATGCATCCGGGCAGCAGCAACTGGAGCGCGTCCTGAAATACGGGCCTGCGACCGCACCGGTTGCGCAGAACGGCACATTGTTGCTGGTCACGCCAAGGCTGGGCACGATTTCGCCCTGGTCTTCAAAGGCCACGGACATTGCAAAGCACTGTGGATTGCCGGCAGTTGCGCGCATCGAACGCGGTATTGCCTGGTGGTGTACTGCCGACGGCAAGCCGCTGACGCCGGATCAGCGCACGACACTGCTGCCGCATCTGCATGACCGGATGACGGAATCGGTGCTCGATTCGCTGGATGCCGCGGAAGCGCTGTTCCGTCGTATTGAGCCGAAACCGCTGGCCAGCATTGACGTGCTGGGCGGCGGACGTGATGCGCTGGCCAAGGCGAATACCGGCATGGGTCTCGCGCTGTCGCCGGACGAAATCGATTACCTGCACGATAACTTCAAACGCATCGGGCGCAACCCGACTGATGTCGAACTGATGATGTTCGCGCAGGCCAATTCCGAACACTGCCGGCACAAGATATTCAACGCCGACTGGATCGTTGACGGCGAGAAGCAGGACCGTTCCCTGTTCGGCATGATCCGCACGACTCACGAGAAGCATCCGCAGGGCACGGTGGTCGCTTATTCCGATAATTCGTCGGTGATCGAGGGGGCGGAAATTGAGCGCTTTTATCCGGGTGATGGCGGCGGTTACGGCTACAGCCGGGAACTGACGCATATCCTGATGAAGGTCGAGACCCACAACCACCCGACGGCGATTTCGCCGTTTCCCGGCGCATCGACTGGCGCCGGCGGCGAAATTCGCGACGAGGGCGCCACCGGACGCGGCGCAAAACCGAAAGCGGGCTTGAGCGGATTTTCGGTCTCGAATCTGCATATACCTGGTGGCGAACAGCCATGGGAGGCGAATCCAGTCGGCAAACCGGGGCGTATCACGTCGGCCTTGCAGATCATGCTCGACGGCCCGATCGGCGGCGCGTCGTTCAACAACGAATTCGGCCGGCCGAATCTGGCCGGATACTTCCGCAGCTACGAAATGCGCGTCGGCCAGGAAGTGCGCGGCTATCACAAGCCGATCATGATCGCCGGCGGACTGGGCAATATTGCGGCTCAACACACATCGAAGAATGCGTTGCCCGAGGGCGCGCTAATGATCCAGCTGGGTGGTCCCGGCATGCTGATCGGCCTGGGTGGCGGTGCAGCCTCGAGCATGGATACCGGCGCCAATCAGGAAAATCTCGATTTTGATTCCGTGCAGCGCGGCAATCCGGAAATCGAGCGGCGTGCCCAGGAAGTCATAGATCGTTGCTGGGCCTTGATGGACAAGAATCCGATCCTGTCGATTCACGATGTCGGCGCCGGCGGCTTGTCGAATGCATTGCCTGAGCTGGCGCATACGGCGCATCGCGGCGCGCGTTTCGAATTGCGTGAAGTGCCCAGTGAAGAGCCGGGCATGTCGCCGCTGCAGATCTGGTGCAACGAGGCGCAGGAACGTTATGTGCTTGCGATTGCACCGATGGATCTTGAGCGTTTCCGTGCCATTTGTGAACGTGAACGTTGTCCTTTTGCAGTAGTGGGAATCGCGACGGCGGACGGACAACTGCAGGTGCATGACAGGGTGTTCAACAACAATCCGGTCGACATGGAAATGTCGGTTTTGCTGGGCAAGCCACCGAAGATGCTGCGCGACGTCATGCGTGTGTGCCGCGAAGGCCAGGTGTTCGACGCAGGCGGCATTGATATTCTTGAGGCACTGTATCGCGTTCTGCGGCTGCCGACGGTCGCCGACAAGACCTTTCTGATCAGCATCGGTGACCGCACGGTGGGCGGCATGACCGCTCGCGACCAGATGGTCGGGCCCTGGCAGGTGCCGGTGGCCGACGTCGCGGTGACGCTGATGGGTTATGCGACGACTTGCGGTGAAGCGATGGCGATGGGCGAACGTACGCCGCTGGCCGTGCTGAATCCGGAAGCTTCCGGACGTATGGCCGTGGGTGAGGCGCTGACCAATATTGCCGCAGCGGCCATCGACAGAATTGGCGACATCAAGCTGTCCGCGAACTGGATGGCGGCGGCCGGCCATGCCGGTGAAGACGCCGCGCTGTTCGATACCGTGCGTGCGGTGGCGATGGAACTGTGTCCGCAACTGGGTATCAGCATCCCGGTGGGCAAGGACAGCCTGTCGATGAAAACCACTTGGTTCGAAGAACCAAGTGGTTTGGGCGGAGACTCACTTGCGGAGCAGGTTAGTCGGAGCCAAAACAAAAAGAATGACGGTGCGACACGCAAAGAGGTGGTGGCGCCGCTTTCGCTGATCGTCTCGGCCTTTGCGCCCGTCAGCGATGCGCGGCGCACGTTGACGCCGCAGCTGCGCACCGATTGTGGAGACACCGATCTGCTGCTGATTGATCTGGGCGGCGGACGCAACAGGCTCGGTGCTTCAGCGCTGGCCCAGGTTTATGACGCGATCGGCGATGCCACACCTGATGTTGTTGCAGCAACAGAATTAAAGGCCTTTTTTGCAGCGATTCAGCAGTTGAGCCGCGATGGTCTGCTGTTGGCCTACCACGACCGTTCGGATGGCGGCCTGCTGACCACCCTGTGTGAAATGCTGTTTGCTGGGCGTTGTGGCGCTGAAGTCGCCGCGAGCGACGACAACGCTGCGGCGTGGCTGTTCAACGAAGAACTGGGTGCCGTGGTGCAGATCCGCCGCGCTAACCGTGCACGGGTGCTCGACCTGCTGGATGCAGCAGGGCTGGCAAAACACAGTACCGTTATCGGCAGCGTCACTGCCGGTGACCGTCTGCTGATCCGCGCTGCTGGCAAAACTATTCTGGATGAATCACGCATCGATCTGCATCGCGCCTGGTCGGAGACGACGTACCGGATGCAGCAACTGCGCGACAATCCGGAGTGTGCCCAGCAGGAATATGACCGCTTGCTGGATGCCGGCGATCCCGGCATTGCACCGAAGCTGACCTTCAACCCGGATGAAGACATCGCAGCACCGTTCATCAACCGCAGCGCGAAGCCGCGTATGGCCATTCTTCGCGAGCAGGGGGTCAATGGCCAGATCGAAATGGCCGCGGCGTTTGACCTCGCCGGATTCGCGGCGGTTGACGTCCATATGAGCGACATCATTGCCGGTCGCGTCAGTCTTGCCGATTTCAAGGGTTTCGCCGCATGCGGAGGGTTCTCGTATGGCGACGTGCTGGGTGCCGGCGAAGGCTGGGCCAAATCGATTCTGTTCAATACGCGGGCGCGCGACCAGTTCACGGCGTTTTTCGGACGCAAGGACAGTTTTGCGCTGGGTGTCTGCAACGGCTGCCAAATGATGAGCAACCTGCATGAACTGATTCCGGGCGCCGAACGCTGGCCGCATTTTGTGCGCAACCGCTCGGAGCAGTTCGAGGCGCGTTTCGTCACACTGGAAATACAGGAATCACCGTCGCTGTTTTTCGGCGGCATGGCGGGCAGCCGCATTCCCGTTGCTGTGGCGCATGGAGAAGGTTATGCCGAGTTTGCCGATGCGTCGGCGCTGGCGGCCGTACAGCCGCTGGTGGCGCTGCGTTATGTCGACAATCGAGGTGCAGCCACTGAAACCTATCCGTCTAATCCCAACGGATCACCGCAAGGCATCACCGGGCTGACCACGGCCGATGGCCGCTTCACAATCCTGATGCCGCATCCGGAGCGGGTATTCCGCGCGGTGCAGAATTCCTGGCATCCGGCGGAGTGGCGCAACGATGGCCCGTGGCTGCGCATGTTCCGCAATGCCCGACGCTGGGTCGGTTAAATGTGACTGGTGCTGTGCAGCGCAGCGCCCGGATTTACTGAAATCTCATTAAAAACAAATATTTATGATTTTTCAGTCAGCGCGGGTTGCCAGCGCAGATCGAGGGTCAGCGGAAAGGCCGGGTTGTGGATCTCCGGCGGCACACTCATCGGGCCCGGCGTGTGGCCGTGATCCCAGAATCGCGCGATGCGCCGCGCCTCCGCTTCATTGGCATTGACCGGCAAGGTTTCGTAGTTGCGGCCGCCAGGATGCGACACATGGTATTTGCAGCCACCGATCGAACGGTTGCTCCAGGTATCGACGATGTCGAAGGCGAGGGGCGCATGCACTGGAATGGTCGGGTGGAGCGCCGATGGCGGACTCCATGCGCAGTAGCGTACGCCGGCAACAAATTCGCCCGGCGTTCCGGTGGGGGTCATTGGCAGTGCTCTGCCGTTGCAGGCAACGATGTGGCGTGATTCGGTCAGGCCACGTGCGCGTACCTGCAGACGTTCGACCGAGGAGTCAACATAACGTGCGGTCGCGTTGAGGCCGATTTCCTCACCCAGCACGTGCCAGGGCTCGATGGCTTGGCGTAATTCGAGTTCGATGCCGTTGTAGACCACCGTGCCGTAACGCGGGAAGCGGAATTCGTGGAACGGCGCAAACCACGCATCATCAAAGGCATAACCGGCGCGGCGCAGATCTTCGAGAACATCGTGGAAATCGGCGGCGACGTAATGCGGCAGCATGAAGCGGTCATGCAACTGCGTGCCCCAACGCACCAGTTTAGCGGTGTACGGCGTTTTCCAGAACCAGGCAACCAGTCCGCGCAGCAACAGCATCTGCGCCAGGCTCATCTGCGGGTGCGGTGGCATTTCAAAGCCGCGGAACTCGAGCAGGCCGAGGCGACCGGTGCCGCCAGCCATGGTGTGGAGCTTGTCAATGCAGAACTCGGCGCGATGTGTGTTGCCGGTGAGATCGACAAGGAAATTTCGCAGCAGCCGGTCGGTCATTTCCGGAGGAATGGCCAGGCCGTGCTTTTTCTGCAGCAGTGCCATCTGCTGGAAGGCGATTTCCAGTTCGTAAAGATTGTCATCGCGTGCTTCGTCGACCCGTGGCGCCTGACTGGTGGGACCGATGAACATGCCGGAGAACAAGTAGGACAGTGACGGATGGTTCTGCCAGTAGGTGATCAGGCTGCGCAGCAGGTCCGGGCGGCGCAGCAGCGGGCTGTCCGCGGCGGATTTTCCGCCCAGCGTGATGTGGTTGCCGCCGCCGCTGCCGGTGTGCCGGCCGTCGAGCATGAATTTTTCGGTGCCCAGCCGTGTCAGCCGCGCTTCTTCGTAAAGGGCTGTGGTGTTGCCGACCAGTTCATCCCACGATTTTGCCGGATGAATGTTGACTTCAATGACGCCCGGGTCCGGTGTAACGCCGAGCGTGGTGACCCGCGCATCGTGAGGTGGGCCGTAGCCTTCGAGGCGGACGCGCAGCCCGATCGCTGCAGCGGTATCTTCAATCCGCTTCAGCAGTTCGAAGTAAGGCTCGACGGTTTCGAAGGGCGGTACAAACACATACAGCCGGCCATCGCGCACTTCAACGCACAGCGCCGTACGCACCAGTTTTTTGCCATCAGCTGTTTTTTCCGGCAATACATTCAGCGGCAACCGGTAGCCGAGCGCCGAATCGCCGTTGATCAGGATCAGCTGATCGTCGGGCAATGGCCACAGGGAGCTGGTCCAGCTGTTGTCCTTCTTGTCGGCGCCCAGTGAAAGCACATGTCCCGCTGCGGTGCCGCCAGGGGCGCGTTTGGCTTTTTCGGGTGGCAGGTGGGTCAGCGGATCTTCCCAGGCAGCGAGCAGATGTTTGGCCGGCAGCTTCAGCGCGGCGGTCAGTGCTTCGGCGAAGTGGGTGGCATCCGCAGGTTTGGCGTCGGCCGCGGTGCTGGCGGCGCCGATCAGTTCCGGATTCCACCACAGCTTTTCGCCGTCATTGCGCCACTGAATGCCCAGTGCCCAGCGCGGCAACGGTTCGCCCGGATACCATTTGCCCTGCCCATAAAACACCAGACCGCCTTCAGCAAAACGTTCCTTCAGCCGCCACGCCAGATGTTCAGCCAGTTCCCATTTTTTGTCCGACAGTGCTGCGGTGTTCCATTCGGCGCCGTCCATGTCGTCGATCGAAACAAAGGTCGGTTCGCCGCCCTGAGTCAGCCGTACATCGCCGGCCTTGAGTTCAGTATCGATCTTGCGGCCCAGCGCATCAACGGCGTGCCATTGCGTATCATCGTACGGCTTGGTCACCCGCGGATCTTCATGGATGCGGGTGACGGTCATGCCGAAATCAAACGTCGTTTCGCAGGGATCAACGCCGCCGCTGACCGCAGCCGCGCTGGCTGGTGACGGGGTGCAGGCGAGAGGGACATGGCCTTCCCCGGCGAGCAGGCCGGAGGTCGGATCGAGTCCGATCCAGCCGGCGCCGGGAATATAGGCTTCTGCCCAGGCGTGGAGATCGGTGAAGTCGCGGTCGGTACCGGACGGACCGTCCAGCGCTTTCTGGTCGGCCTTGAGCTGGATCAGGTAGCCGGAGACAAAACGCGCAGCGAGGCCACAGTGGCGCAGGATCTGCACCAGCAGCCAGCCACTGTCGCGGCAGGAGCCGCTGCGGTTTTCCAGCGTCTGTTCGCATGTCTGCACACCGGGTTCCATGCGCACCAGATAACCGATGTGCTTCTGCAACTGACGATTGACCTCGACCAGGAAATCGATGGTGGCGATGTCGGCGGGCAGCGATTTGCGGAACGATGTCAGCCACTCCATGAGCAGCGGCCCGTTTTCATCGATGGCCAGATAGGGTGTGAGGTCGCGGGTTAGTGCTGATTCGTAGGTGAACGGGAATTTCTCGGCACGGCTTTCGATGAAAAAGTCGAAGGGGTTGATTACCGTCATGTCGGCGACGAGGTCGACGGTGATTTCCAGTTCCTTGGTCTTCTCGGGGAAAACGAAACGCGCGATGTAATTGCCGAAAACGTCCTGCTGCCAGTTGACGAAGTGCTCAGCGGGACTGACGTTCAGCGAATAGGAGAGGATCGGTGTGCGGCTGTGCGGCGCTGGGCGCAGGCGTATCTCGTGCGCGGAGAGCCCTACCGGGCGATCATAGATATAACGCGTCTTGTGGTGGAGGCCGACGTGGATGCTCACGCGGGCACCCGCGCTGTACCGGCACCGTGATCAGGGCTGGGAAGCGACATTCCAGTCCGGGTTGGGGAGCTCGCTGAACACTTTGCGAAGGCCGGCACCCCATTGTTTGTGGATCATGTTGAAATAGGGATCGCTTTCTTCGATATAGTGCCGGTAGCTGACTTTGAAACTGTCACGCTCGTAAATCAGCAGGTCAATCGGCAGACCGACGGAGATGTTGCTGCGCATCGTCGAGTCAAAGGAAACAAGCAGGCATTTGGTGGCTTCAAGCAGGCTGGTGTCGTTCTTGACGACCCGGTCTATCACCGGTTTGCCATACTTGCTCTCGCCGATCTGGAAATAAAGCGTTTCCGGCGTCGATTCGATGAAGTTGCCTTCGCTGTAGACGTGAAACAGCCGCTGCGGTTCACCGCGGATCTGGCCTCCGACAATGAATGAGGCACTGGAGTCGATGTTGCTCTGCTGCAGAAAGGGCGCATTACGGTTGCGCACGTCACGCAATGCCTGGCCGGTCAGGTCGGCCACGTCGTACATCGACTCAACATTCATGATGGTCTGGGGCTGGCTTTGACGGCGTACGTGCTCTTCGAGCAGCTTGATGGCACTCTGGGTGATCGACAGGTTGCCAGCGGTCAGCATGACGATGACGCGGTCGCCATCCTGTGAAAATAGGTACATCTTGCGGAAGCTGGCGATGTTGTCGACACCGGCATTGGTCCGGGTGTCCGAAGCGAACACCATGCCGGCGTCCAGCGTTACTGCTACACAATAGGTCATGGCGGGATTCTGCTGATGTCAGGTCGTCGCGAAGCATAGGCTACCCGCGACCGACTGACAAGATTGCATTTTCCGCGTATTTGTAGACGAAATTATCACTCGGCCTCCGCGAGTGCCGGCGCGCGAGCGCGCGGGTCGAAATCAGCAGGGACCAGGAAGTGGCTGTTCAGCTCCATATGAAGCAGATGCAGTTTTTCAAGAAATTCCATCAAATGCTCATGCAGGCCGTCCTGCATGATCTTTTCTACACGTCCGTAATGGAACTGCGCGTGTAACTCACCGGCAAGTCGCTCGGGTTCCATTGAATCGTTTCGACAGAGTCCGCGCAGAATTTCATAGATTTCGTTCATGCATGCATGCAGAGAGCGCGGCAGATCCTCTCTCAGGATCAGCAGTTCAGCGACACGTCGGGGCGTGATCTGGTCTCGATAGATGCGCCGGAAGGAACTCAGTGCGCTGACTGAGCGCAACAGTGCGCTCCACTGGTAGTAGTCGACCGCACCGCCGACATCGGCGGCACTCGGCAGCAACGTGTGATATTTGACGTCCAGAAGTCGAGCGGTGTTGTCGGCGCGCTCCATGAATGTGCCCAACCGGATGAACTGGTAAGCCTCGTCGCGCAACATGGTGCCGAAGGTGACGCCCCGGAACTGGTGTGACTGGATTTTGATCCACTCGAAATACTCATTGAGGCCGCCGTTGTTGAGTGCGTCGTCCGAGCGCGAGCGCAGTTCGAGCCACATGGCATTGAGATCTTCGTACATTTCAGTGGTGATGATGCCGCGCATGCTGCGGCCGTTTTCGCGAGCGGCATGCATCAGCGAATAGATGCTCGAAGGGTTGGCGCTGTCGACGAGCATGAAACGCAGCACCTTGTCCGAAGTCAATGGCCCGGGATTGCGTGCGTAATAGTCGCTGGCCAGGCCATTGATAATCAGCGGCAGCGCCCACGGTTCCGCCCAGGCCTGCGCATTGTCAGTGATGCGGTAGGGCAGCAATGACATGCGGTAAGTCACATCGAGAAGACGCGCTGTATTCTCCGCACGCTCAATCTGTCGCGACATCCAGTACAGCGTGTTTGCTTGGCGGCTCAGCATCCGAGGTCCTCCAGTATCCAGGTGTCCTTGGTGCCGCCGCCCTGCGAAGAATTGACCACCAGCGAACCTTCGCGCAAGGCCACACGGGTCAGGCCACCCGGCACCAGCGTTACGTTTTTCCCAGACAGCACGTAGGGGCGCAGATCGACATGCCGAGGCAGCACATCCGAGTCGCAGAAGGTCGGGCAGGTCGACAGCGCCAACGTCGGCTGGGCGATGTAGTTGTTTGGATTCTGCTCGATACGCTTGCGGAATTCCGCGATCTGTTCTTTGGACGAGGTCGGCCCAACCAGCATGCCATAGCCGCCGGAACCCTGCACCTCCTTGACGACCAGTTCCTCAAGGTGGGCAAGGGCATAAGCGCGTTCATCGGCGTTGCTGAGCATATAGGTTGGCACGTTCGAGATGATTGGTTTTTCACCGAGGTAAAACTCGATCATTTTCGGCACATAGAGATAAGTTGATTTGTCATCGGCGACGCCGGTTCCCGGCGCATTGGCGAGGGTGACATTGCCTGCACGATAGGCGGAGAAGATGCCTGGCACGCCGAGTACCGAATCCGGACGAAAGGCCAGTGGATCAAGGTAATCGTCATCGATGCGGCGGTAGATGACATCCACCCGCTGCGGACCAACGGTGGTACGCATGTAGACGACTTCATTGGCAACAAACAGATCCTGGCCTTCGACGAGTTCGACTCCCATCTGCTGGGCGAGGAAGGCATGCTCGAAATATGCGCTGTTATGTGCCCCTGGGGTCAGCACGACAACAGTGGGCTGTGTTGCGTGCTGGGGGGCAACGGCAATCAGGTTTTCAAGTAATACATCGGTGTAGTGATCGATTGGCGCCACAGGTATGCGACCGAAGAGGTCTGGAAACAGACGCATCATCATCTTGCGGTTTTCGAGCATGTACGACACGCCGGATGGTGTACGCAGATTGTCTTCAAGGACGTAAAACTGGCCCTCGTCGGTTTTGACGATATCGACGCCGGCGATATGCACATAAACATCGCCTGGAACCTGCATGCCTCGCATTTCGGGGCGGAAAGCGGAATTGCCCATGACCTGTGCTTCAGGGATGATCCCTGCTTTGATGATTTCCTGATCGTGATAGACGTCTTTAAGAAAAGCATTCAGTGCGCGTACCCGCTGGCATGCGCCATCACTGATAATTTTCCAGGCAGCAGGACGGATAATGCGGGGGATGATGTCAAACGGTATCGAGCGTTCGGTTCCAGAATCGTCACCGTACACTGCAAAGGTGATGCCCAAGCGTGTGTACAGGGCGTTGGCTTCACGCTGTTTCTGGGGTAGAAAATCCTGAGGTTTTTCGGCAAGCCACTCGGCATGCGCGCGATAATGTGAAAGGATTGATCCGTCGATTGCTCGCATTTCGTCATAAGGACGTGCTGAATTCATTTATGTTTCCGTCCAGTTGGCGCCGTATCAAATTTAGGCCACATCATCATATTGTGTTTAGCAATGGCTATGCCAGTTTTGGTAACCGGGTTATTTCGTTTGATCTTGGGTTTATATAGAGGGAATTTTGTTTGACAGGCACATTCCTTCACAGAAACAGATGCACTGTTATGGTGCATCTGTGGGTGATCGACATAAAATGCTCCCGGATTGTGCATAAATACTTTTGGGAATGGTCTGCCCGTCACGGACAACCAAATGGAAATTCTTGAATCATGAAATCACCAAATTTGAAGGTGGTGGACACTCAGTGGCCAGAGACGGTTTTTTCACTGGCCGCTTTGTCGCCGACTGAGCGGGCGTTGTTGACGCAGGTTTTCGAACACGTCAAAAAAGCAGCACCTACAGTTCTTCAGGAAGCTCAGGAAACCGCCCAAATCCTGATCGAACTCGCTCTGGATCATGAATGTGTTGCTGCAGCATTGCTGGTGCCATTGTTGCGGGTGCAACCGGAATCGGTCCGTGAACTACGTGAGCGATTTGGTGTGCGTTTGATTGATCTGGCCGAAGGCGCACTCCGCATGGGTGAAATCGGTGCGTTGTCAGGTCGGGTGGTGTCGCCGCAGCGTCCAGACACTCAGGCAACACAACTCGAGGTGTTGCGCAAAATGTTGTTGGCCATGGTCCAGGATGTACGCGTTGTTCTGATCAAACTGGGCGACCATCTTCGTGAATTGCGTACCACAGTCAAATCTGAGGACATTACCCGGCGCATTGAACTTGCGGAACTGACTCGTGATATTTTCGCGCCGCTCGCCAATCGATTGGGCGTTTGGCAGCTCAAATGGGAACTTGAGGATCTCGCGCTGCGCGTGCTTGATCCTGACAGCTACAAACGCATTGCACGGCTGCTGGATGAAAAACGCCAGGACCGGGAACGTTACATCGAGAACGTTGTGGCGCAATTGAAAGGGGAGCTGACTCGAGCCGGCATCGTTAGCGAAGTCAGTGGGCGGCCCAAGCACATTGCCAGCATTCATCGCAAAATGAAGAGCAAAGCTCTTGATTTTGAAGGACTTTATGATGTTCGGGCGGTACGCGTCGTGGTCGCAGACATCAAAGACTGCTATACGGTGCTGGGTATAGTGCACAGCCTGTGGATGCCCTTGCCCAAAGAGTTTGATGACTATATCGCCAAGCCAAAGGCCAACAACTACCGTTCACTGCACACGGCAGTGATTGGACCGGAAGGAAAATCGGTCGAGGTGCAGATCCGTACCCGAGAGATGCACGAGCATTCCGAATTGGGGGTAGCAGCCCACTGGCAATACAAAGAGGGGGGGCGTGCCAACCGCGGTTATCAGGAAAAAATTGCATGGCTGCGGCAGGTGCTGGAGTGGAAAGACGAGGTTGGCGATGCCGGAGATCTTGCCGAGCAGTTTCGCACGGGGCTGTTTGAAGACACGGTGTATGTACTGACCCCGCAGGGGCGGGTGGTGGATCTGCCGAAAGGTTCAACGCCCATCGATTTCGCTTACCACGTGCATACCGAACTGGGGCACCGCTGCCGTGGGGCAAAGGTTGATGGCGCAATGGTTCCGCTCAATACACCACTGGCCAATGGCCAGCAGGTCGAAGTAATTGCGGCAAAGCAGGGGGGGCCGAGTCGTGATTGGCTGAATCCGCAACTGGGTTTCCTGAAAAGCGCGGGAGCACGCGGCAAAGTGCGCCAATGGTTCAATCGCCTTAATCTGGAAGCCGATATTGCCCAAGGGCGGACGTTGCTGGAAAAGGAATTGCAGCGGCGTGGCCTCACGCGGTTGAATCTTGATCAACTGGCTGAAGACATGGGCTATGAACGTCTTGGCGATTTGCTCGCAGGTATTGGACGTGGCGAGATCGGTCCGAAAGCACTGAATGACGCGTTGGCACCTGATGAGCCGCCCGACGCAAGTGATGCAGTAGATATCGTTACGCGACGACCGGCGCGCAGTGGCAGCGGTGTTCTGGTTGTCGGCGTGGATAAACTACTGACTTCGCCGGCGAAGTGTTGCCGTCCGGCTCCGCCTGAACCCATCGTTGGTTTTGTGACTCGCGGTCGTGGTGTCAGCGTGCACCGTGCTGACTGTGCGAATCTGGCGCGACTGGATCCGGCAAGGCGTATCGCTGCCGAATGGGGTGAGGCCGGAACTGCAACTTTTCCGGTGGAAATCATTGTTGATGCAATTGATCGAACAGGATTGCTGCGTGATATTTCTGAAGTTTTCCTGCGCGAGCGCATCAATGTCACGGCGACACGCACAAATTCGACGGATCTCAGCGCACGTATGCGTTTTACGGTGGAAGTTCTTAATCTCGAACAGTTGCAGCGCGTGCTCGGAATGATACGCGAGGTCAAGGGCGTGATCGGCGCGGTGCGTCGCTGAGTCGATTCGCTGGCGCTAAAGCGCGCATCGAAATCCAATATTGTGATGGCCGGCAGCGGGATTGCGTGACAGTTTGCGACCACGCTGCGTAGTGGTGATTTCATCCGCTGAAGAATCCTGTCCGCCACCACGAGTCGCGCGGATCGGTCCCGGTGTAAGGTCTTCCCGGCCGTCGTCGGCACGGTAGGGATACGGTTGATAGGCGCTGGACACCCATTCCCATGCATTGCCAGCCATATCAAGAACGCCGTACGGACTGGCTCCAGCAGGGTGAGCATCAACCGGAGCGGTGTCGTGCCAGCCGGCGCCGAAACGTGCTCGACTGATATCAGGCGCTTCATTACCCCAGGGGAAGCGTCGCCCATCGCGACCGCGTGCCGCTTTTTCCCATTCCGCCTCCGTCGGCAGTCTTGCATTGCGCCATGCACAATAGGCGCTTGCCCCATCCCAAGAAGCTTCAACGACGGGATGCCGCTCGGCGCCGTTATCGGCGATCCAGCGGCTTTCACGGCGATGGATGCGGGCGTCTGGGTCATCGTGATCGAAGAGTTTTTCACCACGCGGCCCGGTCAGTCCTGCGCTATTCAGAAATTCAGCAAACTGCGCATTCGTAACCGGGAGGCGATCTATTGCAAATGTGCCCAGAATGATGGTGTATGCCGGACGTTCGTCGACGGGGCCGGAATCGCTGCCCATGACAAACGGTCCGGCGGGAATTTCGATCATTTTTAGCGCAGGGGATTGTGCTTCCGCAGATTCTGAGAGGAGCAGACTGCATGCAATGGTCAACGCTGCAAAGGCGACCCGGAACGTTGAAAATCGGCGTGAATGCGTCATCAGTTTCCCGATTTGAACCCGTGATGTCATTTCCGTTAGAATAGCGGACTTGCAGGCGCGTAGCTCAGCTGGTTAGAGCACCACCTTGACATGGTGGGGGTCGTTGGTTCGAGTCCAATCGCGCCTACCAATTTTGTTACGCAGTATCAGCCGACGAGTTGAAGGAAGCGAGCGTTATGACACCGCGAACTTGGAAGTCCAACGACATCCGGCGATAGCTGCGTAGTTTTCCTGGTAGCGGAAAAAGTGCGGCTTGCCGCACTTTTTTTATTTGTGGCTAAGGAATAAACAACATGGTCAATATCAAATTACCCGACGGTTCAGTGCGCAGTTTTGACAATCCGGTTACTGTTGCCGAAGTGGCAGCCGCCATAGGCGCCGGTCTGGCCAAGGCTGCGCTGGCCGGGCGGGTCGGCAACAGACTTGTCGATCTGTCGCATCGCATCGACAGCGATGCGGAACTGTCCATCATCACTGACCGCAATCCCGAGGGTCTGGAGATTTTGCGTCATTCGACGTCGCATCTTCTGGCGCATGCGGTAAAGGAGCTTTTCCCCGACGCGCAGGTGACCATCGGCCCGGTGATTGAAGACGGCTACTACTACGATTTTTCGTACAAACGGCCGTTTACCCCGGAAGATCTGGCAGCCATCGAAAAACGCATGGCGGAGATCGTTAAGCGCGACGTAAAAGTCGAGCGACAGGAAATGCCGCGCGATGAGGCTGTGAAGTTTTTTGCCGGCATGGGCGAGAAATACAAAGCCGAGATCATCGCCTCGATTCCTTCGAACGAGCCGATTTCGCTCTACAAGCAGGATAATTTCATCGACCTTTGCCGCGGCCCCCATGTACCGGCAACCGGCAAGCTCAAAGTATTCAAATTGATGAAGGTGGCCGGCGCATACTGGCGTGGCGATTCAAAAAACGAGATGCTGCAGCGGATTTACGGCACGGCCTGGGCTAAGAAGGAGGAGCAGGACCAGTATCTGCATCGCCTTGAAGAAGCGGAAAAGCGCGATCACCGCAAACTGGGGCGCCAACTTGATCTGTTTCATATGCAGGACGAAGCGCCTGGCATGGTGTTCTGGCATGCCAATGGCTGGGTGATATGGCAGGCCATCGAGCAATACATGCGCGGCTTGCTGACCGAAGCCGATTATCGTGAGGTTAAGACGCCGCAGGTGATGGATCGTGTGTTGTGGGAGCGATCCGGGCACTGGGAAAACTATCGCGAGTACATGTTCACAACGGAATCGGAGAAACGCGACTACGCGGTCAAGCCGATGAACTGCCCGGGCCATGTGCAGATTTTCAACCAGGGCGTGAAAAGTTATCGCGATTTGCCCTTGCGCATCGCCGAATTCGGCTCCTGCCATCGCAATGAACCTTCGGGTGCCCTGCACGGTTTGATGCGAGTGCGTGGTTTCGTGCAGGACGATGCACATATTTTCTGCACTGAGGAGCAGATTCAGGGCGAGGCCGGAGCGTTTATCGACCTGTTGCGCAAGGTTTATGCCGATTTTGGCTTCGAACACATCCTGATCAAGCTTTCGACTCGACCGGAGAAACGCATCGGCGACGACGCGGTCTGGGATCGTGCCGAGGCAGCCCTTAAAGCTACGTTGGACGCCAAAGGCCTTGAATGGGATCTGAATCCGGGCGAGGGCGCTTTTTACGGGCCCAAAATCGAATTTTCACTGAAAGATTCGCTGGGACGGGTCTGGCAATGCGGTACTTTGCAGTTGGATTTCGCCTTGCCGGGGCGCCTGGGTGCGGAATATGTGGCTGAGGACAACACCCGGCGCACGCCAGTGATGCTCCACCGTGCGATTCTGGGATCTTTGGAGCGTTTTATCGGGATTTTGATCGAACACTACGCCGGAGCGATGCCGGCCTGGCTGGCGCCTGTTCAGGCCGTTGTCATGAATATTTCGGAGGCGCAGGCTGAGCATGTAGCGGAAGTGGCTGAAACCTTGAAGAAGGCGGGTTTCCGGGCCTTTGCCGACTTGAGAAATGAGAAAATTTCCTATAAAATACGGGAACATAGTCTTCAAAAGCTGCTTTTTCAGCTCGTCATAGGCGACAAGGAAGTGGCGGCAAAACTAGTGGCTGTGCGTTCCCGCAAAGGCGAAGATCTGGGGCAAATGCCTCTGGATGCCTTTTTGTCGCTGTTAAACAGCGAGATTGCAAAAAAGGGGCGTGCGGTTTGAGATGAACGATTTAAAGGAGTCTGTCGCATAGCTCAGGAAAAAGAAGCCCGGATCAATGGTGAGATCACCGCTCCGGAAGTGCGGGTCATCGGTGCCGACGGTTCGCAGGTCGGTGTGATCAGCATCGCTGCAGCCAACAAGCTTGCAGAAGAAGCGGAACTTGATCTGGTGGAAATTGCTCCCACGGCGAACCCGCCTGTATGTCGCGTCATGGACTACGGCAAGTTCAAATACCGGGAGAGCAAAAAACAACACGAAGCTCGTCTCAAGCAAAAGCAGATCGTTGTCAAGGAAGTGAAGTTTCGCCCGGGAACGGACGAAGGCGACTACAAGATCAAACTGCGCAACCTGACCCGCTTTCTTGAGGAAGGTGACAAAGCCAAAATCACGCTGCGTTTCAGAGGTCGTGAGATGGCTCACCAGGAATTCGGCATGCGACTGCTGGAGCGAGTCAAAGGCGATCTTGAGGAAGTGGCGGTCGTTGAACAGTTTCCGAAGATGGAAGGCCGGCAGTTGGTGATGGTGCTGTCGCCGAAGAAAAAAGTGGCACCCGCAAAAGGGTCATCCACAAAAGTTTCGCCGCAAGCGGGTGTCAAGCCTGCTGCGGCAAAGCCGGCGGCTTCGCCGGACGTAGCAAAACCGGTGGTAACGCCGGAACAGGTGGTTGCGGCGGAAAGCGCAACAGCGCAAAACGCGGTAACCGAAGAGAAGAAGTAGTGATCGGGCTTTAAGCTCCGCAATTCGCGGACGCCCGACGCTAGGCTAAAATAGGAGTTATCCATGCCGAAGATGAAGAGCAAGAGCGGCGCGGCCAAGCGTTTCAAAAAGCTGGGCAGCGGCGCATTCAAGCGCAGCAGTGCACATCTGCGCCACATCCTTACGAAGAAGAGCACCAAGCGCAAACGTCACCTGCGCGGTACGACCATGGTGCATGATTCCGACCAGCGCGCCGTTCGCGCGATGTTGCCTTACTGAAAGGGGATAAACCATGCCAAGAGTCAAACGTGGTGTCATCGCCCGCAAGGCACATAAAAAGGTCCTGAAAGCTGCCAAAGGTTTCCGCGGCCGTCGTGGCAACGTATTCCGTATCGCCAATGAAGCGGTTATGCGCGCCGGGCAATATGCCTATCGTGACCGCCGCACCAAAAAGCGCGAGTTCCGGGCCCTCTGGATCACCCGTATTAATGCCGCTGCCCGCGAGCACGGTATGACCTACAGCGTGTTCATGAACGGCTTGAAAAAGGCTGCGATCGAGGTTGATCGCAAGGTTCTGGCCGATATCGCCGTGTTCGACAAACCCGCATTTATGCGTTTTGTCGAACAGGCCAAGGCGAGCCTCGGCGCCTGAACAGCAATTCAATGAAAAAGGAGGCTCATCGAGCCTCCTTTTTTTTCGCCGGATTCCGTTACCATTCATATCTATGCAGGATCTCGACAAGCTCGTAGCCGAAGCGACGGCATTATTCGCCAGCATTGATGATGCCGATGCTCTGGAGCAGGCCAAGGCCCGATATCTCGGCAAGAGCGGTGCACTCACCGATCTGCTAAAGGGGCTCGGCAAACTGCCGGCAGCCGAAAAGCCGGCGGCCGGCGCACGGATCAATGTCGCCAAGCAGGCACTGGAGCAGGCCTTAAACGAACAGCGTGAACGCATCGCCGAGCGTGCGCTTGAGGCAAGACTTGCCGACGAATCCGTTGATGTCACGCTGCCCGGTCGCGGGCGCGGCATGGGTGGTTTACATCCCGTCAGCCGCACGATGGAACGCATCGAGCAGTTGTTCCGTTCAATCGGTTTTGATGTCGCTGACGGTCCGGAAATTGAAACCGACTTTTACAATTTCACAGCACTGAACCAGCCGGAAAATCACCCCGCGCGTTCGATGCATGACACGTTTTATCTGGCTGACGGCAAGCACCTGCTGCGGACGCACACGTCGCCGATCCAGATCCGCTACATGGAAAAACACCAGCCGCCGATCCGTGTGATTGCGCCAGGGCGGGTTTACCGTGTCGACTCCGATGCCACGCATTCGCCGATGTTTCATCAGGTTGAAGGGCTGTGGATCGACGAGCACATCAGCTTTGCACATCTTAAAGGTGTGCTGGCAGACTTCTTCCGCAGATTTTTTGAAGATGATCGCCTGCAGATCCGCTTTCGTCCGTCGTTTTTTCCGTTTACCGAACCTTCGGCTGAAATTGACATGAGCTTCGGCGACGGATGGCTGGAAGTGGGTGGCTGCGGCATGGTGCATCCCAATGTGCTGCGCAATGTCAACATCGACAGCGAGCACTACCAGGGTTTTGCATTTGGTCTGGGTCCCGACAGGCTGACGATGCTCCGCTACGGCGTTAATGACCTGCGGCTGTTCTATGAAAACGATTTGCGCTTCCTGAAGCAGTTCGTTTGAGGCTCGTTATCCAATGAAACTTTCCGAACACTGGCTGAGAGAACTGGTTGATCCTGCGCTGACGACAGCGCAACTGGCGGATCTACTGACCTTTGGCGGAATCGAGGTGGAGGCGGTAGAACCTGCGGCACCGGCATTTGATCGGGTGGTTGTTGCCGAGATTCTCAGCGTTGAAAAACATCCGCAAGCAGACCGTCTCAACATCTGTCAGGTCAATGCCGGTACGGCGCCGTTAACAATCGTCTGCGGCGCGCCGAATGTCAGTGCCGGGATGCGTGTGCCTGCTGCACTGGTTGGGGCAAAACTGCCTGGCATTGAAATCAAGTTGGCAAAAGTGCGTGGCATTGAATCGCAAGGCATGCTGTGTTCGGCCCGTGAACTTGGATTGAGTGAAGACACTGCAGGCCTGATGGAGCTGCCGGCTACGGCTGTCATCGGCGCCAGCTTAAGGGATTTACTCGATCTTGATGACCAGATACTCACCACGAAGCCGACGCCGAATCGAGGCGACTGCCTGAGCGTTCTTGGCATGGCTCGTGAAGTAGCTGCACTCAGTGGCACAACCCTGCGTTGGAAAAATCCGTCAGCAATGCGTTCCGCGATTGACGTGCGTATCCCGGTCAAAGTTGAAGCTGTATCTGATTGCCCGCGGTATTGTGCACGCGTGATCAATGGTGTGAACGCCACAGCGATCACGCCGGAGTGGATGGTGCGCCGTCTTGCCCGCAGCGGTGTGCGCTCCATCAGCGCGATCGTCGACATTACCAATTATGTTTTGCTGGAGATGGGGCAGCCGCTGCACGCATTTGATGCGGCAAAGGTGCAGGGGGGCATTCAGGTGCGCCGTGCCCGGCCCAACGAAAAAATCGAACTGCTGAACGGCACCACGCTGGATCTGTCGCCGGATTATCTGGTCATCGCGGACGACCGGCAACCGTTGGCACTTGCCGGCATCATGGGCGGTGAATACAGCGGCGTTACGACAGCGACAACCGACATCATTCTGGAGAGCGCGTTTTTTGTTCCGGAAGTCGTTGCAGGTAAGTCGCGTGAACTCGGTTTTGGTTCGGATTCGTCGTATCGTTTTGAGCGTGGCGTTGATTTTGCGGGAACGCAGGTCGCCATAGAGCGCGCGACGCAACTGGTTATCGAATTATGCGGCGGGCAAGCGGGGCCGGTTTGCGAGTCAATCAGTACATTGCCGTCGCGCAATAAAGTTGCGGTGAGGTTGGCACGTGCGCAGCGCATTTTGGGATTCAGGATCGATGACCGCACGGCGCTGTCGATCCTCGACAAGCTTGGCTGCCACCCCAAGCTTGCAGGCGATGTCATCACGGCCACACCGCCCAGCTACCGGTTTGACATGACGATCGAGGAAGACCTGATCGAAGAGCTGGCGAGAGTTTATGGGTATGCCAATATTCCGGCACAACAACCACCGGCGCCAGCTTTATTGCAGCCTGTCGCTGAAACCATGCGCACACCGGCAATGGTGCGCCGCGTGCTGGCCACGCTGGATTACCAGGAAGTCGTTACCTACAGCTTTGTTGATCGCAGTTGGGAAGCGGACTTTTGCGCCAACGCCGATCCGGTAACGCTGGCCAATCCGATTGCCAGCCAGATGAGTGTCATGCGCTCCAGCCTCATCGGAGGACTGGTTCAGGCTGTCGCGTTTAATGCCAGCCATAAGCAGGGACGGGTGCGTCTGTTCGAGATCGGTCGTTGCTTCCTGAACAAGGATGGATTGCCGCAGCCGTGGCGCGTTGCCGCAATTGCCTATGGGCATGCGGATCCGATTCAGTGGGGGCAGGCGGAACGGTTCATTGATTTTTTTGATATCAAAGCCGACCTTGCGGTACTGATGACGCCATTGGAAGTTTCGCTGCGCAGCACACAGCATCCGGCGCTGCATCCGGGAAAGTCCGCAGTCATTGTTGTCGATGGCGCGGAAGCAGGCTGGATCGGTGAACTGCATCCACGCTGGCAGCGCAAATATGATTTGCCGTCGGCGCCGGTACTGTTTGAGATTGATTTGAGGTCACTGGAACGCCGGGCCTTGCCCGGATATCATGAAATCGCCCGATTCCCGGCTGTTCGTCGCGATATGGCTGCGGAATTTGATGAGAATGTCCAATATGAGGACATCAGCACCGAATTGAGGCGCAGCGGACCGGCCATTTTGCGGGACATTACCGTCTTCGATTTATACCGGGGTGAGGGCGTGCAAAAGGGGAAAAAAAGTGTTGCATTCAGTGTGTTATTGCAGGATACTCAAAAAACCTTGACGGACGCAGAAGCCGAAAAAGCGGTATCTGAACTGCGCCGGATTCTGCAAGAAAAGTTTAACGCGAAGCTTCGTTGAGAGGGGACAACATGACGTTAACCAAAGCGGAACTTGCCGACCTTCTGTTTGAGAAGGTGGGTTTTAACAAGCGCGAAGCCAAAGACATGGTGGAGTCTTTCTTCGACGAAGTTCGCGCTGCGCTCGAAAACGGCAGGGGAGTCAAGCTTTCGGGCTTTGGCAATTTCCAGTTGCGCGACAAACCCCAGCGTCCGGGACGTAATCCCAAAACCGGCGAGGAAATCCCGATTTCCGCACGCCGTGTCGTGACTTTCCACGCATCACAGAAACTCAAGTCGATGGTGGAGCAGCACTTCCATGGAAGCCAGCGGAAGCCTTAAAACGCAGCTTCCGCCGATCCCGGCAAAACGTTATTTCACGATCGGTGAAGTGAGCGAGTTGTGCGGTGTGAAGCCGCACGTCCTGCGCTATTGGGAGCAGGAGTTCACACAACTACGCCCGGTCAAGCGTCGGGGAAACCGGCGTTATTACCAGCATCACGAAGTCCTGTTGATCCGGCGCATCCGCGAACTGCTTTACGATCAAGGTTTCACCATCAGTGGTGCCCGCAACCGTCTTGATGAACTGGCCAATGAACCATCCCGGGCATCCCGTTCCTCCGCCGTTGCAACGGCCGGCACTTCAAAACCCGAGCCTGCATTGGCGCAATTGCGGCAAGATCTCAAAAACATCATCGACCAGCTCCGCGCCTGAAAACTGCTGCTTAGAGCTTGGTGTTCCTCTGTTGTATAATGCGCGCCTCGGGGCGTAGCGCAGCCTGGTAGCGTACCTGCATGGGGTGCAGGTGGTCGGAGGTTCAAATCCTCTCGCCCCGACCAAATTTCTATACTGCCCGCAATGTTGTTCCAGCGGCGCTCATACTCTCACCGCCGGACTCGCTCATGACTACGTCATTTCGCGCCGCGTGCCTGCAGATGAATAGCGGCAGTGATCTTGCCGCCAATATTGATCAGCTAAAACATATGGTGACCGAAGCCGCCGGTAACGGTGCGCAACTCGTTCTGTCGCCTGAATACTGTCTGATGATGGATGGCAGCGGTCGCGTCATGCGCGAAGGAGCGCTGCCTGCGGATGGGGGTATTGTGCTCGGCGAATTGCAGCAACTGGCTGCCCAATTGAAGATCTGGTTGCTTGTGGGCTCGCTGACGCTGAAGACGGATGAGGAACGGATTGCTAACCGCTCTTATCTGATCGCTGCGGATGGCACAATTGCCACGAGCTACGACAAGATTCACATGTTTGATGTCACTTTGCCCGATGGCAAGGTTATCCGCGAGTCTTCAGCCTACCGTCCTGGAGAGCAGGCGGTGATTGCTTCTACCCCGTGGGGCAAACTGGGCATGACCATCTGCTACGACGTGCGCTTTCCACACCTTTACCGCGCACTTGCACAACAAGGCGCCGAATTTCTTTCTGTTCCCTCGTCCTTCCAGCGCCAGACCGGCAAAGTGCACTGGCACACTTTGCTTAAATCGAGGGCAATAGAAAATGCTGCCTATGTTCTTGCGCCTGCAATGTGCGGAGATCATCCTGGTAACCGTCAAACCTACGGGCACGCTCTGATTGTGGATCCGTGGGGTGAGGTGCTCGCGGATGCGGGTGAGGAGCCCGGCATCATCTATGCGGATATCGATCCGGCGCGGGTCGCGAAAATCCGCGGCATGATGCCTTCGCTTCGGCATGATCGCCCTTACAGCGTAAAAAGCAATTAAGTATAATAAAAACAAATACTTAAGGCATTTCTCTGTTGTTGGCTTTGCACCGTTAGATCAGTAGGACTTGGGGAGTCCCAGCACACGCTCTGCGATATGGCAGAGAATCAGTTGTGAACTGACCGGCGCGATACGCGGAATCATCGCCTCGCGGAAATAACGCTCGACGTGAAATTCCTTTGCGTAGCCCATGCCGCCATGGGTCAGCACCGCAGTCTCGCAGGACTTGAATCCGGCTTCTCCTGCAAAATATTTTGCAGCGTTGGCTTCAGCACCACAGGACTTGCCGGCATCGTAGAGACTGGCTGCGCGATACGTCAGTAACGCCGCAGCTTCGAGTTCGATCCAGCGTTGTGCGAGCGGGTGCTGGATGGCCTGATTCTGGCCGATGGGGCGATCAAAGACGATGCGCTCGCCGGCATATTTAGCAGCGCTTTGCAATGCGATACGACCGAGGCCCACGGCCTCCGCGGCAACAAGAATGCGTTCGGGATTCAATCCGTCGAGAATGTAGCGAAATCCCTTGCCTTCTTCGCCGATCCGATCCGCCGCGGGCACACGCATGCTGTCGATGAACACCTGATTCGAATCAACCGCCTTTCGCCCCATCTTGTCGATTTCGCGGGCTTCAAATTTTTCCCGGTCAATGTCGGCGTAAAACAGCGTCAGGCCGTCAATCGGATTTCTGGTTTCTTCAATCGGAGTTGTGCGTGCCAGCAGCAGGATCTTGTTGGCGACCTGTGCGGTGGATATCCAGACTTTCTGGCCGGAAATCACATAGTCGTCACCGTCGCGCACGGCCTTTGTTGTCAGCCGTGTGGTGTTGAGTCCGGCGCCGGGCTCGGTGACGCCGAAACAGGCTTTGTCATGCCCGGCGATCAGCGACGGTAGCCAGCGTTCTTTTTGCGCTTCAGATGCATAGACCACGACCGGATGCAGTCCGAAGATGTTCATGTGCACCGCAGATGCCCCTGAGAAGCCCGCTCCGGAGGCCGCAATCGTCTCCATCATCAGCGCCGCTTCGGTAATGCCAAGACCGCTGCCGCCGAATTGCTCGGGCATCGCGATGCCCAGCCAGCCGTCACCGGCGATGGCGGCATGAAATTCGTGTGGAAAGCCGCCTTCACGATCATGTTGCAGCCAGTAATCGGCTCCGAAACGTGCGCAGGTACGGGCTACCGCATCACGAATGGCTCGCTGTTCGTCTGAAAACTCGAAATTCATTCTTTTTTCCTGTCAGTCGGGCAGGGAAGTCACGCCGGAGGCCGCCAGCCCGAGTATTTCGTCGTCACTGTAACCGGCTGTACGCAGCACTTCGAAACCATGCTCGCCAAGACGGGGGGCGCCGCGTTGTGCTGCGGTTGGCGTGCGTGTCCATTGTGTTGCCGAGCCGGTTGTCCGCAAGGGGCCTTCGCTGGAATGCGTTTCTTTGCAGATGAAACCAGTGCGGTTGAGATGTTCGTCGTCAATGACATCATCAATCGAATTCATTGGTGCACATGGAATGTCCGCTGCGTTCAGTGCTGTCAGCCACTCATCCGTGGTGCGATTCATCATCTCGGCGGCGACAAAGGCGTTGGCTTCTGCGATGCATGCGGAACGGTTTTCATGACTGTTGAACCGGGGGTCGTCACGAAACAGATCTTCGCGTCCGATCAGACTGAAAAAGTTCTGCCACTGCTTGTCGTTATACATCAGCACGCAAACGTAGCCATCCCGGGTCCGGAAGGGACGGCGTTCGGGGGCCAGTACGCGTGCATACCCTGAGGGGCCGAGCGGTGGTTCAAAAGTGCGGCCACCGAGGTGATCACCCAGAACCATCTGGCTCATGCATTCGAACATGGGAACCTCGACAGACTGGCCTTCACCCGTGCGCTCACGGTGATAAAGCGCCGTAGTCACGGCATACACCGCGTGCAGCCCGACAATGCGATCAGCGAGGGTCGCCGGGATATAGCGCGGTTCCGCAGAGCCGGCTTGCTGTGCCAGCCATGGAATACCGGTCATGCCCTGGATCAGGTCATCGTAGGCGGGACGGGCAGCGTAGGGGCCCTGCTGTCCATAACCATAGGCCCCGACATAAATGATGCGCGGATTGGCCGCAGCCACATCGATATAACCCAGGCGGAGCCTCTGCATGGCCTGCGGCCTGATGTTGTAGATCAGGACATCCGCTTTGGCTGCAATTCGCAGAAGAGCGTCACGACCAGACGCTTGTTTGAGATCAAGCACCACGCTTTTCTTGTTGCGGTTCAGATGCAGGAACATATGGCCCATGCCACGGTTGCGCATGGGGCCAACGTAGCGGACATTGTCTCCGCCCGGCGCCTCGATCTTGATGACCTCCGCCCCCAGATCGCCGAGGATCTGGGTGGCGTAAGGGCCCATGACCACCGTGGTCAGGTCGATCACGGTGATCCCGGTCAGTGGACCGGCCATCAGCTGCGCATCTTGGGCGGAATGACACAGCCTTTCGCACGCAGTGTTTCATCGACCCAGCGGCGATCCAGCTTGCTCTTGCTGCGGATTGTTTTGAGCATGGCTGCTTCTTTTTTGGCCTGGGCCTGGGCGAGCGCGATGGTTTCGTTGGCCATGGCCTGGGGCAACGCCAGTAGTCCATCGTCGTCGCCGATGATGATGTCGCCGGGATTGATGACCGCGTCACCGATGACCACCGGCACATTGATTTCGCCAGGGCCGTTTTTGTACGGTCCGCGGTGCGTCACGCCACGTGCATAAACCGGAAATGACGATATTGCAAGTGCATCGGCATCGCGGATGGCGCCGTCGATGACCATTCCTGCGGCACCATGGCGTTCGGCGATGGCGGACATGATTTCGCCGATGATGGCCTGGGTGCAAATGCCCCCTGCATCAACCACGATGACGTCTCCCGGACGGACAATATCGATGGCCTTGTGCACCATCAGGTTGTCCCCGGGACCGACCTTGACCGTCAGCGCAGTACCAACCATCCGGCCGCCACTGTGGCAGGGCCACAGGTCGGGGCCAATGGCGTGCAGCCGGTTCATGTTGTCGCTCAGGTGCGCGGTGGCGATCTTGCGCAGCGTGGCGATGGTTTTGGCCGGAGGTTGCGGGGAGAAAGGAAGAATGCGAAAGCCGATGGGCGCCATGATCAGGTCACTGTAGTGTTTAAAGGAGCGGATATCGTAGCACTCAGGCGGGTCTTTGCAGGAGCCCGTGCTAAAATCCGCAGCAATATCAAGGGACACGATTTACAAGACTCCGCCGTGAAGGCGGGGCGCGGCATACACCCCGAAACGGCGAACACCAGCGTGCGCATTCTGCTCAGCAACGACGACGGTTATTTTGCGCCGGGCCTGGCCGCCCTGGAGCGCGCGCTGTCGCCACTGGGAACAGTCACCGTGGTGGCACCGGAGCGCGATCGCAGCGGTGCCAGTAACTCGCTGACGCTGGACCGGCCGCTGTCAGTCAGGCAGGCCCCGGGCGGTTTTTATTACGTCAATGGCACACCGACTGACTGCGTGCATCTGGCTGTGACCGGGTTGCTTCCGGAACTGCCGGACATTGTGGTGTCAGGAATCAATGACGGCGCGAATATGGGAGACGACACGATATATTCCGGAACGGTCGCCGCCGCGACAGAAGGTTTTTTACTGGGCATTCCTTCGATCGCCATTTCGCTGGTGTCCGGCGAACACGATCATTTTGAAACAGCAGGGCAGGTTGCTGCCGAACTGGTCGCCCGCTTTGGACAGCACCGTATCGATCAGCCGGTATTGCTTAATGTGAACGTGCCTGATGTTCCTTATGAAGCGCTGCGCGGACACAAAGTGACCCGTCTGGGCAAACGACACAAGGCTGAGCCTGTGGTCAAAGCCGTGAATCCGCGTGGAGACACGGTTTACTGGGTTGGTGCCGCCGGACGCGCCCAGGACGCTGGCGAAGGCACGGATTTTCACGCCACGTCTGCACAGATGGTTTCAGTGACGCCGTTGCAAATGGACCTGACACGGTTCGGGCAGATGGAACTGGTTGGCAATTGGTTGCAAAGACCCGCGGAATCATGAACGCAGCGAATTCAGGCATCGGCATGACCTCACAGCGCACGCGCATGCGCATGGTGGAACGACTGCGTGGTGAGGGCATCAGTGATGAAGTCATTCTCGCCGCGATGGGCGAAGTGCCCAGGCACATTTTTGTCGATGAAGCGCTCGCCAGCCGTGCTTATGAAGACATGGCCTTGCCACTGGGATTCGGTCAGACGATTTCCAGCCCTTATACCGTTGCGCGCATGCTGGAACTGCTGCGCAGCGGAAGCAGCAAACTCGACAAGGTGCTGGAAATCGGAACGGGCTGCGGCTATCAGGCCGCAGTGTTATCACGCCTGTCCCGTGAAGTGTATTCGCTTGAGCGCCTCGCGCCGCTGCTGACCAAGGCACGGCGCCATTTGCGTGATGCACGAGCGCACAACGTGCGCGTACGTACAGCCGATGGCCAGCTGGGCTGGCCCGAGCATGCACCTTTCGACGGCATTGTGGTGGCTGCGGCGGCAACCCATGTCCCGCAGGCGCTGCTCGATCAATTGGCGGTGGGTGGTAAAATCATCATTCCTTTGACCCATCAGGGCAAGCAGTCTTTGCATGTCATCGAACGTACAACTCAGAGCTATGTCGACCGCAAAGTTGAAGATGCTCTTTTTGTCCCTTTGCTGCCGGGCCTCGGCTGAGCGACCGGTGGGAATGTCCACCGCTTTTTCCGGTGCTTGTTTGACTTCAAATCTTGCTGTATCTCTCGCAGTCGTATTGATTGCGGGCTGTGCAGCGCCGCGACCAGCACCGGTGATCGACCGCATGCCGCAATCATCCACCAAGCCGGCTGGCAAACCGTCCGCCGCACGTGTTGTCCCCCAGCAGGATCAGCCGCGACCGGAATCGTATACCGTAAAGCCCGGCGATACGCTTTATGCCATCGCGCTTGAATTCGGCCTCGATTACCGCGAACTGGCCGGGTGGAACAATATCGACCCCGGGAAAATTCGCGTCGGGCAGCAATTACGGCTCTCGCCGCCAAGAGGCGTCGTAGCAACGCCATTGCGGATGCCTGCGGGCAGCGTAGAAGGACAGCCACTGGATGGCAGTGCTGGACGAACGGTCGCCGGCGGCGCGCGAACAGAACCACGTGGCGTTCGTGTACCGTATTCCGATCAGGCCTATGCCCAGATGTCCGGGGTCAAACCAGAGCCTGCTGTGGTTCCGAAAACCGAAACAGCATCGGCTTCGGAGCCGAAAACCACGGTTGTTACTGGTGATGATGTGGACTGGATCTGGCCTGTGAATGGCAAGGTCATTACTCCATTCAATGAATCCTCCAGCAAAGGTATTGGTATTGCCGGTAAACCTGGCCAAGCTGTAGTAGCTGCCGGCCCCGGACGCGTGATTTTCAGCGGTACCGGAATACGAGGCCTCGGCAAACTCATCGTCATCAAGCACAACGAAAAATTCCTCAGTGTTTACGCACACAACCGCGCTCTGCTGGTCAAGGAAGGCCAGACAGTGACGCGCGGTCAGCGTATTGCAGAGATGGGCGATACCGACACGGATCAGGTCAAATTGCATTTCGAGATCCGGCGCTTGGGCAAACCGATTGACCCGGCTACGCTATTACCCTCGGCATGACCCTGGATTATTATAAGTAATTGATTTACTTAGATAATTAGATTTTAAGGGCGCGTATTCTGCGCTGGAACTCACGTATCGAATGCGCCGTTGCCGCGGTTCCGTACCGCAAGGCGACGTAATCCCGGGTTATGGCTTCAATTTCCTGTGCGGACTGCGGTTTCCAACGCGTTGCCCGGAAAGCAAATGCCAACGGACCTTCGGCAGGATTCCGCATCAAGCCGCGACGAGCCAATTTGCGGCAAAAAAGATCGTAGGCCGCACGAACCGCATCAGCGCGAGTTGCGCGCAGATCACGAAGCGCAAGCATGGCGCCCAGCAAAACCGCCGCTCCTGCACAGACAAAAAGGATCACCGCGAGCATCTGCCAGGTGGCATCGCTGAAACCGATATTCGCCAGGAACTGGCGCTGACGTTCCGGGTTATAACCCAGCACCCACTGGTTCCACGTATAAGTCACGCTATCCCAGGTCAGGCGCATCCGCTGCAGGAATTCAAAATCGCCGCGTACGAACATCGGCAGCACATCGCTGCTGGGAAGTGCTGACGCAATGCCACGTTCGACACGGGCAGGGGATACTGCTGCGGTGGGGTCGATGCGCACCCAGCCTGTCCCTGACAGCCAGATTTCCGTCCATGCGTGTGCATCCGCCTGCCGGACCAGTACATAATCTCCCACCGGATTGATTTGACCGCCCTGATAGCCGGTAACCACGCGTGCAGGGATGCCTGCGGCCCGCATCAGGAAGGTGAACGATGAGGCGTAGTGTTCGCAGAACCCGCGCCGCGTATCAAACAGGAATTCATCGACGGCATGCTCTCCGAGCAGAGGCGGCGACAGCGTGTAGACATAATTTTCATTGCGAAAACTGGCCAAGACCGCATCAACGAGTTGGCGGTCATCACGGAATTTCTGGCGCAATTCCCGAGCATGACGCAGTGTGCGCGGGTTATAGCCCTCTGGCAGTTGCAAAGCACGTCGCAGAATGGATTCGCCGTCATCAGCGCCATAGGAAGTCTGCAACCGCGAACTCATTTCGTAACGCATGCGGTTTCGCACCAAGGTTGCACTCAACAACTGCATGTCCCGGGATACGACCGCCCGCGGAGGCCGTTGCATCGGCAGTTCAAGTGCAAAAAGCCAGCGTTTGTTATGAGGCTCCAGAGTGACTGTGTATTCGATTGCCGGTTCACCGGTTGGCAGTTCCTCGGCGTTGAAAACAAAGCGTGGTGCGGTCCAGGTCCTGCCGTCGTAGTCCCACAGGACAGGGCCACGCCAGTACAGTGCCCGGGCCTCCGGAATACGGCCGCGGAACGCTGCGCGGAAGGCGACGGCATCGGACAGAATCAGGCTGTTGAGGCTGCCTGGACTCATATTGTCGGACAAGCCGCTGAGGCCGGCGTGCGCATCGTGTGGCAACCCCCATAGCGGTCCCTGTATGCGAGGAAACAGCAGGAACAGCACCAGCATCAGCGGTATCGCCTGCACTAACAGGAGTCCTGCGCGCTGCAGTGGCCGCCGCCAGCCCGGCCATGACCCTGTGTATTGCATGGCAATCAGTACAGTGATCAATAACCACGCACAGGTCAGCATATACAGTGCCGTGATGATGGTCTGGGAATACAGAAAATTGGTAACGAGCAGGAAAAACCCGAGGAATCCCAGCAATATCCCGTCGCGTTGGGTGTGCGTTTCCATCAATTTCATCGCGAGCATGACCACCAGCAGTGCCACGCCAGCATCACGACCCAGTAGCGTGCGATATTCAAGAAGGATGCCGGCAGCCGCAGAAAGGGCAATCAGCACCAGCAGCCATTTTCGGGGGGAGGGTATTCTGCGGTGTGCGAGATACAGACGCCAGAACACGATGACGCCGATTAATCCGCTGAGCCATAACGGCAGGCGCAGCAGATGAGCCATGCCAGCGAGCAGAAATCCGGCGCCAAGCCCGAAAGTTTCCCGCGCCGTGATCGGGCGCTGGTTAAGAGATACCAGTTGTTGTGCCATGAAGTGCAAGGGCGCGCAGGCAATCTGCTCGTTGCGTGAGTCCGTTGGCAGGCGGCAACGTGACTCCGGGCAGGCGCAGTCCGTAAGTCAGGCCGCAGGCGTCGGCGTCGAGAACCCAGCGTGTCAGGTGTGACAGCCTGAGTTCAACATCCATCCCGTTCGGCAAGTCATTCCACGAAAGCCATAATTCAGCGTCAGCACGTCCCGTGAACTGTTTGGTCAGCAACGTATCATCACGTGCGACCGCCTTCCAGGCGATATGGCGTGGTGAGTCGCCGGGGCGATAGGGGCGAAATCCGGAAAATTCGTCCTGACCCTGGCCCGTGATCCCGCCTGCGCCATCACCGGCAATCTGCTGCGGCAAAGGCAGGCCCGGCGTCGCTGGCAGCGGGTAGACCAGACTTTGCACATCCGGCTCCGCATAAGACCATGCCCTGAACAACCCCACCGGGAAACGTGTGTAAAGGGTTATGCGTCCAGGACGCAGCCAACCCCGCCGCAAAGCCGGAATGGTTACGACCGCAACGGCAGCAGCACCCGCAGGGACGTCGACATAATCTGCATTGATATGATCACCAGTAACGCCGATGCTGAAACGGTCAGCTCGTGTCGGGTTCAGTAAATGCAGTGGAAACTGGGCTTGCCCTCCAGCAAAAACTGGGAGGGCGCGTCCCGAAGATATCTTCAGATGGGCCAGATTGCGAAAAGTGTGCAGCATGCTCTGAATACCGGCTGCGCCAAGCAGAAATGCAAGAATGAAGCCGAGTGAAAGGTCATAATTGACCGACCCGATGAGCATCAGAAGTATGACGCCGACGAACAGCAGTCCCTGCGGCGTGGGTAAAATGAACACTCTGCGCTGGACCAGCACGATGGTCCCGTGCTCCGGTCCGCGCCACTGGAACAGCCATTTCAAAGTGCCGTCTTTGAGAGGGCGAAACATGTAATGTCAGGGAATTGCGACTTGTTGCATCAGTTGTTCTGCAAGTCGCGCGCCGGATACTGTGCCGCTTTCACCGTTTGCCGCGGACAGACGATGCGCCACAACCGCGGGCAGAACGGCTTGTACATCTTCGGGTATTACGGATGTCCGACCGTCAATGTATGCCCAGGCGCGTGCGCCTTGCAGTAGTGCCAGGCCGGCGCGTGGAGACAGTCCGTGAGTGAATGCGGAATCCTGTCGGGTGTGATTCAGCAGGGCTTGCAGATAATCAAGCAGCGCAGGGGAGACATGAACCAGCTGAACCTCCCGCTGCAATTGCAGCAGGTCTTCGGGACCGATATGTGACTTCAGGCTCGCCAGCATGGCGCGACGATCGGTGCCGTTGAGCAGCGCGCGCTCGGCCTGTGCATCAGGGTAGCCCAGTTCCAGACGCATCAGGAACCGGTCAAGTTGTGATTCGGGCAGAGGAAAAGTACCGATCTGGTGCGAGGGATTCTGGGTGGCGATTACAAAAAAGGGCTGGGGCAGCTGCCGGGTATCTCCCTCGGTGGTCACCTGGTTTTCCTCCATCGCTTCAAGCAATGCGCTTTGTGCGCGAGGTGTTGCACGATTGACCTCGTCTGCCAGCACGACATTTGTGAACACCGGGCCGGGATGAAACTCGAAGCGACCGGAATCGCGGTTGTATACCGATACCCCGATAATGTCTGCGGGCAGAAGATCGCTCGTGAATTGTATGCGCTGGAATTTGAGACCCAGACATGTCGCGATTGCGTGAGCCAGCGTGGTTTTGCCGACACCAGGCACGTCCTCGATCAGCAGGTGGCCGCGCGCAAGAAGGCAGGCGATCGCCAGCCTGATCTGTCCTGACTTTCCAAGGATGACACTGTTGATCTGATCTGCAATTGCTTTGATTTGGGCATGCATGAAGGTTGCTTGTCCTTGTTTCGATGAAAGGTTGATTTCGCAGCGGCAGGTTTGTTCGGATTAGACAAGGGTCAGGGTGAATTATAAGATGAAGCACGCGTCAGAGACCCGGCCCCTCAGGGGACCCAAAGGCCAAGGAATCACCTTGTGAGCGACAACCCAGGCGGCGGAGAGTTCCATAAGCGCGGCGGCATGCGCGGTGGCAGCGTGCGGCCGCACAGAAATTACATTGCCTGGGCGCCACGCGTAATGGTGTTCGCCGGAGGCGCCGGAGTGGTCGCCGCAATGCTTTCCGGCAATGACGCGGTCCTGATCACATCATTGTTTATTGCCTTGGGCGGGCTGATGTTTGCGGTGCTGCTCCGGCAGCAGGCAACGCAAACTGCTCTCCGTGAAAGTGAAACCCGTTTTCGGGCACTGAGTGCACTGGGCTCCGATTGGTACTGGGAAACAGACTCCGAGTATCGCCTGACGCATATATCTAACGGCCTGGCACGTTTGTCAGGTCGTGCGATCAGCGATTTCCTGGAGCAACCATGCTGGCAACATGCATTCGTGACGCCGCTTGGAGCGGACTGGTCAGCACACAAAACAGTCATCTCGCGTCGAGCGCCATTCCGCGATCTGCAGATGCGCTACGTCAGTCCACAGGGCATTGTGGCCTATGGCAGCATCAGTGGCGAGCCGTTTTTTCGAGAAGACGGTGCTCTCGCCGGTTATCGTGGCGTAGGAAATGACGTTACTGCCGAGGTCGTGCTGCGACAGCGATTACGCATGCAGCATGACGTCACTCGCATTCTGAGCCAGTCAACAGATACCCAGGCCGCAATCAAGGCGGTTATCGAAACCATTTGTCGAACGATGGAATGGGGCTGGGGCGCTCAGCGTAGTATCGATCCAGTCAGTGGCGTTTTGACCTGCGGTGCCTACTGGCTTGCACCAGTTGTCCGGGCCAAGGCTTTTGTGGTTCACGCGCTTTCCCCGAAACCTGCCGATGCGCTGCAAGGTTCTGTCAGTCGTGCCATCGCCACAGGCGAAATTTTCTGGATTTCCGACCATAGCCAGGAAAACTTGCAGCGTAGCAGCCTGGCGCGTGAAGCCGGCTTGCGAGGTGCGGTATTTGTTCCGATACGGCGCAGCCTTAAGACTGCTGATGTACTCGAATTCTTCAGCGAGCGTCCCGAAGCGCCGGATCAGGTGCTGCGCGAGACACTGGAAGCAATTGGTTACGAAGTCGGACAGTTTCTGGATCGTCGTTCAGCGCAACAATCCAGCAATGATCTTGAGCGGGAACGCAGACATCTGCTGGATCTTCTTGAACTGCAGCTTGAACATATGCCGGTCGCCTGCGTCCTGCAGGATGAGCAGTTTCGGGTTCTCTACTGCAATCCGGCCGCTGAAAGGATATTCGGCTACACGGTAATGGAATTGCGAGGCAAGGACATTGCGAACCTGATCGTTCCGTCTGCGGGACTCCCGGCAGTGGCCGGACGAAGGGCGCGTCTCGGTCGCGGAGAACGCGAGATTGCCGCAACGGTTGAGAACCTGCGCAAGGATGGTTCCCCCGTCATCTGCGAATGGAACTACATGCCGCTATACGACGAAAGCGGCGAATTCAACGGGGTGCTCGCCATAGCGCAGGACGTCACGGAACGGATGCGGATGGTGGAGGCCCTTGAAGTAAGCGAAGAACGTTATAGGCAGATCTTTGCAGCCACGCCCCTGCCAATGTGGGTTGCCGATGCCTATGAGCCGAGATTTCTCGCTGTAAACGAGGCGGCAGTAAAGAAATATGGTTACAGCCGTGATGAATTCGAGCGTATGACCGCTATAGATCTGCAGGCGGAGGAGTATCGTGATGCGGTCGTGCAGCAGTTGCGGGGACGGGATCCGACGAAACCCATGAATTTTATCCGCCAGCACGTCACAAAATACGGCGAACGCATCACTGCCGAAATTACTGCGCAACCGTTCCAGTTCGGTGGTCAGCAGGCACGGCTGATTGTTGCCAACGATGTCACGGATCGCGTGCGTGCACAGCAGGCCCTTGAAAACAGCGAGGCCCGGTTCAGGGCCATTTTTGAGCAAGCCTCCGTTGGCATAGCCATTCGAGAATTGAGCGAGCACCCGAGGTTTCTCAGGGTCAACAGGAAACTGTGCGAGATTCTCGGTTACGCGGAAGACGAACTGCTGACAATGACAACCACCGGCCTGACAGCAGCTGAGGATGCGGAATCTACGCAGATGATCAATCTCAGGCTGTTGTCCGGCGAGCTTGGCCATTACTCCCGGCGCAAGCGTTACCGGCGCAAGGATGGCAGGATCATCTGGGTCAATCTGTCGGTTTCACGTCTTGATGAGGGCGTGCAAGGTGGCAGGGTCGGGTATCTGCTATCGGTCATTGAGGACATTACGGATCAGGTCGAGAGCGAAGCAAGAATGATTGAGAGCGAGGCGCGTTACCGGCAGATTTTTGCGCTGGCGCCATTGCCGATGTATCTGCGCGATGAGGATACACTTCAATTCATCGACGTGAACAAAGCCTTCCATGAGATGTACGGCTACACGCGTGAAGAAATGCTTGGAATGACCCTGATTGACATCCAGACGCCGGCCGGCCGTGAACGCTATCGGCGCACCCCGTTTGCTCGGCCTATGGAAGCGGTTGAGCGGCTGCAGAAGCAGCACGCGCGACGCAATGGTGAGCTGATCGACGTCGAAATTCACTCCTATCCGACCATGCTTGCGGAGCGAAAAGTGCGCCTTGTTTTGGTCCGCGACATGACTGAACAGCTAAACATGGAACGGTTGCTGCGTGACAACGAATCGCGTCTGCGCGCGATAGCCGACAATGTTCCTGCCGTCATCGCATTTTTTGATGGTGATGGGGCTTTGCAGTATTCCAACTTTGCATATGACCGCTGGTTTGGTGATACCCGTGACGACCGTCCGGGTTCACGCACTTGCAGCGAAGGAATTACCCCTTTGCTGCGGCGAGCGCTGGATGGAGACGAAGTCACGACCGAACGCGTTCTTGAGACGCGCGCCGGGCAACGGGTAGTGCGGCTGACGCTGATTCCACATCGAAAAGAAGTAGGCGGTGTTGAGGGGGCCTACCTGATGGGTTACGACCTGACTGACTTCCGTCGTGCCGAAGCCGAGGTTCGCCATCTCAATGCTGAACTGGAGCAGCGGGTTGAGCAACGTACGCGTGCGCTCGCTGCAGCCAATCGCGAACTGGAGTCCTTTTCTTATTCGGTTTCACATGATCTGCGCGCACCTTTGCGGACCATTGACGGCTTCAGCCAGATCCTGATCGACGAATATGCGGATGTGCTCGACGAGGCGGGCAAGGGCTATCTGGAGCGTGTGCGTGCAGGCAGTCAACGCATGGCGAAACTGATTGATGATCTGCTTGAATTGGCGAGGGTCACACGCCGTGATCTCCAAGTCCGCTCCTGTGATCTCACGGCAATGGCGCACGAAATCATCCGTGATCTTCGCAGCACGGAACCGGACCGTCACGTCAATATCAGGGTGGCCGAAGGCATGCAGGTTGCTGCGGATGAGGGCCTGCTGCGCGTCGCTCTGGACAATCTGTTGCGTAATGCCTGGAAATTCACCAGTCTGGAGACGGCCACAGTGATCGAAGTTGGCTGCAACCAGGTCAACGAAGGTACACGGACTTTTTTTGTGCGCGACAATGGCGTCGGTTTTGACATGGCCTATGTCGACAAGCTTTTCGGCGCTTTCCAGCGACTGCACAGTGAAACGGAGTTTCAAGGTACTGGAATCGGCCTGGCGCTGGTGCAGCGAGTGATCCGGCGCCATGGCGGTCAGGTCTGGGCAGAAGCGGAACCTAAAAGCGGGGCAACTTTCTACTTTTCGATGCCCGTCGAAGCTTGCGTCACCGATCCTGCCGCTTACCTCAAGGCAGGCATATAGCGGCCAGTACGCGGCGCCCTTCGCCCATCAATACGTTGTAGGTCCTGCAAGCTGCCGGGGTATTCATGATCTCGACGCCGATCCCCGCCTCAATCAGCGGTCGCAACTGAGCAGGCCCCGGGAATATCTGGGTGGATCCGGTGCCGATAATGACGATTTCCGGCGCACTGGCCAGCAGCAATCCGGCTGCTTCGGCGGTGAGCGCGCTTGCAGCGTCAACAGACCATCGGATGGGGGGGGATTCGGGTGTTACCACGAGGGCGTGGTCATAACGGGTGCCGTTGACGGCCAGGAAACCAACCCCGTAACCGGTCAGCGTATAGCCGTTCCTGGGGTTCGCCAGATGCAGTTTCATGGCCTAATCTTTGCCGGGAGTGGTCCGCTTCGCTACAATTATACGTTTTCCGCCTGAAAATCGTGATTCTGTCGGGCCCCGCGAGCCGTCGGAGCATGTTTGTGACGTTCAGACATTAATTTTCGATCTTTACCGCATCGTACCGAGACTGGCCCATGGAAGAGTTTTCGCGCATCAAACGTCTGCCGCCCTACGTGTTCAACGTTACCGGCGAGCTGAAGCTGGCCGCCCGCAGGCGCGGTGAGGACATCATTGATTTCAGCATGGGCAACCCTGATCAGCCCACGCCGCGACACATCGTCGACAAGCTGATCGAATCGGTTCAGCGCACCGATACCCATGGATATTCGGTATCCAAAGGCATACTCAGGCTGCGCAAGGCGATCTGCACCTGGTACCAGACGCGTTACGGCGTCGAGCTTGATCCTGAATCTGAAGCCATCGTTACCATCGGCTCAAAGGAAGGCATTGCGCATCTGGCGCTGGCGACCCTTGACCGCGGTGATATCGTGCTGGTGCCGAATCCGAGTTATCCGATCCATATTTACGGCCCGGTGATTGCCGGAGCGGATATTCGCCACGTACCCATGCATGCCGGCGTGGATTTTTTCGCGGAACTCGAGCAGTCAATCCGCGATTCTTATCCCAAGCCGAAGATGCTGATCGTGAACTTTCCCAGTAATCCGACGACCCAGTGCGTGGATCTCGCATTCTTCGAGCGGCTGATTGCGATTGCCAAGGAGCATGACATCTACGTCGTGCACGATCTGGCCTATGCCGACATCGTATTCGATGGTTACAAGGCGCCGTCGATTCTTCAGGTGCCGGGCGCCCGTGACGTCGCGGTTGAATTCTTCACGATGTCCAAGAGCTACAACATGGCCGGCTGGCGGGTCGGCTTCATGGTCGGCAACCGTGATCTGGTGACCGCACTGGCGCGGATGAAGAGTTATCACGATTACGGCACATTCACGCCGATCCAGGTCGCATCGATCATCGCGCTGGAAGGCCCCCAGGACTGCGTCGAGAACGTGCGCCAGATCTACCAAGGCCGCCGCGATGTGCTGTGGTCCGGCATGAATGCGATGGGTTGGAAGGTCGACAAGCCCCAGGCGACGATGTACATCTGGGCACCGATTCCGGAACCTTACAAGGCGATGGGATCACTGGAATTTTCGAAAAAACTGCTGCTCGACGGCAAGGTGGCGGTCGCCCCGGGCACCGGTTTCGGCCATTACGGCGATGGCCATGTGCGTTTTGCGCTGATCGAGAATGAAGCGCGCACACGGCAGGCGATCCGCACCATCAAGGAAATGTTCCGCAAGGACGGGCTGCTGTAGGCGGCCGGAAGATTCAGGAAAGAAGCGTAAACAATGAAACCGATCAACGTGGGGCTGCTGGGCATCGGTACTGTCGGCAGCGGTACTTTCAAGGTCCTGCAGCGCAACAGCGAGGAAATTTCGCGGCGCGCCGGCTGCACCATCCGCATGACCATGGTGGCCGACAAGGATGTTGCGCGTGCGCAGTCCGTGGTGGGCAATGCAGCCAAGGTTACGGCTGACGCCAACGAAGTGGTCAGCAATCCCGATATCGACATCGTTGTCGAACTCATCGGCGGTTATGGCATTGCCAAGGAGCTGATCCTCAAGGCCATCGCCAACGGCAAACACGTGGTGACGGCGAACAAGGCGCTTCTGGCGCTGCACGGCAACGAGATCTTCGGCGCAGCCCGCGCCAAGGGTGTGATGGTGGCTTTTGAGGCGGCTGTCGGCGGCGGCATTCCGATCATCAAATCGCTGCGCGAAGGGCTGACCGCCAACCGCATTGAATGGATCGCCGGCATCATCAACGGCACCAGCAACTTCATCCTGTCGGAAATGCGTGCCAAGGGCGCAGCGTTTGCCGACGTGCTGAAGGAAGCGCAACGCATGGGTTATGCCGAGGCGGATCCGACTTTCGACATCGAAGGCGTAGATGCCGCGCACAAGCTGTCGATCATGGCGGCGATCGGATTCGGCATCCCGGTGCAGTTTGAAAAGGCCCATGTCGAAGGGATTTCAAAGCTGGCGCGGGAAGACATCCGTTATGCAGAGGAACTGGGTTACCGCATCAAGCTGCTGGGCATCGCCAAGCGCAAGGCAACGGGTTTCGAGCTGCGGGTGCATCCGACGCTGATCCCGTCGAGCCAGCTGATCGCTAATGTGGAGGGCGTGATGAACGCCATTCTGGTCAAAGGCGACGCCGTCGGGCAGACCATGTACTACGGCGCCGGCGCCGGTTCGGAGCCGACCGCTTCGGCTGTGGTGGCTGATCTGGTCGATGTCGCGCGCATGCTGACGGCTGACCCGGAGAACCGCGTGCCACACCTGGCGTTTCAGCATGACCAATTGTCTGCAGTGCCGATCCTGCCGATGGGCGAGGTTGAAACGTCGTATTACCTGCGATTGCGCGTGGCTGACAAGGCCGGCGTGCTTGCCGATATCACCCGCATCCTTGCCGACCAGGCCATCTCGATCGAGGCGCTGGTGCAGAAAGAACCGCAGGCCGGGGAGCAGCAGGTCGATATCATCATGCTGACGCATCTGACCCAGGAAAAGAAAATCGACGTGGCGATCCAGCGCATCGAGGCGCTGCCGGTGGTATCCGGGAAGATCACCCGCATTCGCATGGAAGCGCTGCAATGAGCGTCCCGGCTTCCCGATTGGTTACAACGTCACCGACGCGCTATGTGAGCACGCGCGGGCGCATGCCGGTGGCGCGGTTCTGCGACGTACTGCTGGGCGGGCTGGCGCCGGATGGCGGCCTTGTTGTGCCGCAGGCCTATCCGCGACTGACAGCCGACGAACTGGCGGCAATGCGCAAACTGTCCTATGCGGACCTTGCCTTCTCGGTCATCAGCCGTTTTGTTGATGATATTCCCGAGGGTGATCTGCGCAGTCTGGTGCATCGCGCCTATCGCAGAGAGGTCTTCGGCTCCGCCGACATCACGCCACTGAAAACGCTGGAGCCCGGCCTGCACCTGCTGCAGTTGTCCAACGGACCGACGCTGGCCTTCAAGGACGTCGCCATGCAGTTGCTGGGCGAAATGTTTGAATACGTACTTCAGCGTGAGGGGCGAACGCTGAACATTCTCGGCGCGACGTCCGGTGATACCGGATCGGCGGCGGAATATGCCATGCGCGGCAGGAAGGGCATCCGCGTGTTCATGTTGTCGCCTCACGGCAAGATGAGTCCGTTCCAGCGTGCGCAGATGTATTCTCTGCAGGATGCCAATATTTTCAATATTGCCATCCGTGGCGTATTCGACGACTGCCAGGACATCGTCAAGGCAGTCAGCGGCGACGCAGCGTTCAAGAGCGCACACCAGATCGGCGCCGTAAATTCGATCAACTGGGCACGGGTCGTGGCCCAGGTGGTGTACTACTTCAAGGGTTATTTTGCGGCGACCCGGAGCAATGACGAACAGGTGTCGTTCGCCGTGCCGTCGGGCAATTTCGGCAATATCTTTGCCGGTCATATCGCACGCATGATGGGATTGCCCATCCGCCATCTGATACTCGCATCGAACGAGAACGACGTCCTCGACGAGTTTTTCCGCAGCGGCCGTTACCGCGTGCGTTCCAGCCGCGAAACGCAGCAGACGTCCAGCCCGTCAATGGATATTTCGAAGGCGTCGAACTTCGAGCGTTTCGTGTTTGACCTGGTCGGCCGCGATCCGGCGATGGTGGCGCGCCTGTGGCGCGAGGTTGAGGATGCCGGCGGTTTCAATCTGGGCGAGGCACCGTGCTGGCGCACCGTTGATCAATATGGCTTTGTATCGGGACGCAGTTCACATGCCGAAAGGCTGAATGCCATTCGCAGGATCCACGGCCAGTATGGCGTGACGATCGACCCGCACACCGCCGACGGCATCAACGTCGGATTGCAGCAGCGCGAACCGGGTGTGCCGCTGATCTGCATGGAAACCGCGTTGCCGGCCAAGTTTGCCGAAACCATTCGGGAGGCGCTGGGCCATGACCCGGAAGTGCCTCCGGGTTATGAGGGTCTGGAAAGCCGGTTGCAGCGGGTGGCGGTGATGGATCCGGATGCAGAAGCGGTGAAAGCCTATATCGCCGGTCGCACAAAGTCGTAAAAATTATTTAAAAACAAATACTTAATAATAACTCTCAAGCTACGGCAAAACGCATCGACAGATCCACGGCGCAGATGTCCTTGGTCAGCGCACCGATCGAGATGCGATCAACCCCGGTTTCAGCAATGGCGCGCACATTTTCCAGCGTGATGCCGCCGGACGCCTCGAGCAACGCACGTCCTGCGGTCCACTGCACCGCCTCACGCATCTGCTCCAGCGTCATGTTGTCGAGCAGCACCATTTTTACACCGGCGCCCACGGCTTCACGCAACTGTTCCAGCGTTTCGACTTCGATTTGTATCCATTGCGCATGGTTGGCGAGCTGTGCCGCTGCTGACAATGCAGGTTTGACTCCGCCGGCTGCTGCAATGTGGTTTTCCTTGATCAGGATCGCATCCCACAAACCCATGCGGTGATTCATGCCGCCTCCCACCGTGACTGCGTGTTTCTGAGCAATGCGCAAACCGGGCAGCGTTTTCCGGGTATCGAGAATCGCGGCCCGTGTGCCTGCAACCGCATCGACATATTCCCGGGTGGCGGTGGCCACCGCAGAGAGCAGTTGCAGAAAATTCAGGGCGCTGCGTTCGGCGGTCAACAATGCGCGGGAAGAACCGGTGATGTCGCAGAGACGGGTACCGGGCGCAATGCGATCACCGTCCCGAGCCCGCCAGGTAACCCGCGCGTTCGAGTCCAGTCGCTTAACGCAGGCATCAAACCATGCGGTTCCGCACAACACAGCGTGTTGGCGGCAGACCACATGAGCGTGGGCATCCGGCCGGTCAGGCGTCAGTTGTGCGGTCAGATCGCCGCTGCCGACATCCTCGGCAAGAGCGGCGGCAACATTTTGTTCGATTTCGTTGACGAGGTTCATTAGGAAAAGATGCGGTGTTTGCGTGACATGGCAAACTGCTATAGTGCAGCGACAATTTTAACCGACTGTCTGGGGGAGTGCGTATGAACGACGTGGTCAGCGTGGTGTCCTACGGTATCGGTACGGTGCTCGGTTTTTTGATGATCGGTGGCCTGATATTCCTGATCATCCACGATGTCACCCAGAAAAAACACACGGTCCTGCGCAATTATCCGGTCATCGGGCGCCTGCGCTTTTTCTTTGAAGACCTCGGCGAATATTTCCGCCAGTATTTTTTTGCCAACGACCGTGAAGAGATGCCGTTCAACCGCGCAACCCGCGGTTGGGTCTACAAGAGCGCAAAAAACGAGGGCGGCATCATCGGATTCGGCTCGACCAACGATCTGAGCACGCCGGGTTCGATCCTTTTCGTCAATCACCCGTATCCGGTACTTGAAGAAGACAAGTTGCCAACGCCCTCCATCCTGATCGGCGACGGATACTGTTCGCAACCGTTCGAAGCCAAATCCATCGTCAATATCAGCGGCATGAGTTTCGGCGCCATTTCACAACCCGCAGTGGAAGCCTTGTCTCGTGGCGCGGCAAAAGCAGGTTGCTGGATGGATACCGGTGAGGGCGGATTGTCTCCGCACCATTTGTCGGGTGGTTGTGACGTGATCATGCAGATCGGTACTGCGAAATACGGGATTCGCGAACTTGACGGTTCATTTTCGGCGCAGAAGGCCAAGGAGCTGGCGAAACACGTAAAGGCCTTCGAAATCAAGCTTTCACAGGGCGCCAAACCGGGCAAGGGCGGTGTGTTGCCTGGTGGAAAGGTTACGGAAGAAATTGCACGCATCCGCGGCATTCCGGTAGGCAAGGATTCGATCAGCCCGAACCGTCATCACGACATTGCCAACGTTGATGAATTGCTCGACAAGATCGCTTATATCCGCAATCTGACTGGACGTCCGGTTGGAATAAAGACGGCCATCGGTGGCTGGGCCTTCATGAATGACCTGTGTGACGCCATCCTGCGCCGCGGACCGGAATTTGCACCGGACTTCATTGCCATTGATGGCGGCGAAGGCGGCACCGGCGCGGCGCCGCAGACGCTGATGGATCACATGTCATTGCCGATTGCGGAAGCCCTGCCACGGGTTGTCGATGCGCTGATCCAGTCTGATTTACGCGGGCGGGTCAGGGTAATCGCCGCCGGCAAGCTGGTGACCTCAGCTAAAGCCGCGTGGGCGCTTTGTGTGGGTGCAGATTTCATCAACTCGGCTCGTGGATTCATGTTCGCGCTCGGCTGCATCCAGGCGCTGCGCTGTCACCAGAACACCTGTCCGGCGGGAGTTACGACACATAACAAGCGGCTGCAGCGCGGATTGGTTGTTGAGGAGAAATATCTGCGCGTGGCCAACTACTGCAACAGCATGAACAAGGAAATCGACATGATTGCGCATGCATGCGGTTGCCGTCACGCCCGGGAACTTAAGCGCGAACATGTGCGTATCGTTCAGACCGCCAATCAGAGCATTGCGCTCAACATGCTCTATCCTTATCCAGAGGTTGGTTACCGTCGGGACGCGGCGATGGGACAGCAGACACCGGAGTCGGTAGCGCTTTAGTCCAGTTTTCACTACCGGAGGCAGGGTGTCCGGTATTTTACAACTATTTGATTTTATTGAGTAAATAGACAGTCGTTGGATTATCCCTTGCTCCAGCATTGAAATCGGGCTGCGCGTGCCCCATCTCCTGTGTATCCAAACTTTTAGCACGGGGCAAACATGCGCTTCGACAAATTCACCACCAAGTTCCAGCAGGCCTTCGCTGACGCACAGAGCGCAGCGGTGGGCGGCGACCATGCCTATATCGAACCCCAGCATCTGCTGCTGGCGCTGATCAATCAGCAGGATGGCGGCACGGCCGCGCTGTTGCAGCGCGCCGGCATCAACGTTACGGGGCTGCGCGGTGCGTTGAAAGCGGCGCTGGAGCGTTTACCCAAGGTAGAGGGCGCGGGTGGCGAAGTCACCATATCGCGTGATCTCGGTAATCTGCTGAATCTAACTGACAAAGAGGCGCAGAAGCGCGGCGATCAATACGTTGCATCCGAACTTTTCCTGCTGGCACTGACGCAGGACAAGGGCGAAACCGGCCGGTTGCTGAAGCAGTTCGGCGGCGATCGCGCTGCGCTGGATAAGGCCGTTGAAGGTCTGCGTGGTGGCGAATCCGTCGGCAGCGCTGAAGCCGAAGGCAGCCGCGAGGCGTTGAAAAAATACACCATGGATCTGACTGAACGTGCTCGTTCGGGAAAACTCGATCCGGTGATCGGCCGCGATGATGAAATCCGCCGCGTAATCCAGATACTGCAGCGCCGCACCAAGAACAATCCGGTGCTGATCGGTGAACCCGGTGTCGGCAAGACCGCGATCGTCGAAGGACTGGCGCAACGCATCATCAATGGTGAAGTGCCGGAAACACTGAAGAACAAGCGCGTGCTTTCGCTGGACATGGCTGCGCTGCTGGCCGGCGCCAAATACCGCGGCGAATTTGAAGAACGGTTGAAATCGGTACTCAAGGAAATTTCGCAGGATGCGGGGCAAACCATCGTCTTCATTGACGAACTGCATACTATGGTCGGCGCGGGCAAGGCCGAAGGAGCGATGGATGCCGGAAACATGCTGAAGCCGGCACTGGCACGCGGCGAACTGCACTGCGTCGGCGCAACCACCCTGGACGAATACCGCAAGTACATCGAGAAGGATGCCGCGCTGGAGCGCCGCTTCCAGAAAGTCCTGGTCGACGAGCCGTCAGTCGAAGCAACGATTGCCATCCTGCGCGGCCTGCAGGAGAAATACGAGTTGCACCATGGCGTCGAGATCACCGACCCTGCAATTGTCGCGGCGGCCGAACTGTCACACCGCTACATCACCGACCGTTTCCTGCCGGACAAGGCGATCGACCTGATCGACGAGGCGGCGTCACGCATCAAGATGGAAATCGATTCCAAGCCGGAATCGATGGATAAACTCGACCGTCGCCTGATTCAACTCAAGATCGAGCGTGAAGCGATCAAGAAGGAAAAAGACGAGGCGTCAAAAAAACGGCTGGCCTTGCTGGAAGACGAGATCAAATCACTGTCGCGCGAAGCCGCCGATCTTGAGGAAATCTGGAAAGCCGAGAAGGCGCAGGTCCAGGGCAGCGCACACATCAAGGAAGAGATCGAACGTGTGCGCGCCGAAATCGTCAAGTTGCAGCGCGCCGGCAAGCTCGACAAGGTTGCGGAACTGCAGTACGGAAAACTGCCGCAGCTTGAATCGCAACTGAAACAGGCGGAAACCGCGAATGCGGTGCCGACCAAACACCGTTTGCTGCGTACCCACGTCGGCACTGATGAAATTGCCGAGGTGGTGTCGCGTGCCACCGGCATTCCCGTGTCGAAAATGATGCAGGGCGAGCGCGAGAAGCTGCTGAAAATGGAAGAACGCCTGCATGGCCGGGTGGTCGGACAGGATGAGGCCGTGCGATTGGTGTCGGATGCTATCCGCCGTTCGCGCGCCGGCCTGGGTGATCCCAAACGGCCGTATGGCTCCTTTCTGTTCCTTGGCCCGACAGGGGTCGGCAAGACGGAATTGTGCAAGGCCCTGGCCGAGTTCATGTTCGATTCCGAGGATCATCTGATTCGTATCGACATGTCGGAATTCATGGAGAAACATTCCGTTGCCCGCCTGATCGGCGCGCCGCCCGGATACGTCGGTTATGAAGAGGGCGGTTACCTTACCGAGGCGGTGCGTCGCAAGCCGTACTCGGTGATCCTGCTCGATGAAGTCGAGAAGGCGCATCCGGATGTGTTCAACGTGCTGCTACAGGTGCTCGACGACGGTCGCATGACCGACGGACAAGGCCGCACGGTCGATTTCAAGAACACGGTCATCGTGATGACGTCCAATCTGGGGTCGCAGATGATCCAGGCGATGCAAGGTGACGATTATCAGGTCATCAAGCTCGCGGTGCTGGGCGAGGTGAAAACCCAGTTCCGGCCCGAGTTCATCAACCGTATCGACGAGATTGTGGTGTTCCATGCGCTCGACGAGAAAAACATCAAGTCGATTGCGCGCATTCAACTGGCTTATCTCGAGAAGCGTCTGCAGCAGATGGACATGAAGCTTGAGGTCAGTGATGCCGCACTGGGTCAAATTGCCGGTGCCGGATTTGATCCGATCTACGGCGCGCGTCCGCTAAAGCGTGCAATCCAGTCGCAACTGGAGAATCCTCTGGCGAAGCAGATACTTGAGGGCCGTTTTGGTCCGAAGGATGTGATCCGGGTCGACGTGCGCAAAGGCGCGATGACGTTCGAGAAGCAGCAGTCGGCCACTGCTGCAGCTTGAGCGTTTTCACAGGAGATAGTGCTAACCGCTTGTTTTTCCGGTTCGCCAAAAACCATGCCAAACCATTGTGAATTAATGTTTGCAAGCGGGCGCAGGCAGGCGTAAAAAAGCATCAGGGTTGTGCAGCACTGGAAGGTTGGTACCAAGTTTCCAGCGTGCGAAATTCCGGGCGAACGTCCGGATATCGCCTGTCACGGTTGCAGGTGCAAACTGCAACTGGCACAAGTCCGGAGTGGTGTGATGCCATTCATCAAAGGACGCCGCTTTGGCGGCGCCGCGCCGGGTCACCGGTCGCACCCAAGCCCCGCTTCGGCGGGGCTTTTCATTTTTGCGCATATTTCTCCAGTCTGCAGCGAGGGACCGATTTAACTAATTGATTTTAATGGTATATAAGCGTGAAACTTGCCATTTTGATAAGTTTGTCAAAGTTTGACGATTCCGTGAATATGTACTTGTTTTAACAAATAATTATGGACGCTCAGGTGTCCGTTGACAGGGGACTGGTTATGGCCGCAAGTGACGGCTTGGGCACAATGCCGTATCAACGTTGCGGGTGCACGATCAACGTCGGGGCGTGCTGATTCATGAGTGGCAACGACGACACACTGCTCCACTGGCTTTCCATAGAGAACGCGAACGACGGCATTTACGTCATTGATCTCAGAGGGAAGGTGCTCCACGTCAATCGCGCGTTCTGCACAATGCTCGGTTACTCCAGAGATGAGCTTGAGCACTGCAACGTGCACGACTGGGATGCCGGTTTCGATCCCGGGCAACTGCATACGGAATTGGCAGAGCTTACCGATCAGCGCAAGATTGTTCATACCGTTTATCGGCGCAGGGACGGAACCTCGTTCAATGTAGAAGTTGCTGTGGCGGCATCCTATGTCGGCGGCAACGCCGTAGTGCATTGCGCCTGTCGCGACTTAAGCGATTCTCGCCGTACGGCAGATGCGCTTGCCGAATCCGAGCACCGCTTCTGCTCACTGATGCAGCAATCCATTGCCGGGGTTTACATTGTTCAGGATGGTGAACTGGTATATGTGAATCCGCATTTTGCCGGAATGTTTGGCTACGCCAGTGCTTCCGAGATCAAAGGGTGCAAGGTTGAGGATCTTGTCGCAAGTCAGTGGCGGGAACAGGTTCTTGAAAACATGAACCAACGCCTTTCAGGAAATTGTCATCGCACCCATCTTGAATTTGTCGCGCTGCGTCGCGACGGCAGCGAATTTGAGGTTTCTGCGGATGGTGCAGTAGCGACTTATCAGGGACGGCCGGCTCTGGTGGGCTTGATCGAGGATATGTCCGACCACCAGAAAACAGCCGATGCGCTGAAGGATTACGTTTCCAAGCTTGAACTTGCTGTACTTGGAACGGTGCAGGTGGCGTCATCCATGGTTGAAATGCGTGATCCCTACACCGCAGGTCATGAGCGTCGGGTTGGCGAGATTGCTGCAGCCATCGGCCGCAAAATGAAACTGGACAGTCACCGTATCGAAGGTTTGCGCATAATCGGGCAGGTGCACGATATCGGAAAAATCGGCATCCCGGCGGAAATACTGTCTAAACCCGGGCGTCTGTCTCGAAGCGAGATGGATTTGATTCGCGAACATTCACAAAAAGGCTTCGAAATTTTGAAGAGGGTGGAATATCCATGGCCGATTGCTGATGCCGTTCTGCAGCACCATGAGCGCATGGATGGTTCGGGTTACCCGCAGGGACTTTCCGGAGACGCAATCGTCATTGAAGCGCGGATTATGGCCGTTGCAGATACGATTGAGGCCATGTCGGCACATCGTCCTTACCGGGCAGGTTTGGGGATTGATGCCGCATTGAATGAGATCGAACGCGGCAACGGCATCCAGTATGACCCGGAATCGGCGGATGCCTGCCTGCAATTGTTTCGCGAGGACCATTTCAGCCTTCCGGCTTGACTAAAGCGTGAGCGCTTGGCCGTACCCGGTCAGTTCGAGGTAACCACGGCCGACAATTCGTCCATAATTTCTTGCAGTAACCGCTCCTTCCCAGTAAACCGCCCCGGTAGTGCGTCGTGTATCGTTTTCCTGATCGTCGAACAGCGGTTCAAGCTCGATTTCAAGTTTGCCGACGGTGACCCTGAAAGCCACCGGATAGTGCGTTCCGGTTCGTGGCGATTGCCAGGACCGCAACACCGAGAACTTTATTTCACCCGGGCCGAAAGTGCGGCTGCGACCAGCGGCATCACGCAGGGTTGCAGCAGACCAGATCGGCTGAGATGACTTATGAGAACGCATCCGGAACGCCATCAATGCCCCTCCGTCGTCTAAATTGATGCCAATCCAGTCCCAGCCGGAAGCATCCGCGGGCAGGTATGACGACGACCACTCGTGATCCAGCCATGCCTGACCTGTTACGGGTTCCGCAGATTGACTGATGCGCAGCGTGCCACCGACTTTCAGTTGTGGTGCACTGTAGTAATGGCTCGCGGAATCCAGACCCGGACCTTTGCGGCTGTATCCGTTCTGTCCTTGCAACATCAGAGGCTGTACGGGCATGAATGCCAGATCCAGGCTCAATTCCGGTGAACTGATTCGCGCCTGATAGACGCCGCCATGGCGAGTCAGATGCCAATCATCCAGCCATACCTTGGTGTCATCCGTTGCGGCTCCGGCCAGTCCAAAGCCCGCACGTGCTGCGCGCTGGACGTGAAGCAGGCGGCGTTGCGCTGGATCAGCCACAGCTGCATGGGCAATGATGATGTGTTCGGGATTGAAGACGCTGGGGTTTCCTGACTGCAATTTTGGTTTGGCACGGAAGAAAGTGATCTGGACGCCGAGATCACGGCGATTGCTGTCACGCAACCAGCCTGTGACGTACCACCATTCAATACGGAAATCCGGGTGACTGCCGTGATCATTCGGAAATCTCAAGGTGCGTGCAGGATCTGCTGATGCGTGATTTGCCGGAGCTGAGGCTTCTGCACCGTTGCCCCAACAGCTTGCAAGTGCGGCCAACATAATGCGTCGCCTAAACGGGTTCATCTACCAGTCCTCGCGAACCGTCGATGCCACATCGATGCGCATGACACTGCGGGCACTGAAAACTGCGGTGGCGGCTGCGCAGGCGACAGTCACGACGAAGAGCAGCAGCAGCGGCGACCATGGCATATGCAATTCCATGCTCCAATGGAAGGATTGTCTGTTGATGACATGTATCAGCACCAGGCCAATCAAGGTGCCAACTGCGAGTCCGCAGATTGCGCCCACGCCTGCTGTCAATGCACCTTCACCTGCCAGCATTGCCGAAATCTGTCCCCGGGTCATTCCGAGGTGCCGCAGTACGCCAAACTCGCGACGCCGCGCAAGGGCCTGCACGCTGAATGCGATGCTGACGCCAAACAAGCCAACAACCAGCGCAGCGATCTCGAGGGCCCAGGTAATCGCGAAAGTGCGATCAAAGATGTCCATGGATATGCGCCGGATGTCGCTGGCGCTGGCAATTTCCACTGCTGAATGCGTGGCAATCGCAACTCGAAGGGCTTGCTCAGTCTTTGTGATGTTTGTTGAGTCGGAGATGCGTATGGCCGCATCGTTAACCGTCTCGTCCCCAGTGTGTTTCCTGTAAATGCTGCGATCAATGATCACGGCACCGTTTTGGCGCGAGTAGTCGCGCCAGACGCCAGCGACAATAAAAGTCTGCTCGGTGTTTCCAAGCGGCAAGGTAATTATTTGACCTGTTTTCCATTCAAACAATGCCGCTGCGATTTCGCTGATCCAGGCGGCGGGCGGTGCGCTTTCCGGCAATGCAGCTGGCGGACTGACCAGGGACAGGGCGGATGGAGTTCGTTGATTCGGAAAATCTCTTGCAATCAGTGTTACCGCGGGTTGATTGGCTTTGATGAGCAGACTCTGGTAACGCGAATAAACGACTGATGCGATGCCTTCTGTATCGGTGATGCGCTGTTGCTCAATCGGTGAAAGCATCGCGGTTTCTCCGGCGTTTGCTGCACGCAGATACAGATCTGCCGGCAGAACCTGATCCAGCCAGCTGTCCAGCGACTGACGGAATGACAGGACCATGATCAGCATGGCCACGACAAGGCTGAAGCTCACAAGGATTGCAGCGACGCTGATGGCGACATGGCGCGTTGTGGCTTTGAGTTGCGCAAGGCCTAACGCCAATGCAGGTATTGAGGGCAGTGGTGCAGGGGAAAGCAGGCGTCCCGCCAGGGCCGGCATCAACAGCACGGCGCCGAGCAGCAGCATGGTAATGGCGCCATAACCCGCGACAGGCAAACCGCTGATTGGCGGCAGCAGTGAGAGCGCAGCGCCCACCAGCAGTGCCGCCATTCCACTGACAATCAGCAGTGGGCGGTGCAGTTCATCGCTATCATCCCCGGCATGCAGGGCGCTTGCAGGCTGACGTCGCGCGGCTTCCCAAGCCGGCAAAGCGGTGCCAAGAACCGAGAAAGCAATTCCCAATCCGAGAAATGCTGCCAGTGTTAGCGGGTCTGCGGCCAGACTGGCGTTGAGATTCCGGAAATATTCAGCACCCAGATCTGCACCGGCAAAAGCCATGGCCTGTCCTGCCAGCACATAACCGCCAAGGAGTCCGATGATCCCGCCGACGCACCCGATCAGCGCGCCTTCAACAATCAGCCAGGACAATACCTCGCCACGGGTCACGCCAAGCGCGCGTAGCAGCGCAATTTGCGTGCGTCTCCTCAGCAATGCCAGGACTTGTGACGAGAACACCATGAACGTTCCGGTAAACAGGGCGATCAGCGCCAGCATATCGAGATTCAGTCGATAGGCGCGGGTGAGGGCAAGACCGCGTTGGCTATCGGTTTGCGCAGTCACGACGTGCACACCGGGAGGAAGTTGCGTCTGCAAGCGTCGCTGGAACGTTGGCAGGTCGTTTCCTGAATGCAGACGCAGGTCAATCCGGCTGATGGTTCCGATCCGATGGAAACGCCATTGGACCGCAGCAATATCCATGATGCCAAGGCGCTGCCGGTAGACACTATCCGTAAGGATTCCGGCCACGTGCAAATCAAGTGGCTGGGTGCCGACCTGCAAGACCACGGTATCACCTTTGTTTACGGCCAATGTATTTGCTGCGCTCGCCGAAAGCCTGATGGCATTGGCATCAAATATCGCATTGCCCGCGCTGCCATCCCAGCCTGCCAGTTGGGGTTGCAGGGCATATGCACGCAATGAGTCGATGCCGATGATTTTCAGGGAGTCGCGGCGACCGTATAGCGCGGCATCGAGCTCAAGCACGGGACTGGCCGTTGCCACTTCCGGCAGTTTCGCGATTTTTGGATACAGTTGTTCGTCAAATCCGGCACGGCCGCCGCGGACAATCAGATCCGCTTCGCCGGCGAGTTGTCGCGCAGCCCGCTCAAATTCGCTGGCTGCACTGGCGTTGATCAGGTGCACCGCAAGGCCAAGCGCAACGCCAATCGCAATCGCAGCTACAGCAAGCAGCGTTCGTCCCGGAGTGGCATACAGCGGCCCGCTGATCAAGGCTCGCCAGACAGCAGCGTTCATGCCGCCTGCAGCGAACCGTGGTGCAGCCGGTAAATGCGGTCAGCAGTGGCAGCGGCGGTACTGGAATGCGTAACCAGGATCCCGATGCTGTTCTGTGCCTTGACGCGCTCTCGGAGCAGACGCAATACGATGTCTGCGCTTTCTGCATCAAGGTTACCTGTGGGCTCATCGGCCAATACCAGTTTGGGTTCGTGGGCCAGGGCACGGGCTACCGCGACGCGCTGGGACTCCCCACCTGAAAGGGTTCCGGGAAAACGATGGATGGCCGCGGCCAGTCCGACAGCGGATAACGCAGCATGAGCCTTTCGTTGTGCGTCGCTATGGCTGACACCATTGAGTTTCAGGGTCAGCGCCGCGTTGTCGAGAACGGTCAGATAGGGCAACAGCAGAAAAGCCTGGAAAACAAATCCGATGTCGCGACGGCGCAGGCGTGTTCGACTGTCATCGTCCATGTCGGTCACGTTCCGGTTGTGCAGAGTCACGGTTCCGGAGTCGGGAAGATCAAGGCCGGCAATCAAATTCAGCAGCGTTGATTTGCCGCAACCGGATTCACCGATGATGGCGATGTAATCGCCGGGCGCGAGTTCAAGGCTCACATCCTGCAAAATGGGGCGCGGAGCAGGGCCTGGATACGATTTATGTAAATGCGACAGGTTCAGCATGGCAGACGCATTATGAAGCACCGGACAACATGGACTGTGAAGGATGCCAAGCATCCCGGGATTGTCATGGACGCGATGTTTATCCTGGCCTGATCCCGATTCGCGACAGTCGGCTTATGCATGGCTGATGTTATTATTGATGGCTTTTTGACGTGTTTGAAAATTAGGAGAACTCTTTTGAAATCAATAAGTTATAATATATCGAGGATTGGTTTTGGCATTTTGGCTACGGCCATGGCAATGCCGCTTGCTGCGCAGAGCTACCCTGCCAAACCGATACGCATGATCATCCCGTTTTCGGCCGGCGGCGCCGCCGATGTCCCGGGGCGCATCGTGACGCAAAAACTCGGTGATGCAGTGAAGCAGCAGATTCTGGTGGATAACCGACCCGGTGCTGGCTCAACCATCGGCGCAGATACCGCTGCGAAGTCGGCTCCCGATGGTTATACGTTATTCATGATCAGCAATACCCATTTCGTCAGCGCCGCTCTGCACAAGAAACTGGCATACGATTCGCTGAATGATTTCACGCCGGTGACGCAAATCACCAGCGCCCCCAATGTGCTGGTGGTGCATCCTTCGCTGCCTGCGAAATCGGTTAAAGAGCTCATCACGCTGGCCAAGGCTAAACCGGGGCAAATCGATTACGCATCGTCGGGCAATGGCAGCACGCAACATCTGACCGGCGCATTATTTGCAAATATGGCTGGCATCAATATGACTCACATTCCGTATCGCGGGAGTGGTCCGGTGACATCGGATCTGCTTGGCGGGCAGGTCATGGTGGCCTTTCCGGGCATTGCCGGCATGTTGCCCCACATCAAGACTGGCAAGCTGCGCCCGCTGGGGGTGACTGGAGGTAAACGTTCACCGGAACTGCCGAACGTGCCAACCATCGCCGAAGCCGGCGTCAAAGGTTATGAAATGGTGGCCTGGTTTGGCGTGGCGGGGCCGAAAAACCTGCCACGTGACATCCAGATGAAACTGCACGGAGAACTGCTCAAGGTGCTGAAAACACCCGAAATGAGCAAGAGCCTGCAAGCAGTGGGGCAGGAACCGGCATGGCAGGACTCGCCGGAGAAGTTTTTCGATTTCATGAAAATCGAGTCTGCGAAATGGGCCAAAGTGGTCAAGGCCAGCGGTGCTGAAGTCAATTGATTCCGCAGTGCAGCATCAGCTTGACTGAAAACGCCGCTTCGCGCGGCGTTTTCTTTTGGCGTAGCTCTGCCGAATTGCTAACATGATTGCGCAGTTCCAAAAATACAATGGAGGAGTACATCATGAGGCAGAGCAGTTTTCAGGCATACGCCGTGTCATTTGCGATTTTTGTCGCGATGCTGGCACAAGCGGCATTCGCAACGGATAAATACCCCGAACGTCCGGTTCGGATGATCATCCCGTTCGCAGCCGGCGGCGCAACCGATGTACCGACCCGGCTTACTTCCGCCAAACTGGCGGAACGTATGGGGCAGCAGTTCGTGATTGACAACAGGCCGGGCCAGGGCGGTGCGCTGGGCACGGCGGTCGCTGCCAAGGCTGAACCCGACGGTTATACGATTCTGCAGACCGCGACGCCATTTGTAGTCAGCCCGCATGTGTACAGCAAGCTTTCCTATGATCCACTGAAGGATTTTATTCCGGTGACGCAATTCGGCTCGGCGCCGAATGTGCTGGTCGTGCATCCGTCATTGCCGGCGAAATCGGTCAAGGAACTTATAGCTCTGGCCAAAAGCCAGCCGGGTAAACTCGACTGGGCCTCTTCCGGCACCGGTGGCGGCCAGCATCTGTTCGGTGAGCTGTTCATGTCGATGGCCGGAATCAAGATCACGCACATCTCGTACAAGGGCAGCGGTGCTGCGGCAGCGGACCTGCTGGGCGGTCAGGTGAAAATCGGCTTCCCGGGCATTGCCATTGCTCTGCAGCACCACAAGTCAGGTCGACTGCTGGCACTTGCCGTCACTACTGCGCAGCGTTCGCAGCAAATGCCGGAAGTGCCCAGCGTCGCCGAGGCTGGCGTGCAGGGTTATGAGGCGACCTTCTGGATGGGCATGGCGGTTCCGAAAGGCACACCCAAGAGCATCATTGATAAGTTGTATCGCGAAACCACCGCATTGCTCAAGTCGCCGGATATTATTGAAGGATTCAAGCGAGCCGGGACGGATGCAGCACCTTCCGATCCTGCGCAGTTCCGCAAATTCATCGAATCGGAATATGAAAAATGGGGCAAGGTGGTGCGTGCAGTCGGCATCAAGGGCGGCTGAGTATTGTTGCGCCATAAAAAACGCCGCCCGGGGGCGGCGTTTTTTATGGGTAAGACATGATCATGCCCCATTACGTCGCGGCCACATTTCACCGAGGCCATCGGTGTCGGTAGCCGAAATGGTGGTGCGCATCATGTGTCGGGGCTGATCGTCCGGCCAGGGGCGGCCCCGATGCACGGTGGCGCGGTTGTCCCACATCACCACATCGCCAGCACGCCAGCGATGCTGGTAAACATACTCCGCTTGCGTGGCCATGGCCGTTAGATCGTCAATGAGACACAGTGCATCCGCATCGGACATGCCTTCAATCCCACAGGTATGCGAGGCAATGTAGAGCGCATCCCGGCCATTGACCGGATTACGCCAGCGGATGCGCCATGAAACCGGTGGCATGGTGGAGCGCTCACGATCGGAGGCGAGATGCGGCGCGATCTTGCCACGCGAATGCGCATAGTCATGCCATGCATAGGCATTGTCGAGTTTGCTGCGGAGATCAGCACCAATGTTCTCCCAGGCACGGCGCATGGAAACGAATTCGGTTTCGCCGCCGCTGTTTGCAACCACTCGAGCAGACAGCACCGAAGCCAGCGCCGGAGGAATCTTGAAGCAGCTGTCGGTATGCCAAAGCTGGTTGGCACGTGCACGCAGTGCTTCCTTGTGATCCGGCGGCACCAGTGTGCCGTCCGGCTCGATATTGGTGAGGATGCTGAACGGCGTACCTTCGCCACGGGAAGCGGCTTTGGCAGTTTCCAAAGGACCGAAACGGCGCGAGAACGCGACCTGCAATTCGTCAGTGATCGGTTGATCACGGAACACCACCACTGAATGTTCTTCGAATGCGGCCCGGACTGCTGCGTATGCGGAAGGGTCGGCAGCAACTTCGATCATGCCGATTCCACGTATTTCTGCAGCGAATCCCGGACCCACGGGTATCACTTCCATGTCCAGCTCCTCCGATGGCGTATTGTCTTCTTTAACGGATTGATTCTACGCCCGACAATTCAGGAAATTTCGTGGGAGTCACGATATGGAACGTCAAGCCGTAGCGACGTTTGGCAAGTTTCAGCAGAGCGCGGTCCTTGGTGATGAGGCAATGGGCCTTTGTGCCCGCAGCCAGCGCCAGGAACTTCTGGTCGTCCGGATCGCGGCATGCTGGCAGATTTCCAACCGGTGGTCCTGCAACACGGCGGGCAACGCTGCGAAAACGGTTGATGCAGGCGACTTGTGCTTCGGCATTCAGTGTCCATTTTTGCAGCGGGTAAGCAAGGACCCTGACCAGTTCGGCATCACATTCCTGATCAATGATGATTTCGGCTTTACCGGCATTGACCAGGTCTTGAATCGGCCTGATCGCAGCGTCATTGAATATCAGCCAGTCCAGCCAGACATTGGTGTCCAGTAACAGCCGAATCGGCACGATTTCAGTCTGCCTTGTGCGCGGGATGACTGTGCTGCTTCAGCAATTTCCACGTCGAAGTCGCATATGCAATCATTTCGCCCTGTCCATCCACCAGTTCCGAACGCAGGAAGGAAATGCTCCGGCCTTGCCGGATGAAGCGCGCAGTGCAGGTCAGACGTCCCGATCGTGCGGCTTTAAGATATTGCACTTTCATTTCAATGGTGGTTCCCGGACCGCTGGTCTGACGCAGCAGATGTCCCATCGAAACATCCAGTGCGAATGCCGTGATGCCGCCGTGGATGCCGCCTTGCGGGTTGAGCATGAACTCCTTCAGGTCGAAGGTGATGATGCATTCTTCCGCAGTATATTTAAGCTCAAGTCCGAACAACCGGGCGAGAAAGAACTTGCCGAAATCCTGCTCATACGTGGCCAGCGCGTTTTCGAATGCCGCGCGGGCTTCGGTTTCATCAATACGGGTTTTGCGAGTCATGGTGGTCGGCAAAAGGCGCCATCCTAACATCGGTCTTGCCGTGTTGCGACGAATGGCGCTGCATCAAGATATTGTTGATGATATAGACTGCCCGGAGAGGCTCAAAAGATTACATGATACGGAGGCGGATCAAATGTGGATGCTTAAAACGATGCACCGAACAGGGTTGTTGCTGATAACACTGTGGCCAGTGCTGGCGACTGCACAGCAGTCTGTATGGAAGCCTGACCGCAATGTCGAACTCATCGTTGGCACGGCACCGGGCGCCGCACCTGACAAGACCGCACGTCTGATCCAGCGCATTTGGCAATCCCAGAAAATTCATGAAGGTCCGTTGACCATCATGAACAAGCCTGGCGGTGGAAATGTCATTGCCTGGACCTATCTGAATCAACATGCCGGCAACGGGCATTACCAGATGATCGGCAACCTGAATGTGGTGATCAGCCGGGCGCTGGGGCTGAGCCCGTATGCGCACGGGGATTACACCTGGATCGCAACGCTGTTTGACGAATATTTTGCGCTTTCGGTGCGGGCCGATTCTGCAGTGTTGACCGGTCGCGATCTGATTGCCAGGCTGCAGAAAGATCCGGCTTCGGCAGTCATTGGAGTATCCACTTCAATTGGCGGGGCAAATCATCTGTCTGCGGCACTGGCGTTGCAGAGGGCTGGAATTGATCCACGTCGCGTCCGTTTTGTAGCCTTCAAAGGCAGTGCGGAGTCGGTGACCGCGCTGCTGGGCGGCCATGTTGACGCCATTTCAACGGCAGTGTCAGCGGCGGTGCCTTATGTTCGCAATTCACAAATGAGGACTATCGCCGTGTCATCACCGAAACGGCTGGGCGGAGTACTGGCTGCCGTTCCGACATGGAACGAGCAGGGGATCAGTGGTGCCATGACCAATTTTCGTGCCGTAATGGCGCCCAAGGGTACAGACGCGAGTGCCGTTAAATTCTGGGAAAGCCGCTATGCGCAGCTGGCTGCACAAGAGGAATGGAAAAAGGATCTGGAGGAAAATCTGTGGGCTTGGAATTTTCTGGATGCCGCCAAAACGGCTGCGGCCGTCGCAGAGTCGGCCAAAGAGGTTGAAGGGCTGGTCACCACTTTGGGGTTGCGCAAGGCGCCCTGATGCAGAAGACTTTATAATTATTTGATTTTATTGATATTTATTTTCTGGCAGCAATATTACTTCCTGATTTGACGCGCAATCCAGCGATCCAGCTGCGCGGCAAACATCTGACGGTCACTATTGCTCAGTGCCGGCGGCCCGCCAGTTTCGACGCCGCTGCTGCGCAACGTGTCCATGAAATTGCGCATGTCGAGCAGACCCTGCACGTTGTCCTTCGTGTAGAGCTCGCCGCGCGGGTTGAGCGCGCCTGCCCCTTTCCCGACCGCAGCCGCAGCCAAAGGAATGTCGGCAGTGATGACGAGATCACCGGCAGCAGCAACTTCGACGATATGGTTGTCGGCGACATCAAAACCGCGCGGCACCTGGACCATGCTGATCCACGGTGAGCGCGGCACCTGCAATGCGCGATTGGCAACCAGCGTGACTTGCAGTGAAGCCCGTTGCGCTGCCCGGTAAAGGATGTCCTTGATGACGCCTGGGCAGGCGTCGGCATCAACCCAGATCGTCATCCTTGCCGGACTGGTGCTTAGTGCGCCGGCAGACGGAATACCGACTTGTCCTGCTCGCCGAGTTGCGCCATCAGTCCGGTTTCCCAGGCCAGGTATTGCTTCATCGCTTCACGGTTTCCGGCATGGCGGTCGTGCACGAAGAACAGGTAGTCGATGCATTCACGATCAGAAGGAATATCCGTCGACGAGGCCGTTTGATATCCGGCCTTGATCCAGCCCTTGACGCCTCCTTCCAGCAGACGGATATCACTGATACCGGCATCACCAAGCTCGGTCGCTGCCAGCCGCGCAATGTCCGCATCGTCAGCGACCAGCACGACCGGCAATTTCGCGTCTTTGGCATCCCGTGCAATGCGCGTGCGAATGCTCCAGCGGCTGCCCGGCACATGGGCCTTGCGATGGTTCATGCTGTTGTTCACGTCAAGAACGGTGCATGCCTTGTGTTCGATCAGCTTCTTGAGTTCGACTGCAGAGATCAGCGGGATTACAGGCAGTTCGGGTTTGGGAGTCTTGACGCCTTCGAGCGCGGCTTTGACGCCGCCATCCAATACGCAGGCGTCGCAACCCAGCTGCAGCAGCCAACTGGCGACAACCGGGGCCCGCACCATTTCACCGCCATCAATCAATACAATGCGTGCGTTGCGCACACCGACCCATTGGTCTGTTGCCTGAATCAATTGCCCGCCGGGCGTGTGCTGCGCTCCAACAATGCTGCCGGCAGCGAACTCTTCCGGAGTGCGCACGTCGCAGAGATAGGTCGTGCGACCCGGTTCTTTCAGCCAACCGGCAACCTCAGGCGCGGAGGCAATTCGCACGTTGAATCGCTTGATCAGCGCCCGCGCCGCTTCCTGCTGCGCCGGTAACTGAGCAGCATCGACGGTTTCAGGATATCGGCGAGGAGACCCATGCTCCAGCTGCAAATCGGACAGGTACCAACCCTGCGTGCCGTTCTCCAGTGCATAAACCGGATTGGGCACGCCAAAGTTGATCAGTGTTTGGGCGCCGAGAATTGAGCGGGTGCGGCCGGCGCAATTGACGATGATCTTGGTTTTCGGGTTCTTCACCATACTTGCGACGCGGTACGGCAGTTCGGCATTCGGACAGCAAGTGCTGCCGGGGATGGTCATCTTGTGGTGTTCGTTCAGAGGGCGGCCGTCAAACAGCGCGAAGTCCTCGCCGGATTCGCGCATTTTCACCAGATCCTGGGCCGTGATGCGTGGGGTGTTGTAGGCGTGCTCCACCATTTCGCCAAACAGTTTGCTGGGTACGTTGACGCCCTTGAACAGCGCATAACCTGCGGCTTTCCAGCCTTGCGTGCCGCCTTCAAGCAGAAACAGGTCGGTGTAGCCCAGCGCGGCAAGCCGGGTGGCGGCGCGTTGCGCCATTCCCGAACGGCCGTCGTCGCACAACACGATGCGCACGCTTTTGCGCGGCACAAGCGATGCGATGCCCAGTTCCAGCCGGCTGTACGGCAGTGGTGTGGCAAACAGCATGTGGTCTTCGCCGAACTCGCCGTCCTCGCGGACATCCAGCAATGCGATTTCGCTGCCATCGTGCAATGCCGCCTGCAGTGCGGCGGGAGTGATCAAACCGGCGTCAGCCATAATTACACCTGTATCGGGAAAGAGCCGCAATTATAGCCGCGGCGAAGCGCTCGGAATCAACGTACCAGCAGTGGCAGGCCACTCACCATCAGGATTGCGGCAACCAGCCGCTTGAAGGCGATGTCATTGAGATTGGCGTTGATGCGATTGCCGATGAAAATGCCGATCCCCATCATCGGCAGCGCAACGGCGCAGGCGATGATGACATCATGTGTGAATTCTCCGGTGATGACATAGGCACCGCCGCGCAGGATGCCCAGTGCGAACAGAATCGCAGCGACGGTTGCACGAAACACTTCGCGACCATGCCGCAGGAGGTCCAGGTAAATTGCGAAAAACATGCCGGCCATGGAACCGAAGATGGTCCCGACAAATCCGGCCACGGTGCCGGCAACCGGCGTGATGGCGTACATCGGCAGCACGACTTTGTCCGGCTTGCGCCAGGTGATCAGCAGCGAGTAGGCGCCGTATGCCAGCACGAAACCGCCGAGGATGCGTGCCAGCGTGGCGGCATCAAGAATCTTGAAAAAATAGACACCAATGACTACGCCCATCGCGGTCCACGGCATCACCCGCCACAGGTCTTTCCAGGCGATGTGACGACGGTCGGTGTACAGGATGGCAATGGACGAGGCGAGGCCGAGGAATGTCACCATCGGCACGACCGTTTTAAGCGACAGTACCCAGGCCAGCAACGGTACCGTGACACCGCCGAAACCAGCGCTGCCGCGGATGGCGTAGGAAATGATGACGATGAAACAGAAGTAAATCAGTTCCGGGACAGACAGCGTATCCACGGATTACTGGCGCTTGAGGATCAGCGTACCGGTCACTTCTTGTCTCTGGCGATGAAACCGCCCAGAAGTGCGGCAGTCGGCCGGCCAGTGCGTTGGCGTTGTGGCGGCGGAGGCGCGGAACCCTCTGTTGTTGAAGCAGATGACGGTTCATAGGGCTTGCTGAAATCAAAGCCATCGGCAGCCACCTGGGAACGGGGTTTGGGGGGCGGAGCAACAGCGGCTGCACGACGCGGTTCAGCGTCACGCTCTTCGCGTCGCGGACGACGCTCCCTTTCCTGGCTTCGTTCGTATTCGCGTTCCGCTTCACGATCCGCTGCGCCTTCTTCAACAGACTGGCGCGGGATCGCGCGTTTGAGCAGTTTTTCGATGTCGGCGAGCAAGCGCATTTCGTCCGGACAGACAAGCGAAATGGCTTCGCCGGGCATGCCGGCACGCCCGGTGCGGCCGATGCGGTGTACGTAGTCTTCGGGCGTGTAGGGCAGTTCGTAATTGATGACGAACGGCAGTTCTTCAATGTCGATGCCGCGGGCTGCAATATCGGTGGCTACCAGCACGGTCGACCGGCCTTCCTTGAAATCCGTGAGCGCCTGTTCGCGCTCGGCCTGGGTGCGGTCGCTGTGGATCGCGGTGGCGTTGATGCCGTCGCGCACCAAGTCGCGAGCCAGTTTGTTGCAATCACGTTTCATGCGCAGGAATACCAGAACCTGTTTCATGTCGCGCGAACGGATCAGATTGGCCAGCACGGCGTGTTTGCGCGACGCTGGGGTCTCGAAAACCTGGTGCTTGACCAGATCCGCGGGTGCATTGCGGCGGGCAACTTCGATCAGTGTCGGGCTGCGCAGCATCTGGTTGGCCAGTTTCTTGATTTCTTCCGAGAACGTGGCCGAGAACAGCAGGCTCTGGCGCTGGGTCGGCAGCAGGGCGAGAATGCGCCGGATGTCCGGCAGGAATCCCATGTCGAGCATGCGATCCGCTTCATCCATGACCACGATTTCAACCTGGCCGAGGGAGACGCTTTTCTGCTGCACGTGATCGAGCAGGCGACCCGGCGTCGCAACAAGGATATCCACGCCTTCGCGCAGGATCTTGGTCTGGGGCGGCATGTCGACACCGCCGTACACCACGGTCGAGCGCAGTTTCAGAAACTTGCCGTATGCCTTGACGCTGTCGCTGACCTGCGCGGCGAGTTCACGCGTCGGTGTCAGCACCAGCGCACGCACTGGATGCCGGGCGGGCGAAGGACTGGAATTGGCATAGGGTGCCAGCAACTGCAGCATCGGCAGCGTAAAACCGGCGGTCTTCCCGGTGCCGGTCTGGGCACAACCCATGATGTCGCGGCGTTCGAGCACCGCCGGTATGGCTTTCGCCTGGATTGGTGTGGGTTCGCTGTAGCCTTCGTCGGCTACCGCGCGCTGGAGTTCGGGAATCAGGTTCAGATCGGCAAACGACATGGGGCTAACCGGAGTAGGGCGAGATCAACGCGGACGTCATACTCGCGAAGCGCAGCACGGAGGCTCGGCGCAACAGGAAGGAACCGGCGATGACACCGGATTGAATGTATGGCTTTGGGGATAAATCACGCCGGCGAAGTATAGCCTGACCGTGGCTGTGGGGCCAGTCGCAGTGGCAAATTGTTCCAAATATTCAAAAATCTGGTAAATTGAAGCGGCTTCCTGAAAGGTGTTTTGAACCTTGTTTTAAACCCCGTTTTTGGATGAAAACTGCCGCAATGGATGGCGATCTTCCGATCCTGAATGAACCGGCAACAGTCAACCTGTTTCCGCTGATTCTGACGCTGGACACCCACGGTATCCCGCACCGTTGGATTACCTGGCAGCACGCCTGCTACTACTACTCGAAAAACCAGATCGCCTGGAGTCTGGGTGAACAGGCTTTTACCGTTCACGGAGGACTCAACCGGATGACCGGTGAACGGTCAACGATCAGCGGCGCCAGCATCATTGCCATCAAAGGCAAGGCCATGGCCATGCGCGCCTTCAATCAGGTGCCGCCTCTGAATAATCGCGAATTGTTCCATCGCGACCGCCAGATCTGCGCTTACTGCGCCACCAGTTTTACCGGGGCAAAGCTGACACGCGATCATATTGTCCCGTTCTCGAAAGGCGGTCGTGATACCTGGATGAACGTGGTGACAGCCTGTCGCTCCTGCAATGAACGGAAGAGTGACCGCACTCCTGAAGGTGCGGGTATGGAACTGGTTTACCTCCCTTATGTGCCGAATCGTGCCGAGTATCTGATTCTTACCAATCGCCGGATTCTGGCCGACCAGATGGAATTTCTTGCTCAGCATGTACCGGCGCAAAGCCGGTTGCATCAGCCACGAACGGTTGTTTGATCGCGCCGCGAAAGCACTTGAGAAAAACTAGCGCTGCTGATACTGGCGCATCGCTGCGCGTATTTCTTCAGCTGATGGCGGCTTGCGCTCCTTGAAAATCAACCATAGAAATGCGCCATTCACCAGAATGAAGGTGATTTCAAGGTAGAGCAGGGTGTCGACAATTACATGCGCTGGTTTTTGCGCGAAGATGAAGAAGAAACCCTCAAAGCTCGGGATGGCGGCCTTGGTTACCGCGAATACGGATTCCATCGGCGGGAACAACAGCATCAGCACAAGATTGACGCCGGTGAACAGCAGGGAAGCACTTTGAAGGCTCAGCCTGCGTTGCGCCGGAGCAGCAGGTCGGTTGCCGAGCAGTAGCCAAGCGATTGCCAGATTAACCAGAACGACGACCATCTCGATCACCAAGAAGTCGGTATTGATGACGCTCAGCGGTGGTTTGGAGAGGACAAAATAGAATCCGGCAAACACGGGAATGCTGGTGGCAGCAACGGAGAACTGATCAACCGGCGGAAACAGCGTGATCAACAAAACGTTGATGACTGCGACGGCAAGTGCGATGCCCTGATGGCGGTTCATGTGCCGCGTGAGTCCGTGAGTTCGAATGCGCGGAGTATAACTGAAGCCCATTGCGGGCTGCCGCTGCTGTTTTCATTCGTGGGGTTCGATCGCTGGATTTTTTCTGGATCGCCGGTGATTTGATATGATGCGCTCCACGATACCCTCAATTCATTGATTTTATTATACTTTTATGCGTTTTGATCTGCATAGCCATTCAACCTGTTCCGATGGGCTGCTGAGTCCAGCTGAACTGGTGGAACGTGCCGTGCAGCGTGGTGTTGATGTGCTTGCATTGACCGATCACGATGAAATCAAGGGTCTTGAATCCGCACGCGAAGCAGCAGACCAATGGGGGTTGCGCCTGGTCAATGGCGTCGAAATTTCAGTGCTATGGGACGAGGTGACGCTGCATATCGTTGGATTGAATATTGATCCAGCACATAGCCCCTTGATTGATGGCCTTGCCCAGATCAGGGCGGGACGTGAAACCCGCGCACAGCGCATGTCCGAGAGTCTCGCGGCATTCGGCATTCCCGACGTTCTGGCAGGTGCACGGCGGTATGCCAAAAATCCTGAACTGGTCAGCCGCTCCCATTTCGCAAGATACCTTGTTGAAGCGGGTCATGCGCGGGATACCAATGCTGTTTTCCGGCACTTTCTGACTCCAGGCAAGCCGGGGTATGTGCCGCATCAGTGGGCAACACTCGCCAATGCGTTGCAGTGGATCAGTAATAGCGGAGGAACAGCAGTTCTTGCACACCCCGGTCGTTATGATCTGGGGGAAGCGAAATGTGAACGCCTTCTCGGGGAGTTTGTAGAGTTGGGGGGAACTGCAATCGAGGTGGTGACAGGATCGCATGCACCTGCGGAATTTGTAACCTGGGCACGTCATGCACGACGATACGGCCTCCTGGCCTCTGCCGGGTCAGATTTTCACGGACCCGGGGAAGGGTATCGTGATATCGGCAATGTTCCCGCACTGCCGTCGGGATGTGATCCGGTTTGGGAAAGGTTCTGAGCGCACACGCTCACAAAACACCGGCATGTCGCAATTTTTTTCGATACACCCTGAAGACCCTCAACCCCGGCTGATCAAGCGGGCTGCGGAAATCATTCGTGATGGTGGAGTTGTCGTCTATCCGACAGACTCCTGTTATGCCTTGGGTTGCCACATCGGGGATAAAACGGCGATGGAAAGGATTCGCGTGATTCGCGGCATTGATGACCGCCATCACCTGACACTGGTCTGTCGCGATCTTTCGGAACTGGCAGCTTATGCGCGCGTCAACAATCAGCAGTTCCGCTTGCTCAAAGCCGCGACCCCCGGCAGTTATGTCTTTATCCTTGAGGCAACACGCGAATTACCCAAACGCCTGCAGCATCCGAAGCGTCGGACCATTGGTCTTCGCATACCGGATCATCCGGTAGTTAATGCGTTACTGACTGAACTGGGTGAGCCGCTTCTTTCATCAACATTGCTGCTGCCCGGTGACGAGATTCCGCATACGGATGCCAATGAGATACGTGAACGACTGGAACATCTGGTGGATCTGGTGTTGGACGGCGGCTCTTGCGGCATTGAACCAAGCACTGTCGTTGACCTGACTGGAGCAGCGCCGATTGTGGTTCGCGAAGGCAAGGGAAGTCTGACGCCCTTTGGTCTGTAGTCTTCCCGAAGCACGATGATGTGAGGGGTTGCGCTAAAATCGATCAATACCAGTTGATGCAAACAAGATGCAGTATATTAACTTTCTGTTTTCATTGAATTCTATGGTTTTCGGCAATGTTGCTGAAAATCATTCCTTAACTCCGGAATCATCAATCGATGTTTGAAAACCGCGTTTTATCCGGCATGCGCCCGACCGGTGCACTGCATTTTGGCCATTACCATGGCGTTCTGAAAAACTGGGTCAAGCTGCAGCACGAACATCAGTGCCTGTTTTTCGTGGCTGACTGGCATGCACTGACGACGCATTACGATGACCCGGCAACGATTGGAAATCACGCATGGGACATGGTCGTCGACTGGCTCGCTGCAGGCGTTGATCCGGCGCAAGCTACGCTCTTCATCCAGTCCAAAGTGCCGGAACACGCAGAATTGCATCTACTGCTGTCGATGATCACGCCGCTGTCTTGGCTTGAACGCGTACCGACATACAAGGACCAACAGGAAAAATTGGCTGAAAAGGATTTGGCCACATACGGATTCCTGGGTTATCCACTGTTGCAAAGCGCTGACATCCTCATCTATCGCGCCAATCTGGTGCCGGTTGGTGAAGACCAGGTGCCCCATGTCGAGATCACTCGCGAAATCGCTCGGCGCTTCAATCATGTGTTTGGCCGTGAGCCGGGCTTTGAGGAAAAAGCCGAAATCGCCATCAAAAAACTCGGTGCGAAACGTGGCAAGCTCTACCGGAAACTGCGCACCGACTACCTTGAAAAAGGCGATGGCGATGCGCTGGCAGCGGCTCGCTCCTTACTTGAGGAATCACAAAACTTGCCGCTTGGCGATCGTGAAAGGCTTTTTGGTTACATCGAAGGTGGCGGCAAAGTCATCCTTACGGAACCGAAGGCGCTATTGACTGAAGCATCGAAAATGCCCGGACTCGACGGACAGAAAATGTCAAAGTCATACAACAACACGATCGGATTACGGGAGACGCCAGAAAACGTCGGCAAGAAGGTTAAAACCATGCCTACCGATCCGGCACGCGTCAAACGCACGGATCCTGGTGACCCGGGCAAGTGCCCGGTCTGGCAACTGCATCTGATTTATTCGGATGACGCAAAGAAAAAATGGGTGCAGGAGGGCTGTCGCAGCGCCGGTATTGGATGTATCGAATGCAAACAACCGGTTATTGACGCAATTGTCGCCGAACAAAAGCCGATGAGAGAGCGCGCGGAGCGTTATCTGGATGACCCGACACTTGTACGCAATATCATTGCCGATGGCTGCGAAAAAGCACGCAAACTCGCGCAGGAAACACTGCGCGATGTACGTGAAGTCATGGGACTGGATTATTCGCTCTAGGCGAATTAAGTCTGCAAAAAATTCCTGTTACGAAGGGGTAATCAGGACCATTTGCCGTTGCGGATGACGCCCACGGCGATGCCTTCAATTTCCAGGGGATCCCGTTTGAGATCGACGACGATCGGTTCAAAGTCGGGATTTTCCGGAAGCAGCTCCACAACGTTACGATTACGCTGTATCCGTTTGACAGTCACTTCGTCATGAAGGCGCGCCACCACGATCTGACCGGACCGAAACTGGGTCGTGCGATGCACGGCCAGCAAGTCACCCTCGAGAATGCCGACGTCTCGCATACTCATGCCCCTGACTCTTAGCAAATAATCCGCAGGCGGATCAAAAAGAGCCGGGTCGACACGACATTGCTGTTCGACATTTTCTTCAGCGAGCATGGGGCTGCCGGCCGCAACACGGCCGATGACAGGTAGTGAAGAAGGGGGGGGCTGCTGCGTCAGACGAATGCCCCGGGAAGCGCCCGAGGTCATTTCGATCACCCCTTTTCGCTCCAATGCACGCAAATGGGTCTCTGCCGCATTAGGAGAACTGAATCCCATCGCGGTGCAGATTTCAGCGCGCGTTGGCGGAAACCCGGACTCTTCGACGTGGATTTCGATCATGCGCAGAATTTCAATCTGCCGCGCAGTTAAAGGTTTGTGGGTTTGGTCATTCATGACTGTAATTATATACAGTCTTTATGCGACTGCAACTATGTATTGCGCATGACACTTGATAAACACCAAAGGTATTCAATTATCCTTTTGATTTTTAATGAAATTTTTGTGCTGCAGGGCAAACTGGAAGACGCAGTGCGTCATTGAACGAAAGGGAAATTTTTGTTATAGTTCAAAGTTCTGTAAAACAGTTGGGTGTCACGCAGGATGGGCGGATCGCCCATTTTTTGTTTGTGGCGCCGTTTTGGCACGGTTTGTCATGGATTTGCAGGGTTTACTCGATAACACGCTGGCCGGACTAGGCTATGAACTGGTGGATCTGGAAAGATCTGCCAAAGGTGCTTTATTGCGCGTGTTTATCGACAAACCGGGTGGCATTACGGTTGAGGACTGCGCATTGGTCAGCAATCATCTGAGCCGGTTGTTCACGGTTGAAAATGTGGCCTACGACCGACTGGAAGTGTCATCTCCAGGTCTGGACCGGCCGCTGCGCAAGGCTGAGGATTTTGTGCGTTTTGCCGGCCAGAAGGCGAAGTTGAAATTGCGGGTGCCGATGGAAGGACAGCGTAATTTTGTCGGTGTGATTTGCGCGGGAGAAGCCGGCAAGGTGGGAATCGAGGTTGACGGACGCGTTTGGTCCATCGACTTGGGCAATTTGGATAAGGCGCGGCTGATGCCGGCGTTTTGAGCGGGAGACGGATATGGGTCGTGAAATTCTGTTGCTGGTAGACGCGCTGGCGCGTGAAAAGAACGTCGACAAGGAAATTGTGTTCGGCGCGCTTGAACTCGCTCTGGCTTCTGCAGCCAAAAAGAAATTCACCGAGGACGTCGAGATCCGTGCCTCTGTGGATCGTGCAACCGGTGAATTCACCTTCTTCCGTCGTTGGGAAGTTGTGAAGAACGAGGAAATCGAAGTGCCTTCACGGCAATACAAATTGCATGAGGCACAGGAAGAAGATCCCGAAGCCCAAGTCGGCGAATTCATCGAAGAACCGCTGGAAGGCATGGAAGTCGGCCGTATCGGCGCTCAGACTGCCAAGCAGGTGATTGTGCAGAAGATCCGCGATGCGGAACGGGAGCAGATTCTCAACGATTTCCTGGCACGCAAGGAGCATCTGGTCACTGGCGTCATCAAGCGCATGGAACGGGGAAGCGCTATTGTTGAGTCCGGTCGATTGGAAGCCATGCTGCCGCGCGACCAGATGATCCCGAAAGAAAATCTGCGGCTCGGTGATCGTGTCCGCGCCTACGTCTGGAAAGTGGATCGCATGGCCCGCGGTCCGCACCTGATTCTGTCGCGTACCGCACCCGAATTCATCGCCAAGCTGTTTGAACTCGAAGTTCCGGAAATCGAGGAAGGCCTGCTCGAGATCAAAGGTGCGGCTCGTGACCCCGGTTCCCGTGCAAAAATTGCGGTCCATTCAAAGGATGCGCGCATCGACCCGATCGGCACCTGCGTCGGCATGCGTGGGTCTCGCGTACAAGCCGTAACTGCAGAGCTCGCTCAAGAACGCGTTGACATCGTGTTGTGGAATCCGGATCCGGCGCAGTTCGTCATTAACGCACTGGCCCCGGCGGAAGTCAGCAGTATCGTCGTTGATGAAGAAAAGCACAGCATGGACATCGTTGTGGACGAGGAGAATCTCGCACAAGCGATCGGCCGCAACGGGCAGAACGTGCGTTTGGCCGCGGAACTCACCGGCTGGGAACTGAATCTGATGACTGAAGTTGACGCTCAGAAGAAGAGCGAAGAGGAAACTTCCAAGACGCGAGCCGAGTTCATGGAAAAACTGGATGTCGACGAAGAGGTTGCCGACATTCTTGTGCAGGAAGGTTTTGCAACCCTCGAAGAGGTGGCATATGTTCCCCTCACCGAAATGCTTGAGATTGAGGCGTTTGATGAGGCCACCGTCAACGAACTCCGCAGTCGCGCACGTAATGCGCTGCTGACACAGGCAATTGCAAGCGAAGAAAAAGTCGAGCACGACATCGAGGATTTGATGAAGGTCGAGGGCATGGATCACGATACCGCTCGCATGCTGGCGTCGAAGGGCATCGCGACCCAGGAAGACCTGGCCGACTATGCAACCGACGATCTTATCGAGCTGACCGCGATTGATGCGGAGCGCGCCAAAGCGCTGATCATGGCCGCACGTGCGCCGTGGTTTGCCGAAACCAACGCTTGATCGCAGAAAAGAAAAGTAACCGGCTATGCCCCAGATCAAAGTCAAAGAATTTGCCAAGGAACTCGGCGTTCAGCCAGAGCTGCTGATCGAGCAGCTCCAGGCGGCCGGCGTAAAGAAAGCGCTGACCGAAGACACCGGGCTGACCGAGAAGGACAAGACACAACTGCTTGACCATCTGCGCGAAGCACATGGTGGTAAGGAAGCAAAGCAGAAGATCACCCTTACACGGCGGCAGACGACCGAGATCAAGAAAGCGGATGCCACGACTGGCAAGGCCCGCACGATCCAGGTCGAAGTGCGCAAGAAACGCGTGCTGATCAAGCGCGATGCTCCGGAACCCGAAAAGGTCGAAGAGGCACCGAAGCCGATTATTGACGCAGCTGAAATTGCGACGCGCGAAGAAGAAGCCCGCAAGCAAGCCGAACTCGCCGCACGCCAGGCCGAAGACGTCGCAAAAAAACGCAAGAAAGAAGCTGAAGTGGAAGCGGCTGCAAAAGCCGATGCCGTTGCTGCCGAACCGGCGCCGACTGCTCCCGCGGCACCTGCAGTTGATCCGGCAATTGTGGTTGAAGGCACGATCCACAAACCCACTGCCCCGACAGGTGACGCCGGCGACAAAGCAAAAAAAGGCGCCAAAAAACCGGCCAAGCAGGTTGTCTGGCAGGATCCAACTGCGCGCAAACGCACGATTAAAACTCGCGGCGATGCAACCGGCGGACTGGGCTGGCGCGACCGCAAGGTTCACCGCACCTCGCACAAGCAGGAAGGTGATCAGCAACATGGCTTCACTGCACCGACTGAGCCGCAGGTAAAGGATGTGCTGGTTCCGGAAACGATTTCCGTAGCCGATCTCGCGCACAAAATGTCGGTCAAGGCCGCAGAAGTCATCAAGACGCTGATGAAACTTGGCACGATGGCGACGATCAACCAGGTTCTCGACCAGGACACCGCGATCATCCTTGTTGAGGAAATGGGGCATGTCGGCAAGCGGGCAAAACTCGATGAACCGGATGCTTATCTGGAAGACTCGGCGGGGCAGGTTGAAGTCAAACTTGAGCCGCGTGCGCCGGTAGTCACTGTAATGGGCCACGTCGATCACGGTAAAACCTCATTGCTGGACTACATCCGTCGCACCAAAGTGGCGAGCGGCGAGGCTGGTGGCATAACCCAGCATATCGGCGCCTATCACGTTGAAACACCCCGTGGCATGATTACCTTCCTCGACACGCCGGGCCATGAGGCCTTTACAGCCATGCGTGCACGCGGGGCGAAAGTCACTGATCTGGTCATTCTCGTTGTGGCAGCAGACGACGGCGTGATGCCGCAAACCGCTGAAGCGATCCACCATGCCAAAGCGGCAAAAGTGCCGATGATTGTTGCGCTTAACAAAATCGACAAACCGGAAGCGAACGCTGAACGCGTAAAACAGGACCTTTCGGCGCAGGAAGTTGTACCCGAAGAATGGGGTGGCGACACCATGTTCGTCGAGGTATCGGCGCGCACCGGTCAGGGCATTGACAGCCTGCTGGAACGCATTCTGCTGCAGGCTGAAGTGCTGGAACTGCGGGCACCGAAAGATGCGCCGGCCAAGGGTATTGTTGTTGAATCGCGACTCGACAAGGGCCGTGGTCCGGTAGCAACAGTGCTGGTGCAGTCCGGCACGCTGAAGCGCGGTGACATTCTTCTTGCGGGCGCCGTGTTCGGTCGCGTTCGCGCGATGCTCAATGAGGCCGGCGACACCATAGATTCAGCAGGTCCGTCGATTCCGGTCGAAATCCTCGGCTTGTCAGACGTACCCGCAGCGGGTGCCGAAGTGATGGTGCTGGGCGATGAGCGCAAGGCACGCGAGATTGCGCTGTTCCGCCAGGGTAAGTTCCGCGATGTGAAGCTGGCCAAACAACAGGCAGCCAAGCTTGAAAACATGTTCGAGCAGATGGGCGAGGGCGAGGTCAAGACGCTGTCGCTGATCATCAAAGCCGACGTGCAGGGTTCATACGAAGGTCTGACGCATGCCCTCGGCAAACTGTCGACTGACGAGGTCAAGGTAAATATCGTGCATGCGGCGATCGGCGGCATTACCGAATCGGACATCAACCTCGCGCTGGCCTCGAAAGCCGTGGTCATCGGCTTTAATGCTCGCGCCGATGCGGCCGCCCGAAAACTCGCTGAAAGCAGCGGCGTCGATATCCGTTACTACAACATCATTTACGACGCGGTCGACGAGATCAAGGCGGCGCTGACTGGCATGCTGTCGCCGGAACGCAAGGAGAGCACGCTTGGTCTGGTTGAAATCCGCCAGGTGTTCCGGATATCCAAGATCGGCGCTGTGGCCGGCTGCTATGTTCTTGAAGGTTTGATTCGACGCGGTTCTAAGATCCGGTTGCTGCGTGACAATGTCGTTATTCATGAAGGCGAGCTTGATTCGCTGAAACGTTTCAAGGATGACGTGCGTGAGGTCAAGGCTGGGTTTGAATGCGGGCTGTCGCTGAAGAACTTCAACGACATCAAGGAAGGCGACCAACTGGAAGTCTTCGAAGTCGTCGAAGTCGCGAGGTCTCTGTAACCACCGTTTTTTACGGGTGCCGCCTCACGGCGCACCCGGCTGGTTTACCGGAGCAGTTGCCTCATGCCTAAAGATTATCCCCGCGGTCGGCGCATAGCTGACCAGATCCAGCGCGAATTGTCGGAGATCATTCGCATGGAACTCAAAGACCCGCGTGTCGGCCTGATCACCATCACCGATGTCGAGGTGACACAGGACAACGAGCATGCAAAGGTTTTTTTTACCGCTCTCGGAGAACCAGTGCAGCAGGAAGCCGCTGCACGCGCACTCAATCATGCCTCCGGCTTTTTGCGCAGTTCTCTCGCCAAAGTCATGAAACTGCGTACGGTGCCGCAACTGCGTTTTAACTACGACATTTCCGTCGAACGCGGTGTAAGACTGTCGAACCTCATCGACGAAGCGATCGCCAGTAAACCAGGCAATAAATCCCCGCAGTGAATAAACCTCGCGCCGAGCGCAAGGATGTCAACGGCGTGTTGTTGCTCGACAAACCGCTGGGATTGACCTCACAACAGGCTGTGGCACGGGTCAAGCGGTTGTTTTCCGCACGCAAAGCCGGGCACACGGGCACCCTGGATCCGATGGCGGACGGACTGTTGCCGATCGGTTTGGGCGAGGCCACCAAGTTTTCACAGTTTCTGCTCGACGCCGACAAGGGCTATAAGGCATCGTTGCTTCTGGGTACAACGACCAGTACCGGCGATGCGGAAGGCGACATTCTGGAACAACGCCCGGTACAGGTGACGGAGGCGGAAATCAGGATGGTGTTACCGCGGTTCATCGGTACACAGACACAGACGCCACCGATGCATTCCGCATTAAAAGTGGCGGGGAAACCGCTTTATACCTATGCCCGCGCAGGAATCACGATCGAGCGTCAATCTCGAGTCATCGACATAAAAGATATACAAACTATTGATTTTAAAGAAAAAATACTAAAAATCCGGGTGCACTGCAGTAAAGGCACTTATATCCGTGTACTGGCTGAAGACATCGGTACCGCGCTGGGTTGCGGTGCCCATCTGATCGCGTTGACCCGGGAGAGCGCCGGGGGGTTTAGGCTGATCCAGGCGGTTTCTTTTGACGATTTGGAATCACTTTCTCCAGCAGAACGCTTGAATCGTCTGTTGCCCATTGATGCTTTTGCTTCCAGCTTGGACCGGATAGCACTGGAAGCCGACCAGGTGCGCCGGATCATTAACGGGCAGGACGTTGCGCAACCGGCAGTAGAAGCAGGTTTATACCGTCTCTACGGGGTACAGGACACCTTTTTTGGGGTGGGCGAGGTTGAGGCTGGCGTGCTGAAAGCGCGGCGCTTGACCACCCAATTGCAGGACAAGGAAAAATTGGAAAACCACTTGAGTAATCCGGCAGTTACCGGTTAAAATTGCGTGATTTTTCGTCGGAGACAGAATATGGCTGTTAGCACCGCCCAAAAGGCGCAAGTACTGCAGGATTTCCAGCGCGCGAAAGGTGACACGGGCTCGCCCGAAGTGCAGGTCGCACTGCTGACCGCTCGCATTACGGACCTGACTGAGCACTTCAAGGCCCACACCAAGGATCATCATTCCCGTCGTGGCCTGTTGCGCATGGTCAGCACGCGCCGCAAGCTTCTGGATTACCTGAAAAGAACCAAAGTCGAACAATACAAGGCGCTGATTGAGCGTCTGGGCCTGCGCAAGTAATCAGCAGCGCATGCAAGCACGGTTCACCAGTTTTTTTGACCGGTCCGCTGGGCGGTCCGGTCGGCTGCCGGCGCTGGAGGGCGTCGGTTTCTAGTCTGCATTGATCCTCCCGAAGACCGCGTGTGCGGTCTTTTTTGTTTTTGAGAAAAGGAAATCATTTTGAACCCGGTAAAGAAATCATTGATGTGGGGCCGCCACCAGCTGACGCTGGAAACCGGCGAAATCGCGCGCCAGGCCTCCGGCGCAGTCATGGTAACGATGGAAGACACGGTGGTCCTGGTGACCGTCGTCGGCGCCCGTAATGCCAAACCGGGACAGGACTTCTTCCCGCTGACCGTCGACTATCAGGAACGCACTTACGCTGCGGGAAAGATCCCCGGCGGTTTCTTCCGCCGCGAAGGGCGTCCGTCGGAAAAGGAAATCCTGACCTCACGCCTGATTGATCGTCCGATCCGTCCGCTGTTCCCCGAGGGCTACAACAGCGAAGTGCAGATTGTTGCGACTGTGATGTCGTCGAACAATGAAATCGACTCCGATATCCCCGCAATGGTCGGCGCATCCGCCGCGCTGGCACTGTCTGGCATGCCCTTCGGCGGCCCCATCGGCGCCGCCCGCGTCGGTTACGCCAACGGCCAGTACATCCTCAACCCGACGCAGACCGAGCTGAAAACATCGCAACTCGACCTCGTGGTTGCCGGCACACAGCAAGCGGTGCTGATGGTTGAATCCGAAGCGCAACAACTGCCTGAGGACGTGATGCTCGGCGCCGTGGTCTTCGGCCACGACCAGATGCAGACCGTGATCAATGCGATCAATGAAATGGTCGATGAAATCGGCGTTCCCGAATGGAACTGGAGCGAGCCGCAGAAGGACGAAGCGCTGATTGCGCGCATTGTGCAAGCCGCTGAAGCCGACCTGCGCCAAGCCTACCAGATCAAACAGAAGCAGGCGCGCACCGTCCGCCTCAAGGAAATCACTGCCAAGGTTGTTGCTGAAGTGCTGCCGGCTGACGCGACACCGGATCAGATCAACAACGTCAAAAATGAACTGGGCAATCTGGAAGCCAAGATTGTCCGCAACCAGATTCTCGACGGCGAGCCACGCATCGACGGCCGCGACACCCGTACGGTACGTCCGATCACCATCCGCACCGGCGTGCTGCCGCGCACACACGGTTCCGCGCTGTTCACCCGTGGCGAAACGCAAGCCATCGTGGTGGCGACCCTCGGCACCTCGCGCGACGAGCAGATCATCGACGCGCTGCAGGGTGAATACCGCGACCGCTTCATGCTGCATTACAACTTCCCGCCGTACTCGACCGGTGAAACCGGCCGCGTCGGTTCGCCGAAACGCCGCGAAATCGGCCACGGCCGCCTTGCCAAGCGCGCGCTGGTTGCGGTGCTACCAACGGCAGAAGAGTTTGCCTATTCAATCCGTGTAGTTTCGGAAATCACCGAATCCAACGGTTCGAGCTCGATGGCCTCAGTCTGCGGCGGCTGCCTGTCGTTGATGGATGCCGGCGTTCCGCTGAAGGCGCAAGTCGCGGGTATCGCCATGGGCCTGATCAAGGAAGGCAATCGCTTCGCTGTATTGTCGGACATTCTGGGGGATGAAGATCACCTCGGCGACATGGACTTCAAGGTTGCGGGCACCGAAACAGGTGTTACAGCGCTGCAGATGGACATCAAGATCACCGGCATCACAAAGGAAATCATGCACGCAGCGCTGGTTCAAGCCCGCGAAGGCCGTCTGCACATCCTGGAAAAAATGCGTACCGCGATCGACACGCCACGTACCGAACTGTCGGCCTGGGCGCCGCGCATGATCACGATGAAAATCAAACCGGAGAAAATCCGCGACGTGATTGGCAAGGGCGGTGCGGTCATTCGTGCGATTACCGAAGAAACCGGCACCACCATCGACATCCAGGATGACGGCACGGTTGTGATCGCCTGTGTATCGTCGGAAGGTGGCGAAAATGCACGCAAGCGTATCGAAGACCTGACCGCGGACGTTGAAGTGGGCCGCATTTACGAAGGCACCGTGCTCAAGCTGCTCGACTTCGGCGCCATTGTCAGCGTGCTGCCGGGTCGTGACGGTCTGCTGCACATTTCGCAGATCGCCAACGAGCGCGTCAACAGCGTTGCCGACCACCTCAAGGAAGGCCAGCTTGTGCGCGTCAAGATCATCGAGGCTGACGAGAAGGGTCGTCTGCGTCTGTCGATGAAAGCGGCCGCTGCAGAGGCCCAGGAATCTGCTCCTGCACAATAAGCAGGGACACTTCCAATAACAAAGGGGGCCTCGGCCCCCTTTGTTATTTTTACCCCGGATTCAATGTTACTTGGCGACCTGGCGCTCGCGCATTTCATCCAGTGTCTTGCAGTCGATGCACAGGGTGGCCGTTGGACGGGCCTCCAGGCGTTTCAGGCCGATTTCGACGCCGCAGGAGTCACAATAGCCATATTCCTTGGCAATGATGCGAGCAATCGTTTCATCGATCTTCTTGATCAGCTTGCGCTCCCGATCCCGGTTGCGCAGCTCAAGCGACATGTCCGACTCCTGGCTGGCGCGGTCGTTGGGGTCGGCAAAAATGGTGGCTTCATCTTGCATCGTATGCACGGTGCGATCGATATCCTGCGAAAGCTCGCTTTTCATTTCCTCGAGCATTTTGCGGAAATGCGCGAGTTGCCGCGCATTCATGTATTCCTCTTTGCCCTTGGGTTTGTAGGCGGGATAGTTCTTGAGAATTTCGGTGGCCATGAGGGGAGGGCTTTATGTGCTTAAAAAAAGAGCTTTAATAGCAGAATTTGATATCTGTCGCAAGCAAGTTCCGCACGGAAAGCTGGTTATGGAATTGACGGTGACTGGATGCGTGGCGTATATTACGCGCCTTCGGTTTCGGCGGGGAAAGTTCGGGTTGCCGGCCCATAAAGTGCCCGTAGCTCAACCGGATAGAGCACCGGCCTTCTAAGCCGGGGGTTGTGGGTTCGAGTCCCGCCGGGCGCGCCACAAATCGGTGTGTATTCTAAGACGGTTCTTGCAGGTCAGTGGTGGCTGTAGCTCAGCTGGTAGAGTCCCGGATTGTGATTCCGGTTGTCGTGGGTTCGAGTCCCATCAGCCACCCCAGCTTCCCCCTTTGTCCTCACTTGGTTCGCAACAGCCTTTGCTGTTCACGCTGCCATTCCTTTTCTTTTTCGGTTGCACGTTTGTCGTGCTGTTTCTTGCCTTTGGCAAGACCAATTTCCAGTTTGATTCGCCCTTTTGAATAGTGCAGATCGATCGGCACAAGCGTATAGCCCGCGCGTTCAACGCTACCGATCAGACGATTGATTTCTTCGGCATGCAGCAGCAATTTCCGGGTTCGCGTCGGATCCGGATGCACATGCAATGATGCGGTTGGCAGGGGGGTAATGTGGCAACCGAGCAGAAACAGCTCGGAATTGTTCACAATCACATAGGCTTCCTTGATCTGTGCACGCCCGGCACGTATCGCCTTTACCTCCCAGCCTTCAAGCGCAATACCCGCTTCGAAGCGCTGTTCGATAAAATAGTCGTGAAACGCCTTTTTGTTCTGAACGATACTCATTGCGAATTCAAATCATGACAGACGGTATTCTAACCGCCCGGGCTGCTTTGACGCGGACAACCTGAAAATGAACAGTGTATCGAGATCCGCCCTAGTAGCTTTCAGTGCAAAACAGATGTTTGATCTGGTTGAAGCCGTTGAGCAGTACCCGCGATTCCTCCCCTGGTGCAGTGGCACCAGCGTCACCCTCCGTGACCCTGAAGTGACACATGCCACGATCAACATCAATTACCGGGGAATCAAACAGAGTTTTTCGACGAAAAACCTGAAGAAAGCCCCGGAACGGATGAATTTGCAACTGATCGAAGGGCCGTTCCGGTCGCTTGATGGCGAATGGCTTTTTACGCCGCTGAGTACTGATGCCTGCCGGATTGATTTTCGCCTGAGCTATGAATTTTCCAATGCGCTGCTCGGGAAATTGGTGGGGCCGGTTTTCGGCCACATTGCCGGCACTATGGTGGATGCGTTCCTGAAACGCGCAGATCAGGTTTACGGACCGTAGTGAAAATTTCCGTTGTATATGCTTTACCCGACCGGCAGATCGTTCGTGACCTTCAGGTTTCTGAAGGTGCGACTGTAGCCGACGCACTTGATTTATCGGGAATTCATGAGGAAATCCCTGCGGTCGACTTCATGCATGCGGTTGTCGGAATTTACGGCAAGGTTACTGCGCGTAATGTCGCGCTGAAGCACGGGGATCGTGTGGAAATCTACAGGCCGTTGCGCGAAGAACCCAAGGTTGCGAGGCGGAAGCGGGCCGCCAAACAATAAAGCTACTTGCAGTTGCTTTCAACAGCACGCTGTGCACGCTCAATTTCTGCAGCGCGGTCAGCATCTTCGATATAAATGCGTTCCCCGGTTTTAGGATCAGTTTTTGCAATACGCATACCGCCCTGAAGACTACGCAGGTAACCTTGGGCACTTTCACAATTCTGCGAACGATCCGCATTGTCCCGGCTCTTTTCATCGGATTTTTTTGCGGCTTCAAGCTGCTCAAGCTGGCGTTTGCGGAATTCCGCATCTCGGTCAGACAAGGACTTCGATGAAGCCGATGGTGCAGCTGCGGGGTTATTCCTGATGCCGGTATTTTCTGCCTTGGTTCCGGGAGGGCAGGCAGCGGCAAACTCGACGCGACCGCCTGCGCCGACACATTTCATGATCTGCGCCTGTGACACTACAGGCAGCAATACAAGGCCAAGCAGGAGAAACAGGTTTTTCATGATCTAAGCCCGGTCTTTGGTCGGGTGGCAGGTACGCAACTGCGCACCCAGGACGACTGCCCGCAAAAATAGCCAGTTTGGGTGCAGCCGTCAATGGAATAACGCCCCACTCAGTTTACCGTTTACGCCCCAAAGCCTATAATCCGCCCTTTGCGAAGGACGCATCTCATGCGCGTGGTGCAGAAAGCCCTGACTTTCGATGATGTGCTGCTGATTCCGGCACATTCCGCCGTCCTGCCCCGGGAAGTCAGCCTGAAAACCAAGTTGACCCGCGGCATTTCCCTGAACATACCGTTGCTCGCAGCCGCGATGGACACGGTCACCGAGTCCCGCCTGGCGATTGCCATTGCACAGGAAGGCGGCATCGGCATTGTCCATAAGAACATGACGCCCAAGGCGCAGGCTGCCGAGGTCACCAAGGTCAAGCGTTTTGAAAGCGGGATCGTCAAAGATCCGATCACCATCACTCAGGACATGACCGTTCGCGATGTTCTGGCGCTCACTCAACTGCACCGCATTTCCGGTCTGCCAGTTGTTGGCGCAGACGGGAAAGTTGTCGGCATTGTCACCAATCGAGATCTGCGTTTCGAAAGCAAGCTGAATCAGCCGGTCAAGAACATCATGACGCCGCGTGCGCGTCTGGTTACCGTGCGCGAGGGCTCAAGCCGTGAGGAAGCCCGGTCGCTGATGCACAAGCACCGTCTCGAGCGCGTGCTAGTGGTCAACCGTAATTTCGAACTCCGTGGCCTGATTACAGTAAAGGACATCCTCAAGTCCTCCGAACACCCGAATGCCTGCAAGGACAAGCTGGGCCGCCTGCGCGTCGGCGCCGCAATCGGAGTGGGTGAGGGTACCGAGGAACGCGCGGAAGCGCTGGTGGAGGCCGGCGTCGATGTGGTGATCGTTGACACGGCGCATGGCCACTCGGAAGGCGTGCTGAAGCGCGTGCGTTGGCTGAAACGGACTTATCCGAAGCTGCAGGTCATCGGCGGCAACATCGCGACCGCTTCCGCCGCCAAGGCGCTGGTTGACCATGGTGTTGACGGCGTCAAGGTCGGCATCGGGCCAGGGTCGATCTGCACCACTCGCATCGTCGCCGGTGTTGGCGTGCCGCAAATCACAGCTGTCGACAATGTCGCCAAGGCCCTGCAGAAAACCGATGTTCCCCTGATCGCCGATGGCGGTATCCGCTATTCCGGCGATATCGCCAAGGCGATCGCCGCAGGTGCATACGCAGTCATGGTCGGCAGCCTGTTTGCAGGCACAGAAGAATCACCCGGCGAAATCGAACTGTTCCAGGGACGTTCCTACAAGTCTTATCGCGGCATGGGCTCTCTGGGTGCCATGCAACAAGGTTCGGCTGACCGGTATTTCCAGGAACACGACGAACTCGATACCGAGAAACTGGTGCCTGAAGGTGTTGAAGGACGCGTGCCCTACAAAGGCGGCGTGGCGCCACTGATTCATCAGTTGATGGGCGGTTTGCGCGCAAGCATGGGTTATCTCGGCTGCGCGAGCATCGATGCAGTACGTCGGGATGCGGAATTTGTTGAAATCACTTCAGCGGGCATCCGCGAGTCCCACGTGCATGATGTGCAGATCGTCAAGGAAGCGCCGAATTATCGCGTTGAATGATCTGTCCGCCTGCGCGCCATGCGCCGGCGTCTCCTGAACCTGCCATCCGGGTCTGCAAGTGCAACACGAAAAAATACTGATTCTTGATTTCGGCTCGCAATATACCCAGCTGATCGCGCGCCGCGTACGCGAACTTCATGTTTACTGCGAACTGCACCCCTATGACGTTTCGGAGCAGTTCATCCGTGACTTCAAGCCAAGCGGTGTCATTCTGTCCGGCGGTCCCGCTTCAGTATGGGAAGAGAGTACGCCTCGCGCGCCATCCCTGGTGTTTGAACTCGGCGTACCGGTTCTGGGAATCTGTTACGGCATGCAAACCATGGCTGACCAGCTCGGCGGCAAGGTTGAGAGCGGAAAGGTGCGCGAATTCGGTTACGCCGAAGTGCGGGCGCGCGGCCATACCGCTCTGTTGAAAGACATACAGGATCGGGGCACAGCAGATGGCCACGGCATGCTCGATGTCTGGATGAGTCATGGCGACAAGGTCATCGAACTGCCGCCAGGCTTCAAACTCATGGCCAGCAATCCGACCTGTCCGATTGCCGGCATGGCCGATGAAGAACGCCGGTTCTATGCAGTACAGTTTCATCCAGAGGTAACACATACGCTGCAGGGCAAAGCCCTGATTAAGCGTTTTGTGCTGGGTATCTGCCAGCTTGCCGGCGACTGGAGCATACCGAGTTATGTGGATGAGGCGGTGGCACGCATCCGTCGCGATGTCGGTGACGAGGAAGTGATCCTCGGTCTGTCGGGCGGCGTTGATTCATCGGTTGCTGCAGCGCTCATCCATCGCGCCATCGGCAAGCAGCTGACCTGCGTTTTTGTCGATAACGGACTGTTGCGTTTGAATGAAGCGCAACAGGTCATGGAGACTTTCGGGCGCAATTTGGGGGTCAAGGTGATCCATGTCGATGCACGGGACCAGTTCATGGGACATCTCGCCGGCGTGACCGATCCGGAACTAAAGCGCAAGATCATCGGCCGTGAATTCGTCGAAGTGTTCCAGGCGGAATCGGCAAAACTCCCGAATGCGAAGTGGCTGGCGCAAGGCACCATTTATCCGGATGTGATTGAGTCTGCCGGCGCCAAGACCAAAAAAGCACACACCATCAAGTCGCATCACAACGTTGGCGGTCTGCCTGACACCCTGCATCTGAAACTGCTGGAACCCTTGCGTGAACTGTTCAAGGACGAAGTCCGTGAACTCGGCTTGGCCCTTGGCCTGCCACGCGACATGGTGTTCCGCCATCCTTTCCCCGGCCCGGGTCTGGGGGTGCGCATCCTCGGTGAAGTAAAAGTGCAATACGCGGACCTGTTGCGGGAAGCTGATGCGATTTTCATTGAGGAACTGCGTAAATCAGGCTGGTACGATAAAACGGCTCAAGCCTTTGCAGTGTTCCTGCCGGTGAAGTCCGTGGGCGTCATGGGAGATGGCCGGACTTACGAATATGTCGTGGCCCTGCGCGCCGTGCAGACAACTGATTTCATGACCGCACACTGGGCGGAGTTGCCCTACAACCTGCTGGGCAAGGTCTCCAATCGCATCATCAACGAAGTACGTGGGATCAATCGCGTGGTTTATGACATTTCTGGAAAACCACCGGCAACGATCGAGTGGGAGTAGGGGGCGCTTTCTCGGCCTGATGCACGCTCGCCGGTCGATCGAATGCATCGATCCGTGCTTGCGCGACTGAACATCTCTTCTTCAACGCCCTTTCTGTACCGGTCGTTGACTTGGGTTTGCTTTTTTCGGCACTTGCCACGTCGCGGTGCCGCACGATCGTGGTTCGCGCGTTTCCCTCTGAATGGGACTGGAGCGCAAAGCCGTGTTGCGCGCCGCGCCGGCGCACACGGTCCATTACGAGCGGCGGCGGCCGGAAGAGACGATCCTGCATTGCCTGGTGCGGGAGCATCTCGAGACGTTCCTCGCGCAGGTCGAAGCCAAGACCGGCACGGGCCTGCCTGAGTTTGTCAAAGACGAGTTCGATGCCTTTCTCGAATGCGGCATTCTGGCGCACGGCTTTCTTCGCGTGCGCTGTGCCGACTGCGCACACGAGAAGCTGGTGGCGTTTTCGTGCAAACGACGGGAATTCTGCCCCTCTTGCGGCGCGCGGCGCATGGCCGAGAGCGCCGCGTACCTGGTCGACGAGGTGATCCCGCAGGTGCCGGTCAGACAATGGGTGCTGTCGTTTCCGATCCCGCTGCGTATTCTGTTCGCGTCGCACCCCGAGTGCTCGATGGGGTCTATCGGCGCACCGGGGGCGAGCCGGTTTTCGAGCAGGCGCGTGCGCCCAGCCGCGATGAGCTCGATGAGCTGCTCGAGCGGATCGTCGAGCGCCTGTTGAGGATGCTGACGCACTCAGGTTACCTGGTCGAGGAGGAGGGCATGACCTACCTGGCCGACCTCGATCCGGACAACCCGCTCACGCCCTTGCAGGCGGCCTCGTGCACCTACCGCATCGCCTTTGGTCCGCGCGCCGGGCAGAAGGTGGTCGGCCTGCGCACCGTGTCCGGCCGGGAGGACAAAGCCACCTCGGGCCTGTGCGCCGAGATGCATGGTTTCAGCCTGCACGCGGGGGTGCGCTGCGGCACCGATCAGCGCAAGCAACTCGAACGGCTGTGCCGCTACATCACGCGGCCGGTGATCGCCAACGAACGACTCAAGCTCGATGGATCGGGGGATGTCGTGCTGCAGCTCAAGAGCGCCTGGCGCAACGGCACTACGCATATCAGGATGTCGCCGCTGGAATTCATGCAGCGCCTGGCCGCGCTGGTGCCGCGCCCGCGCCTGCACCTGATCCGCTTTCACGGGGTGTTGGCGCCCAACGCAAAGCTGCGCGCGGCGATCGTGCCGGGCCCGGCACAGAACGTCGGCGTGCCCACGTGCGAACAGGCGCACGGCGCGCCGGCGCGCATGGGCTGGGCGCGGCTTCTGAAGCGCGTGTTCGACATCGACCTCGAACACTGCCCGCAGTGTGGAGGCGAGTTCAGGATCATCGCCGCCATCGAGGAGCCGGCGGTGATCGCGAAGATCCTTGCCCACCTGGGACTGCCTGCCAGGGCCCCGCCGCGCTCGCCGGCGCGGTCGCTGGCCCTCTTCCAGGCGGCCTGATATTCAAGACAAGAACGGCCCCCGCACAGCGTGGCTGACGAACCGGCGCGGACCACGCTCGCCTGGGGCGGTCAGCGGGCAACAAAGCCGGTCTGCGCGGCTCGCCGCGCAGACCGGCAAACCAGCGGCAGCGGGGAAGTTTTCACCAAACACCATGCGATTCACCGCCTTTCGGCCTGGTGATACCATAGCGCGTCGGGCAAAAAGGGGGTTTGAATTTCCTATACGCCTGCGGGAGGACTTCAATCATGTCGCTGAGCATCGGGGACATCCGCGCCCTCTTTGAGGCGCGGGGCGGCCGGCCCTACGAGGGCGCTCCGGTGACGGTGCTGCAGCACGCGCTGCAGAGCGCCGCTCTGGCGCAGGCCGAAGGGGCGGGCGAGAGCCTGGTCGCCGCTTGCCTGTTGCACGACCTGGGCCACCTCCTGGATGAACATGGCGCGCCCTCCGGCCCGGGCGCAGGCGGCGATGACCTGCACCAGTACGCCGTGCTGCCCTTCCTGCGCGGCACGTTCGGGGACGCGATCCTGGACCCCATCCTGCACCACGTCGAGGCCGGCCGCTGGCTGTGCCGCGAGCGCGCCGGCTATTTCGAAGCCCTGCCGCTCGACGCCAAGCGCGGCCTGATGCAGCAGGGCGGCGCCTTCACGGCCGAGGAGGCTGGCGTGTTCGCCGCGCGAGCCCATGCGCAGGACGCGATCCGCCTGCGCCTGTGGGATGATCGCGCCAGGGTGAGGGGACTGGCCACGCCGGATTGGGCGCACTTCGAGGATGTGCTGAGGCTGGCGGAGGCCGCCTGAGCGGCACGCCCCTGGAGCTTTCGCCGCTTGTCACCCTCGCCGTGCTCGGCGCCGCGCTGCTGCACGCGGGCTGGAACGCGATGATCAAGTCCTCCAGCGACAAGTTGCTGGACACGGCGCTGATCTGCCTGTGCGGCGCGGCGGCGATGGTCCCTTTCCTCATCGTGGTGCCGCCGCCGGCGCGGGCCTCGTGGCCCTACCTCGCCGCGTCCCTGGCGGTGCACATCGTCTACTTCTTCGCCATCGTCGGCGCCTACAGGGCGGGCGACCTGTCGCACGGTTACCCGATCATGCGCGGCTTCGCGCCCCTGCTCGTGGCGCTGTGCGTGTTCGCGCTCTTCGGCGAGGCGCTGCCGCCGGCGATGTGGCTGGGCGTGGCGCTGATCTGCGGGGGCGTGCTCTACCTGGGGTTCTCCGGGTTCGACGCGACGCGTTCGCGCAAGGCCCTGGCCTGGGCGCTGCTCAACGCCGTGATCATCGCCGTCTACACCCTGGTGGACGCGCAGGGCGTGCGGCTGTCGGGCAATCCCCTGGGCTACGTGGTGTGGATGTTCTTCGTCGACTGCCTGCCCTTCGGGCTCATCGTGCTGGCGCTGCGCCGCGGCGAGCTGGTGCGCTACGTCGCGGGGAACTGGTGGCGCGGGTTGCTGGGCGGGCTGAGCTCGGCGGCCGCCTACGGCATCGCCATCTGGGCGATGACGCGCGCGCCCGTGGCCGCGGTGGCGGCATTGCGCGAATCCTCCGTGGTCTTCGCCGCGCTCATCGGCACCCTGCTGCTTGGGGAGGGGCACCGGCGCGCGCGCATCGCCGGCGCCGTGGCGGTGGCGGCGGGGATCGCGGCGCTGAAGCTCTAGCTTGCGCTCAGCGCCACGCCACCCATGGCGCCAGCGCCACGCCGCCCATGGCGCTAGGTGTCTGTTGACGAGTCTTGCGGGTGAAAGGCCTGCCAGCCTGGTCAATCTGGGTCCCGCTAGGCTGTTCCGTAGTGCGGAAGGTGCGCGCCTGGATCGGTTCGTGACGGCGCTGGGCAATAACGATAGGTCACACTTCAAAAAAGCCACCTGGTCGGACCTCCTTGGAGCAGGCATGGGAGACGTGCCCGACTGGTTTGCGCAATTTTGCCGAGGTCGAGGTCTGACAGAGTGAGAAGTCCGTCTCAATTGAGGCGGCCTCCGGCCGTCATTGCCGATTGGTTTTTCAGCGCTCAGTATGAAGCGCCGATGGTCCGCCGGGGTGACCCGCTGGGGCTTCGGCTCGCCGCCGCCAGGTACGCGGATGCGTTGGCGCCGGGTCTCTCCAACCGAACGCTCGACGCCCGCTGGCTGACCATAAGCGCGTGGATGCTGGTGCTAGCGAACGATGTATGGCGCCGGAAGGGAAATTCTGCGCCGGCGGGACTTTCGCGCCGCGCTGCCGCAGATCTCTTCGCCTGGATGGAGCCTATCGAACTCCTCTGGATTGCGCGGACCATGTCGCTCGTAGACATAGAAGGACGTCAGCTTCCGGGGCAGCGCGCTGTTCGGCGATGGCTCGACGGCGGTCAGCGCACGGGTCGCTTCGGGATGTCGTTCGCGCAATACCGACGGCAGCGGTCGATCGGCGTCTATGGAGCGTACCGCGTTGCGCTTCGTGGCTTGCAAGGAATGACCATTGACGGAGATGGATGGCGGCCCGATGCGGTTGCCGAACGGCTTTCGCGTATCACGCAGAGCGCGCTAGGCGCCGCTGCAGCGACATCGGGTCTCGCCCACGGGAACTTCGACGCAGAAAGCTATTGGCGTCGAGAGGGATGGCCGAAGTGGAGCAGTTCCGGCGGAAAAGGTTTCCTCCCGGAATCGCTCAAAATCCTTCGCCCCGTGAGTGCCGAAGAAATCGCCGTCTTAAAACCGGTGCTCTTCGGCGGTAAGGATCGAAAGGGACATGCTCGACTTCGCGAAACTGTTGTGGATGTCATGCACGCGAGCAAGGCCCACGAACACCATGGCGTCTGTAACGATCTGGAGAAGAGGCTTTCTCGCGCAACGGACGGCGCCGTCGCCCGATTAGGCACGTTTGCTCAGCTCGCCGATACCGGCCTTACGGTGATGAACGCCATCTGGGCTGGCCTACGTGAAGTGGAGACGCACAAGGTTCCCGCGCTACGACCGGACGATCTTGCCGCCAGCCAGGACGTAAGGGATGCCCTTGCCGAGTTGATTGTGGCCTCGAAGGCGTGGCTTTCGGGGAAGTCGGCATTCCGGCCCGAATGGGTAGTAGCCAACGAACTGGCGGCGCTCGCGACGTCTCGGGGGCGCAGTTTCGACAAACTGGTCCGTGGCTTGGTCGAATTCCATGAAGCTCGGGGTGGTGGGAGGCGATGGTTCCGCCTCGATGAAGAAGGTCTCGTGCGTCCCGCGTCGTCGCTTCGTGACCAAGAAGGATCGCCTTATCGATTCAGGCTCTTTTCGCTTGCGCGGCTCGCTCTCCAGTGCAAATTGATTCCACGCATGCCAAAGGCGCTGGATTTTACCGACGAGGAGGGCGAAGAATGACCTCCGGGCCGGAGTGGCTCGACCCTGTCGGCGACGAGGCCGCTGACCGCGATGCAGGGGCCGTTCAGGCCGCATTGCTCACCACGTACGACCCGCCAGATGCAACGCTTCTCGTAGAAGATCTGCTACCGCGTTGGTTCAGGCTCGATCGCGAGATGTCATCCGACGATGCCGCCAACCGATTCTTTCTCGCCGAGCTTGAAGTGGAATTGCAGAGACGGCGAGGGAAACTCACTGTCTTTTCGTCTCCCGCAGTTCTTGGCCCGGATAGTCAGCATTGGATCTGGTCGCACGTTGCTCGGCATTTCGTCGGGGCTCTTGGTTCGGTGGTCCAACATGCGAAGCTGTGGCTCCTTCACCGCATTGACGAGGATGGCGCCGAGCGTCTGGACATTCATGTTTCGTCGATGAACCTGACTCGATCAGCCGTTCGAGAACAGCTTCAAGCGGGATTTCGGTGTCTGGTTCCACTTGGACCCACGACTTCGAGGGCCGCACTTCACAGCTGGGGGGCCGTAGTTCCCTTCCTGCAGGAGCTTGGTTCGCATGCCGGGCCAGCCGGAGTCGCTGCGGTAGCGCCTTGGCTTCGACTCCTTGCCCGTTGCCGATGTCCCGCAGGCATGACTTTCATTGCATCCGTGCCAGGCACCCATCGCGGAAACGATTGGGGTGTCCGCGCACTAGGCGCTGCGCTTCGCCTTCCTGCGCGCAGCGAGGTTGACATCCTTGTGCCTACGGTAGGCGTTTGGACCAAAGAGCAGATCGAGTCATGGGCAAGGACAGTCGGGACGCTTCCGAAGCGCATTGGTCTCGCATGGATACCCAAAGGGCATCCGTGGGCCAAGCGCTGGGAACTGCCGGCGACTGCGTTTGCCGCGCTCAGGGACTCGGGGGCTTGCCTCCTCGCCCTGGGGGACATTGACGGTGATGATCGACAGAGACTTCACCAACGCTTCGGCGCATACGACGAACGCTGGCCCCACGCCAAGGTGTACTGGTTCGAGCGCGGCGCCTCGCCGCGAGTCCTTGTCACATCCGCGAACTGGAGCACGTCCGCATGGGGCATTCCCACTGGCAGGAGCCAGCTTTACATTAAGAATTTCGAGCTTGGCGTTCTTATCCCGGCGCGGAAGCGGCCACTCCGCACGCTGAAAGAAATGACTGCGAAACCAGCGGTCGTGGATGCCGCACGCGATATTGATGGGGCTGCACCGTGGGCTCACGCGATGTTCGATGGTAGCCGTCTCACCGTCCAGATTATCAATGGAGAGGTAGCGCCAAGCCAGATCGTGGTTATCGACGCGGATGGCCACCGGTTGAAGCTGAAAGTTCGTTGGAAGCCAGCCGATGGCCTGCTCCAGACTGTGCTCAAGCGTGCTTGGAAAAGCGGCCCGTCGATCGTTGTCCTAGTACTGAGGACTGCGGAGCACTGGCTTAGCGTTCAGGATCAGCGTGATGCCGCCACATCACAAGAGCACCCGTTGAGCCGGCCGCCGGGGATCGACGAAGATGAACTAAAGCGATTGCGAGCCGCGCTTCTCGAGGAACGCTACGGCGGCAAACTTATTGACGATGAACCGCCGACTGGTGGCGGATCAACAAACGCCGAGCCGACAAAAGACCCAGCGATCGCTGTCGGTGACTACAGCGTTTGGCTCCTCGATGAAGCGCGGCGCGTACTCGCTGTGGTCGACGCCTGGGCCACGGCGTTTTCCAAGATGCAGTCCACTGATTTACGCGACGCCATTGAACATGATGGCCGCCAGCTTCTGCGGCTCTGGCGAGAAGAAGTCAGCGAGTGCGGTCGTCGAAAGGGCGCGCTGATTGTGGCCTGCGACGAACTCAATGCGCGATTGCGGAGCGGAGAATGAAGCGGCAACGCCTGCCCACTCTCGCTGAACTCGCGTGGCTGAAAGATTCAGCATCGTATCTGAGCGAGTACAACGCAGAACAGGCGAGAGAGCGTCGCGACCGTCGACTCCTGCCAGCACCGACGAAACGGCAAATGAAGACGGCTTTCGAGATTCTTCGTCGGCTCAAGCGCGTTCCCCCAACGAGCTCGCCCGGAACGGAACGACAAAGGGGCGTTCTTCTCGCAGACGACGTTGGCTTGGGGAAAACTGCAGTTGGCGCATTTGTCGCAGGAGTGTTCGCGGGTAGCGGATTTCGCGTTCGCATTCTTGCACCCAACGCACCGATGGCGCGCCGATGGCTCGACGAACTGCGTAGCCACCAAGCCGTGCTGAGGGATTTCGGTTACACCTTTGAAGTGTCCGACCGAATCCGCAAGCTGCGCGAACGCCGCATTGCGATATCTACACACTGGCGTAGCGTGAATAGCGGCCGGCTCGCCTGTGACCTTCTCATCATCGACGAGGCGCACCGTGCGAAGAATGATGGCAGCGTGTTCGCCCAGGAACTCCGTCGCCAGAAGGACGCAATCGGCAGCGTCCTTATCCTGACAGCAACGCCATTCAGCATCGCTCCGGCCGAACTCGCCCGCATGCTTGGTCTCGTTGGTGCTGATCAGAATGTCTTTGACATAATCCATCGTGCAGGGGATGCGTTGGATACCCTCTGGAGAGGCAAGTTCTCCGACCCCGGATTTGCGGACGAGCTTGCGCGCGCATGCGCATCGGCCATCGATGCTATCCAGCCCTATGTGATTCGCCACGGGGTTGCGACGTTGTCAGCACTCGAGCAACGTCTCTTCGGCGTCACAACCGTCTCGCCGCTTGCCAGCAAAACGGCAACCGAGGCGCAGAAGGAGATCCTCATACGTGCTGACCGGACCTTCGCCCTGGGAAAACGGACAGGATCCTGGTCCATGACCAGAACGAACGATCCCAGGTTCCACGTAGGGTGGAACCAACTGCGCAAGGAACTTGAAGCTGTCGATCATGATGGGCATGGCGCTCAAGTTGAACGCGACGTGCAACAGCTTCACATCCGAAAGATACGTGCTCTTCTGGCACGTGAAAGCGACCATCCCAAGATGGTCGCCACTGGCGAGAATGTCCTGGAGATTGTTCGCGAAAATGAGCGCGTAGTCTTGTTTTGCGACCACCACGAAACCGCGCGGGAGCTCGCGTTACATCTCGGCCGCCGCTTGCGCGACGAGTTGCCGATGAAAGCCGCCGGCCGTTTGCCCTGGGAGCAAGCTTACAGCCGTGCCTGTTCCTTTCTAGCGGAGGGCCGCGCTCAACGTAGGGCGCTCGAGGGTTTTTTCGCTTGGCTTTCTTCCGCCGGAATTTCCGCGCAGGTCGCGTCCTGGTTACCGGGCAATCCGAGAACGGCGGAGCAGATCGCCAAGGGACTGGCGAAAGTCACGCCGCGTCGTGCAGCGTCCCGTACGGGAGCGACATCGATCGCCATTGAAGCCGAGTACCTTTGGAATCGCATTCGGCAGTCATCGTCCAGTCGTCAACTGTTTGCCATGGGCGGTGACTCGGTCACTGGTGCCGATCTCCATGCCCACCGAATTGTGGCAGTAACTGAACCACCAGCGCGGGGCAACGCCACAGATCGTGCAATATTTCATCCGGGTTCCCCAGATACGGTGCTGTCCCTCTTCAACAGCCCGTTTGGCCCGGATGTCCTGGTTGCGACCGATGCTTTCAGCGAAGGCTTCGACCTTCATCGCTATTGCAGGTACATCATCCATTACGAACTAGATCCAAGCCCAATGCGAACAATCCAGCGGAACGGACGATTGCGCCGAGTGGACTGCTGGGCGGCGCGCACGGGTAAGCCTCTGGTAATCGGCTATCCGGTATTCAAGGGAACCCGCGACGAGCGGCTTGTTGAGACCATGCAGGGCCGACTGACTCAATTTGACCTCCTGCTGGGAGGTATCGGGAATGATATCCAAAAGGAAGCAAGTGACATGGAGTCGCGCCGGCGGCAGGACGAGGTTCTCGATGTCGCTCGTAAGAAGCTGTCGAGACGAGCCCGAGTGCTTTGCGTTAGCAAAGGGCGCAAAAGCTGACGATGTTCGACATGATCCGAGGGGGAGGCGAGTCACTTCGATATGGAGGGTGAAATCCGTCGGGGCCTGCGCTGAACTCCTGTGTATTGCCTGACGGTAAAAATTTGATCGAAAATTCTTTTTGCGACAAAAAGTTAGGCCATTTGATGGCGGCGTTTTTGATGTTTTCCGCGCCGTTGGTGCCTCTGGAGAAGCGCCGTGACGGTAAAAATAATGACGAAAAAAATCGTCGGGACAAGAAGTTAGGTGATTTGATGCCGGCACTTTTCTTGCGCTATTTCGACCAGCAGCAGGGCTCGTTGACGCTGCGAAAACGCATCGCGGGAACCGATAGATCTCGATACATCTCGAAAGGTGACCTGCACGAGATCGTCGATTGATCTCGATAGATACCGATAGATGCCGAAAGCTATTTTCGGGGATCAGATGAGATTGACGGTAAATCTGACGGTAAAAATGCTACTCGCGGAACGAACTTCTAAATGGGACAATGGCTTACATATGCCGTTAATGATCGAGTGGGAGTAGATTTACTTCAGAAAGTCCAGCAGCGCCGGTTTTGGCAGCTTCATCTATTTCGGAATGACGAAATTTTTCTCGCGCACGAGGCGCACCAGCGCACTGACAACATCTGGATCGTAGAGTTTTCCGCTGTTGGTTTCGAGTTCGGCAAGCGCCTTATCCATCCCGAGGGCAGGGCGGTAGGGTCGATAGGACGCCATTGATTCAAGAACGTCAGCGACTGCCAAAATCTTCGCCTCAGGAAGGATCTGGTCGCCTTTTAGTCCCTGTGGATACCCGCTGCCATTCATGCGCTCATGGTGCTGGCGCACGATCTCTGCCACCGGCAAATTATCAAACTGCAAGTCTTTGAGGATTTCATAACCAGCCTGTGCATGGCCCTTGATGATCTCGAATTCGTAAGGGCTCAACTTGGTCGGTTTGGTCAGGAATTCAGCCGGCACGGCAATCTTGCCGATATCGTGAACCAGTCCCATCAGTTCCAGCGCCTCACAACGCTCCTGATCCCACCCCATTTCGCTTGCAATGGCTGACGATATGAGGCCAACACGATTCTGGTGACCAGCCGTGTAAGGGTCACGCAGCTCAACCATTTTGGAACAGGCCTGAAGGGTTGCACGCATGCTTCCCTCAAGTCTAGCCACATAACTCTGGATCTTTTCTTCAGCCCGCGTTCTCTCGGTCAGATCTTCAAGAATAGCCACGATGGCCTGTTTCCCGTCCCATGACCCCAGAGTGCTGTGAGCTGCCAAGGGTTTATTGGAACCATCCTTGCATCGGGCCGTGAGTTTGATTGATACGGTACGCTCACCGGCAAGCAGGCGTTGCTGAGCCTTGTACATGTCATGAGCTGACAGTTCGTCAACAAATTCCTCCGGTCCGTGACCGATGACTTCGTCGTGGCTCCAGCCCACCATCTCGGTGAGCCGCGGGTTGACATAGGCGACCCGCCCATCAACCACAACGTAAAAGCCGCTGATGGTCTGTTCCACCATGCCGCGAAAGCGCCTTTCGCTTTCGATCAATGCAGCTTCGCTGCCCCGCAATTCGGTCAGGTCCGACCAAGTAATAATGATGTCATCGCCGGTAATACTCATGCTGCCACGCATGGTTCTGACTTTGCCATCCCGGCAATGCATCTGTAATTCGGGAGACTCGCTGACCGACTGATCATTCCGGATTTTTTCAATATCCGCGAGCCAGCCTTTTCGCAATTTTTCTCGGATCTCCGGGTCTGGATAGATGCTCTCAAACCAGAAATCAAGGTCGCGGATTTCATCCAGCGCATATCCGAACAGACGCTGATGCGCCCTGTTGATCGCGGTGATACGCAAATCGCGAAGACTGTGAATCTGCTTGGGCAACGGTGAGGCGTCAAATATCCGGGAAAAGTTCGCTTCAATTCGGGAACGGCTCTGTTGCTCCGTTTTGATCTGCTCCGAGCTTTTATCCAGAGCATGTTCAAGTGCCAACTTGCTCGCCTCAAATTCGATATTTTGATTGCGCCATACAAAATAGATAATCAGCCCGGCAAGGGTGATAAACAGGGAGGCCAGCAGCGTGATCGTTTTGCCAAGAGTCGCGACTTTGGCATAGGCTTCATCCTCATCCAGCTTGGTGAGCAACGTCCACGATGTTCCGGTAATTTGTGACGCCGCGCTCAGCACTGAGACACCACGATAGTCGATTCCGCCGCGAGCGATGCCGACTTGCCCTTTTAACGCCATGGCGGCAACCATGCGGTCGTCATCCAAGGGTTGCTGCATTCGGAGCGGGCGCATTTCCGGGTCATGTCGCAAGGGCGTCAGGTATGTGGCTTTGTCATTGTCACGGCGCAATAAAACGGCTTCCCCGGATTTACTCGGCGTCGTAGGCCAGGTGGAAACCAGGCGATTCAGGCTGGGATGGGCCGGCATTTCAAGGAAGATATGTCCGATGATGAGACCCTGAAGCGCACCAGAAGCACGTACGGGATAAATGATTCCGAAATGAATGACGTCTTCGTCATGAAAGTGCAGATCGGCGATCTGAGGCTGGCCTGTTTTCCTGGCTTTTGCCAACGCATCCAGAACGAGGGGATTGAAAGTGTGGCCGGCATGACGTGGATAAACTGGCTGCAGATTTTCATCAAACACCACAATATCGCCATAACCGTAGGCGTTTTTCAGTTGCGTGGTGATATCGGCAATTGATGAAAACATGTCCAGACCTTGCGCGATATGACGTGCATTTTTATCGACTAAGGTCCATATACCCGCGCGTTGCGCGAGCACTTCAGCATCACCGATTCTTTCTTTCAAAAAATCAGTGATCTGTTGATTTTTAAGTTCCGCGACCGCCAGCAAGTCGTGTTCAACCTCTGCTCGAACTTGCTCACGGTAATGTGAAAAGGCCCAAACGGCGGAGGCAATGATGACTGCTGCAGTGAGCAGTTGAACGCCGATCAGGCCCAGTAATTTCAGTCGCCCCAGTTGTGACTGGTTGGCTATTCCGACACTTTTATTCATTATTTTTATGACAATCGGAGCCTTATTTTTTCGCAAGAATTATAGGGTTATCGACTCAATAAGTGTATGGATTTAATGGCATCTATATTGGTTCTAATTTCTGGACATGGTTTTGCGCACCGCTCTAGTGCGAAACGCGAGTATGAGCATCTGCTTATTCACTTCACCCCCCCCGTCAGCATCACAGTCGATGCCAAAATCTGCCCGATTTTCAAGCGGCGATGACGACGTTTAGTCCAAGTTTATCTTCCAGTGTTACTTCCAGATCAGCCAGCGCGACATCCGTCATCATCAAGGCACTGGCTTCTTCGCTGGCCGCAGGCATCGAATCCGGTTCGGCCTTGCAGCCAATGCCCATTTTGCGGCACACCTGATCGATCAGTCTTACGGTCACCATCAACACATTCCCGGTGTCGCACTGGGGCAGGTGATGATCCCGGCCGATGACACAGTAAATCTCCGGCAAATTCCAGCGCTGCATCAGCTCATAGCCGAATTCGCAATGCAGGGCTTCAATCATCTCGGCGGCGACGGAATCGGGCAAAGGGCCTTCAAAGCCTTTTTCGGCAATCAGCTTCTCGATGGAGCGCAGGATCACCAGTTTGCCGACGTCATGCAGCAGCCCGGCGACAAAGGCCTGCTCGGCCATTTCTCCGTGCCCGCTTTTGTGGGCAATCCACGCAGCGCCCATGGCGGAGGCGTAAGCCGTTTTCCACATCTCCGCGAGATGGCGTTTGAACAGCGGATGGTGCGACTGATACAGGCTGACCTGGGCCGCTGCGAGCACCAATCGCATGATCTGCTGGGCGCCGACGCGGGTCAGGGCCTGGCGCAGCGTGGTGACTGCGGACAGGCCCGCATACATCGATGAATTGGCCATACGCAGCACCTGCGCAGACAGGGCGGGGTCGCGCAGCAGCGTCGATTCAATGCGTGCAATCGGCACGGATTCGTCGCTGATCAGTTTCTGCACCTCCAAGGCCACGGAATTGAATACGGGCAGGTGGGTGCCGGGCTTGCGGGCCGTTTCGGCAATACGTTCTTTCAACGAGAGCGGGGCGTTCATGTACGCAGTCCAGTCAGACGGAAGAGTTCGGGGATGGGGCGGGGTTTTTCCATGCGTGGCAGATTTTTCAGCACTTCGGCAATCGTGGTCTGGCCCAGTGCCGCCTTGGCAATGCCGTCTTCGATCAGCGTGACCAGTCCGGAGGTTTCCATGCTGACCCTGCGGATCTGCGAGGAGCTCTGCGCCGAGCGAATCGCGGTTTTGACGTCTTCATTGAGTACCAGCAGTTCGAACACGCCGATGCGACCCGAATAGCCGGTAAAGCGGCAGTGTTCGCAGCCCTTGCCGGATACGAATCGGCCTGCGGTGGTTTCGTTGGCGGTATAGCCCAGCTTGCGCAGTTCCACAGGCGTCGGCTTGTAGGGCTGTGCACAATGGGGGCAGACGCGTCGCAGAAGACGTTGCGCCAGCACCGAAACCACGGTTGATGAAATCAGGAATGTTTCAATATCCATGTTCATCAGACGCAGCAGCCCGCCGATGGTGTCTTCGGTATGGAAGGTCGTCAGCACCTTGTGCCCGGTCAATGCAGCCTGAATGGCTGCTTCAGCGGAAAAATTGTCGCGAATCTCGCCCAGAACAATGACGTCCGGGTCCTGGCGCACCATGTGGCGCAGGGTTTCCTCGAAGGTAATGTTGAGCTGGGTGTTAATCGAACACTGCGAGATGCCGTCGACCACGTATTCAACCGGGTCCTCAGCCGTGACGATGGAGGTCTCTTCGTTGTTCAGGTAATTGACCGCACCATATAGCGTGGTGGTTTTTCCGGAGCCGGTAGGGCCGGTGATCAGGATCACGCCGCTGGGCACGTCCAGGACTTCTTCAAGAAAGCGGTCCAGCACACGCGGGGCCAGTCCGGATTCGCGGATATCGATGCGGATGGCTTTGCGGTGCAGTACTCGGAGCACGATCTTCTGGCCGTTCAGCGTGGCGTAGAACGACGCGCGCAAATCGCTGGCCTGTCCCGAAACCGGGTCTTCAAAGCGCACGCGACCGTCCTGGTGGCGGCGTTTGTCGGAGACACCGGCGCCGGCCATGATCTTGATGCGGGCGGTGAGGGTTTCAGCGATGCCAAGGTCGAATTCGCGATAGGGCTCCATGACGCCATCACGACGGAACCTGATGCGCAAACGGTTTTTCAGGGGTTCGATATGGATGTCGCTGGCGCCGCTGCTCAGCGCGTCGAGGATCATGCGGTTGACCAGTTCCACAACGGTTTCTTCGCTGGAACTGTCGCTGCCCTCAGCCGGTTTTTCGGCTTTCTCCAGTGACGCGATTGCATCGAGGATTTCCCGGCGGCCGGCAATGCCGATGCTGATCTTGTTGCCGAACACCGATTCGGCAGACTCACGTGCCACCTTGTCCAGTGGGTCCGCCATCGCAACCAGAGTTTGTTCACCTTCGGTCCGCAATGGTGCTACCAGATGCTGTTTGCACCAGTTGACATTGACCTTGCGCATCAACTCCCGGTCGATGGAGCCGTAGTCGGGCGTGACCTGCTCGAAACCAAGCTGTATGGACAACACCTCCATCAGGCGCTGTTCGTCGATGAAGCGTTGTTCGACAAGAATTTCGCCCAGCTTCTTGCGCACCGGGGAGCGCTTCTGCGCATCCAGGGCAGTCTCGAGGTCGGCGGGCTTGATATAGCCCAGTTCCACCAGCAAGGACCCGAGTCCGATGGACAGGCGATGCTCATGGAGAATCTTGCGGGCCTGTTCTTCGCTGGTGAAACCGAGGTCGCGGACAATGGATAAAAAACTGCGATCCGGCAGTTTTTCCTGGATGCGGCGTGTGCGGCTGGCCTGCGCCGGTGTAATGGCCTTGGTCTTCAGCAGCAACGAAGCGACGTCGTTTTCTGCGCGAACAGACGGCGCATGACTCCCGGCCCCGGTCGGCGGGTTTACAGGCGCAGATGCGGTCTCAACGATAGGCACGACGTTTCTCCAGCTCAAATTAAATGGTAATCGGCAATAGCCGGAAATTCTTTAGGGTGACCGGCTCCCGTTTGTCCGGCCGTGGCACTGACGGGCGGATGGTTTCCTTACCCTGTGCACAATAGCGAATCGTTCCGGGTCGAATCGGCGGGAAACCGCAGGTTTTCCACCGCTGTTCAAGTGTTTGACTTGCGGGATCCTCAAACAACTGGCGCTGAACTGGGTAACGTCCGCTCGCCTCGGTAGTCGAATGGAATTTTCTTCGTGAGATAATCAACGCCTAAACACACCCACCTCACGGCACTGTTCCAGCGATGCAGATCACCCTTTACGGCATACGCAACTGCGACACCGTCAAAAAAGCCCGGGCCTGGCTTGACAGTCATGGCATCGCCTACGCCTTTCACGATTACAAGACGGCCGGCATCCAGCCATCAGTGCTGGAACAATGGTGCAACGAACTGGGCTGGGAGAACCTGTTGAACCGCGCCGGGACGACATTCCGCAAGCTTTCCGACACCGACAAGGCGGGTCTGAACAAAAACAAGGCAATTGCCCTGATGCTGGCACAGCCTTCAATGATCAAACGTCCGCTGCTGGATATCGGGAAAAGCCGGCTGGTCGGATTCAAACTTGAGGCCTATCAGTCAGCGTTCGGGAAAGTGCGTTGAGCGACAGCGACTATATGCGGATGGCGCTGGCGCTGGCCGCACAGGCAGCAGCAGCGGGGGAGGTTCCGGTAGGGGCGGTAGTAGTGCATGAGGGTGTCGTGGTCGGACGCGGCTTCAACCAGCCGATCAGCGGCATGGACCCTACGGCGCATGCTGAAATCATGGCACTGCGTGATGCCGGACAGGCTCTGGGTAACTACCGGCTGCTTGAATGTGATTTGTACGTCACCCTGGAGCCCTGCATCATGTGCAGCGGGGCGATCATGCATGCCCGGGTCCGGCGGGTGGTTTTTGGTGCAAAAGACCTCAAAACCGGGGCCTGCGGGAGCGTACTCGACGTGTTTGCAGAGCAGCGACTGAATCACCATACGTCAGTAACTGGTGCTGTACTGGCTGAGGATGCGGTGGCTTTATTGCAGAAATTCTTCGCTGACCGACGCAATAGATCTTGATTATAAACATCAATATATCTTCACAAGAGCTTGATTTAATTGATGATCAAGGCAAGTCAATCTGCAATTATTATATTTCCAGCGCCCGTAACGGGACTGGTCAGCTTACAGGTAGTTACTGCACGCCACTTGGGGCGCATATCGTCCGCGCCAAGATCGGCACCGGTCTTCCGGAAAACACCGTGTTCGTCGGCCGCCGGCCAACCGGTGAGATTTACACGCCCGAACTGGCAGCACAATTTCCTGATCGGGACTGGATCCTGACGCGGATCCTTTGGCTGTCCGGCCGGGAAGCGGGATTTAACCGCCTCGGTGATGTCGATACGATGCGCCGTTATATCTATATTCATGGCAGCCCCGATACGGTGCAAATGGGTCAACCGGGTTCCATAGGCTGTATCCGCATGCGAAATACGGATATTGTCGAATTATTCGACCGAATCACACCTGGAACATCTGTAAATTTATCAATATAAACAGTAACTTATCCATTCTCCATTGATGTTGCATGCGCTGCGATACAGCGCTTTTATCCAGACGGCCAGATAAACAGTTATTCTTTTTTAATCAATACGTTAATTCTATACCCTGCGTCCGTTGTGCGATGCGCCAAAATGGGCTAAATTGTGCACTGCAACTGCCGTAAATTAGTGCAGTAACCATAAAAAGGGCGAAGCATGCGACTCAAAGACAAGGTAGCCATCATTACTGGCGCCGGACGGGGTATTGGCCAGGCCACCGCAATTAAATTCGCCCGCGAAGGCGCGAAGGTCATGGTCTGTGACATCAACCAGGAATGGATTGATGAAACGGTTCAGCAATGCAAAGCGGCGGGAAGCGACGCCATCGGCCAGATTGCCGACGTACGTGACATGAAATCTCTGGAAGCCATGGTCAAGACCACGGTGGACAAATGGGGACGGGTCGATTGCCTCGTCAACAACGCGGGTATCGTTGCTGACGCCCAACTGAAGAACATGACCGAAGACCAGTTCGACCGGGTAATCGACATCAATCTGAAGGGTGTCTACAACTGCACCAAAGCGGTCGTACACAAGATGCTGGAACAGCAGTCTGGCGTGATCCTGAATGCGTCCTCGATTGTCGGTCTCTACGGCAACTTCGGCCAGACCAACTATGCCGCCGCCAAGTTCGGGGTCATCGGCATGGCCAAGACCTGGGCGCGTGAACTCGGTCGCAAGGGTATTCGCTCAAACGCCGTATGTCCGGGTTTCATCTCGACCCCGATCATCAGCACGGTGCCGGAGAAAGTCATCCATGCACTGGAAGAGCGGGTGCCGATGGGTCGCCTGGGCAAACCGGAAGAAATCGCAAACACCTTTGCCTTCCTGGCGTCCGACGAAGCCAGCTACATCAACGGCGCTGTCATTGAAGTCAACGGCGGACTGACCATCTGACCGGCCGCACTGGCGCTCAGCCGGCCAGAAAAGTTTGCAGGTTCGTGCGGTCGGGTGACCGCACGATGCCTTTCTCGGTGATCAGTGCGCTGACCAGTTCGGCAGGTGTGACGTCAAATACCGGATTGGCCATGCTGATTCCCTGCGGCGCCCAGCGCAGGTCGCGATAGCCGGCCACCTCATCCACGGAACGTTCCTCAATGGGAATGGCAGCACCGTCCGGCGTTTCAATATCGATGGTCGATAACGGACAGGCCACGTAAAGCGGAATGCCGTGCCGTTTGGCCAACACGGCCATCATGTAAGTCCCAATCTTGTTGGCGACATCGCCATTAGCGGCAACCCGGTCTGCTCCGACAATCACCGCATCGATGTGACGTGTGCTCATCAGATAGCCTGCGGCGCTGTCTGCGATCAGCGTGACCGGGATGCCGTCCTGCTGCAATTCCCATGCAGTCAGTCGTGCGCCTTGCAAAAATGGCCGTGTTTCATTGGCAATGACTTCGATGTGTTTGCCGACCTCGATGGCGGAACGAATCACGCCGAGTGCGGTGCCATGTCCCGCAGTCGCAAGGGCGCCGGCATTGCAATGCGTCATCACGCAGGCGGTTGCAGGAAGCAGCGTCGCACCATGGACACCGAGCGCACGGTTGATCTGCACATCGTCGGCGGCAATCTGCTGTGCCGCATCCAACAGACTGCGCGCCCGAATAGTATTGTCAGAGCCCGCGAGGGCGTTCAGTCTGGTTCCCATCCGCTCCAGTGCCCACTGGAGATTCACCGCAGTGGGGCGGCTTTCAGCCAGCGCGGTGAGCGCAACGGCGAGTCCCTGATCGAATTGCTCGCGCGAAACATCCCGCAGCCGCTGCGCTTCGAGCGCCACGCCGTACGCTGCAGCGCAGCCGATCGCAGGTGCGCCGCGCACGACCAATGCGCGGATCGCCTTTGCGACAGCCATCGCCGAGTCGCAGCGCAGGTATTCGCAGCGATCGGGCAGCCAGCGCTGGTCCAGGAGTTCCAGTGAATGCTCAATCCAGCGAAGGGTGTGAAAAGCCGACATGGTGTTTCCGTGGTAATGATTTCAGAAAATCAATTCAGGCCGGTTGCTGCAGGCGCACGCGTTGTTCGAAACCGCCATATTCCATTTCGGCGCGCGCAATGTCTTCAGCAGATGCCGAGCGATAACGGCCGTGTGCACTGGCACGACTGATGATGGCGATATCGTGCTGGTAGATCTCGGCGGCAATGCCGGCGTAATGATCGTTGACGCCGAATGCGCACAGGCCAAACGCCGGGTCCAGCACAATACGCGGAGCGGCATCAAGTCCGTGAGCCGCATCCCCCAGCGTTTGCTGCAGATACATCCGGTACCGCGCAGCGTAGGTCTGCATATCGCCGTCGATCAAGGGCAGGCGTTTGGTATAAATCGCATGCTGCGGCGTCGGCGGACCCTGTCGCGCAAGATCGGCAAGATCGGTACGGCGGGCAAAGGCAAGCGTTTCCGGCGAGCTGACAATACGCATGGACAACGAAAATCCGGCCAGTGCAGAAGCCTGGTCACGAAGGTCCGCCGCAAGCGAGGCGTCTGATTCGTTAGTGGTCGCGACTGGCAAACTCCACGCATTGCGACTGCGCAGCCAAACTTCAGCCAGCGTCACAAGGCGCAGCAGATTGTCATAGGACTCTCGGGCGCTGTGACCGAAGGCCACAACGCCGTGAAATGCAAGAATCAGCCCAATGCTGCGATTGGTCGCACGGGCCTCAAAAACCTGTCTGCACGCAAGCGCCAGCCCGGCGCCGGAATGCCGGTAGGGCACCACGGGCGCCAGCTCACCGAATACTTCGTTGCATGTGGCCTCGCAGGATTCGACGTTGGCGACGGCCAGTACCGCGTCGGCATGGGCATGCTCCACATGGGAGTACGGAAGCGCCGCATGCATCAGGGTTTCAATCGACGGTTTCGCGGATTGCGTGACCATTTTGCAGGCATCAACCCCTTGCATCCGGCCAGCATCTGATAACTGTGGATCATCAAGCAATCGACGCAGTCGATCCCTGTCGAGTGCGGTGAAATGCGCTTCGTCTACGGTTGCCAGATCGGCACCGGTTCCTTTGACATACAGCGTATCCGGCGTTTTCAAAGAGGTATTGCCGCCGCCGTGCAACACCAGATCCGGGTTGCCGCCAATCAGCCGGGACGTGTAGGCACGCAAGGCCAGCGGTGTGGCGTGGCGCTGTGCAGCGGCTTCTTCCCAGAGGCTTTCCATGGATTGCTGATGTGATGAAACGAGGAGAATGGACATTATAATCTTCGTCATGCCATCGACCGCCCGATTCCTTGTGCGCATTGCATCCTGGACTGCAGATGCCATGCCCTTGCAGGAATTGCGACGTACGGTGTTCATCATCGAACAGCAGGTGCCCGAGTCTCTGGAGTGGGACGAGTTCGATGTTGCTTCCTTACATGTGCTGGCTGAGGATGCGGAAGGACATGCCGTCGGCACCGGACGTTTGCTGCCTGACGGACATATCGGGCGCATGGCTGTGAAGCGCGAATGGCGGGGGCGTGGCGTCGGTGGCGCCATTCTTGGATTTTTGATCGAATGCGCGAGGAAACGCGGTGATTGCGCCGTGCATATCAACGCGCAAACTCACGCCATCGGTTTTTACCAGCGTTACGGGTTTGTCGCGCATGGCGACGAATTCCAGGATGCCGGCATCCCGCACCGGCAAATGTCACTCAAGCTTTAGGGAACTGCTTTTTGTAGCCGGAATGCCCGCGCATCCTCGCCGGCAGGTGCGCCGTTGGGCCCAAAGCGTTTCTCATGGAAAAATACATCACCAGCATCATTGACCAGAACCACCGTCGAGGTGCGAGTGCCGTAGTGCTCGCCGCGGATGAAGGGCGGTGACAGTTCTTTCTCACGCTGGCGGGTAATGCCGGTGTCCGGCAGTTCCGTTTCAGGTGCCGGGCGGTCATTGGCCAGCATGGCGAACATGGCTGCACCAATGGCATCGGGATCATCAAATTCAACAGTGTCACTCAAGATTTTCCGACCCGCGGTAACCTTGGTCCAAGGCGTATTGAGAAGATGATTGCTTAAGCCGTGAATCCCGGGCGTGATGGTTTGCGGTTCGTCGATGCGGTTTGAAAAGAACTGTAATCCCCGAAGATCACCGGCGATCATGCTGTACGGGTTGTAGAGCGCATTGTTGGCAGCCGTCTTGCGGAAAAACACTTCTGCGGCTTCGCTGCCGGCAAGAAAACCACTGACGAGCTCACCACGCGAGCGCGGCGCCGCAGCGCCCGGCTTGCCCTCGCGATAATTGGTGATAGCAGCAAACCGCCCGTCGGCATGCAGCCCCATCCAGGTGCCGCCTTTTTCCAGGTCGCGACCGCCGTAAATGTCCGGCTGGTCATCCCAGAACGCCGCAGGTGCAGCGGGGCGGTTGTGGTGCTCGTCGCGGTTTGCCGCGACGAGCAGCGGAAAGTGACGATGCGCCCTGAAGCTGAACAGGATCAGGCACATGCCTTTATTCGCCGAAGCATTCGGTGTGACGTCCGCTGCCCGGCTGCAGCAGATTATTGATGCCGCTTCCGCCAACCGCTTCGGCCAGTTCCCACTCAAAACCGGCTTCGTCCGTCACATTTTCATAAACTTCCATCCACAACAGCGGCTCGTTGCGCTTTTTCATGACATGGCCTTGAATGCCGGTTTTTTTGTGCACGGCGTCCAGCAGGTATTCGACAGCAACGGCACAGGGGCCCGTTTTGGCGGCATCGACGCGGTAATAGATGTAATAGGACCAATTCATATTCAATTTACCAGGTAAGGGAGCTCGGTCAATGACAGGGTGGCGCCCTGCAATGAGCCGCAATGATAAACGGATGTCTTCGCATAGGCAGTCTGCAACACGGCGAGTACGTCGTGATGTCCGTTTGCAGTCGGGGCTGCTGACACAATCATGCCGGACGCCTGATCACCGAGCTCCTCGCAATACAGCTTGTCACCGGGTGCGGCCGGACCGGCAACGATGGTGCGAAACATGCGCTGTTTGAGCTTTCCGAGATAGTGGGTGCGGGCAACGATTTCCTGCCCCGGGTAACAACCCTTGGTATAACTGAGCGCGCCGATCAGGTCGAGGTTGACCATTTGCGGAACAAATTCTTCCTGCGTGGCGGGCAGAATGAACGGAATGCCGCAGGCGATATCACCTGCATTCCAGGGGCCGCTGTCTGCCGGCAGTTGTACAGACTCCCGGAACATCACCATCAGGCAACGATTGCCGGGCAACGCGACCGTCGTGGTGGTTTCTCCGGATGTCACGCCATGCAGTCGCGGCGGAAGCTGTCCGCCCAGCGCAAAAACTTGCGATGCCGTATCAGGCCCGGTGACGCCGATGCAGGCGAGCGCGGCAGTCATGTCTTCGGCCTTGACCTTGGAGCGCAGGATATACATCGACAAGCGCTTGCGTAAGGGTTCTGCGATGGCCGCAGGCAACAACATGTAAAAAGCGGCATCGTCATGCCAGAGCAGGAACGTCGCCAGCAGACGCCCTTTGGGCGTGCAATACCCGCCGTAGCTGCTGCTGCCGGGTCTCAGCGCCTGTACGTCGCAAGTCAATTGCCCTTGCAGAAAAGCAGCAGCGTCCGGGCCGGAGAAGCGCAGTATCGAAAAATCATTCAGTAAAGCGGCGGGCATGGGCTGTGTCGGATTGACGTTTGCGAAGAACGGGGGATGATAGCGCCGTTGTTGTCGCATGTAAAATAAACCATTAAAAACAATAGGTTATTATCACACCTTGGAAATTGCATTTCATCGCCGAATCCGCTGCAATGCAGGTCATGGATAAATCAGCGTCGTTCAGCATTGAATTGCAGCCTTCACCCCATTTGGCATGGCTACTCGCTGCAGTGCATTGCGCTGCTTTGCTTGTGCTTGGATTGATGCCGTTGACCTGGTGGGTGATCATCCCCGGATTAGCGGCGGTGACTGCAAGCGCGGTCCTGAGTATTGGCCGGCATGCCCTTTTGCGTGGTCCGCGCGCAGTCAAGACATTACGTTTTTCTGATCGCGAATCACTTGAGCTACGCACTGGTGATGGCCAATGGCATGACGCTCTCCTTCAAGGAAGCAGTACCGTCGGCCCCGGACTTGCCGTGCTGAATATTCGCTTGAATGGCGGCGACACCAAGCATGTCGTCATCACAGGCCATGGCATCGACGGCAATGACTTTCGCCGATTGCGGGTGTGGTTGAGATGGGGGCCGCGTCCCGTGGGAGGAGATACGGAGACCCCCTGAAGAAATTGATCAATGTTCTTCGGGCGGTTTGATGCCGCGGAACATTCGCAGCAGCGTCAAGTCGTAAACAATCTTCAGTGCCCCGCAAATCACCAAAGGCCAGCCGAACGGACTGGCCACCAGCAATGCACCGGCAATGGACGGACTCAGCGCGCTGGCAAGACTGCGCGGCACCGCTGTGACACTGGCCGCAGCGGGGCGTTCTCCCGGCGATACCACGGCCATCACATAAGACGTTCTCGCGGGCACATCCATGGATGACAGCGCGCTGCGCAGAAACAGGAACAGCAGGGCCAGTTCCAGCGTGGGCATGAACGGCACCAGAATCAGGAACACATTGGCCGGCAAATGCGTGAATACCATGGTGTTGATCAGACCGAAGCGGGCCGCCACACGGGCTGCTGCCAGATGTGAAAATGCGGTCAGCAATCCCGTCCAGAAAAAGATGGTTCCTGCAGCGGTAACCGAAAGATCGAAGCGCTGAAGCAGCCACAATGCCATCAATGACTGCACGGCGAAGCCGCCGGCAAAAGAGTCAATGCTGAACAGGGCGGCCAGGGTGTAGACAATGCGCCGCGATTTTCCCAACGGCACCGGCTGCTCATGGTGCTCTGCTTCCAGTGCAGGTGACAATTGGCGATAGAGCAGCAGGCTGGCGAAGCCAAGCAGGGCATAGAGCACAAACATCCCGCGTACGGCCTGCAGTCGATACGCATCTCCACCGGCTGCGAACAAGTCGGGGATGCCTGCACACTGTGCGCCGATGGCCGCCACCAACGCCCCGATCAGACTGTATCGTGCAAACAACGCAGTCCGCGACTGCGCTGTGGTCGCGCGGGCCAGCAGGGTTTGCTCCAATGGTGAAAACGGAGTGACGTCGTTAGCTGCAGGGTTCAGTGTGCCGACTGCCGCAATGATCACCAGCGGCCAGAAGTCGGTCATGAATGCAGTGGCGAGTCCGGTGATTGCCATCAACACGCTGGCCGCAAGCAAGAGGCGGCGTGTTGAATGGCGATGCGCAATGAATCCGATGACCAGAGTCATCAGGCCGGAACCAAGCAAAGTCGCTGTCACCAGCAGTCCGATCTGCAGAGCGCTGTAGCCGAGCAGCGTCAGGTAATACGGCAGCAGCAGACTGACGTAGCCATCACCGAATGCGCGCAATGCACGCGCCGCCAGCAGCAGGCGGGCATCGGGCAATGTACCCGGAGGAAGAAAGAAATCGCGGATTGGTGTCATGGCGGCTTTGATCTAGATTAACAGCAAGTGCCGCGATATCGACACTAGAAGAGCCGCTATCTGTCTGCGTTATACTGGATAAATTGCTGATCCACGCGTCGGAGGAATCATGATTGAGCTTTACAGCTGGGCGACCCCGAATGGCCACAAGATCCACATCATGCTCGAAGAAACCGGACTTCCTTACCGGGTGCATGGCGTAAACATTCGAACGGGTGAACAGTTCAAGCCGGAATTCCTGAAAATCAGCCCCAACAATCGTATCCCGGCGATCGTTGACCCGGAAGGTCCCGGCGGCAAGCCGCTGTCCTTGTTTGAATCCGGCGCGATTCTGTTGTACCTCTCTTCCAAAACCGGCAAATTCCTGCCCGACGATGTGGCGCAGCGATGGTCGTGCATGCAGTGGCTGATGTGGCAAATGGGCGGATTGGGCCCGATGTTCGGCCAGGCCAACCACTTCCGGCGCTATGCCAAGGACAAGATCGAATATGCAATCGAGCGTTATACCAATGAAGCCAACCGCCTGACCCATGTGTTGGACAAGCAGCTCGCGCAGTCCAGATTCGTCGCCTGTGATGAGTACACCATTGCCGACATGGCGATTTTTCCGTGGATGCGCGGCGCCGAGAGCCGCGGCATCAACATGGATGAATACCCGAATGCCAAGCGCTGGTTTGAGACGATCAATGCGCGTCCGGCCGTTCAACGCGCCCTGCAGGTCCTTTCCAACGAGTCGAACAGCAATCCGGTGGATGACAAGGCTCGCGAAGTCATGTTCGGCAAGACCCAGTTCCAGAAAAGATAAAGCTCGGGTGCCATTGAATTGATCAAGCAGAATCGCAACGTTGCTTTGCTTTGCGCCACCCAGGCGCTGCTGTTTACCAACAACACCATCCTGATTTCGATCAATGGGCTGGCTGGTTACGCATTGGCCGCTGACACTGACAAGTGGATGGCCACCTTGCCGGTTACCTCGTATGTGGTCGGCGCCGCGCTGACGACAATACCGGTGTCGCAATTGATGCGACGGGTCGGCCGCGTCAACGGGTTTACGATCGGTACACTGATTGGCATCCTCGGCGCACTGATCTGCGGCTTTGCGGTCTACAGCCACAGTTTCTGGACCTTGTGCGCCGGCACCCTTGTTATGGGTATCTATAACGCCTCCGGACAGTATTACCGGTTTGCTGCTGCTGATGTGGCCAGCATCGATTTCAAGAGCAAGGCGATTTCGCTGGTGATGGCGGGCGGTCTGGTTGGCGGCATTCTTGGTCCGCAAACCAGCAAAATGACCAAAGACATCCTGCCTGCGGAATTTCTGGGCAGTTATCTGGCGCTGATCGGATTCTGCATTGTTGCGCTGACACTGCAGCGGATGATGAGCATTCCGCGGCTGACGGCGGCGGAGCAGAAAGATCAGGGGCGAGCGTTGAGTGAAATCGCCCGCCAGCCGGCGTTCATCGTGGCGGTGCTCAGCGGCATGATCGGCTACGGCGTGATGAACCTGCTGATGACAGCCACGCCGCTGGCGATGCAGTCCTGCGCACATCCCTTCAGCGATGCGGCATTTGTCATCCAGTGGCACGTCATCGCGATGTTTGCGCCATCCTTCGTTACGGGATCCCTGATCAAGCGCTTCGGCGTGCGCACCATCATGTTCACCGGTGTGTTGCTCAGCCTGTGCTGTGTGGCCATTGCACTTTCCGGCGTCGATGTCATGCATTTCTGGATCGCCCTGGTGCTGGTTGGTGTGGGTTGGAACTTCATGTATCTCGGCGGGACGACTTTGCTCACAGAAACCCACACCCCGGCGGAAAAAGCCAAGGTACAAGGCACCAATGACATGGCCATTTTCATCACCATGGCCATCAGTTCAGCTTCGTCGGGCTGGTTGTTCAATGCCCGGGGTTGGGAAATCATGAATTACGGTGCCGTTCCATTCCTTTTGCTGACCGGTTTAGCCATCGTTTTCCTCAAGGGCAGCAAACGCCCGGTCGCCAACTGATGCCGGATTGGGGTGTTTTGGGGTAAAATCCGCGGCTCAACAGGCAGAGCGGAAACCCGATCATTTCGCTTTGCCTTTGTTTTTTTCATAAAAATCAACGTGTTCCGTAAGAGGAGTCTCTGATGAACCAGCCCGCAACCAAGGCGCAGATTGCGCCGACGATGGACGCTCCGGCCTATGTCACACACGCCAAGCTCAAAGCCTGGGTGGCGGAAGTCGCCAAAATGACCAAACCCGATTGCATCGTATGGTGCGACGGCTCGCAGGAAGAATACGACCGCCTGTGCAACGAGATGGTTGCGGCAGGCACGCTGATCCGCCTGAACCAGGAGAAGCGACCCGGCTGCCTCCTCGCCCGCTCCGATCCGGACGACGTGGCACGCATGGAAGACCGCACCTTTGTCTGCAGCAAAAACAAGGAAGACGCCGGTCCCAACAACAACTGGATGGCGCCCGAAGAAATGAAGGCGACCATGAGCAAGCTGTATGACGGCTGCATGCGCGGTCGCACGATGTACGTGATTCCGTTCAGCATGGGCCCCCTGGGTTCGCATATCGCTCACATTGGCGTGGAGCTGACGGATTCGGCCTACGTTGTCGCGAGCATGCGCATCATGACCCGCATCGGTCGCAAGGTGCTGGACATCCTCGGCGACAACGGCGAGTTTGTGCCGTGCCTGCACTCGGTCGGCATGCCGCTGGAACCGGGCCAGAAGGACATTCCCTGGCCGAGCAGCAAGGAACACAAGTTCATCACCCATTTCCCGGAAGAGAAGCTGATCTGGTCCTTCGGCAGCGGCTACGGCGGCAATGCCTTGCTGGGAAAAAAATGTTTTGCGCTGCGCATTGCATCAACCATGGCCAAGGAGCAGGGCTGGCTGGCCGAACACATGCTGATCCTCGGCATTCAGCCGCCAAACGGCGAGAAGCACTACATTGCTGCCGCTTTCCCCAGCGCCTGCGGCAAGACCAATCTGGCCATGCTGATGCCGCCAAAAGCGCTTGAAGGCTGGAAAGTCACAACCATTGGCGAAGACATCGCCTGGATCAAACCGGGACCGGACGGCCGTCTGTATGCGATCAATCCCGAGTCTGGCGCATTCGGCGTCGCCCCGGGTACGTCCAATGAAACCAATGCCAACTGCCTGGCCGCGCTGCATAAAAACACCATCTTCACCAATGTCGCGATGACCGATGATGGCGACGTGTGGTGGGAAGGCCTGACCAAGGAAGCCCCCAAGCACCTGATCGACTGGACCGGCAAATCATGGACGCCCGACAGCGGCCGCCTCGCTGCACATCCGAACTCTCGTTTCACCGTACATGCGTCGCAGATTCCATGCATGGATGACGACTGGGAAAATCCGGCCGGCGTTCCCATCAGCGCATTTCTGTTCGGCGGCCGTCGTACGACGACCGTGCCCTTGGTTACGGAAGCAAAGGACTGGGCACACGGTGTTTATCTGGCCGCAACGATGGCCTCTGAAACGACTGCGGCAATCGTCGGCAAGGTTGGCGTGGTGCGCCGCGATCCGTTCGCGATGCTGCCGTTCTGCGGCTACCACTTCGGTGATTATTTCAAACACTGGCTGAACGTCGGCAGCAAGATCAAGCAGGCACCGAAGATTTTCGCGGTGAACTGGTTCCGTCGCGATTCCAACGGCAAGTTCATGTGGCCCGGATACGGCGACAACATGCGCGTGCTGAAGTGGGTTGTCGAACGCTGCGAAGGTAAATCGGGGGCCACTGAAACGCCGATCGGCAACATGCCGCGTTACGAAGACATGGAGTGGAGCGGCATGGGCAGTTTCAGCCGTGAAGCGTTTGACGAACTGACCCACGTTGATCACGACGCCTGGCGCGCCGAGATCAAGGATCATGACGAACTGTTCGGAAAACTCAAATCACGCCTGCCAGCCGAAATGACTGCGCAGCGGCAAGCTCTGGAGAAAGCACTATAAGCAGCCTTCCGGTCCGGTAGCTGCAACAACGGCGACGGCGCTTTTGCGCCGCCGCCGTTTTATTTTTCTACAGGAGCAGCGTGCATGAAACCAAATTACGGTTTTGCCAAACGGCAGCGTGAACTGGCGAAGAAGCAAAAGAAAGAAGAAAAGAAGTTACGCAAACAGGCGGAGGACGCAACACAGGATGCGCCTGGTGCCGAGCAGCAGGAAACCACGCCACCTGTCGAGCCGGGTTCAACTCCAGTCGTCTGATTGAACGGGCGGACTGCATGAAACAGCCCGCCGCGTATTAGGCCTCTGCTATTCTTCCTTGAAGCCGATCACCTTGATCAGCTTCGCATACCGCGCCAGTTCAGCCTTGATGTGCTCAGCCAGTTGTTGCGGCGTACTGCCCTCAGGTTCATAACCGACGCGCGCCATCCGGTCCTGCATATCTTTCGCCCGCATTGCCTCGACCACTGCCGTATTCAGCCGATTCACCACGTTCTGCGGCGCTCCTTTTGGGGTCACCAGACCATACCAGGGTGTCATCTCGTAGCCTGGAACGCCGCTTTCAGCGATGGTCGGTATCCGGGGATCCAGAGGTGAACGTTT